>PDWI01000005.1_pt1 | contig 239696 bp, 222 predicted proteins | sample 1430891 | NCBI WGS metagenome assembly PDWI01 (sample SAMN01162508, study PRJNA174530) | Oral metagenome, whole genome shotgun sequencing project. | biome: Marine environment; feature: Marine mammal; material: Swab sample of the gingival sulcus; isolation source: swab sample of gingival sulcus... | reverse complement strand
CTCCGTCGTTCCGTCTGGCGTCCCGTCGTGCGCCTCAGCGCCGCCGGTGAAGGGGGTTCTACGGCTACCAACAAATACCCGCAACCCCCTTTTTGGATAAAGATGGGTTTTTTTAACAAAAACCCTATTTCTCCTTACTTTTCATCACCTTACGAAACAAACAAACCGAAACATCGGCATTTTGAGTAACATAATAACCGACAAATTCGACCTAACTTTAGGTCAACTGTAGCGCTCTTTTGCTAACTTTTCAAAACCCAACACATCAATGCCCGATTCAGGCGGGGAATCGCCTTCGATTCCCCCTGTGCTTCGCTCAGATCAGCGATTCAGGCGCCGATTCACGAAAGAATCAAAGAAGCGCCACCCCAGAAGCAGCAGAATCACCACCAGATAGACCGATTCCTGAAACTCCCAGACCTTCTGCACCATGATTCCATGCACAGCGCCGAGAATCGCTACCGGATAGACCAGTTTGTGCAATTTCCCCCAACGCAGCTTCAGCTTGCGCATCGACCAATTGTTCGACGTCAAGGCCAACGGGACCATACCGAGAAACGCCAGCATCCCGACAATAATATACGGCTGCTTGCTCAGCGCCTTGCCGATCTCCGACAAGAACTGCAAATCCAGCACCAACCAGACCAGAATATGCGCGCACAGGAAATAAAAGGTGATGAGGCCAATGGCGCGGCGGTAGCGCACAAGGTTCAGGCCAGTGATTTTGCGCAAGGGCGTGATGGCAAGGCCGAGAATCAGGAACTGGATCGTGAGGTCGCCGAGCCAATGCTCCATCGCCGCAATCGGGTCCGGGTCGAGATGACCCTGCACCGCTAGCCAGAACAACACGACGGGCGGCAGCGCTCCCATAATATAGAGCGTCCACGCGGGAACGTAGCGCATCGCACTGTTGATACGGACAATCATCGTCAAAAGAACTTCGCGAGATCCATGCCCTTATAGAGATGCGCGACCTCGCTGGCATAGCCGTTGAACATCTCAGTCTCGATACGGGGCGCGAAAATGCCCTTGCCAATCTGCCGCTCGGTGGCCTGCGACCAGCGCGGATGGTCCACCTCGGGGTTCACGTTGGAATAAAAGCCATATTCATCCGGTCCAAGATCGTTCCATGTTGTCGAGGGCTGAGTCTCGGTCAGGGTAATGCGCACGATCGACTTGATTGACTTGAAGCCGTATTTCCACGGCACGACCAACCGCAGCGGTGCGCCGTTCTGATTGGGCAGCACCTCGCCGTAAAGGCCGGTGGCGAGCAAAGTCAGCGGGTGCATCGCCTCATCAAGCCGCAGCCCCTCCCGATAGGGCCAATCCAGAATGCGCCGCTTTTGCCCGCGCATCTCCTCCGGGCGCACCAGCGTTTCAAAGGCAACATATTTCGCCTTCGACTGCACCCCGACCCGTTTCAGAAGCGCGCCCAGCTCAAACCCGTTCCACGGCACGATCATCGACCACGCCTCAACGCAACGCAGCTTGTAAATCCGCTCTTCAATATCCATGCCCTTGAGCAGGTCAGCCAGATCATAGGTGCCGGGCCGATCCACCAAACCGTCGATCTTCACCGACCACGGGTCTGTCGTCAGCGCGCCCGCATAACGCGCCGGATCGCGCTTGCTGGTGCCAAACTCATAAAAGTTATTGTAGCTCGTGATGTCCTTCAACGAATTTGGCTTATCCGCTGCGCGCGCCGCACCGGGCAAAGCGCCAAGCGCCAAAGCGCCCGCCATGATCTGACGGCGGTTCAGGTATTCAGCCTTCGGCGTCACATTGGCCCAGGTAAATCTCGATTTGAAAGACATAACGGCTCCTTTTTCGGCAACTCTAGCCCTCGATGCGGGCAGGTGCAAAACACGAGCGTTCACGAAAAGGAAAGCGCGGCCGAGATTTCCCGGCCGCGCATCTTACTCATTATGTATAGGCGCTCATTTCTGCTCGCCGATGATCAGCCCATCGGGACCCGCAGAAACCGCGACGGTATCCCCGTCCGCGACCTCCCCGGCCAACAACGCTTCGGCCAGCGGATTTTGCAAGCTGCGCTGAATGACCCGCTTCAGAGGCCGCGCACCGTAAACCGGGTCATAGCCCTGATCGGCCAGCCACGTTTTGGCGCTTTCATCCAGCGACAGGGCAATGCCCCGTTTCGCCAGCCGTTTGTCGAGCCGTGCAAGCTGAATATCGACGATCCCGTCCATATCCTCGCGCGACAGCCGGTCGAAGATCACGGTTTCATCCAGACGGTTGAGGAATTCAGGGCGGAAATGGGCCCGCACCGCATCCATCACATCGCGCCGCGCCTGCTCCGGGTCCGCACCGTCGGGCAACTGGCTCAATGCCTGCGACCCAAGGTTCGACGTCAGGATAATCAGCGTTTGCTTGAAATCCACCGTGCGGCCCTGCCCGTCGGTCAACACGCCGTCGTCCAGAACCTGCAACAACACGTTGAACACATCCGGATGCGCCTTCTCGACCTCATCGAACAGCACAACCTGATAAGGCCGACGCCGCACCGCTTCGGTCAGCACCCCGCCTTCGTCATAACCGACATAGCCCGGAGGCGCGCCAATCAACCGGGCGACCGCATGTTTCTCCATGAATTCGGACATATCAATCCGCACCATGGCGCTGTCATCGTCAAACAGAAACTCGGCAACCGCTTTGGTCAACTCGGTCTTGCCGACGCCGGTCGGGCCAAGGAAGAGAAACGAGCCCAGAGGCCGGTTCTCGTCGTTCAGCCCGGCGCGCGCGCGGCGCACCGCATTGGCCAGCGCCGTGACTGCCTGCTCCTGACCGATCACCCGGCGGCCGATCTCATCTTCCATGCGCAACAGCTTCTCGCGTTCGCCCTCAAGCATCTTCGAGGTCGGGATGCCGGTCCAGCGTTCGACCACAGAAGCGATCTGCTCCGGGCGCACCGCCTCTTCAACCATCATCTCCGCTTCCGCGCCTTCCGCACTTTCAAGCTTCTTCTCCAGCCCCGGAATGACGCCATAGGAAAGCTCCCCGGCACGCGCCAGATTGCCTTCGCGCTTGGCCTGATCCAACTCGGCCCGCGCCCGGTCCAACTGCTCTTTCAACTCGCGCGCGCCCTCAAGCTTGTCGCGCTCCGCCTGCCATTGCGCCGTCATCGACGCGGATTTCTCCTGCAACCCGGCCAACTCTTCTTCCAGCTTGGCCAGCCGTTTCTGCGAAGCCTTGTCATCCTCAAGCCGCAGCGCCTCCGCCTCGATCTGCATTTGCAGGATCTGCCGGTCGAGCGCGTCCAACTCCTCGGGCTTGCTGTCCACTTCCATGCGCAACCGCGACGCAGCCTCGTCCACAAGGTCAATCGCCTTGTCAGGCAGGAAGCGGTCGGTGATGTAGCGCTGCGAAAGGGTCGCAGCGGCAACCAGCGCGCTGTCGGAAATACGCACGCCGTGGTGCAACTCGTATTTCTCCTTGATGCCGCGCAGGATGGAGATCGTGTCCTCCACCGTCGGCTCCTCAACCAGAACCGGCTGGAACCGCCGCGCCAGAGCCGCGTCTTTCTCGACATATTTGCGGTATTCATCCAGCGTCGTCGCGCCAACACAATGCAACTCACCGCGCGCCAGCGCCGGTTTGATCAGGTTGGCCGCGTCCATCGCGCCATCGGACTTACCCGCGCCAACCAGCGTGTGCATCTCATCAATAAAGAGGATGATCTCACCAGCCGCGTCCGTCACTTCGTTCAGCACCGCCTTGAGCCGCTCTTCGAACTCACCGCGATATTTCGCGCCCGCGATCAGCGCGCCCATATCGAGCGCCAAAAGCCGCTTGTTGGCGAGGCTTTCCGGCACGTCGCCGTTGATGATGCGCAACGCCAAGCCTTCGGCAATCGCGGTTTTACCCGTGCCCGGCTCACCGATCAGCACCGGGTTGTTCTTGGTGCGCCGCGAGAGAACCTGCATGGCGCGGCGAATTTCTTCATCGCGACCAATAATCGGGTCAATCTTGCCCTCACGCGCCGCGGCGGTCAGGTCGCGGGCATATTTCTCCAGCGCCTCGTAACTGTCCTCAGCGGAAGCGCTATCCGCCGTGCGCCCCTTGCGCACGTCATTGATGGCAGCGTTCAGCTTCTGCGCCGTAACCGCGCCCGCGTCCAGCGCGTCCTTGGCAGGCGATTTGACCAGCGCCAACGCGGTCAACAACCGCTCCACCGGCACGAAACTGTCGCCCGCCTTCTTGGCGACCTTCTCCGCTTCATCCAGCACCCGACCTGTTGCCGAATCGAGATACACCGATCCCGCATCGCCCGTCACTTTGGCGATTTTGGCCAAAGCCGCGTCATTGGCCTCGCGCACCCGCTCTGGCGCGCCGCCCGCGCGGGTGATCAGGTTCGACGCCATGCCTTCTTCATCATCCAGCAGGGCTTTCAGCAAATGTTCGGGGGCAATCCGCTGATGGCTTTCGCGCATCGCAATCGTCTGGGCCGCCTGAATAAAGCCGCGCGACCGTTCGGTGAATTTCTCCAAATTCATATCCAACTCCTTTTCAAGCGCTCCGCTCAATGCCCGCCCATGCGGCACATCTCCGGGAGCCTCGGTATATATCTGGGTCCGCCGTGCCCGCTTCGCAAGAGGCCGCTTGACGCGGACCGGCCTTGGCGCGCAAAAAGCCGCAAACCAAAGGAGAATGCCATGACCCGTCCCGCCGATGACCGCCTAATTGTTGCTCTGGATTTCCCGAATGTGCTGGGGGGGCTGGAAGCGGCGAGCAAGCTGGGCGACGCGGTATCGTTCTACAAGATCGGGCTGGAAATGCTGATGGGTGGCGGGCTGGCGCTGGCGCGTGAATTGATCGACGAACAGGGCAAACGCATCTTTCTCGATATGAAGCTGTTTGACATCCCGAACACGGTCGAAGGCGCGGCACGGGGACTCGGGGGATATGGGCTGGACTTCCTGACCGTACATGGCGATCCGCATGTGGTGCGTGCGGCGGCTGAAGGGGCGTCCGGGTCGAAAACGAAAATCCTTGGCGTCACCATCCTGACCGCGCTGGACCGCGCCGATCTCGATGCAGCGATGATCCAGCCGGGCGACCTGCACGAGCTGACGGTCGAACGGGCGCGCCGGGCGCTGGAAGCGGGCGCCGATGGGGTGATTTCTTCGCCCTGGGAAGCCGCCGCCATCCGCGCACTGCCGGAAGCCAAGGGCAAGTTGATCGTCACGCCCGGCGTGCGTCCGGCTGGTGCGGCCTTAGGGGATCAAAAGCGGGTGAAAACCCCGGCGGAAGCGATTGCGGAAGGCGCCGATCACATCGTTGTCGGCCGCCCGATTACCCACGCGCCAGACATGAAAAAGGCGGCAGAAGCGATCGTCGCCAGCCTGCCGCCGAAGTAAGTTCAGTCTTCGTTGATGTCGTGGTCGAAGGTCTTTACCTGACCGGCACGAACACCAACCACCTGCCGCAACCCGACCCAGCAGATCAGCGAGAACACCCCGCCGATCACCAGTAGCCACGGCAGGCTGAGGACGATGCCAAACGCCATCAGCACGCTGACCAAAGCCGCCCCCAGCGCGAAGCCAAGGAACACCCAGCCCGGCGCGAAAAGCTCAAGGATGGCCAGCACAATGGCAAAGCCCATCCACGCCCACCAGACTTCCCAAATCATTTGCCGGCACCTTTCAGCATGTTGAAGGCATCCCCAAAGGCATCGACCAGATTGGCCGGCAACAGCACCGTCTGATTGCCCTGAGCGGACCCGACCAATGCCAGCGCCTCAACTTGTTTCAGCGCAACCTGATACTGCGCCGCCTCAATACCGTTCTCGCGAATCGCTTTGGCCACGACTTCGGTCGCATAGGCTTCCGCCTCCGCCGAAATCCGCCGCGCCTGCGCTTCCTTCTCAGCGGCATACAGCTCCGCATCCGCCGAAAGCTCAACCGCGCGCTTCTTACCCTCGGCTTCCGTCACCTGCGCCCGGCGCGCCCGTTCGGCATTGAGCTGCTGCAACATCGCGTCACGCGTTGCCTGATCGAGATTGACGTCAAGGATTTCCGCCCGCGTCACCTCGATGCCCCAGGCATCCACCGCGTCTTCGACCTGAGCCTTGATTCGCACAATGAGTTGCTGGCGGTTGGCCTGCACATCGTCCAGATCCATCTTGCCGATCTCGGAACGCACGATCCCGGCGACGGTGGTCGCAATCGCGCCGTCCACATCGCGAATCCGATACACCGTCTTTTCCGGCTCCAGAATGCGATAGAACACCGAAGTATCGACCTGCACCAACACGTTGTCGCGGGTGATCGCGTCCTGCGCCATGGTCGGCAACTGACGCTCCAGCACCGAAACCTTGTGCCGCACGCGGTCGAGGAACGGCACAATGAAGTTAATGCCCGGCCCAAGCACCGATTGCAGGCGCCCAAAGCGTTCAACGACGTATTTCTCACTCTGCGGAACGATCCGCACCCCGAGGAAAATCGACAGGATAATAAGAGCGGCGAGCAACAGGACCACGAAATTGGACCCGATAAACTCCCCAATCAATTCCCCAATCAACTGTTCTTCCGGCATAGGCACCTCCAAAATAACTGAGCGTTTCCGTTGCTATATAGAGAGAAAAACCGGCTTTTACAAAGCCCATTCTCCTTTTTCGCACCATCCGTTACATTCGCTTCATGCCTGCCTTGTGTCGCGATTGCCTGACCGAATTTGACGACGGTGCCCGCTGCCCCGCCTGTCGCAGTCCGCGCGTGCTGTCACACCCGGAATTGTTCGAACTTGGCGTGGCGCATATGGATTGCGATGCGTTTTATGCCAGCGTGGAAAAGCGCGATAACCCGGAACTGGCGGCGCGTCCGGTGATTATCGGAGGCGGCAAGCGCGGGGTGGTCTCGACCGCCTGTTATGTGGCGCGCATTCGCGGCGTCCGCTCCGCCATGCCGATGTTTCAGGCGATGAAACTGTGCCCCGATGCCGTGGTCATCGCGCCGCGCCCGGATCATTACGCCAAGGTTTCGCGCCAGTTCCGCGGGCTGATGGACGAGTTGACCCCCGCCATCGAGCCGCTATCGCTGGACGAAGCCTTCCTAGACATGCGCGGCACCGAAAAGCTGCATGGCCACCCGCCTGCCACCATGCTCGCCCGTCTGGTCAAACGGATGGAGGAGGAACTGGGGCTGACCGGGTCCGTGGGCCTCAGCCATAACAAATTCCTCGCCAAGATCGCCTCGGACCTCGACAAACCGCGCGGCTTTTCGGTCATTGGCAAGGCGGAGACTGAAGCGTTTCTTGCGGATAAGCCGGTGCGCATGATCTGGGGTGTTGGCGCTGCGGCGCAGGCGCGACTGGAACGCGCGGGCATTCGCAGCTTTATCGACCTGCGGCGTTGGGAAAAGCGCGACCTGATGGAACGGTTTGGCACATTCGGCGAGCGGTTGTATCACCTCGCGCGCGGCGAGGATTTCCGCCCGGTTGCCAGCCATCGACCGATGAAATCCATCTCCAATGAAACCACCTTCCACGAAGACACGTCCGACCCGGACCTGCTCGACGGGCATATCTGGCGGCTGGCGGAAAAGGTGTCGGACCGCGCCAAGGCCCGCAACCTCGCCGGGCGCGTCGTGTCTTTGAAGCTCAAGCGCGCCGATTTCCGGCAAATCTCGCGGCAACAGAAGCTGGAGGACTGCGCGCAATCGGCGGACCGGATTTACCGGATTGCCCGCGCGCTGTTTGATACGGTTGCCAGCGAGGGGCCGTTTCGGCTCATCGGGGTCGGGCTTGCCGATCTGACGGGAGATGCGCTGGCCGATACCAGCGCCGACCTGCTCGACCCCAAAGCCGCGCAACGCCGCGCCGCCGAACGCGCCAGCGACGCGATTCGCACGCGATTCGGTGCGGGCGCCATCCGCAAGGGACGTTCCATGCGTTGATTACTCGGCGGCCAGCCCGTGCTGCGCCTCGCCCATCCACATGACCCGCTTCATCACCCGCGCAATGGCGGCGCGCACCTCGTCAAACTCCGCGCGTTTGCGCAAGGTCGCCTCGTGCATGTAAACTGAGCGATCCACCTCAATCTGCACCGCATGTTGACCGCGCGACGGGCGCCCATAGGCCTGCGAAATATACGCCCCGGCGAAAGGCGCGTTGCGGCTGACCCGAAACCCCTCGGCGCGAAACGCAATCTCAAACTCGCGCACGATCTCCCTATGGGCAGAAGCCCCGAATCGGTCGCCCAACACGATCTCCGGCGCGATCTCATTAGACGCACACTGCCCCACAACCGCGTCATGTGGCATCGAATGACAATCAACCAGAATCGCCCGGCCAAAGTCGCGCCGCGCCTCGGTCAACAAAGCATCAAGCTGCGCGTGATAAGGCCGCCAATACAATTCAATCCGCCGCCGCGCCTCCGCCATCGGCAGCTTACCGCGGTAAATCTCGCGCGAATGCGCCACAACGCGGGGAATCACCCCAAGCCCACAGGCCACGCGCGGATTATGCGGCAGGTTACGCGCGCCGCGAATCAATGCCGGGTCCAACTCGGTTTCCGCCCGGTTAAAATCAACAAAAGCCCGCGGCACCCGCGCGGCAATCAATGGCGCACCCAAATCCGGCGCATCGGCATATAATTCATCAACAAAGGCATCCTCGGAAGAGCGAATCTCCAGCGCCGTCAACTCAGAGCGCGCCAGCATCTCTCCCGGGTATTCGCGCCCCGAATGCGGCGACGCAAATACCAACCCGCCCGCGCGCCGCGCCGGAAGCTGAACCCGATAAGCCTTTGCCTGCATCCCGGACCTCCTTCGCCCGTCCCTGATACCCTCTTGCGAAAAAGAGCCTTGCGCCTTTGCCCGCAACCAATTATAGCATCGCGAACCGGCGCGGGGCTTCCCGCGTCTGTTTGTTTAGGTGCCTTTCAAGGCATTGACAATATAGGGCGATTAGCTCAGCGGTAGAGCACTTCGTTGACATCGAAGGGGTCACTGGTTCGATCCCAGTATCGCCCACCATCGACGCCCATTTGGGCAAGGTTTCACTGGCGCAGTCGCGCCGCGACAAGAGGAGAAGGGCCATGAAAGTCCGCAACTCGCTTCGTTCGCTGAAAAACCGGCACCGCGACTGCCGCGTCGTGCGCCGGAAGGGCCGCGTTTATGTGATCAACAAAACGCAGCGCCGCTTCAAAGCCCGTCAGGGCTAAAGCGTTTCAGCTTTACGCAAAACGCCGCCCTTCGGGGCGGCTTTTTTGTTGCCCGGTGCCCGAAAAATCAACAGCGCACAAAAAAACAGCCCCCGAGTTTCGGGGGCTGTCTGTCTGATCATGTTTCGGTGGGCTTAATCATAGACCCGCTGGTCGTCGATCACTTTACCATCATTCGGCAAACTGCCCGGCGCGACCACTTCCACCTTCGCTTTCAGCTTCAGGGTTTCGGCTACGGACGCGGCATAAGCCTCCGCCGCGCCGCCTTCCGCCTCAACCTGCACCGACATCGCGTCCATCTCGCCGTCGCGCGTCACAACCACGCGCGCCTTGGCGACTTCCGCATGTTTGGCCACGAAATCCGCGACCTGCTCCGGGCGCACGAACATGCCCTTGACCTTGGCGGTCTGGTCCGCTCGGCCCATCCAGCCCTTGATCCGCATATTGGTGCGGCCACAGGGGCTGATACCCGGCATCACAGCCGACAAATCGCCAGTCGCGAATCGAATCAGCGGGTAATCCGGGTTGAGCGACGTCACCACGACCTCGCCAACCTCTCCCGGCGCAACCGGGTCGCCGGTTCCGGGGCGCACGATCTCAACGATCACACCCTCGTCAACGATCATCCCTTCCTGCGCCGCGCTTTCATAGGCCACATTGCCCAGATCCGCCGTTGCGTAGTTTTGCAACACGGCCACGCCGCGATCCGCATATTCCTGCCGCAAGCTCGGGAACAGCGCTCCGCCGCCGACCGCCGCCTTGGTGATCTTCAGCTTGACCCCGTCCTGATCGGCACGGTCGAGAATGATTTTCAGATAATCCGGCGTGCCAGCGTAAGCGGTCGTGCCGATATCGGCAGCGGCGCGCACCTGTAGCTCGGTCTGGCCCACACCTGCGGGCACAACAGCGGCACCAACTGCCCGCGCGCCATTCTCGAAAATCATCCCGGCGGGGGTCAGGTGATAGCCGAAACAGTTCTGAACGATGTCACCCTTTCCGATGCCCGCCGCGTGCAGAAACCGCCCGACGCGCCACCAATCGTGCCCCACGCCGCCCGGCTCATAAATCGGGCCGGGGGACTGGAAAATATGGGCAAATTCATGCGTCGCCAGCGCAGCATACCCGCCGAACGGATTGCCTGCCTCCTGCGCGCCGGTCAGTTCGGATTTACGCAGAACGGGAAGATCCGCCAGCGCCTCGACCGAATTGATCGTCGCCGGAACGACACCCGCAAAGCCTGCGCCGTATCCGGGCAACGCCTTGGCGCGGGCAATCTGTTCCGGCAGCGCCAGAGCGTAAGAGGCCATCCGCTCGTCATCCGAGCGGGTCTCCAGTTCATCAAAAAAGGTCATTCGCCCCTCCGCTTACGACAGCCAACGCTTACGGCGACGATACGACCGCACGTCGCGGAAGCTCTTGCGCCCTTCATCGGACATGCCGAGGTAAAACTCCTTCACGTCCGGGTTTTCGCGCAATTCCTGCGCCGGACCGTCCATCACCACCCGGCCATTCTCCAGAATGTAGCCATAATGGGCATATTTCAGCGCGATATTGGTGTTTTGTTCGGCCAGCAGGAAGGTATAGCCCTCGCCCTCGTTCAGGTTCTTCACGATGTCGAAAATCTGTTCCACCAACTGCGGCGCCAGACCCATCGACGGCTCATCGAGCAAAATGGTCTCCGGGCGGCTCATCAGTGCGCGGCCCATCGCCACCATCTGTTGCTCGCCGCCGGACGTATAGCCCGCCTGACTCTTGCGGCGCTCTTTCAGACGCGGGAAATAGTTATACACCATCTCCAGATCCGCGTTGATCGCGCCCTTGCCGTCGGTCCGAGTATATGCGCCGGTCAGAAGGTTTTCTTCTACCGTCAGGTGTTCAAAGCAGTGACGCCCTTCCATCACCTGAATAACCCCGCGCTTCACCAGCTCCGCCGGGTTCAGTTCGGCAATCGGGTCGCCACGGTATTCGATCGACCCTTTGGTTACTTCGCCGCGCTCCGAGTGCAGCAGGTTGGAAATGGCTTTCAGCGTGGTAGTCTTGCCCGCGCCGTTGCCGCCGAGCAAAGCGGTGATGCTTCCCCGCGGCACGTTGAGGCTCACGCCCTTCAACACGAGGATCACATGGTTGTAGATCACCTCGATATTGTTGACCTCGAGCACGGTCTCCTGGGTTTTTGCCCCGTCCAGCATGTGCGGTCGTCCTCTAATCTATCTCTTGGGGTGTCCGGGCCAGAGCGGCCCGGACGGGTTTGATTTCTGCGATTATTCGCAGCGCAGTTCGATGCCGTTCTCTTCGGCGTAAGCCTGCGAGTCGGCGTCGATCAGCGGTTGGATGATTTCCATATCCGGAGCAACGAAATCGCTGACCAGAGACCACTTGCCGGTTGCTGCGTCCCACTCCTGAAGCGCAGCCGCGCCGGAACCGCCGTGGTTTGCACAGGTCACGTTGATTTCCGGACCAAAGCCAGCAAGGCCAAGCGCAGCCATGTCTTCGTTGGTGATGGTGAAAGCTTCCAGAGCATCCCGCATCATCGACGGGGTGATGTCCTTGGTGCCGTTGGCTTCCTGAGCGTCACGGGCCGCTTCCGCCAGAAGCGCTGCGGCGTAAACACCCCGGTTGTAGAGAACCGTGCCGAAGTTAGCGCCATTACCGGCTGCCTTACCAGAATCGATCACCATCTCTTTGAGCTGGCTGAACACCGGGAAGTCGGTGCCCGGCGCGTGGAAAGCCACGGCCTTGTAGCCGGTTGCCGCGTCGCCAGCCGGCTTTACGTCATGCTCTGCACCGGACCACCAGATACCGATGAAGTTTTCCATCGGGAAGCGGATGTTCGCGGCTTCCTGAATGGCGACCTGGTTCATCACACCCCAGCCCCAGAACAGCACATAATCAGGCTTTTCACGACGGATCTGCAACCACTGAGATTTCTGCTCCTGACCCGGATAGTCAACCGGGATCGCGGAGAACTTGAAGCCATGCTTGGCGGAAAGCGCTTCCAGCGTCGGGATCGGCTCTTTACCATAAGCGCCGTTGAAGTGCAGCAAGGTGATCTTCTTGCCTTCCAGCGAGCCACCATTCTTTTCCATCAGGTAGTTGATCGCCGCAGAAGCACCGTGCCAGTAGTTGGCCGGAAAGTTGAAGACGTGGCTGAAGACTTTGCCGTTAGCGGCGGAAGTCCGGCCATAGCCCGGCGTGTAAAGCGGGATATCGTCGGCGGTTGCTTTGGGGATCAGCTGATAGGTCATGCCGGTGGAAAGCGGGTTGAACACCAACGCGCCCGTGTCTTTCAGGCTCTCATAGCATTCCACACCCTTCTCGGTGTTGTAGGCCGTTTCACATTCCGGCACGGAGACCGCAACGCCGCCGATACCACCATCACGCTCGTTGAGCAGGGTCATGTAGTCGGCGAAACCGTCTGCGTAGGGGATACCACCAGCGGCGAACGGGCCGGTCCGGTAAGAGAGCGACGGGAATACGAGGTCCGCGAGAACCGGGGTCGCTGTCATCAGTGCTGCAACGGAGACCGCTGCCATTTTGGTAAACTTCATGTGTTTTCCTCCCTTGGTTTACCTTTGAGTTGTGCCCGTTTTCGGGTCACGGTCGTCTGTGGTGCCTTTTGGCCCCGCCTTAGTGCGGGAAGGGCCAAATGCGTAATTTTTCTTTGGTCAGGCGCCAGAGTTGCGCAAGCCCGTGCGGTTCGAGGATCAGGAAGACGATGATCAGACCGCCAACGATGATGAACTCAAAATGCGCCGCGAGGTCGGTTGCCCAGCCCATGCCGCCAACAAGGACGTTCTTCAGCAGCACCGGCAACAGGACCATGAAGGCCGCGCCCGCGAAGGAGCCGAAGATCGAACCAAGGCCGCCGATGATCACCATGAAGAGGATCAGGAACGACTTGGTGGTGCCGAAGCTTTCGCCCGCTTCCGCTGCGCCGAGATAGACGGCGAAGAAGAGCGCACCGGCGATGCCGACGAAGAAGGAGCTGACCGCAAAGGCCGACACTTTCGCCATCAGCGGGTTCACCCCGATGATTTCTGCCGCGATGTCCATGTCACGGATCGCCATCCACTGCCGACCCAGCATGCCGCGGGTCAGGTTTCGCGCAATCCAGGCCAGGACAACGAGGAAGACCAGCGCAATCAAATACTTGGCCCATGCTTCGGTGTTCGGCCCCGTGACCATAACGCCGAAAACGGAACGCTCGGGCGCGGTGATCTGACCGGAGGCGGAGTAGTTGTAGAACCACGGCACCTTGTTGAAGAGCCAGACCAGGAAGAACTGCGCCGCCAGCGTCACCACTGCGAGGTAGAACCCCTTGATGCGCAGGCTCGGCAGACCGAAGAACACGCCAACAGCCGCCGTGATCAGACCTGCAATCACCACATGGAACACGATGTTCACATCGGGGAAGGCGGTCATCAGCTTATAGGCCGAATAGGCGCCCACGGCCATGAAGCCCCCGGTGCCGAGCGAAACCTGCCCCGCATAGCCGGTCAGAATATTCAGGCCCAGCGCCGCAATGGCGTAGATCAGGAAGGGCACCAGAACCGCGTTGGCCCAGTAATCGTTGACAATGAAAGGCACGATGAGGAAGGCCACGGCAATGAGGAGCCAATATCCGACACGATCCAGCTTCAGCGGAAAGGTCTGGTTGTCCGCCTGATAAGATGTCTTGAAGTCACCTGCTTCGCGATAAAACATGAATCAGACCCTTTCGATGATTTTTTCGCCGAACAGGCCCTGCGGCCGGAAGACGAGGAAGATGAGTGCCAGCACATAGGCGAACCAGTTCTGCGTTGCGCCGCCGATCAGCGGACCGACAAAGAACTCGAAGAGTTGCTCGCCCACACCGATGATCAGACCGCCAATGATGGCGCCCGGGATCGAGGTGAAGCCGCCCAGCATGAGAACCGGAAGCGCCTTGAGGGCGATGAGCGAGAGCGAGAACTGCACGCCGGACTTGGAGCCCCACATGATGCCCGCAACCAGCGCCACAAAGCCCGCGATCGACCAGACCAGAACCCAGATGAAGCGCAGCGAGATACCAACGGACAGCGCCGCCTGGTGATCGTCCGCCACAGCGCGCAGCGCCCGGCCTTGCTTGGAGTATTGCGAGAAGATGGTCAGAGCCGCGACGAGGATGGCCGCGATGATGGCCGCCACGATGTCGAGATTGTCGATGAAGAAGCCATACCCAAACCACTTGTAGGTCACTTCTTCGATCATCGAGTTCAGACCCTGCGGAAGACCGACATCCAGTTTCTTGATCTCGGAACCCCACATGATGTCGCCGAAACCTTCCATGAAGTAGGCGAGACCGATGGTGGCCATGAACAGGATGATGTCAGGCTGACCGACAAGGTGTTTGAGGATGTAACGCTCGACGATCCAGGCAAACAACACCATCACCGCCGCCGCAAGCACGATCGCCACAAGTGCGGGCACATGCCACGGGAAATGATGCACGTTGGTGCCAAAAATCGCGTTGATCAGATGCGCGAACGGAACCTGTCCGCTCTGAATACCGACCAGCGTCAGCGCTGCGAACAGCGCCATAACGCCTTGCGCGTAGTTAAAGATGCCCGACGCTTTGAAGATCAGGACGAAGCCCAATGCGACCAGCGCGTAGAGCACCCCGGCCATCAGGCCGTTCAGTGCCACTTCGGACGCCCAGAGAAATTGTTCTCCCATGCTTCCCTCCCTTAATCGTGCGACACGCCGAGATAGGCGTCGATCACATCTTGATTGTTGCGAACCTCGTCCGGCGTTCCGTCGCCGATCTTTTTACCGTAGTCCATCACGACCACGCGGTCCGAAAGATCCATGACAACCCCCATATCATGCTCAATGAGCGCGATGGTGGTGCCAAATTCGTCGTTCACGTCGAGAATAAAGCGGGACATATCCTCTTTTTCTTCGACGTTCATCCCGGCCATCGGCTCGTCCAGAAGCAGAAGCTTCGGCTCCGCCGCCAGCGCGCGCGCCAGTTCGACCCGCTTTTTCAGGCCATAAGGCAGACGTCCGACCGGAGTTTTGCGGATGTGCTGGATTTCGAGGAAGTCGATGACTTTTTCGGCTTGCTCGCGATTTTCCAGCTCTTCCTTCTCCGCCGAACCCCACCACATGGCCTGCTTGAGCAGACCGGATTTCATATGGTTCAGGCGTCCGGTCATGATGTTATCGAGAACCGACATGCCTTCAAACAGCGCGATATTCTGGAAGGTCCGGGCCACACCCTGACGCGCAACCTCGTAAGGACGCATCGGCGGGCGGGGCTTGCCATGGAAATAAACCTCGCCTTCCTGCGGCTTGTAGAAGCCGGAGATCACGTTGAGCATCGAGCTTTTACCGGCCCCGTTCGGACCGATGATCGCACGAATTTCGCCCTCGCGAATGTTGAAGGAAATGTCCTGGATCGCCACAACGCCGCCAAAGCGCAGGGTGATGTTTTTCAAGTCCAGAACCACGCCGCCAATGGTGCGGCCGTCGGCGGTGACGTAGCTATCAGCGTTCATGTCGTTCATTCTGCCGCCACTCCCATGTTGGTTTCAACCACTTCCGCGTCGATGATTTGCAGCGTTGCAGTGATCGAACCCTTACGGCCATCCTCATAGGTAACCTCGGTTTCGATATACTGCTCCGACTTGCCGCCATAGAGCGCTTCGATCAGCGGATCGTATTTTTCTTCCACGATCTTACGACGCACCTTCCGGGTCCGGGTCATCTCGCCGTCATCCGCATCCAGTTCCTTGTGCAACACGAGGAAGCGATGGATCTGACAGCCGGACAGCATTTCGTCCTGCGCCACGGATTTGTTAACGGTTTCAACGTGTTCCTTGATCGTCGCCAGAACCTGCGGATGCCCGGCAAGTTCCTGATAAGACGCATAGGCAACGTTGTTACGCTCGGCCCAGTTGCCAACCGCCGTCAGGTCGATGTTGATGAACGCGGTACACATATCGCGCCCGTTGCCAAAGACCACCGCTTCCAGAATGTCGGGGTAGAACTTCAGTTTGTTCTCAACATATTTCGGCGCGAACATACGGCCATCGGCCATTTTGCCCACGTCCTTCGCACGGTCGATGATGCGCAGATGGCCCGTCGCCTTGTCGAAGAAACCTGCATCGCCGGTCGCGACCCAGCCTTCGGGGTCTTTGGTGTCGGCGGTGCTTTCCGGGTTGTTGTAATACTCGACGAAGGTGCCCGGCGAACGATAGAAAATTTCGCCGTTGTCTGCGATGCGAATTTCCACATCCGGGGCGGGAACACCAACCGTATCGGCGCGCACTTCCCCATCCGGCTGCACCGTGATGAACACGGTCGCTTCCGTCTGGCCGTAAAGCTGCTTCAGGTTGATGCCCAGCGAACGGTAGAAGTCAAAGATTTCCGGCCCGATCGCTTCACCGGCGGTATAGCCCACGCGGATACGCGAGAAACCGAGGGTGTTTTTCAGCGGGCCGTACACCAGCACTTCGCCCATGCGATACTTGAAGTATTCCCGCACGGAACCACGATACAGATGCAGACCAAGCGGGTCTTTCGCCTTGAAATACTTGCGGGTTTGCAGCGGGTGCCGCAGCTTGACGAAGAACAACCGGATGGCGTTCTCGATCAGGGTTTCCACCGCAAAGCCAATGCCCATCGCGTAGCGGAAGCTGTGACGAATGCGCTGGCTCAACGTCCGCTTCTTCGTCGTGATCTTGCGCTTCGGCATGCCGTATTTTTCGCCGGTGCCTTTTGCAAATTCCATGAAGTGATGGAAGATCGCGTATTTCAGATCCCCCGAGTCTTCCATGCGAATCATCACATTGGTGAGCTGGGTTTCGAACACGCGCGGCGGGGCGAAGTAATAGGTCGGCCCGATCTCGCGCAGGTCGGTCATCATGGTATCTGCCGATTCCGGGCAGTTGACGCAGAAGCCGGTCCAATAAGCCTGACCCAGCGAGAAGATGAAGTCACCAACCCAAGCCATCGGCAGGTAAGCGAGAACATCTTCATCGGTGCCGAGCCGGTCGAACTCGGTCGTGTTCTTGGCGCTGATGATAATGTTGCGGTTGGACAGAACCACGCCCTTCGGACGCCCGGTGGTGCCCGAGGTGTAGAGCATGACGCAGGTGCTATCGAGGTTCAGCTCTGCTTCGCGCTTGGCAATCCGATCCGCAAAACGCGAATAGGCCGCACGACCCTCCGCCTGCACCTCTTCATACCAATGCAGATGCTCGTGGTCATACTTCCGCATGCCGCGTTTATCGTAATAGATAACGTGTTCGATGTGATGGATTTTCTCCTGCACCTCGATCACCTTATCAACCTGCTCCTGGTCGCCGCAGACCACGAAGCGGGCATTACAATGATCGAGGACGTATTCCATCTCCTCGACCACCGCATCCTGATAAAGCGGCACCGGCACGGCGCCAACTTTCTGTGCTGCAACCATGGCCCAATAAAGCGCCGGACGGTTACGCCCGATGATCGCAACGTGGTCGCCGCGCTCGATCCCGAGCGCCATCAACCCGCTGGCAAGGTTCTGGATTTCTTCGGCGGTCTGCGCCCAATTCCATTCCTGCCAGATGCCAAATTCTTTTTCCCGATAGGCGGGGCGGTCTGCATAGACCGTCGCATTCCGCCGAAGCAACGACGGAATGCTTTCAAACGCGCCAGACGCGGCTTGATCCTGTGCCAAACTGTATTCCTCCCATGTGCCGGTATTTTACCGACTTCGCGGGTCAAAGTGCGAATCCCGCACCCCAACCCTGACAGAAAATTTCTCACAGGCAATGTTTTCCGCAGTTTTTCCAAATTGTTTCGAATTGTAACAATCGAAAAATGCGCGCCGAAACGGGGGTTTTCGGGCGCCGCGCGGGGTGGTAATTCGGGGATATGGGAGAAAGAACAGACATTGCCGGGCTGACGCAAGCCGGGCTGAACCTCATTCAGCAGGCGCTGTCGATCTACGATCAGGATTTGCGCCTCGCCGTGGCCAATCGCAAGTTTCAGGAGATGTTTGATCTGCCGGATCAACTGGTGCAGCGCGGCGCGCATTTTCGCGATACCATCGCCCATCTGGTCGCGCGCGGGGAATATGGCGATGTTGATGACCCGGAGAGCTTTGTGCAGGCGCGCGTTGAACAGGCCCGCGCCTTTGAGCCGCATTATGTCGAACGCGAGCGCGCCAACGGGCGGATGATTTCCATCGAGGGAAGCCCGCTGCCGCAAGGGGGGTGGGTCACGGTCTATACCGACATCACGGCGATCAAACGGCAGGAAGCCTTGCTGCGCGCGCGCTCTGAGGAACTGTCCGATCAGGTTCTGGCTCGCTCTGAAGAACTGTCCGCCACCAACCGGACCCTTGAGGCGTCGATCACCGCGCTGGAGCAGGCCAAACACGAGCTGACCGAGATGGAAAGTCAGACCCGGATGACAGCGGAGATGATGCCCGCCCATATCGCCCGCATCGACCGCGACAAGCTCTACACCTTCTCCAACCGCCGCCTGCCTTCTGTGCTGCCGAGCCGTCCGATAGAGTTGATCGGACTGACAGCGCGCGAGGCGCTGGGGGATGCGGCCTATACCATGATCAACCCCTATTTCGACCGTGCTTTCGAGGGGGAAAGCTCGGTTTTTGAGTTTAACCACGAGCCATCCGGGCGTCGCATTCGTGTCGCCCTGACCCCGGATCACGGCGACGCTGGCGTGTCCGGCGTGTTTATCCTGTCAATGGATGTGACCGAGGAAACGCAGGCCCGCGCTGCGCTGAACCAATCGCACAAACGTGAATTGGCCGCGCAACTGACCTCCGGCCTCGCACATGATTTCGCCAATCTCTTAACCATCATTCTCGGCCTGCAATCGCGCCTGAGCCGGATGCCCCTGCCGGACGACGCACAGGAACTCGTTGACGCCACCACCGCCGCCACCCGCCGCGGTGGCTCTCTGCTCGACCGCATCGCCACCATCTCCGGCGCGCGCGAAGTGCATATCGAAGCCTCGCAACCCGAACAGATTGTCCGCGAAATCGAGGCCCTGACCCGTCCGACCCTGCCCCCGAATATCAAACTGATCACGCGGGTCGAAGCGCTTGACGGGCCGGTGCTGCTCGATCCCGGCGCGGTGCAGGACGGATTGCTGAACCTCGTGCTGAACGCCAAGGATTCCATCGGCACGGATGCGGGCGAAATTCACGTTACGGTCCGCGCTGCCGGAGAAACCTGGCTCGACTTTGAAGTCACCGATACCGGCCCCGGCTTTTCCGACAAGGCGCTGAAACACGCGCTGGACCCATTTTTCACCACCAAGGGCGGCGAAGGGTCCGGCCTTGGCCTCGCGATGGTGTATGATCAAACGCAGATGGCGGGGGGCCGCGTTGTGCTGAAAAACCGCCATCCGGGCGCGATGGTGACGATCCGCCTGCCCCTGCGCCGCGCGACCGAAGATACCGCGCCGAAACTGGTGCTGCTGGTCGAGGATAACGACGATATCCGCGCCAATGTACGCGAAATGCTGGTGCAGCTGGGCCATCAGGTGCTGGAATGCACCAGCGCCGAAGAAGCGCTCGAACTGGCCCAGATCGAGGGGATTTGCACCGTTCTGTCCGACATCAACCTCAGCGGCGAGACCGACGGCGACGTGCTGCTGCGCGAATTGGCCCGCCGGGGCAGCAACGCGCAGATGCTGCTGATGACCTCCCTGCCCGCCCATGACCAAAAACGCCGCGACGCCCCCGCGCCAGTGCTTGCAAAACCGTTCACTTTAGGCGAATTATCCGCAGCCCTCGCACAGGACACCCGCCAATGACCCAGCCAACCGTAGCCATTCTCGACGACGAGCCGGAAATCCGCCACATGCTCTCCGCCGCACTGACCGAAGCGGGGTTCAACACGCTGGCCTATTCCCGTGCGACCGAATTTGAAGCCGCCCTGAAAACCACCTCCCCGGACGTCTGCCTTGTCGATCTCGGCCTGCCGGACCGGGACGGGCTGACGCTGGTGCATCGGCTGGCGCTGGAAAGTGGTGCGTCGATCATTATCATTTCCGGGCGCGCGCAGGTGCAGGACCGGGTGACGGGGCTGGAACTGGGCGCAGACGATTACATCATCAAACCATTTGAACCGGCGGAAGTGGTCGCGCGCGTGCGGGCGCGGTTGCGGCAGGCAAAAGCCGAGCCGACCGCCTCCAACACCGCCAAATTCGCTGGCTGGACCGCGCATTTTGACCGCTACGTCCTCGAAGACGCCGACGGCACGGAAACCGCGTTTTCCCATGCGGAAGGCGAAGTGCTGCGCCTGTTCCTTTCCGCCCCGAAACGACTGATTTCACGCGCGCAGATGCAGGAAACCCTTGGCGGCGCGGCGGGCGAGAGCTTTGACCGCGCCATGGATGTGCGTATTTCGCGCCTGCGCACCAAGCTCCGGGAAGACCCGAAAAATCCCCGCCTTATCAAGACGATATACGGCGCGGGCTATATTTTCCTTGGCGATGTTGCCTGGGTTTGAGGACTATAGAGGATATAAATGAGCAAAATCACCCTGATCCGTCACGGACAAGCCAACAATACCGCCACCGATGAGGCGGGCTATGACCGCCTGTCCGATCTGGGCCGCCAACAGGCGCGCTGGCTTGGCGAATATATGCGCGCGACCGGCGAATCTTACGCCCGCGTTTACGCCGGTTCGCTGACCCGACATGCCCAATCCGCCGAAGAATGGGGCGCGCGCGATGTGACCGTCGACGAGCGGCTGAACGAGGTGCGCTATTACGATCTTTCCGAGCGGATGCACGAACAATTCGGCATCGCGATCCCGCGCACGCATGACGAATTTATCGACCACCTACCCCTGACCTTCGCCGCCTGGCAAGAGGGAAAGATCGACGATGCGCCGGAAACTTTTCAGACCTTTCAGGACCGGGTGCATGATGTGATCCACGACATTGCCGGGCGCGGCGAAGAGGCGATTGTTTTTACCTCCGGCGGCTTTATTGGCATGGCAATACGGGTAATCATGGGGCTAGAAATGGGTGCATTTACCCGCACCATCCTGCCGATCATGAACACCTCGGTGCATAAATACCGCTTAAGCCCGGCCGGCTTGGCGCTCACGCAATTCAACGCTGTGCCGCATTTGGAAACCGCCGAACGCCGCGCTGCGCAAACGCATTATTAAAGCGAAATCGATTCAACCTAAATCGAGCATTAAAATTCGCGTTCGAAATCAGCAGAATGCTGATGGAGAGGCAGCGAATTTTAATCCAAATTTAGCGATTTCTGCTCTAGCAATTCACCTGTGATCTTCTTCGAGATCTTCCACATCGTAGCCCAGCGCTTCCAGCCCGGCCTCCAGATAATCCGCCAAGAGCGGTTCCGCGAGCAGGTAATCCGCCGTCGGGCCGGTAGCTTCCTGCTTCGCCGTCAAAATCGCTTCGCTCAGATCTTCGGCCCCAAAGGTCTCCCGCCCGATCCACATGCAAGCCACAAGGCTTGCCTGCTCATCGCGGTTTAAATCCTCAATATAATTGGACAAAACCGCGTTATTCGCAGGCATATCGCGCGCAGAAAGAATCACTCGAGCAATGCGGGATGGGCTAATTTCAAGCATGTCTTCCTCTATGTTTGCGATCTTGGCGCAAGAATTGCCCAAGCATGAAGTTTACGCAATGGGCAATTGGTCGCTAGAGGCATCTCCCTCCGGCGTCAATTCCTCGAAATCGAAATTATCCAGCTTCGCAGCACGTTTACCTGCCCGTTCGGCGGCGGTGGTAATGCCCTCAACATCGCGACGCGCCTGATCGAAATGCACTTCCAGCTTACCCGCGCGTTCGACCACAAGTTCCACATCGCGGTGCATCTGGCGCAGAGTTTTGCGAATCGCCCCCGCCTGTTCGCGCATCCGGGCATCTTTCAAAATCGCGCGCATCGTGTTGAGCGTGGCCATACAGGTCGTTGGCGAAACGATCCACACCCGCGCCTCAAACCCTTCGCGCACCAACGCGGCGAAATTGGCGTGAAGTTCGGCGTAAACCGCTTCTGAGGGCAAAAACATCAGCGCTCCGTCCGCCGTTTCGCCCTCGATAATATACTTCTCGCTGATCGCCTTGATATGGGCGCGCACCGCGATGCGAAACGCCTTCGCTGCTTCGTTCAGCTCCCATTCGCTCTGCGCCGCGCGCAACGCTTCATAAGCTTCAAGCGGAAATTTACTGTCGATAACAATGGGACCGGGCGGGTTCGGTAGGTGGATCAGACAATCCGCGCGTTTGCCGTTCGAAAGCGTGTGCTGAAAGGCGTAGCTATCAGACGGCAGCGCTTTGGACACAATGTCGTGCAGTTGGATTTCTCCAAACGCGCCGCGGGTTTGTTTGTTGGAGAGAATATCCTGCAAGCTCAGCACATCGCCCGAAAGCTTCTCGATCTTGGCCTGCGCCCGGTCGATGGTCTCCAACCGTTCGGTCAGCGCGCCCAACGAACGCGAGGTGCGTTGCGACGAACTGTGCAGGTTTTCGTGCATCAGGCGCGACACTTCCGTCAACCGCTGTTCCATGTGCCGCAGCATCTCCGACTGCGCCCGCGCCTGCGCCTCCGACACATGGGTCAGGCCGCCCGCCAGTTGGTGCTGCCCGTCGGACAAGGATTGCACCCGCCCGGACAGTGCCGCCATTTGATGCTGAACCGGCTCCACCAAACGCGCCGACCGCGACGCGGCGCGCAGCGATGCGATCAGCAAAACCAAGATCAACGCCGCGAAAACCGCCCCGCCAATCACCAAAGGATCGCTCCAATCCACCCGCTCCATCAGGTCCGTCCGAACAGCCGCTCAATATCGGCCAGTTTGAGTTCAACATAGGTGGGCCGGCCATGGTTGCATTGCCCCGAATGCGGCGTCGCTTCCATTTCGCGCAGCAAAGCGTTCATCTCCTCCGCTCGCATACGCCGCCCGGAGCGGATCGAACCATGACAGGCGATGCGGCTGAGAACCGCTTCAATCTTGGCCTGCAATAGCTGGCTATCGCCCTGATCCGACAGCTCATCCAGCACATCGAGCAACAGCGCTTCCGCGTTAACCGTGCCCAGAATGGCCGGAGTTTCGCGCACGCAGATCGAGCCGGGGCCGAAGGGTTCGATATTGAGACCAAAGCGCTCCAATTCGCCTGCAAAATTCAGAAGAAGCGCCGCGTCGCTCTCGGAAAGCTCAACGATTTCAGGGATTAACAGCGCTTGCCGGGCAACGCCATTCTCCGCCATCTGCGCCTTCAACCCCTCGTATTTCAACCGCTCATGCGCCGCATGTTGATCGACGATTACCATGCCATCGCGGGTCTGGGCGATGATGTAATTCTCATGCACCTGCGCGCGCGCTGCACCCAGAGGCAGGTTCTCAACCGGCGCTTCCGCCTCGGGTTCCGGCACAGGTTCCCAACGCGCAGTCGGCGTAGCGATGTCGGCAAAACCGGGGGTCTGCATCGGGGGCGGCGTCTGAAAATGCACCCTCGGCTGGGCCTGATAAATCGGCGCCATCGGTTCGGGGCGCATGGCATCGAGAGTCGCGTCGGCGACGGTGCTGGACGCCCGATGCCCCGCCTCGGTCAACGCATGTCGCAAACCCGAAACCACCAAGCCGCGCGCATCCCCCGGCTTGCGAAACCGCACTTCCGATTTCGCCGGATGCACGTTCACATCCACCAGAACCGGGTCGCACTCGATGAACAACGCGGCGGCGGGGTGCCGGTCGCGGCTCAGGAAATCGAAATAAGCAGCGCGCAAGGCGCCGAGCAGAAGCTTGTCGCGCACCGGGCGGCCATTGACGAAAAAGAACTGCGCCACCGCCGCGCCGCGCGAATAGGTCGGCAGAGCGGCAAAGCCGGTAAGCCGCAACCCCTCGCGTTCGGCATCAATCGCCAGCGCGTTTTCGGCAAATTCCCGGCCCAAAATCTGTCGCAACCGGGCATGCAGCGCGTCGAACATCTCGCCCTGTTCCGGGCTGGCCTGAAAGGTAATCCGCCCCTCGCCGCCGCCAGACACATCGCGCAACGTAAACCCCACTTCCGGCGCGGCCATCGCGAGGCGCTTAACCACGTCACCAATCGCCTGCGCCTCCGCCCGGTCGGTGCGCAGGAATTTCAGCCGTGCGGGTGTGGCGAAAAACAGATCGCGCAACTCAACCACCGTTCCCTGCGCGATGGCCGCGGGCTTGACCACACCCATCTCGCCGCCGGACACCGACAGCACCGCGCCGTCATGCCCCGCACGCCGTGAGGTGATTGTGAGCCGCCCAACCGCCCCGAGCGAAGGCAGCGCCTCACCGCGAAAACCGAATGTGTGGATATTCAGCAAATCCGAGCCGTCAATCTTCGAGGTCGCATGACGCGCAAGGGCCAATGGCAGCTCATCCGGGGTCATACCAACCCCGTCATCCACCACACGAATCAGCGTCTTGCCCCCATCGGCATATTCCACCCGAATACGCCGCGCCCCCGCATCCAGCGCGTTTTCTACCAGTTCCTTCACCGCAGAAGCGGGCCGTTCGACAACCTCCCCCGCTGCGATCCGGTTAATCGCCGCATCGTCAAGTTGCCGGATTACCGGGTCGGGAACATCGCGCATATTGTGGACAGTTTCGGACATACCGCAAAACCTAGCAGGGCGGTTGCCATTATACCAGCGCTCAAAAGGTTAACGATTTACTGAACCGCAACTTCCGGGTCTGGCGGAGCGGACGGGGTCCAGATGCCAAGCTTACGCAAGCGTTCCAGCTCGCGATGCTGATCCAGCGATTGCGGCTTATAGCTGCTGTAATAAACGTTTACGTTGAACAGCCGCTCCAGCAACAACCCGTTATGCGTCTTGCGCCATTCGAGGTCTTCCGCCGCCAAAACCTTGCGAATATCGGCTGGAACACCATAGCGCGACACATGGCGGAGCAGACCGCCATGACCGGAATTCACCGTGCGCTCCGCGTTGCCCCCAAGAGCCGCAATGGCATCGGCGCGCGGGGTTGGGTCAACCAGATTGGCCTCGCCCGGCGTCGGCTCCGGCAGAGTTTCGTAATCCGCCGGCGCCTGCAACGGCTTGGTCGGCAAAATGCGAAACTCATCCGGCTTATCCGTGCGGATATTCATCAGTTGCGGATCGCTGCTCTCACAAGCAGAAAGCGCCAAAAGCCCAAAACAGGCCGCCAAAAACGCGCCGCTCTTGCCCTGCATGACTGACTCCTTCACCCTGCTTCGCCCCTTCTTAACGCAATTAAATCGGCGCGTCACGCGGCATTTGAACTCTCTGATTCGGGCTTGTTGCCAGAAAACAGAACCAGACCAAACGCGCCGACAAAAATCGCAATGTCGGCGACGTTAAACGACCACGGATTGACATAGCCGCAGCACGTCACGTTGAGAAAATCCGCCACCGCACCATAGATCACCCGGTCCAGCGCATTGCCCAGCGCGCCGCCGATCAGCAGCCCGGCAAAAACCTGCGCCAAACCGCCCATCCGGTCGCGCCGCACCCACCAGAGGATAAACCCGACTGCCAGCAGACTGACCGCAATCAGAATCCAACGCGCCGTTCCCTCGTCGGAAGCGAACAGGCCAAAATTCACCCCCCTGTTCCACGCCATCCGAAAATTAACCAAAGGCGGCAACACATCGAGGCGGCCCAGCTCCTTCAAATTCAGGAACTGCACCACGCCGAATTTGGTGATCTGATCGAAAATCAGGGTGATAATGGAGGCGAAGGCCAGCGTGCGCATCGGTTGCTCCTTAATGGCGGAAATGGCGCATGCCGGTGAAGACCATGGCGAGACCCTTCTCGTCCGCCGCGTCAATCACCTCCTGGTCGCGCATGGAGCCGCCCGGCTGAATAACACAGGTTGCCCCCGCCGCCGCCGCTTCCAGCAAACCATCGGCAAACGGGAAAAACGCGTCGGACGCCACAGCGGAACCAACTGCGAGGCTTTCCTTCAGCCCCAGCGCATCTGCCATCCGTTGCGCCTTGGCGCCCGCGATATTGGCACTGTCCAGCCGGCTCATCTGCCCCGCACCAACACCAACCGTCGCCCCGTCTTTGACATAGACAATCGCGTTCGACTTGACGTGTTTCGCAACCTTCCAGGCAAAATGCAGATCGGCCATTTGCGCCTCGGTCGGCTTGACCTTGGTCACGACCTTCAACTCATCCGCTGCAACACTGCCCACGTCCTTATCCTGCACCAGCATCCCGCCAGCGACCTGCTTATAGGCCATCATCGGCTGTTTCGGATCGGGCAGGGCGTCGGTCAACAGAAGACGCAAATTCTTCTTGGCGGAGAAAATTTCCTTCGCCTCTTCCGATGCGCCCGGCGCGATCACCACCTCGGTGAAAATCTCGGTGATCTTGGCGGCGGTTTCAGCGTCAAGCGGCTGGTTCAGCGCGACGATGCCGCCAAAAGCAGAAGTACGGTCGCAATCAAACGCCTTCTGATAGGCCTCCGCGAGGGTCGCCCCAACCGCCACACCACACGGGTTGGCATGTTTGATAATGGCGCAGGCCGGGCCGTTGGCCGGATCGAACTCTGCGACCAGTTCAAAAGCGGCGTCGGTGTCGTTAATGTTGTTGTAAGACAATTCCTTACCCTGCACCTGCACGGCGGTCGCAACACCGGGACGCCCGGAACCATCGGTGTAAAACGCAGCCTTCTGGTGGCTGTTTTCGCCGTAGCGCAGGGTCTGCTTCAACTCGCCCGCAACCGCACGGCGCTTCGGCGCATCGAGCGCCAGCTGATCCGCGAGCCAGTTGGACACCGCCGCATCATAGGCTGCGGTGCGCCCATAAGCTTTCTGCGCCAGCTTGCGGCGGAATTTGGGACAGGTCGCGCCGTCATGCTGATCGAGATCGCCCAGCAATTTGTCGTAATCCTCAACATCAACGACTACCGTTACAAAGGCATGGTTCTTGGCCGCCGCGCGGATCATCGCCGGACCGCCGATGTCGATATTTTCCACACAGGTGTCATAATCCGCCCCCGCCGCGACGGTCGCCTCGAACGGATAGAGATTAACCACCAACAGGTCGATGGGACCAATGCCATGCTCTTCCATCGCCGCGACATGCCCCGCATCGTCGCGCAGCGCCAGCAACCCGCCATGCACCATCGGATGCAACGTCTTGACCCGACCGTCCATCATCTCCGGGAAATTGGTCACATCCGACACATCGCGCACCGAAACCCCGGCCTCACGCAGCGCCTTGGCCGAACCGCCGGTGGACAGAATTTCAACCCCGCGCTCCGCCAGTTTTTGGCCAAGCTCAAGCAGCCCGGTCTTGTCGGATACGGAAAGAAGTGCGCGTCGGATAGGCAGCAGGTCGGTCATCGGATTCCCCATATTTCAATGCCCCGCCGCATCCTCCTCCCAACGCGCTCTGCCCCGTTTCGGAGCCTCCTGCGCCATGGTCAGCGACCAGCGGATACGGGTCGCATAATCCATCGCGGCGCCAGAGAGAACCACTTGTTTCGTCGCGCGGGGCTTTAAGCGGCCTTTTTCCAGAAAAACGCTGGGTTCAAGGGCAATTTTAACCGGACCTTCATACCGCAACACCCAGATTTCGCCGGAACGCATCACCAACGAGACCGCCGATCCGCCAAGATCAATCGAAGCGTCCACGTCCGGATGCAAGTGAAACCGCAGGGCATAGCCGATACCGTCCAGCCCGGTTTTGCCTATCGCGGCAGTAAAGAGAGCCTGATCTTGCGGATGGGGCGCGGTCAGGGTTTCTTCGCCGGTAACGAGTTTGCCATCCTGCGCCAGCTCGACGCGGCGCGCAAGCGTCAGCCCATACGCGCGATAGCCGTCATGGCGCGCGTCGATACCGCTGGCCCCTTCGCCGGAAACAAGTTGCGTCACCACCCGCTCCGGCGCGCTTTTGAACAGACGACGCGGCCCGGCAGGGGTCAAGACTTCAGGGCCAAGACGCGCGGAACTGACCCCGTTGAGGCCCAGAACCGAATGCGACGGCGTGGCACGCCCGGCCTGTTCCCAATCCTCGCCAAACTCCGCGCCGGAACCGCAATTAACAATCAGCGGCTGACGCCCGGAGGTGATTTCCAGCGCCAGCGTCGACGCATGAGCCGCCCCGCTGGCCGCGCCCGTTGGCGGCACCGCCCCGTCCAGCACCAGCGACGTGCGCCCGCCCGACAGCCGCGCAAACCCCATCGCCAGCCCGCTTGCCCTTCCCGCGCGCAGCCCGGCATCCGCCAGCGCCCGGTCGAGCCGCCCTTCAATACCGCGTCCACCGCCATGAAACCGCGCCAACCCGCCATCCGCATGGCGCAGCGCGCGCAGGGTCGGCGCGATACGTTCCAACGCGGCGCGATGATCCGCGCCCGGCTGCATACCCGTTTCGCGCAACGCCTGCGCGGTCCAGTCGAGCAGGGTGAAAACTTCCAGCAATTCCTCAGGGTTGCGCGTGGCAATCCCACCATCATCGGAAACATGCGTCGCGCATTCCTGTTCCAGCCCGGCAATCCCCGCCGCCGCGTGTTCCTCCATTCCGATCAGCGAACGAGAAGCATAAATCAGCCCGGTCAGCGCCTCAAAGCGCGCAAGTCCCGGCTCCGCTTGCGGCCAAGTACGCTCCAAAAACACCACCTGCCGGGCAAGGGTCGCAAAGAACGCGTCCTGATCCTCGGGCGGTCGAGTAGACAGCAGTAAAATCGCGTGATTGATCCAACGGATCAAACGCCGCCCAACAAGGTTCGCGCTCCAACCCGGCCCCGCGCCATCACCAAACCGCGCGATCCAGTCAAAAACCCATTCCTGCGCCACATTCCGCGCGGCACGATCCCCGACAGCACCCAGATCATTGAGCCAGCGAAACCCGTGCAGCGCGTCTTCAAATCCTTGATTCGGCGCATCCAGATCCCAAGGCGTATTGCCTTCAAGCGTCAGCACATGCCCGGCAAATTGCAGATTTCCCGCCACCAACTGCTTACCGCGCGCAAACCGGCCAATCGTGCGCGGTTCCGGCTGCGACACAAACCCCGCTGGCACGTCCGACACCGCGGCGCGCTTCGCCAAACGCTGGGTTCTCCAACGCGCGATTCGGGTGGAAAGGGTCGGTTTTTGCTGCAAGATACGCCTCTTTGGCCGCTTCTGTGGCGGGTGACACACAGAATAAACCCAGACAGCGCGCGAGTCACCGATTCTTAAGACGGCGCGCGAAACTGCGTGACAAAAAACCCATCCATGCCGCCGCGCTCCGCCCAATAATCCGGGCGCAGACGCAACCCTTCCGGGCCGATCCAGTCCGGTTCAACGCCCGGCACGCGTAGCGCATCGGTCTCCACGCAAAGCCCCGAATGACGCGCCAACGCATCGCGCACCTGCTCCTCGCCTTCATCAATCAAGAGCGAACAGGTGCAATAAACCACCCGCCCGCCGGGCTTCACCAGCGCCAGCGCGCGGTCGATCATATATTCCTGCAACTCGAACAGCGCCGGGAAATCACCCGCATCCTTGGCAAAGGGCAGATCCGGGTGGCGGCGGATGGTGCCGGTCGCCGTACAGGGCGCGTCGAGCAAAATCGCATCGAAAGGTCCGCCCTCATAAGTCAGCGCGTCGGCCTCCACAATATCGGCGCTCAGCCCCGTTCGCTCAAGATTTTCGCGCACCCGTGCCAGCCGCCCGGCGGAAATATCCAGCGCCGTAACCCGCGCCCCCGCTGCAGCAAGCTGCATGGTCTTGCCTCCCGGCGCGGCGCACATATCCAGCACCTTTTCGCCCGGTTCAGCCGCCAAAACGCACGCGGGAATAGCGGCGGCAGCGTCCTGTACCCAGAACGCGCCCGCCTCAAAGCCCGGCAATGCCGAAACCTGCTGACGCCCATGCAACCGCACCGAACCCGTCGGCAAAACCTCTCCGCCGAGCCGCTGCGCCAATTCCGCCGCATCGCCTTTCGCCGTCAGATCAAGCGGGGGTGTTTCCACCTGCACCGCCTCCATGGCCAAAACCGCCTCGCGCCCGAAATCGTCCACCAACACCTTGCGCAACCATTTCGGCAGTTTCGGCACCGGCAACCCAGCCCATTTCTCTGGCGAAACCTTGCGCAACACCGCATTCACCAACCCGGCCATATTCTGTCGCCGCCGATCCGCCCGCGCCAGCTCGACCGCCGCGTTCACGACCGCATGGGCCGGCGCGCCCTCGGCGCACATCTCCACAACGCCCAAGCGCAAAATGTTATGCACCCGCAGCGGTGGTTTTTTCTGCAAAAACGGCCCCAACATCCGGTCCGCCCGCTCCAGATTGCGCAACGTCGTCAGGGCAAGGCGCTGCGCCGCCGCCCGATCGCCCGGCGCAAGGCGTTTCAACCGGCGCGGCGCGACCTCGGAAATCAACCGCCGCTCCGCCAACACATCCATCAAAAGCTCAAGCGCCACCGCGCGTACCGGCGAACCCATGTCTCTTCCTTTGCCATCCGTTCTCAAGCCGCCTATACCAGTTGCGGCCACAGAGGAAAGAAAAATGCCACAAGACACCCCGCCAAGCAAAGACCTCCCCCCCGCCGCCCAGCGCGCTTTGGCGGAAGCCGAAGAGCGGCGCAAGAAAGCCAAGGCGCAGGAAATGCCGAAAGAATATGGCGGACGCGACGGGCCGGAGCCGGTGCGCTATGGGGATTGGGAGAAAAAGGGATTGGCGATCGACTTTTGATCCCGCCTCAAAGCCCCAACACGTCCATCATGTCGTAAGATCCGGGTTTGCGCCCCTGCCCCCAAAGCGCTGCTTTCAACGCGCCGCGGGCGAAAATGGCGCGGTCGGTGGCGATGTGGCGCAGTTGAATGCGCTCGCCGGTGCCGGCAAACAACACCTCATGCTCGCCGACAATATCGCCCCCGCGCACGGCAGAAAACCCGATATGCCCCTCCTTGCGGGCGCCGGTGATCCCGTCGCGCCCCCGATCCGAGACCCGCGCCAGCGATACACTGCGCCCCTCCGCCGCCGCTTCGCCGAGCATCAAGGCCGTGCCCGAAGGCGCATCGACCTTATGCTTGTGATGCGCTTCGATGATCTCGATGTCGAAGCTGGCATCCAGCGCAGCGGCCACTTTCTTGGTTAACTGCGTCAGCAGATTCACCCCAAGGCTCATGTTTCCCGCGCGAATGATCGTCGCGTGCCGGGCAGAAAGTTCCAGTTTTTCAAGGTCTTGCGGGGTAAACCCGGTGGTGCCGATTACATGCACCGCCCGCGCCTGCGCCGCCAGAACCGAAAGCGCAACGGTGTTTTCCGGCGCGGTGAAATCAATCAGCGCCTGCGCCTTGGCCATCGCTTCCAGCGCATCCGACGTAACCGAAACGCCCAACGCTGCGCCGCCCATAGCCTCGCCAACATCGCGGCCGATCCAGTCATGCTCCTCGCGTTCCAGCGCGCCCACCAACCGCGCCGCGTCACTTTCCGCCACCAGCTTCACCAACATCTGACCCATCCGGCCCGACGCCCCCGCAACCACAATGCCCGGCAATTCGCTCATGATACTCTCCTCTTCACTCATTGTCCTAAGCCCTGTTGCACGGCGGCGCAATCGCGCATACATGCCACCCATGGCAAAGAAACGCTTCAATTCCTCCTCCAGCCCGAGCCAGCGCACGTTGCGCGTCGGCGAGCTGATCCGCCGGACCCTGTCCGAAATGCTCATGCGTGGCGACGTGCATGACCCGGACCTGACCGGCATCAACCTGACGGTTACGGAAGTCAAAATCTCCGCCGATCTCCGGGTCGCGACGGTTTATGTCATGCCGCTGGGCGGCGATGGACGCGAAGAAGCCATCGCGGCACTGGCGCGCAATGCCGGTCAGATGCGACACCGGATCGGCAAGGAAATCACCCTGCGCCACACCCCGGAGCTGCGCTTCATGATTGACGAGACCTTCGATCAGATGGACCGCACCCGCGAGTTGCTGTCACAGGAGCGGGTTCGCCGCGATATTGATAAAGACGAAGAGAGTTAAATGGCGCGACGCAAAAAGGGGCGCGATATTCACGGCTGGCTGGTCGTGGATAAGCCCAAAGGCATGAGTTCTAACGCGGTGGTCGGCAAGGTGCGCTGGGCGCTAAACGCGAAAAAGGCGGGACACGCGGGCACACTGGACCCGGAAGCGACGGGCGTTCTGGCCATCGCTTTGGGCGAGGCGACCAAGACCGTTCCGTTCGTCACCGATGCGCTGAAAGCCTATCGTTTCACCGTGCGGCTGGGGCAGGCGACCAACACGGACGATGCCGAGGGCGAAATCATTGCCGAGTCTGAGGCGCGTCCGTCGGATGCCGAGATCGAAGCGGCGCTGGAGCCGTTTCAGGGCGACATCATGCAGGTGCCACCGAAGTTTTCCGCTGTGAAGATCGACGGGCAGCGGGCCTATAAGCTGGCGCGTGAGGAAGAAGATTTCGAGATTGCCGCTCGTCCGCTTTGGGTCGAAGAATTGAAATTTATCTCGCGGCCGGATGCGGATCATGTCGAGCTGGAAATGATCTGCGGCAAGGGCGGCTATGTGCGCGCCATTGCCCGTGATCTGGGCGAAGCGCTGGGCTGTTATGGGCATGTGGCTGATTTGCGGCGCATCTGGTCCGGGCCGTTTGACGTGGAAGATGGAATCACGGTCGAGGAGATCGACGCGCTGGCCCGCTCCCCGGAGTTGGACGCGCGCCTGTTGCCGCTGGAAACCGGATTAGACAGCCTGACCGAACTGCCTGCGACGCTTGAAGGCGCGACGCGGCTGCGCAACGGCAATCCCGGCATGGTGATCGCATCCGATGCAGAATATGGCGAAGAATGCTGGGCCTCTTTCGAGGGGCGCCCGGTTGCAGTCGGCATTTACAAAGCGGGCGAATTGCATCCCTCGCGCGTGTTTAACCTTCAATGATCCTGCAGATGGTCGGGGGGCTTTCCGCGGCATCCCCGATCGTATAGGCTTGCGCAATCTGAGCGGCGGCGGCATCGGCGGCCGCCTCGCTGTCAGCATGCACCAAACAGAGCGGATCGCCGGCCTCAACCGGCACCGCAATATCGACCAGCCCAGTCAGCCCAACCGCCGGGTTTACCTTGTCAGAGGCAACACGCCGTCCACCACCGAGTTCGACCACAGCAAGGCCGATCTCGCGGGTTTCGATGCTGCGCACAAAGCCGGATTTCGGCGCTTTCACCTCGCGCACCAGCTTTGCCTTTGCCAGATACGTGTCGGGGCGTTCGACAAAATCTTTCGGCCCGCCCAGCGCAGAAACCATGCGGGCAAACATCTCTGCCGCCGCGCCGCTTTCCAACATCTCGCGGCTTTTGACGACACCCGCTTCGCGATCCGCCGCCAAGCCCTTCATAGCCAACATCTCCCCGGTCAACGCCAAGGTGACTTCCTCCAAGCGAGGATCGCGATGCGCCCCAGTCAGGAAATCCACCGCATTTTGCACCTCCACCGCATTGCCCGCCGCCGAGGCAAGTGGTTGATTCATATCGGTAATCAGCGCATTGCAAGTCAGCCCCGCCTCACGCGCAACCCCGGTCAGGCTTTCCGCCAAATGCACCGCTTCGCCCATCTCATCCATGAAAGCGCCGTTGCCGAACTTGACATCCATCACCAGACCTTCCAGCCCTGCGGCCAGCTTCTTTGACAGGATAGAGGCGGTGATTAGCGGGATGCTTTCGACGGTCGAGGTGACGTCGCGGGTGGCGTAAAACCGTTTATCCGCCGGGGCGAGAGCGGCGGTTTGGCCGATTACAGCGCAGCCCACCTCACGAACCACCTTGCGGAACAGATCATTGTCGGGCTGCGTCGTGTAACCCGGAATGGCATCCATTTTGTCTAGCGTGCCACCGGTATGGCCGAGACCGCGCCCGGAAATCATCGGCACATATCCCCCGGCCGCCGCGACGATGGGTGCGAGCATCAGGGAAACGTTATCGCCGACCCCGCCGGTGGAGTGCTTATCAACTACCGGACCGGGCAAATCCCAATGAAACACGTCGCCACTATCGCGCATGGCGAGGGTCAGGGCGGCGGCTTCCGCATGGGTCATGCCGTTGAAAAACACCGCCATGGCAAAGGCCGCAATCTGGCCCTCAGACGCCTCGTTGGTGGTAATACCGCGGACCATGGCTTCGATTTCGTCCGTGGTCAGGATTTTGCCATCGCGTTTGTGGCGGATGATTTCTGAATAAAGCATATGGGCCTCCTGCGAACAGCTTTGATCAAATGGACAAGTTTCTCAACCCCACTCTTGCCTTTACCCTGTCGCAGGGCGAAAACGCCGCATGATTACGCGACAACATATTAAAGGCGATGCGCCTTCGGTGGCGGTTTATTCGGACTGCGAGCGCTTTCGTTATTCGTTAACCCGCATTTGGAATGAGGCGGGCGGGCGGATCACCTTTATCATGCTCAACCCCTCGACCGCGACGGAGGTGCAAAACGATCCGACCGTCGAGCGCTGTGAACGCCGCGCGCGGACGCTGGGGTTTGGCGGTTTTCGCGTGACCAACATTTTTGCTTATCGCGCGACGGATCCGAAGGACATGCGGGCGGCAGCTGATCCGGTTGGCCCGGAAAATGATCGGTTTATTCTGGAGAGCGTCGCCTGGGCGGACAAAACCGTTTGTGCCTGGGGCGCCCATGCCGCGCATTTAGGGCGCGGGGAAGCGGTTCGGGAACTGTTGCGAACGCAGAACCGTCCACTTTTTCATTTGGGTCTCACCAAAGGCGGCGAGCCAAAGCATCCGCTTTATATCAGCTATGCGCAGCAACCGGAGCTTTGGAAATTGGAGCCGTGACGCAGGTCAGGGTGAAATGTTTGGCGGAACATCGACTTTCAGATCACTCAACGTCGCATTTTGTGCGCCGCGCAGCACCGCAACAACTTCCCCATTGACGGAAACCAACGCATCTGCGCCATCCAGATCCAAAGCAACTTCCGGGTCGGAATCCACCATTTCCGGGTTCAGCGAGATGCGCAGGAAATCAACGCCCGGCTCAAAATCCACGATCTCCGCCACACCTTCATCGCCGGTTTGGTTGGAATAGACCCAGAACGTGTCGATCCCCTCACCGCCCGTTGCGACATCTGCCCGGTCCATGATCAGAGTATCATTGCCCGCACCACCTTCCAGCGCGTCCTTATCCCCGTCGATATGCCAGGAAAAATCGCGCTGTTCATACATGATGGCTTCTTCGCGGTGACCCAAATGGTCGATCACATCATTTCCGTCGCCGCCGGACAGGGTATCGGCCCCAAAACCGCCCACAAGAATGTCATCGCCACCACCGCCGAATAATGTGTCGTTATCCGACCCATCCGCGCCGCTATGATTGCCGCCACGCAGAATATCCGCCGCTGCGCCGCCAACCAGCACATCATCTCCGGCGCCGCCATCGAGCCAGCCGGTTGTTTCGTCCGACGCGCGCAACACATCATTACCAGCGCCACCATAGAGTGCCTGCGCTCCGGTGCCCGCATTCATCTCGTCGTCACCTTCACCGCCAAAACCGTAAGCGGCCCCGTCACCAAAGGTCAGACTGTCATCGCCTTCGTCGCCGGAAACGACATGCACCGGACTGTCACTTTGCACGATGGGGGTGCCGTTGAAATCCACCACCTTATCATCCGCGCCCGCGGCGCCATCATCGCTATACACATCGTCCGCACCTTCAAGTGCGATATCGACTGTCTCAGGAATAGCTTTCGCGACAAATCCGCGCCCGGTATCCAGATCGGTCTGATCTCCGAGCAAATGTTGCAGGAAGGTACCGTCCCCATCGACCCAGAAATCGTCATCCGGATGCGTGATCGGGGACAAAGCCTCGCCGTCCGTTTCATCTTCCTGCGAATCATCCTCGAAGAGATCGCGGATCAGATCGCCGCTCCCCGACATGCCGCCAGACGAATCGGCAGACTCCATTTCCTCCCCGGAATCCTCAGCAGATTCGGGGAAAATGTCGCTCATAAAGGCAATGGGCAGAAGCCCGAGAATAAGAAGTGCAATAATCATGGCTATGCTCTCCAGAACGCCTTATGTTAGCATAAGACGTCGCCAAGGTGGCATATATCTCCTTAAAACTTTAGGGTTTTCTGACAAAATGGTTAACGACACAGACCTCGCCGAAGAAGTCGCCGCGCTGCGCAAAGAAATCGCCAAACTCAACGGACAACGCTTCCTGACCCATCAGCGTTCGTTTCTGCGGTTTTTCGGCTGGAACCTCATCCGTGGCCTCGCGGTCGGGCTTGGCTCGGTGCTAGGCGCGACGGTGTTGCTGGCGCTGCTCGTGAGCTTTCTGAGTTCCATCGACTTCATCCCAATCATTGGGGATATGGCGACACGCGTTCTGGAAGAAATTCAGGTGGACCCAAAATAACCCCCTTCCCATTGAAGCGATTCGCGCGTACATACGCGCTCTGAACTCCATGGACCCTGCTGGACGACATCCCGGCTTGTGCCCGTCACTCAAACCAGAGGAGACCCCGATGTCGATTACTGCTGAAGAAAAAGCCCGCGTGATGAAAGAATTCGCAACCAAAGAAGGCGACACCGGCTCGCCCGAAGTTCAGGTTGCAATCCTCACCTCGCGCATCAACACCCTGACCGAGCATTTCAAGACGCACAAGAAAGACAACCACGGCCGCCGCGGCCTGCTGAAAATGGTTGCTCAGCGTCGCAAACTGCTCGACTACCTGAAGGGCAAAGAAGAGGCTCGCTATCAGGACCTCATCAAGCGCCTCGGCATCCGCCGCTAAGGTTTGCAAAAGACTGAAATTCAGAAACACCCGTGCCGCAAGGTGCGGGCGTTTTCGTTTCGATGTCGAAAAGCGACCCGCTTGTGCGCAATATGCTTTGACAGATTTCCGGCTTCCCGGGCGAGGAGCAGACTTGATCGGTGCTGGGTTCCCGCCTAGGCTCAACCTGCATAAAGCATCCACCCGCACCGGGCGGGTTTCAGGGGGAATCGTCATGCTCTTTCGTACTGCCATTGCCGTAATCGCCATTGCAACCGTCCCGAGCGTTGCCGCCGCGCAGCATTGCGCCGGCGCTCCCTTCGCCGACGCCTTCCGGATGATCGCGCGGCACTTTGAGGCCGATCCAATAGATACGTTCAACTTCCAGCTTCAGCGCAACGCCGTAGCAGGGCATCAGGTATTGACGCCTGACGGGGTTTGGGGGCCATCCACAGCCGCCAAGGTCTGCGAAATGCTCGACACCTATTCCACAATCAACGGCACCTATCCGGTCGAATTGATCAAATCCGAACAGGATGTAAACGATTTCATCCGCTGGATGGGCGCAATGGCACGGGTAAACCTCGTGCCGGGGGTAGAAGCGCCGGATTGATGAGCCTTTGCAATCGATAGAAAAACCTGTAAGACCCCTGCATCTCAGACGCATGCGTTCTGACCCGACGCGGTGAAAAGATAATGGGTCGGTGGCAATGGGGCCACCAAGGAAACGGGAGACCCGGAGGGCCGGGAGCGCTCCCAACTAGGAAACGATTGATGTTCAACGAAGTCAAAAAATCCATCGAGTGGGGGGAAGAAACCCTGACGCTCGAAACGGGCAAGGTTGCCCGCCAGGCCGACGGCACGGTCATCGCCACTCTGGGCGAAACCTCCGTCATGGCCAACGTCACCTTTGCGAAGGAACAAAAGCCCGGACAGGACTTTTTCCCGCTGACGGTTCACTACAACGAGAAATACTACGCCGCTGGTAAAATTCCGGGCGGCTTCTTCAAGCGCGAGGCGCGTCCGACGGAGAAAGAGACCCTCACGTCGCGTCTGATCGACCGTCCGATCCGCCCGCTTTTCGTCCCCGGCTTCAAAAATGAAGTGCTGGTGATCTGCACCGTGCTGTCGCACGATCTGGTCAACGACCCGGACGTGGTGGCGATGATTGCCGCTTCCGCTGCGCTGACGCTCTCCGGCGCGCCCTTCATGGGGCCGATCGCCGGGTGCCGCGTGGGCTATGAAGATGGTGAATACATCCTGAACCCGACCTGCGACGACATGCACAAGCTGCGTGACAACCCGGAGCAGCGCCTCGATCTCGTGGTTGCCGGGACCAAGGACGCGGTGATGATGGTGGAATCGGAAGCCTATGAGTTGTCCGAAGCCGAAATGCTGGGCGCGGTGAACTTCGCGCATGAGCAGATTCAGCCGGTGATCGACCTGATCATCGAACTGGCGGAAGAAGCGGCGAAAGAGCCGTTCGACTTCACCCCGCCGGATTACTCCGATCTCTATGAGGTGGTGAAAGCCGCTGGCGAAGCACAGGTCAAAGAAGCCTATGCCATCACCGACAAGCAGGCGCGCGTTGCCGCCGTTGCCGCCGCCAAGGAAGCGATCATTGCCGGTCTGACCGAAGAGCAGCAGGAAGACGAAAACCTCGGCTCCGCGCTCAAGAAGCTGGAAAGCACCGTGCTGCGTTCCACGGTCGTGAAAGAGAACAAGCGTATCGACGGGCGCGCGCTCGACGAAATCCGCGATATTCGCTCCGAAGTTGGCATCCTGCCGCGCACCCACGGTTCCGCCCTGTTCACCCGCGGCGAGACTCAGGGGCTTGTAGTCACGACGCTGGGCACCGGCGACGATGAGCAGATGATTGACGCCCTCACCGGCACCTACAAGTCGAACTTCCTGCTGCATTACAACTTCCCGCCCTACTCGGTTGGCGAAGTGGGCCGCTTCGGCTTCACCGGGCGCCGCGAAATCGGCCACGGCAAGCTGGCATGGCGCGCGTTGCAGGCGGTTCTGCCCGCCGCGACCGACTTCCCCTACACCATCCGCGTGGTCTCCGAGATCACCGAGTCGAACGGCTCTTCCTCCATGGCTTCGGTCTGTGGCGGGTCGCTGTCGATGATGGACGCGGGCGTGCCGCTGAAAGCTCCGGTTGCGGGCGTGGCGATGGGTCTGGTGCTGGAAGATGACGGCTCTTACGCCATCCTCTCCGACATTCTGGGCGACGAAGATCACCTCGGCGACATGGACTTCAAAGTGGCTGGCACCGAGAACGGCATCACCTCGCTGCAAATGGACATCAAGGTGGCCGGGATCACGCCGGAGATCATGGAAAAGGCACTGGCGCAGGCGAAAGCGGGCCGGATGCACATCCTTGGCGAAATGAGCAAGGCTCTGACCGAGGGCCGCACCGAGTTCTCCGAACATGCCCCGCGCATTGAGACCATGACCGTGCCGACCGACAAGATCCGTGAAGTGATCGGCTCCGGCGGCAAGGTGATCCGCGAGATCGTCGAGGTTTCCGGCGCCAAGGTCGACATCAACGACGACGGCGTGATCAAGATCGCTTCGCCCAATTCCGACGCCATCCAGAAAGCCTATGACATGATCCACTCGATCGTGGCGGAGCCGGAAGAAGGCGCGATTTACACTGGTAAAGTGGTTAAAATCGTCGATTTCGGCGCCTTCGTGAACTTCTTTGGCAAGCGCGACGGTCTGGTCCATGTGTCTCAGATCGAAAACCGCCGCCTGAACCATCCGTCGGATGTGTTGAAGGAAGGTCAGGAAGTGAAGGTCAAACTTCTCGGCTTCGACGATCGTGGCAAGGTGCGCCTAGCGATGAAGATGGTCGATCAGGAAACCGGCGAAGAAATCCCGCAGGAAGAAAAGCCGAAGAAAAAGCACAAGGACGACTAATCCTTCGCGTATAAAAAGAAAGCCCCGGCATTTTTGCCGGGGCTTTTTTGTTGCGCTTTTTCAAGCCTTTTGATTCTTACTTGGCACCTGCCAAGAGAAACCGCCTGTTATGTTACTGAAAACGCCCCGTTGCCACTTCGGCACATTGCGGGCGACGCCAGAGGGTGCCGGTCAGGCGGTTGTTTTCGTCGAAATACACCCGGAACTGGCAAACGAGGCGATTGTCGCGGTCCAGCGGCAGGTGCAGAACGTAATTCCAGTTTTCGCTTTCCATCACCGATACCGGCTTGCCGAGGGTGCGCCGCACCTGCGCCTGGCTTTGCCCGATTGCGAGCTGCCGCACGGCGCGGAGAGATTTCCAGGTGCCGTTACGGGCAAAGCGCGCATCCATGCTTGGATAATCACGGTAAACACGCGAGAAGTTACGGTTGGGATCCACCATGTTCAGCCGGTCGACCTTGCCATGAAAGCCAGTGGTCGCACCACCGCCGGGGTTCATACAGCCCGCCAGAACCCCAAGGCTCAACACAACGGCAGACACGGCTCGTATTTTGAAAGTCAGCATCATCATATCCTTTATCTTCGTTTCACTCTATACTCGATTTGCGGCCCGCGCAAAGCGCGCGAGCCCTTGGTTACCTTTCGCGCAGCGCTTCCTGCGCCCGGTTGAAGGGCTTGATCAGGTATTGCCAGACGGTTTTGGTGCCGGTCTGGATATCCACGGTCGCAATCATCCCCGGCACGATCGGAAACCGTGTGCCGGCAGCATTGCTGAGAAAATCAACCTCGGTGCGGATGTAGACGCGGTAATAGACCTGATCGGCTTCGATCTCGTCGCGCACGGTGTCCGGCGAGATGGTCACAACCTCACCATCAATGCCGCCGAAAATCGCGTAATCATAGGCGGAGATTTTTACCAGCGCCGCTTGTCCGGGATGAATAAACGCAATGTCGCGAGGTGAAATACGCGCCTCGACCAGCAACTTGTCATCCATCGGCACGATGGTCATCAACTGTCCGCCGGGCGGGATCACCCCGCCGATGGTGGTCACAGCGATTTCCTTCACAACCCCGCGCATCGGAGCGCGGAAGGTCAGGCGGTCCAGCTGATCGGTGCGGCCCCGCACAATGGATCCCTGCACCTCCACCTCAGCATTAACCTTTTGCAGCTCCTCGCTGGCGCGCACCCGGTAATCTGCCTTGAGGCGCGAAATTTCCAGTTCGGTATTCACCGCCTCGCGGCGCAGGCGGATCAGATCAACCTGACTGGCCGCGCCCGCAAGGCTGAGGCTTTCGTTAATGGCAATTTCTTCCTTCAAAAGCTCCAAGCCGGCATTCAGGCCGGTCAGTGCTTCGGTCAGACTGGCGCGACGGGATGCAAACAATGCCCGCTCGGTAGCGCGCAATTCATCAAATTCTTCCCCGACTAACGCATCGGGAAAAACCACCGCATCCGCATCTTCAATCTCGGCCCGAAGGCGCGCGCTTTGGGCCAGTGCTGCGTGATAACGCGCGGCGGCTTCTTCAACATTGGAAGCCGAACGGGTCGGGTCAAGCTGGGCCAACATCTGCCCCGCATCCACAACATCCCCTTCGCGCACCTCTAACGTGGCGAGCAAACCGCCCTCAAGCGACTGGATCACCTGTTCGCGCGAGCTGGGCACAACCTTGCCCTGCCCGCTCGATACTTCGACCAACTCAAACATCCACGCCCAGACCAGAAACGCTCCCAGCATAAGCGCCAGAAGCCAGACCAGCCGCCGTTCAAACCGTGCGCTCAGGCGCTCTTCCTGGGTCAGTTGCACCTTCATGCGCTTTCCCCCTGAAGCCGTGCCAGAACCTGATCGCGCGGCCCATCCAGCGCGATCGCGCCATTATGCACCACGATCAGACGGTCCACCAAGCGCAGCAATGCCGGGCGGTGTGTCGCGACGATGATGCCGATATTGGAATCCAGCGCCGAAAGGTGGTCGATCACCTCGGATTCAGCGGTTTCGTCCAGCGAGGCGGTCGGTTCGTCAAGCAGCAACACATGCGGCGCACGCAGCAGGAGCCGGGCCAGAAGCAGGCTTTGCTTTTGCCCGCCAGATAGCCCAAGCCCACCTTCCTGCACCTGATGATCCAGCCCTTTTTCAAGGCGCTGCACAAACTCCGCCGCACCAAGACTTTTCAAAACCTCAAAAATCTGCTCGTCGGTCGCGCGGGCGCTGCCGAGGGTCAGGTTCTCGCGCAAACTGCCGTGAAAAAGCCGGGCGGTCTGACCCATATAGCCAATGTCGCGGCGCAGATCGGCGGGATCGATAAAGCTCATCGAGATGTCATCAACACGCACTTCGCCGGAAAGCGGCTCAAGCAACCCGGAAAGACCAGCCAGAAGGGTCGATTTACCCGCGCCGTTACGCCCCAGAATGGCAATCCGCTCGCCCGGCGCAATGTCCAGTTTGGCCACTTTCAGCACCGGCACTTCCGGGTCATGACCAAAGGTTGCGCCTTTGAAATTGAACTTGCCAGTAATCACCGGCTTATGCACCTTGCGCGCCTCTTCCGGCACATCGACCGGCAACGCCATCAACCGATCCAGCGCCTCGCGTCCGACCTTGGCCTGTTGCCAGCGGTTGATGATCTGCGTGACCGACCCAAGCGGCGCGATCATACGCGAGGACAGCATCGAAGCGGCGACCAGCACACCCGTGCTCATCTCGCCTTCCATCACCAGCGGCGCGCCCATGCAGACAACAACGGTAAAGACCCCGCCCTGCACGGTCTGCGCCCAAGCCGTCAGCCGCCCGACAAGGTCGCGCAGCGCCATGGAAGAACTCGCGGTTTCTTCGTTGTAATGGTTCCAGTGGGTCTGAAAACGGCTCTCGGCCTGAAGGCTCTTGATGTCGTCCAGCCCCTGAATGGCTTCAACCAGCATAGCGCTGCGCAAGGTGCTTTCGCGCATATTGGCCTCGGTGAGCCGCCGCAGTTTCTTCTGCGCCAAAAGACCGGGAAGGATCAGAAGGACCGCTGCAATGACCGGGATCCAGACAAGGTTGCCAGCGATGTAATAAAACAGCACACAAAACAGCAGAAAGAACGGCACATCCGCAATGGCAGCGACGGTGGTCGATGTCAGCATTTCGCGCACGCTTTCCAGCTCGCGCACCTGACTGATAAACACGCCGGTTGCACGGGGGCGAGCGGTTGTGCGCACCCGAAGCGCGTGACCAAACACCCGGTCTGACATGCGAAGATCGGCGGTTTTGCCCACGCTGTCGGTGATCCGGTTGCGCAGAATGCGGATGAGCAGGCCAAAGAAGGTCGCCATCATCACACCGCCGAACAGGACATAAAGCGTGTGATAGGACTGCCCCGGCACCACCCGGTCATAGACTTGCATCGAGAACAGGATACCCGCCAGCGCCAGCACGTTGGTCAGTAGCGAGGCCACCATGACCGCGCGATACGGCGCCATATCGGCCAGCACGATCCGGCGCAGCCAGTTCGGGCGATACGGCGCGATATAATCGTCGATGCGCCGGTCGGGCGTTTCCGCCGCCGGGCGCAGAACGAAAACACGACGCAGATTGGCTTTCAGATCGTCGCGCGGCATTGGAGTTTGCAACCCCTGATCGCCGCTCAAGGCAACGCCGAAACCGCTCTCGGTTTCCGTTTCAACTACGCCCACCGCGCCATCTTTGAACTCAATCAACAATGGCAGACGCGTGCGCGTCAGTGCGGTTGGGGCAGCTTCCTGCACCAGAAGGCCCGCAGTGCGGGCCATACTGTTGAGTTGTTTTCCATCATCGGCCCAGGCGGCCTCGATCCGGATCTGCTCGGGCGAAACCGCGATGCGGTAGTGCCAAGCGACCCGAATCACGGCCTCTGCCCAAAGCTCAGATGTATCTGGCGCGTCCTGCATCAGAACTCCGACACCGGATTCCCTGACAGATCATCATCCCAAGGCGAAACCAGCTCTGCGGCATTTGTTGCCTCAGCCGCCCCCGATGCTATCGGCGCCTCAATGGGGCCTTGTGCATCGGACAGCAAGCCGCCGAGGCTGGCGCCAGAAGGCTGGCTCAGCACATCGCCCAGCGTCAGATTGCCAATATCGGCCTCTTCCGCCTTGGCTTCCGGCTCGTCCATCGCATCGAGCGAACGCAAACCAAACGACCGCTGACCTGCACCCGAAACGATGGGCGCGGGCGCGGGCGCTTGCGGAAGCACTGTTACGCCAACACCACCATTGATGGTCAGATTCACGGTAGTGGTAATGAAGCCTTGGTTAATGACTGCGCTGTAATTGCCACCACCGTTGTCGGTCCATTCGTTGGTCAACGTGATCTGATCGTCGCCGGTGCCGTTGATGGTCAGTTCGTTGTCACCATCGGTCATGAACCGCACGTTCTGCGCGCTCAGGTCGGTGATGTTGTTCGCACCATTCACGCCCAGATCAAGAGTCTCGATATTCTCAAGACCGGCCATCAACTGAGCGCCCGTCAGCGAGTCGCCCGGCTGCAAGGACACGGTGTCATCCCCGTCCAGCCCGTCGATCACATCGCCGGTCCAGATCAGGTTATCGTCACCATTGGTTGCCAGCTGCGGCTCAATCGTCAACGTTACCGTGCCCGTTGACGGCGCCGAAGGCGCACTGGTCACAGACCCGTCGGCAACCGAATGCTCAACCGTCACCACCGAGAAGCCAATCTCGATACCATCCGCCGGAGTGCCATCATCGTAATTGGCAATCTCCTGCCGAACACCCAGAGCATCCAGATTTTCCTGAGACAGACCCTCAATGGTATAGTCGCCCGTACCGGCGTCGTAAGTGATGCCATCCGTGATCTCGGTATTGCCGATGAAGAACGCCGCGTTTGGCCCAACACCGCTCAGGGTGATGGTAGCGGTTTCGTTGTTTTGATCCGGCGCACCGGCAACCGAACCATCGCCCGGATTGTACATCACGACACTCAGGTTCAACGGCACGATCTCGTTTTCATTACCGAAGCTGGTGCTGTCGGCCGCGATAACGCCATCGGCGCGCGGATTGACTACGAAATCACCAAGAGGCGCAGCGTCAGTCCGGTCAAAGTCCAGCCCGGTTTCACCGGAAATGGCGACGACCTCCATGTTGCTCAAGGTTCCGCTCCAGCCGCGCGGCGGCAGGATGGCGATATAGTTCGGCAAAGCCTCTCCATCGCCAGACAGAACCCAGGTATTCAAGGCTCCGCCGCCGGCGTTGTTGGACAGTTCAGAAGCCGTCGCGTTACCCGCATTGTCGCCGGTAAAGACAAGGAACCCGCTCGGTACACCCGTCAGCAAGATCGCATTGATCTCTTCGCTGTCAGGATCGTTAAGCGTTACGCTCAGACCCTCAATCTCGATTGCCGATTCAGGATAGCTGTTCCAGGCTTCATTTCCGGTCGCACCATTGGCGACAATCGTCACACCATTGTTGTCGAGCTCAACCTCAATGTCTTCGCTGACGGTAACGGTTTCGGTATTCGCCGCGCCGGTTTCCTTGTTCTGGATCGTGGAAGAGACCGTCAGCGTCCCGGACGTCATGTTGTCCGGCGTAAAGGTCAGATCCACATCGTCGCCGATATCCACATTTTCGATGACATAATAGTCGCCATCCGGAACACCCGGAACTCCGCTCACATTTTCGAGCGTATAGGTGTTCGTGCCGTCGGTCAGCGTACCGGCTTCCAGCCCCTCAGCCGAAGAAAGCTGCACATAGAGCTTGCCGTCGATAACCGTTGCGTTCGGATCATCCTCAGGGTTGGTGACGCTGATCCGGATCGGAATATCCTGTTCGGATTCCTTGATCACCCCATCGGCATCTGCCGGACCAACGCCGATAGTCAACGTGGCCGGGTCAGTGATCGGGTTGACCGGGATGGTCGCATCAAAATCAGCCTCGTGCGGATACACACCGCCCTCAACCGTCGCACTCAGCACCGCATTGATCGCAAAGGGAGCAGCGTTGTCATCGTTGGCGTGCTCAGGCGGCGTGACAATGATATTGTCCATCAGGTTGTCCAGCTTGGCCTGCACCTGAGCAGGCGTATCGCCAGCAGCAGTTGTTACCGATGCGGTCCAGACTGCCTCTCCATCAATCACCGTCTTCACCATACCGTCGATCTCGGTATCCTCGGGGAACCCGGTGATCTTGATCGAAAGGGTATTCGGGTTGGTGCTTTGCGAGGTAACGCCAGCATTGATCATATCCGACAGCGCGAAAGACTCATCCTCGTTCGTCGATGCCCCGGTATACTCCCAGGTATTGATCACTGCGGGATCTTCGCCCGGCACAGTGCCACTGAAGGTCGTGGTCAGAGTCCAGCTGGTCTCATCGCCTTTTACCTCAGCTTCAGACGAAGCTTCATTGCCGTCGTCCTGCACAAGGGCGTTGATCGTGATCTCTTCACCATTCACGCCCACCGCATCCGTGGACACGACAAAGTTAATGTCGAGATACTCACCACCCGCATCGTCGATCGCAATCGCATCGGTGCCGTCCATCACCAGCAGCCACGAAGTCGCGCTGACCGGCTGACCGCCCTCAACGAACACGCCAACCGGGACGTTTTCGATCAGAACACGAACGATATGCTCGCTGCCGTCATGGTCCGGCGAGGTGACTTTGGTGCGCACCGTTACCGTATCCGCGGCGTCAAGCGTCGCATGCGTACCAACGACCGAGGTCGTAGCCGCCGCGCCGTCTACACTTTCCGTCGTGTGGTCAATGTCGTCGGTCACCGGCGTTGCGGTCACATTAACCGTATGCGTCTGCCAGTCACTCTCCACAGCCGGAAGACCATTCGCGTTGCCCTGATAGGCATTGTCGGTGATCTTATACTCCAGATTAAGCGGCGCCATCGGCCCATCAAGATGCTCAGCCGTCTGCATCTCGAGGTTCGCAGCCTGCGCCGGGGTCAACTCATGGTAGCCATTTACCACAGGCAAGCTGCTCAGGGGCACAAGCGTACCACCATCATTGACATAAAGCGTATAGGTCGACGTTGCGGCCTCATCCACTGCAATACGCACCGCGCTGATGGTCTCGTCTGTGTCCCCGTTCTGATGAACGATAGCCAGATTGAGCGGCGTCGGCACGTCTTCGACGATCTCGATATCCGTCATGACGGTGGCCTCGGGGCTCGGGTTGACCTTGAAGCTCAACGGAACATCAGCACCCGTCGCCGAATCCCCGTCGTTTTCGGTGGTCACACCGGCCACAGTAAAATTCACCTCGCCGCTGAAGTTGTCCGGCACGGCGATCTTAGCGGCCGCAAGCTGCGCCTCGGTCACAGACCAGACCCGATCCACCCCGGTCGCAGAACCCGTGAGCATCGCGCCACCCTGAAGGACAAACCCTTCGGGCAGGCCGGAGACACGAAGGGTCATGACCTCTGAGCCGTCATCATCCACCTTGACAATAGGGCCATCAATCAGGTCGGACAGCATCACGCTATCTGTGCCCGCATCCAACCCGGCTTCGTCATATTCCACGTCAGCCTTCGGGTTGATGGTCACAGCATCGGCCAGACCCTTGACCTGGATCGAAAGCGGCGCAGGCGCGGTGAAGGCGGAAGTAACGGTATGCGTAGTGCCGTTAATCGTAGCCGTTTCTTCGGTCTGCACAGCAACCTGCAGGTTCATGGTCACATTGCTTTGCGGAGGCGGCAGAATATCCAGAGGAAGCGCCGCATCAAAGTTGGGAATCGTAATCTCCCCGCTGGCGGGAACGGTGATCTCGTTCCCGTCGTAGAAAATCTTCGCCCCTGCCGGAATGTCGGAAATCCGCACGTTAAAGGTTTCGTTCGGGTCCGAACTCGCCGGAGAGAGTGCAATCGGGATATGCGTGTCTTCGTAGCCGATTGCACGTCCGTTCATCCGCAGCACCGGATCGCTCGCGGTCGGCAGAACACTGATCATCGTCAGATTTGCCCCGCCGGTAATTGCGATCGACTCCGTCGTGTCGCCCGTATCTTCATCCACATCGACGGTTTTCGCTTTCACCTCAAAGCTGAACCGGCCCGCAACATCAAGCGGCGCCATGAATTTCAGCGTCGACAGCGCTTCCATCGGCACTTCAACCGGCGCACCGCCGTAAGCAGCCGTCTGGGTATCACCATTGCTATCAACCCACTGGAACTTCGTACCAACCGCAGTGCCGCCGTCTTCACCCTCGACAAAGGTCGGGGTGATCAAGGCGAAGGTTTGCTCCGAAGTATCCTCGTTGCTCCAACCGTCCTGCAGATCAAACGCACCGTCGGTGCCGAGGGTGTACCAGACATTCTCCTCGCCCGGTGTCGTGTATTGATGATCCGGGTTCATGGTGAGGTCGGGGGTGCCATTGCCATCGCTATCCTGACCGATGCCAATTTCTTCCGCCACCGGATTCACAGTAACCTTGACGTTCAGAGGCGTGGTTTTCGTGTCGGTATCCGTGCCATTCACATCCGTCGTCACCACGCTGACAGCAAAGTCCTTATCAAGCGAGCTATGCGCCGGCGGGGTTATTTCGAACTGATCCAGCAACGCTTCGCGTTCGGCCTCGGTGCCGCCAGTGAAGGTCACGGTATACTCATCACCAACCTGCGTAACCGAGAAGTTCGGCCCGGCAGGCGGCTGACCCGTCAGCTCCCAGCCACCATCGACCGTAAACGTCACGCTGTCGATGGTTTCGGTGCCCGTTCCGGTATCCGTCACATGCACATTTTCAAGGAAGGCCACAGCCGTATCTTCATCGGTCTCAACGTTACCGGCTGCCACATCGCCCGCAACCGGGGTCACGCGCAGATTCAGCGTCACGCTGTCGGTCTCGGTCGTGGTGGTTACAGTGCTGTCACCATCGGTATCTTTCGCTGTCAGCGCAACGGTAATCCCGTTCAGATCACCGCTGAAATTCAGCGGCCCACTGATGAAGATATCGCTGTCCGTCAGGTCGGCCGAGGTCGACAGACCCAGATTCGGAATGGTGTAGCTGGCTCCATCCGCAACGGTGTGACCCGCAACCACGATGGTTTCACCCGTGTTGTTGGTAACTACGATGTCGCGGTTTTCGCTGCCGTCCAGATCCTCAAAGTTCGCCTTGAGAACTTCCTTAAGGTTGATCGCCGTGTCTTCCTTGAAAGTCACATTGGCGGTCTTGTTGTCCGGGTAGGTCACGGCATCGGCGCCGATGGCCGCAGGGGACGTATTTGTATCAAAGGTCAACTCAACATCATCGGTAACCGCCTGAACATCGACATTCACAGCCGTGTTCGAGGTTGCGCCCGGAACGCCAGCCAGTTGATTGCCAGCAGCATCAACTTCATAGCTGGTGACCTCCATCTCAACGGTGAAGTTCTCGTGACGGTGCGCCGGAGGCCGGACCTGAAGCGCCTCAAATTCGGCACTACTCATGCTCCGATCAGCACTTACGCCGCTTAGCGTCGCAACATCGTTGATAATGACCGTAATTTCACCAAGAGCGTCGGCGATTGCCAACACGTTGCCGCTACCATCAAGAAGCTCTGCCCCTTCCGGGAAGCCGCTCAGCGTGATCGGCCCGATCCGCTCGGTTCTCGGCCCGTTGGTATCGGTGATTACCGGAGCATTCAGCCCAAGCGCAACCGGCGTATCTTCAGGCGTCACGATATTCGGCGAGTCTACCGAAATGTCCGGTGCGTCGGAAATCGGGTTCACCGTCGCCGTAACCGTGGTCGTACCTTGGTCGGTGGTGACGGTAAAGGTATCAGTCCCGCTGAAGTTCGGGTTCGGCGTGTAGGTCACCGTCCCGTCGGGATTGATGGTTACCGTGCCGTTGGCCGGAGGTGTGCTGATGGCGATGTCCGCTTGCGTTGCGTCTGCGGAGATGTTCAGCGTAACCGAACCATCTTCGTCCAGCATCGGCGTCAGATCCGCAACCGGCGCGTCGTCTGTAACTGTCACGGTGAAATAACCAGAGTCATAATCGCCATCGGCATCCGTCGTGGTTGCCTCAAAGTCCAGACCAATCTGGTCTTGCGGACCATGATCCAACGGCTTGAACAGCTCGAATTCATAACCCGCGTTTGCATCGGTCGGGTCGGTCAGGCTCAACTCGTAAACCCGATCGCTGTCCGTGCGCCCCGGTCCGGCATAGGCGGTCACGGTATGACCATCCGGGCTGAGTTCATACTCTACCGTTACCGTCCCGTTTTCCAAAGTCAGCGCCTGAGTCGGCAGGGTAAGTTTGGTATCAAAATCATCCGCGCCCGGTTCCAGATTCAGGCTACCCGTCGCCTTCAAAGCCGCCGCGTCCGGGTCGGTGCCGGTCGGCAGGTTGGTCTCGGAAACCGTAGCGGATTCCAGGATATCCAGGCTCGGCTCGGTGTCTGTTATCGTAATCGGCTGCGTCGCCCAGTTGGACTCATCGCCATCCCCGTCGATCAGATTGTATTCAAAGTCATCGCTAACCGAATCGGTGGGCGGATGGTTACTGTTCGGGTCCGAAACGAACGTCCAGGTGCCATCGCTGTTCACCGTCAAAGTGCCGTGCTGCGTGTCCAGCGGGCCGGTATTGCCACCGGCAGGCACAGTCGCGGTTTGTTGCACACCCGCTTCATCCGTATAGCGCACCTCATGCACCCGCGCGCCATCAGCGCCGGGGGTGTCCCCATCGAGCAAATTGGCCGCGCCCTGAGCGGTGCCAACCGTGTTGCCACCCTCCACCAGAGTCTGCGGGGCCTGATCCACGGCAACCGGCGCGTCGTCGGTAATCCGCACGCCCAGCGTGCCGTTTGCGATATCACCGTCTTCGTCCTCAAGCACGATACCGAAGTTTTCCAGCAAATTATCCTCACCTGCCGGGTGATCTTCCGCGTCGTTCAAGTCATAGGTATAGCTCACCGTTCCGGTCGCCATATCAATGTCCGTGATGGTCAGCGTGTTGCCAAGCGCCGTGGTGATCACGATCGGGGTGGTGACTGCAGTGCCGTCGGTTACCAGATCCCAGGAATCCGCACCCTGCGTCAGCTTCAGAGCCGCAACGCCATCGGGCGCGCTGAAGGTAAAGGTGTCAGAAGCCTCTTCGGTATTAGAGGACGGATCGCTGCCATCCGCAAGTGCGCTTTCGTTCACAACAACGTCGCTCGAACCATTGCCACCCGCATCATCGCCAAGACCGCCCAAGGATACCGGGCTATCGCCAATGTCGATGGTCAGCGTCGCGGTCGACGTATCGCCATCCGCATCCTGCATTGTGTAGTTGAACACATCGGATACACCGCCGGGCGTACCCGGATTGCGGACATAGGTGTAACTGCCATCGGCGTTCAGGGTCAGCGTACCGTAAGTGCCAGTGATCGTCTGCGGCGTTACGGTTGCGCCACCATCGGCGCCCGCCTCATCGTTGGTCAGGACATTGCCATTCAGCGGCGTAAAGTCATTCGGGCCGAGGCTACCCGTATCATCTGCCGCCTCCGGCACATCATCGGCAATCCGCACACCCAGAGTGCCGTTTGTAGTATCGCCATCGCCGTCGGTCAGCGTAATACCGAAGTTTTCCAGCAAATTATCCTCACCTGCCGGGTGATCTTCAGCGTCGTTCAAGTCATAGGTATAGCTCACCGTTCCGGTCGCCATATCAATGTCCGTGATGGTCAGCGTGTTGCCAAGCGCCGTAGTGATCACGATCGGGGTGGTGACTGCGGTGCCGTTGGTCACAAGATCATGGCTCACACCGCCCTGCGTCAGTTGCAGCGCAGCTACGCCATCAGGTGCAGTAAAGGTAAAGGTATCCGACGCGGATTCGGTATCCGAACTCGGATCACTGCCATCCGCAAGTGCGCTCTCGTTCACAACAACGTCGCTTGAACCCGAATCCCCATTAAGGCCACCCAGGGAAACCGGGCTGTTGCCGATTCCAATTGTGAGGGTCGCGGTCGACGTATCGCCATCCGCATCCTGCATCGTGTAATTGAACACATCGGATACACCACCGGGCGTGCCAGGGTTGCGGACATAGGTGTAACTGCCATCGGCGTTCAGGGTCAGCGTACCGTAAGTGCCAGCCACCGTCTGCGGTGTTACCGTCGCGCCACCATCGGCGCCCGGATCGTCATTGTTCAAAACATTGCCGCTCAGCGGCGTAAAGTCATCCGCTGCAAGGCCAGCGGCATCATCCACTGCTACCGGCGCGTCGTCGGTCACGGAAAGGGTGACATTCGTGATGCGCTTGTCGCCATCCTGATCGACGACCGTCAGGGGCAGTTCTTCGCTGACCACATTATCGGTGCCGGGGGTGTTGTGATCCTGCGTCGCGGCGGTGATCTCATAGTCGTAGGTCACAACGCCAGTGGCGGGATCGTAGCCCGTCACGGTCAGGACGCCGTATTGCGTGTTGATCGGCGCAATCGGAGTAGTCGCAATGTTTTGCAACTCGGCTTCGGTGATAACCGTGCCCGCAATCTCGATTTGCTGGAAAGCGCCTTCGCCGCTGTCAATCGTCAAGGTCGAAGTCTCAGATTCGGACGGGTCCAGCGGATCGTTCAGACCAGCCTCATCGACGGTAACGTCAGGCGCGCTCAAACCGGCCACTTTGCGGGTATCCGTTGCAGTATTGCCAAATGGATCCACGGTCGAAGCGGTGATTTCGACTTCCGACGTGTTCAGCGGATTCGGCGGCGTGTAGCTCCAGGTGCCATCGGGCGCGACCGTAACTTCCACATCCGTGCCGTCGATGGTCAAGGTCACGGTTTCGCCAGGCACACCTGTCCCGGTGATTTCCGGCACCTGCCCGTCCGTGATCACCAGCGGATCAATCGTGACCGAAGTCACCGTGTCTTTTTCAATGGTGTCAGTCAGCGTCGTCGGATTGCCGCTGCTATCCTCGACCTCCAGCGTTACCGTCAGCGTACCGTCATCGAGGCCGGTTACGTCTGCGGTGGTGGTGAAGGTGCCATCCGGATTCACTGTGATAGAACCTGCGGGGATGGTTACGGTATTGCCGTTCTCATCGGTAACGGTCAGCCCGGTAATCGTACCCCCGTTTGGCACCACGCCGTTGATCAGCGTATGCTCAAGATCATCTACCGTAGACAGAGTCCCATCCTGCGGACCATCGGGCCCCGCTGTGTCTGTGATATCCACACCCACAACCGTCACAACCCAATCTGCGGTTGCTTCCGAGGTCGGGGTGCCACTGCCGTCATCGGCGGTGTAGGGGATGGTCACCTTGCCGGTAAAGCCGGGGGCCGGATCAAAGGTCAGGTTACCGTCCGGACCCATGGTAACGGTGCCGCTACCATCCGACAGGGTTACAGTGTCACCCGGCGCAATTGGCTGACCGTCAACTTCGGAAACGGTCATGCGATCCTTGTCGCCGGTATCGACATCGCTGTCGTTATCCAGAACATCCATCGTTACCGGGGTATTTGCGGTCGTGTAGGATTCATCGTCCTGCGCTTCGGGGCGGTCATTGGTCCCGTTCAGTTTTACGGTGATGGTTTCGGTGGTTTCATTCCCCTCCGCATCGGTAACGGTAACGGTGTATTCCTGCGTCAGAACCTCGCCCTCGGGCAGATTGTTGAGCAGATCGTCATCCACGGTAAATTCCCAGTTCACACGACCATCGACCACGGGCGACAGCGTCAGGTCGCCAAGATAGCCGCCGTCGTCGGGCGTGACGGTCACAGAAAGTTCGCCTTCCGAATCCGGGTCATTAAGGGTCAGCTCACCGCCGGTGCGCAGGGTTTCACCAGTATTGTTCGGCGTTTCCGTCACCTCGCCGGAAAGATCCGAAGCCGGGTCGATTTCCGGGGTATCCGCCACGCCGGTAATGTCGATCGTTATTTCCTGTTCGGTCCAGCCACCCTTGCTGTCGGTAACGCGCACGCGGATCACGTCCTGCATGACCACGCCTTCATTCAGCGCCTGAACGTCCGGGTTGCTGTTATCCAGAACATAGGTCCACTTGCCATCTGCATCGACGGTCAGCGTGCCATATGCGGCACCCGGCCCCTCAACGCTCCAGGTATGCGTATCGCCCGCATCGGGATCGGCCACTTGAAGCTGGCCTTCCGCCGGCACCGCGCTGTCTTCAGTCACCGCGCCAGCATCATCACCACTGATGATCGGCTGGTCGTTGGTGCCTTCGACGGAAATGGTCAGGGTCGATTCCACCACACCGCCGTTGCCGTCATCAACGGTGAAGGTGAAAACCTCTTCCCGCGTATCGCCATCGTTCAACTCGCGTGTTTCTTCGCGGTCATTGTCAAGCGTGTAAACCCAGGAACCGTCTGCCTGCATTACCAGCGAACCATAGGTGCCCGGAATCGTGTCGCCGGGACCAAACGTGCCCGCTTCGCCCACAATCTGCGTCACGGCCAGAACGTCGCCATCCGCATCGGTTGCGCCGCTCAGAACATTGCCCTGCACTTCCGGCGTATCATCAAACGGCGAGTTGCCGCCCGCAGAAATGCCCGCCTCGCTCACGGAACTCAGCACATCGGTCAGCGACGGCGGACGGTTGCCGCCCCCTGCCATCAAACCAAGACCCGCAAGCGGCAATATACCAGCCAACGCCAAAGGAGACATGGGCGCTGCAGCCACCATTTCCTGATCAATTTCCGCAATCTGGAAGTGGCACCAATCATCGGTGTACTGACCCCACCAGGTCACACCATTTTCGTCCTGGAAGACGATCTCGTTACGCTCTTCGCCTTCTTCGGTCTGGTAACGGTCAAAGAAGTTAACAACCGTAAAGGTACGCCCATCACGCAGATGCAGAATCAGGGTATTGCCCACCCGCTCGAAGCGCACAACGTCTTCCGGCGAAAACTTCATCACCACAACGTTTGGCTCGTTAAGCGTAGTGCTATCGCCTTCCATCATGTTCGACAGATTTCCAGCGATCTTGTCTGCATGCATAAACTTCATTTGCTCGTACCTCACGGTTATTGTCTCAAAAAGGCCCCAACGGACCACATCAGTATGGTTAATGCGTGAAGAAATAGACGAAATTGTGGCGCAAACATGCGACTTTGAAGATTGCCAACCTTCATGGCGCGGCGGCAATAACCAACCCTACACCACAACCTATAACTGCCTATACCACGCCTCAACATTCAAAACGGGTGATTACACAGACCACCCGTCATTTTGGGGGCACGCTACAAGCGATTCGCTCGCGAATCAAATAAAAGTTTTGCTTTTTCAACAAATTCACCAAATGACGGCTTTTTATAAGGAAAAAATTTCTTGACAGGATTTGCCGTCTTTTCCCGAAATGTATTTAACTTGGGATTATACACATATGTAGTTGAATGAACCCCTAAGCAAACAATAAATGGGTCTATTTCAAGCGAATCAATGCAAATCAAACACTAAAAGAGGGCAGAGTTTTTTGCCTGTTAAACCTGTGTGAGACATCCAGGGATTCACGAATTGTGGCGTCCATATCGAGGTAACGGTAGGTTCCCAGGCGCCCGACGAAGGTTACATTTTTCTCGGTTGCCGCTAAGGAAATATACTCTGTCAAGAGTTTTTTTTCACGCTCCTGTCGGATCGGATAATAGGGAATATCTCCGGCCTCACAGATGCGAGAGTGTTCTTTATAGCACACCGACTGAGAGTGTTTTTCCCACGGAGCGAAGTGTTTATGTTCGGTAATACGCGTGTGCGAAACACTTTTATCGGCGAAATTCATCACGGCGCAGCCCTGAAAGTCGCCATCATGGTTAATTTTCTCGAAGTCCAGCGTGCGATATCCCAAGCGGCCAAGACGGTAATCAAACCAGCCATCGAGGGGGCCGGAATAAAAAATGTGATCGTAAGGGGCGGCTTGCTTCCGGTCAAAATGGGTTGAGAGCTGAAGGGTGATCGCCGGGTGGTCCAGCATGGCTTCGATCATGGCAGTATAACCCTGCTCGGGCATGCCCTGAAAACGATGCGCGAAATAATTGTCGTCGTAATTGAAGCGAACCGGCAGGCGATTGAAGATCGCGCCGGGCAATTCAGAGGGCGGAATGCCCCATTGTTTCTGTGTATAGCCCTTGAAAAATGCTTCATATAATTCGCGCCCAATAGAACGCAGCGCCTGCTCTTCAAAGGTTTGCGGGTTCGGGATGCTGATATCGACCCGCTGCGCAATAAAGGCGCGGGCTTCATCGGGGCGCAGGGTGGTGCCGAAAAACTGGTTAATTGTGTGCAGATTGATGGGGAGCGAAAAGATCTGCCCGCGCGCAGTTGTCATCACGCGGTGTTTATAGGGTCGAAACGTCGCGAATTGGTTAACATAAGCCCAGACCTCGGCGTCATCGGTGTGGAAAATATGCGGTCCATAGGCATGCAGCAGAATGCCGGTTTGCGGGTCGCGCGCGGTATGGCAATTGCCGCCAACGTGCTCGCGCGCATCAACGACGGTGACCTCATGCCCCGCTTGCGCCAGTTCGCGCCCGATGACTGCGCCGGAAAGCCCAGCGCCTACGCATAAAACCTTCATCTCAGCCCCATTCGCCGCGTAGCGTATGGTTAACAAAACCTTGCGCCCACGCTCTGCCGCTTCGCAAACCATAAACGATCTGCGCGCTATGTCTGCCAACACTTTTTTCCTGGAGGCACCATGTCGCAAAATTCCCCCCGGCTCAAACTGCCGCTTATGCAACCCTCGCAATCGCAGAAGCACGTCACCCATAACGAAGCGCTTCGCATTCTCGATCTTGCGACCCAGCTCACCATTCACAGCTTCGATGCCAACACGCCGCCGAGCCTGCCGCAAGAGGGCGAGGTGCATGCAGTCGGCAGCGCGCCGACCGGAGCTTGGGCAGATCATGCGGGCAAGTTGGCGATCTATGTCGATGCGGATTGGCAGTTTTTGACGCCTGCGACCGGCTGGGCGGGCGTGGATGCCGTTACGCTGGAAGCGGTGGTGTTTGATGGAACGGAATGGATCGACGCCGCGCCGGATCTTGAAAACGCCGACCGGATCGGCATCAACACCGCGCCCGACGCCACCAACCGCCTCGCCCTGTCCAGTGCCGCATCGCTGTTCACACATGAGGGCGCGGGGCATCGCATTAAGGTTAACAAAGCCAGTGCCAACGATACGGCCTCGGTGCTGTTTCAGACCAACTGGTCCGGGCGCGCGGAATTTGGGCTGGCGGGCGATGACGCGTTTTCGATCAAACTCAGCGCCGATGGAAGCACGTGGGAAGAGGCGCTGCGGGTCAGTCCCGGTGAGACAGTGTATCACTCTGGCAATGTGGTGGGCGCTGTGAATGCAGGCGCGATCATCGAAACCGGCTCCAATGCAAATGGTAGCTACACGATCTTTGCCGATGGCACGATGATTTGCACCACAAAGGCCTTTGCCAGCGCGTCTGGCGCGGCGGCGGTCTGGACCTTCCCGAAGGCGTTTACCAATACCGATGCGGCTGTCACCGCCACTATCGCGGAAGCCGGTGCTAACCTCGTTTCTGTAAACGCTGTCAGCACCAGCTCGGTGAATGTGCATACTTACGATCTGACTGGTGCGGAAACGGTTTCCCCCTTGGTTAATCTGACCGCTATCGGCCGGTATTTCTGACCCCAACAACGCGCCCTTTTGTTTTTCCGCCCGCCTTGTATGCTGGCGAAAAAGCGAAAAGGGCGCGATATGAAACAGGTCATGGTGCTGAACGGACCGAACCTTAACCTGCTGGGGCAGCGGGAGCCGGAGGTTTACGGGCGCGAAACGCTGGCGGATATTGAGGCGATTTGCGCGGATGCGGCGAAAAATGCGGGGCTTAGGGTCGATTTTCGGCAGTCCAATATCGAAGGCGAACTGGTCGAGATGATCCATGCGGCGCGCGAAAGTGCTGATGCCATCGTGATCAATCCCGCCGCTTATACGCACACGTCGGTTGCCATTCTCGATGCGCTCAACGCGTTTGAAGGGCCGGTGATCGAAGTGCATCTCTCTAACGTGCATAAACGCGAGAGCTTCCGGCATCATTCTTATGTTTCCTCCCGCGCCGATGGGGTCATCGCCGGGTTTGGCAGCGATGGCTATAAGGCAGCGATTGCGCGAGTCGGAGCGCTTCTCGCATGAGCCTGTATGCGGTTTTTGGCAATCCGATTGCACATTCCAAAAGCCCGGAAATTCACCACGCTTTTGCGGCCAGCTTAGACGAACAGATCACCTACCGCGCGATTGAAGCGCCGATTGACGGGTTTGATGCGGCGATTGCCGCGTTTCGGGCGCAAGGTGGGCTGGGGGCCAATGTCACGGTGCCGTTCAAGACCGATGCGGCGGCGCTGGCGGATGAGGTCAGCGAGGCGGTGCGGCTGTGCGAAGCGTCTAATTGTCTGAAATTTGAGGACGGCAAGGTGCTGGCGGAGAATTTCGACGGAATTGGGCTAGTGCGCGACATTGAAATTAACCTTAACCTGCCACTGGCGGGCAAGCGGGTTTTGATTGCAGGTGCGGGCGGGGCGACACGCGGCATTGTGCAGCCGATCCTTACCGCCGGGGTGCGCGAGTTGGTCATTGCCAATCGCACGCTGTCCAAGGCGCAGGATATTTGCGACCTGATGGGGCATTTGGGGCCGGTCGTGGCTTGTAGCTATGAGGCCCTTTCCGGGCCGTTCGATCTTGTCCTGAACAGCACATCCGCCTCGCTTTCCGCCGCAGGCTTGCCAATCCCGGAAGATGCGCTGGCGCAAAGCGCGCTGGCTTATGACCTCGCTTATGGCAAGGGCAAAACCCCGTTTCTGGCCACTGCGGAAAGCGCCGGAGCGAAGCGCATTGCCGATGGGGTTGGCATGCTGGTGGAGCAGGCCGCGGAGGCGTATCAATGGTGGCGCGGCACAAGGCCGGACACGTCCGACATCATTGCGAAAATGACCGTTCCGCTAAAATGAACACCTGACGGCTGCACATTTTCACCATTGCCCCTTTGATTTTTCCAATTCCCTGCGTAAAGTTGGCGCGCGTGGCCAGAGGAATCTGGTCAAAACGCATGAAAAACGACTGACTCGGAGGAGAATTGAATGGAACGTCGTAAGTTTCTAACAGGCGCAGCCCTTGGTGCTGGCGCGGTTGCGCTGGCCACCCCGGCGGTGGCAGCAAGCAACGCCAAGACCATGACCATTGTGTCGACCTGGCCGCGGGACTTCCCGGGTCTGGGCATTTCGGCACAGCGCCTTGCAGCGCGTATCACCGAGCTGTCCGACGGCGCCATCCAGACCGAATACTTCGCTGCTGGTGAGCGCGTTGGTGCGTTCGACTCGCTGGACGAAGTGGCTTCCGGCAACTCGCAGGCCTATATCGGCGCGGAATATTACTGGGCGGGCAAGCACCCGGCTTTCAACTACTTCACCACCGTGCCCTTCGGCATGACGGCGCCGGAAATGAACGCCTGGATCAAGTTCGGCGGCGGTCAGGAGCTTTGGGACAAAGTCGGCGGCGAGTTCGGCATCAAGCCGCTCAACGCAGGTTCCACCGGCACGCAGGCCGGCGGCTGGTTCAACAAAGAGATCGAAAGCACCGATGACCTGAAAGGTCTGAAGATGCGTATGCCGGGCCTTGGCGGTCAGGTTCTATCCAAGCTGGGTGCGTCCACCGTGTCGCTGCCGGGCGGTCAGATCTATGAAAACCTCGTTTCCGGCGCGATTGATGCGACCGAATGGGTCGGTCCGTATAACGACTACTTCATGAAGTTCTACGAAGCGGCCAAGTATTACTACATTGCGGGTATGCATGAACCGGGCGCAGCCCTTGCGATTGGCATGAACGCTTCCTGGTGGGGATCGCTCTCCGATTGGGAAAAGGCTGTTATTACAGCGGCTTGTAACGAAGAGCATGCGGCAGCTTACGAAGAAAACGTTGCCAAGAACGGCGAATATCTCGGCAAGCTCATTGATGAGCATGGCGTTCAGATTCGTTCCTTCTCCGACGACGTCTGGGATGCGTTCGGCGAAACCGCGGAAGAGGTCTTCGAAGAGGTTAGCGACCACTCCGCGCTGGCCGCTGAGGTGAACGGCGCCTATCAGAAGGCGTTGCGCGAAATCGGTAGCATGATGGCGGTCTCTGAAATTGCCTATGTGAACCAGCGTAACCGCGTTCTCGGGATTCCCGGTTAACAGGCGGTCCATATGACAGGAAAGGGCGGGGCGCAGGCTCCGCTCTTTCGCGATTTGCGGCAGGGTGTTGCCGCGCGGGAAAAACGGCATGAAGCTGCCGTAACCTTCATGAGGGGAAACACATGAGTAGCGTCAGCGACGACAACGGGATCGTTCGCCACGGCACGCCAGCCCTGTTCGTTCGGGCAATTGGCTGGGCCATTTTGGGATTTTTGGCCGCATTTCTGATCAACAATGTGCTGGTGGTCGGGTTTGATTTTGCCGGGATTCGAGGCGTTTGGAGCGGTGGCGGTGCAACCGCCTGGATCAACCTTGCGATTGCGGGGATCGGGATTGCTCTTGCAGTGGCATATGTTTTTGCCACGCCAAATCAGGCGCTGCGCTGGGATGCGCGCCGGATCCACGGGTTCAATGTTTACCTGATCCGCGCCTTGTTCTGGTCGGTGTTTTTCATTGGCCTTTTTGACGCGGGTATCGCCTTCATGCGGGTCGAAAGCCTGTTCGATTTTGCCGGGGATGATTTTGTTCGCTCCATGTCAAAGGCGAGTTTCGTTGGCGTCTGGGTGCATATGCCGCTTCTGGTTTTCGCCTTTATCTTCGCGCTGTTCACCCGCACGCTGGGCTTTACCTGGCTTGCTTTGCTCATTGTTGCCGCCGAATTGCTCATCGTGATTTCCCGTTTCGTGTTCAGTTATGAGCAGGCGATGATGGGCGATCTGGTGCGGTATTGGTATGCGGCGCTGTTTCTGTTCGCTTCCGCCTATACCCTGTTTGACGAGGGCCATGTGCGCGTGGACATCGTGTATGCGGGGCTGGCACGGCGGCAAAAAGGCACTGTGAACGCCGTTGGCACCCTGTTTCTTGGGATGTCGACCGTTTGGGTGATCATCGCCATCGGCCTGAACGGCAAACAATCCATCATCAACTCCCCGGTGGCGAATTTCGAGATTTCGCAGGCGGGGGGTGTTGGCATGTTCGTGAAATACCAGATGGCCGCGTTTCTTGCACTGTTTGCCATCACCATGCTGATCCAGTTCGTCAGCTATTTCTTTGAAGCGGTTGCGGATCGTCGGGAAGAGCCCGGCCATCGCGACGTCGCCCAAGCTGCGCATTGATCGACCAGAGGTAACCCATGGAACTCTTTTTTCTACTTCTTCTCGTCCTGATCATGGCAACGGCGCTTGGCTCCGGTTTTCCGGTGGCCTTCGCCCTGCCCGGCGCGGCGATTATCACCATTGGCCTTGCTGCGGGCACCGGCCTTTTACTTGAAAGCAACGCGGATGCGTTTTTCCACTCGGGCGGGCCAGTGCAATGGCTCTCTGCCGGGGTGACAAACTTACGCGGGGTTTACCTTGAGGTGGAGCGAGATACGCTGATCGCGATCCCGCTGTTCATCTTCATGGGCATCATGTTGCAGCGCTCCAAGATCGCGGAAGACCTGCTGGTCACGATGGCGCGTCTGTTCGGTCCGGTTCCGGGTGGTCTGGGCATCTCTGTTGTCTTCGTCGGCGCGCTGCTGGCGGCAACGACCGGGATTGTTGGTGCGACGGTTGTGGCGATGGGCCTGATCTCGCTGCCCGCGATGTTGCGCAACCATTATTCCCCGTCGCTCGCCACCGGCACCATCGCCGCGTCCGGCACGCTGGGGCAGATCATCCCGCCTTCCATCGTGCTGATCATCCTCGCGGACCAGCTCGCCTCGGCCGCAGATCAGGCGTCTTCGTTGCGCAAGGCGCTGCACAAGAATGCCACGGGCGAGATTTCCATGCCCTCGACCTTCGATGTTGCGGGAACGTCCGCCGGGGAAATGTTCCTCGGCGCGTTCATTCCAGGGCTGGTTCTGGTCGGGATTTACATGGTTTACATCCTGATCTTCGCCATGGTGAAGCCGAAATCCGCCCCTGCCGTGCATTATGAGGGCGAATACGACGCCACCTTCTGGCGTCAGGTTTTCGTAACTCTTGTGCCACCACTGGCGCTGATTTTCCTCGTTTTGGGGTCGATCATTGCCGGTATCGCTACGGTGAACCAGGCCGGCGCCATTGGTGCCGCCGGGGCGATCATCATGGCTGGGTATCGTTTGCCGGAAGCAGGACAGAAGGGGCTCTATGCGCCTGCGGTTCTCGCCATTCTGTCGTTGATCATCCTGACCATCGCCATCACCATGTTCGAGATGAATGTGAAGTCAATCGACAACGCATCGGATCAACTCGGCATCGCCCTTGGGGTTATTGGCACGATGATGCTGATCGTGGCGCTGATCTGGTCCGGCCTGCGGGTGATGAAAATCGACAACACGCTGAACGGTGTGATGCTGGAAACCGCAAAGACAACCTCGCTGGTCTTCATCATCCTGCTCGGCGCGGCCCTGTTGACCGCTGCTTTCCGGGCGTTTGGCGGCGAAGAGCTGGTGCGTGATTTCCTGAACTCGCTGCCCGGCGGGTTCTGGACCCAGTTCATCATCGTCATGGGCGTGATCTTCATCCTTGGCTTCTTCCTCGACTTCATCGAGATCGCCGTGGTTGTGGTTCCGATCGTGGCGCCGATCCTGCTGGCCGATCCGCAGGCGAATGTCACCGCCGTCTGGCTCGGCGTGATGATTGGTCTGAACATTCAAACCAGCTTCCTCACTCCCCCCTTCGGCTTTGCGCTGTTCTATCTGCGCGGTGTGGCGCCAGCGGTGGTGCGCACGGTGCAGATGTATAAAGGCGTTGTCGCTTTCATCGGCTTACAACTCGCAGCACTGTTCATCGTTGGCATGTATCCGCCGCTAGTGAATTACCTGCCGAACCGCTCGAGCCTTTTGTCGGAAACCTCGCCGCCGCCGCGCAATCCGAAGCTGCAACTTTGCCTTGAGGATTATGTCTTTGAGAAACTTGGCGAAAGCAACGCGACCGTTGATGCGATTTCAGCCCTGCGCGGTCTCGATCTTTCGGTTCTGCCGAAGAAATATGCCAGCGCGGTTACGGAAAGCGCCGACGCAGCCGAGGCTGCCGTAGCCAACCTGACCGCCGCGCAAGCGGCATCGCAAGCGGTGGCTGGTAAGGCGGAAGTGTATCGTCCGCAGCTTCAGCTGGTGCGTTCCATCGAGAAGAAAATCCGCAAAATCCAGGAGGAAGCCGACCAGCTTGCCAAGGATATTTCGCGGATGCGGGACGAGGATCAGGCGCAGGAACGCGCGATCCGGGAAGGTGAATTGGCAACGATGAACGCCGAAATCGCCACGCTTAAAGCGCAAATCCCGCCGAGCTGGGAAGGCACTTACACCACCTTCGCCGAATTGACCGACGCGGAAACCAAAGCGCGCAATCTTTACCGCCGCTCCGCCGATGGGTCGTATGAGGACGTTGCCGAACTGCGCGACATTCTCGCCGCCAACGAGGCTTATGCCGCGCTGGCCGGACCGCTGGCGGAAATCCGCGCCGTGTTCGAGACTGGCGAGGGCGAAGAAGCTCTGCTGGCCATCGAAGCGCTGGAACACGTGATCGCCGGGGTTCCGGGTGCGGGTGACGTGAAAAAGGCCATCGGCAAGGGTCGTCGTGCGCTGAAGAAAGGTAAGCGGGAAGATGCCTTGGAGAACTACGAAAAGGCACTCGCGGCCTTCGCGGAAGGGCTCGAATGGCGTCCGAAGGCGGAGGGTCTCATTCCGGGGCTGAACACCTATCTTGACGCGGTTGCGGAAACGGTTGGCGTGCGCTCGCAGGCCCGGCTCAACCGGGAACAGGCATTGGCCATGGCCTCCTGCACAGCCCATCACCGCGACATCTCGCTGAACTTCTAAAGCGAAGAAAATATGAAGCGGCCCGGCATGTTCCGGGCCGTTTTTTTATAGTTTGCGTGCGGCAGCAAAACTTGCCCCAGCCATAGCGGCAGCGGTTGCAAGGCAAAGCGGCAGGCCCCCCGCCTGATAAGACAGGCCGGAAAGCAAGGTGCCGATCAGCCGCCCGCTCGCATTGGCCATATAATAAAACCCAACATCCATGGTGACGCGCTCTTTGCCGGTGAAAGCAAGGATCAGGTAAGAATGCACCGAGGAATTGATGGCGAACACAAAGCCGAAAACCAGCAGGCCAATGACGAGTAATGGCGTCAGGAAGCTCGGCTCGAACCATGCGGCGAGAGCGAGGACGGCTGGGATCAAGGTTAACAGGCCGACCCAATATACCGCCGCGCCAATGATTTCCGCCTCCGGGCGCATAGCGGCGCGCAGGAAACGGGGGGCCCATGCCTGCACCGCGCCATAGGCGATGATCCACAGCGCCATGAAGCTACCGACAAGGAAAAATGCGGTGCGTGCGCTTTCGGGACTGCCGTCGGACAAGACGGAATGGAAGTAGATCGGGATGCCGACCACGAACCATGTATCGCGCGCGCCGAACAGGAAAAGACGGGCGAGCGAGAGGCGGTTGACCTGTGCGCTGGTGGAAAAAACATGCGAGAACTTGGCGCTCTTTTTGCCGCGCGGCAAGCCTTCGGGCATGAAGGCGATGACCGCGACCAAAATCACCGCCAACACCGCTGCCATGCCCAGAACCGAGCCGGTAAACCCAACTAGGCCTAACAGCGCCGCGCCAAGGAAAAACCCCGCCCCCTTGACCGCGTTTTTCGAGCCGGTCAGCATCGCGACCCAGCGAAACAAACCGCCCTGCTCTTCTGGCGCCAGTAATTTCACCGCTGATTTCGACGACATTTTCGCCAGATCTTTCGCAATGCCGGACAGCCCCTGCACCGCCATGACGAAAGGCACGGAAAGCGCAACGGGCCATGCCGCGTCAAGCTGGCTCAAGGCCAAAAGCGCGGCGACCTGAAGCCCCAGACCCGCGTAAAGCGTTGTGGTCAACCCGAAGCGCGCTGCGATCCAGCCAGCGGACAGGTTGGTGACGACCCCCATGAATTCATAAAGCAGGAAAAGCCAAGCAAGAGTGATCGGTGCGTAGCCCAGCGTATGAAAATGCAGCAGCACCAACATGCGCAACGCACCATCGGTCAGCATGAAGGCCCAATAGGTGGCCGTCACCGCCACATAGGCGCGCAGCCCGTTGTCGCTCACAGATCCGCGCCTACCATGCGGGTCACGTCCGCCAGACGGCAGGCATAGCCCCATTCGTTGTCATACCAGGCATAGACCTTCACCTGCGTGCCGTTAACCACCATGGTCGACAGCGCGTCGATGATTGAGGAACGGCTGTCGTTGGTGTAATCGGCGGAAACCAGCGGACGTTCTTCATAGCCCAAAATGCCCTTCAGCGCGCCTTCGGACGCGGCTTTGAACAGAGCGTTTACCTCCTCGACGCTGGTCTCGCGCGCAACTTCAAACACACAATCGGTCAGCGAGGCATTGAGCAACGGCACGCGCACCGCATGGCCGTTCAGCTTGCCGGTCAATTCGGGGAAAATCTGTGTAATCGCCTTTGCGGAGCCGGTCGTTGTCGGGATCAGGGAATTGAGCGCGGAGCGGGCGCGGCGCAGGTCTTTCGCGGGACGGTCAACAATGGTCTGCGTATTGGTCACGTCATGGATCGTGGTCATGGAACCGTGCCGAATGCCCAGCCCATCGAGCAACACTTTCACCACCGGCGCGAGGCAATTCGTGGTGCAGGACGCGGCGGTCACAAGGTCTTGCCCCTGATAGACGTCATTATTGACGCCGAACACGATGTTCGCCGCATTGTCCTCTTTCACCGGCGCAGAGACCACAACCTTCCGAACCCCTGCCGCATAATAGGGCGCCAGCGCAGCGTTGGTCTTGAACGCGCCGGTGCAATCGATCACCAGATCAATGCCCATCTCCCGCAAAGGCAGCGCCTCAAGGGTCCATTCGGCCCGCATCGCCATTTTCTGCCCGTTGATCGAGACAAAATCCGCGCCATGCTCAAACTCAGCCTGCCAGCGGCCATGCACCGTGTCCCATTCAAACAAATGCGCGTGCTGTTCCGGTGTGCCGACCGGGTCATTGAGCAGAACGATCTCACCCGGCGCGCCGTTTTCGATCAGGTCACGAAGGACCAGCTTCCCCATGCGGCCGAGGCCATTGATTGCAATGCGTGTCATAGGTTTCCTCGTTTGTTTCCCCGCGCCTATGCCGGAAATGTAACGACACTATGACAATTGAGGCAATCATTCGCCGCTGGCGACTTTAATCTCAAAAGTAGTCACGTCGTCGGCAGTCTTTTGGGTCAAAATCTGATGACCCGTCTGATTGCAAAACGCCGGAAAGTCGGTCAGCGCGCCGGGGTCAGTTACTAATACTTCGATCACATCGCCCGGCGCTGCGTCCAAAGTCGCCTTGCGCAATTTCAGGATCGGCAGCGGGCAGGATAAGCCTTTTAGATCAAGGGTTTGCATCTTATTTCCTTACATATACAGGTTAATATCCGCGCCCAGCGCGTTGTCGAGCCATGTCGCCGCACCGCCGGTTTCAACCCCATCAATCATGTCATCCAGCTTCATCTCGAAGAGATCGAGGGTCATCTGACAGGCGATCATCCGCACATCGGCCTCGACTGCCATCTCCCGCAGCTCATCAATCGAAGCAACCCCCTTCTTCGCGATCAGGTTCTTCATCATCGTTGTCGCAGCACGGTCCACGCCGGGCAACGCGCCAATGAGATTCGGCATATGCATCTGAGTTCCCGCCATCGGCATCGCCATGCCGGGATTGCCCAACGTAGTAATTTTCAGATCCAGATCTTTTTTCAGCAGTTGCAACCCATAAAAGGTGAAGAACATCGACACGTTAACGCCCATCGCCGCGGCGGTCGTGGCGAGGATAAAAGGCGGGTAGGCCCAGTCGAGCGTGCCCTTGGTGACGATGATCGTCATATTTTTCTCTTGCGCCATTTTCGCCTTTCCTGTGCCAATGTGCCTTGCCTTCCGGGGCGCGGCTTGTAGGGTGTCGGCTAACGTAACCGCAGGACGGATCAAATGACAAATTACCTCTACAAGAACGATATTCCAGACGATCTTGATCTTGGGAACGTCGTTGCGATTGACTGCGAGACCATGGGATTAAATCCGCATCGCGACCGGCTGTGTCTGATCCAGATGTCCTCCGGGGACGGTAATGCGCATTTGGTGCAGATCGAATCGGGGGTGGCGCAGGCGCCGAATCTGGTGCAGATGCTGGCGGACCCTAACGTCTTGAAACTGTTTCATTTTGGGCGCTTCGACATCGCGGTTCTGCTGCATCACTTCGGTGTCCTGACCGCCCCGGTTTACTGCACCAAAATCGTGTCGAAACTGGTGCGAACCTATACGGACCGGCACGGGCTGAAGGTTTTGCTCGATCAGATGTTGAAAATCGACATCTCCAAGCAACAGCAGCAAACCGATTGGGGTGCAGCGGAATTGTCAGAAGCGCAGCTCACTTACGCGGCATCGGACGTGTTGTATCTGCATCAATTGAAAGACGCATTGGACCCGATTCTGGCACGCGAAGGCCGCACGGAACTGGCCCAAGCTGCGTTTGATTTCCTGCCGACCCGCGCGAAGCTCGATCTATTGGGCTGGTCTGATACCGATATTTTCTCGCACTGAACCTATCGGATTTGATACATCTTATTGACTTTCCGGCCCGCCCGTTGCCAAATGTGTAGGACGATGCAGGAACTTTTTGCCTTCCCTTCGTGCCACGGGCGGCTCCGCCCCCGCACCTTGAACACCCAACAAAAACGGGTGACGCATCGCACACAAGCCCTTGAAACTCTTCGGAAAACCGCGCCTGAATGCCGCGGGTTTCGGGGAATTACGTCCAGGAGGTAGAATGAAGTATCAGATCAGCGGTAAACAAATCGACATTGGTGACGCTCTGCAAACCCATGTGAAAGACGAGTTGAGCGCGGTTGTGGCAAAATATGCCGAGCGACCGACCGACGCCAATATCATTTTCTCCAAGAATGCGCATGAATTCGTGTGTGAGGTCATCGTTCACCTGTCGACCGGACTGAACGCACAGGCCAAGGCCCATGCAACGGAGATTTACGCGGCTTTCGATCTGGCGGCGGAAAAAATGGAGAAACAACTGCGTCGTTACAAGCGTAGATTGAAAGACCACCACCGCGAGCGCGCGAATCCGGTTGAAGTGCTGGGGGCTTCGTCGTATATCCTCGCATCGGACGCTGAAACGGAGGCCGCAGAGCCGGAAACCCTTCAGCCGATGATTATCGCGGAAATGGAGACTTCCATTTCCAAGCTGTCGGTTGGCGAAGCGGTGATGCAGATGGAATTGGCCCATGCGCCGGTTCTGGTGTTCCGCAACGAGAAAACGGGCAGCGTGAACGTGGTTTATCGCCGTGATGACGGCAATATTGGTTGGATTGACCCCAGCGAAACGTCCTGATCTAAGGCGGGCCGGGGTGACAAGAGGGTGCGAATGCAGCTTTCAGATATTCTCCGGCCCAACGCCGTTAAATTTATTGCCAGCAAAACCAGCAAGAAGCGGCTGCTTCAGGATCTGAGCGCCATGGCGCAGGGTGCTTATGGGCTGGATGGATCGCAAACCTGCACGGCCTTGCAGCAACGCGAGAACCTTGGCCCGACGGGTATTGGTAAAGGAATCGCTCTGCCACATGCACGGGTTTCCGGCCTAACCGAAATGGTTGGCGCTTTCATCCGTCTGGAAAATCCGATTGATTTCAATGCAGCAGACCGTCAGCCGGTGGACCTGATCTTTGGTCTGTTCGCGCCGGAAGATAGCGGTGTTGAGCATCTGAAAGCACTAGCGCTGGTTTCTCGCACCATGCGCGACACCAGCATCAGCACCAAGCTGCGCGCCAACGACCGCCCGGACACATTGTTTACCATTCTCACGGAAACGTCCGCCAATCGTGCGGCCTGATTAGCGTTTCAATTTAGCGTATCCAAACAACATGTAATCACGCTGATAAACGGCGCGAACGGCATCCTCGACATCTGCGTTATAAATATCATCGAGGCTAAAAGGCGTGTCTTCGATAGCAATTGGCGCCTTCGGTGCGTCAATACCCAACTCATCTGCAAGAAATGCCAACCCCTCCGCCAAGCGCTCTTCCCGCAGGATCAAATCCGGCGGCAAGACCTGCGCAAACCCCTGTACAATATGGCTTTGACTTGCCCAAGACGGATCAACCCGGATTGTCGTTTGACCATCCAAATTGCGTTTCACAAATTGCATGAAGGCAAGGAAAGTCGCGCGGTGATCGTCTGCGCTATAATCCTCTGGCAAGGGCAAATCCGGGAAGGGAACATCGTAATGCTCCTTAAGCGCGTGCCGGATTTCCGGGAATAACTCCGCCCCGTCGGTGAAAAAATGATGGCAAAACGTGCTATATGCCCGGCGAACGGGATGACGCACCAAGGTAAAGCTGCGCGCGCCGCGGTGCTGACGCTTCCATTTGCGCAGGTCTTTCTGCGTCATACCGACCTGCAAATCCTCGGGGTCCGTTCCATCCAGATCGGCCAGCCAGCCGCGCAATTCCTGATCCAACGCACCCTGCACCGGCAAATACATCGCAGGAACGTTTTTTGCAGACAGATAAGTCGGCACAGCAGCAGTGCGGCGCGGCTCAAAGTTTGGAATCCGATTTACATCAAACAAGTCGATTTTTTCCACCGTCGCCTCAAGATCGGCGAAATTAACCACCTTATCCTTCAACGCCTCCGGATTCTGTTTCTTGAACTTACCCGCGAATTCCTCGATCTGCGTGTCTTCACCCAAAAACCGCGCCAGTCCGTTAATCACCTCCAGATCTTGCGCGTCTTCATAGTCGATATAAAATGCAGTCTGCCCGGATTTTTGCAGCCGGTGCATGATTTTAAGCTGAAAATCCTTGAACCGATTAAACAACTTCTCAAATTCCGACGGCACAAACCGCGCCTTTTTCTTACGCACATCGCGTAAATCGTTAAGCTGCCATTGATCGGTTTCCCATGCGATTTTACGCGAGACATAAGCGTCAACATGATTGCGCGACAACACCACCTTCGCGCAACGCGGGTCTTCGATAATATACTCAAACACCCGGTTATCGTGGTCAGAAAAGAAGCGAAAGCCGGGCATTCCGGCGGAGTGTTCCACCATACTTTGCAACAGACGAATCGGGTTTTCATTACGCTGCTCGACCGTAACCCCGAACAACTCTTTCATCTTAGGGCGCACCATAAAATAGGGATTGAACGCCTCACCATACGTTTTCAGGCCGGGAAATAAATCAAGATTGCTTTCCAGAAAATTAGACCCGGTGCGCATCTCTGCAAAAATCACGAAATAATCGAATTTTTTCTGCATTTCCCTGCCTTATTTTATCAAATACGGACGCTGCGAACCGTCTTTGCGCCGTGCGATATCCCCCATGGGAAACTCACCCATCAAATGCGGTTGCATGCCCTGATTTTTCAGATTTTGCAAAAATTGGCCAAAACCATCAAGAGGCACCATTCTTGGGACTTCGGTTAAACGATGCCCTGTGCGCCCACCGATTTCATCAATAATCACCTGCAACGGCTCCATCGGATTTTCCACAAAATCCGCCAGCGTCCAAACCCGAATACGCGCCTTGGCATAAAAGCCCTTCATGGCGGCAATTTGGTTACTCTCGCGCTTTTGCAAACGCGCAGCCTCGCGGCGAATGTCGGAAAAGTTGGCGTTGGAGTAAAACAGCGGAACGGCCCAGGCACCGGAAATGACAGATATCTGCGCATTCCCGTCCTTAGCGAAATCCCAGATCAAATCCTGCTTATCGCGCGGGCTGAACTGGAAACACTGCCGCTCGCCGCGCGTATTCCAGATAAGGGAGGTAAAAAACGCGCGGGAATCGTAATTGCGCAGGTTGGCAGAGGCGGAAAGCGCGCCGGCAAAAGTTTCTTGCCGGCCAGCAAATTCCACACAATCTTGCGCGAAAAGATGGCCATGCACACGCGCGTTAACCATACGCCCGAGCCAGCCCTCAAAGTCCTCGAACAAATCATCAAAGCCCTGAAAAACCGAATACGGCGCAGAAGTCAGCCCATTTTCAAACCCCTTACGCGGGAAACGGCTTTGCATGTAAAGGCCCGGCCGACCCTTGGTGCGTCGCTCTACCGCTTTGGAAAAAATGCGATCAATTTTACCCGGATTTGGCTCAACGCCGGCCTGAATCGACGGTCCTTCCGATAAAAAGCTGCGATACAGCTTGTCCGCTCTCGGCCAAATTTTGCGCGCAACAAAACAATCGGAACGGCGCAGAAGTTGCAGGTGATCATCGTAAAAAATATGCGGTTTGCCCTGAAAATCGAACTTGGAAAGGGTCAGGGAACGGCTTTCGATATTGGTAGACACAAGGCGAGTCAGGGTCTGATAATAGCTTTCATCCGGAATCCAGACCTTGCAAAAATATCTGTCAAACTCCTTGCAACGCGGATGATCAAAAATCGCTGTCAGGGTTTGGCGGGTCAAGCACCACCATTGCGAACCGAGATGCGGCACAACATCTTTCGGAATATGCCGCTTGAATTTAAGGCGCCGCTGAAGACGCACATACGCGTCAAACGCCCGACGATGCCGCTTCCAGGAGAACGGGAATCGCAGGGTAAACCGCTCAATATCGAGACCGCCGACGGTCCAGGGAACATCTTCCGTGGTCACGCTTTCGATGAAATTGGTCATCGGGCGCTCTGCGAGATATTGTTTCAATTCCTCAACCGGACGCAGCGGCAGACAAGACCCGGAAGCGAGAAAAACATGACGTACTTCGGGAAACACATCCAGCAGCATTTTCGCCGCCGATTTCGACGCCTCAACCAAAGACCACCGGCCCCATTCACAGGAATGCCGCCCGCAAAACCGGATATTCTCCACGTCCGACAGTCGATCCACAAAGGCGCGAAAATCGGCGCGTTTCACCTTTTTGTCGACATGAATCACCACCGGACAATCATGCGCTGCCCAGTGCCGCGCGACCTGTTCGGCACGGTCCAGTTCCGTATGAACGATCATTGCGAACCCGACCGTCATGCCCAATTCCCCTTCGACATTAAGCCGAGAATTTCCAACTGCCGCCAGTTGATATATTTCTCACTCCATTTGCACCAAAGATCCGGGTTATCGCGCATTTTTTCGTGATACGCCTTGTATTCATGGCTTGCGGCATAATGCTGACGCCGTTGAAGCTCTTCCTCTGCCTTGGCCGCAAAGGTGTCGAGAAACTTGGCATGCAGCAACACACCCGACGCTTTTTCACCGCCATATTCATCAAAAACAGCATTCAGGCCGCGCGGCAGAAGACTATGAGTCGAGCTGACATAGGTGAAAGAACGGTTCCATTTCACCAGCGGAATTTTGTTCAACGCAGGGGCGCGTTCGGGGCGGTCCTGAAAGAAGGCACGCGCGCGCGGGCCACCTTGAATCCACAGATTCCCCATCTTCGCATTACGCGAAATCATGTAATTGCCGCTGTCAAACCAAGACGCGATTTCAAACGGATCGCCGCCCTCCCGGTAAGGCTGCGCGTCGATCGGCCCCTTGGGATACATATCAAGCAACATGGCGGAAAAGGAGCGAATCGAAGAGGCGTCGAGCCAATCGGTCAGGGCGCGCAAAGAGCGTGTATCGGCGAACGGGTAGACAAAGAATTCGTCCGGGTCGACGGTCAGACACCAATGCCCATGCCCGTATTTAAACGCCAGCCAATTCAGCCAATCAACCCCGAACCGAGACCGCTTATAGCTCGCCTCGCTGACCCAAAGCGACACGTCTGGCTGCTGGGCGAGGTATTCGCGGGTGCCGTCATCGCTGTTATTATCCACGATGAGAAAGTGGTTAATGCCCTGATTGCGGTAATATTTCAGGAAGTATGGCAAGCGCACCTTTTCATTGCGCATGGTGCTGAAGACCAGCAAGTCCGAAGGCTTGATTGTTTCCGTTCGGTCAACAAAAGCCGTCAGCTCCCGCCGCTTGCGAATCGCCCTCGCTTGCCAGCGTTTACGCGCCAATCGCAGTCGGTATGAACGAGCAAAACCCAACTTTGATTCCCTCTATTTGTTAAAGCCTAGACTTCAACTCGCACAAATTCCTTAAAACAAGGTTTATATGCTCTTGCCAGCTCGGAAGCCCATCGGCACCAATTGGCAAGCCCGCTTGCTTCGCTCGTTGGTTTTGGGACAATTCCCGAATTTTATTGCCCCAAGAATACATGTCTGATTCAGGCAGGTAAATGGGATTGTTTCCAAATACTTCCCTGTAGACAGGCAAGTCGCGGGCAATCACAGGGGTGCCTAATGCAAGCGATTCGGCAGGTGGCAAGCCAAACCCCTCCGCGCGGCTGGGAAAAAGAAGCGCGCGGGCATTTTGCAGCAGCGCAAAAGCGGCACCGTCGGGAAGGGCGCCGAGTTCAAAAACGTGTTTGCCCATCAGATCGGACGTATCGAGCCGAGCGAAAACCTGTTCATTGGCCCAGCCCCGCGCGCCGATGATAAACAAAACGGGCATCTCTTCGTCTGGGATGGTTTGCGCGAGATGTTCCCAGGTATCAAGCAAGAGCGCGTGATCCTTACGCGGCTCAATCGTACCTAAAGTCACGAAATAGGGTCTATTTAAGGGCAGACCGGGCGGAATTTGCGCCGGATCTGGACATGGTTTCTCAATGCCAAGATGTGCTGAGACCGTTTCGATTTTCTGTCCAATACTGCGGGCAAAATCCTGAACCCGTGCTTCAGTAGCGCGGGAATTGCACAGGACCAGATCGGCATTTTGCACCGTCAACGTCACCTTCTCGCGGAACTTTTCCACCGTACCGGGGCGTTGATATTGCGGGAAGTCCAGCGGAATCAGGTCATGAATCATCACCACAGATCGCCCATGCGCAACCGCATCAAACATCTTTGGCGTCAGGTTAGAGTGCCCGGTATTAATCCAACATGGACCCTCCGGGAAATGCTTCAAAAGCAGGGTTTTCGGATCGCTTCGGGTCTTATCCAACGCGATTCGGTCGATATATGAGTAAGCCGCGCGCTGTTCTGGATGCAGCTTACGACGCAACCGCATAGGCCAACTTGGTGCGCCCCAATCACGCGCGCCGATAAAGCGTTGGTGAAACGCCTGCGTACCCGCATGATCGAGCAGCCAATACCATCCCGCCCCCCGCACAATCGCAAAAAGCGGAGCATCCTCACGCAAAAGATACCGCAAATAGGCCAATTCGACCCGATCCACCCCAGTGGGCTGCCCCCTGCCAACGCGAGAGGCCAATCGGGACAGGTCGAGTAAGTATGGTCTGTTTATTGCGCCGCTGCCTTCTGTGCGTTGAGACTGTCGAGATAGGCGCCCATCTCATCACGCAAATCATCACGCGCAAGCGCAAAAGCAACCGTTGCCTGCAAATACCCGGACTTAGAGCCACAATCAAAGCGCGTGCCTTCAAAACGATAGCCATAAACATTGTCGCTTTGCTCAATTTCCTTCGCAATCGCGTCGGTTAGCTGAATCTCACCGCCAGCACCGCGTTTGATCTTGTTGAGATTTTGCAAAATGGACGGGGTCAGGATGTAACGCCCGATCGCTGCGAGATTGGAAGGCGCTTCCTCAGGTTTCGGTTTCTCTACCATACCCCGCGCACGCACCAGAGCGCCCATGTCTTCCGCAACATCCAACACGCCGTAAGCCGAGGCTTGTTGCGGCGAAACTTCCATCGTCGCAACCATATTGCCGCCGGTTTCCTCATACGCCTCAACCATCTGCTTCAGACAGCCCGGCTCACCGGCGATAATGTCATCGGGCAACAAAACCGCAAACGGCTCATTAGTAATCACACGGCGCGCGCACCAAACGGCATGGCCCAGCCCGAGCGGACGGTTCTGCCGAACATATGCGATGGCGCCGCTATCCATGTTGGTGGTCTTCAGAATATCCAGCAGGTCTTTTTTACCCGCCTTGCGCAACGCCGATTCAAGAACCGGGTGGTCGTCAAAATAATCCTCAAGCGCCGATTTCCCGCGGGAGGTGACGAAAACAAACTCCCTGATGCCCGCTTCCCGCGCCTCATCAATGGCATATTGGATCAGCGGCTTGTCCACGAGGGTCATGATCTCTTTCGGGATTGATTTCGTGGCGGGCAGGAACCGGGTTCCCATTCCAGCAACCGGGAAAATTGCTTTTGTTACCTTACGCTTCATCTATTGACCCTCGCTACACTTGCCAGCCACATCATTTTCCGGCGTTTCATGCGGATTTATTGCCGTCCCTGTCAAGAAACGAATCCGCTCAAGTCGGGACCATTCCACAGAAATACGTCGAGAAAATGACAGCCAGCGAAAATAAGACGTGTTGCGATCTGAACGCCCGAACACCCCCCCGCGATGTTCCCACCAGCCATCGGTCACGAAGGTAATATGGTGCGGCAGGGCGGTTGGGGAGAAGCGAAATTGGGTCACAATGCTGTCTTTGCTCAGGGCGCGCGCTTGTTTGCGCAGTGATTTCTTTTGCCACGCTCTTCCAGCTATTTGCATGGATTTTTCAGGCGCACCCGTAACTGCCAAGAAAGGCTCTAATCCACTGGTTAGAGCCTTGTTTTTGTGTATCGGCAATGTCGTTACAACGTCAAATCCGGCCTCTAACGTTGCCAACAAACGCGCCACATCGCGCGGCTCCAACTGCCCGGAAACCATGAACCGCAACAAACGGTTTTTCTGCTGTACCCGCATTTGAGCAAGGGAGGCTTCGTGATTGCGCGCGGGGGTATGTTTCCGCAGGAAGTATCCATGCGAAAGGCCGACCTGATACAGCGTTTTGGGCGCACCGCCAGGACCGCGTTGAGCAGAAGGGGCGTAGCCGTGATGCACCTGTGCAAGCGGTGCGATTGCGGTTTGCATTCCGGCTTTCATCATTCGCATATTGAGATCAGTTTCATCGTGGAAGAAGGCGATGTTTTCGTCAAAACCCCCAATGTTAGACAAGATTTCTCGCCGAAAAGCGCAGTTGGTGCCCTCGGTTTTGACGGCACATCCTTGCGGGATAGGCGGCACGGTTGGCTCCACGCCAGCAATCTCCAAAGGCTCCGAAAACCCCAGCGGCGTGATGCAATTAGCTTTCCATTGAAAGGAAAACCCGTTGCGACTGCGCACATAGCCGCCAACCGCATTGACCTCCGGCAAAGCAAATCCAAGCGCTAGATGATGCAGCCAGGTCGGCTCGGCCACTGCGTCATCGTCGATGAAAGCAACAAAATCCCCCGCCGCTTGCTCGATGCCTAAATTCCGCGCGCGTGAAATATTGGCTTCATCAAAGGCGATTGCTTTGTAAGGATAGTCTATTTCAAGGCTTTTCAGGCTTTCAAAATCCGCGACAACTACAACCTCATAGGAGTCGAAAAGCTGTTGGCCAAGAGCGCGCAGACAGCGTTGCAGCAGCTCTGGGCGGTGGCGTGATACGACGATGGCCGTCGCGCTCAAAACGGTCATTTCTGCCCGGAATCCCTAAGAATAGTCTCTATTCGGGCCACATCCTCCGGGTTGTTCAACTCCCAGAATCTGTGCCCGCGCGCATCGACTTCAACACACAAAACCGGGCGCTCGCGCTCAAGAAAACGCAACTGCTCCAACCCTTCCAGCCGCTCTAGCGCGCCCGTGCCCCAGCGCGGGTAGGCGGCAAGGGCGGCCGGGCGGTAGGCGTAAACACCGACATGGTGGAAAACCGGCGCGGGCGCATCGGGGGCGAATTCTTCGGTCGTATAGGGAATGACTTCCTTGGAGAAATACAGCGCCTGCCCCTCGATACCGAACACGGCCGTCGTAGCACCAACGCGCCCCGCGCGACGGTCTTCGCGAAAATCGGCCAGCGCGCGCCCCGTGCAGCGCAAGACCGGGGTTGCGACTTCCGCTGTCGGGTGTGCTTTCAGCGCTGAGATCAAATCTTCGATAAACCAAGGCGGAGTCAGCGGCGCGTCGCCTTGCAGGTTAACCACGATATCATAGCCGCCGCCCAGCGCATCCAATGCCTCGGCACATCGCTCGGTGCCGTTTTCGCAAGCCGTTGATGTCATTACCGTTTCCGCGCCGAACCCCTGCGCGGTCTCAGCAATGCGCACGTCATCCGTCGCCACGACAACACGATCCACGCTCGCGCATTGCTGCGCTGCCTCCCAAGTGCGCTGGATCAACGGTTTGGCTACCCCGGACGCGCCGGTCAGAGGCGCCAACGCTTTGCCGGGATAGCGCACAGACGCATAGCGCGCCGGGATGACTAGCAAAACCGACATCAGGCTTTTTTCAACTCGACGCCGGGGGCGGTGGCGATGAAAAACGGGTTCTCGAAGATCGACTTGCCGTAGGTCAGGTCGGTATGATCATCGAAACGAATGACTTTTCCGCCCGCACCGAGCAAAACCGCGTGCCCCGCAGCGGTATCCCATTCCATCGTGCGACCCAGCCGCGGATACATATCCGCCTCGCCCGTCGCGACGAGACAGAACTTCAGCGAAGAACCAGCCGAACGCAGATCCGAAACCGCATATTGCTGAATATAAGCCTCCGTGGCTTCGTCCCGATGCGACTTGGAAGCGACGATCAAAAGAGCCGAATTGTCCGGATTAGAGACTGAAATCGGCTTCACCTGACCCGGTTTTTCCTTGTCAAACGGGCCGAGTTCCTCCAGCGCCTGCCCGGTCGCATCGGTATAGAACATCCGTTCGCGGGCGGGAGCATAGACCACACCGCGCAGGGGCATACCGTCTTTCACATAGGCGATATTCACCGTAAAATCCCCGCGCCGATGCACAAATTCCTTGGTGCCATCCAGCGGATCAACGATCAGAAATTCCGAAACCTGTTGCGCGTGCGAATCCGACTGTTCTTCCGTCACCAGCGCAATTTCCGGAAACTCGGCGCGCAGACCGGCAGAAATCAACGCATCCGCGGCCTCATCGGCGGCGGTAACAGGGCTATCGTCTTCCTTGGAACGAACATTGAAATCATCAGAGCCATAAATCTCCATGATCACATCGCCCGCTTCAAGCGCCAGTTTTCGCATCACCCGCGTCAGCTTGTCGAAATCCATTTTCCCAGCCTTTTCACCGTTATTGATCAAATCTTCCCCCCCCCTTATGATCCGACGTTAACGGAACAGCAAGAATTCCATAAGATAAGCGTATCGGGCAAAAGGCGGACGCATGTTTCAGGTTCAAGTATCACAGAGTAAATTTTCACAGGCATTGGGCCTGATGGAAGTGATTTATCACGCGACGGTACGCACAGTCCGTAAAACGCATGCCAATGCGCTGGCCGGGATTGCCATCAATATGCTGCAAACCATGATCCTGGTCATGGTATTTTACATCATGTTCGCCGTGCTTGACCTGCGCGGTTCGGCAGTGCGCGGCGATTTCATGCTCTATATCATGTCCGGCATTTTTCTGTTCATGACCCACACCAAGACCATGGGAGCTGTCGTCGGCTCAGAAGGACCAACTTCCGCCATGATGCAGCACACGCCGATGAACACATTCGTGGCGATTTGTTCTGCTGCGTTAAGCCAGCTCTATATCCAGATCCTGTCTGCGGTTTTGGTGCTGTATATTTATCATATCGGCTTTTCCCGGATCACTATTTACGACGCGCCGGGAGTTGCCGGGATGTTGTTTCTCGCCTGGTTCTCCGGTTTTGCCGTCGGATTGAATTTCCTTGCCCTGAAACCGTGGTTTCCACAATTTGCTTCTCTGGGGTCCACCATTTACGCCCGTGCCAACATGATTGCTTCCGGCAAAATGTTCCTCGCCAACACCCTGCCTTTCAATGTCATCGTGTTGTTCGCCTGGAACCCCCTGTTCCACATTATTGATCAGGCGCGAGGCTTTGCGTTCATTAACTATAACCCACATTATTCAAACTGGTATTATCCCCTGTTTCTCTCCATTGCCTTGACCATGACCGGTTTCATGGGCGAAGCCTATACCCGCAAACATGCTTCCATAAGCTGGAACGCGCGGCGTTAAGCAGCAACCAGCTGAAAACGAGTCATTTTTTGGCATTTTTGCCACTTCCCGCTCCTTGCAGGCCCAAAAACCGCTCACTATATACGCTTGGACGCTAAAGCAGCCGCTTTGGCACGAAACCGGGATTGGGCGTAGGTGCTTTGCAAGGCCGCGCCCCAAACATCGCCAAGAGAGGATTCTGAGCATGGCCAAAGTCATTGGTATCGACCTGGGCACCACGAACTCCTGTGTTGCCATCATGGACGGTTCGCAGCCACGGGTTATTGAAAACGCCGAGGGTGCCCGCACCACCCCTTCTATCGTCGCCTTCAAGGATGAAGAGCGCCTCGTGGGTCAGCCCGCCAAACGGCAGGCAGTGACCAACCCCGAGAACACTGTTTTCGCCGTCAAGCGCCTGATCGGGCGTCGCTTCGACGATCCGGCGGTGGAAAAAGACAAGAAACTCGTCCCCTATTCGATCGTGAACGGCGGCAATGGCGACGCTTGGGTTGAAGCAGCTGGCGACAAGTATTCCCCGTCGCAGATTTCCGCTTTCATCCTGCAAAAGATGAAAGAAACCGCCGAGAGCTATCTTGGCGAAGAGGTGACGCAGGCCGTGATCACCGTTCCGGCTTACTTCAACGACGCCCAGCGTCAGGCCACCAAAGACGCTGGTAAAATCGCCGGCCTTGAAGTGCTGCGCATCATCAACGAGCCGACCGCTGCCGCGCTGGCCTATGGTCTCGAAAAGAAAGAGACCAAAACCATTGCCGTATATGACCTCGGCGGCGGCACCTTCGACATTACTATCCTCGAGATCGACGACGGTCTTTTCGAAGTGAAATCCACCAACGGCGATACGTTCCTCGGCGGTGAAGATTTCGATATGCGCATCGTCAACTACCTCGCCGATGAGTTCAAAAAAGAACACAGCGTTGATCTGTCGAAAGACAAAATGGCCCTGCAGCGCCTGAAAGAAGCTGCAGAAAAAGCCAAGATTGAGCTGTCCTCGTCGAGCCAAACCGAGATCAACCAGCCGTTCATCTCCATGGGCGCCGACGGTCAGCCGCTGCACCTCGTGATGAAACTGACCCGCGCCAAGCTGGAAAGCCTCGTGGGCGATCTGATCAAAAACTCGATGAAGCCCTGTCAGGCCGCGCTGAAAGATGCGGGTCTGTCGAAAGACGACATCGACGAAATCATTCTGGTCGGTGGCATGACCCGTATGCCGCGCGTGATCGAGGAAGTAACCAAATTCTTCGGCAAAGAGCCGCATAAGGGCGTGAACCCGGATGAGGTTGTGGCGATGGGCGCTGCCATTCAGGCAGGCGTGTTGCAAGGCGACGTGAAAGACGTGGTGCTGCTCGACGTGACCCCGCTGTCGCTCGGCATCGAGACCCTCGGCGGCGTGTTCACCCGCCTGATCGACCGCAACACCACCATCCCGACCAAGAAAAGTCAGGTGTTCTCTACCGCGGAAGACAACCAGAACGCTGTAACCATCCGCGTGTTCCAGGGTGAACGCGAGATGGCTGCGGACAACAAGCTGCTCGGTCAGTTCAATCTGGAAGAGATTCCGCCCGCACCGCGCGGCATGCCACAGATCGAAGTCACCTTCGACATTGACGCCAACGGCATTGTCTCCGTATCCGCCAAGGATAAGGGCACCGGCAAAGAACAGGTGATCACCATTCAGGCCTCTGGCGGTCTGTCCGATGACGACATCGAGGCCATGGTGAAGGACGCGGAAGCCAATGCGGAAGCGGACAAGGAGCGCAAGGAGCTGGTGGAAGCCAAGAACCAGGCGGAAAGCCTGATCCATTCGACCGAAAAGTCGATGGAAGAGCATTCCGACAAGGTGGACCCGACCACGATCGAAGCCATCGAACTGGCCATCGCCGCGCTGAAAGACGAGCTGGAAAAAGACGACGCCGACAAGATCAAGTCCGGCATCCAGAACGTCACCGAAGCCGCAATGAAGCTTGGCGAAGCGATCTACAAGGCGCAGCAGGAAGAAAGCGGCGACGCGGAACCTGCCGCCGATGAAGCCGGCCCCGCTGGTGTCGATGATGACATCGTGGATGCCGATTTCGAAGATCTCGGCGACAACAAACGTTAAGGTATCTCCGGGCTGGCTGCGGTCAGCCCGGAATTCCCAAACGGGGGTAGCCCATGGCCAAGCGTGACTATTATGAAGTGTTGGGCATCCAAAAGGGTGCCAGCGCCGAAGAAATCAAGAAAGCTTTCCGCCGCAAGGCCAAAGAGCTGCACCCGGACCGCAATGCGGACAACCCGGACGCGGAGGCGCAATTCAAGGAAGCCAATGAGGCCTATGATGTCCTGAAAGACGAGGACAAGAAGGCCGCCTATGACCGTTACGGCCACGCTGCTTTCGAAGGCGGTATGGGCGGCGGACGGCCGGGCGGATTTGGCGGCGGTCAGGGCGATTTTTCCTCGGCGTTTTCCGATGTGTTCGACGACTTGTTCGGCGATTTCATGGGCGGTCGCGGCGGAGGTGGCGGGCGCCGGGCAACCCGCGGGTCCGATCTGCGCTACAACATGCGCGTCACCCTCGAAGAAGCTTATTCCGGCCTGCAAAAAACCATCCATGTGCCGACTTCCGTTAGCTGTGACGAATGTAACGGCACCGGCGCGGAAAGCGGCGCGGAACCGACGACCTGTCCGACCTGTTCCGGTCTGGGCAAAGTGCGGGCGCAGCAAGGGTTCTTTACCGTTGAACGCACCTGTCCGACCTGCCATGGCGCCGGTCAGATGATCAAAAACCCATGCAAAAGCTGCGGTGGCGCAGGGCGGGTTGAGAAAGAGCGCTCGCTCTCGGTCAACATCCCGGCAGGGGTCGAAACTGGCACGCGCATCCGCTTGGCAGGCGAAGGCGAAGCGGGACTACGCGGCGGGCCTTCAGGCGATCTTTATATCTTCATTGACGTGACCCATCACGAGATTTTCGACCGCGAAGGCGTTAACCTGCATTGCCGCGTTCCGGTTTCCATGACCGCCGCCGCAATGGGGGGCGACATCGAGGTTCCAACCATTGATGGCGGACGTTCGCGGGTCAAGGTTCCGGCGGGCAGCCAATCTGGCCGTCAAATGCGCCTGCGCGGCAAGGGAATGCCTGCCCTGCGCGGCCATTCACACGGCGATATGTATATCGAACTGGCGGTCGAAACCCCGGTTAATCTCACGTCGCGGCAAAAAGAACTGCTTAAGGAATTTGAGAAACTCTCCGAGGAAAACAACCCGGAAAGCTCCAATTTCTTCAGCAAAGTCAAAGGGTTCTGGGAAGGCATGACGAAATAAAGTCAGCTTCCCGGAAGCCAGTTTTTCAGCCAAAGCATAAACCCATTTTTCGGAGGCAGCACGGCGCTCCCCCCCGTATGTGCGATGGAAATAGGCGTGCCGTAACGATAATCTGTAATGCGGGTTTCGGGCGCTTTATCAGAAGCGTCAAATTCAAGGGTGATCGTATCCTGATCGGTGGTTTCGGGCAGGTAAACCAAGATGGCCACTTCCATATTAGAAATCGGATATTTTCCCGGTTCGGCGGTGCAAATCGACAGCAACTGCACCGCGCCGTAATACCCCTCATATCGCAGGGGCGCATTGGCAGTATTAACCAACGACAAAACCCCCAGTTCAGGCTCTATTTCAACGCCATTGGCCAAAAAGCGATAATCTTTCAAAATGAAATTCACAAAACCGGAATAGGAGCTTTCGTAGGCATCCTGATCGACCTTCTCAATGATCGTCCCTGCGTGATTTTCAATAAGCAGATAGGGCGACGAAGTATCGGAATAGGCCAACGAAAGCGGAAAACGCAAAATAATCTCCGCCTCCCCCCAATCCGGCTCGGTCAACACATAAATTTCACGGCTTTGCGCAGCGGCGGAAGTGGTTAACAGGAGCGTTGCCAACACAAAGAATGTATAGACGTTCCGGAGCATATGGCCTCTCATTTCAGGGCTCACAATGTCGCAGAAATAACGGATCAGAACAAGCCCACGCCTCCCGTCTTGTATTAAGCGATAAAATTTGTCAGGTTAGCGCGCGAGCCAGCGTTTATTGCGAGCCATCATTCTGACATCTCGTTTTGATCCTATCAAACCAATTCAAGACGAACCGACCTCCGGAATCTGGTATGCGCAACCCATCACATCAACGGCAGAAAACAGCCGATCGTTTGGCAAAAGAACTGGGATTCGATGACACCGAGTTTGCCGTATTAACCATTATGCGGCACATTTTTCAGTCCTTCGCAGATCCTGAAAGCCAAAGCTGGATGCGCGCATTTTACGCCGCTCTTCAGCATTTCCCGGAAGAAAAAGCCACGCATGTCATGGTTAATACCCTGTCCACGCTACAGGCCATGCGACACACACGCGCTTCCGGCTTCAGCTATTCCAACCCCTCCTGCGCCCGTTGCTCTGCCATTTTGCGCGAAGATGAGTGCCGCCTGCTTAGCGTTCTGGCCGCTTTCCGCCGCGGCATGACCAGCCAGGCACATGGCTACGCGCTAATCTTGTGCGAAGGCAACGATTCCACCGAATTTCTACGCGCGGCAAAGCACTTGGCTGAATGCCTGAACGAAACCGTGGCAACCATATCCTGAACCTCATGCAAACAAGGAACCTCACATGATGTCTCTCACTAAAACCATTCGCGGCGTTATATCAGCGTTCGCCCTCAGTATTGCGCCAAGCCTTGCGGTTGCAGGCGACATCACCCACGAAATGGGTGTGACCACCGTCCCCGATCATCCGGAGCGCATCGTCGTGCTGGAATTCAGCTTCATTGATGCACTCGCTTCGGTTGGTGTCGCGCCGGTGGGCATTGCGGACGACAACAAGCGTGACCGCGTCATTCCCGCCTACACAGATATTATCGGCGACGATTGGGTCTCGGTCGGCACTCGCAAGACACCTAGTCTTGAGGTCATTGCATCGCTGAACCCGGATCTGATCATCGCGGACAAAAAGCGGCATTCCGCCGCTTATGAAACCCTGTCTGAAATCGCACCGACCATCGTTCTCGACAGTCTGGCGGGTGATTACCATGATTCGGTCGCACAGATGGCAGTGATCGGGGAAGCCATTGGCAAGCCCGAGGAGATGGCCGCCCGCGTGGCCGAACATAAGGCCACCATGGCGGCTTTTGCCGAAAAGATTGCTCCGGTTGCCAAGGGCGTGACGGCGCAATTTGGGGTCACCAACGCCAAAGGTCTCTGGCTGCACTCGCCAATTTCGTACAATGGCTCCCTGCTCGCCATGCTTGGTTTTGACAGCGCGATGCAACCGAAAGAAGGCGGTGTTTATGAAGCCACGTATGTGCCGACGACGCTGGAGCAGCTTTCCGAAGTGAACCCGGACATTCTGTTGTTTGGCGAATATGTCGATCCGTCTTTCGTGGATGGTTGGGCTGAGGATGCTCTTTATAAAAATCTGAACGCGGTTAAAAACGGGAAGGTTTACTGGGTTACGGCGCATAACTGGTCCCGCCTGCGGGGTATGTTGGCCGCAGAACTGACAGCGCAGGATCTCGTGACCATTCTTGGTATCGAGTGAGCCTGAAGACAGACACCCGGCGGAGCGATGGATTTCCTCGCTCCGCTTTTCGCGTTCTCGGGGCCGGCGTGCTGATCTGCACGGCGCTGGTCTTGGGGGCGCTGTTTTCACTTTCCACCGGCGGACGCTCAGATGTCGGGTTAGCGACCCTCTTCGCCGGCGAGGAAATCGCACGTGCCGTAATGGCCGACATTCGCGCCCCGCGCACGCTGGCTTCTGCTTTGCTGGGCATCAATCTCGGGATCGCCGGTCTGACTTTACAGGCCGTGACCCGCAATCCTCTCGCTTCTCCGTCCATTCTCGGCATTAACCAAGGCGCGGCTATGGGACTGGCTCTTTCTTTCATGGTTCCCGGTCTTGCTGGTTTCAGCCCGGATATTTTTGCCGTAATTGGGTCTCTAACCGCCGGAATAGTGACGTTTTCTATCGCGGGCGGCTTCTCCGGGAAGATGGAAAGTATGCGTCTGGTGCTGGGCGGTGTCGCGGTTGGGGCGTTTGCCTTTGCCTTGGTGCGCTTCACCTTCACGCTTGAAGACGACATCGCGCGGTCGGTTGTGCGCTGGACTGTTGGGGACATTACCGACATTCGCTGGCCCGCCGCCATGCGCCTGCTTGTCGTTGCCATTCCCGGCTTTCTTGCCGCGATGCTACTGGCACAACGCTTCAACCTGATGGCGCTAGGACAAGAACAGGCGCAAGGACTGGGCGCCGATCCCCGCGTGACCCTGTTTTTCGGCGCTGTGCTGGCCGCTGCGCTGGCGGGGGTTTCTGTTACTGTTGCAGGGCCGATTGCCTTTACCGGGCTGGTCGTACCGCATCTGGCGCGCATGTTGTTTGGTGCCGATCATCGGATTCTTGTGCCCGCTTCTGGCCTGCTGGGCGCGGCGCTGATGTTAATCGCCGACGGATTGTCGAAAACCCTGACTGCGCCGATTGAAGCACCCATTGGCGTTGTTGCCGCCCTGATCGGCGCGCCGTGGTTCCTGTGGCAAACCTTGCGCAAAGGGGCGTTGACATGAAGCGTCTGACCCTCCTCCTTCCCGGCCTCATTCTGGCGATTTGTGCCGTCTTTATCTGGTCCCTGTCCGTCGGCGCGGTGAAAATCGCGCCGGATGTGATTCTGAACACGCTGTTTGACCTTGAAGGAGAAAAACAGACCTTCATCATCAACAAATCCCGCCTGCCGCGCGCGCTTCTCGCCGTGTTCACCGGCGCCGCGCTCGCTCTATCCGGCACAATCATTCAAGCGCTTTTACGCAATGCACTGGCCAGCCCGAAGATCATCGGGATCAATTCCGGTGCGGCGCTGGCGGTACTATTAGCTGCAATGTATGTACCAGACCTTGCGCTATCATGGTTGCCACTGATCGCGGGTGCGGGCGGCGCATTGGCGGCGGCGTTCGTCTATATCCTGGCAGAAATCCGGCCCATCTCACCGGCACGACTGGCGCTTGTCGGCATCGCAGTTGGGTTCACCTTCGACGCGGTGAGTGACTTCATATTAGTCACCGCCGACACCTACGCCATCTCCGCCCCGCTGGTTTGGTTAACCGGCTCGCTCTGGGCGCGCGGCTGGCAACACCTGAACGCGGTATGGCCCATCCTCAGCCTGTTATCCGCGCTCTGCCTGATCGCAGCATATCGGATGGACCTGATCCGCCTCGGCGCGACACAAGCCACGGCGCTGGGTATGAATGTGCGCATCGAACGCCTGATCCTGTTGAGCCTCGCAACCCTGTTGGCGGCAGTTTCCGTGTCCGTGGTTGGGGTGATCGGTTTCATTGGCCTGATGTCGCCGCATATCGCACGCGGCCTGGTTGGCGGTCGCCACGGGGCATTGCTGCCCGTTGCCGCGCTGATCGGCGCATTGCTGGTATTGCTTGCAGACGCCGTGGGCCGTGCTTTGGCCCCGCCCGTCGAGATTTCCGCCGGCATTTTCACCGCCCTCTTCGGCGCACCTTTCTTCATCTATATCTTGCTCAAAAACCGTTCGGGGGCCGAAGAATGAGTATCGAGCTTGCAAATATCCGGGCGGGGTATGATCGGTTTCAGTTGCAGGGCGTTAGCGCGACGATCAAAACCGGCTCGTTAACTGCTTTAATCGGACCGAATGGCTGCGGAAAATCGACTCTATTCAAGGCTATTTCGCGTCAATTGCCCCTGAATGGCGGACAGGTTTGTATCGCCGGGCGTGATATTTCTGGCCAGCGCACGCGAGCCGTCGCACAACAGGTTTCGATGCTGCCGCAACACCCGGTCGTCCCGCCAGGGATTTCCGTTGAACAGCTTGTCGGCTATGGTCGCGCGCCGCATCAGAATTTGTTGGGTATCCGCACGGCGGAAGATGTAAAACAGATTGAGCGGGCATTGGAAATTGTAGGACTGGAAAGCCTACGTCAACACCCGGTTTTCTCTCTTTCCGGCGGTCAACGGCAACGTGCTTTCATCGCCATGTGCATCGCGCAGGACACGCCTTATGTGTTGTTTGATGAACCAACCAGCTTTCTCGACATTAAGCATCAATATGAAGTGTTAGAGTTAATGGAGGAGCTGAACCGGGCGGGAAAGACGGTGGTTGCGGTGCTACATGACATCGCGCAAGCGGCGCGGTTTGCATCGGAACTGATGGTAATGAAAGACGGTGCGCTTGTGGCGCAAGGCGGGCCGGATGAGGTGGTAACGGAAACGATGGTGCGCGATGTGTATGACCTGTCTGCCAGAGTCTATCCCGACCCTGTTTCGGGTTCCGCTGTTGTCAGCCCACATCCGCAAAAATCTATTCCGCATTAACGAATTATTTACAGCATTGGGCGATACTCAGCCCATGCAACAACTCGCACTCGCCTTTTCTGACCCCCGCCCGGCGCCATTGCCGGATGTCGCAACGCTGTCGGACCGTTCAATTCTGCAACGACTTTTGTCGCTGGAACCGCAGCAAGCGGACCGACTGATGCTGCGATTTGGCTCTCTTGCACGGGTGATGGCTGCGGAGCCGGAATTATTGTCGGAATGGCTTGGGCCAGAAAAAATCGCGCAATTGTCTTTGCTTTCCGAAGCGAATCGCCGCGCCGGACGGGTGCGGCAGGGAGAAACCACGTTGTTATCCGATTGGGACAGCCTGATTGAATATTGCCGCCGGGAAATGGCGCATCGGGAGATTGAAAGTTTTCGCGCGCTTTTCCTGAACTCTGCCAATGGATTGATTGCGGATGAAGAACTGGCGCGCGGCACGGTTAACCATGTTCCGGTCTATCCGCGTGAGGTGATCAAACGCGCCCTGACCCGCAATGCATCTGCGCTCATTTTAGTGCATAATCACCCGTCCGGCGATCCGAATCCTTCGGAGGCGGACATATCACTGACGGAACAAATCCGCTCCGCCTGCGCTTTGCTGGGAATCACCCTGCACGACCACGTGATTGTCAGCGATCGCGGGCATTTCAGCTTCGTTTCCGCGGGTCTGATTTGATTATCGGACCCAAACCTCCACACGCCGGTTAATGCGCCGCCCCCATTCATCATCGTCACAGGCCAATGGTAGCGCCTCACCAAACGCATCAACCTTGAGAACCTGATTCGTATGACCCAGATCCTCCAGCTCTCGCAACACCGCATCACGCACCCGTTCAGCACGCCGTTGCGCTAATGTCATATTTCCAGACGCCGCCCCGCCACCATCCGAAAAACCAACAAAAAAAACCTCGCGCCCCTGATATTTCCCGGAAGCAATCGCCTCTGCCAACAACAAAACATTAGAGCGCGATGCGCCATCAAGCTTTGAAGACCCGTCCCGAAAACGAAAAGTTACTGATAGTCGGGCATGATTTACCATTAACCCCAACATGCGCTGCAATTCCTCCAGCGCGATTTCCTCACCCGCGCTCAGAATCGCATTCGCCAACCGATCTCCCTGAAAAGAAACCGGGATTTCTTCAACGCCCTGATCAATAAACCCGGCACGACGAATCACCATCTGCGCCGCATTGGACCGGATGTAAGATAAAAAGTCCCGCCCCGCTTTCGGCAACCGACGCTCCGGAGTGTAGAGGAAAAGCGGGACACTGAGCGGGTAATCCCCGGTTTTAATCGCCTGAATCGTCGGCCGAATCCGAAACTCACATTTTCCGCTCAAGAGTATCGGGCGCGTATTTCCCGGCTGCGACAGGCTCGCAATACCGATGCCAAACGGGTCTTGCTGCACCGCATCGGTCAGAGCCTGATTGGTAAACACCTCCAACACATCCGGCCCGATTTTCGCGCCGCGCCGCGCCAACACCTGTTGCAAAAAAGCTTTACCAAACCCCTCAACTGCCGGACGCAGATAGGCAGTTACAGGTGCATCTTCACCGCCAAACGCCTGCCAATTCTTCACCTTTCCCGAATAAATCTGCGTCAGCTCCTCCATGGACAAATCACCAACCGGATTTTGCGGAGAAACAACCGGCAAAAGCGCGTCAAACGCCAGAACCCGAGATTGCCGCGGAGAACCAAGATCGCCCATACCCGCATCTTCTGCGAGATCAATTTCATCTTTGGTGGCTTCACGCATCGACAAAACAAAATCGGCCTGTTCCCCAATCATGTCGGCGAATCCCTCGTCAGACGTGGTAAGCCGCAATGAAAACCGCACCACAGGCGTTTGGGCATCATTGGAAAACAGGGTGTATCGAACCCCAAATCCGGCAATTTCTTCCCGTTTCAGTGCGTATCCAGAATGGCGCGCAAAACCTTCAATCAGGGCAGGTAACAATACTTCCCCGATGTCTCGCGAGCCGGAAATAACCAGATCGGCAACATAAGATCCAAGGCTTGGACAGCCCGGCCCCTCGCAATTCACCCCCGATCCGTCGATGGTCAAAACACCATATTCCGTATCTACGCGGTAATGCTCGCCATCGAAACCCAACAAAGTGCCACTAATTTCTACGGATCCGTCCAGAGAACGCAGCCGAATGTCTTCGGCTACCACAGGAAACGCGGTTAAAAACAGAAAAAGTGCGGCGTTAAGCACCGCACGAAGGTTTTTCATAGAAAAGCTCCGGCCTCGCGTCAGTCTTGTGCGATTTTCGGGCTTTGGATCGGAATATTCAACACAAGATATTCCCCAAGTGCATCACAATCCGGGATAGTGAAAGAAACAGGCATTTTTTTCGCTGGCCCTTCGGGTTGTGTGGCCAATATCTCGCCGACAACTTCCTGACCGCATGTATTCTCCATAACCTGCGCCTCAACGGAAATTACCGTGTCACTGTCCGCCGCGTGCTTGCCAGCGGGGAAAGTGTAAATATCTGCCGCAAAACCCGTCGAAGACGATCCCAAAAGCGCAAGATAACCACCTTCCCCGATAAGTGCGCGATTTGGCAATTCTGGATTTTCACCCCAGATATGGCCTTTTTCACCGTAATACGCGCCGTTTTCCAGCGCATGTAATTGCAAGCCCGTCGCGCCCTGCCACACCAACGCAACCCGCTCAAACTCGGCAAAATCCGGAATGGCAATACTTTCGCTGGTATGAGTTTCATTGCCAATGGACACAGCCAACCGGGCAGGCGTTGCCATTGCAGGCATTTCCAACATCAAACCGCCAGCGGGGTCCAATTGTTCGGTAAAACGCAAGCCCGCATGGGTGAACTCCACCTCTTCTCCCGCATTGCACGGCGCTTCAAGGTTAATTTCAACCAACGCGCCAGGGCGTGCGGTAGCGTTGAATGTGATATCACAAGCCGGGGTTTCGACAACTTCCGAAACCGCCGGTTCGAGAACGTCTTCCGTTGGCGTTTCCATATTTGCGGCATCAGAAGATGTTTCAACGACAGCCGGGGCCGGGTCGGTGATTTCTGGTGTTGTTTGATTCGCAGCCACCAGAAGCGGCGGAACCGGATCGGGAGTAGAAAAAGCCGGGATCGGCGTTACCTGCGCAGCGGTTTCTTCGATTTCGGTCACTTCATCAAGCGCAACTTCAGCCAGATTTTGCGGAGCTTTCGGGCCAGCAACAAAGGTTTGCATCACAAAACCCGTCGCAGCGGCAATAGCAATCGCCCCAACGGCAGTATAAAGCCGCGTGCGCTCAACACCCGCGAGTTTTTCCACAATCGTGGCCTTTAGCGCATCAATCACGACCGCCTCCATTCGACTTCGAGTCGAACCTAAACGATCAATTTGCCCCTTAATTGCTTGAAACAAGGCATTTTTCGGGACTCTTCAAACAATATAGCAAAAATAAGACTTTGATTTTAAAGTATTTTTTTGCGCAACCGGGAAACCTGCCCCGATTGCGCCAGATTCATCAGCTTAAAATGCGCCGTGGCAATGCTTGAACTTTTTGCCAGATCCACAGGGGCAAGGCGCGTTACGGCCCGGATTGCCCCAGGTCTTCGGATCGTTCTCATCAAACCCGGCGGCCGCAGCGGCTTCTTTGGCCTCAGCCAACTCGCCTGCTTTTTGCTGCGCTTCCAAGGCAGCTTTTTGCTGGTCAATCACCTGCTGCATCATCGCCCTTTGCTCCTCCTCCGTCATCGGACGGATACGCGAGAGCTTTTGCGTCACCTCTTCGCGCAGGCTATCGAGCATGCCCTCAAAGAGTTGGAAGGCCTCGGTTTTATACTCGTTCAGCGGGTCGCGCTGGGCATAACCGCGGAAACCGACCACGGAACGCAAATGTTCCAGCGTCAGGAGATGATCGCGCCATTTGGCGTCGATGGTTTGCAGCAGAACCTGTTTGATCACGGAACGCATGGCCTCTTCGCCAAAGGCATCCGTTTTCTCCACCATCGCCTTGTTGCTTTCCTCATAAAGCCGCTCACGGATGGTCTCGTCATCCACCCCCTCTTCCCTGGCCCATTCGATCACCGGCAGATCAAGGTTGAGGTTTTCAATCAAAGCAGCATACAGGCCTTCGGTATCCCATTGATCGGCATAGGTTTTTGGCGGCATGTATTGCTCGATCAGATCGTCGATCACCTGATGACGCATGTCTTCCGCAACGTCGGTCAGGTCATCGTCTTTCATGATATCGAGGCGCTGGCCGAACACGACTTTGCGCTGATCGTTCATCACATCGTCGAACTTCAGGAGCTGTTTGCGGATGTCAAAGTTGCGCCCTTCGACCTTCGCCTGCGCCCGTTCCAGCGATTTGTTAACCCACGGATGCACGATGGCTTCGCCCTCTTTCATCCCAAGCGTAGATAACACCTTATCGAGCCGTTCAGAGCCGAAAATCCGCATCAGATCGTCTTCCAGCGACAGGAAAAACGCCGAACGCCCCGGATCGCCCTGACGCCCGGAGCGACCACGCAGCTGGTTGTCGATACGGCGGCTTTCATGCCGTTCGGTCGCCAGAACAAAGAGACCCCCGGCCTCTTTTACCTTGGCTTCTTCCTCGGCGTGTTCCGCTTCAATCCGGGCGCGCACTTCATCCGGGTTAGCATCCGGATCGGCTTCCAGCGCCTCCATGACAAACATCTCGACATTGCCGCCGAGTTTAATATCCGTGCCACGGCCAGCCATATTGGTTGCAATCGTCACAGCGCCAAATTTACCTGCATCGGCAACAATTTTCGCTTCCTGCTCATGCTGACGCGCGTTCAGAACATTATGCGCAATGCCCGCTTCTTTCAGCATGGCAGAGAGCATTTCGGATTTTTCAATCGACGTGGTGCCAACCAGAACCGGCTGCCCGATTTCGTGCGCCTTTTTGATTTCATTAACAATCGCGTCGTATTTTTCCTTCGCCGTGCGATACACCGCGTCGTGATCATCCTGACGGGCGATGGGCAGGTTGGTCGGCACCTCGACCACGCCGAGCTTGTAAATCTCGGCAAATTCTTCCGCTTCGGTCAGCGCGGTGCCGGTCATGCCGGCGAGCTTGTCGTAAAGACGGAAATAGTTCTGGAAGGTCACGGAGGCGAGGGTGACGTTTTCCGGCTGAATGGCACAGCCTTCCTTGGCCTCAATGGCCTGATGCAACCCTTCCGACAAGCGGCGGCCCGGCATCATGCGGCCGGTAAACTCGTCGATCAGCACCACTTCACCGTTGCGCACGATGTAGTCTTTATCACGCGAGTAAAGTTTATGCGCGCGCAGGCCTTGGTTAACATGATGCACCAGCGTCGTGCTTTCCGGATCATATAATGTCTGCCCCTCAGGCAGCAGGCCCGCTGCAGAAAGACGAGCTTCGAGGAATTCGTTACCCTCGTCGGTGAAGGTCACATTGCGGGTCTTTTCATCCAGCGTATAGTGATCTTCCTGCACTTCGGGGATGATGGCGTCGATGGTGACGTAAAGCTCAGAACGGTCCTGCGCCGGGCCGGAAATGATCAGCGGCGTGCGTGCCTCGTCGATCAGAATGGAGTCGACCTCGTCAACGATGGCGTAGTGATGTCCACGCTGATACATCTGGTCCAACTCGGACTTCATGTTGTCGCGCAGATAGTCAAAGCCAAGTTCGTTGTTGGTAGCGTAGGTCACATCCGCGGCGTAAGCGGCCTGTTTTTCAGCGTCGGGCTGTTGCGGGTAAATCACGCCAGTGGTCATGCCCAGCGCGGCGTAAACCTTACCCATCCATTCGGCGTCGCGGCGCGCCAGGTAATCGTTCACCGTCACCACATGCACGCCTTTGCCAGTCAGCGCATTCAGGTAAACCGGGAAAGTCGCAACAAGGGTTTTGCCCTCGCCGGTTTTCATCTCGGCGATATTGCCTTCATGCAGAAAAATGCCGCCCTGCAACTGCACATCATGCGCCCAGAGACCCAAGGCCCGATGCGCCGCTTCACGACAGTTGGCAAACGCTTCCGGCAACAGCGCGTCGAGGCTTTCCCCGCCTTCCAGACGCGCCTTGAATTCGTTGGTTTTCTCAATCAAGCCCTCATCGCTCAGGGCACGGAATTCATCTGCCAGATCATTGATCTTTTGAACCTGCGGACGGGTTGCCTTGATTTTACGATCATTTGGGGTGCCAAAGATGGATTTGGCCAGTTTACCGATCATTTTTTCCTCCGCCCGATGGCTTATTTATGCATAGCGTTTCGCGAGGTGTTGCCGTGTGCGCCTCTGCCCCATATTTAGGAGCAAGGAACAACGTCTGCGAGACCCTTGCGATGTAAGCGTCAGGCGGGCGATAGTCAACGATGCCGGGAGTTCCGGCCAGAACTGAGGATGATAATATGACCTTTTCCCTACGGAGCGCGATGCTCGCAGGTGCGGCGGTTCTGGCGATGGCGCCGGCAATCGCGACGGCGCAGGACGAAACCGCGAAGATTGAGGCGAGTGCTGATACGGTGGTTGCGGTGGTTAATGGCGAGGAGATCAATGTCGGTCATCTGATCGCCGCGCGACTGGCTCTGCCGGAGCAGTATCAGGCGCTGCCCAATGACGTGTTGCTTCCGGGGCTTGTCGAACAGCTGATCCAGCAAACCGTGCTGGGGCAAGCGGCAGGCGAGCTTTCGCGCCGCGCTGAAATTCAGCTGGAAAACGAGCGCCGAGCGATTGTGGCAACGGAACAGCTTGAAACCGTGATTGAAGAAGCAATTACGGACGAGAAAATCGCAGAGGTTTATGAGGCGGAATATGCCAATGCGGAACCGAGCGAAGAATGGAATGCGTCGCATATTCTGGTTGAGACCGAAGATGAAGCCAAAGCGCTAATCACGGAGCTTGAAGGCGGCGCGGACTTTGCAGCATTGGCGAAGGAAAAATCCACCGGCCCGTCCGGCCCGTCTGGCGGTGCGCTGGGCTGGTTCTCCGCGGGCATGATGGTTATGCCGTTTGAAGAGGCCGTAGCGAAGATGGATGCGGGCGCGATTTCGGCGCCGGTTCAGACCCAGTTCGGCTGGCATGTGATCAAGCTCAACGAAACCCGGATGAAAGGCGCTCCGGCACTGGAAGAAGTGCAGGGTGAAATTATCCAAAAGCTTGAGACCGACGCGGTTGAAACGGCGATCAAGGCGCTGATGGATGCGGCGAGTATTGAGCGCACCGACCTGACCGGCATGGACCCGGCGGTTATCGGTAACTTCTCTTTGCTGGACTAAACGCATGGGCGACACGGCACAGATCAAGGCGCTTGAGCAGCAGATCAACGCGTTGAAAGCGGAGTTGAAACGCGCGCGGGCGCATAAGGAGCCGGTTTCGCCGCTGGCGCCGATGGGTGGGTTTCCAGATTTGCCCAAGGTCGAAGGGGTGCGGTTTGCGACCGCATCCGCCGGGGTGAAATATCAGGGCCGCGACGATGTGATGCTCGCGGTTCTGGATCCCGGCACCGCAATGGCGGGGACGTTTACCAGGTCCGCGACGCGCTCTTCCGCTGTGCTGGATTGTCAGGAAAAAATCGGTGCCGACAGCGATGCCGGCGCCGCTATTTTGGTTAACTCCGGCAATGCCAATGCCTTCACCGGGCATTACGGGCAAAGCTCCGTGCAGGAAATTTGCGCGGCCGTGGCGAAAGTTACGGGCCTGCCGGCAAGCCGGGTATTCACCAGCTCCACCGGCGTGATTGGCGAACCGCTGCCGCATGAGAAAATCACCGCCAAACTGGCTGAGATGGTAAAAAATCTCGATGGTTGGGAAATCGAAGCCGCCGCGAATGCCATCCGAACGACCGACACTTTCCCGAAAGGCGCGGCGAAAGAGCTTGTTATCGACGGCAAAGTCGTGCGGATTGCCGGGATCGCCAAGGGGTCCGGAATGATTGCGCCGGACATGGCGACGATGTTGGTTTACATCTTCACCGATGCAAAAATCGCGCGAGCAGATTTGCAGGATTTGGTGTCGCAATTAACCAATCGCACTTTCAACAATATCACCGTGGATAGCGATACTTCGACGTCAGACACGTTGCTGGTTGGTGCGACAGGCGCAAGCGGTGCCGAGGTCGCGGGTAACGTGGCGTTCCGCGAGGCGCTGGAAACGGTCATGCTCGATCTGGCGCAACAGGTGGTGCGCGATGGAGAGGGAGCGAGCAAGTTTATTGAGGTGCGCGTAACCGGCGCGGCGAGCGCGGAAGATGCGCGGATTCATGCTCTGGCCATTGCCAATTCCCCGCTGGTCAAAACCGCGATTGCTGGAGAAGACCCGAATTGGGGGCGCGTGGTTATGGCGATCGGCAAATCCGGCGCCAAAGCGGAACGCGACCTGTTAACAATCCGGTTCGGTGACATTCTTGTTGCGGAAAAGGGTTGGGTTTCAGAGACTTACCGCGAGGAAGATGGTCTGCGCCATATGCAGGGCGATGAGATCCTGCTGTCGGTGGACCTTGGATTGGGCGATGGTGAAGCGGTGGTCTGGACCTGTGATCTAACGCATGGCTATATCGAAATCAACGCTGATTATCGGTCGTAAACCATGAAAACCGTTCTTGTTTCCGCCGTTGCTCTGATCGACATTGATGGACGCGTTTTGCTGGCCCAGCGCCCGGAGGGAAAGTCCATGGCCGGGCTTTGGGAATTCCCCGGCGGCAAGATCGAACCGGGCGAAACTCCCGAAGTCGCGCTGATCCGCGAGTTGCAGGAAGAATTGGGCATCGATACGCAGCAATCCTGCCTCGCGCCCCTCTGCTTCGCCTCACATAGCTACGATGATTTTCACCTGCTGATGCCGCTTTTTGCCTGCAGGCGCTGGGAAGGCGTGCCGCAATCGCGGGAAGGGCAAACACTAAAATGGGTGCGCGCGACGGAATTGCGCGATTACCCGATGCCTCCGGCAGACATCCCCCTGATCCCGATTTTGCGCGACTGGCTCTAAAGAAAAGGGGCGCCGAAGCGTCCCAAATTCTTATGTTTACAGCGAACGCTCGATCTCTTCGCGCTCGAAAATCTCGATCACATCGCCGGGGCGAATATCGTCATAGGCTTCAAACGCCATACCACATTCCTGACCAGAGATGACTTCCTTCACCTCATCCTTGAAGCGCTTCAGAGTCTTCAGCGTGCCTTCATGAATCACCACGTTGTCACGCAGCAAACGCACGCCAGCGGAACGACGGGCAACGCCTTCGGTGACCAGACAGCCAGCAACCTTGCCAACGCCCGTAACCTTGAAGACCTCTTTGATCTCAGCATAGCCGATGAAGTTCTCACGCACCTCAGCGGAAAGCAGACCGGAAGCAGCCGCCTTCACATCGTCCACGAGATCGTAGATCACCGAGTAATACCGGATTTCCACGCCTTTTTGGTTGGCCGAATTACGCGCCGGCGCGTTTGCCCGGACGTTAAAGCCGATTACCGGCGCACCGGAAGCTTCCGCGAGGCCAATATCGCTCTCGGTAATCGCGCCAACGCCGGAATGCAGCACGCGAACGCGCACTTCCTCATTGCCGATCTTTTCCATCGCCTGAATGATCGCCTCGGCGGAACCCTGCACGTCAGCCTTAACCAAAATCGGCAGCTCCTTGACGTTCTCATTGGCCTTGGCCTGCGCCAGAAGTTGCTCCAGCGAGGTGCCCGCACCAGCGGCAGCGCGCTTATCTTTCGCGGCCTGATGACGATATTCAGCGATTTCGCGGGCATGTGCTTCGGTATCAACCACGTTCAGAACGTCACCCGCTTCCGGGGTGCCATTAAGGCCCAAAACCTCGACCGGAACCGACGGACCAGCTTCTTTCACGCGGTCACCCTTGTCGTTAACCAAAGCACGGACCTTACCCCATTGCTCACCGACAACAAAAATGTCGCCTTGCCGCAGGGTGCCGTTCTGCACCAAAACCGTTGCAACCGGGCCGCGGCCAACGTCAAGCTGCGCTTCGATCACGGCACCGGAAGCGGCGCGTTTCGGGTTAGCTTTGAGTTCCAGAATCTCAGACTGAAGCGCGATGGCTTCCAGCAACTCGTCAAGACCCGCACCGGTAACAGCAGAGACCTCAACATCCTGCACATCGCCGGACATTTTCTCAACAATCACTTCATGTTGCAGAAGTTCGGTGCGCACCTGATCCGGGTTGGCGGTCGGCTTGTCACATTTGTTGATCGCCACGATCATCGGCACTTTTGCGGCCTTGGCGTGGTTAATCGCCTCGATCGTTTGCGGCATGACCGAATCATCCGCGGCCACCACCAGCACAACGATATCCGTCACCTGCGCACCACGGGCACGCATGGAGGTAAAGGCCGCGTGACCCGGCGTATCAAGGAAGCTCAACACCGTGCCATCGTCGGTCGAAACCTGATAAGCGCCGATGTGCTGGGTAATCCCGCCAGCTTCCCCGGCAGTAACCTTGGTTTTGCGAATCGCGTCGAGCAAAGAGGTTTTACCGTGGTCCACATGACCCATAACGGTGATCACCGGCGGACGGCTCGTCAGATCTTCTTCCTTGTCTTCGACATTGCGGATCACATCTTCCACATCACTGTCGGAAACGCGCACAATATGGTGGCCAAACTCTTCGATAATCAGTTCGGCGGTGTCGGCATCAATGGACTGGTTCTGCGTAACCATCATACCCATTTTCATCAGCGATTTCACCACGTCAGCGACTCGCTCGGCCATACGGTTAGCCAGTTCCTGCACCACGATGGTTTCCGGAACCTGCACATCGCGCACAACCTTTTCGCGCGGCTCGCCGTTGCCCATGGCTTTCTGACGCAACCGCTCCTGTTTACGCCGCATCGAAGCAACGGAACGCTGGCGGCCATCGCCACCGGAAAGCGCCTGATTCAGCGTCAGCTTACCGGAGCGACGGTTATCATCACGTCCGCCCTTGCCGCGCGCTTGTTTGTTATCGCGCTCACGATCATTGCGTCGCGGTGCGGAAGAAGGCTTGGATACGCCGCGCGCCTCTGCTGCCTGCGCTGCCGCCGGATCATTGGCGGGTGCCGCCTTGGCGCGTTGCGCCGCAGCTTCCTTCTCCGCCGCCTTACGGGCTTTTTCTTCTTCCTTGGCCTTCAGCGCCTCTTCGCGTTCCTTTTCGGCCCGCTCTTTGGCTTCAGCTTCCTCACGACGACGGCGGCGCTCTTCTTCACGCGCCTTCTCATCAGCTTCGCGCTTGGCTGCCTCTTCAACTTCCCGCGCTTTCGCCGCCTGCAAAGCCTTCATCCGGCGCGCCAATTCAGCATCCGAAATACCGCCCGGACGCTTGGACGGATCGCCGCCCTTAACCGGCGCCGCCTTGCCAACAGACGCGGCGCCCGGCTTCGGCATCACCACACGCTTGCGCTTGGTTTCCACCACAACATTCTTGGTCCGCCCGTGGCTGAAGCTTTGCTTCACCGAACCGGGACGACCCCGCACACCGAGGGGCTTTTTGCCGTCATTATCGCTCATTCGTCTTCGTACCTTTCCGACGGGCTTTCCCGTCGTCTTTTTCGCGCAAGCCAGCCAGCTTTGTGGCTTCCTCTACAACACGCGCCGAGAGTGCGCCACCCGCGAGCGCGCCATGTATCACATTTTCTCGCCCAAATGCCAAACCCAATTCATTCGCGGTCAGACACCCGATATAGCTTTCCGGTCCACCGGGGGGGCGCAACTTGGTTTTGCCACGCGCCGAACCATCACTTGCCTGAATCAAAACCGCCGCATCACCGCGTGCGATCCAGTCTTTGACCTTTTCGTATCCAGCAACCGCCCGCCCGGATTTGCGCGACAGGGCGATCAATTCCGAAACCCGCGCCGCCAAGCCTGTTTCCACAACCTGCACCAGATCACCAGGAACCGTGACCTGCGCCTTGGCAGCGCGGTTGAACAGACGTTTACCAACCGCTTTTTCGAGCGCCGAACGCCGCGCCGAGACCCAAATGCCACGACCGGGCAGTTTCCCCAAAAGGTCCGGCACAATCACATTGTCCGGAGACACAACAAAACGGATCAGGTCGGATTTCGACCTGATACTGCCCGTGGCAATACAGCGACGCTCATTGGTCGCTGTCCCGGTTTTTGCTCCGCCGCGCGTCATACGCCGTTCCTCCGAGGCCCATCAGGCCTCGGCCTCCTCGGTTGCTTCTTCCTGATCCAGAACGATTTCCTCCGGATCAACCCAGCCCAGCGCAATACGCGCGGTCATCACCATCGCCTGCGCTTCCTCAAGATCAACGCCGAAGGGTTCCAGAATACCATCATCCTTCTTGCGCTCACCATTTTCCGTAGTCCAACCACCGGCAAGTTCCCAGTCGGCACAGGTCGCGAAATCTTCAAGGCTCAACACCCCGTCTTCCGCCAGCGCCAGGATCATCTGCGGGGTCAAACCCTCGGCAGCAAGCAAGCTGTCCTGCACTCCGAGTTCACGGGCGCGCTCCATCGCCTTGCGATTTTGCGCTTCGATATAATCGCGGGCGCGGGCTTGCAGCTCTTCCGCCGTACCTTCATCCACCCCGTCGATAACCAGAAGTTCATCCAGTTCGACATAGGCCACCTCTTCGAGATTGGTGAAGCCTTCCGAAACCAGAAGCTGCGCGAAAAATTCGTCCAGATCGAGGGTCTCCATGAAGAGCTTGGTGCGCTCGGCAAATTCCGCCTGACGCCGCGCGCTCTCTTCTTCCTCGGTCAGAATGTCAATATCGAGGCCGGTCAGCTGACTGGCCAGACGCACGTTCTGACCACGACGACCAATGGCGAGCGAAAGCTGCTCGTCCGGCACCACAACCTCGATCTTACCAGCGTCTTCATCCAGAACCACCTTCGTCACCTCAGCAGGCTGAAGCGCGTTCACCAGGAAGGTCGGCATGTCTTCGTTCCACGGGATGATGTCGATTTTCTCACCCTGAAGTTCGTTCACCACCGCCTGCACACGCGAGCCGCGCATACCGACACAGGCGCCGACCGGGTCAATAGAACCATCATAGGAAATCACCGCAATCTTGGCGCGCGAACCGGGATCGCGGGCCACGGACTTGATCTCGATGATGCCGTCATAAATCTCCGGCACCTCCATTTTGAACAGTTCCGCCATGAATTCCGGCGCAGTGCGCGACAGGAAGATCTGCGGCCCACGGGTTTCGCGGCGCACGTCTTTCACATAACAGCGGATGCGGTCATTCGGGCGATAGCTCTCACGGCCAATTTTTTCATTACGACGCAAAACCGCTTCGCCCGCACCAACATCAACAATGACATTGCCATATTCTTCGCGCTTCACTTGACCGTTGATAATGGTGCCGGCGCGGTCCTTGAATTCCTCATACTGACGATCCCGCTCCGCTTCGCGCACCTTCTGCAAAATCACCTGTTTGGCACTCTGCGCAGCGATCCGCCCCATCTCAACCGGCGGCACTTCATCAACCAGTTCATCACCCAGAGCAGGCTTGGCCTTCTGATCCACGCCTTCGGTCAGCACGGCGTCCAGATCGTTTGCCTTGCGGAAATGGAAGCGATGGAAAGTTTTGGTTTCCTCGCCTTCTTCGGTCTCAACTGTCATGCTCGCCGAATGCACCACAACATCCGGGCGATGCTGGGCGATCACCGTCGCGGCTTGATCCGCAGTCAATTCCGCCTGCATATTCTCGATTTCATCCTCATTCGCTACGGTACGAATACGGGTGAAAACTGCGCGGCCGGTTTTACGGTCAATCGACACGCGAATGTCCATATCGGCGCCGTAGCGCGACTTTGCAGCGCGGGCGAGGCTCTCTTCCATCGCCTCAATAACCAGCGACGGATCAATCATCTTCTCACGCGCCACCGCATCGGCGGTTTGCAGCAGTTCAAGCTGGTTTGCAGAAGTAATTGCCATGTTAACTCTCCTCCGGGTCTTGCCCGGCCACGGTTTCAATATTGGATGGGACAGCGCCGGACGCCTTGCGTTGACGCAGCATTTCTTTGATCAGATCATCGGTCAGAACGAGCTTGGCATCGGATAGCAAATCGAACGTCAGCCCGATGGTGACTTCCTCACCGCCAGCTTCAAGCGTGATCAACACTTCATCGCCTTCGGTGCCAGCGATCTCACCACGAAAGCGCCGCTGACCGTCGATCAATTCGCTGGTTTCCAGTTTGACCGCATACCCGATCCACTGGTTAAAATCCTTCAGCCGGGTCAGGGGGCGGTCAATACCGGGGCTGGACACTTCCAGCGTATAATTGTCCGTAATCGGGTCTTCGACATCAAGCACGGCGCCCAGCGCGGTATTGATCTCTGCAAGATCATCGACCTCAATGCCGCCTTCCGGTTTTTCGGCCATGACCTGAAGCGTATTGGTCTTGCCGCCCATCAGGCGCAGACGCACCAACTCAAAGCCCATGCCTTCAATCACCGGGCGACAGATATCGGCCAGACGGCGGTCGATTGCAGTTTTGGCAACCAGATCGTTCACAGTATCTCCAACAAAAAAACGGGCCAGCGGCCCGTTGGTAATTCCGGTGGACGTCTGGGTTTGGACCCCAGCGCATCCGCTGTTGACCTCCATATAGAGAGGAACGCTCGGGAAAGCAACCCTGAGTCAGATGCCTAAAACAGAGCGCCGATCCGCCAGCCGATCCATGACTTCGACCAATCCCGCCGCAATGCCCGGTTCAGACAGGGCATGACCGGAGCGAGCAGCAAAGCGCAACTCCGACTTGGGCCAGAGATGATGCAATTTCCACGCGGTTTCCGGCGGACAGATCATATCGAGCCTGCCCTGCACGATCGTTCCCGGCACATTTGCCAGTTTGTCCATATTATCAAGGATTTGCTGACCCGAACCCAGAAATACACGATTGAAGAAATAATGGTTTTCCAATCTGGCAAAGGCACGTGCGTATTCCGTGGGCGTATCCACCAAAACCCCTTCGCCATCAACCGAGGCCAACGCATTTTCCCACGCAGTCCAAAGCTTGGCAAAACGCATTTCTTCCTTGGGATCACCGGAAAACAAGCGCGTGTTATACGCCCGGATCAGATCATCGCGCTCCTCAAGGGGAATCGGTTCGATGAATTTCTGCCAGAGATCCGGCCAAAAGCGCCCCGCACCGCCGCCATAGAACCAATCCAGCTCCGGTTTTGTGCCAAGAAATACACCACGCAAAACCAACCAGGCCACGCGGTTCGGATGGGTCTGCGCATAAACCAGCGAAAGAGTCGCGCCCCAGGAGCCGCCAAACACGATCCACTTTTCGATGCCCAGTTCCGCGCGAATATGCTCAATGTCGCGCACCAAATGCCATGTCGTATTATCCTCAACCGAGGAATGGGGCCGGGACCGCCCGCAACCGCGTTGATCAAACAACACCACACGAAACGCACCCGGATTGAAAAACTGCCGCATCATCGGCGAACACCCCCCTCCGGGACCACCATGCAGCACCACAACCGGAATGCCGCGTGGATTACCATATTCCTCAACATATAGTGTATGGCCCTCGCCAACATCCATCATATGCCGACGATATGGCTGCCCGGTCGGATAAAGCCGACCCGCGCTGTTTTTTCCCACGACCTTGTCCATGTTCTCTGTATATATTAGCCCCGTAAAAGCCGCCACGAGAAAGAGGAAAAGAGCATGGCACAAAGCACGGTTGACGCTGCGGAAGTTGCGAAATTTGAAGCCATGGCCGCAGAGTGGTGGGATGCGGAGGGAAAGTTCAAACCGCTGCACATGATGAACCCGGTTCGGCTCGAATATATCACCGAGCAAATCGCGGCACGTTATGAGCGTGATCTCGCCGGGGACGCGCCGTTTGCCGGGTTGCGCCTTCTCGATATTGGTTGCGGCGGCGGGCTTTTGTCGGAACCGATGGCGCGATTGGGAGCAACGGTGATTGGCGCTGATGCGGCGGAGCGCAACATTCCGGTGGCAAAGGTTCACGCTGAGCAGCAAGGGCTGGAAATTGATTATCGCTTTACTACGGCAGAAACGCTGGCCGAGGCAGGCGAGCAATTTGATGTGGTGCTGAATATGGAAGTGGTCGAGCATGTGGCCGATCCGTTGGCCTATCTGACCGCCTGCCACGAATTGCTGAAACCCGGCGGGGTCATGGTGGCATCAACGTTAAATCGCAACACCAAGAGTTACATGATGGCCATTATCGGCGCGGAGCAGATCATGCGCTGGCTGCCCAAAGGAACGCATGATTGGAACAAATTCATCACCCCGGATGAGTTAGCGGATTTGATGAAAAATGCCGGTCTCGAAGAAACAAATCGCGCGGGCTTTGTGTTTAATCCAGTCGCCTGGTCCTGGTCGATTTCCGATAAGGATCTGTCAGTGAACTATGCCATGACAGTGTCTAAACCGCTTGATAGAGACTAATTGTAGTCTCATGCAAAGCAAACCCAGCGCGACGATACACCCGTCCGGCAGGACTATCGCTGTTTGCGACAATGACCGCGCGGGCCTGCGGGGAGTGCTTTTTCGCCCAGTCCATCGAGAAGGTTAACAGCGCAGCGCAAATACCCTGCCTGCGATGATCGGAATGGGTCTGAACCGATTGGAAGCGAATCAGATTCCGATCAAAAACCACACCCATATCGCCAACCAACTTGTCACCAGCAAACGCCCCGAACCACTGACATTGCCCCGCCGCAATCTGGCGCTTTCGCGCCCGGGCCCGCGCCGACAAATACGCGCGCAAACCATCGGTCGGGGTTCCGTCCGCCTCGTGATCAATATATTGTTGATCAATGCTCTGCTGCCAGTCTTGTTCACTGGAAAACAACCGCATCGTGACGCCTGTAGGCGGGGAATTACGGGCAATTTCACCCTGCAAGACCAACGTATCCGCCGATTCCGTCATCATCCCAGTATCCGCGAACACCTTATCAACGTCCTGCAACGGTAAATTCGGAATATCCCAGGAAATGCAGATATGACCGGCTTGCGGGAAGTCGGCCTGAAACTGCGCGATGAGTGCTTGGGCATCGCGCGGCGGATCTTTAAAAATCACCCGGTTGCCAAACCAGAAATTCGGTTCAGAAGGGGTGCGCTGGATGGTTCGGTTAGGCAAATGCTCAACATCACTTATGCCGCGCATGGTGAGCAAGTCAGTCTCAAATTCAAGGCATTTCATAGTAAATCGCTAAACTGCAAACGAATTTCGCGCAATACCGGAACCGCCGCGCGCACTTCTTCAATCCCAACCTTGCGCACAATATCCATCAGCATCGGCGCGATGGCAGCCAAAGCGGCATCGCGCGCGGAACGACCGGCAGGGCTGATCGTAACCAATTTACGCCGCGCATCATCCCAATCCGGATGAATATTCACATAACCCGCCCATTCGAGTTTACCCAACGTATTCGTCATCGCGCCTCGGGTGACATGAAACGCCTTGGCCAGTTGCGCCGGACTTTTCGCTTCGCCCACATGGTCCAGGTGATTAAGCACCGAAAAATGGTTGATTTCCATTCCTTTGGGCAGCGCTTTGGTTAATGCGTTACGCGCCAACTGGTCCGCCATGAGCATTTCACCAAATAAGGCGATAGACAGACTTTCTTCAGCGGTAGTCATTTACAGGCCCTCAAAATCCCTGCCATGAAGCAAAGATGGAATTTGTTGCCGCGACTTTTCCACGTCTGACAGGTCAAGATCAACAATAGAAGCGCCGGGTTTCGTTCCGGCATCCAGCAGCACCTTGCCTTGAAAACTTTACCCTGCCAACAAAGCGTCCAGTTTTCCAGCTTGTTCTAAAGCATACAGATCATCACAGCCGCCGACATGAGTATCACCAATCCAAATCTGCGGCACCGAGCGGCGCCCTGCCTTCTTTGTCATTTCCTGTCGAATTTCCGGATCGCCATCCACGCTGATTTCGTCGAAAGCAACGGATTTGGACGTAAGCAACCGTTTGGCGGAATGACAGAAACCGCAATAGGCAGAAGTGTAAATGGTTACGTTTTTCATGCTCATTTTCCCGATTGTGTTAATCACAATCTAAGTATCCCGAACCCGTCTTGCCAGTGTCAAAACATCCACGCGTTCCACATTAACCGATAACAAAGCCGACGTTGCGGCAGTTAGAGTTGCGCCGGTGGTGAAAACATCATCAACCAAAACCACGGGACGTTTGCCAAGGCGCTCCCGATAGCGGGGGTTAACGGCAATGCTACCCCGCTGATTCTCAAACCGTGCAGCCATATCCTTGCCAGTTTGCTTTTCAACCCGCCGGATACGCATCAACGCATTGGGCAAAACCTGCGCTTCGGTCTGTTTTGCAATACATCGCGCCAATTCCGCAGCAGGATTAAAACCACGCATCACCAATCGCGTCCAGTGCGACGGAACAGGCACAAGGATCGTGTCCTCATGAATCATCCGCTTTGCCCGTTGCGCCATCCAACCCGCCAGAACCGGCGCAATCTCAAACTTTTTCCGATGCTTTAAAGTTAATACCAAGCTGCGCCCACGGTCTTTATACGTTAACACCGAAACACCCGCGCGCCAGGGACGTTTGGTTTCGAGACAAGCATCGCAAATCTCCAACTCAGAAATTCTTTCACCCGGCAGCGGCGCCGCACAGAATTTGCAACAAGTGTCATGAATGAAAGGCGTATCCGCCCAACAGGAAGGACACAGCCCAGCGCCTTCACCAATCAAAGCACCGCAGGAAATACACTGATCGGGAAACACCCCGGCAATCGCAGAATTCAACGCTGTTATTGGCACAGATCATTCTCCCTGACTATGCCGAATTTCTGCGCCAAAAAGGTTAATGATTGGTTACCGCATACGCGAAAAAGGAAAAATAGTCGCAGGGAACATAATCCTCTTACTTTCGCCCTATCCCTTGTGAAATAAGTCCGAAACTGAATAGATATTCATTGCCAGGACGAATAGCCCAAGCATGCGCGAACAACCTTCTGAAAAAACCGGCGTGTTGATCGCCAATCTCGGCACCCCGGACGCCTATGATTACTGGTCCATGCGCCGGTATCTTAATGAGTTTCTGGGGGATAAGCGCGTAATCGACTATTCTTGGTGGAAATGGCAACCGATCCTGCAAACCATCGTGTTAACCATTCGTCCGTTCAAATCCGGGAAGGCTTACAAGTCGATCTGGAACGAAGAAGCCGATGAAAGTCCGCTGATGACGATTACCAAAGCGCAGGCAGCAAAATTGCGAGAAGCGCTTAAAGAGGAAGACATCGAGGTTGAGTTTTGCATGCGCTACGGCAACCCGTCTACCGCAAGTGTCCTTGAAAAAATGGTTGCTAAAGGCTGTAACCGGATTTTGTTTTTCCCGCTTTATCCACATTATTCCGGCCCCACCACCGCCGCCGCCAATGACGGGTTTTTCAAAGCACTAATGAAAACCAGAGTGCAGCCCACCTCGCGCACGGTTCATCCCTATTATGACGACCCGGCCTATATTGAAGCCTTAGCGGCATCGGTGCGCCGGGTTTATCCAACCGAGGCCGACGCGCCGGATATGTTAATTTGCTCCTATCATGGCCTGCCGGAACGCTATGTTGAGCTGGGCGATCCTTATGAAAGGCATTGTCGCAAAAGCACGAAGTTGCTGGCAAATGCGCTAGGCTGGTCAAAAGATCGGATCATTTCAACTTTTCAGTCAAAATTCGGCCCGGAAGAATGGCTCAAGCCCTATACGGTGGAAAAAGTCGCCGATCTGGCGCATGAGGGTAAAAAGAACATTGCCATCATGGCGCCCGCATTTTCATCCGACTGCATTGAGACTTTGGAAGAGATCAATGACGAGATTAAGGAAAGCTTTGAGGATGCCGGAGGGGAGAGCTTTACCTATATTCCCTGCCTGAACGACGACGCGGCACATATCGACGCGCTGGCTGATATTATTCGGCGCAACCTTGAGAACTGGTAAACCGTTGGCCTTGTGATGCCGCCCTTTGCCTCCCATATTGGCTCAGGCAAAGGAGACAAAATGGCAGACAGTGATTTTCCCGGTTGGCACGGCACAACCATTATCGGGGTGAAAAAAGCGGGCGAAGTTGTCGTTGCGGGCGATGGTCAGGTGAGCCTTGGGCAAACGGTGATCAAGGGAAGTGCACGCAAGGTGCGGCGGCTGAAGCCCGGTGGGCATGAGATTGTTGCCGGATTTGCCGGGTCTACGGCGGATGCGTTTACCTTGTTGGAGCGGCTTGAAGCGAAGCTGGAAGTCTCGCCAGGGCAGCTGGCGCGCGCTTGTGTTGAACTGGCGAAAGACTGGCGCACCGATAAATATCTGCAAAAACTTGAAGCAATGCTGATTGTAACCGATGGCGAAGGGCTGTTCGTAGTCACGGGTGCCGGGGATGTACTGGAACCGGAACATGATATTGCAGCGATTGGCAGTGGCGGAAATTATGCGCTGGCCGCGGCGCGTGGCATGTTTGACAGCGACAAATCCGCTGAGGAAATTGCCCGCGCTTCGATGGCGATTGCTGCGGATATTTGTGTCTATACCAACGGAAATCTGACTGTGGAGAAGATCTCGAAATGACCGAACTGACCCCGCGCGAAATCGTTTCAGAACTCGACCGTTTTATCATTGGTCAAAGCGACGCCAAACGCGCCGTTGCTGTAGCGCTGCGCAATCGTTGGCGCCGTAAGCAATTACCGGATGCGCTGCGTGAAGAGGTTTATCCGAAAAATATCCTGATGATCGGACCGACCGGGGTGGGTAAAACCGAGATCAGTCGGCGGTTGGCAAAACTGGCGAAAGCGCCGTTCATCAAGGTTGAAGCGACCAAGTTTACCGAAGTTGGCTATGTTGGGCGCGACGTGGAGCAGATCGTCCGCGATCTGGTTGATGCGGCCGTGCTGCAAACCCGCGAAAACATGCGCGAGGAAGTGCGTGCCAAGGCTGAGAGCAACGCGGAAGATCGTGTTATCGAGGCGATTGCCGGAGCGGATGCGCGTGAGCAGACCCGCGAGATGTTTCGCCGGAAGTTGCGCGCGGGCGAGTTGGACAAAACGGTGATCGAAATCGACGTTTCGCAACAGCCAGGCAACATGCCGATGATGGATATTCCCGGACAACCGGGCACCGGGATTGGTATGATCAACCTGTCGGACATGCTGGGCAAAGCGCTGGGCGGAAACACAACACGCAAGAAGATGACCGTGGCCGAGAGCTATGATGTGTTGTTGCAGGACGAGGCAGATAAGCTGCTGGATGAGGAAAAGGTAAACCGCGCGGCGATTGAAGCGGTAGAGCAAAATGGCATCGTTTTCCTGGATGAAATCGACAAGGTTTGCGTGCGCTCCGATGTGCGGTCTGGTGATGTCAGCCGAGAAGGGGTGCAACGTGATCTGTTGCCGCTGATCGAAGGCACCACGGTTTCCACCAAGCTCGGCGCCGTCAAAACCGACCATATTCTATTCATCGCTTCCGGCGCATTTCACCTGTCCAAACCCTCGGATTTGCTGCCTGAATTGCAAGGGCGCCTTCCCATCCGGGTTGAACTACGCGCTCTGACCGAAGGCGATTTTGAACGCATTCTGACCGAAACCGACAATGCGCTGACCCGTCAATATGAAGGTCTTTTGAAAACTGAAGACGTCGATGTCACCTTCACTGACGAGGGCATTCGGGCAATTGCGCGTATTGCGGCGGAGGTGAATGAAAGCGTAGAAAACATCGGAGCACGGCGGCTCTATACGGTTCTGGAGCGGGTGTTTGAGGATTTGAGCTTCACCGCACCGGATAAAGGTGGCGAAACTGTAACCGTGGACGAGGCATTTGTGCGCGATAATCTCGGCGATTTGACGCTGAATTCGGATGTTAGCCGCTATATGCTCTAGCGTTTTACGGAAATTCACCGTAGCGGTGCATAAAACGGGATTAAATCATGCAACGCCGCCAGTTTCTCACAACTTCTCTTTCTCCGCTCGCGCTTTCCGCTTGTTCGGGATTCGTGGGAAATGTGTCTTTGGATCAAGTCCGCGAGGTTGGCGGCACGTTGGTGCCGATCCTCGTGGGCACCAATCGAGCGGTAAATTCGGATCGAAGCCTGAGTTCGGCGCGCGGCGAAACACTGAGCTTTGGTCGTTTTGACGTTGCCGTGCCACCCGATCGAAAAGCAGGCAATATGCTTTTGCCCTCTCTAGCGCTCGATCCAAGCCGGCACTTTGCTGTGGTCAATAATCAGATTTTTGCCAGCGACGCTATGTTTCGCTCAACCTTGGCCAGCCATCTAATCAGTCGCCCAAAAAACAAGCGGAACGCCGTTGTGTTCGTGCATGGTTATAATACGGAATACGAAAAAGGGCTGTTTCGGTTTGCCCAATTTTATACCGACCTGAAAATGGACGAAATTCCAGTGCATTATTCCTGGCCCAGCGGCGGGAAGGTGCTGCGTTACGGATATGATCGCGACTCCATGCTGTTTGCCCGTGATGGGTTTCAGGAATTGCTTTCAAATCTACTAAAATCCGGGGTGGAAAAAATCCTGATTGTGGCGCATTCGATGGGGTCCATGTTGGTGATGGAGAGCCTGAGGGAGATTTCCATTGCGGGTAATAAGCAGCTGAAAAATGCGATCAATGGCGTGGTTCTGGTATCGCCGGATATTGATATTGATGTTTTCCGTTCGCAGGTGAAAAAAATCGGTAAATTACCGCAACCATTTTTGGTATTTTCCTCCAAACGCGACCGGGTTTTGCAATTTGCATCCGCTGAAATTTACGGTCATTCACAACGCCTCGGCGCGCTGGAAATGCAGGGTGCATTGAAAGACCTTGATGTGACGCTGGTTGATGTAACGCAATATTCAAATGAAATGCTTGGCCATTCGACCGCCTTCACCTCCCCGGCATTTTTGAAAATTGCTTCCAACATGCGGACATTCTCTGAAAGCTTCGGAGCCAGAGCAGGCTCTATTGCAGAGAATTTGCCAGATAGCTTCATGGCCGTAAAAGATGCCGATACGCTACAGGTCGGCCCGCTTTAAAGCTTGCGCTTGAGATAAACGTAATAGGCGCCTTGTCCGCCGTGGCTTTTATGCGCCTCATGGATTTGCAGCACATGCGGACGCAAAGGGCCGCTATTGAGCCAATGCGGCACCTGATGACGCAGCGCCCCGATGCGCTCCGGGATCGGCCCCTTGCTTGGTTTCTTCTTGCCTTTGCCAGTAATCACCAACACCAGCCGCAAATCACGTGTCACCGAGCGCATAATGAAACCGATCAGGGCGGGGTGAGCCTCAGCAAGTGTCAATCCATGCAAATCAAGCCGCGCCTCTGGCGATAAATGCCCGCGTTTCATGCGCTGAAACCGCTTTTTATCCATACGAAGCGGGTGATTTGCCAGCTCCTGTGCAATCGGAATGGCAAATTGATGTGCCGGTTTTCGTGATTGCGCTTTGGTGCCGATTTGAAATTCAGGCAACGGTTGACCCACTTCTGGCATTTCTTGTTTTTTAGGCGGAACAACAGGTTTTCGCGGCGCAACATAAGGCTTTGCGTCCTTAACCACTTGTTGCCAAAGCGATTTTTCCGCCTCGGTAAGCTGTCGCTTCTTGCGGGACACTTACTCCTCCACCAGCGCATAAGCGCGTTGGATCGGCAGTAAAACAATCATACGCCCCGGATCGCGGACCCGCCCGGCAAGCCGCCCCGCCTCATCACCCGTGCCAAAGAAAATATCCGCACGCTGGGCGCCCTTGATCCGCGAACCCGTATCTTGCGCAATCATCAAACGTCGAAATGGATTGGCACCATCTTTTTCCAACCAAACCGGCGCGCCGAGGGGAGTATATTTCGGATCGACCGCAAGACTGCGATGCGCGGTAATGGAACGATTCATCGCGCCAATCGGACCACGATGAGCCGGCACCTCACGCACGACACGAAAAAAGACATAAGAGGGATTGGTGCGCAATAACGCCTGACCATCAACCGGATTGCGCTTGACCCAGGCGCTGATCACCGGCGCCGAAACCTGATGCATGGAATAAATACCGCGGCGCACCAGTTCCGCTCCTAACGAACGATAAATATGCCCATTCGATCCGCCATATCCAAGCCGGATATAAGATCCGTCAGCGAACCGAATGCGCCCAGATCCCTGAATTTGCAAAAACTGCAACTCAACCGGATCGGCGACCCATGCAATCTCCAAGCCACGCCCAGACATGACATCGCTGGTCTCTATTTCAGCGCGAGTCAGCCACTTGGATACGCCACGCGCTTCCGGTGGCATTCGATAAACCGGATAGCGATAAGTCGATGTAGGCACGCGAGAACCGCGCAATTCAGGTTCATAATATGCGGTAAATAACGGATCTTTACCATCTTCAATCAGAAGCGGCTTGAAAAACAACTCAAAAAACTGTCTCGAAGGCCCCGTAAAAGACTTCGCCAAATTACAAACAGGCCGCCATTGTCCGTCATTCAAAAGCGCACAGGTTTCGATAAAAACCACCATCGCGGCATCGTGATCGTCCTCTGCCCAACCTTCGAGGTCGGAAAACTCCAGTAATCGAATATCCGCATCATCCAGACCGGCAGACGCTGGCGCCGCAACAAGCAACGCCGCGAGGAAAATCCCCAGGAAATGACGCATCATTCCCCCGTCGCAACCAAAATCCAGTTCGGGTTTGCAGAACCAAGTTCGCGCGCGAAGGTCCAGACATCCTTTTGCTTTTTCGAACCCTTCGGATCGCCTTCAACAATTTCACCAGCCTTATCACGAACCACACTTGTCAGCTCGCCCACAAAACGCACGGTGATTTCCGCCTCCGTCCCGTCAACAATTTCTGCATCAACCAGCTTGGTTTCCCGAATGCCGATAAAGGTTGCGTCAACGGTCAGACCCCGTTCCTTGCGCGCTTCCACCACCTGCGCGAAGCTATCATATACGTCTTCGGACAAAAACGGTTTGATTTCAGCAAGTTCGCCGCGTTCAAACGCCATCAGGATCATTTCATAGGCACCGCGGGCGCCGCCAACAAAATCAGAAACTACGAAATTCTGATCCCGCGCTTTCATTTCACCCAACGCTTTGGCCTGCATGGTTTCTGCGGCAAAATGATCGGTAATATCCGCATCCGGCCCGCCTTCGATAACCTCAAAAGACTCGCGCCCGCCGCGCGCTTCCGGCTGACGCGTTACGGGTGGCTTTTCAAACCCCTCGCGCGTTCCCAGCACGTCCCGCAATCTGAGAATAAGAAACAGAGCGACAGCGGCCAGAACGATCAGTTGAATAAGCGGCGATGACATAGGGTCTCTTTCTGTGAGGTGGTTATATTTTCACTCTTGAGCACATATGTAGGCAAGCGAAGCGATCAAGTCCACCACAGGCCAAGGAAAGCCATGCCTCTTTTTCTACTCTTTGTTCTCGTCCCCCTGATTGAAATCGGTTTGTTCATCCAAGTCGGCGGCTGGATCGGACTTTGGCCCACGCTGGCGATCGTGGTGATTACGGCAATTTTAGGCACCTGGCTGGTGCGGCAACAAGGATTGATGGCACTCGGTCAACTGCGCAGCAGTTTTGAACGACTCAGTGATCCCGCCGAACCGCTTGCGCACGGCGCCATGATCCTGTTTTCCGGCGCACTTTTGCTGACGCCCGGTTTTTTCACTGATGCAGTTGGATTTGCCCTTTTGATGCCGCCTGTCCGTGTTGCGCTGTTTTCATATTTGCGTAGCAAAGTGAAAGTACAAAGCTTCAGCATGGGCGCGCAAACCCAGACATATCGGGATGACGGCGTCATTGACGGTGAATTTGAGGAAATAACCGAAGAATCAGACCACCCGGATGAACCGTCCGGCTGGACGAAGCACTAATCAAGCTGATAAGCATCAACGAAACTTTATATCAGGAGAGCGCAATGGCCGATCAAGCCACCGAGCCGCAAGCTATGCAGCAACCGAAAATGCAAATCCTCGGACAGTTTATCCGGGATTTGTCGTTTGAAAACATTCTGTCGCAAAAGGGCGTTCAGGGTGAGGTGAACCCGGATCTGAATGTGGAAGTTGCGCTGGATGCCAAAGGCCGCGCAGAAAATCAATTCGAGGTTAGCGCCAAGTTCAAAGTCTCTTCCAAGAACAAAGACAGCGACAACCAACTTTTCATGATGGAACTGGATTATGTCGGGATTTTCCACATTGAAAACGTGCCGGAAAATCAGATGCACCCGTTCCTGTTGATCGAATGCCCGCGCATGTTGTTCCCGTTTGCACGCCGGATTGTCTCGGACGTGACGCGCGACGGTGGGTTCCCGCCGGTCAATCTCGATAATATAGACTTCGTAGCGCTGTATCGTCAGGAAATTGAGCGTCGTGCCGCTCAGGAAGCAGCAGCGGCACCTACGAATTAAGCTGATACTTTTTCCAAATCGCGCCGTCGCCCATATTGTTTACAAAAGCATCATGGGCGGCGGCTTCTTCTTTTGTAAGTAATGAAGCCAAGGGAGCGGGGCGTTTTGACGGAGCGGCTTGAACCTGTTCGGAAAGCTGAGCTTTTCTGGGCGTTTCCTTTACCGGACTGAGCATAAAATCTGGTTGCCGACCGCCGATCAATTCGAGATACACTTCAGCCAAAATCTCACTATCGAGCAACGCGCCGTGCAATGTGCGCGATGAATTATCAATGCCAAAACGACGACACAGCGCATCGAGCGAAGCCGGTGCGCCCGGAAATTTTTTACGGGCAATCATGAGTGTGTCGATAGCGCGATCAAATGGCAATTCCGCCAGCCCCATCCATTTCAGTTCCGCATTAAGAAATTTCATGTCAAATGCAGCATTGTGTATCACCAATTTCGCATCCCCGATGAAATCCACAAAAGCCTGACCAACCTTAGCAAAAACCGGCTTATCCTTCAGCGTCACTTCGCCTTTTTCCGCCGCACGCGGGCTTTCCAGAATATCCGGCCCAATACCATGCACCTCAAACGCGCCAGCAGGCATCATGCGTTGCGGGTTAATATATTGATGATAGGTGTTGCCCGTCGGCATATGATTAACCAACTCAAGACAACCGATTTCAACAATCCGATCGCCGCTAAGCGGGTCAAATCCAGTGGTTTCCGTATCAAGGACAATTTCGCGCATATCAGAGCCTATTCTTGACAATTTCTAACACTTCACGCACCGCCTGAGCCGCACTCTCCAGCATATCGGTTTCAATGACAAAATCCGCCCTTTGCCGTTTTTCACTATCAGGCATTTGCTTGGCAAGAATGGTTGCAAATGTTTCCGCATCCATTGTTCCGCGCGCCATGACCCGCTTGCGTTGAATATCAGGCGGCGCTGAAACCACGACAACAAAATCCACAGTCTTTTCCGCACCGATTTCAAATAACAACGGCACATCTACGACAACAATTTCCGCATCCGAATTGGCAATAAAATCCGCCCGATCCTGAGCAACCAATGGATGCACAATAATCTCTATTTCAGGTAAAACCGCCGGATTTCGAGCAATTTCATTCTTCAAAACCTCACGATCAACCGCACCATTTATTATCGCATTCGGAAGAATTTTCCTTATCGGTTCAACAGCCAATCCGCCTTTATCATAAATTCGATGCACCGCTGCATCCGCATCCCAAATGGCGCAGCCTGCATCGGCAAACATCTGTGCGGTTGTCGATTTCCCCATTCCAATGGAACCAGTCAATCCAATAATAAACGGACGTTTCAAGTGTCTAATCCTGCTAAAAAAGCGCTTCTGGCAGCCATATCAACCTCTGGTTTAACTCCAAACCAACGCTCAAACGCCGGCACAGCTTGATAAAGAGACATACCAATTCCATCAACTACAAAACACCCGGCATCTTTGGCATGTCGCATCAGACGGGTGTTTAAGGAAAGCGTAAGATCATTAACAATCGCACCTTCTATCAACCCATCAAACGGAACCCGCATTTCCGGATGATCCTTTGAACCAAGCGATGTCGCGTTAACAATCAAGGTAGCGTTTTCCAGCATATTCCCGGCATTTACCCAATCATACACCTGAATCCGAGTGCCAAATTCCGCTTTAAGCGCTTCTGCTTTTGGCTTGGTCCGATTGGCGATACGGATTTCATCAACACCAATCTCCAGCAACGCGGCCACCACCTCCCGCGCCGCAACACCAGCACCCATAACTGCTGCTGGACCAGATTTCGGATTCCACCCTGGAACATGCTGTCGGATATTTTCAATGAACCCAACGCCACCCGTATTATCCGCGTGAATTTTTCCATCTTTACGAAAAATAATCGTATTTGCACCAGACATCAGCGCCGCACGATCTGTAATAATATCCACATGATCGAGAACCATTTTTTGCAATGCACGCGAGATCGTCAAACCAACGAACCCAACCTTCGGAAGCGCCTTTAATACTTGAGCCAAATTTTTCGGCTCCACAACCAAAGGAACAAAATTCCCCGACGTATCATTTTCCTTCAACCAATGATTAAAAATAGAAGAAACCTGATCCGTTTCCCCTTTGGTCATCAAAATCCCAGCCAAAGGATGGGTCTTTTCATACATCAATTCGACTCCCTTCAATTTGAAGTATGAAAGACCCGTCAACAATAGCAAGCAAAGAACCTATATGAGGCCAGTTTTTGCATATGTGAACGGTTTTGTGGATATCTATGGTTTGTTCTTGTCGATCAGGAATGTGCAAATAGGCGGTATTTTCAACAATCCGCTTTCCCAAGATGTTTTCGACATATTACCCGCAGATCATACATCGGGATGGTTTCAATTATCATCTCGGGATAATACCAGATTATTGATATAATACATTGATAAATAGTAATATTTTTCAATTCTAGCGCGGGATATTTCAGTAGATAAATTTTTAATCCACAAATCCACAGGACCAATAACAATCCAAATCTCTTTTCTAATATTTAATATTTATAAGGGTAGTTTGACTCGTGAGATGTAAATCCTTATACCGACCCTCAACCCGTCCGGGTGAACAACTATCCCTACATATTGGCAAAGCATTTGCTTTGAAGATGAATGACTGAAAACCGTCTGAACTTGGCTGATCTGAAAGCCAAAAGCCCAAAAGAACTCGTTTCCATTGCGGAAGAGCTGGAAATCGAAAACGCATCGACGATGCGTAAAGGGGAAATGATGTTCTCTATCCTGAAAGAACGGGCAGAGGATGAATGGATTATCGGGGGCGACGGTGTTCTTGAAGTGGTTCAGGACGGGTTTGGTTTTTTGCGTTCCACTGAGGCAAATTACCTTCCAGGCCCGGATGATATTTATGTTTCACCCGATGTAATTCGGGCGCATTCATTGCGCACGGGCGATACGGTTGAAGGGGTTATTCAGGCACCGCGCGAGAATGAAAACTATTTTGCGTTGTCGAAGGTGGAGCGAATTAATTTTGCAGATCCGGAAGAAGCGCGGCATAAAGTTGCGTTCGATAACCTGACGCCGCTTTACCCGGATGAACGGTTGAAGATGGAGATCGAAGATCCGACGATAAAGGATAAATCTGCTCGGGTGATTGATCTGGTGGCGCCGATTGGTAAGGGGCAGCGTTCATTGATTGTGGCACCGCCGCGGACGGGTAAGACGGTGATTTTGCAAAATATTGCCCATTCGATCGAGGCAAATCACCCGGAATGCTATCTGATTGTGTTGCTGATTGATGAACGTCCTGAAGAAGTCACGGACATGCAGCGCTCGGTGAAGGGGGAAGTTGTGTCTTCGACTTTCGATGAACCGGCGTCGCGGCATGTTGCGGTTTCTGAAATGGTGATTGAGAAAGCGAAGCGTCTGGTTGAGCATAAGCGCGACGTGGTTATCCTTCTGGACTCGATTACGCGTTTGGGCCGGGCATTTAACACCACGGTTCCGAGTTCGGGTAAGGTTTTGACGGGTGGTGTGGATGCGAACGCATTGCAGCGGCCGAAGCGGTTCTTTGGTGCTGCGCGGAATATCGAAGAAGGCGGTTCATTAACCATTATCGCGACGGCATTGATTGAGACTGGTTCGCGGATGGATGAAGTTATTTTTGAAGAGTTCAAAGGCACAGGTAACAGCGAAATCGTTCTGGATCGGAAGGTTGCAGATAAACGTGTTTTCCCGGCGATTGATATTTTGAAATCTGGTACGCGGAAAGAAGATCTGTTGGTTGATCCGAAGGATCTTCAGAAGACTTATGTTCTGCGTCGTATTCTGAATCCGATGGGGACTACGGATGCGATCGAGTTTTTGCTGTCGAAGTTGAAGCAAACCAAGAGCAATAGTGAGTTCTTCGACTCCATGAATGCGTAGGGTTCAGACCTGTGTCTGAAACGATTTTTTCTTTGGCAACGGCGCGCGGTCGGGCTGGGGTTGCGATTATTCGTGTCTCTGGGCCGGATGCTGTTTTGGCAGCTGAACAATTGTGTGGATCGGTTCCGGCATCACGCGGCGTTCGGGAAATTCGGGCGCAGGATGGTTCTGTTATAGATGAAGCTCTTTTGTTGAATTTTCCGGTAGGAAAGAGCTTTACCGGGGAAAAAGTTGTTGAATTTCAATGTCATGGTTCCGTTGTGGTAATTGATCGTGTTTTAGATGAATTGGCACAAATACCGGGTTTGAGAATGTCGCTTCCGGGGGAATTTACGCGTAGGGCGTTTGAAAATGGTCGGTTGGATTTGGCCCAGGTTGAAGGTCTGGCAGATTTAATTGATGCAGAAACTGAGGCCCAGCGTGCGCAGGCGGTTCGGGTTCTTTCAGGCGCGCTTGGAGATCGGGCGGAGATTTGGCGAAATAAACTTATTCGCGCGGCGGCGTTGCTTGAAGTTACGATTGATTTTGCGGATGAAGAAGTTCCGGTAGATGTGACGCCGGAGGTTTGTGAACTAATTTCTTCGGTCCAGACGGATTTCCAGCATGAATTAGATGGATATGCTGGCGCGGAGCGGATTCGACAAGGGTTTGAGGTAGCGATTTTAGGGGCGCCGAATGTTGGCAAATCTACATTGCTAAATTCCTTTGCCGGGCGGGATGCCGCGATTACCTCTGAAATTGCAGGAACAACACGCGACGTTATTGAAGTTCGTATGGATATTGCCGGTTTGCCGGTAACGTTTTTGGATACGGCGGGCCTTCGCGAGGCTGAGGATGAGGTTGAACGTATCGGTATTAAACGAGCGATTGACCGTGCTGAAGCTGCGGACCTTCGGCTTTTTCTTGGTGATTTGCCTGAAATTGAAGTGAAGGCCCGGGAAGGCGATATTTATATTGCTGCTAAGTCTGATTTAACTGGGATTGGAGTTTCAGGGCTGACGGGCGAAGGTGTTGATGCGCTTTTGCAAAAAATTGCTCAGGAATTGTCCAGTCGGGTTCAGAATGCGGGGCTGGTGATTCGGCAACGTCAGAAGCAAGCTGTTAACAGAGCAAACGCGCACCTTGAAACCGCTGTGCATGCGTTGCAAGTTGATCTTGGACCAGAAATTGTGGCGCTTGAGCTAAGATCTGCGTTGCATGAGCTGAATATATTGATTGGTCGCGTTGATGTTGAGAATCTGTTAGGTGAGATTTTCGCAAGCTTTTGTATTGGTAAGTAAGCTTTTCAGCGGGGAGTGTTTCACGTGAAACATCGAGATTTTGACGTTGTGGTGATTGGTGGCGGACACGCAGGTGTTGAAGCCGCGTCTGCGTCTGCGCGTATGGGGGCGCGGACGGCCTTAGTCACGATGCAAAAGCAGGATCTCGGTACGATGTCTTGTAACCCGGCGATTGGTGGACTTGGCAAAGGGCATTTGGTTCGAGAAATTGATGCGTTAGATGGCTTGATGGGGCGCTGTGCCGATAAGGCGGGGATTCAATTTCGTTTACTGAATCGCAGTAAAGGTCCAGCCGTTCAGGGGCCGCGGGCGCAAGCAGATCGGCAGCTGTTTCAGGCTGCAGTTCAGGAAAAAATTAAGAACACAGCTAACCTCACAACGATTTTTGCAGAGGTTGTTTGTCTTATAATCAAAGGAAATCGTGCTGTTGGTGTTGAGCTTGCAGGTGGTGTTTCCATTAGGGCCAGTGCGGTTATTTTAACGGCAGGCACTTTTCTTCGTGGTGTAATTCATATTGGAGATCAAGTCTATTCAGGTGGTCGTATTGGCGATCGAGCATCGAATAGACTTGGTGAACAGATAACTGAGTTTTCTTTTGCGATTGGTCGACTGAAGACCGGAACACCGCCACGGCTGAAATCAAAAACGATTAACTGGGAGATTTTGGATCGACAGCCGGGTGATGTGACCCCAGAGATGTTTTCTTTTCTAAGTCGTCAGCCGGTGGTGGAACAGATCTCTTGTGGAATTACGCATACCAATCCACATACCCATGAGATTATTCGTGATAATCTTGAAAAATCTGCCATGTATAGCGGGAATATTGAGGGTGCTGGGCCTCGATATTGTCCTTCGATTGAGGATAAAATTGTGCGTTTTGCGGACAAGCAATCGCATCAGGTGTTCCTGGAACCTGAAGGTTTGAGCAGTGATTTGGTTTATCCTAACGGGATTTCGACTTCTTTGCCGATTGAAGTTCAAGAAATGTATGTTCGGTCGATTGTTGGGTTGGAAGAGGTGGAAATTGCCCAGCCGGGTTATGCGATTGAATATGATTATTTTGATCCTCGTGGGTTGAAGCAAAGCTTAGAAACCAAGGAGATTGAGAATTTATATTTTGCGGGGCAGATTAACGGCACAACGGGGTATGAAGAAGCGGGTGCGCAGGGATTGGTTGCTGGATTTAATGCAGCTGCGAGTGCGATTGATCAGGAATCGGTCAGTTTTTCGCGCTCAGATTCCTATATTGGGGTGATGATTGATGATTTGATTAGTCGTGGCGTATCTGAACCGTATCGGATGTTTACTTCTCGAGCCGAGTATCGCCTCTTGCTCCGTGCTGATAATGCGGATCAACGCCTTACACCGAAGATTATTGATCTTGGGATTATTTCTGAGCAACGAAAGGCTGCATTTGAAGAAAAGATGTTTGGTCTGGAGAATACGAAACAAATGCTGGAGAAAATGAGTGTATCTCCACAACAGGCGCGTTCTGCAGGAATTAAGGTTAGCGAGGATGGAACTCGCCGCAATGGATTGCAGTTATTGTCGATTCCAGGTGTAGGATTTCATCATATTGCTGCTATTCAGTCTGAATTAGGGAATATTTCTAAGTCTATTCGGGCGCAAGTAGAGCGGGATGCACTTTATTCGCAGTATATTGAGCGGCAGAATCGTGAGATTGAATCGTTAAAGCGTGATGAGGGTGTCGTTATTCCGGTTGATTTTGAGTATTCAAAGATTTCAGGTTTGAACAATGAACTAACTCGAAAGCTTGAATCTGTGCGTCCGGAAACGATTGCTTTGGCGGCCAAGATAGAAGGAATGACGCCAGCGGCGCTTACGTTGCTGTTGGCGAATATCCGTAAGGTGAAAGGGGAATCTGCCTGATGGATTTTCTGCCATTTGATGTTTCACGTGAAACACAAGAAAGGTTGCGAACGTATCGTGAGCTTTTAGAAAAGTGGAATCGAAAGATAAACCTTGTTGCCAGAGGAAATACGACCGAATTTTGGGAAAGGCATTTTGTTGATTCGGCACAACTTATTGCTTTAACGCCGAAAAATACGCGGCGTTGGCTTGATCTGGGGAGTGGTGGTGGTTTTCCTGGTATGGTTGTTGCAGCGATAATGGCTGAAAAGATGCCGGATTTGTATGTTACTTGTGTTGAAAGTGATCGTCGGAAATCGGTTTTTTTGACAACTGTTGCGCGTGAAATGGGGATTGAGGCGACCGTTCTTTGTCGGCGTATTGAAGAACTTCCGAATCAAAATGCAGATGTGGTATCTGCTCGGGCGTTGGCTGCTTTGCCTCAGCTTTTGACATGGTCAAAATCGCATTTGTCTGATGGTGGATGTTGTTTGTTTCTAAAGGGCGCTGGGTATAAAGCTGAGTTGGAGGAAGCGTATAAAGTGTTTGATTTTCAGCTGGATGCGATAAAAAGCCAAACAAATGATAATGCACGAATCTTGAAGATCTGGGGGCTGAAAAATGGCGGGCGGTAATGTGGACGGATCGTTTAAGACTATTGCGGTAACTAATCAAAAAGGCGGCGTTGGTAAGACAACGACGGCAATTAATCTTGGCGCTGCTTTGGCGGCGAAAGGTAAAAAAGTCTTATTGATTGATCTTGATCCTCAAGGGAATGCGTCGACGGGGCTTGGAATTGAGCCGCAAGATCGGGATATGACAACTTTTGAATTGCTATTGGAAGAATTACCGCTTTCAGAGGTGGTTAAGCCGACGAATGTTTCAGGTCTTTTTATCGCACCAGCGACGCAAGATTTGTCTTCGGCAGATATTGAGTTGGTTGCGAATGAAAAACGCAGCTTTTTGCTTCATGATTGTTTGAATTCCGTTGAAACGAAGCGTTTGGGTTTTGATTTTGTATTGATAGATTGCCCACCTTCGCTGAATCTTTTGACAGTTAACGCATTGGTGGCAGCAAATTCTGTTTTGGTGCCGTTGCAGGCAGAGTTTTTTGCGCTTGAGGGGTTATCGCAGCTTATGCTGACCATTCGGGAAGTGCGTGACACTGCGAATGGTGCGCTGCGTATCGAAGGAATTGTGTTGACGATGTATGACGGTCGCAACAATCTTTCGCGCCAGGTTGAAGAGGATGTGCGAGATAATCTGGGGGAATTGGTGTTTAAGACGGTTATTCCCAGAAATGTTCGCGTGAGCGAATCGCCTTCTTTTGCTATGCCGGTTATCTCGTATGATCCGACATCGACCGGCGCGCGGGCATATCTTAAACTGGCGGATGAATTGTTGGGGCAGTAAAGGGCAAAAGATGAGTAAAAAACAAAGCAGAGGATTGGGGCGCGGGCTTTCTGCGTTGATGGCGGATGTTAATCTGGAGCCGGAAGGGACTTCTGAGGGTGGGGATCAAAAACAGCCGGATCAGTTTTTGCCGATTGAAAAGATTGTTCCAAATCCAGATCAGCCGCGGCGTCATTTTTCCGAAGATCTTTTGCGTGATTTGGCGGATTCTATTCGGGAAAAGGGCGTTATTCAGCCTTTGATCGTGCGACCGGCTAAGGTTGAGGGGCAATTTGAAATCGTTGCGGGCGAACGTCGCTGGCGTGCGGCTCAACTGGCGAAGTTGCATAAATTGCCGGTTTTGGTGCGGGATTATACTGATACTGAAACGCTGGAAGTGGCTATTATCGAGAACATTCAGCGTGCGGATCTGAATGCGGTTGAAGAGGCGAAAGGGTATCAGGATCTGATTAACCGTTTTGGTCATACGCAGGAACAGTTGGCGAATTCGTTAGGGAAAAGTCGTTCGCATATTGCGAATATGATGCGGCTGTTGAAACTGCCTGCTGGGGTTCAGAAACTTTTGGAATCCGGGGAATTATCTTCTGGGCATGCTCGGGCGTTGGTTGGTCGGGAAGATGCGGAAGAGGTTGCGCGTTCGATTGTTGCGAAGGGTATGTCTGTTCGGGATGTAGAGGCGTTAACAAAATCGGAAAAAAAGCGTAAAAAAACCAATCCTAAACCGAAAAAGGATTCGGATACCATTGCGTTGGAGCAAGATTTGAGTGCTGCTTTGGGGATGGCGGTTGTGATAGATCACGAAGGTGAGACAGGGCGCGGTAAGCTGACGGTCAAGTATAACGACTTGGATTCATTGGATGATTTGTGTAAGAAGCTTGGGATTTAATCCGGTAATAGCTCGCAAATAATAGCATTTAGAACCGCGCGGCCGTTTTCGGTTGCGCGGATTTGTTTTTGGTCGTGCTTTAGCAAGCCCATTTCACTGAGTTCGGTAAGTTTTGTTTTGTCAAAATCTTGCCCGGAAAGTTTGATGAAGCGTTTTCGATCCAGCCCTTCGGACATTCTTAACGCCATCATCAGATATTCTGCGGCAATATCGGTTGTATCGAGTTGTTCTCGTTTGCTTTCCCCACCAGATCGGTTTTTGGCATGATCTACCCACATAGAGGGCGAGAGGTGGGTTTCTGTGGCAAAGCGTTTACCATCAATTGTAATGCGCCCATGCGCACCGGGACCAATCCCGAGATAGTCTTCACCGCGCCAGTAAATCAAGTTGTGCCGGCTTTCTTGTCCGGGAATTGCATGATTAGAGACTTCATAGGCTGGAAGGCCAGTCTTATTGGTGATTTCTTGCGTCGCAAAATACATATCTGCAGCAAGGTCATCTTTTGGCAGATCACGCAGTTTTCCTGCTTCGAAGCGTTTACCAAAGGCGGTGTTTGGTTCGATAGTTAATTGGTAAAGGGAAAGGTGGTTTGGATCGAAGGAAAGGGCGCGGTTCAGTTCGGATTGCCAGTTATCAAGGGTCTGTTCCTGGCGGGCGTAGATCAGATCGTATGAGACACGTTCAAAAACAGAACGGGCGGTTTCAAGGGCGATAAGGGCTTCTTTGACGGAATGGGTGCGGCCTAGTCTTTTCAAAGAGGTATCGTCAAGTGCCTGAACGCCAAGGGAAACCCGATTTACGCCGCTCATACGAAAAGCTTCGAATTTGCTTTGCTCGACTGAGGTTGGATTGGCTTCCAGGGTGATTTCAATGTTGTTGGAAAAGTCCCAGAGTTTATGTGCTTCGGCGATAATGTCTTCCACCAATGATGGATCCATCAAACTCGGGGTTCCGCCGCCAAAATAGATGCTGGTTAATGTTCGATCAGGTGTTTCTGTCGCATATCGATGCAACTCATTTAGATAAGTAGTTCGCCACGAATCAGTGTCTATTTCGGCGGAAACATGGCTATTAAAATCGCAGTAGGGACATTTTGACTGACAGAAGGGCCAGTGCAGATAAAGACCGAAACCCGGCTTTCGAATTTCAAGTGTCAAAGCAATTCTCGACCAGCATCTTGAAGGCTTTGGTTCGATGGCTCAGGCGTTTTTTCTCGGCCGGCTGCATCTCTCCGAAGGTTTGTTTGTGGTCAAGTGGAACGAACATCGGGTCGAAACCGAAGCCGTTTTTGCCACGCATTGGCCAGGTTAGAGTGCCTTTTGCCTGACCTTCGAAGATTTCGTCATGTCCATCGGGCCACGCGAGGCAGAGTGTGGCGTTGAAATGTGCCGTGAAGGGTTCGAGGGTGTTGGATTCTTGCACCTTATTCCAGACCTTTTGCATCGCCATTTCAAAATCACGCCCGGTTTCGGTCTCGGCCCAATTTGCCGTATAAACGCCGGGGGCACCGTTTAGCGCGTCAACGCAAATGCCGCTGTCGTCTGCCAAAGCGGGAAGTCCGGTGTTCTTAGCCGCGAAATGCGCTTTGATCCGGGCATTGCCGGCGAAGGTATCTTCGGTTTCATCCGGTTCAGGCAAGTTAAACTCAGAAACAGACACTATTTCGACGGAAAATGGCGCGAGTAAGTCGCGAATTTCCGCAATCTTGCCTGCGTTATGCGAAGCGATGACCAGCTTTTTCTCTTTGAACGGACGAGTCATTCGGTGGCGGCTTTCTGCGCGGCGATCAGTTCGGAGACCCCTTTGTTCGCGAGTTCCATCAGTTTGAGCATTTCGTCCTGACTAAATGTCGCGCCCTCGGCAGACATTTGCACCTCAATGAGCTGACCATTGCCAGCGATCACGAAGTTTCCATCGACGCCAGCGGCGCTATCTTCTGGGTAATCGAGGTCCAGAACGGGTTGACCGGCGTAAATGCCACAGGACACCGCGGCGATGGGGGAAGTGAGCGGATCAATCGAAATATCGCCCGCTTTCATCAATTTGTTAATCGCAAGGCGCAGGGCGACCCAGCCGCCGGTGATGGCTGCGCAGCGGGTACCGCCATCGGCCTGAATTACATCGCAATCAACGGTAATCTGCCGTTCGCCCAGCGCTTGCCGATCAACGCCCGCCCGCAGAGAGCGCCCGATAAGTCTTTGAATTTCAACAGTTCTTCCGCCCTGCTTGCCGGAAGCGGCTTCCCTGCGCATCCGTGAAGAGGTCGAGCGGGGCAACATACCGTATTCTGCCGTAACCCAGCCCTGACCGGAATTGCGCAAAAACGGCGGCACGCGTTCTTCGAGCGAGGCGGTGCATAAGACATGCGTGTCGCCGACTTTAATCATGCAGGAACCTTCTGCATGTTTCGTTACGTTCGTTTCGATTGAAATCGGGCGAAGTTCGTCTATCTTTCGACCAGATGGGCGCATGAGGCTAGCCTTTCTTTGGGTTTGGTTCGTGGTCTCAAATCGTTCGAGAAAAGGCAAGTCTTTAGGTCGACAGATGACAAACTCTCCGAATTTGGATGAGCTTAGCGCGCGGTCTCGTGAGGTGTTTCGTGTGCTGGTGGAGGAATATCTTGCGTCTGGTGAGCCGATTGGCTCGCGTAGTTTGACGCAGAATTTGAAGGAAAAGGTTTCTTCCGCGACGATTCGCAATGTGATGCAGGATCTGGAGCGGATGGGACTTTTGGATTCGCCGCATGTTTCGTCTGGCCGGATTCCAACGCAGGTTGGGCTGCGTATGTTTGTGGATGGGTTTCTGGAGGCGCCGGAATTGGCGGCGCGGGATCGGCAGTTGCTTGATGCGTCGCTCGCGGAACGCGATGATGTTGTGCAAACGATGGATCGGGTTGGGGCGGCGTTGTCGTCTTTGACGGCTGGCGCGTCATTGGTTTTGACTCCCAAAAACACGGAAGCGACTATAAAACACATTGAATTTGTTGGGGTTTCGTCTTCACAGGCGCTTGTTGTGCTGGTGTTTGAAAATGGACAGGTTGAAAATCGGTTATTTGATTTGCCACCCGGCCAAACCCCGTCTTCGCTTCGGGAGGCTGGGAATTTTCTGAACGCGATTGGCGAAGGAAAGTCGATTCGTGAGTTGCGTCAATCGTTGGAGCGCGAGATTGTTGCGCGTCGCAATGAGTTGGATGGTCTTGCGGCGGATCTGGTCGAGGCGGGATCGGTGCTTTGGTTTAACCAGGGCCAGCCGGGGGAGCGGTTAATCGTCAAGGGGCGGGCGAATTTGCTGTCCTCAGAGGATGATTTGGAGCGGATCAGAGACCTATTTGACGATCTGGAACGCAAGAAAGACATCGCTGATTTCCTTGATTTGACGGAAACAGCAGAGGGTGTGCGCATTTTTATTGGTTCTGAGAACAAGCTTTTTTCACTTTCGGGTAGCTCTTTGGTGGTTTCTCCTTATATGAACGTTGATCGAAAGATCATCGGCGCGGTTGGGGTGATCGGACCGACTCGTCTGAATTATGGGCGTGTTGTTCCGATCGTTGATTATGCGGCGCAGTTGGTCGGCAAAATGGTTTCTGACCGGACGTGAAGGGTGAGAAAATGACGAAAGAAAACGACAATCTCTTGAAGGTTGAGGCAGCGATCGAGGAAATTTTGGCTGAGACGCAAGGTGTTGAAGAGGCAGTTGCGGATACGGCGAATGTGGATGCGATTATTGAAGAGCGCGATATGCTGCGTGACAAGTTCATGCGGGCGCTTGCGGATGCGGAAAATGCGCGCAAACGTAGCGAGCGGGATCGTCGCGAGGCGGAGCAATATGGTGGGTCGCGGTTGGCGCGGGATTTGCTGCCGGTTTATGACAACATGAAGCGTGCGCTGGAAGCGGCGGATGATAATGTGCGCGAACAGGCGGCAGGTTTTCTTGAGGGCGTTGAGCTTACCATGCGGGAATTGCTCAACATTTTCTCCAAGCATGGAATCACGGTTATTTCACCTGTGGAGGGAGATGAATTCGACCCGCAAATCCACCAAGCGATGTTTGAAGCGCCAGTTCCGGGAACCACGGCCGGGCAGATCATTCAGGTCTCTGCCGAAGGTTTCATGCTGCATGACCGCTTGTTGCGTCCGGCGCAGGTTGGCGTTTCCTCTAATCGTTAAGTTTGGCTTTTAGTTCGTAAATTAGATCCAGCGCCTGTTTGGCGCTGAGGTCGTCCGGGTGGATGCCCTTTAGTATTTCTTCAACGGCTGATGGCTCTGGTGTTGCCGTTGGAGTTGGCGTGAGGGAAAAGAGTGGCAGGTCGGGCACGCTTTTATTGGCTTTGTCTTCTTCAAGGTTTTTCAGAATGGTTTCAGCGCGCGTGGTAACGGCTTTCGGCAGGCCGGCGAGTTTGGCGACCTGCACCCCATAAGACCTGTCGGCAGAACCTTTGATCACCTCGTGCATGAATACCACCTCACCCTCCCATTCCCGCACCGCGATGGTCGCATTTTCAACGCCTTTGAGGCTTTCGGATAGTTCGCAAAGCTCGTGATAATGGGTGGCAAACAGAGCGCGGCAACGGTTTTTTTCGTGTAGATATTCCAGCGTCGCCCAGGCGATAGAAAGGCCGTCATAGGTCGCGGTGCCGCGTCCGATCTCGTCGAGGATGACCAGCGCGTTTTCGTCGGCTTGATTGAGAATCGCAGCGGTTTCGACCATTTCGACCATGAAGGTTGAACGCCCTCGCGCCAGATCATCCGAAGCGCCGACGCGTGAAAACAGTTGCGATACGATTCCGATCTGCGCACGAGCGGCTGGCACGAAGCTCCCGATTTGCGCCAGAAGGGCGATGAGTGCGTTTTGGCGCAGGAAGGTGGACTTACCGGCCATGTTGGGCCCGGTCAGAAGCCAGATTGCAGCGCCCGGCTTTTCGTCCGCGAGGTCGCAATCATTGGCGATAAAACCTGTGTCCCCTTGGGATAGAAGCGCCTTTTCCACTACTGGATGGCGGCCCTTCTCGATCACAAAGCGTGTGTCGTTTGTCAGTTCCGGGCGGCAGTAATTTTCACTGGCCGCGAGTTCAGCGAATGCTGCGAACAGGTCGATTTCAGCCAGAGATTTTGCTAGTAGGCTAATTTGCGCGGAGCTGCCGAGAATTGTCGCACAAAGGCTGGAATAGTGTCTGTTTTCGATCTCTTTGGCATGTGCGGCGGCGTTCAAAATCCGGGTTTCAAGCTCGGAGAGTTCGATGGTTGTGAAACGCACCGCGTTGGCCGTTGTTTGTCGATGAATGAAGTTTTCGGACAGGGGGGCGGAGAGCATTTTTTCCGCGTGCGTTGCGGTGGTTTCAATGAAATAGCCCAGCACGTTGTTGTGTTTGATTTTCAGGCTCTGGATGCCGGTTTGGTCGGCATATTTGCTCTGAAGGCCAGCGATAACAGACCGACCTTCGTCGCGCAGCTTGCGGGTTTGATCGAGTTCACTGTCAAAACCTTCAGCAATAAAGCCGCCGTCGCGTGCCAATAGCGGGGGATCGGCGACGAGGGCTTGATCAAGCAGGGCTTGTAAATCGTCAAAACCTTCAAGGTTAGAGACTGATTCAGCAATTAGCCCTTCAAACTTATTCTGCAAAAGCTCTGAAATAGTGTCTGTTGTGGCTAATCCATCGCGAATTGCGGCAAGGTCACGCGGTCCGGCGCGTTCAACGGAGAGGCGAGAAAGGGCACGGTCAATGTCCGGCAGGTTTTTTAACTTATCGCGCAGATCGGCGCGTAGGTTTGCATTGTTGAAAAACGCTTCAACGGCGTCCTGACGGGCGTTAATCAGATTGAGGTTGCGTGATGGGCTGGACAGGCGATGGGCGAGGAGGCGACCGCCGGCGGCGGTTACAGCGCGGTCGATGGTATCAAGGAGGGAGCCTTTTTTGCTGCCGCTGAGGGTTTTGCTTAATTCGAGGTTGCGACGGGTCGCGGCGTCGATCTGCATGACTTCTTCCGCGCTTTCGCGAATTGGCGGCAGCAGGTTGGGCAATTTGCCCTTTTGTGTGATGTCGAGATAGTCGATCAACGCCCCTAAAGCGCCCAAATCCGCGCGGGAAAAATGGCCGAAAGCATCAAGGCTTTTGACGCCAAACAGGGATTTCAAACGCTTCTCGCCAGCATCGGAATCGAAGGCTGCTGGGCCGAGTTCTGTTGGCGATGCGCCCAGTTCAGAGACAATTTCCCCTTCGTTAGTGTCTGATTGCGCTGGAAGTAATACTTCTGAGGGCGCAAGGCGGGCGATTTCACGGCCAAGGCGGGTTGGGTCGCAGGCCAAAACCGATAACGCGCCAGTTGAAATATCGACCCACGCCAGCGACGCGCCATCACGCACGCGTTTGTAGGCGCAGAGGAAATTGTGGCTCCGGGCGTCGAGAAGGCTGTCTTCGGTCAAGGTTCCCGGCGTTACCAACCGCACCACACCGCGTTTCACCACGGCTTTTGAGCCGCGCTTTTTGGCCTCTGCCGGGTTTTCCAACTGCTCGCAAACCGCGACCCGAAAGCCTTTGCGAATCAGGGAAAGCAAATACCCTTCGGCGGAATGCACCGGCACGCCACACATGGGAATGTCTTCGCCCAGATGTTTACCGCGTTTGGTTAAGGCAATGTCGAGCGCCTCAGCGGCGTATTTTGCGTCGTCGAAAAACAGCTCGTAAAAATCGCCCATGCGATAGAATAGGAGCGCGTTTTCATACTCGGATTTGATCTCGAGATATTGCGCCATCATGGGCGTGACGGCAGGTTTTGAGCTGGCCATGATGCGCCTCCGATTTTGCGCGTCTTAATGAAGTGCGGGCGTGTATTAGGTATTTTTTCTGCGCGAGACCCAATTCCAGCTTGTTTCGCACATATTGTCGAGATCGCGTTCGGCTTCAAAACCCAGCACTTGTTTGGCGCGGGTTGGATCTGCGTAACAGGAGGCAATGTCACCCGTGCGACGCGGCGCGATGACATGGGCAAGCCTATGACCGCAGGCGCGTTCATAGGCGGCGAGCATGTCCAGCACGGAATACCCGGTGCCAGTGCCGAGATTAACCGTGTGACTTTCGCCGGTGTCCAGCAGCGCGCGGACGGATTGCACATGCCCTTTTGCGAGATCTACCACATGGATGTAATCTCGGACGCCGGTTCCGTCGGGCGTGTTATAATCATTGCCAAAGACCGAGAGCTTTTCCAGATCGCCGGTCGCGACTTTGGCGATATAGGGCATGAGGTTATTCGGGATGTCGCTGGGGTCTTCGCCGATCAGGCCGGTATCATGCGCACCGGCGGGGTTGAAATAGCGCAAGATGCCAAAGGCCCAGCGCGGATCGGACGCGGCGATTTGCTCAAGCGATTGTTCGCAGGTTAGCTTGGTGAAGCCGTAGGGGTTGGTGTAACTGCGCGGCGCGGTCTCGGGGATCGGCAGGTGTTCGGGGTCGCCGTAAACCGTGGCGGAGGAGGAAAACACCAGCTTCCAGACATCAGCGGCGCGCATTTCATCCAACAACGTGATCAGGCCTGTGATGTTGGTCTGGATATAATCCAGCGGTTTTTCCGCGCTTTCACCAACGGCTTTCAGGGCAGCAAAATGGATCACCGCGTCGATTTTGTGTTCTGAGAAAATTTGCTTCAAAATGGTGCGGTCCAGAACATCGCCGCGATAGTGGGTCACGGGGGCGCTGGTGAGGATTTCGAGGCGGTCCAGAACGCTGGGGTTAGAATTGGAAAAGTTGTCCAGAATGACGGTTTCCATACCCGCATCGGCCAGCTCTACATAGGTGTGCGAACCGATATACCCGGCGCCTCCAGTCAGTAAAATTTTCATAAACTCTTATCCTTCGCTATTTGTAAAAATACATAGGCAAGATCGTTCAGTTGCGCAAACCTGTTGAGGCGCGTTATGAGATGCGGTGAAACCAACTGGGAAAAGACATGCAAAAGCAAAAGATAACCCGCGAAGAAGCTTTGGCCTATCACCACGAGCCATATCCCGGGAAGTTTGATATTACACCTTCCGTGCCGATGACGACGCAGCGCGATCTGAGCCTTGCTTATTCGCCGGGTGTTGCGGTGCCTTGTGAGGAGATTCATGAGACTCCGGAAACGGCGTATGATTATACCAACAAGGGCAATATGGTTGCGGTGATTTCCAACGGTTCTGCGGTGTTGGGTCTTGGCAATCTTGGTGCGCTGGCGTCGAAGCCGGTGATGGAAGGGAAGTCGGTTCTGTTCAAGCGCTTTGCCGATGTGAATTCGATTGATCTTGAGTTGGATACGCAAGATCCGGACGCGTTTATCAATGCGGTCAAGTTGATGGGGCCGACTTTTGGCGGCATTAACCTTGAAGATATTAAAGCCCCGGAATGCTTCATCATTGAGCAAAAGCTCAAGGAAGAGATGGATATTCCGGTTTTTCACGATGATCAGCATGGCACGGCGGTGATTTGTGCGGCGGGTCTGATTAATGCGCTGGAGTTGTCGAACAAGCGGATTGAGGACGTGAAGATCGTTCTGAATGGCGCAGGTGCGGCGGGGATTGCTTGTATTGAATTGGTTAAATCCATGGGCGCGAAGCATGAGAATTGCATCGTTTGCGATACCAAGGGCGTGATTTATCAAGGGCGTGCTGAGGGCATGAACCAGTGGAAATCGGCTCATGCGGTGAATACCGATTTGCGGACCTTAGAAGAAGCGATGGTTGGCGCGGATGTGTTCCTTGGTGTTTCTGTCAAGGGCGCGGTGACGTCGAAAATGCTCCAGGATATGGCGCCTAATCCGGTGATTTTTGCTATGGCCAACCCGGATCCGGAGATTACCCCGGAAGAGGCTTATGCGGTGCGCGAAGATGCGATCGTGGCAACGGGACGTTCGGATTATCCAAATCAGGTTAATAATGTGTTGGGCTTCCCCTATCTGTTCCGGGGTGCATTGGATATTCATGCGCGGGCCATTAACGATGAAATGAAGATTGCTTGTGCGCAGGCGCTGGCGAAGTTGGCGCGGGAAGATGTGCCGGACGAGGTGGCGATTGCTTATGGTAAAAAGCTGACTTTTGGTCGTGATTATATCATTCCGACCCCCTTTGATCCGCGTTTGATTCACACGATTCCGCCCGCTGTTGCGAAGGCTGGGTCGGATAGCGGCGTGGCGCGGCGTCCGATCATCGACATGGAGCGCTATACCAACAATCTGAAGGCCCGTATGGACCCGACGGTGCCGATCTTGCGGTCGATCAACGCGCGTGCCCGTAAGGCACAGGCTGCGATGATTTTTGCCGAAGGGGATAATCCGAATGTGCTGCGTGCGGCGGTTCAGTATCAGCGCAACGGGTTTGGTAGGGCTTTGGTTGTTGGGCGTGAAGATAATGTGGCGCGGCAGCTGGAAAGTGTGGGCTTGGCCGATGCGATTTCTGAGCTGGAAGTGATTAATGCCGCCAACACCCCGCATCTCGATATCTACAAGGATTTTTTGTATGAGCGCTTGCAGCGCAAGGGGTTTGATCGGCAGGATGTGCATCGTCTTGCCACGCGCGACCGCCACGTTTTCGCGTCTTTGATGTTGAAATATGGGCATGGGGACGGGCTTGTGACGGGTGCGACCCGGAAGTCTGCTTATGTTCTGAACCTGATTAACCATGTTTTCGATGCCCGCGCGCAAGACGGTGCGGTTGGTGTGACCGTGTTGCTGCATCAGGGTCGGATCGTTTTGGTTGCGGATACGTTGGTGCATGAATGGCCGGATGAGCATGATCTGGCGAATATTGCTGAACAAGCGGCGGGCATGGCGAAAGGGTTTGGCCTGGAGCCGCGTGTTGCCTTCCTGAGTTTCTCGACGTTTGGCTATCCGGTTTCGGAGCGGGCGGAGAAAATGAATTTGGCGCCGCATGTGCTGGACGAGCGCGGCGTGGACTTTGAGTATGACGGCGAGATGACGGCCGATGTGGCGCTAAATGCAGAAGTGATGGCGCAATATCCCTTCTGCCGTTTGTCTGGACCGGCGAATATTCTCGTGGTGCCGGCGCGCCATTCGGCGTCGATTTCGGTCAAGATGTTGCAGGAGCTGGCCGGCGCGACGGTGCTTGGTCCGATCCTTACGGGCGTGGAAAAACCGATTCAGATTTGTTCCACCAATTCCAGTTCAACCGACATTCTAAATATGGCGGTTCTTGCAGGCAGTAAGGTCGGCGTATGAGTGTCTATTCCTTCGGTTCGATCAATATAGACACGACATTTTTCGTGCCGCATTTGCCCGCACCGGGAGAAACGCTCACTGCGACGGGGTTGAAGCGTGGGTTGGGTGGTAAGGGTGCGAACCAGTCTGCTGCCGCCGCCAAGGCCGGGTCTGATGTGCGTCATGTCGGGACGGTTGGGCCCGATGGAGCCGAAATAGTCTCTATTTTGCAGGGTTTTGGGGTTCAAACGCAAGACGTTGCGGCGTTGGAGGGGCCAACGGGACAAGCAACGATCTATGTCGATGATGCGGGTGAAAACGCCATTGTTGTCTATGCTGGAGCAAACAAAAAACAGTCTCTAACACGGGCAAAAGCGGTTTTATCGGATGCAAAGCCAGGGGGTGTTCTCTTGTTGCAAAATGAGGTGAACAAGAAGCGGGGAGTGGCTGAGTTTGCGCAGAAAATGGGGTTGCGCGTGGTGTATTCCTGCGCGCCGTTTTCGGTTGCAGATGCGCGCAACCTCATGCCTTTCTGCGATATTCTTGTGGTGAATGAAGTTGAGGTTGCGCAGTTATGTGCTGCGCTGGGCGTGGAGATCAAAGATATTCCTGTGCCGCAACTCATTGTAACCTATGGAAAAAATGGCGTTTTCTGGCGCGATCAGGTCAGTGGTGAAGAATTGCGGCAAGCGGCTTTTGAGGTTGAAGCGGTTGATACGACTGGCGCGGGCGATTGTTTTATTGGCTATGTTGCGGGCGCTTTGGATCAAGGCATGACGATTGCGGAAGCGTTGCGCTTGGGTTCTGCGGCTTCTGCTTTGCAAGTAACGCGGCCCGGCACTGCAAGCGCAATACCGGGCCGGGAAGAAGTTGACGCTTTCTTGCGTCAAAACCCCTGAATTAGGGTCTATTTTGCGTGACGTTCCCGCATCGCGAGCAAGCGGAGGCGCAGGGCGTTTAGCTTGATAAAGCCTGCTGCGTCTTTTTGATCGTAAGCGCCTTCGTCGTCTTCGAAAGTGACGTGTTCTTCCGAATAGAGCGAATAATCGGACCAGCGGGCGACTGTGGTGGCCAGGCCTTTGAACAGACGCACTTTGACAGTGCCGGACACGAATTCCTGACTCTTGTCGATGGCGGCTTGAAGCATGTCGCGCTCGGGGCTGAACCAGAAACCGTTATAGATCAGTTCGGCATATTGCGGCATGAGCTGATCCTTCAGGTGCATCGCGCTGCGGTCCATGGTGATGCTTTCGATCCCGCGATGCGCTTCCAACAGGATGGTGCCGCCCGGCGTTTCGTAAATGCCGCGCGATTTCATGCCAACGAAGCGCCCTTCAACCAGATCGAGGCGACCGATTCCATGTTTGCGGCCATATTCGTTTAGCTCGGTCAGCATTTCAGCGGGGTTCACGGGCTTGCCATTGATCGCAACCGCGTCGCCTTTTTCAAATGTGATTTCGATATATTCCGCTTCATCGGGGGCATCCTCGGGATGCACGGTGCGCTGAAACACATAATCGGGCGCCATTTCAGCGGGGTCTTCCAAAACCTTACCTTCGGAAGAGGTGTGCAAGAGGTTTGCATCGACCGAGAACGGCGCTTCGCCGCGTTTGTCCTTGGCGATCGGGATCTGGTTCTTTTCTGCAAAGTCGATGAGCTTGGTGCGCGATGTCAGATCCCATTCACGCCAAGGGGCAATGACCTTAATATCAGGGTTCAGCGCATATGCAGCGAGTTCGAAACGGACCTGATCGTTGCCTTTGCCCGTCGCACCATGCGCGATGGCGTCAGCGCCGGTTTCTTCCGCAATCTCGATCAGACGTTTGGAGATCAAGGGGCGCGCGATGGAGGTGCCGAGCAGGTAAAGACCCTCGTATTGGGCGTTTGCGCGGAACATTGGGTTCACAAAATCGCGCACAAACTCCTCACGCAGGTCTTCGATATAGATGTTTTCGGGTTTGATCCCCAGCATTTCGGCTTTTTTGCGCGCCGGTTCCAGCTCTTCCCCCTGACCGAGATCGGCGGTGAAAGTAACGACTTCGCAACCATATTCGGTTTGCAGCCATTTCAGGATGATCGAGGTATCGAGACCGCCACTATAGGCGAGAACAACTTTTTTCGGCGCAGACATCAGGCTCTCCGTTGCATGGGTTCGGCGCGGGTTTATCGGCTTGGCGCTTTGCGAGCAAGGGCTTGCACCGCGCGAGCGTATGGGCAACATGCGCTTATGAATGAATTTGCCGATAAAGCCCTGCTCGCGGAGCGCAAAATGCGTGATTTATTCGCGCCGACGCCGCTTCAACGCAATGAACATCTGTCTAACCGTTATGGCGCCGATATTTGGCTCAAGCGGGAGGATTTGACGCCGGTACGTAGTTATAAAATTCGCGGTGCGATGAATGCGATGCGCAAAGTGATCGCGAAACATCCGGATCAGGGGCTGTTTGTTTGTGCAAGTGCGGGCAATCACGCGCAGGGCGTTGCGTTCGCTAGCCGTCATTTCGGGGTTAAGGGTGTGATTTTCATGCCGGTAACAACGCCGCAGCAGAAGATCGACAAAACACGGGTTTTTGGCGGAGATTCGATCGAAATTCGGTTGGTTGGGGATTATTTTGACGACACTTTGGCTTCTGCGAAAGCATATTGTGCGCAGGCAGGCGGGCATTTTCTGGCGCCGTTTGATGATCTTGATGTGATCGAAGGGCAGGCGAGTGTTGCGGTTGAGGTGGTGGATCAACTGGGTCGGGCGCCAGATGTGGTTGTTTTGCCGGTTGGCGGCGGAGGGCTGTCGGCGGGGATGAAATCGTATTTTGAGGCCAACAAGATGGATGTTGACCTTTGGTTTGTTGAGCCTTCCGGGGGGATGAGTTTAGCGGCCGCGCTGGAAAATGGCGCGCCGACTCCATTGGAAAGGGTAGATAACTTTGTTGATGGGGCATCGGTTGCATTGATTGGGGGGCTGACTTTCGAGGTTTTGAAAGATGTGTCTCGCGAGAAGGTTTTAGCCGCGCCAGAAGACCGTATTTGCGGCACGATGCTTGATATGTTGAATGTTGAGGGGATTGTTCTGGAGCCGGCGGGAGCGCTTTCTGTCGATGCGTTGCAGGATTTGGGGGATGAGATTCGTGGTAAGACTGTTGTTTGTGTGACCTCAGGCGGTAATTTTGATTTTGAACGGTTGCCGGAAGTCAAAGAACGCGCCCAGCGTTTTGCCGGGCTGAAGAAGTATTTCTTGCTGCGTTTGCCGCAGCGTCCCGGTGCGTTGCGTGACTTTTTGGAGATTCTCGGCCCGGATGATAACATTACGCGTTTTGAATATCTTAAGAAGAGCGCACGGAATTTTGGTTCGGTTTTGTTGGGGATTGAAACGAGTGATCCAGAAAACTTTGTGCATTTGGCCAAGGGCTTGGATGAAAGCGGTTTTACCTATACGGACATCACCGATAATCAAACGGTCGCGGAGTTCATTCTCTGATCAAGCGTTCAGAAAAGCGGATTTGGAACGGTCATAGCTGTTGAAAATAGTCGATAAATCAATGCTGTTTGTTGCACCAGACGCGGCTTTTAGCTCGCCCTCCTGACAAAGCGCGCTTAGCTCTGCAAAACCCAGATTGAGCGCGGAAGACTTCAGAAAGTGCAGGTCCGCTTCATATTGTGCGGGGTCCGGTGAGGATCGCATCCGCTCGATGACCTCTTCGACCTCGTTCATGAACATATCGGCTATTTCAGAAAAATCTTCTTCGCCAATTTCGTCTTTAAGCTCCTGAACACGCGCCCAGTTGATCATCTTCGCCTCCGTTTTGTGCATGATTCCATGAAAGAATTGATATTTCGTTAACCGCTTAATTTTACTTAATTTTTCTCATTAACGGGCTGTTATGAGTTTGGCGGTAGAAGGGAGGGTATCGGCAAAAGAAGTGATTCGATTGGTGCAGATAGCGAGCGAACAATTTGGAAATCTGGATCCGCCTTCGAGCGTGGTGCATCGGATTCTTGTGGTAGATGACAGCGCGGTTCAGCGGAAAATCCTGTCGTCGGTTTTGACGCGGCAGGGATATGAGGTGTTGCAGGCGGAGAATGGTGTGAAGGCTGTAGAGCTTTTGCGGCAGGGTCCGGTCGATCTGGTGCTGTCTGACTGGATGATGCCAGAGATGGACGGGTTGGAATTGTGCCGTTGGGTGCGGTCCATGCCGGGCGAGCAATATATTTATTTTATTCTTTTGACGTCCAAGAATGAGAAAGGTGCCGTTGCGGAGGGGTTGAATGTTGGTGCAGACGATTTCCTATCCAAGCCGCCTAATGCTGATGAATTGCGTGCGCGAATTAACGCTGGGGATCGCATATTGCGCATGGAGCGGGAGCTTTTTGATAAAAATAAACTGATTTCTTCAACTCTCGATGAAATATCTGCGCTTTATGATGCGTTGGATAGGGATTTGCTCGAAGCTCGTAAGTTGCAACAGGCGATGATGGCGGAGCGGTATCGTGACTTTGGTGCGGCGGAAGTATCAATTTATATGAAGCCGAGCAGCTATGTTGGCGGTGATCTGGTTGGTTTCTTTGGTATCAATGAAACCAAGATTGGATTTTATAGTATCGATGTATCGGGTCATGGGGTTGCGTCTGCGGTGATGACGTTCCGGCTTGCGGGGCTTTTGCGGGATTCGTCGCCTGCGCATAACGTCGCGTTGATTGCGGCCGAGGACGGGACATTTGACGCTAAACCACCTGCGGAAGTGGCTGAGTATCTTAATCGGTTAATGATAGATGATATTAAGCCCGATTTGTATTTCACGCTTGCTCTGGGGGTTTTGGATTTGGAAACGGGGAATGTGGATGTAACGCAATGTGGTCATCCGAATCCGGTTGTTCAGCGTCAGGATGGACATATTGAGTTTGTGGGTCAGGGCGGGATGCCTATTGGTTTGTTGGATGGTGCTGAGTTTCAGCAATGGCGTATTCAGCTCAGGCCCGGCGATCGTTTCATGTTTTTTTCAGATGGGTTTACGGAATGTGAAAATGAATCTGGCGCAATGCTGGAAGAGCATGGGTTTGCGGAAATCATTCGTAAAAATGCCAGCAAAAACGGTACTGATTTCTTTGATGGGCTGGTTTGGGATTTGGATTCGTATGCTGGTGGAGGGGAATTTGGGGATGATGTCTCCTGCGCGATGGTCGATTTTATTGGGCGCAAATCTGGATAAGTGTTGGCCAGCGCTTGTTGCGTTAATGTGCAGGGGTTATGTGGAGTCCAATGAAAAAAGGATGCGATATGAGCCTCGGATCAAAGATTGCATGGGATGACACGGTGCTGCCATTTCAGTTGGACCGGGTAGATACACGGGGGCGGGTGATCCGCCTTGATTCTGCTTTGGATCAGATATTGGCACAGCATGATTATCCGCCATTGATCGAGAAACTTGTTGCGGAAGCGGCGTTGTTAACCGCCATGATCGGTCCGTCCATCAAGTTGAATTGGAAGCTGAGCTTGCAAATTCGTGGTGATGGTCCGGCGCGGTTGATTGCAACGGATTATTATGCACCGGAGAAGGAGGGTGAACCTGGAAGAATTCGTGCTTTTGCCAGCTATGATGCGGAACGTCTGGATGAAAGTGCAGATTCCTTTTCGCAAATTGGAAAAGGATATTTTGCCATTTTGATGGATCAGGGAACCGGCAATAAGCCGTATTCGGGTTTAACGCCGATTGCTGGCGGCAGTCTGGCGGATTGTGCGCAAACTTATTTTGCGCAATCTGAACAGTTGCCCACGCGGTTTGCGCTCAGTTTTGATAAATCGGAGGATCATTGGCGCGGCGGCGGTGTTATGTTGCAAAAAATGCCTAAGGTGGGGGAGGGTGTGGTTGATAAAGAGGCTACGCCGGAAGAACACTCCTTGTTCATCGATGAAGATGAGGCCGAAAACTGGAATCGTGCGAATATCTTGTTGGAAACTGTGCAGGAAGATGAGTTGATCGGGCCGGAAATTCATCCGACTCAAATGTTGATTCGTTTGTTTCATGAAGAGGAGCCGCGGGTTTTTGATCCGTTCCCGGTGAATTTTGGTTGTACATGTTCAGAAGAGCGGGTGCGGGAAAGCTTGTCGATTTATTCACAAAAAGACCTCGCGCATATGACGACTGAAGCCGGGTTGGTTACGGCAGATTGTCAGTTTTGCGGTGCGCATTATGAGCTGGACCCGGCTGGGCTAGGGTTGGAGGCAAAGTAAATGAAACGCCGCGCGTCATTTGGTTTTGATGCTCTAGCGCGCGCGGTTGGGCCCGGCAAGGCGAGTTCTGATTTTGATTTCAGTCCGGATATTGTGCCCCCTAAACGCAAGTTGACTCCAGCTGCGGTGTTGGTTGGATTTTGTGAGGGGCGTTCGGGGCTGGAGCTTTTATTAACTAAACGCGCGTCAGGCATGCGCCATCATCCGGGTCAAATTGCTTTTCCGGGTGGGAAGCTGGAAGTTGAGGAGACTGCGGAACGGGCGGCAATTCGCGAGGCGCAGGAAGAAATTGGTATGCCGCCCGATCAAGTTCGGATACTGGGACGGCTTGCGCATCATCAGTCGGTTACCGGGTTTGATATTATTCCAATTTTGGCGCGAGTGGAGGGCTGCTTTTCCCCAGTTTTACAGCGCTCGGAAGTGGAGGAATTGTTCTCGGTCCCAATTCATCATGTTGCAGATCCAAAAAAATATCGTCGCGAAGGGCGGTTTTTTCGCGGGATTCGGCGTGATTATTTGGTTGCGCCATTTGGTCCGTATTACATTTGGGGTGCAACCGCGCGGATTTTGTTTGAATTAGCGCGACGATTGGAGGCTCTTGATGCGGATTGACGCAAGCTGGCTACAAGAGCCGAATTTACAGCGGGTTTGTTCGATATTTCAGGAAGCAGGATTTCAGATCCTGTTGGTTGGTGGTTGTGTTCGCAACACGCTGTTGGGCGCGCCGATTTCGGATATTGATTTAAGCACTGATGCAACACCGGATCAGGTGTTACAGCTTGCCGAAGCTGTCAATATTCGCGCGGTGCCGACGGGTTTTGATCACGGTACGGTAACGTTGATTTCCGAAGACCACAGTTTTGAGGTCACGACATTTCGCAAGGATATTTCTACCGATGGACGCCGGGCGGATGTGCAATTTTCCCGTAATGTGATGGAAGATGCGGCGCGGCGGGATTTTACCATGAATGCGATTTATTGCACCGCAGATGGGGAAATCGTTGATCCCTTATCTGGCATGTCTGATTTGCGGGCGCGGAAAGTGCGGTTCATTGGCGTGGCAGAGGATCGTATTCGTGAGGACTTTCTTCGCATTTTAAGATTTTTTCGCTTTAGCGCCTGGTATGGTGATGATGGCTTTGATCCAGACGCATTGGCAGCGATTGCGTCAAATCGGGAAGGGTTAACCAAGGTTTCCAAGGAACGCATTGGGCAGGAGATGCGCAAGCTTTTGCTGGCATCTGATCCTGCGCCTGCGATTTCCACGATGGAGAAAACCGGGGTTTTGTCTGCCATTTTGCCGGGCTCACATTCAGAGACCTTTCCGGTTTTGGTTCATTTTGAGGCGGAGCTAGGGGCTTCTCCGGGGTTGGAGCGTCGCATTGTGGCGCTTGGTGCTGAGGATGCGAAGGCTTCTTTGCGATTGACCAATGCGGAAGCGAAGCGGTTGGATCGAATCCGGGGCTATGTTGGCAGAGGGCTGAGTGCCGATGTGTTGGGGTATCGGCTTGGATACGATGAAGCGCTGGATGTGGTATTGTTGGAGGTGGCCTTGCTTGGAAATGTGGTTAACGCCGATGTGATGCAAAAGATCAGATTTGGCGTCGCGCAGGTTTTTCCGATCAAGGCGGCTGATTTGTTGTCTGAGTTTAGCGGTGCGGCGTTGGGCGCTGAATTGTCTCGGTTGGAGGAAAAGTGGATTGTATCCGGGTTTTCTTTGGGCCGTGATGCGTTACTATCATAGCGTTTGGTCAGGAGGTTTGATGAGCAGGTTTTTCAGAGTGATTTTGTTGGTTGCACTTGGCGCAACGCTGGTATCGTGCTCTAAGTTTCGAACCTATTCCGGGCCTGAAATTACGCGGGTTGTCGTGCTGAAAGGTGTGCGGCAAATGCATTTGTTTCACAATGAAACCGTGATCGTGAGCTATCCCATTGAGCTTGGTTTCACGCCGATTGGTGCGAAACAGGAAGAGGGCGATGGGCGCACGCCGGAGGGGCGATATTATGTCGATCGCAAAAACCCGGACAGCGAATATCATCTATCCGTCGGGATTAATTATCCTGATGAGGCGGATATTGCCCGCGCGGAAGAAGCCGGCATTGATCCGGGGCGTGATATTTTTATTCACGGCGGGCCTGTGAAGGCGAAGGATCGAGGGCGGCCGGATTGGACGGCGGGGTGCATTGCGGTGACGAACCGCGAGATTGAAGACATTTATGCTATGCTTCAAATTGGCACCCCGGTTGATATCTACCCTTAACTGCCGAGAACCAGTGTCCACCAGATCTTGCCGTTCTTCTCCTGATGCCAGGCAAAGCCAAGCGCTCTGGCACGAGTATCTAGCAGGATTTCGCGGGTGTCTTTCTGTGCCATCCAGGCAGAAAGGGTTTCCAGCTCGGTTTCAAAGGTTTCAGAAATGACCTCGCCGATCAGCTTACCAGCATATCCGGAGCGCGCGACCCGATCGAGTGGGGAAGAACCGTCAGAACCGAAATGCCAGGGGCGGTTTTGCACCGACATATCGCGCGAATGAGTCGCGGCGGCAGCAGTTAGTTGCGAGTTCAAGGTAACGGGTGCCGCACCTGCGGCGGCGCGCAACTGGTTAACCGAATCAAGCATCGCGTAGGTGATTTTGTTGGATTTCCCGGAGGTCCAGTATACCGTTTGTACTGGTTTTCCGTCCGGGCCAAGCCGTGCTGGTGGATTGGAATCGCAGGCGACAAGCGCAACGGTGGCAAAAAGCACAAAGGAAAAAACACGGATCATGGGGGCACCTAAGCTGATGTAATCGGAGCGCATTCTGCGCAGAGTAGGCAAAACTGCAACTGGTTTCGTTGTTTTTTTGAATATTTCTGGCAAAAAGCCGCTGTGTTAACGCGTGTTTGATTTGCGGCGTCGGTGTTTGGGCCATATATGTCGGACAATTGCGAGAGTAGAGGGGCGCCGTCGATGTCGTCGAAATTAGAGAAATTTGGAAATGCCATAAGCCGGCGAGGGTTTCTGGCTTCAAGCGCCGCGGTTCTTGCCAGTCCGGTCATTGCGCAAAATACGGATGCCGGCTCGACGGAGGTTGAGCGTGATTTATCGGAGGTGGTGCGTCGCAACATTTCTTCGTTCCGCGCGTTGGACTGGCGGCCCTTCTTTTCGAACACCCGAAATGGTGCGATTCTCGTTGATACAACGTCCCGTGCGCTGCATTTCTGGTCCGAAGATCAGTCAATTTATAAGCTTTATCCTACTTCGGTGCCGATGACCGAGGAATTGACCCGCCGGGGTCGAACTTCTGTCGTGCGCAAAGTTGAGGGGCCAAGCTGGCGTCCGACACCCTCGATGTTGCGGCGTAATCCTGAATGGCCGAAATATATTGAGCCGGGGCCGAATAATCCGCTGGGCACGCATGCGTTGTATCTTGGTTGGACCTATTATCGAATCCACGGCACCCACGACACGCGCAAAATCGGACGTCGTTCGTCAAACGGCTGCATCGGCTTGTATAATGAGCATATTCAGGAGCTTTTTGGGCTGACGAAAGTGGGCACACAAGTGTTGCTAATTTAACAACACGCTGGGATTTAGGCGGATTTTTGTTGCAAAATCTGCCCGGTGCTGTTTTCTACGCTCACGAGGTACAGAAATACCCTAGCTCCGGCGCTGTGCTGGAAGGATAACTTGGAGATTAAGATGAAAAAAGTCATGCTTGCTTCGGCTGTTGCCGTTCTCGCCGCCACCGCCGCTAACGCTGGTACCCTGATCGATCCGATCGTTGAGCCGGAAATCGTGGTTGAAACCGCGTCCTCCTCCTCCTCGGCTGGCATCATCGTTCCGCTGCTGTTCGTTGCTGCTGTGGCTGCTGCCATCTGGCTGCTCTAATTTATCGTTTGGGCCAATCGCCCGAATGATGGAAACCCCGCTCATTTTGGGCGGGGTTTTTTCTTTGGCTTGTGTAAATATGCCAATAAAAAACGCCCGGAAGAACCGGGCGATTTTTTGTTTCTTACTAATTAAGCAGTTTCATTGATCCACTGTTCCAGCGCGGCTTTCGGCGCGGCGCCGACCTTGTGGCCAACAACTTCTCCGCCTTTGAACATGAACAAGGTCGGGATGCCGCGAACACCCATTTGCGCCGGGGTTTGCGGGTTTTCGTCCACGTTTACTTTGACGATTTTAACTTTCTCACCCATTTCCGCAGCGAGTTCTTCCAGCGCCGGGCCGATCATCTTGCAAGGTCCACACCATTCGGCCCAGAAGTCCACCACAACCGGCAGGTCGGATTTCAAAACTTCCGCGTCGAAGGTCGCGTCGGTGACGGTTACAGTTGCCATTTTATTGCTCCTTGGAATTCTGACGTTGCACCGAACCTAGGAATCCGACCTTTGATCGTCAAGGCGGCGGAATGCCTCGTGCACCAATGTTGGTGGTAATTCCATCAGGGTCGCGTTGGTGGTCCATAGAATCGCGGTGCGTATGCTGTGATTCGGGAAGGTGGTTTGCAGGGCATGGTCGTAAGCACCCATCTGACGCAGAATACCTTCCGGCACCTGATCGGTGGTTTGCGGCACCACGGAATTGGTTTTGAAATCAATCGCGATGATCTCGGTGTCGCGGATAACGAGCCGGTCAATAGTGCCGAAGATGGTGCCAATCGGGGAATGCGTTGCGATGGGCGCTTCTTTGAGCGAATCAGCACTGAATATCCACCGAAACGGCGCGTGTTTCAGGATGTTTTGCGCTTCTGAAAACACGTTTTCAAATTCGGGAAGATCACCCAGAAGGCGCCGCGCCGCATCGCGGCGTTGCTTGTCGGGAATGTTGGAGAGATGTTCGAGCAAAAGATGCACCTGCGTTCCGTGTCGCAATGCCATCTCTGTATCGCGCCCTTCGCCGGGCAGAGCTTTCGCACCACCCAAATCCGAGGGCGAGATGGTTTTTTTTGCCTTTTGGTCTGGGTCTGGTTTGGTCTGAATCCATTTTGGCAGCTCGGTTTGTTCGGCGTTGCCTTCAACGCGCGCCTTTGCCGCCTCCCAGTGCCCCTCCTGCAAGCGCAGCCCCTCGCCTGGGCCAAACATATGCTTAATGCCCCCAGCCCGCTGCATTCCGCTCTGAACAAGCCCATACCAGCTATCGGCCACCTCTTTTTCACCAATCCCCGCAATGATTAACCAATGCTCAGCGCGAGTCATCGAAACATAAAGCAGGCGATTGTATTCCTCTTGCGCGCTGATTTTTTCGCGCTGTTGTGCGTCGATGATCTGTTCGGGGGCATTGCTTTGGGGCAGGCGCCGCGTAATGCGCCCGTCGCCGAGGTCGATCAGGACTTTTGAGTTTTTTCCTGAGAGCCCTTCGGTTTCGGGCAAAATAACGATCGGCGCTTCAAGCCCCTTTGCGCCATGTGCGGTCATCACCCGGATCTGGTTGCTGGCCTCGTCCATCTGGCGTTTGATCTCGGTATCGCCGCCGCTCATCCAGATCAGGAACCCGGTCAGGCTGGGAACCTCGTCCATTTCATAGGACATCGCGAGGTTCAGCAGTGCATCCAGCGTGTCTTCCGCTTCGCTTCCAAGCCGACCGATGAGGCGGGAACGGCAATCATGGCGGGTTAAAAGTCGGTCAATCAATTCATAGGGGCGCAGGAAGTCAGCATTTTTGCGCAGGTCGTGTAAAATTTCCAAGGTCTCGGGGAATTTGGCTTCCTGCTCTTTCAGGCGAGTCCAGAGATAGCCGCTTCTGCCATGGGCGAGATTGAAAAGATCGTTTTCGGATAGGCCGAAAATCGGAGAGCGCAGCGCGACGGCTAAGGAAAGATCGTCCTCGGGCGTGGCCAAGAAGCGCAAAAGAGCCAACACATCCCGCACGGCCAGTCCCTCACCAACCTTTAGTTTATCCGCGCCAGCAATCGGCAGACCGGCGGATTTACAGGCGGAAATGATGGCGTTGAACAGGTCTTTTCGACGCCGCACGAGGATCAGAATGTCGCGCGGTTCAATGCGTCGAAAGCCATTTTTCCCCGGAATAGACCCTGTTTTGAGCATTTCCGCGATCTGTTCGGCAATTTGTTCGCCCAGCAAAACCGGCGCGCTTCTTGGAGAGGGCATGTCGATCGGGTGGAACCACGGGCTTGGCTCCGGGGTTTCTGGCGGGGCGATTTTGGGCCATAGATCGACACGCCCCGGCCTGTCTGTGGCAAAAGCGCGGTGTTTGAAGTCAGCTTCCAAGCCGGGAAGATTTTGTAATGTTTGATCGACCAGTTTCAGGATTGTGGGCGCCGAACGGAAGGAGTATTCCAGTGTTAACCCTTTTACAGACCGTCCGACACTGGAGAGGTTTTGGTTAAAGACCTCCTGCATTCGGGTAAATTCCTTCGGATCGGCGCCTTGGAAGGAATAGATCGACTGTTTTTGATCTCCGACAACAAAAATCGTGCGTTCAATGCTGGATCGTGCGGACCCGGCAGTGGAAAACTCTCGCGCGAGCGAGGCGATAACCTGCCATTGCAGCGGGTTCGTGTCTTGTGCTTCGTCCACCAGAATATGGTCGATGCCCCCGTCCAGCTTGAACAAAACCCAGCTTGCGACCCTTTCATTGGAAAGCAGTTGCTCGGTTTTTTCGATCAGATCGTCGAAGTCCAGCCAGCCCCGCGCGGCCTTTTCCGTTTCAAATGTGTTGAGCAATATCTTGGCGAAACGGTGGATATCTGCTGTTTCCTGAGCGGCTTTCAGGGCTTTGCGTTTCGGCGCGGCATCTGCAACGCGGGTCATCAGTTGGTATAGAGGTTTGATCAGGTGCTGCGCGGGTCCGGCTTTCAGGTCTTTGCCGGGGAGGGTCGTAAACTTGGGCTCACCGATATTTTTTCCGGTCGCATTCAAGAAAACAGTCTCTAACAAAGGCAGCTCTGCGAGTCCGATGGGACCAGCGGGCAGACGTTCTAGCTTTTTTGCCGCGGATTGGTCTCTGGAATTTCCGAGATGCAAAAGTGGTGTGAGTTCTGCCAGCAAGGCGGCATCGCCGGGCGCGATGGTTTCGTCCAAAAGGTCGGCGGCGGTAAAATTGTCCGGCAGGTTGAACCAGTCGTTATAATTATCCGGCGCGTCTTGCAGATCACGTTTAAAACCAAGGATTTCTTTGGCAAATGAATGGGGATCGCCGCGCATTTTCCCTGCAATAGTGTCGAATAGATGATGATCTGGGCCTTCAGCGATCTTGTCTAATACAATGGAAATCAGCGCGCTGGACTTTGCTTCGTCCATCTCACGAAATTGCACGGAAACGCCCGCTTCAAGCGGAAACCGACGCAGGACAGAGGCGCAGAACGAGTGAATGGTCTGGATCCGTAGCCCACCGGGCGTTTCAATGGCGCGGGCAAATAGACGGCGGGCGTTGGCCAGATCTTGCTGCGCGTCAATGCCCAATTCGGTCAGGTTGTCCCGTAGTGGCTGGTCTTCCTGCATGGACCACTCGCCAAGGCGCTTGAACAGTCGGTTTTGCATCTCGCTGGCGGCGGCTTTTGTGTAAGTTAGGCAGAGGATGTGCTGGGGATTGACGCCGGAAAGGAGCAGCCGCGCCACCCGGTCGGTCAACACTCGGGTTTTGCCCGAGCCCGCATTGGCCGAAAGCCATGTGTTTGCGGTTGGGTCTGCGGCCTCGATTTGCCGAAGGCTGGCTTCATTGTGTTGCATCGCCAACCTCCTCTAAATGCCCGGCCTGATCTTGTCCCCATTCTCCAAAGCGGGCCAGGTGATCGTAATCCCCGTCAAAGTCGACTTTCTCAACCGCGCGTCGTGATGTGTAGCCTTGTTCGCGATTTTGGTAACTGGTTATTAGTTCTACCAACTCTGCCCGTGTGTCCTGTGTTTTTCCCTGAATGCCCACTTGTTGTTCCTTAAAAGAAGACCCTATTCCAAGGTAAATGGCCGTTTGCACCTCTTTGTTCGGAATGCTTTCAAAAGCGCCGTGTTTTATCATCATGGCTTCTAAAAACATTTGCCGATCAAAGCGGTTTTGTTGTTTTTCGCTTGGAATAGAGCCTGTTTTATAGTCGATCAAATGAATGTTGCCAGCGGGGTCCATTTCAATTCTGTCGGCTTTTCCGGTCAGGTGGAAATGGATTTCTGGCAGGTGCATATCTCCGTTGCATTCGATAAATTGCTGGTTTTGCACAGTTTCGCGGGCCTCTTCGCTAGCAAGAAAATCATCGGCAATATCGGTGAGATTTTTGAGCCAGATTTGTCGGGCGCTGGGCCAGGGGGCGTGTTGTTGCAGGGTGTTTTGTGCGAGGGTGAGCAGTCTGGATTTAGCCTCCATGTGGGTCTCGTTTTTGGGGCGGTTTTTGATGAAATTCTCGAAAACACTGTGCAGCAGGATACCGCGCACCATGTAACTGGCCTCAGCACTGAACGGCGGCAGGGGTTTCAGGGACAGGATGCGGCGCGCGTAAATAGCGTATGGATCGCGAATGAGGGTGCTAATCGTGGTGACGGACAATTGTTTGGGGCGCGCCTCGACAGGAGGACGTGGTGAGGGTCTGAGGGCGGGAGGGATCGGCTTTGCGGTGTTTAGCTTCGCTGCCCAATGAAGATATGTGTTGCCGCGGGCGCGCATGTTTTCCAGCGCCTGAATGCCGGAACCGGGCAGGCCGCCGAGCAGGTTGGTTAAGCGGTTCAACCATCTCGATGGCACGGTTTCGCTATCCTCGTCGCGGATGGAGCGGGACAGAATGACGTTTTTAGCGCCAACTGCTTGTTGAAAGTCGTGCGCGGCGAGGCCGATTTGTCGTTCTGGCAGCAAGAGTCTGGCGGATTTTCGCATGGCGCGGTTCATCCAGGGGTCCGGTTCTGCGGTTTTTGGCCAGATACCTTCGTTCAATCCGGCGATAACCACCACATCAGTGCTTTGCACGCGGGCTTCCAATTGGCCCCAGATCATGACGTCGGATCGTGTGGTTGCTGGGTTGCGAACCTCTTCGTTGGCTAGGACTGAGGCGAAAAGTGAGAGGAACTCGGCGGGCGAGATATGGGCCTCAAAATCATCTGCTTCAATCAAATTCGCCAGTGTTAGAGCCGCTTTTTCCCCGGCCGCTTCTTTCCAAAGCTGTGAATTGGTGCTGTCCGGGCCGTTGGCAAACCCGTTGGCGATTTCTGTGATTTGCTTGGTGCAGGCCGCAACGGTTTGGGGCAGGTCTGTGGTTAACGCTTGAATTTGTGACAAAAGCCAGCGCGTCCAAATCTCGCGATCCGGCTTCTTTTGCATCCATTTGGCCAGCAGTTCTTCTGTTGGGAATGGATTTTCACGCAGCAATTCAATTTCAAGATCGCGGCTATGGCGCAGATGGTCGCCTCTTTCGCCGTCGCCGGAATGGCAAAGCGGGTGTTTTAGCAGAATGGCCAGATTTGCTGAGGTTAAAGTTTGTCCGGCGAAAGCGGCAATGTGTCCGAGGAAACGCCCCGGTGCGGTCAGGTTGAGCGGGATGCCGGCGCTGTCGTCGGCCTTGATGCGCCAACGGTCGAGCGCAGCGGAGATTTGTCGTGTTATGTTGCGATCCGGGCAAATGACAGCGACTTTTTGATTGTTTTCCACCGCGTGACGAATGGCGAGGGCGACAGCGAGAGCTTCCGTTCGGGTGTCTTTCGCTTCAATTAGAGACAATCCGGCGGTTATTTTATCTAAATGAGTGAGCTTTGGCCCCTCGCTTTGCCATTGATCGGTCACGGGAGCGGGACGGAGCGCGAGGGATATGAGGGCGTTTGCCGGGTTTTGTGCGCTTTCGTGCCATTGCGTAACCCGATCAGGCGCGATGTTTAGGCTTTTCAGAAAGGTCGTAAAGCGGAATTGCGGATGATCGTCGGTTGCTTTTTCGCTTTGCAGAAAGTCCCAGATGTCCGGTGGCGTTTCAAAATCAAATCCTGGCAGGATAACGGCGCCGCTTTCCAGTTTGGCGATGGCTCGCATGAGCTGGTTTGTTGTGTCGCGCGAGCCGGTGGAGCCGATGAGAAGAACCGGGTACTCGGGTGGGTTTTTTTGCCAGTTCTGGATGAGCGTTTCAGTCGCGCGACGCAGCAGGGTTTCGCGACTGTTTTGGGCGCTGAAATTGTGCGCCAAGCGCAGGAATTTCAGGCTTCTTTGCCAATGTCCGGAAAGATCTTCGGTGTTGATGCGGTCGAAAATATCTGGGTTAATACCCTCAGATTGCAGTTCTTCGAACAGTTTGGCGAGGCTGAAGGCGAGATCGAAGGCGGAAGAGGGCGGAGCCAGATCGGGTTCGGCCTGGATCAGTCCGCGCACCAACTGCGCCAGTTCCAGTCGGCTACGCAGCGGATTGGCGCTTTTTGTTTGGTTAAGCTTGGGGTCGTCGGCAAGGTCTGTGATCAGGCGGATATGGGGCAATAGCCCGGCGGAATGCTGAATGAAAACCTCTTCCAACTGACGTTTGCTGCGTCTGGCATTGGTAAAAATCGTGGTGCGGGCGAGGTGTTCTGGCGGGTGGTTTTTTAGTCGGTTTAGCAGGCCGGTGACAACGATTTCGCTGAAATTCGCGCCGGGGGGACAGGCGAAGACATGCGGGACAGAGGTGTTTTGAAAGATATTCAGAGCGTTGGGCATTGTGCAAACAGACCGGCAGGGATTTTCGCCAGACTATCTGTTTGATGCGGGATTTCTACTGCAATTCGCGCAGATATTCTTGCCAGTGGTCTGTTTGATTGGCGGGGGCAAAAAGGGAAAGCTGTCGCGTGTTTTCGTCTGCGCCGGGTTCAAGGCAGAGACGGAGATAGGTTTCTGGCAATTCGCTTCCGAGGCGGTCCGGCCATTCGATCAGACAGATTGAGTCCCGAAAGGCGTCGATCAGGCCTAGTTCTTCGATTTCATCGGGATCGCTCAGCCGATACAGGTCTGCGTGCCAGATTTCGCAATCGGCGAAGTAGGTTTGAACGATGGTAAATGTCGGCGATGGAATGTCTTCGATAGGGGCGTTGGCGCGGGCGAGTCTGTGGCGGATGAAAGCGCGGGAAAAATGGCTTTTGCCGGCGCCGATTTGACCTTCCAGTAGAAACACACTGCCCGCCGTAGCGCGCTCGGCGAATTTTGCGGCGACGGCTTCTGTTTTTTCCGGGCTGTTTAAGGTAAATATGCCGAGTTTGATTTCCTTCATGGGGGTTATTTAGAGCGAAATCGACGCCGGGCAAGGGGGTTATGCGCGGGCCAGTTGTTTTGGCACCTCGGTTGGGCGCAGCGATTCGTTTGTTTTCATTAAGGTGAATTTGATCATGGTCGCGCCGCGTGCGATGGGGAAGACCGAACAGATGGCGGTTCGTCCGTCGAGCAAGGTCAGGTGTTCTTGCCAGTTTTCCCGCGCGCCGTGTTGCACGGAGAAGGACAGGATGCGTTGCCAGATTGGGTTGGGGAGCGAGTTTTTCTGCCAGATTTTTAGTGCGTCGTTCAGGTTGCTTTCGATGATGGTTGTGGATGGATCATGCCCCCAGAGGTTGGCATAAGCGGTGTTGGAAAGCGTGATGGTGCCTTCGGCGGAGATGACACAAATCGCTTCCGGCAGGGCGTCGAGTGCGGAGCTGTTGGTTTCGATTTCCGCGCGGTATCGGCGTGAAATAGACACTTCTGCGGTGATGTCTTCAAACAGGAGTGCGAACGCGCCGTCGGGGTGCGGCCTTCCGGTGACGCGGAAGGTTTGGCTGCTGGGCAGGCTCCAGACCTCTTCGTAAGAGCCGTCTTTTGCAGCGGTTATCAGGTCGGAAACCTGTTGACGCCAGGATTTGTAATCTTTCGGTTCCGGGATCATGCGTTGTTCGCGGAGCTTGTCGAAGAAGGCTGTGATCGAGGGTTTTGCGATCAGGAAGGGCGCGGGCAGGTTGGTCAGGTCGGTTAACGCGGGGTTGAACAGCGCGAGTTGCCGAGAGCTGTCAAAGATGACCAGACCGATGGGAAGGGATGCGAAGGTTTTGGTTAACGTATTCATGAATTCATGCAGGGTTTTTTCCGTGCGCACCAGATCGTCGATTGGCGTTGCGCAGAACAGGTGCTGTTTTTCATCGAGTGGCAGAATATCGAGGGAGAACCATTGTTCGTTGGCGTTATCACTTGTGCGCAGCGCAACGCGCTTTTGGCGGATTGCCAGACCGTTGGCTAGTTGCTCCTCAAGATCCTGGGTCACAGAAAACACCTTGAAAGGCGGCCAGATGGCTGCGGTGTCACAGCCAGAAACTTCATCAGCGAGGCGCAGATATGCGCCGTTGCACCAGGTAATCGTTCCAGTCCCGTCTTCGCGCCAAAGCGGGAACGGGGCGTGTTCGGCATTTGCGCGCAGGCTGTCCAACTCATGTGACATGGCTTTCAGAGAATGCGGGTCTATCTCTGTGCGCAGGTCCAGATTCTCCGTAGAGGTCAGGGTAAACCGGGCAACGCCATCGTGCCATTCAGCGATCAGTTTGCTGGTCCCGTCGTTCGAGTTCATTTCCAGACGCCCCAGATCGGCCAGTTGGCGCACCCAATCAGACAAGCCCGGAAAGCGGGGCTTCAGAATCGAAGCGAGGTGAGTCCAGGCGGTTCCGTGCCGCGGCGTGTTTTTCATCAAGGCGCGCGCGGCGGGCGTTGCGTCCAGCAGGGTTTCATTGTCGAAAATGAATACGATGGCGTCTTTTTCTTCACGCGAGAAGGCGCGGAGATGACTGGTTTTGCGTCGATCCAGCCGGGCGAAAATCAGCAGGGCACTAAAGGCAATGACAAAGGCGCCAGTGACCAGAAGAAGAGCGAGAATCGTATTGACCATGTTTCAGTTTCCTTAACGGGACGCACTGAGAGTAAGGCCAAATTGGTTAAGGATTGCTTAACCGATATGAATTATGTTTGCGGGAATTGTTGATTTTTGCCGAGGGCGGGCAGGCGCTCTTCGGCTTCGATCGTGTCCGTTCCGCGCGGCCAAGAGACCTCGGCGACGGCGCCGCATTGGGCGTTTTTATCGCCGCCATTGGCGAAACGCAGCTCTGCGCCGGTGCGCTCCAGCAAGGTTTTGGCGATAAACAAACCAAGGCCCATCCCCTGATAGCCCGGGCGGGCGCTATCCTTGGGTGAACGCGCGTTTTTGCGGATAAACGGGTCGCCAATCCGGCCCAGAAGGTGGGGAGGATAGCCGGGGCCATCGTCGCATATCCTCAGCGTTAGGGTCTCTTTTGTCCAACTCAGTTCGACCCAGACGGTCTCCTTCGCGAAGTCCACCGCATTCTGGATCAGATTGCGAATGCCATGGATCAGTTCGGGGCGGCGCTGGATGACGGGAATGTCGGTGTGTGATGTTGTGTTCTCGCCGATGCGGATGATAATCTCTTTTCCGCGATTTTGATGCGGTTCGGCGGCCTCTTCAATCACGGCAGAAAAAACCGCTTGTCTCAGATGCAGATCGTCTTTGCCGGTTTTCCCCATGGAATGCAAAATCTCGCTACACCGATTGGCTTGCTGGTGAATTAGGGTCGCATCTTCGTGCATTTCGCTGCCAGGATCGAGTTCGGAAGCCATCTCGGAAGAAACCAGTTTGATGGTTGCCAGCGGAGTGCCCAGTTCATGTGCTGCGGCGGCGATAACGCCGCCAATATCGGTGAGCTTCTGTTCACGTGACAGGGCGTTTTGGGTGGCGAGGAGGGCGTCGGACAGGTCTTGCAGTTCGGAGCTGACCCGGCGGGTATAGACCGCGATGAAACCAACCGAGACCAGAATGGCGATCCATTGCCCGAAGGCAAACAGCTCTGGCATGGCAACGAGCGTGTTATCTGTGGCTCGAATGGGCACGTTATAAAGTGATAAAAACGAGGCAAACCCAATCGCGGCGGCGCTGATGACAAAGGCGGCGCGGGTTGAAAGGGCGGTTGCGGCAATGACGACCGGGGCGACCAGAAGCATGGTAAACGGGTTGTTGATCCCGCCGTTGAAGAACAGCAAGGCACCGAGTTGCGCCATGTCGAATAACAGCATCATCACAGCGGCGCGCTCATCAAGGCGGTGACTGCCGGTGAATACCGTCATGGCGATGATGTTGGCCAGCACGGCGGCGCCAATCAAAACCGAACAAATTACCAGATCAATTTTCAGAGAAAAAATGCTTATCGCAACAGCAATAGACACGATTTGCCCGGCAATGGCGGCCCAGCGTAGCAGGACCAGTGTTTGCAGACGAATCCGGCTGCTATCCGGGCCGCTTGAAAAGAAGGCATCGTTCAGAGGGTTCATTGTTCATTCATGCCGGTTGCGTCAATGTTACCCGTTGACTAACGACGGGTCCGTCGCAGATCAAGGTGGGAGAAATTGGGAGTATATATCATGCGCAAAGTCGTTGCCGCTGTAGCGGTTCTCGTTGTTTTGGCTTTTCTTGGAGCGATGTGGTGGTGGAGTGTTGAGCAGTCAGAGGCGGATAAGTATGCACAATGCCGGACGTCGAATGTTGGCTCTGCGCTCGCATCTATTGGCGGGCCGTTTGAGTTGATGCATGAAGATGGCATGTTGGTGACGGACAGGGATTTGATTACCAAACCGACCCTGCTCTATTTTGGGTATTCTTTCTGTCCCGATGTGTGTCCGCTGGACACGGTGCGTAATGCCGATGCCTACGATATCCTGAAATCGCGCGGTTATGAGGATATTCAGATCGCGTTTATTTCGATTGACCATGAGCGTGACAATGCGGAGCGGATGAAGGAATTTACTGACTTCATTCATGACGACATGATCGGTCTTTCCGGCACGAAGGAACAGGTTTTGGCCGCGTCGCAGTCTTACAAGACCTATTTCAAGAAGGAAGAGAACGGGGATCCCGAGTTTTTCCTGATTGACCATTCGACCTTCGCCTATCTGGTCTTCCCGGAAGAGGGAGTTGTCGAGTTCTTCCGTCGGGATGAAACGCCGGAAGAAGTGGCGGATGCGATTGCTTGCTTCCTGGATGCTGCGAAAGAGTAAGCCGTTCGGGCAGATAGAGAAATTGACCTTCTGTCTTTAGGGCAATAGGGTGCGCGAAACCGCGAACACCAGAGGTCTATATGTCAGAATCTATCCTGCGCGAAATCGGGGACGATAAGAGTCTGCTCCTTGTGGATGATGATGAACCGTTTCTGCGCCGTCTTGCGCGCGCGCTGGAAAAGCGCGGGTTTGAGCCGCAAACGGCGGGATCGGTGAGCGAGGGCAAGACGCTGGCGAGTGTTCGGCCGCCGGCTTATGCAGTGGTCGATCTTCGGCTTGAGGATGGGAATGGTCTTGATGTGGTGGAGACCGTGCGTGAGTTGCGCCCCGATGCCCGGATCATTGTGCTGACGGGGTATGGCGCGATTGCGACGGCGGTTGCGGCGGTCAAGGCTGGTGCGACCGACTACCTTTCCAAGCCTGCGGACGCCAATGACGTGATGAATGCGTTGTTGACGGAGGGGGATGAATTGCCGCCTCCACCGGAGAACCCGATGTCGGCGGATCGGGTGCGCTGGGAGCATATTCAGCGGGTTTATGAGCTGTGTGATCGCAACGTTTCTGAAACCGCGCGGCGCTTGAACATGCACCGCCGCACCTTGCAGCGCATTTTGGCCAAACGTAGCCCGAAATGAAGCGCGCGGCGATTCTGCTCTTTTTGGCAGGCTGCGCTGCGCTTCCTCAAACCGCGTCTAATCCAAGGCAATTCGTTCCGGACGGGGATGGATTGGCTGTATTACCGGATGCCATGCGCGTTGATTTTGGTCGGGCGCCGTCAGGGGTCATCTTAGCGCTGACCCGCGAACGCGGGGCGCCGCGTGATCTGGGGTTGGCGAATTGTCCGGGTGGTATTGTTCAGCAATTGGCGTGGGGTGATCTGACTTTGACTTTTACCGACGAGCGATTTGTTGGTTGGAAGCAAGGTGAGGGGTCAGCGGGAACGGTTTGCGAGTAAGCTGAGCTACATCGCTTCTAATAACGCTTCATGTTGCGTGATAAAGGCTTCTCGCACGTCTTTTGGCGGGCGCAATTCCAGCGAAAGTCCCTGAATGAGAGTCTGATCCGGGGCACCGAAAAACTTGTCGCTTTCGGTTTTTGAAAACCCGGCGATTTGGGTTGCTTCCAGCCAGGCAGAAACGTGATCGGCGCGTTTGATGGCTTTCTTGATGTTAGCGGGCAGTTTGGCGGGCAGACCAAAGCGCAGGTGGATGGCTTCGGTCAACCGCGCGTCCAGCTCGCCGTAAGCACTGCCGATGGCGGCTTTGACCGGGCTGATCATGTCGCCAATGACATATTCGGGTGCGTCGTGCAGCAGCGCGGCCAGTTTCCACTTGGCCGGCGCATTGGGGTTCATCCGGCTGAACAGCGCCTCTACCAAAATGGAGTGTTCCGCCACCGAATAGGGAAAATCGCCAAAGGTCTGACCGTTCCAGCGCGCAACAAAGGCCAGCCCGTGCGCAATGTCTTCGATCTCGATGTCCATCGGCGTGGGGTCGAGCAGGTCCAGCCGTCTGCCGGAGAGCATACGCTGCCATGCGCGGGGTTGTTTCATAGGTTTGGCCTTTCGCTTTGGACCCGGTTTAGCGAGGGTTTCGGACGGTTCCAAGTGGGTGTTGATTGCTTGACTGCGGGAAGGGTGATAACCGGCTGTAAAGACAGAAACGGAGCGACGCAGATGGCGCAGGATTACATTGTAAAAGACATTTCTCTGGCGGAGTTTGGCCGTCGGGAGTTGGACATTGCCGAAACCGAGATGCCGGGGCTGATGGCGCTGCGTGACGAGTTGGGCGCACAAAAACCGCTGGCCGGAGCGCGCATTGTCGGGTCGCTGCACATGACCATTCAGACGGCGGTTTTGATCGAAACGCTGGTGGCGCTGGGGGCGGATGTGCGCTGGGCGTCGTGCAACATTTTTTCGACACAGGATCACGCGGCGGCGGCGATTGCGGCGGGTGGTATCTCGGTTTTCGCGATCAAGGGGCAAAGCCTTGAGGAGCATTGGGATTATCTTGATCGCTCGTTCCTTTTCGAAGATGGGCCGAACATGATTCTCGATGATGGTGGCGATGCGACGCTTTATGTTCTGCTCGGCGCGCGGGCGGAAGCGGGTGAGGATATTATCCCGGTTCCGGCTTCTGAGGAAGAAGCGGTGATCAAGGCGCAGATTTACAAGCGCATGGCTGAAACGCCGGGGTTCTTTACCAAGCTGAAAGGGCAGATCAAGGGCGTGTCGGAAGAAACCACGACCGGGGTGCATCGGCTGTATGAACTGGTCAAGCAGGGGCAACTGCCTTTCCCGGCGATCAACGTCAATGACAGCGTTACCAAATCGAAATTTGACAATAAATATGGTTGCAAAGAGAGCCTCGTAGATGGGATTCGCCGCGCGACGGACGTGATGATGGCGGGTAAAACGGCGGTTGTCTGCGGTTATGGCGACGTGGGCAAAGGGTCTGCGGCGTCGTTGCGCGGGGCTGGCGCGCGGGTCAAGGTGACGGAAGTGGATCCGATTTGTGCGCTACAGGCGGCGATGGATGGGTTTGAGGTTGTGACGCTGGAAGATGCGGTGGAAACGGCCGACATTTTCATCACCTGCACTGGCAACAAGGACATTATTCGCATTGAGCATATGCGGGCGATGAAGGACATGGCGATTGTTGGCAATATTGGCCATTTCGACAATGAAATTCAGGTCGCCGCGCTGAAGAATCATAAGTGGACTAATATCAAGGATCAGGTAGATATGATCGAGATGCCTTCGGGCAGTCGGATCATTTTGCTGTCCGAAGGGCGCTTGTTGAACCTTGGCAACGCGACCGGGCACCCGAGCTTTGTCATGTCCGCCAGTTTCACCAACCAGGTTCTGGCGCAGATTGAACTTTGGACCAAGGGTGAGGAATACCAAAACGACGTGTATATCCTGCCGAAGCACCTTGATGAGAAGGTGGCGAAACTGCATCTGGATCGGATTGGAGTGAAGTTGTCGAAGCTGTCGCCGGAGCAGGCGGAGTATATCGGGGTCACGGTCGAGGGGCCGTATAAGCCGGAGCATTACCGTTATTAACTGGAAGCGCCGCCCTTTGAGGCGGCGCTGCTTTTTGAGTTATGTGTCGCCAAAGCCGAAGGTTTCGGTGACGTAATCAATGTCTTTGTCACCACGGCCGGAGAGGTTGATTAGGATCGACTTGCCCGGATTTTTCGGCGCTTCCCTGAGAGCGAAGGCGACGGCATGGGCGCTTTCGAGCGCTGGGATGATGCCTTCGTGGCGGCTCAGTTTATAGAATGCGCCGAGCGCTTCTTTATCGTCACAGGCGGTGTAATTGGCCTTGCCGGTGCGGTAAAGATGCGCGTGTTCCGGGCCGACACCGGGGTAATCCAACCCGGAGGCCACCGTATGCACCGGCGCCGGTTCGCCTTTTTCGTCCTTGAGAACCATGGTGCGGAAGCCGTGGATGTCGCCATCTTCGCCGTAAGTGATCGTGGCGGCATGCTCGCCGAGTTTTGACGACGTGCCGAGCGGCTCAACCCCGTAAAGTGCGACGCTTTCTTCGTCGATGAAGCCGGAGAACAGACCCATCGCGTTGGAGCCGCCGCCGACACAAGCGGCAACGATGTCGGGCAGGTCGCCGGTCATTTCGGTAAATTGTTCGCGCGCTTCAATGCCGATGATGTGCTGAAAATCGCGCACGATCAGCGGGAAGGGATGCGGGCCCACAACGGAACCGATGGCGAAAAGGGCGGTATCGGCTTGCTCAAGGTAGGAGCCGAAGGCGCTATCCACGGCTTCTTTCAGCGAACGTCCGCCGAAACCAACCGGCACCACCTCCGCGCCCAATAGCTTCATCCGCGTTACATTCGGCGCTTCTTTTTCAATGTCGATCTCCCCCATGTGGATCTCGCATTCGAGGCCGAAATATGCTGCGGCGGTTGCCAATGCGACGCCGTGCTGCCCGGCGCCGGTTTCGGCCATAAGCTTCTTTTTGCCCATGAATTTGGCCAAAAGCCCCTCGCCCATGCAGTGGTTGAGCTTGTGCGCTCCGGTGTGGTTCAGGTCTTCGCGCTTGGCGTAAATTTGCGCACCGCCCGCGAGATCTGACAGGTTTTTCAAGTAAGAAACCGGCGTTGGGCGTCCTTGAAAATGTTTGCGGATATGGCGCAACTCTGCAATGAAATCGGCAGATTTGGAAATCCGGTCATAGGCTTCGCGGATTTCCTTGAAATGCGGTTCCAGCGGCGGCGGTAACATTGCCCCGCCATATTCACCAAAAAATCCGTTTCGATCCGGGGTGGTTTTCAGATAGTTCATGTGTTTCTCCCTTAGCCTTCGTTTGACTTGAACAGGTTTTCCGGTCTTGAACAAGATTGTTGGCGGGAAATCTTGTAAGTGGGGGAAAGTAGCGCGGAATTTCCCTTGGAGTGTCGTATGGTTAAAGGTTACGGTAACGATTGTAACCATAAGGGAGTATCACATGGGAAAGCGTGATGAACTGATCGCCAAGTATGCGGATGATCTGAAAAACAAGTGCGGCATAACGCCGGACATGGACCTGTTGACCAAAGTGACGATCGGATGTGGTCCGTCGATCTACAATGCAGATGCGTCGACGGTTGCGGCTTCGCAGGATAGCGAGCTGGAAACGGTCAAGAACAACTTCCTGATCAAGAAGCTGGGTCTTGCGGATGGGCCGCAGCTTATGGAGGCGATCAATTCGGTTCTGGATACCTATGGCCGCTCGGAGCGCAGCAAATATCGCGCGGTGGTATATTATATGCTGACCAAGCATTTCGGCAAAGAATCGGTTTATAACTAGAGCGAAATCGCTTTAATCTGCAACATCGAGCATCAAAATTCGCGTTCGAAATCAGCAGGATGCTGATGGAGAGGCAGAGAATTTTGATTCAGGTTTAGCGATTTCTGCTTTAAGCTATTCAAAGGGGCGGCCATTGCGGTCGCCCCTGTTGTTTCAGAGTTAGATAAAATGCTGTGTATTGAATGATTGATCGCGGCGTTCGAATTGTCTAACGTCTAATCAGACCAGGATGGTCGGGACCTTATTCAGAGACACGTGTGGTGCTGAGGGAGCACGTGGGGTGGAAGGAGGGTTCTGGCCGGGGTGGGCAGAACCCTCCTTTTGTATGGTCAGCCTTCCGACATTTGCAGAATAACTTGCCACTCTTCTTCCGTTATAGGTTGAACGGAAAGGCGAGAATTGTTGACCAGAACCATGTCGGCTAAACGCGGTTCTTCTTTGCAATCCTGAAGCGTAATTGGCCGTGGCAGCGAGCGAATCGCGCGGATATCAACGCATTCCCAGCGCGCATCGTCGGTAGTGCTGTCTGGGTGTGCCTCGGCACAGACCTCAACAATGCCAACAATCCGCTTTTCGTTCACGGAGTGGTAGAAAAAGCCCTGATCGCCAATCTGCATTTTCCGCATATTGTTGCGCGCCTGATAGTTGCGCACCCCGTCCCATTCTTCACCCGCTTCGCCTTTAGCCAGCTGATCGTCCCAGCTCCAGGTTCCCGGTTCTGATTTGAAAAGCCAATAATTCACCCGATCACCTTCTTCCATTTTTCGATCCGAACCTTGAGGAAAAGCCCTGCTTTTGCGTAAGGATCGCCCGCGGCCCAGTCCTCCGCTTCCTGTTGATTCTCGACATTCAGGATGACAAGCGAACCACACATATTGCCCTCGGCGTCCAAAAACGGCCCACCCAACTCAACAATTCCGGTTTCTGCGACATAGGCAAGATGGGCCTCCCGGTTGGCCATCCGGGTTTCCAGCGCTCCCGGCTTGTCGGTGCAAATGATTGCGAACATTTATTCCTCCTTTAGCGGTCGGGCGAGGAGCATTTCCGTCGCCTCTGTGATGGTGATTGCTCCTTCAGATACCGCCGCCACCATGTTGGCGATTGGCATGTCTATTCCGGCTTTTTTTGCGAGGTTAGAGACTGCTTTTGCCGTGGCGCGTCCTTCAACTGTTTTGCTTTCATCGGGCGGGGTGTCGCGCCCAAGTGCGAGGCCGAAGGCGAAGTTGCGGGACTTTTCCGATGTGCAGGTCAATGTCAGATCGCCAAAGCCGGAGAGGCCGGAAAGCGTTGTTGGTTCCGCGCCCTGTGCGATGGCAAAGCGGTTCATTTCGGCATATCCCCGCGTCATCAACGCCGCGCGGGCGCTTTCGCCCAGTCCCGCGCCGATGGCCACGCCACAGGCAATCGCGATGACGTTCTTCAAGGCACCGCCCAATTCGACTCCCGTCATGTCCTGTGAGCGGTAAAGCCGCAGGGTGTCGCTCGAAAGCAGATGCTGTAGCGGTTCCGGGTTTTTCGCTGCAATCGTCAGCGCGGTCGGCAATCCTTGCGCAATATCGACCGCGAAGGACGGGCCGGAAAGGATCGCCGGGATTGCATTTGGGACATTGGATGTGATGGTTGCTACCGCACCCTTTCCGGTCTCCAGATCAATGCCCTTAGAACAGCAAATCAGTGTCTTTTCTTGGAAAAAACGGCTGTTTTCATGCAGAAATGCGCCGGTTTTTTGCATCGGAATACAAAGTAATAGTGTGTCGGCGCTTGCGGCCTGTGCGAGATCGTTGGTGACGCGCAGAGCTTCCGGGAAAGGGTGTCCGGGCAGTCGGGAGGTGTTTTCGCGCGCCCCGTCGATATTGCGCCCCCAGAGGGTCACATTGCGATCTGTGCGCGCGAGTGAAATCGCCAAAGCCGTGCCAAACGCGCCAGCGCCGATGATGGAAACCGCAGTCATGCCTTTGCTCCCTTTTTGCCCGATCCAAGCATAGATGGGGCCGATTGGTCCAGCGGCCATCTGGGGCGGGCGATCAGGTCTGCGTCGTTTGGTTTTGAAATGCGGAATTGTTCGATCCCGGCCCAGGCGATCATTGCGGCGTTGTCGGTGCAAAGGGCGAGCGGTGGTGCGAGAAACTGCACGTTATTTTCTTCGGAAAGTGTCTCTAATGCGGAGCGAATGGCTTGATTTGCTGATACACCGCCTGCGACAGCTAATAGCGGCTGTGCGGGTTTATGCTGCAAATACGCTGCCAATGCGCGTCGGGTTTTCTCTCGTAAAACGTCACAAATCGCTGCTTGGAAAGAAGCGCTTAAATCGGATTGATCCTGACGGGTGAGACCCGATTTTTGAGCGATAATATCATCGCGGGCGCGCAAAAGCGCGGTTTTCAGGCCGGAGAAGGACATATCGCAGCCCGGTCGGTTAAGCAGAGGACGGGGGAAATTGAAAGCGATTGGATCGCCGCTTTTTGCTGCTTTCTCGATCGAGGGACCTCCGGGTTGCGGCAATGCGAGGAGCCGCGCGGCTTTGTCGAAGGCCTCGCCCGGCGCGTCGTCGATGGTGCCGCCGATGCGTTGGAATTTGTCCGCGCTGTGAGCGATCAGAAACTGACAATGACCGCCGGAAACCAGCAGCATCAGATAGGGGAACGTCGCCAGATCGGTCAGGCGTGGGGTCAGGGCGTGCCCTGCAAGATGGTTAACGCCGACGACGGGCAGGCCAGCTCCGGCCGCGATGCCGCGCGCGGTCATCACGCCGGACAGCACGCCGCCGATCAGACCGGGGCCGGCTGTCACGGCGACGGCGTCAAGATCGCTGAGGGACAAGCCACTGTTTTTCAAGGCTTCTTCTACACAATAATCCAGCTTTTCCGTATGCGCGCGCGCGGCGATTTCTGGCACCACCCCGCCAAATCCTGCGTGCAAATCTGTTTGGCCATAGACGACAGAAGCCAGAATTTGTGGCATTTCCCCCGGCACATGGCGCACCACTGCCGCTGCCGAATCGTCGCAACTGCTTTCAATGCCAAAAAGGGTGAGGGTGTTTTGCATGAGGTCTTGTTGTGATTGCGTTTATAGCGGGGTAGCATTGCGGCCCATGGCAGACAATCCCATGATAACCAAACCGACCTTGGTGTTGACCCGCCCGCAAGCGGCGTCTGAACGCGTTGCTCGGGCGTTGGGGGTGGCGAATGAGGCCGTGATTTCCCCGATTATTCGTATCGAACCTACCGGAGAAGAGGCTGCTCTTGCTGACGGCGAAGCGGTTATTATTACCTCTTTTAATGCCCTGTCTTTCGTGCCGGATATTGCTGGACGCGATGCCTACGTGGTTGGGGAGCGTAGTGCTTCTGAGGTTAAAGCGCGCGGTGGAAGGGTGCGTTTCGTTGCGCAAGATGTTTCTCAGCTTGTGCATGAATTAGAGACTAATCGGCTGAATAGTGATGCTTTTATGCATATTCGCGGGAGGCATACGCGTGGCGGTATCGCGGAGCGATTGCTGAACGCGCGCGATGTCGTGGTTTATGATCAGGTATCGCAGCCGCTGGACGATATGGCGCGCGGGGTACTGACGGGGAATGCGCATGTTGTTTTGCCCCTCTATTCACCGCGCAGCGCTGCTATTCTTGCGCATGAAATTGGTGGTGCTTCGGGTCCGAATGTTCAGACGCTGGCGATTAGCGAAGCGGTTGCGGAGGTCTGGCAGCGCGAAACAGGGGGGCGAGCTGCGGTTTGTTCGGTTCCAAGCGGCAAAGAAATGTTGAAACAACTTAGCGTAATGTTGGGCGGGCGCTTGTGACCTTTGGGCGCGGGTATTAGGCTGAGAGGGCAAGGTTGAAGAGGGATTGCCGGATGGAAGAGGGCAAGCAGGACGTTTCGCCGGAAGTGGTTGAAGAGGCGGAAATTGTTGAGGCTGAAGAGGCCGTTGAGGAGCCAAAGGACGCGCCGTCTGTTGCAAAAAAGCGCGGCGGTTTTGGGGTTGCGTTTGGTTTGTTGACGGGCGGTGTTTTAGCGGCGGTTATTGGATTTGGCGCGGCGCGGTATGTGGTGCCGGAGGGGTGGCCCTTTCCGGGCGTGACACCAGAGCCCAATCCGCTGGAGATTTCACTCTCTAAACAAGGGGAAATGCTTGAAAGCTTGACCGCGCGGGTGGTTTCTTTGGAGGTTAAAGAAGCGAAGTCGGCGGCGGAATCGCATGCGGCTTTGTTGGATTTGACGGAGCAGCTTTCGACTTTGGAAGGCCGGGTGCTGGCGGTGGAGAAAATTGCGCCGGAGGGTTCGGAGGCGGCAGTTGCAGCGGCGGCGGCTTATGAGGCGGAACTGGCCGCGATGCGTGCCATGTTGGAAAGCGAGCTGGCGCGAATCGAGGCGCAGAAAACGGGGGTGGAGCAATCAACGAAGGTTGCAGCGGCGCGTGCGGCTTTGTCGGGCATTCAGGCGGCGGTTGCGTCTGGGCGCGGTTTTGCGGCTGAGATTGCTGCGCTGGAAGAAAGCACCACAGTGCCAGATGCACTGAAAATAGTCTCTAATAAAGGGGTTTCAACCCTTTCTGATTTGCAGGAGCGTTTCCCGGATATGGCGCGTGAGGCATTGTCAGCGGCGACGAAAGCGGCGGTTGCCAGCGGGGAGGTCAGTCGTTTTACGGCCTTTTGGCAAAGCCAGCTTGGTATCCGTTCGCTTGAGCCGCGCGAAGGCATGGACGCAGATGCGATTTTGTCGCGGGCGGAGGGGGCGTTGCGCGAAGGAGATCTCGCCAAGACATTTGTGGAGCTGGATACTTTACCTGCGGAGGGATTGGCGGTGTTTGCCGATTGGCGCAAGGATGCACAGGCCCGTCTTTCGGCGGTGGAAGCCATTGCGCGTTTGTCGCAAGAACTGAACTCGAATTGAGGAAAAACGTATGCTTTGGTCGCTGTTCAAGGTTGTTCTTTTTGTGGTGCTGTCGGCGTTGCTTGCGGTTGGTGCCGGATATTTGATGGAGGCTGACGGGGGGATTCGCATCGCGATCGGTGCGCGGGAATCCAACCTTGGAGTTTTGCAGGGGGCGATTGCGCTTGTTTTGCTGGTTCTTGCGGTTTGGCTGCTAATCAAGGTTGCTGGGTTTCTTGTTGCGCTCATGCGGTTTTTTACTGGCGATGAAACCGCGATTTCGCGGTATTTTGATCGTAATCGAGAGCGCAAGGGCTATGACGCGTTGGCGGAATCCATGACGGCACTGGCCTCGGGCGAAGAAAAGCTTGCGATGGCTAAAGCGGCGCGGGCGCAGAAACTGTTGAACCGCCCGGATTTGACCAATTTGCTGACGGCACAGGCGGCGGAAGCGGTTGGGGACCGGAAGAAAGCGGAAGCAGTCTATCGCGATATGCTGACCGATGATCGCACCCGGTTTGTTGGCATTCAGGGCATCATGCGTCAGAAGCTGGCCGAGGGTGAAACCGGGTTGGCTTTGAAACTGGCGGAAAAAGCGTTTGCGCTGAAGCCGCGTCATGCGGAAACCGGCGATCTTTTGCTGTCGTTGCAAGCTGCGGAAGGGGAGTGGGGTTCTGCGCGTAAGACCTTGCTTTCAAAGGTGAAAAATGGGTCTTTGCCCAAGGATGTTGGTAAGCGTCGTGAGGCGGTGATTGCTTTGCAGGAAGCGCGGGATCATGCGCTTTTGGGTGAGGAAATTGAGGCACGAGAGGCGGCGATTGTAGCCAATTCGCGTTCGCCAGAGTTGGTTCCCGCAGCGGTTATGGCTGCGAAGTCTTACTATGAGCAGAACAATCCCCGCGCGGCCTCCAAGGCGATTGTGCGGGCGTGGAAGGCGGCGCCGCACCCGGATCTCGCGGCTGCTTTTGCGGCTTTGGTGCCGAATGAGGATCCAGAGGCGCGGATCAAGCGTTTTAAGACGTTGCAAAAAGCCCAACCAAATCATCCGGAAACCGCGCTTTTGATGGCGGAGCTTTATATTGCGGCGGGAGATTTCCCGGAGGCGCGCCGCGCGCTGGGTGATCTGGCTGAAACGGCGCCCAGCCAGCGGACGTTAACCTTGATGGCGGCGATTGAACGCGGCGAGGGCGCGGCGGATGAGGTTGTGCGCGGATGGTTGACGCGGGCGGTTACGGCCTGCCGGGGGCCGCAATGGGTTTGTGAAAAGTGCAATCATGCCAATGCCGATTGGGCCCCGCTTTGTGAGCATTGCCATGGTTTTGACACACTGACCTGGAAGGCGCCCGCCGAGGGCGAGGTTCGTTTGCCTGGATCGGCGGAGATGTTGCCGTTATTGGTTGGCGCGGAACCGGAAGAGGCCGAGTTGGTGGATCCGGAAATGCTGGAAGATGCTGAAATAGAGACTATTTCTCCGTCTGAAGAGAAACCGGATTGATCCACCGCAGCCGCAGGGCGTTGCTTAGAACGAAGACCGAGGACATCGACATGGCGCCAGCGGCGAGCATGGGGGAGAGCAGCATGCCGGTCATCGGGAACAGCGCACCCGCTGCCACCGGGATCAGGGCGGTGTTGTAGGCGAAGGCCCAGAACAGGTTTTGCCGGATGTTGCGCAGGGTTGTGTTGGAGATGTGCAGCGCGGTTGCGACGCCCGAGATGCGCCCCGAAACGAGGACTACATCCGCCGCGCCAATGGCCACGTCGGTGCCGGTGCCAAGACCGATGCCGATATCCGCCGTTGCCAGCGCTGGGGCGTCGTTAATGCCGTCGCCGACAAAGGCCGTGACGCCCTCTTGTTCTTGTAACGCTTCGATTTTTCGAGCTTTTCCGCGCGGCAACACATCGCCGAAAATCAGGTCGATGCCCAGTTTACGTCCGATCGAATCAGCGGTTTTTTGAGCATCGCCGGAGATCATGGCGACCTTTCGTCCCTGCGCTTTGAGGGCTTGGATCGTGGCTTTCGCCTCTGGTTTCAACGGGTCTTCGATTGCGAGTGCGGCAATGGCGATGCCGTCGCGCGTCAGAAGGATTGCTGTGCGCCCCTCTTTTGCCCATTGATCCAGCGTTGGCTTAAAGGTGTCGTAGTTGACTTTCTTTTTGTCGAGGTAACGCGGCGCGCCGATCAGGCAGGGGATTGTGTCGATTTCAGCGCTGGCACCAAAACCCGGCTGAATGCGGAACTTGGCTGAATCTGGCAGTGTTAGGGTCTTTTCCTTTGCCGCTTTGCCAATCGCCATTGCCAAAGGATGCTCGCTTTCCGTTTCAATGGCTGCGGCGATGGCGAGTGCTTCATCTTCGGTTACATCGCTGATGGTTTTGATTTCTGTTAGGGTGGGTTTTCCCGTTGTCAGGGTGCCGGTTTTGTCAAAGGCAATGACCTTGGCGTCATTCAAAACTTGCAGCGCGCTTCCCTTGTTGAACAGGATGCCCAGCTCCGCGCCGCGGCCGGTGCCGACCATGATTGAGGTTGGCGTGGCCAAGCCCATGGCACAAGGGCAGGCGATGATCAGAACGGCAACACCAGACACCAACGCGAAGGGTAGGGACGGTTCAGGGCCGAAGATGAGCCACGCCAGAAAGGTCACAAGCGCGGCGGTCATAACGGCGGGGACGAACCAGCGGGTGATCTGGTCCACCATATGTTGAATCGGCAGTTTTGCGCCCTGTGCCTGTTCGACCATGCGAACGATTTGGGCCAGCATGGTGTCGGCGCCAACAGCTGTGGCACGAACGCGTAGCGCGCCAGTCGAATTAACCGTGCCGCCAGTTACTTTCAGCCCCTGCGTTTTCAGAACTGGCAGGGGTTCACCCGTGATCATGCTTTCGTCAACATGGCTTTCGCCGGACAGCACCTCGCCATCGGTTGCAACGGCATCGCCGGGACGCACAAGAAAGGTATCGCCCGGCGAAATCTCTTCGAGGTCTACTTCGACTTCAGCCCCGTTCCGTTCGATCCAAGCGGTGCGGGGTCGCAACTGCATTAAAGCGCGGACGGCTTCGCCGGTTCGCCCCTTGGCGCGCGCCTCCATCCAGCGGCCAAAAAGGATCAGCACAATAATGACCGCAGCACTTTCAAAATAGACACTATTCGTGCCTTTAGGGAATATATTGGGAAGAAAGGTGGCCGTTGTGGAATAGAGAAATGCAGCGCCAGTGCCGACGGAAACGAGGGAGTTCATATCGGGAGACAGGCGCAGAAGTTGGGGGATGCCTTTCAGGAAAAAAGCCCGGCCCGGCCCGATCAGAACGAGGGTTGTGAGCAGAAATTGTAACACGCGGATGTTTTGCATTCCGAATGTGCTGTGCAGCCAGTGATGAAACGCGGGGAACAGGTGTCCGCCCATTTCCATTAGGAAAACCGGCAAGGCAAGTCCGGCGGCAATCAGGGTTTTACGCTGCAAAGCATGGATCTCGGCCCGCTTTTGTTCGGCGATGTCATGGGTGCTTTGGGCGCGGACAGAGGCGGGAAAACCCATATCGGACAGGGTGTTAATGATAGCGGAGGGCTGAAGGGTGCCGGAGGTGAATTCGATGGTAGCGGTTTCATTGGCGGGATTAACCGTTACTGACAGCACGCCGGGGAGGGCGGAAAGCGCGGCTTCAATGGTAACACTTGCCGCGCCGGAAAAGTCCTCAAGTGCGAGTTCCAGTCGGTCGCGCACAATCGGGTAGCCTGCTTTTTCAAGAGCGTTAGAGACTGTTTTCAACCTCTCCGGATCATTTAGTTCAAATTGCGCGGTTTCGGTTGCAAGGTTAACCGCCGGCTGACTCAGGCCTTCTTGTACCTGCAAAATCCGCTCGACCCGCCCCACACAAGCTGCGCAGGTCATTCCTTCAATTTGAACGATGATTTCCGACATTTTATTTCCCGCCCCTGATTGTCCGATTGACCCGCACGATCCTATGCTTCAAACCACTTAATGACTGGAGGAAATGACGATGAAATTCAATATCCCGGATATGACATGCGGTCATTGTAGTGCCAAAATCGAGAATGCTGTGATGGAACAGGATGAAGCGGCGTTTTTGGAGTTTGATATGGAGGCACGTTCGGTGGAGATCGACAGCGATTTGTCGAGCGATGCGCTGATGGCGGCAATTGAGGCTGCTGGCTTTGAGGCGAAACCCGCTGGTTAATGGCGCTGCATGGCTATTAAAGGCGCTTCTTTATCTGTTTACCTGACGCTTCGACGGGTCTGGGGCGCGGTTTTTGCGCGCGGTCAAGAAGCGGATCGGTTTGCGGAACTACCCGAAATCTCGTTGGGGAGCGGGGTTCTTTGGGTTCATGTTGGCGATGCGACAGATGGCGCGGCGCTTTCCGATGTGTTGGAAGAGCTTCTGGAAGATCGACCGGATTTGTTTGTATTGGTGACGAAACAGAAGGGCTCTGACACGAAGCGCCTTGCGTCGTTGTTGCCAGCGAATGCGCGCGTTGAGATCGCTCCACCAGACCTGCCATCTGCAGCAAATGCCTTTATTAGACACTATAAACCGGATGTTTGCTTGTGGCTTGATTTGACGCTCAACGTGTCTTTGCTGGAAGCGGCGAAAAATGTTGAGCTGATTATGGCAGACGCGGCGGTTCCATTGCCGGGTGCGGGGAATTGGTTGCCGGGCGTGCAGCGTGCTGCTTTGCGCTACTTTGACAAATTTCTGGTTTTGGATACGCGGCAGGATCGGAAGTTGCGCCGGTTGGGGGTTGCGGATGATAAGCGCGAGGTTGTTGGTAAATTACAGGGCGTGACGGCGCCTTTGCCATGTTCGCAAGCAGAGCGTGATTCGCTGGCGGAATTGTTTGCTGCGCGACCGGTTTGGCTGGCGGCGGGGTTGCCGTTGCGGGAGCTTGGTGCGGTGTTGACGGCGCATAAACACGCTAACCGGCGGTCGCATCGTTTGTTGCTGGTGATTTCGCCACAAGATATGGCCGATGGTGAGAAAATGTTGGCGCAGGTCGAGGCGGCGGGGTGGTCAGCCGGGCTTCGGTCGCGTGATGATGAGCCGGAATCGCGGGTTGATGTCTATATCGCGGATTTGCCGGAAGAGCTTGGGCTTTGGTATCGGTTGGCGCCGGTAAGCTTTCTGGCCGGCTCGCTTTTGGGCGATGGGCCGGGCAATCCGAGTGAGGCGGCAGCGCTGGGAACGGCGATGATAATAGGCTCTAATTCGGGGGAATATGAGCAGTCTTGCCGAAGATTTATTGAAGTTGGGGCGGCGATTTCGGTGGCAGATGCGGCGGAGCTTGTGGAGGCAGTGGAGCGGCTTTTGGCGCCGGATCAGGTTGCTTTGATGGCGTCGGCTGCCTGGGCTGAAATTACCGCGGGTGCAGGTGCGTTGGACAGGGTGGTTGAGACAGTGAACGCGGCTTTGGATGCGCGAGGCGTTTGAGGGGATGGGGGGTGCGAATTGGCAAACGCGTCTGCTTCGGCCGTTTCAAATCGGTAAAAAGCCTATTGTTAGAGACTATTCTTTAGCGAAAATCCCCGTTGTTGAAGTGGGGTCTCTTTCAATGGGCGGAACGGGGAAGACACCCTTTGTGATTGCGCTTTGTCAGCATTTGGCGATGCGGGGGTGCGTTGTGAATGTTGTATTGCCCGGCGAGGGTGCGGCGCGATTGGTTAACGAGCGGACGGACCGGGCGGATGTTGTTGGCGACGAACCCTTGCTGGTTGCTGCCTTCGCGCCTTGTTGGGTCGCAAAAGACCCTATTGCGGGGGTTTTGGCGGCACAAGAAGCGGGAGCGGATCTTGTTGTTGTCGAGGAGGCGGGGGCATTGGGGCGCAATCCGTCGGCGTTAACCGTGTTGGTTGAGGATGCCTGGCGCGGGCTTGGCAATGGGTTGGCGTGGCCGGTAGGGCCGCTTAAGCAACCTGTTTCGACTGGCCTGGCCGCAGCGGATTACAAGATCGTTATTGGCGTGCCGCGCGCAACCGAACGGTTTTTGCAGAACTGGGAGAGCTTTGTGCCCGCTCGTTTGAACGTCTTGCAGACGGGTATTGAGTTTGACGGCATGTCGATTGTGGCTTTTGCTGGCATCACATCGCCGGAACGGTTTTTTCAAACTCTGACCGGATTGGGTGCGAAACTCGTGCGTGCGCAGGCGTTGGAAAACCATCAGAAGCTTACCCCGGCCCTTATGCACCGCTTGGAGGCGGAGGCGTTACTGCGCAATGCCCAGTTGGTGACGACGGAAAAAGACGCAGTGCGATTGCCCCGCGCCTTTCGTGCTAAAGTTATCAGCCTGCCGGTTCGCCTCGATGTTGAGGACTGGACCGGGTTTGATGAAAAACTGGCTCAGTTGGAAGCCAGTATTTCATCAAGAATTTCAGTCAGGTCTGCGTAAGACATATTTTTGTAGAGCGTACCATTTATAGTAAACGACGGGGTGCCGGTGACACCCGCATCGCCCGCATGTTTCTGATACGCCGCGATCATGCTCTGCGCCATATTCTTATCGGCGAGGCAGGTGTCCAGCTGTTCGTCGTTCAGTCCCGCGACCTTGCCGATCTTGCGGAGGTTGGCAAGGATTTCGTCTTCTTGCCCGTTGCCAATCCAGTCATTCTGCCCGGAATAGATCAGGTCGATCAGGCCATAATAGCGCATATCGCCACCACAGCGTGCAACCATCCCGGCCCAAAGCCCGAACCGATCAAAGTAAACTTCGCGGTGCATGAAATAGACCTTGCCGGTGTCGATGTAATTCGCCTTCAGCTTTTTGAAGGTGTTTTCATGGAAGGTCGCGCAATGTGGGCAGGTGAAGGACGCGTATTCGACAAAGGTGATCGGCGCGTTTTCGTCGCCTAAGGTGATGTCGGGGGCGAGTTCGATAGCTTCATCGGCAATCGGGGTGGTGAGGTCGTTCATGGTGATTGCGTTGTTGGGGCGGTTAACCAAAACCGCGCCGCCGACGGCGACCGTGATAGCAACAAGGATAAGAGGGATCAGTTTGTTCATTTTACTGCCTGTTTTTTAGCGTTTCGTGCGAGGATATTGGCGCCCAGCGCATCAAGAGCGTTGCGCAGGTCGGTGTTCGCGATGCTTTGGGTGGATTGGTGAACGGCGTTTAGCTCTTCCGGGTCCGGTTTTGGGGTTTCTGACGGTTTTGGGCGCCTAAACTGGGCCTGACCTTCGGCAAAGCCCGTTGGGGCGGTTTGCGTGATACGGATGCGGGAGACAGCGGCGTAACCGTAAACCGCGTTGATCTTTTCGCGTAGGCTATCGCGGCGCATGTCGACCATCGGGGCATTGGCGCCGGTTGTCAGCAAGGTGAGTGTCGCGCCGAAGCCGTCGCGCGCGTAAGACATCTCCACCGGCCGGGTCATGCGCGCCATTTCCGGTCCGACGACTTCTTCCCAGCGGGTCAGCAAACGGGTCACACCGAAGCCACGGCTTTCCGCTGCCGAGCGCACCCGCGCCGATACCAGTCGGGCGGTTCGCTCAAATCCGCGCTTGCGGCGCTTGTGGTTTTCAGCATTGCTGTTCAAAAGCTGTCCTTTCCTGACAATATATTAAGGGAGGTTGCCGCCGGGGACTATAGTCTTTGCGGCATTGGGGATAACGAATGCGCGATGAGTTGCAAATGGCCGACGATTTGCTCGCTTGGTATGATGCCAATGCGCGGGAATTGCCTTGGCGTATGCCGCCGTTGCGGTCTCGGGCGGGGGAATTGCCGGATCCGTATCACGTTTGGTTGTCCGAGATTATGCTGCAGCAAACGGGTGTGGTCACGGTGCGGGAGTATTTTTTGCGCTTTTTGGCGCGTTGGCCGGATGTTGCAGCGCTGGCGGCGGCGCCTGACAGCGAGGTCATGGAGGAATGGGCCGGGCTTGGATATTACGCGCGGGCGCGGAATTTGCTGAAATGCGCGCGGGTTGTGGCCTCAGAAATGGCTGGGGAGTTTCCACGCAGTGAGGCGGAGCTTTTGCGTTTGCCGGGGATCGGTCCTTATACCGCCGCTGCGATTGCTTCCATCGCGTTTGGTGCGCGAGCGGTTGTGGTGGATGGCAATGTTGAGCGGGTGATGGCGCGGGTGCGGCGGATTGAGACACCTCTGCCAGCGGCGAAACCGGAAATTCGGGCGGTTATGGAACAGCACACGCCGCGGGAACGCTCAGGCGATTTTGCGCAGGCGGTGATGGATCTTGGCGCGACAATCTGCACGCCGCGCAATCCGAAGTGTCTATTATGCCCAATAGAGACACATTGCGTGGCATATCGGGACGGGGTTCAGGAGAGTTTGCCGCGCAAAGAGAAGAAAAAACCGAAGCCGACACGCTTTGGCATTGTGTATGTGGCGCGACGCGACGGGGAGGTTTTGTTGGAGCGGCGTCCGGATAAGGGGCTGTTGGGCGGTATGTTAGGTTTTCCCGGTGGGGATTGGGGCGAAGCGGCGCAGGAGAAGCCGCCGGTTGAGGCGATGTGGCGGGAAATGCCCGGCGAGGTGCGCCATACGTTTACCCATTTTCATTTGCGATTGCGGGTTATGGTGGGGGAAGTTCCGCCCGGTTTGGCGCCGGATGTTGGCGCGTTTCAGCCGCCCCCGCCGGATAGTGCGCTGCCAACGGTGATGCGCAAAGTCTGGCGCGCGGCGTTAACCCACAATTGACCCTAGCGACGTTCTGCGTAAGCTCCCGGCAGGGTAGTCTTCGAGGTTTCGCCATGATCCCCGCATCCGCTTTTTCGCATTTGCACCGCGCTTTGCCGTTTTGGGCCTCGCTGGCCTTGCTTCCGCTGATGTTCCTGTCGATTCGTTTCGGCGGCTGGTTTCTGCTTTTGCCGCCTGCCGGGGCGTGGTGGCTCTATACATTTCTGGATGCGATTTTGGGGAGAAGCACAGAGAATCAGGATCCAGACACCCCGGATGATGATCTGTTTTGGTATAAGCTGATTACCTGGATTTGGCTGCCAATTCAGGTGGTTATGATTTTTGGCACCATTCTTTATGTCACCGAAACAGATCATTTGCAGCTTTGGGAAAAGTTTGGGGTGTTCTTTGGCATTGGGGTTCTGAGTGGTTCGATCGGCATCGTTTATGCGCATGAGTTGATGCACCAACGAAATCGATTTGAGCGATGGCTGGGGGATTTGTTGCTGGGAACGGTGCTGTATAGTCATTTTCGTACGGAGCATCTGTTGGTGCATCATCCTTGGGTTGGCACGCGCCGAGATGCGGTCACGGCGCGGTATAATGAGGGGTTTCATCGGTATTTTGCACGGGTTTTTTGGACGGGGCCGCAGTCTGCGTGGTCGGCGGAAAAGGCGAGGTTGGCGCGGCGGGAGCTTTCGCCGCTGGATGCGTCCAATCCGTTCTGGCGCTATTTTGCTGTGCAGCTTGGCGCGTTGATTTTGGCCTTTTTGGCGGGCGGCTGGCTTGGGTTGGCGTTATTTGCTTTTCAGGCGATCGTGGCGATCTGGCAGCTTGAGTTAACCAATTATGTCGAGCATTACGGCCTGACCCGGAAGTATTTGGGCGATGGGAAATATGAGCCGGTTCGTCCGCATCATAGTTGGAACGCCGATCACATCGCGACCAATTGGCAGTTCATTAACCTACAGCGGCATTCGGATCATCATTACAAACCTGCGCGACGCTTCCCCTTGTTGCAGACCTACCCCGCCGACGTCGCGCCTCAGCTTCCGTTTGGCTATCCGTTGATGACAACATTGGCGATGATTCCGCCGGTTTGGCGGCGCGTTATGAACCCCAGAGTGCGCAAATGGCATGCGGATTTTTATCCCGAGATCAAGGATTGGGGGCCGTATAAGCGCGGGGAGCATCCGTTGCCGGTGGTGCGTTAAAAAACCCCCGCCATGAAGGCGGGGGAGTTGGGTGCCGCGGCACGTTGGCCACAGGCACAGGCGGTAACTTTTTAGGGTCTAAGCCGCTTATTAGAGACTACATTTCTGCGCGAATTTGTTGGCGTAACACGTCAATAGAGACCGTTTTGCCATCGCGCTTGAAGTGCCAGTAGGTCCAGCCATTGCAGGACGGGGCGCTTTCCAGCGCGGCGCCAACTTGATGGATCGAGCCTTTTACGTCGTTTGCAATCAAGGTGCCATCGGCGCGAACTTTGGCAATTTCACCGCGGGGCGAAACCAGCTTTTCGCCGGGCCGCAACATGCCGCGTTCGACAAGCTGGCCGAAAGGAACACGGGGTTGGGCGCGTTTCGACGTGGTGACGTCTAGTGCTTCTTTGTCGAATTTACGGATACGTGCGATCCGCTTCTCCGCAACCTTGCGATACTCTTCTTCGCGCTCGATGCCGATAAATTCCCGGCCCAGCATTTTCGCGACTGCGCCGGTGGTGCCGGTGCCGAAGAATGGGTCCAGGATAACGTCACCCGGATTTGTAGTGCCGACAATGACCCGATGCAGCAGGGCTTCCGGTTTTTGTGTCGGATGGGCTTTTTCACCGGCGTCGTTTTTCAGGCGTTCATGGCCGGTGCAGATCGGAAGCACCCAGTCAGACCGCATCTGAATGCCTTCGTTCAGCGCTTTCAGGGCTTCATAGTTAAATGTATATTTGGCGCCTTCGCTTTTAGAGGCCCAGATCAGGGTTTCGTGGGCGTTGGTCAGGCGTTTGCCGCGAAAGTTTGGCATCGGGTTCGACTTGCGCCAGACCACATCGTTCAGGATCCAAAAGCCTTGATTTTGCAGTTCGGCGCCCATGCGGAATACGTTGTGATAAGAGCCGATGACCCAGATCGCGCCGGTGGGTTTCAGAATGCGGCGCGCGGCGGATAGCCACGCATGGGTAAACTGGTCATAGGCTTTGAAGCTGGAAAACTGGTCCCAATGATCGTCGACCGCGTCCACTTTGGAATTGTCCGGTCGATGCAAATCGCCGCGCAACTGCAAGTTATACGGCGGATCTGCGAAGATCAGGTCAACGGAGTTCTCCGGCAGGGCGTTCATCGCTTCGATGCAATCGCCCGCAAGAATTTGGTTGAGCGGCAGCGCCTGAGCTGCCACAGCATTTTTTATCGTCATTACTCTGCCTCAATCCGGCGCTTTGTGCGCTCGTTTATTGAGTACAAAGATGATTCAAAGGCGATTCGCAGTCAAATTCTTTTTTGAATCAAAGTGTTATGTTTTTTCTTGATACAAGATATTGTGGACTGGTTTGAACGAACGCCTATGATGAGGGGTGATCCCTAATTCTTTCAAAGCGGAAAGGTGATTTTTGGATGGATATCCGGCATTGGTTTCCCATCCATAGCCCGGATGCTGTTGCGCTAATCCCACCATCAGTCGGTCGCGGGTGACTTTCGCGACAATCGAAGCCGCTGCAATCGACAGGGATTTTGCATCCCCTTTTACAACGGCTTCCGCTGACAGGGTGAGGTTATTGGGGATGCGATTGCCGTCAATTAGGACATGATCCGGTTGTTCCGGCAGATTTTCCAGCGCGCGAATCATGGCAAGATGGGAGGCTTGCAGGATGTTGATCTCGTCGATTTCTTCAACGCTGGCTTCTCCGATGCCGACTTGAGCGGATTGTAAGATGGTATCGAATAACGTTTCACGTTTTCTGGGGCTGAGTTTTTTGGAATCGTTCAGCCCTGCCGGGATGTTGTTGGGGTTGAGAATGACCGCGGCGGCGGTGACGGGGCCAGCGAGCGGGCCGCGGCCAACTTCATCGACGCCAGCAACCTTTTTGGCCCCGTTATTTTGCGCGGTTGTTTCAAGATCGAAGTTTGGATGCGTCATGAGGGTTGGTTAATTTGCGGCTTTGAGCAAGTCAAACGTCATAGTTAAAAGTAACTTCGGACCAGGGCGCCTGAGATTAGGGACCATCCGTCGGCGACGACAAAAAAGGCCAATTTGAATGGCATTGAAACGATGGCGGGTGGCACCATCATCATCCCCATGGACATCAGGACGGCGGCGACGACGAGGTCGATGATCAGAAAGGGGAGGAAGACGAGGAAGCCGATCTGAAAGGCGCGGGTGATTTCGCTGAGCAGAAAAGAAGGGACGATGAGGGAGAGGTTGGCCGAGGGATCGAGTTCGGCGGTTGCGGTTTGTGGGCGCAGGCTGGCGAGGTTGTCGAAAGTGTCTGGGTCGATGCGGTTAACCATAAATACCCGGAAGGGAGAAAGTGCGTTGGCAAACGCGGTTTCCAGTTCCATTTCTCCTTGAGAATAGGGTTCTGCGCCGGTTTCCCATGCTTCGACAAGAACGGGTTCCATGATGAAATAAGACAGGAACAGGGCGAGCGAGATGATCAGCATGTTGGGGGGGGATTGTTGCAGGCCGATTGCGTGTCGGAGGATGGACAGGACGGTGACGATGAACGGAAAGCAGGTGATCATGACTGCGAGTCCGGGAACCAGACTCAGCAAGGTGATCAGGACGATTAACTGTATGGAGCGGGTGGCCAGTCCTGTGTCGCTATCGACGGAGAGGGTGATGTCTTGCGCAAAGGCTGCATCGGACAGGCCGATGAGCAATATGCCGATCAGTGTGAGGGTTTTGAAGAAGTGCGTCATTCTGCGACCTGGATTTCGTGTTGTGAGCTATTTAGCCCGAAAATCTCGGTTAACCGGACGGCCAGACCCGGCCCGTTCGGGGTATCGATTTCTTCCAGCTCGCCTTTGGCAATCAGGGTATCGCGGACGTAGAGTTCTACGGGATCATTTACCCGTGTATCCAGCGGAAGGATTGTTTCGGGTTTCAGGTTCAAAAGCTCCTGAATCGAGGGGTGCGCACGTCCGACGCAGATGGTGATTTCGATGGGCACCTGGCCGAATGGGGTGTTGGTGCATTGATTGTTATCCATGTTTGAAAGCCTTTCCATTTAACTCGAACAAATCCTGAATAGCGGTTTTGATTCGGCTTTGTGCCTCGGCAAAGTCGACGCGTTTCTCGATGTTTCCAGAGCGCAAAAATATTTGTCCTTCAGCGAGGCTTGGCTCTTCTGTTAAGGTAAAAGGCAAGCTGGTTTCCTGAGGTAGAAAGCGCTCAAGTGTGGGCAAATTCGCCGGGGCGGTTACGATTTCTATGGGTGCGTCGATGTTTTGATCAGCGACGTTCAGGAGTTCTTCCAAAACGGTTTGACCGATGCTTTGCGCGAAGGTTTGCGGCAGTATTTTTTCAACGATGCCGTTCAGGAATGGTTCGAGCGTATTCATCACATGCGTTCGGGCTTCGTGGAAGGTGAATCCCAAATCCTGCAGGTTGCGTGAAAACTCGACGCCGATTTTTTCCTGTTCTGCTTCGTCGGATTTTAGTGCGTCGTTCCATCCGGTTTTGTAGCCGGATTCGTATGCTTCCAGCCGGATTTGTTCGAGAATGGCGGGGTCGGGGTCGCTCGATCTTGTAGTGCTGTCGGGTGTTGATTGGGTTTGTTCGAAAACCTCAAGGTTAATTTTCGTCATTACGCTTCCTCCATCCACCCGTGGAGGATTTCCATCATTTCATCGCCTTTTTCATCGATCATGGCGCGCAGGCGGTCGACTGGGTCTTTGGGTACGCTATCGGTGCTTTGCACCTTATTCGTTTCGCTGTTCAACTCGAGGTCGGACACATTTGTGATTTCACCGAGATCGGGGAAAGAACCGTCGTCGAGTTCACCGGACAGAACGGGGAGGGTTTCCGGTGTTTTTTGCGTTGATTTGGCAATTTTCGGTGTTTCTGTTTTGCTGCTTTTGGTTAGGGCTGGACGGATCACGAAAAGCCCCAGAATGATAGCAACTGCGGCCAGAACCAGCAGGCGAATCAGCGACATCGCGTCGAAGTAGATATTTGACAGCATAGTGGAGGAGGCTTCAGATCCTGCTTCGGGCAGTGGGCTGAATTGCATGGATTTAATGGTTAAGCTGTCCCCACGCGCCTCATTGAAACCAACCGCAGAGGCAACCAACTCTCGGAGGGCCTCCATTTCGGCTTGTTCGCGCGGTGCCCATGTGGTTGCGCCACTGGCGTCAGTTGTTTCAATACCGTTAACCAATACGGCAACGGTGATGCGCTTGACGGTTCCGGGCCCGCGTTGGATTTCCCGCGTGGTTTCGGAGATTTCATAGTTAATTCTCTCGCGCGTTTCCGTGTTGTTGGAGGCGGATTTTTCGTCGCCGTCAGCGCCATCCCCGTCCGGCAGGTTCGACGCCACGGTGACCCCACCCGCGCCCGATTCGCTTGCCGTTGCAGCGGTTTCGGCCGTTTCTGTGGCAATCGCAACGCGGCTTTCGGGGTCGACCTTCCGTTCAACAATCGTTTCGCTTTCTTTGGCGGTTTCAACGGAAACTTCGACCACGGCGTTGCCGTATCCAACCCGCGCTTCCAGAATGCGTTCAACGTTCTCGCGCATTTCCTGCGCACGATCAGTGCCGTCAGCACCGCTGCTTGGCGCATCATCGCCAACCGCGATCAGGCCGCCGCGCGTATCAATGACAGAGACATCGGCGGCGTTCAGCCCCGGCACCGCCGAGGCGACCAGAAAACGCAGCGCTTTTGCCTGCGCGGAGGACAGGGAGCCTTCGCGGGTGGTGACTGTGACCGAACCTGTCGGCGCGGCGCGCTGGCGAAACCCGGAGCCGCTTGGTGCGCCAATATGAACGCGGGCGGATTGTATCAGGGGCGAAGAAACGATGGTTCGGGCGAGTTCTCCCTCTTTTGCGCGCCAATAAGCGGCATCGAACATCTGACTCGTTGTGCCAAAACCGGACAGTCCGTCCAGCAATTCGTAGCCTTTGCCCGAATCAGACGGCAGTCCTTCGGTTGCCAGAGTCATGCGAAGTTGATCGCGCATGGCGGCTTCTACATAAATGGCGCCAGAGCGCACTTCATGTGCTGCGCCCTGAGCTTCCAGAGCTTTAACCACTTCCCCAGCCGCTCCCGGTTCCAGGCCCGCATATAAGAGAGCCATAGAGGGGGCGGTTGCCATTCGCGACAGGCCAAGCACCGCTGCGAACATGGTTAATGTCGCACCAATAACAATTATCCGTTTGCGCAAATCCAGCGCTTTCCATGCCGATTGGAACTGATCCAAGACGTGACTCCTTCTGTGAGCGGGCTTTTGCCCCCGTCACGAGTCACTTTGATTGGTCGATCTTAATAATTGGTTAGCACCTGTCGATTTATAAGCGATTCGTGAAAAAAATTTTGGTGCAACATGGCTGACGAAGAAAAAACAGTCGAAGAAGGCGCAGAAGTGCCTAAGAAAAAAGGCAAGAAGGGCCTGATTATAGGTGTCGTCCTGGCGTTGATTCTGGGGGCAGGCGGTTTTTATGCGACGTATTCGGGAATGATTCTCGGTGCGGCGGAGCATGAAACTGTGCCTGATGAAACGGTTGCGGCTGAGTTGCCGGAGGTCGCTTTTGTGCCCTTGGAGCCGCTGGTTGTGTCTCTCGGAGCGCAGGCGCGCAACCGGCATCTGCGGTTTCGGGCGGAGTTGGAAGTGGCTCCCGCCTATTCCGCGGATGTCGCAAAGTTGAAACCACGCGTCATGGACGTGTTGAATTCCTATCTGCGGGCGGTGGATGTCGCAGAACTCGAAGATCCCGCGTCCTTGATCACGCTGCGCGCGCAAATGTTGCGGCGCATACAGCTTGTTACGGGCGCGGGGCGGGTGCGCGATCTGCTGATTATGGAATTTGTGCTGAATTAAGGTTGAGAAAGGATGGCCAGAATGGACCAGATTTTAATTTATTCTTCGGATCTTTTGCTGGGATTGGGTGCGATTGGGGCTGCGATTTATTGCATGATTCTTGCGCGAAGGCTGAAGAAATTCAACAACCTCGAAAATGGGGTTGGCGGTGCGGTTGCTGTTTTGTCGGCGCAGGTCGATGACATGACGAAAACCCTGGAAACGGCGCGAAAGTCGGCGGAAGTGTCATCTAAAACCCTGACGGATTTAACCAAGCGCGCGGAAGAATCGGCAACGAAGCTCGAGCTGATGATGGCGTCGTTGCACGATTTGCCTGACGAGCCAGCGGAAAAAGCTTTGGATAAGGACTGGGAAGAAACCGCAGTTTTAAAAAAGGAAGCGCCGGTTTTTTCCAGCAAACGACAGCTTAAGGAGGCGGTGTGATGGCGCGGAACAAAAGAAAGCCACGCAGGCGGGCGGGACGTGGTGTTCTGTGGTTAATTGTCGGCGCTTTGATTTCTTCAGCTTTACTGCGTTTGGGCGGAGGGGCTGGTCAGGCTATCGCTGCAGGCGTTTCGGGTCTTGAAATTGCGCATCCGGTTGACGCGGAGGTTTTGTCGCAATGCGAGTCAGACCCGGACCTGGAACCGTTGATTTCAGAGTTAACGCTTCGCAGAGAAGAGCTGGATGCGTTGGAACATAAACTGGCGGCGCGGGCGCAAGCACTCAATGTTGCCGAACAAAGTATCCGCGATCAGATGGCCAAACTTGAACAAGCCGAGACTGCATTGAAAGCGACGATGGAGTTGGCATCGAGCGCTGCTGAAGATGATCTGAGTCAGCTTACGACGGTGTATGAAAGCATGAAGCCAAAGGATGCAGCGGCGCTCTTTGAAGAAATGGATCCCAAATTTGCGGCGGGGTTTCTGGCGCGAATGCGACCGGACAGCGCGGCCAGTATTCTGGCCGGATTAGATCCGCAAATCGCTTATTCAATCAGCATTTTGCTCGCCGGGCGAAATGCGCAAGCGCCAACACAGTAAGGGGTGGTTTTGAAATGATCGGAATTGTTGGCATTATAATGATTTTTGTCATGGTGTTCGGTGGCTATATTGCGGCTGGCGGTAAGATGGCGATCATTTTGAAATCTTTGCCTTTTGAATTTACCATGATTGGTGGCGCGGCGGCTGGTGCGTTTGTGATTTCAAATGATGTTCCGGCGATCAAGCATACATTGAAGGACTTGAAGAAGGTTTTCAAAGGGCCAAAATGGCAGCCTGAAGATTATAAACAGCTTCTTTGTTTGCTTTTTGAACTAATTCGGCAGGCACGTCAAAATGCCGTGGCGCTTGAGGAGCATATCGAGAACCCTGAAGAAAGCGCAATTTTCTCTAAATATTCGAAAATTTTGGAAGATCAGGAAGCGGTGGATCTGATCTGTGATACGTTGCGTTCCGCTTCAATGAATTACGATGATCCGCATCAGGTTGAAGAAGTATTGGAAAAGCGTATGGAGGCAAATTTGCACCATGCCTTGCATTCCAGTCATGGGCTTCAGACGATTGCAGACGGCTTACCCGCGCTGGGAATTGTTGCGGCGGTTTTGGGTGTTATCAAGACCATGGGGTCGATTGATCAGCCGCCGGAAGTGCTTGGCAAATTGATCGGTGGAGCGCTGGTCGGGACTTTTTTGGGAGTTTTTCTAGCCTATGGTATTGTCGCGCCCTTTGCGTCGAAAGTTAAAACGGTTGTTGAGGAAGATGCGCATTTTTATCAGCTGATTCGTGAAGTGCTTGTCGCCAATCTGTACAACCACTCAACCAATATCTGCATCGAAGTCGGTCGGCAAAACACGCCGAGTCATATTAGGCCGAGCTTTTCTGATTTGGAAGATGCCCTTAAGGAAGTGAAGAAAGAAGCGGCATGATCCGGTTATTATTGGCATTTCTTATCTTTTTGCCGGGGCAGGCAGTCGCGCAGCAAGTCAGGGTGACATCCGGTGAGCATGTTGGTTTTACCCGATTGGTTATCAATTTTCGTGCGCCAACGGAATGGATGGTCGGGTCTGTTGAAAGTGGTTATGCGTTTCGGGCGCTTGAATTTGATCGCGGTTATAATCTGAGTAAGGCGTTTGATTTGATCCCGCGTCACCGTGTTCGGGATATTGTGCAAACCGATACGGGTGATTTGCAGATCAGAACAGATTGTGACTGTCATATTAACGCATTTGAGCTTGCGGCGGGTCAGGTTGTTATTGATGTGATGGACGGCCCGGCTCCTGAAGAACTGGCGAGCTTTCAGGAACCGTTGGACCTGCGTCTGAAGGACCTTGGATTGGCAACTGATTTAGGGGAGTCTGATACGCCGGAAGTGCATATTCAGCTACCAGTTGTTTTAGACCCCCGAGCGCATCACGGGTTATTGCCCTCATTTGAGCCGATCGAAACCAAAGTGGAGTCTGCTGCTCTTGCGTCTGAATCGGGCGAAAACTTACAGAGGGCAGCTGAATTGGCCGTAACTCTCTCGGAGGAAATGGCACGCGCGGCGGCAATGGGGTTTGTGGAACCCGCTCTTGAGGAAATAGAGCCTTATGAAGATGTGTTAGATCATGACGTGGAATTTGTGGCTCCTGAGTCGGAGCAAACGCCAATATCGGTTGAGCCGCTTCCAGTGGAAAAAACGCATATTGCGATTGAGACCAGCCTTGAAAGAGCTTTGGCTGATCATATGGACCCTGATGATTCTATTCTTGTCAATGCTGGCGGTGAGGCATGCTTGGATGGTAAATTGTTTAATATTTCGGAATGGGGTGGAAAATATGGCGTAGAAACCGGGATTGGCGCGTTTCGCTCCGGTGTTTTGGGAGAGTTTGATTTAACGCAGAGTCAAGGCGTTGAAGAACTTGTGCGTTACTATCTATTTATGACCTTCGGCGCGGAAGCAAAGGCCATTCTTTCTCAATTTGGCGCAGATCTTGATAATGTGAATGTTTATATCACAATGGCGGACATTTTGGACCAACGCCCTGTCCAAAATGCAGAAGCGTTTCTTTCACAGTTAGAATGTAACAGCCCTGCCGCATTATGGGCATTGCTGGCGCAAAGTGAACTACATGCTGAAATTGATTTAAATGAAGCGGGCATCATTAGGTCTTTTTCGCAGCTTCCAGTGCATTTGCGGTCATATTTAGGGCCCTTGGTTGTGGAAAAATTGCTGGATTTTGATCGTGAATCCGCTGCGGAGTCGGTGGAAGCTGTTGTACGTCGTATCGAAGATGTGACTCCAGAAATGCAACTGATGTCTGCAAGAATTGCGCGGGTTTCAGGTGATGCAGCTGGGGCGGAGGAGCTTTTGGGCGATTTGATATCAGTTTCTTCTACTGCCTTGGAAGATGCTGTTGTTGAGCGTGTGGATATCGCTTTGGATGCCGGCGAAGCCATTGATCAAGAAACAATAGAGTTGCTTGAAAGCCTGGTTTTTGAGCATCGAGATGACTCTGTGGCAAAGCCTTTACAGACTCGTCTTATATCGGCGCTGATTCAAAATCAGGAGCTTAAGCGGGCAGCAAAATGGTTAAGTATTATGGGGGAAAGGCATCCTGAGTTGTTTGCGGATTTTGTGGATTCACTGCTTTTTGCTTTAGCAACATCAGGAAAAGCTGCGGATCTTGCCTGGGTCGTTGCAAAGAATGCAGAATGGTTAACCATTGCAAAACCTGAGATCAGAGCAGGAATTGCGAAGGCGTTGTTAGATGGGCAACTGCTGGAAGCTGCTCGGCATGTACTTGCGAGTTCCACATCAACACCTTTGTTGGAAGAGCGGCTGGTGTTGGCAGAGCTTGTGATTTTGGATGGCAATGCGGAATCGGCCATTGGGTATTTGGTGGGTATTGAAACGGATGCTGCCAAACGCCTTGAGGCGCGCGCTTTGTTGGATATGGGTAAAACTGATCAAGCTATGGTGCTTTTGAGTGAATTGGATGCTCCTGAGGAAGTAGCGGCAGTTGCTTGGGAAAATGGCGTATGGAATCAGGCAAAGTTAAGTCCAGTAAGTGCGATTGAAACGGCGTCAGTCGCAATGGCTGAGATTGAGAGTCAAGAAAAAGAGCTTGCTGACTCCGAAGATCTATCTTTGGAGCGCACCAGTGATCTTTTGGAAGAAAGTGCTGCTTCCAGAGATTTGATCAAGAATCTTTTGTCGTCTACGGCAATAAATCCGGATGTTGTTAACCGATGATAAACCAAACCTGAAGTAACATGGTCCAGACGCAAAATGCGGGTAGGTCATGTTGGATGGGTTCAAGATGAGCTTAAAAGCTCAATGGATATTGCAACAGAAGCTGGTTTCTCAGTTTCTTGTAGTTTCGATATTAGCATTTGCTCAGATATTTTCAGCTGGTGTTGCGAAAAGTGATGTCAGAGATGAGGAAATTTGTTTGCAAGCTGCGTTCGATGCCGCGCAGGCCATGAATGTTCCGTATCGGGTTTTGGCGGCGATAACACTTGTTGAGACCGGGCGTGAGTTAAAGGGCGTGCTTCGATCGTGGCCTTGGGCGATTAACAATGCTGGTGAAGGGTATTGGCTGGAAAACAAATCTGATGCGTTGCGTCTTGTTCGTGAGCTATCGAATCGTGGAGAAACAAATATTGATACGGGTTGTTTTCAACTTAATCTGAGGTGGCATCGGGAGAATTTTGCTTCGATAGAGGCGATGATTGATCCATTTGAAAATGCGAAATACGCCGCGGCGTTTTTACAAAATCTATACAATGAACACGGAACCTGGCTTGCAGCCGTCGGGGCGTATCATTCGAGAAATGAGAAATTTGCCGCTCGATATCGAGCAAAGTTTTCTGATGTTCTTAATGAATTGGAACAAAAACCGGAAATGCTTCAGCTCACTGAACGCATGCCTGCTGTAACGAGACAGGAAGCCCCGCGGGTGAACCATTTTCCATTTTTAGTAGCAACGGATGGCTATGCCGGCATTGGGTCATTGGTTCCGGTTTTGGAGCGACATCCCAATGCGCTGATCAAGGTGAATTAAAATGGATATCAAGTCTGTTTTTCAGCCGACAATTCTACTCGCGTTGGCGCTTATGGCCATCATTGTTATGATGATTTTGCCCATGCCAGCGTGGGTTTTGGACATTGGACTAGCCGGATCGTTTGCACTGGCCATTTTGATGTTTACCGTGACGCTGTTTATTGAACGTCCACTGGATTTTTCCGCGTTTCCGACGGTGCTTTTGGCATCGCTCATGCTCAGGCTTTCGCTGAATGTGTCTTCCACAAAACTTATCATCGGCAATGGGCATACGGGGACAGCTGCGGCGGGGCGTGTGATTGAGGGCTTTGCTGATTTTGTTATGTCGGGCAGTGTTTTCCTTGGTTTGGTGGTGTTCGGTGTTTTGTTGATTGTGAACTTTATTGTGATCACAAAAGGCGCGGCGCGAATGGCTGAGGTGGGTGCGCGGTTTGCACTGGACGGGATGCCCGGTAAGCAGCTTGCGATTGATGCGGATATGTCGGCGGGGGCGATTGATCACGCGGAGGCGAAAGCGCGTCGCGAGATGGAGCAGGCGGAAACAACCTTTTTCGGGTCTTTGGATGGTGCTTCAAAGTTTGTTAAAGGCGACGCGATTGCCGGGTTGCTCATTACTCTGTTGAATATGGTTATGGGCTTGGCGATGGGCGTGATCATGCACGATATGCAGATCGGACAAGCCTTTGAAACCTATGCGATTTTAACGGTTGGAGATGGTCTGGTCGGTCAAATTCCGGCGGTTATTATTTCTATCGCATCGGCTTTGCTCCTCGCGCGTGGCGGCGCGACGGGTTCAACGGACCTCGCGTTGTTTGATCAACTTGGTAAATACCCGTCCGCATTGGCGACCGTTGCAACCCTGATGGCTCTCTTTGCCCTGGTCCCCGGCTTGCCCTTTTTGCCATTTGTCGCGGGGGCTGCGGCTTTGGGATATGCGGCCTGGCGCGGAAAGTTGCGGCAGGATGCAAAAGCCAAGGAGGAAGTGCAAAAACCGATGGATGAAGCGGATGCGATTGTATCCAAACCGATCGGTGATTTCTTGGAGTTGGATGATATTCATGTCCAATTTTCTCCCGATCTTGTGCCAATGGTATTGGACCCGGCCACGGGTCTGGACGCGCGTATTGAAAACATGCGGAACCATGTGGCCAGTGTCTTTGGCCTGATTTTGCCGGAAATTCGTTTGACAGACGATCCGAGCCTGCCGCCGGGCGGGTATGTCATTCGTATTCAGGGGGTTGAGCAGGCGCAGGACAATTTGAAACCGGATTTGGTTCTTGCCATTCAGTCATCCGATGATGTGATCTTACCGCCCGGTGAAGATGTCCGAGAGCCGGTTTATGGGGCCCCCGCCCGGTGGATTTCCAAGGATCAGCAAGAAGATGTTGCGCTTGTTGGCGGTACGGTCGTTGCACCGACAGAGGTTTTGGCGACTCATTTGCTGGAAGTCATCAAGCGGAACTTCCCGCGTCTGATGAACCTTAAAGTTCTACGCAAATTGCTGCATGAATTTACCAACCTGTCTGACCCGGATAGAGCGGCGGCTAATCGGCAATTGTTGGAGGAATTGGTGCCGGAAAAAGTCCCGACCGAGCTGCTTCTTTCTGTGTTGAAACTGTTGTTGGAGGAGCGGGTTTCTATTCGGAACTTGCCGGTTATCCTTGAAGCCATCGCGGAGGGTCGCAACGTATTTCCGACGCCGGAAGCCATTTGTGAGCATGTGCGGCAGCGTCTTGGATTTCAGTTGATTTCCGAGATCAAGCGGGAGGATGGCACCCTGCCGCTCATTCAGTTGTCGCCCGAATGGGAAGAGGCGTTTCTGCGTCATCAGATTGACAATGACCGCGGCGGGGATGATGTTGCTTTACCGCCCGACGCGTTCAACAAACTAGCTAACGGCATCGCGGATAAAATTGCGCAAGCGGGGGACAAAGGCGTTTACCCTGCTTTGGTGACTTCCATGCGGCGCAGGCGGTTTTTGCGGACGGTTCTGTCTGCGAAAGGTATCGCGAACCCTGTGTTTTCCTTTGAAGAAATCGGGACAGACGCACAGCCAGCGCTGGTCGGAATGGTCCCCGCATGATGGAGGTGGCCGATCAGATTGCGGGGATGGTTCAGACCTGGTTGGCGGAAGGTCTGGTCGTGTTTTTGCGTGTCGGGGCAGCGATCGCGGTTTTGCCCGCGGTTGGCGAGCGGTTTTTGCCACAGCGGATTCGACTGATCATTGCGATATGGATTACGGTTGTGGTGGTCCCGGCGGTGTCGGCTTACACGGAATTACTGGCTCCCTATCGCGGCGGGTCCAGCATGGTGTATCTGACCGAGCCGATCATTGGGTTGGCCATCGGGATCTCGGTTCGGCTCTTTGTCTTGGGGCTCGAAACGGCGGCTTCTATGGCCGCTCAGGCCATGTCGCTTTCACAGATTTTCGCAGGCGCGGCGGATAACCCGATGCCTGCGCTTGGTCATGTGTTGATGTTTGCGGGTCTGGCTTTGGCCGTGACTCTCGGATTGCCGGTGAAGTTGGTCGCATTGTTGGTGCAGACTTATGAGGTTTTCCCGCCGGGTCGGTTGCCAGAAGCAGGTTTGCTCACGGATTGGGGCATATTGCGTGTTTCGAGCGTTTTTGCCCTCGCGTTTACCCTAGCGGCCCCGTTCCTCATCGCGTCTATGGTATATAACCTCGCGTTAGGCATTATTAACCGCGCCATGCCGCAATTGATGGTCGCTTTCGTCGGCGCCCCTGCGATTACGGCGGGTGCGCTGATTCTGTCCATGTTGAGCGCCACCATGCTGCTGCGCATTTGGGCACAAGACCTGTTCAAATTTATCGACTGGCCATTTCAGGTGTTCTGATGTCTGAGGAAAACGACGATAAGCAATTTGAACCGACGCAAAAGAAGCTCGACGACGCGCGTAAGAAAGGTGAGGTGGCGCGGTCTCAGGATCTCAACACGGCCGCAGCTTATACCGGATTTGCGGTTATCGGTATAGCGTTTGGCGCGGGATCTTTGCGCGCGTTGGGCGAAGAACTGTCCGGGCTGATCGCGCATTCGGCAACCTTATCGACCGATATGTTTTCCGGCGGTAGCGGGGCGATTACCGGGCATTTGTTAATGACGGTTTTCGCGTTCATTGCGCCGTGGATCGTTATACCCGCGATGTTTGCTCTTGTGTCGATTATTGCGCAGCGTAGTTTTGTTGTCGCCCCGGATAAGCTGACGCCCAAATTGCAGCGGATTGACCCGATGGCCAATGCGAAGAACAAGTTTGGGCCTTCGGGGTTGTTCGAGTTTTTCAAAAGTTTTGTGAAACTGGTCATGCTGTCGATTGCGCTGGGCATGTATCTTTGGCGCGAACTGCCAGCCATTTTGGGCGCGTTGCAGGCCAGTCCGGCCATGGCGACGGTATTGTTGCTCCAAATGAGTTTGAATTTCCTGCTGCTTGCGCTTGTTTTGAATTACGTCATTGGTGCAATCGACTTTTTTTGGCAGCGGTATCAGCACCTTAAGAAGAACCGGATGTCTCGCAAAGAAATGACGGATGAGTCCAAGGAAAGTGAGGGCGATCCGCATTTCAAGCAACATCGGCGGCAGCGCGGTTATGATATTGCAATGAATCAGATGTTGGCGGATGTGCCGGGTGCGGATGTGGTTGTGGTTAACCCGACGCATTATGCGGTTGCGCTGAAGTGGAGTCGATTGCCCGGTGAGGCGCCGGTTTGTGTGGCCAAGGGTGTGGATGAAGTTGCGGCAAAAATCCGTGAAGTGGCGTCAGAAGCCGGGGTGCCGATTCACAGCGATCCGCCCACCGCGCGGGCGATGTTTGCCACCGTAGAGATCGGGGAAGAAATTCGGCCTGAGCATTACAAGCCTATTGCGGCGGCGATCCGATTTGCGGAAGCGATGCGTCAGAAGGCCCGGAAGTCGTTATTTGGCGGGAGTTCGACATGAAGCCGCAGGAATTGAAGCAATTGAAAGAGGTGGCGCAAACGCTGTTGGATCAGGAGTTGGCGGCGCTACGAGATTGTGCGGCGGAGGTTTCGCGTGAGGAGGCTGCGTTGGATGCGCTGGGCCGAGATGTGCAGCGGGTTTTTCAACAGGTCGGTGCGGAACCAGAAGTTTGCATGGCGCAATTGCATCAGCTTGCGGGGTGGCAGAGCCGAAATTATGCGTGGGAGCGGGAGGTGCGAAGCGCGTTGGCGCGGCGCAAGGCGGAGATGGAGCGGCAACGGTTGGTTGCGGGTGAGGCTTTTGGGCGGGTTGAAGCGCTTCGTGCGTTGCAGGAGAAATTGGCGGTCGAGCAGAGGTCAGTATGAAAAGGGCTCAATGAAATTTGCGCTTGCAAAACGTTTTTGGACTTCGGCCAGATCGCCTTTCTGGAACAATAGTTTCACATTCGCCCCCGCATCCATGGTTGCGTAAACCTCGACGCCTTCGTTGCGCGCACGCCACACCGATTGCAGAGCCTGCCAGCTTTCGGGGAGCAGGTAGGTCAGGGCGGGGCGGGCGGCCATCATGGTGGCGTGCATGGCGAGGGCATTGGCTTCGGCAAGCTGGCCAAGGGTTGTGAAGTCTTTTTGTAAGACAGTGCTTTCGATGGCAGCGCAGTCTTTTTCGGCCTGTTTCGGCCAGACGCTGAAAAGCGGTGATGTGGCGACCGTGTGATTCATGCCGTCGCGGGAAGATTGCGATTTGGGGCCGGTATTGACCGGAACAATGGCGATACAAAAATCAGGCCAGCTAATATCCAAAGGCTGCGCAAAACTGTCGGTTCCGTTCGGATCGGTGCCCATGTCCCAACGCACAAAGCCGTGCCAAAAAGAGCGGGTGGCGCTGCCGGAACCGAGCCGGGAGATCATGCTTTGAACGGAGGGCTCAAGGTTTAACCCGAAGGCGCCATTAACCGCTTTGGTCAGCGCCGCGAAGCCGGAAGCGGAAGAGGCGAGGCCGGCTGCGGTCGGGATAGTATTGGAAGTTTCGACTTGGACCGGGATGTTTTGTTCGCGGCGGAAAAGGTCGATAAAGCGGATGATCTTGGCAGCGAATTTGTCGGTTTCGGGCAGCGCTTCGCCTTCGAAAAACACGACATCTTTGCCGCTCTCGGAGGGGGCAATCGTCGTTGTGCTGCCCCAATTTGCGAGGGAAATGGACAGTGAAGAATTAAGCGGCAGGTTCAGTTTCGCGTCTCGCTTGCCCCAGTATTTTGACAGGGCGATGTTGCTGGGGGCGTAGGCCTGAAAGCGGTTGGGGGAGGGCAGGGTCGTCGGCAGGTAGGGGCCTAGGATTTGGTTAATTTCTGCGCTCATTTTAGTCCCCTAACTTCTCAAATATTAACCCATCTTGCGCCAGATGCGCAGGCGTGAAACCTTCCGGTGTTGCGCCGATTGCCACCACGCAATCCCCAAGGCCGGAGCCGGAAATTTTTGATGCCAGCACCGAAGGGTTGGTGCGCGCTTCGGAGATCATTGCGTCCAGCGTTTCGTCGCTCACCCCGAGGCGCACCATCAGTGTTTGATAGGCATTTAGATGTTCACCGAAACTAGCCCAGTCTTCAATGCGCGTGGCGGAAATCGCAGCGGAGGCAACGCGGCCCATGTCGCGATAAATCGCGTTGAAAACCTCCTCTTGTCCGCGCGCTTTTTCGGCGATCATGGCGAGGACTTCGGCGGTTGGGGTTTTATACCCAGCGTATTTCAGGCTCAGCTCCGGTGGGGCTGGCAGGGGCGCGATATTGGCGCCTTGGTCGGTCAGTTGATAGGAAAGCATCGCACCGAAAATGCTGGCGGCGAGGTCGGCGCCGCTGCCACGCCCTTGAATTTCGCGCACGATTTCAAGGGCTTGTTGGTGGATATATGTAAGGTCTTTTGACGTGATTTCGTGCGCTGGATTGGTGAGCGCCCGCAGCGCGCCGAGGCACGCGCTGGTCACGGCGGCGGAACTGCCAAGCCCCAAGGTTGGGTTGATCTCGGAGTGAATGTCAAACCGGATGCCTGCATTGAGCGTGTCGCGGTATCGCAAAACGGCGGCTTGAACGAAGCGCAGCGGGCCGGTTGCGGCGATTTCGGAAAGCGGGATGGAGACCGGGTCGGTGATCTCGGAATTGATCTCGACCACGGGCATGTCCAGTGGCGTTGCCTTGACATAGGCGCGCTGTTCGATGGCGCAGACGATGGCCGGGTGGCCATAAACGACTGCGTGCTCGCCGATCAACATGATGGATCCCGGCGCGGAAACGCGGATTGCCTTCATGATGCCGCTCCGTTTGTCATCAATCGTGCGCCGGATTGATCGAGACGGAGGCGTTGCCAGCGGCGATCCGGGTAATTCTGCATTAAGGTTTCCATTGCTTGGTGGTCTGGCATGTTAACCAAGATGACGCCGCCATGGTCACCGCGCACCGATCCTGCGCCAGAAATTTTCGCCGCGCCGCCCGCGTTCTCAACCGCTTGCACAAAGCGTTGTGCGGCGCTGGGCACGACGCCAATTTTAACCAGCAGGGCATGGTTCTGTTTGATGATCTCGCGCGGATCATCGCCGTTTTCCAGCGCGTGCATCAGGGCGTTGGTGACTTCTTCAAACGCGGACCAAAGCGCGCGGTCTTCGCCGTGTTTCTTTTGCACTTCCGCCACGCATTCGCCGGTCGAGGCGGCGGGGATGCCATGCAGCACCCAATACCAGCCCTCGCCGGTCTTTAGCGGGTGGTCTTCTGCAAGATCGGGTTGGCTGGCGACGCCGTTAATCACATGGTTCACCCCACCATAGACCACGCTCGCTGCGTCGATAGAGCTGCCCTTGCCGTGTTGCAGACGTTCGGCGAAACGGACGCGTTCGAAGCGTTCGTCGCGGTTTTGCGGGCGGTTTAGCAGGTGTTCGTAGAGGATAAATGTTGCAGCAACCACTGAGGCGGAAGAGCCCATCCCCGCGCCAAGGGGTAGTTCGGAGCGGGAGGAAAGCTGACCGGGGACGGGCAGGCGGTGGGTCTCGGTGACGCCGGGCACTGGCAGAAAATGCAGCAGCGAGGCGAGGCTGTAAACCGCGAGATCGTCCGGTCGTTGCAAGATGTTTTGCACCGAAAGCTCGCCGCGGGTGAATTGTTCGAACCGATTGTCCAGCTTTTGTTTGAAACTTTTCAGCAGGTCGAGGGGGTAAAGCTGGCCTTGCGAGAGATTTTCAAACGCGGTGCGCACCCCGCCGATACGGTGCATGGGGGTGAACCAGACATCGGTATAACACTCGATCGCGAGGGCAATCGCGGGCGCGCCGTAGACGACCGAATGCTCGCCGGAAAGGATCAGCTTTCCGGGGGCGCGGGCCTTAATCGGCGGTGTGTTCGTAATGTCGTTTGTGCTCATTGATCCGGGCCAATCTGTAATGTCCGCGGGTGCCCTTTTCCATCACGGCTTCGGACCCATCTTTCGGATCGGGCGCGTTCCACATATCGAGATAGGCGTCGTATGTCACTTCTTCGCGATCGGCGAGCATGGCTTGGTGGGCGTCTTTGCGCAGCACATCGCGGTAGCCCGGCTGCACCACGCCGGAGAAAAACTCCGCCACGGCGCCGGAACCGTAAGAGAAGAGGCCGACCGGCTGACCGGACAGGTCATTCTCGGTGTTTTCCAGCGCCGAAATCAGGCTGAGATAGAGCGAGGCGCTGTAGCAATTGCCGGTTTGGCGGTTGTAGGTCAGGCCGGGGGTCACTTTGGCGGAAGCGGGCCGGGTTTCGTTCGCGCTGGCGAGGTGGCTGTGCGCTTTGACGCCCATGCGCGAGAAGGGGAGGTGGTAGCAGAACTGCGCCAGATCGGCGTAAGCGCGCCCGCCTTTTGCCTGATAGTCGTTCCAGGAATGGGTTAAGGCATGCAGATATTTCATCGCGGAATATTTGCCGTCGACCATGGGGGTCTTGCGGTAATTCGGGCGCCAGAAATCCATGATGTCTTCGGTGTGCAGGCCGGAGATCGGGTCGATTTCCAGGATGCTCGGCTCGGCGGTGATCAACATGGCCACCGCGCCGGCACCCTGCGTTGCTTCTGCCGAACTGTCGAGGTCATAGCGCGCGATATCAGATGCGATGACCAGCACCTTGGCGTCTGGTTTGCGCGCGACATAGCTACAGGCCATTTGCAACGCGGCTGTGCCCGAATAACAGGCTTGTTTCAGCTCGACATTGCGGCAGGTCGAGGGCAGGCCCAACAGGTGATGGACGTAAATTCCGGCGGATTTTGACTGGTCGATGCCGGTTTCGGTCGCGAACAGCAGGGTGTCGATCCCCTCGGTGCCGACCTCTTCGATGATCGGCCGCGCGGCCTCGGCGGCCATGGTCACGATGTCCTCGTCGTGGCAGGGCATGGCAATTTTTTCCTGCCCGATACCGCGGGAAAACTTGGCCGGGTCGATGCCGTGGCGCTCTGCGAGGCTGGACAGGTTCAGAAAGTGACAGGGAACATAAAAGCTCAACCTATCAATGCCGGTTTTCGTCATATCTGCGTCGTTTCACCTGCCAGAAGCGCCCTGTTGCCGATCAACTCTTCACAATCGGCGCATCCCAAGAGGAAGAGCGCTGTCTGAAATTCCCTTTTTATCCGTTCGATTTGCCGGATGACTGCTCCGGTGGAGTCCTGCGCCGCAGCGAGGAACGGGGCTGCGATACCACATGTTTGCACGCCCAACAACAACGCTTTGGCCATGTCAATGCCGTTGCGCACGCCGCCGCTGGCAATCAGCGTGACCGGCTCGCGGTTTTGTGCTTCGCGCCATGTATTTGCGGCTTCAAGCGCCTCGACCGTGGTCAGGCCCCAATCCTGAAACACCAGCCCCAGCGTGTCGTCTTCCGCGTTGCGCCTGTGATACTCGATCCGGCTCCAGCTTGTGCCCCCGCGTCCGGCGAGGTCAAAATGGCGGATGCCTGCGCGATAGGCGCGTTCGATGTCGGCGGTGGATAGGCCGGAGCCGACCTCTTTGAGCATCACCGGCAGGTTCAATTCCGTGACAACTTTGGCGATTTTCTCACTCAGACCGGCAAAATTGCGATCCCCTTCCGGCTGCACCGCTTCCTGCAAGGGGTTCAGGTGCAGATAAAGCGCATCGGCGCCGAGAATATCGACGCATTCGCGCAAATGCTCTGTTTTGATGCCGTAATTCAGTTGCACCGCGCCCATGTTGGAAATCAACGGCGCATTCGGCGCGAATTTGCGCAGATCAAAGCTCTCGCGCGCAGCAGGTGTGGTGAACATGACCCGTTGGCTGCCGACAGCCATAGCGACGCCAGTTTCTTCCGCCGCTTCTGCGAGCCTGCGATTGATAGCGAGAATTTCATCGCTATCTCCGCCGGTCATGGAGGAGATCAGCAGCGGGAAAGACAGGGTTTTGCCGAGAAATTGCGTTTCGGTATTGATCTTGTCAAAATCAATTTCCGGTAAGGCCCGGTGGGTCAGGCGCAGCGCGTCGAAGCCACTGGCAAAGCGCTCAATGCCCGCATCCTCTTCGATGGATCGCAGGTGATCGTGTTTGCGCCTGTTGACCGGATCGTTCATCCGCGTTCCATCAGGATATGGGCGCGCATCAACTCGCCGGGGTTGGTTTGCGCGGCCATCAGCGACAATTCCCCGCACAACACGGTCGCGGCGCACAGGGCAGCGAGGCGGCGGGAGTTTTCGCCCGGTTCGCGGTCTTCTTTGCAGCCGATTTGCGCCAGGTGTTCCTCTACCATCGGATTGCCCTTGCCGTTGCCAACAGAGCCGACGATCAGATTGGGCAGGGTGCAGGAAAAATACAGGCTATCTTCGCGCGCTTCGCAATGCACGATGCCCTGACTGCCTTCGATGATGTTGGCCGCGTCCTGCCCCGTGGCGAGAAAAAAGCCCAGCAGCATGTTGGCGAAATGGGCGTTGGCGGAGCGCAGCGAACCGGCGATGGAACCGCCGATCAGGTTCTTTTCGACGTTGAGCTGCACCATTTTTTCCGGCGTGGTGCGCAGCATCCGGGTGCAGAGTCTGCGCGAAATTTCCATCTCGGCGACAACGTATTTTCCGCGCCCAAGAATGCCGTTTACGGCGCTGGTTTTCTTGTCGGTGCAGAAATTGCCGGAGATGGTGGAATAACTAAGTTCCTGATATTGATCCAAAATCCACGCAAGCGCGGCGTCGGCGGCCTTTGTGACCATGTTGTGCCCGGAGGCGTCGCCGGTGGCGCATTCAAAGCGGATATAGAGCAGGTTACCGACGATCTGCCGGTTCAGCCCGACGAGCCTTGCGAAGCGACTGGTGGAAGCAACGACTTCGGCAAGCTCCGCTTCGCGCGCCTTGATCGACTGCCATGCCCGGTTGGCGATCTCGCCATTTTCCGCCCGGAGCGCAATGGAACGGGTCATACGTTCGTCGACGATGGTGCAACGGATGCCCCCCGCAAGGCGTGATACGCGCGCACCGCGCCCGGTTGAGGGCCAGAGCGGGCTTTCATAGGTCGCCAGCGGCACGCTGACTTCCTCATTCACCACGTCGCCGGTCAGGCGCATCGGCCCGACCCATTGCGTTGGCACCGGGGTGGAATGGGAAGCGGTTCGTGTCATGGCATACCTGTCCGTCACTTGGGGTTTAATTATCCGCCGATAGATGAACCTTTGCGCCGGATTTGTCCACCAGTATCGGTGTTTTTCAAGCGTTCCCGGCTCTTGGAAGGGCTTGTCTGAAAAGGTCGCGGGAGACTGTTTCCGCGCTCGGTTCCGCGGCAAGTTTTCGATAATTTTTATGCAACGCGTTTTCCATTTCCCGTGCAAAGCCTGCATCCCGATGCAGGTGTTTGACGATTTCCACCATCGCCCGCACCGTATCCTTAGGCCTCGCAGGCACCAGAAGCGCGCGTGGGATCAGTTCGCTTTGCGCGCCGACATCGGTGGCAATCGGCACGCATCCCTGTTCGATGGCCTCAAACCCAACCAGCGCCAGCCCCTCGTTGGCGGAAGGCATGAGCAACACATCGCAGCGCGAAAGCAGCGCGGAAATGTCGGTATGGGCGGGGTGGAAATGGACACGCGCGCTCAAACCCCGCCGTGCAATAATGCGTTCAAGCGGGGTCCGATAGGGCCCTTCGCCGACGATTTCAAACTTGCATTTCGGCAGCTTTTCCATGATTTCCGGCATCAGAAGCGGGCGTTTTTGATGCGTCATCCGACCGACGAAGGCGATGCGAAGTTCGGGTTTTTCGGCGCGGATATTTAGCGGTTTTGGCTCTTTGGCGTCGAGCAATCGCCCCAAATGGGTTTTCTCGCCAGACCCGGTATGGGTTTCAAAGAAGGTTTTCAATTCGTTGGAAATCACACAGCGGGCATCGAGGAAGTGATCCCAAACCGCAGATTCGCGGGGAAATCCACCGTTGCGATGCTCGATGATGTGGATCGCATCGACGTTTAGCACCTTTGGATGATGCGCTTTCAGGGCGGGCAGGGCGCGGTAGAGGGGGCCGCAATGGTGGTTATATGTCAGCACGATGTTTTCGCGCGCAACAAGATTAGAGGCGGCACGCGGGGTGAGCGGTTCGTGCAAAATGGTTAACCGCTCGGTACGCGGCAGCGTGTTGGCGAGGGGATGCGGGCCGGGATGTTCGGTGGTGATGAAGACCCGCAACCCCATTTCCAGCGCCCAATTCACCGTTTGAAATGCCAGTTTTTCCGCCCCACCAACAGCAAGCCAGTGAAAGCCGATCAGAACCGCCGGATCTTTCGACAGATCGCGCGGTTGGTCGGGCCAGTCGGGGGTGTCGGTGTTTAGGGGAAGGGGCTGGAAGCGGTGTTTCGCGGTCATTTGCGACCGCATCCGGGCCTCGCGGTGATATTTCAAGGTCTCGGCGAGCATCGGTGCGCGTTCATGCAGCAGGCGAAACAGGTGGGGCTTGTCGTGCCATTGCGCGCCGTTGGGATGGTCGATTTCTGGCTTGAAAAACAGCCCGCGCCCGATGGCGGTAAATACCTGCAACCGCAGGCGCCAAGGCACTCTTCCCGCGCGCATCTGATGAAACGCTCCGCGCAGGTAAATCGCCACGCTGGCCCAGCCATGATTGCGCCAGCGCGCCGAGGCTTCATTGCGCGCGCCATAGCGGAATTTCCAGATGTTTTCGCTATTCACCCGCGTGAAATTCACCCCCTTGTTTTCCGGGATGTCATGCACCGCAATGCTTTCAGGGCAGAAAATGCCGGGCGCCCCTTGTGCAATAAGTTGAGTGAATTCAACGTCATCATACCAGATGAAGTAGTCTTTGATTGGAAAACCGAAGCTGTCGAAGGAACTGCGCGGGATCAGAACCGAGACAAAAGAGCAGGAGGCGATGAGAAACTGCGCGGTTTCGGGGGTGAAAAATCGGGGCCAGTCCCAGACCGGTGTGGGCACGTTCATTTCACAGATCGACCCATCGGTCCATTTGACCATTGAGCAGGCAAAGGCGGGGCGGAATTGGTTTTTTGCCTCGAAATCATGCAGCGCGGTTTCCAGTATCTCGATGGCGTTTGGCGCGGGGTAGGCGTCGTCATCCGAGAGCCAGATCAGGTCGTGCCCGTCATCATAAGCGCGGCGTGTTCCCGCATGAAATCCGCCCGCTCCGCCGATATTTCCCGGCAGGCGCAAATGGGTGAACCGGGGGGTGTCAGCGCAAAACTTGGTCAAAAACGCGTCGGTTCCATCGCAGGAGGCATTGTCGACAACGTAAACCCTGTCCGGCGCGCGGGTTTGGTTTTGCAGCGCGGTCAGCACGGTTTTGAGCTTGGCAAGCCGATTGTGGGTCACAACCACCGCCGCGAGGCTGGGCGCAGGTGTCATTGAAAATCCTTGGATCGCGCGTTCGGGAAGATTGGTATCTGAGTGTGCCTTTCGCGTCCAGTTTGGCGTTAAACGGTTGTTTTGTTGGGACGCGTGATGTTTACCCTGCCCGCATGGAGAATTTTGGCGGCGAATTGATTCGCCTAATGCGTGTGTTTCGGGATGTGTAGCGCTGTGTTGGATTTTGTGATTTTGGGCGCGCAAAAGGCGGGCACCACGACTTTGCATGAGGTGATGCGCGGGCACCCGGAGCTGCACTTGCCACCGGGCAAAGAGCATCCGATTTTCAACCGCTCAGATTTCGATCCGGGCGCGGCGCGAGAGGAATTGGCACAGCTTTTTGCGGGCGGAACCGGGCTGCGTGGTAAGGCGTCGCCGCAATATCTGTCCAGCGGGGTTGCGCCGGATAATTTGCACCAACTCGCGCCAGACGCCAGGTTGATCGTCATTCTGCGCGATCCGGTCGAACGTTGTTTTTCGCATTACCGCATGGTGGCGCGCCGCAGCGGGGAAGTGCCGGATTTTGAGGCGATGGTTTCGCGGTGGCTCGATCCGGTTGAACTGGAGCGTGCGCGGGCGGCAGAACATGCGCTGGGCGAGGATGAATTGCCGTTTTGCGTGGTCTGGAGCGAATATGGTCGAATGCTGACGAGGTGGCAGGAAGTATTTGATAAAGAACAGTTTTTGTTGCTGAAAACCGAAGAGTTGAAGGCGCGGCCAGAGGCGGTTTTCCGGCAGGTTTTTGCTTTTTTGGGTGTGGACGAAACGTGGCAAAGTCCGTTGATCGGGCAGGAGTTTCACCGCGGAGGCGATGCGCCGATCGTGGATTTTCGGAAGCTGAAAGCGGTGCCGATTCTGGGGCCATTTGCGCGTTGGGTGCATTCGCAGCTGAGCGAAGAGCTGCAAATGAAGATTAACACGCGCAATATCCGGGTGAGCCGGAAGTCGCCCCGTGCGTTATATCCAGAGGCTTGCGCGCGGCTGGAAGCGCATTTTGCGAGCGATTGGTGCGGGGCGTGATGCGGGCGGTTTCGGGCATATCCTGGCCGCTGTTTCTGTGGGTCTTGGCGGTGTTTGGCGTGTTTTTTGAGCGCCCGCATAACCCGTTCAGCGTGCCGCTTTTCCGCGAGGGTCTGACGGTTCTCGCGTTGGGATATTTTTTCCTGATGTTATGGCGGGACCGACAATTAGCGGGTCTGCTCTGGTTCTTTTTCCTCTTGCCGCTGGTTCTATCCGCCTATTCCGCCGCGCGGGCCGGGATCGTGTATGGACAGTTCCTGCTTTATGGCATGATCGAGGAGCGCCGGTTGTTGGGGATCTGGTTTCTGTTTCCCTTGCTCTACCATGCGCGCGACTATGGCGATTTGCTGCGTATGTTGAAGGTGGTCGCTTTGTTGGCCGCGCTGTTGGGCATTTTGCATTCGGTAGGTCTGGTGCCCGGATTTGTGCGCTATGAAATTACCGATTGGCGCGTCGGGCGGGCGAATTTTTCCGGGGTGCCGATGATGGTCGCGGTGCTTTTGGCCTTGGCGGCGATTGTGCAGCGCGCGGCCGGGCGGCTGGATTATGCTTTGCTGGCGGTTGGGACGGTGTTTTTGATCTCGGTCAGCCAGACGCGTCAACTGGTTTTAGCGCTCGGCCTTGCGGGGCTTTGGAGCGTGATTTTCTCGCCGGTACCAGCGGTTCGCAAGGCGGCGTTTTGGTCTCTAATTTGCATATTAGTGCCTGTTTTTGTCATGATCGCAGATGTGAGCTGGTTTGCGCGGTTTGGGCAGGTTTTTGATCCGAATGCACTGGCGGGATCGGTGCGGGCGGCGAGTATTGAGACCGTTTTCGCTGTGACAGAAATCTGGGGCAATGGCGCGCTTTGGCTACAATGGCAGGGCGGTGCGCATAGCCTGTATGGTCCGCATTTTTTCCTGTCCGACATTGGCATATTCGGCAGTTATTTCCGCTTTGGTGTTCTGGTGCTGCCGTTTGTGGCGCTCACGCTGGGGCTGCTGATCTGGATTGCGCATGGGTCGCGCTGGGCGCCTGACGGCGGGTTGGGAATGCGGCTTGGGGTGATTGCGTTGGTAGTCCTTTGGCCGACCGGGGCGATTTTGGAGAGCCGTGCGGCGGTGGTGGCGATTTTGCTGACGTTGGCGGTTCTGGCGCGGCGGGAGAGGGTTTATGCCTGAGTTTATGGGGGTTTCTTTTGACGTTGCGCGCGCGCAGGATTGGCGCCAGCGGTTGTTGGCTGCGCCGGAGCGGTTTTGCTATCTTGTGACGCCGAATGTCGATCATGTGCTGCGGCTCAGGCAGGATGCGGAGGTGCGGGCGGCCTATGATGCGGCGCGGTGGCGTTTGTGTGACAGCCGTATTCTGGCGCGTTTGGCACGTTCGCGCGGGCTGGATTTGATGCCGTATCCGGGGGCGGATCTGGTGTCGGATTTGCTGCATGATCCGGGGATTTCCGGCAAACGCGTTGCGGTATTGGGTCCGGGGAAGGCGGCGTTTCAGCGTTTATCGCAACGCTTTCCAAAGGTCGATTTTTTACACATAGACGCGCCGATGATGCAGCGCGGCGATGCGGCTTGGGAGCGGGCATTGCAGGAGGTTGAGGACAGTCGGTTCGATCTTTTGCTCTTGTGCATTTCCTTTCCGAAGCAAGAGTTTTTTGCGCTGGATTTGCTGGAACGCGGCGCGGTGCGACCGGGTTTTGCGCTTTGCGTTGGGGCATCGGTGGATTTTCTCACTGGGGGACAACGGCGCGCGCCGGAATGGATGCGCCGGGCGGGGCTGGAATGGCTGTTTCGCTTGATGAGCGATCCGGTGCGCCTCTGGCGGCGGTATCTTTGGGATGGGCCGCGGATTTTCTGGCACTTCTGGCGCGATGGGAGGCGCTGATGGAACGGGATCTGACGATTATTCTGGTGGCTTACAATTCGGCCAAGACCCTGCGCCGGTCGCTGCAAAGTCTGCGCGATTATGCACCTGAGCTGCGGCATGAGATTGTCGTGGTGGATAATGCGTCGCCGGATGAGAGCGCGGAAATTGCGGCGGAATTCGCGGGGGTGCATGTGCTGCGTATTGGGGAAAATCGCGGCTTTGGAGCGGGTAATAATGCCGGGGCGAAGGCGTTTCCCGCGCGGTATTATTACTTGCACAATACCGATGCTTACCTGCGTGCGCCGGTGTTGGATCGGGCGGTTAAGTCGTTGCAGGAGAATGATAAAATCGGCATTGCCGGGTTGCCCTTGGTCTATCCTGACGGGTCGCCGCAAACCGGGGCTTATGCGTTTACCACACCATTGAAATGGGCTTTGCAGGGTTTGGGTATCGGCGGGGCGCTGCGGTGGATGTTGCGCACGAAAACGGGGCGCGTTCTGCTGAAACCCTTGGCCGCGACCCGGATGGGGCGGAGTTTTTATGCCACGGAAAGCGGCGCCGCGCAGACGGATGGCAGTGTATCACGGGTTGATTGGGTGACGGGTGCGGCGATGTTGATCCGGCATGAGGCGTGGGCTGACATGGGTGGGTTTGATGAGGATATCTTTCTTTACGGGGAGGATGAGGATTTGTGCCGCGTGGCGCGTCAACATGGTTGGGAGGTGGCGCAAATTGCGGTTGCGCCGGTGGAACATGATTTTGGTTGGGGCAGCAGCGGGCGGGCGTCGAAGACGGTTGCACGGCTGAAGGCCGATTCGCTTGCGGTGTTCATCGACAAGCATTTTCGCGGGGGAAGGCGGGCCGCGATGCGGACGCTGTTATGGCTCAAACGCAAGGCGTGGGGGGTCTGACACCATGTGGCGTCAGACCTTTGTTCAGAGCGGGGTCTTTTGATAGGCGCTTGCGGTCGCTCCGGTTTCGATCTGCGCCGCCAGCACGATCACATCCTCGCCAGCAACGTGTGAACTGGCGCTGAGGCCAAATTCCACCGGGCCGGTTTCTGTCACCGTTGCGCGCAATACCAGCTCGCGGGTAAGCCCGTCCGGGTGCAGCGTATTGCTCACAAGATCAATGCCGTTTTGATGGGCGGGCATGTCGGCAAGGGGGCCGCTGAACGTGTCGCCGCGATGGGTGGCCGGATACCACAGCACAATCCGCAACTTCCCGGAACTGCCAGCGCGCACGAACAGCCGGAAACTGAAAACGTCGCCGTTCGTGGCGGTGGTTTCCAACGCACGGGCGCGGTGCCACGGGTTGCCATTGGAAGCGATTGCGAATCCCTCGAATTGCTCCAGCGCGTTTAGCCCGAGCGGCCCGGTAATCACCGCACCATTCGCGCCCCAAGCGCCGAGGTTTTCTGATTGCGCAATGAGGTTGCGTTGCGGCGCGGCGGGCTTTGCCGTCAGCGCGCCGACCACGGGGGGAGACATGAGCATGAAAGCCATGATCCGCGCCTTAATGGGTGATTGCGTGGATGCCGGAAGCGGTCGTGCCGGTATCATGCACCCGGATCACGCCGCAGAAAATCCAGCCGAAATCGGGCACGGTCACGGTGCAGGTATCGCCGGAAACCGCGGTAAAGGTCACGGTGCCGCCGGTTTCAACGTAAAGCGAGGTTGCGACATCGGTGAGGTTGGTCGCGTCATTGGGGGTCACGGCGAGGTAGCGCCGGCCCGGTGCGCCGACATGCAACGTGCGATCGAAAGGATTGTCCATGCTTGGTCTCCTGGATTTGGTTGGTTGCCCGGAACCTAGGGTTGACCTGTTGAGAATGTATTTCCCATGCGCGCGTTGCGTCGCTTATTGCATCAAAAGCCCGGCCAGATAGCGCCCGTATTCGGTCTTTTCATAGCGTTTCGCGTGGCCTTGCAGGGTTTCCCGGCCGATCCACCCGGCATCAAAAGCGATTTCCTCCGGGCTGCCTGACTGCATCCCCTGCCGCACGGACAGGGTGCGCACGAAATTGCCCGCATCGAGCAGGGAGCTATGGGTGCCGGTGTCGAGCCAGGCATAGCCGCGCCCCATCAGTTCGACATTGAGCTTGCCATCGCGCCGGTAACTCTCCAGCAGGTCGACGATTTCCAACTCGCCGCGTTTGGAAGGCGTGATGCGGCGTGCGCGGGCGGGGGCATCGCCATCGAGAAAATACAGCCCCGTGACCGCGTAATTGGAAGGCGGTTGGGCGGGCTTTTCAACGATGTTCTGCACCCGGTTCTGCGCATCAAAATCTACCACGCCGTAACGCTCGGGGTCCGCGACACGGTAGCCGAAAATGGTGCTGGTTTTGGTGTTGGCGCTGGCGGTTTTCAGGACTTCGGTCAGCCCGTGTCCGAAGAAGATATTGTCGCCCAGAACCATGGCGCTGGGGGCGCCATCAAGGAAGGTTTCAGCGAGCAGGTAGGCTTGCGCCAACCCGTCCGGCGAGGGCTGCGCGATATAGGTCAGCCGCAATCCCCATTGGCTACCATCCCCCATAAGGCGTTGAAATTGCTGTTGATCTTCCGAGGTAGTAATGACCGCAATTTCCCGAATCCCGGCCAGCATCAGGGTGCTGAGGGGGTAATAGATCATCGGCTTGTCGTAGATCGGCATGAGTTGTTTGGAGGTTGCCAGCGTCAGGGGCCAGAGCCGCGATCCGGTGCCGCCTGCCAGCACAATGCCTTTGCGTTCTGTCATGGGTTTATCTCGTTTAAGACCTGCCGCAAATCCGCGCGCCAGTCGGGTTGTTCAAGGCCGATTTGTGGTAAGGTGTGGCAATCAAGCCGGGAGTTTTTCGGGCGTTGTGCCGGGGTTGGGTAGGCGCTGGTTTCGATGTCGTGAACGGCGCAATTCAGCCCTGCCTGCCGCATGATTTCGCGGGCAAAATCGGCCCAACTTACCGCGGGCGCACCGCTGAAATGATGCGTTCCCGGTGTGTGGTTTTGCGCCATGTGCAGGCAAGTTTTGGCGATGGCGTGTGCGGCGGTCGGGCCGCCGATCTGATCGGCTACCACGTTAATTTCATCGCGTTCGCGGGCGAGGCGCAGCATGGTTTTGACGAAGTTCTTGCCATGCGCTGAAAAGACCCAGCTTGTGCGTAAAATCCCGTGCTTCGCGCTGGCTTTTCGCACCCGCGCTTCCCCGTCGGCTTTGCTGGCGCCGTAATGGTTCAGGGGGGCGGGGGTGTCGGCTGTTTGGAACGGCTTGCTGCCGTGCCCGTCGAACAGGTAATCCGTTGAAATATATAAGAAATAGGCGTTTATCCCGGCGCAGGTCTGGGCCATTTCTCCGGGGGTGACGGCGTTGATTTGCGTGGTCCGTTCGCGGTCGGTTTCGGCTTGATCAACATTGGTAAACGCGGCGGCGTTGATCACGCTGTCAGGCCGCAAATCGCGGATGATGGCGGCGCATTGCCCGGGCTGCGTCAGGTCGGCCTCTTGGCGGGACAGAAACACCGTTCCCTCCGGCGCGATTTTGGCCAGCTCCCGCGCGACCTGCCCTGTTTTGCCAAAGACCAGAATCATTTGCCGTGCCCCAACCGTTGCCCGACCCCTTCACGCGCTTTGAGCGGTCCCCACCAATCCTCGCGCGCGAGATACCATTGCACCGTGCGTTCCAGCCCTTCCGCCAGCGTCACGGACGGGCGCCAGCCGAGGGTTTGGCGGATATGGCTGGGGTCGATGGCGTAGCGCTGGTCGTGGCCGGGGCGGTCGGTGACGAAGATGATCAACTCCGCATAGGGCGTATCGCGCGGCACCAGCCGGTCCAGAATGGCGCAAATCTCGCGCACAAGCGACAAGTTGGATCGCTCGCTGTCGCCGCCGATATTGTAACTCTCGCCCAGCGCGCCGTGGGTCAGAACCTTCAGCAGCGCCTCCGCGTGATCCTCAACATAGAGCCAGTCGCGCACGTTCGATCCGTCGCCATAAATCGGCAGCGGTTTGCCCTCCAGCGCGTTCAGGATGGTCACGGGAATCAGCTTTTCGGGGAACTGATAAGGGCCGTAATTGTTGGAGCAATTGCTGAGAACCACCGGCAGGTCGTAAGTCTCATGCCAAGCGCGCACCAGATGGTCCGAGGCGGCTTTCGAGGCGGAATAGGGACTGCGCGGATCGTAGGGGCTTTGTTCGGTGAAGCGCCCGGTCGGCCCGAGGGAGCCGAACACTTCATCGGTGGAAATATGGTGAAAGCGGAACCCTTCCGGCCCGGTGTTGCGCCAGTAGTGCAGCGCCGCTTGCAGCAGGTTGAAGGTGCCGGTGATGTTGGTTTCGATGAAGGCGCCGGGGCCGTCGATGGAGCGATCGACATGGCTTTCGGCGGCGAGATGCATGACGGCGTCGGGCTGGTGCGTGGCGAAAATACGGTCCAGCGCGGCGCGGTCCCGGATGTCGGCCTTTTCAAAGTGGTAAAGCGGCGAGGCGCTCACTTCTGCGAGGCTATCCAGCGAGGCGGCGTAGGTCAGCGCATCCAGGTTAACGATCTCGATGCCGCGAGAAATCGCGAGCCGCACCAGTGCAGATCCAATAAATCCTGCCCCGCCTGTGACCAGAATTTTCATGCTGTCTCCATGTTGAACGGGCTGTTGAAATCGGCAAAGCGCGGCGCGGCGGCGTCTTTTTCCGAGAGGATTGGATTGGCAATCTCGGGCCAGTCGATGCCGCAACTATCCCAGCGCACCGCCCCATCGCATTCGGGAGCATAGACATCCGTCACTTTGTAAAGCACCTCGGTATTGGCTTCGAGCGTCATGAAACCATGCAAAAATCCGGCGGGAATCCAGAGTTGCCGCCCGTTTTCCGCGCTCAGAATCTCGCCGTGCCAATGGCCGTAAGTCGGGCTATCCCAGCGGGCATCAACAGCGACATCGAACAGTGCCCCGCGTACGCAGCGCACGAGTTTACCCTGTGCATGGGGCGGCGCCTGATAATGCAGCCCGCGCACCGTTCCCGCCTTGAGCGACAGGGAGTGGTTGTCCTGCACAAATTCGGGCAAATCCAGCCCCGCCGCGCGCAGCTTCTCGCGGTTCCAGACCTCGGAAAAAAACCCGCGCGCGTCGGTAAATCGAGGCGGGGTAATGCGCAGAACACCGTCCAGCGCGGTGGTTTCCAACATGGGTATCTCCAATCGCGTTCCGCGCGATTGTCGGTGTGCGCGCCGGGGAAATCAACCCCTGGGCGAGTATCTGAGACAAAAAGGAGAAAATGTTGAAAATTGGTCGGAGTGAGAGGATTCGAACCTCCGGCCCCTGCCTCCCGAAGACAGTGCTCTACCAGGCTGAGCTACACTCCGACCGTGGCGTGCGAAGTATCCTAGCTTGCGGGGGTTTGCAAGGGGGTCATTGCGGCTTGTTGCGTTTTCTTAGCAGGGTGGAAATCCGGAAGGAAGCGGCAGTCGGGCCACGGCTGCGGGTGCGGCTGACCGGGCGGGTGGAATTGTCGCCGAGGCGGGCTTCGCGGTAGAGGATAAACAGGCCGGAAAGAATGATGATGGCACCGCCGATCAGGGTGCTTTGTTCGATGCTTTCATGGAAGAACAGCGCGCCGAACAGGGTGGCCCAGAGAAACTGAGAATATTGCATCGGTGCGACGGACAGGGCATCGCCGTGGCGGTAAGCGGCGATCAGTGAGATGCCAGCGATAAACCCCAGCGCGGAAATCAGCGCCATGCCACCGAGATGGGCGGCGGGCAGCGGGGTGTAAACGAAGGCCATGGCGATGCCCATGATGAGAAAATTGGCCAGAAGCGGATAGATCATCATCACAACGGTGCGTTCCTCGCGGCCGATTTTGCGCACGATGATTGCGGCCACCCCGGAAAAAACGGCGCCAATCAGCGCGGCAGCGTGGCCGATAGAAAGCTCGGTGCCCTGTGGGTCCAGCGCGATGATTACTCCCGCGAGGCCAACGGTGACTGCGCCGAAACGCATCAGACCAACCTTTTCGCCGAGCATCGGGACGGCCAGCAGGGTGATGATCAGCGGGGTGGCGAAGAGGATGACGTAGACTTGCGTCAGCGGCAGCACGGAGAAGGCGTAAAAGATGGATACGGCAGTCAACGACGACGCCATCGTGCGCACCAACATCCACCACGGATGCACCGGAATCAGGCTCGACGCGGTTTTTTCCCACATGAGCATTAGTGTGATCAGGGGAAAGGAAAACAGGCTGGAGAAGAACACGATCTGAAATGGCGAATAGGTGCCGCCCAGCGCTTTGATTACGGCGTCATGGGAGGAGTAGAGACAAAAGGCCAAAAGGCCGTAAAGGGGTCCGGTCAGTTTCATGCGGTGTCCTGTTGTTCGCTCTAGCAAAGCGAGAAACCCGCTTTCGGGCAAGGAAAATCGACCGGACCCCCGTGTCTTACAGGCTGGCGTTGAGTGCCGCGAGAATGGCGTCGCCCATGCCGGAGGTGGAAACCGGGGTTGTGCCTTCATCGCCCAGAAGATCCGCCGTGCGCACCCCGTCCGCCAACACTTTCTCCACCGCCGCTTCCAGCCGGTCCGCTTCCGCGCCCAGATCGAAGGAATAGCGCAGCGCCATGGCGAAGCTGAGGATACAGGCGATGGGGTTGGCCTTGCCCTCGCCTGCGATGTCCGGGGCAGAACCATGCACCGGCTCGTAAAGCGCTTTCGGGCGGCCGTTCTCCATCGGTGCGCCGAGGGACGCGGAGGGCAACATGCCGAGCGAGCCGGTCAGCATGGCGGCGGCGTCGGATAAGATGTCGCCGAACAGGTTATCGGTGACGATCACGTCGAATTGCTTCGGATTACGCACCAGCTGCATGGCGCCATTATCGGCATACATATGTGACAGCGCGACCTCGGGGTAATCCTTTGCGACTTCCTCAACCACCTCACGCCACAGGATGCCCGATTCCATCACATTGGCTTTTTCCATCGAGCAGAGTTTCTTGTCGCGTCGCATCGCCAGCTCGAACGCCGATTGTGCCACGCGGCGAATCTCGGCTTCGGTATAGCGCTGCGTGTTGATGCCGACGCGCTGACCGCCTTCCTCATGAATGCCGCGCGGCTCACCGAAGTAAATGCCGGAGGTCAGTTCGCGCACGATCATGATGTCCAGCCCGGCGACCACGTCCTTTTTCAGCGAGGAGAAATCCGCGAGGGCGTCGAAACACTGGGCCGGGCGCAGGTTGGAGAACAGGTCCATTTCCTTACGCAACCGCAACAACCCGCGCTCCGGCTTTACGGAGAAATCCAGCACGTCGTATTTCGGCCCGCCAACCGCGCCGAGCAATACCGCGTCGACTTCCTGCGCTTTCGTCAGGGTTTTGTCGTCCAGCGGGGTGCCATAGGCGTCATAAGCCGCGCCGCCCACCTTGTCTTCGAACACGTCGAAGGCGAGGTCACGTTTGGCGCCGAACCAATCGACGACACGGGCGACTTGTGCCATGACTTCGGGGCCGATCCCGTCGCCGGGGAGGATGAGGAGGGAGCCAATGCGCATGGGTGTTTTCCTGTTGTGATTGTTCGCAAAAGCCGTAGCGGAAGGCGGTAATCCGGTCAAGAAAACAGGGCTATGGCAGAGAAATATCGACCCAGACCAGCCGGTAACGCCCGGCTTTGGTCACGGTTTCATGCAGCGGGTCGTCCGGCATCGGCCAAAGCACCCCGCTATCCGCAATCTCCGCGCCCGCCCAAGGCAAGACGTAATTAAGCCGCAAATTGCCCGGTTTAGGGTCTTTCAGGTCCGCCGTGTCCAGCGCCGGATCGCCCGTATGCCCTGCGCTGGGTGCGCTGGCGCCGCCTTCTGACGTTGGGCGCGGGTCGGTCAGTCGGGGATCTGCGAGCAGGGCTTGCACCGCCTCGCGCCGCCCGGCCCCGTCATGTGGATCGACATTGAGCTGACCGATGACGGCATAGGGCGCGGTGGGGGGTGTAAAAGGAAGCTCCCCATCGAGCAGCACCTGCCAGAAGCGGATTTCATCGGCATTGCGCCGCCCGTTGCGGTCTTCTTCGCCGTCGTAAACCGGGGTGGTTGGATAGGCGGCGAGGAGGTTCAGCACCTCGCCGTTCGGTAATGTGATAGGCACGTCCCAATGCGCAACAGAACTCAGGCGCTGGGCGTTGAACGCCTCTTCGCTCGGGAAAGCCGCACCATTAACCATAGGCGGCGTCGCACCGGGCAGATCGCGCCAGAGAAAATCGCTAAACGTGCGCACCTCGCCAAGCGGCAGGCGGGACAGCACGGCCATACCGCCATTGCCCAAAAACCGACCGTAGCCCTGCGCGTCGCGCGCTTCGCCGGTCACGCCGTTGCCATCCATGTCGAACTCGGTGGGTAGACCGGCATTCGGCTGGGCGGCGAAAGCGTGGGGCATGGCATGGCCAAGAGTTTGCAGCAGGTCTTGCAGGGCGGTGAGGCTGTAGCCGTCATAGTCAATGTCGATGCCGGTCAGAACGATCACATCGGGTGCGGCGGTGGCAATGACCTGCGCGGCCGCAACCGCCTGCTCTTCTCCCTGCATCAGATCCTGAATCAGCAATCCGGGGCCGCGCCGCGTCATCTCCGGGTTATAGGTCGCAATGCGGATCGTGTCGGCCAGCGCGGCGTTCGGGGCGAGTAACAGCAGGGCAAGAGCGACGGGTTTCACGCGGTTTGTATTCCCTTTTCGAGCCCAAGATTGCGGCGCTGGCGTTCTTCGGAAATCATGGTGGCGATGCGCTGAAGCCCGATGCCGCGCATGAGCAAGCTGGCGGGCAAAAAGGCCCATGCGCTCATGGTCCAGATCATCGTCTGATTGTTGGTCAGTGAAATTGAACCAAATACCAGCGAGCCGAGCTTGACGATGGCGGGGATCAGGAAGGGCAGCAAAAAGCCCAGTGTCACATTAAACCGCGCATCGCGCTCCAGTTTCTCGACCACACCTCCGCCATAAGTTGGATCGAAGGTTGGCAGGTTGACCCAGACGTTGAAATTCCCGTCCTGTTTTGGCCAGTCGGACCGGCGTAGCGCGATCAGGAAAATGACAAGGGACAACATGGAAATCAGATACGCCATGCCTGCTGCCGTGCGCAGTGCGACCACCTCGCTCCAGGGCGTGTTTTCCGGCAGCATCAGCACCGCGAGGCGCACCGGCGAATACGGGAAGTCGATCACCTGCCCGATCAGGGTGCCAAGGGCTGTGACCAATTCCGTTGCGGTGGTCGGATAGGTTTCGCCGCGCGCCACCAGCGAAAGCAGAAACACGATGGTAAACAGGGTAGCGAAACGGATGCGGTTGAAGGGCGGCGCATAGCGGAATTCGACAATAGTCGGAAAGGCGGCCCAGTATTCAAAAAAAGTCAAAATCGCGGCGGAAACGGCAAGGATCAGCACGATCTGCGCTGTATCCATCGAAACATTGGGCACAAGAATATAGGGGGTGAGAACCAACATCCCCATTAAAACCGCGCGCATAATTGCGCCTGCGAACTGGCTAACCACTCTCTGACCCCTCAACCCGGATGCGCGCAGCTTTTGCCGCGTCTTCTTTTCCAAATTGGTCCCGTCCGCAGGTTTTTCCGCGTTCGGATGCCTCATATTCTTTTCGACATTGCTCATAATTCCTGCTCAGGATCAACAAGGGCACGGATATAATCGTTTCGTGTCAGGCAATTATGGGCAAATTGCGAAAACTTTGCGCCAAATTTGCAACAACCTAGAAAGGCCGACGCAACCAGCACCGGCCTTTGTGGGATTGTTAAGTGATTTTAAACAGTTAACCTTAGGTCACACCCAGGGGCGGGTATGGGCCAGCTGCGTTTCATAGGCGTCAATCTTATCGCTTTTTTCCAGCGTCAGGCCGATATCGTCGAGGCCATTGAGCAGACAATGACGTTTGAACGGGTCCACATCGAAGGGGATTTTTACTCCGTCGGACGTGGTAATTTCCTGCGCTTCAAGATCGACCGTCATGCGCGCATTGGCGCCCTTTTCAGCGTCCGCCATCAGGGTATCAACGTCTTCCTGCGGCAATTTGATCGGCAGGATGCCGTTTTTGAAGCAGTTGTTGAAGAAGATGTCGGCGAAACTGGTGGAGATCACGCAGCGGATGCCAAAATCAGCGATCGCCCAGGGCGCATGTTCGCGCGAGGAACCACAGCCGAAATTATCGCCCGCGACCAGAATTTCCGCGTTGCGGTATTGCGGCTTGTTCAGCACAAAATCCGGGATTTCGTTGCCATCGCGGTCGTAGCGCATCTCGTCGAACAGATTCACGCCGAGGCCCGAACGCTTGATGGTCTTCAGAAAGACCTTCGGGATGATCATGTCGGTGTCGATATTGACCAGCGGCATGGGGGCGGCGATGCCGTGCAGGGTTTTGAACTTTTCCATGGGCTGGCTCCTTACATCAGCTCGCGAACGTCGGTGAGGTGCCCGGTCAGGGCGGCGGCGGCGGCCATGGCGGGGCTGACGAGGTGCGTGCGGGAACGGTAGCCCTGCCGGCCCTCGAAGTTGCGGTTGGAGGTTGACGCGCAGCGCTCCTCTTCCGCCAGCTGATCCGGGTTCATGGCGAGGCACATGGAACAGCCCGCAAGGCGCCATTCAAAGCCCGCCGCTTCGAAAATCTCCGCCAGTCCCTCTTCTTCCGCCTGCGCGCGCACAAGGCCGGAACCGGGGACGATCAAGGCCCGCATCCCCTCTTTGATCTTTTTGCCTTTCACCACTTCCGCCACCGCGCGCATGTCCTCGATCCGCGCATTGGTGCAGGAGCCGATGAATACGGTATCAATCTTGATATCGGTCAGTTTCTGCCCCGGTGTCAGGCCCATATACTCGATGGCGCGGCGGGCGGCATCAACCTTGCCGCCCTCGAAATCCTCCGGGAACGGCACGGTGCCGGAAATCGGCAACACGTCCTCGGGCGAGGTGCCCCAGGTCACGACCGGCTCGATGTCTTCGCCGCGCAGGGTCACGACCTTGTCGAAATGCGCGCCTTCGTCGGTGTAGAGCGTTTTCCACCATTCCAGCGCCTGTTCCCAGGCCCCACCTTTGGGCGCATGGGCGCGCCCGCGCACATAATCGAACGTGGTCTGGTCCGGCGCGACCAGCCCGGCCCGCGCACCGCCTTCAATCGCCATGTTGCAGACCGTCATCCGGCCTTCCATAGACATATCTTCAAAGACCTGACCGCAATACTCGATGACATAGCCAGTGCCGCCGCCGGTGCCGGTTTTGCCGATAATGGCGAGGGTCACATCCTTCGGTGTCACGCCGGGGCGCAATTTGCCCGTGACCTCAACCTTCATGTTCTTCGATTTCTTCTGGATCAGGGTTTGCGTTGCTAATACATGCTCGACCTCGGAAGTGCCGATCCCATGCGCCAGCGCGCCGAATGCGCCATGCGTTGCCGTGTGACTATCGCCGCAGACCACCGTCATCCCCGGCAGGGTCCAGCCGTTTTCCGGCCCGACAATATGCACGATCCCCTGCCGGATGTCGTCCACCGGGTAATAATGCACGCCAAATTCGCGGGCGTTTTTGTCCAGAGCTTCAAGCTGAATGCGGCTTTCCTCGTTGGCAACGCCCTGAGCGCGGTCCAGCGTTGTCGGCACGTTATGGTCCGGCACAGCGATGGTCTTGTCCGGCGCATGCACCGGGCGCCCCGCCATACGCAGCCCCTCAAAGGCCTGCGGGCTGGTAACTTCATGCACAAGATGCCGGTCGATATACAGCAGGCAGGTTCCGTCTTCGTCCTGACTTACGACATGGGCATCCCAGATTTTATCATAGAGTGTCTTCGGCGCGGTCATTTCGCTCTCCGTGGATATCTTTGGGGTTTGGAATGGGATTTTTCCGCCGGAGCGGGGCGGCTCAGGATAGCTTCGCCAGCACGGCATTCTGAGCGCCATAGAAGCGCCAGGGCAGGAAGGCGTGGTCGGCCATGTCGAAAATCCGTTTCATAAGGGGCAAATAGCGGTTTTCGCGCCCTTTCGCAAGTCTTTGCGGCTTGTGATGCGGCGGGGGATTTGTCAGTTTAGCGAAAAGAGGTGTCGTATGAGCGGTGATAATTCAGAAGAAACGGGTGCGGTTGCGTCGGGGCCGGATATAACCTCCGGGGCTGATACTGCGGCGCAGGTTCCGGCGACGCCCCCACCTCCGCCACCAGAAGAAGTTGCGCGCGGCTTGCTGGCGCAAGGCATTGATTTTCTCGAGTCGTTGCTGCGGCCGTGGGTTGCTTATCAGATGCTCATTGCGCTGGGCATTTTTATTATTTCTTATCTGATTGCCCGCTATTTAGGACCGCGCTGGCAGGGCTGGCTGCGCACCCGAGAGGGCTGGCCGACCTGGCGCATGCGGCTTGGTGTCCTCATTCGCCAGCGCATGCAGCTTATCGTTTTTGTTGGCATCATCTGGCCGCTGATCTGGATCATGCGGGAAGTGACCTGGCCTTTCCGTAGCTATTATATCACGATCATTGGCAAAATCGCCTTTGCTCTTCTGGTGATTGCCATTGCGACCCGGCTGATCAAAAGTCCGACCCTGCGGAGCATTGTGCGCACGGGCGGCTGGATCTGGGTGACGCTCTGGATTCTCGGTCTGGCCGATAGTGTGGTTGCACTGATGTCTGGCATTGCGCTGGACTTCGGAGATATTCACCTGTCCTTGTGGATGATTGTGCAGTCGGTCGCGGTATTGGGCGCGCTGTTCTTTGTGGCCCGCTTCCTGTCTGCCAGCTCTTCCAAGCGTATCAAGACCATTCATGACGTATCGCCTTCCATGCAGGTGCTGATGATCAAGCTCTTGCAGGTTTTGCTTTATGGCTCGGCGTTTTTCCTTGGGTTGCGTGTGGTTGGCGTTGATCTGACCGGGCTGGCGGTGCTTTCCGGTGCCATCGGTGTTGGTCTCGGCTTCGGTTTGCAGAAGGTGGTTTCGAACCTTGTTTCCGGCATCATCATTCTGCTCGACAAGTCGATCAAGCCGGGGGATGTGATTTCGCTGGGCAATACGTTCGGCTGGATCGAACAACTCGGCGCGCGCTATGTGTCTGTGGTCACGCGCGACGGGCGCGAATACCTGATTCCGAACGAAGATCTGATTACCGGGCAGGTGGTGAACTGGTCGCATACCAATGCCTTTGTGCGCTTAGATATTCATTTTGGCACGGCTTACGGCGCCGATCCGCATCTGGTGCGGCGGGTCGCGTGCGAGGCGGCGGCGAAGGTGGATCGGGTCTTGTCGTTTCGTCCGCCGGTTTGTCACATCGTTGGCTTTGGGGATTCGTCGGTGGATTATGTGTTGCGTTTCTGGATCGAGGATCCGACCGGCGGTTTGACCAATATCCGTGGCAATGTGTTTCTTGCGCTTTGGGATGCGTTTCAGGAGCATGATATCGGCATTCCGTTCCCGCAGCGCGAAGTGCGGATGCTGAACGACGATCACCCCGGTTGAGCTTGGCAAATTCCGGTGCTACCTATGGCCCATGCCCAGCGCCGGGCCGGTTGGCGCGTAACGAAGGAGGACTTTGTCCTGTCTCAAGATGCGGATGCGCCCCGAAGCAGGGTGCGCGAAATCAAGCCTCATACGAGCGAGGAATTGCTGTCGCTCGTGCTTTCTTCCCTCGACGATGACAAGGCCGAAGAGGTCGTTGTGATCCCGCTGCAAGGCAAGAGCCAGATTGCGGATAGCATGGTTATCTGTTCCGGGCGTTCCAGCCGTCAGGTTGTGTCGATTGCCGACAAGCTGATGGATCGGCTCAAGCATGAGGCCGGGGTGTTTTCCAAGGTTGAAGGCAAGGAGCAGGGCGATTGGGTTCTGGTCGATGCTGGCGACGTGGTGGTGCATGTGTTCCGCCCGGAAGTGCGCGAGTTTTATCAGCTTGAGAAGATGTGGCTGGATGGCGGCGCCTCGGGGTCGGCGGCGTCGCGCACGGTCTGATGCGGGTTTCGCTCGTTGCGGTCGGGCGGTTGCGCAAGGGGCCGGAGCTTGCCCTGATTGACGATTATCTCAGCCGGTTTGACAAGGCGGGACGGCGGCACGGGCTGGGTCCGGCGCGGGTCATTGAGGTTGAGGACCGTAAGGGCGGCGGCATGGCGGCAGAGGCCGCGCTTTTGTCGCGCGCCATTCCGAAAGGTGCGCTCACCATGATTATGGACGAACGCGGCACGTTGGAAAGCTCGCCGGATTTTGCGCGTCGTTTGCAGGGCTGGGCCGACCGGGGCGTGCCGGATCTGGCCATTCTGATCGGCGGGGCGGATGGGCTGGCGCCCGAGTTGCGCGAGCGTGCTGATTTTTCCTTATCTTTCGGCAAGATGGTTTGGCCGCACATGCTGGTGCGGGTCATGTTGGCCGAACAGCTTTACCGCGCGGCCTCTATTCTCGACGGATCGCCGTATCACCGGGTTTGAGCATTGCCGAACGGGACGGGCGTGCTTAGATAGGAATCAACAGAAAGTGAGGCCCGATATGAGCAACCCCAAACCTGTTGTTTTGTGCATTTTGGATGGTTTTGGCGTGCGTGAGGCGCGCGAGGCCAATGCGGTGAAACTGGCGCATACGCCGAATTTTGATCGTATCTGGGCGGAGTGTCCGCACGATCAGCTGATTACCCACGGCAACGATGTTGGCCTGCCGAGCGGGCAGATGGGCAATTCCGAAGTTGGGCATACCAATATCGGGGCTGGGCGGGTCGTTGCGATGGATCTGGGGCAGATTGATCTCGCGATTGAGGACGGGTCTTTTGCCAGCAATGCCGCGCTGAACGAGTTTGCTGCGAAGCTGAAGGCCAGCGGCGGCACCGCGCATTTGATGGGGCTGGCCAGCCCCGGCGGGGTGCATTCGCATCAAAACCACATCGCCGCCGCCGCGCGGGTTCTGACGCAGGCCGGGGTGCCGGTGGTGGTGCATGCAATTACGGACGGGCGCGACGTTGCCCCCAAATCGGCGCGCGAACAGGTGGCGCAGCTTGAGGCGGATCTGCCGGAAGGCGCGAAAATCGTCAGCGTTGTCGGGCGCTATTTCGCCATGGACCGCGACAATCGGTGGGAGCGTGTCAGCCGGGCGTATAACCTCATGGTCAAGGGCGAAGGGGATGCGGCGGAGAGCGCCGATGTCGCTATTGCTGCGGCTTACGAACGCGGGGAAACCGATGAGTTTATTCAGCCTGCGGTGATCGGCGGTTTCGACGGCATTCATGATGGCGATGGGGTGTTCTTCATCAACTTCCGTGCCGACCGCGCCCGCGAAATCCTGCGCGCCATTGGCGAGCCGGGCTTTGCCGAGTTCGATACCGGCAAACGTCCCGATCTGGCCGCGCTGTTGGGCATGGTCGATTATTCCAAGGCGCATAACGCTTACATGACCACCTGTTTTCCGAAACAGGACATCGTTAACACGCTGGGCGAGTGGGTCGCGAAACAGGGGTTGCGGCAGTTCCGGCTGGCGGAAACCGAGAAATACCCGCATGTCACTTTCTTCCTCAATGGCGGCAAGGAAGAGCCGGAGGTTGGTGAGGATCGTCACATGGCGCCCTCGCCGAAAGTTGCGACCTATGATTTGCAACCGGAAATGTCGGCAGGCGAAGTGACGGAACATTTCGTCGGCGCCATTCGCAAAGGCTATGATCTGATCGTCACCAATTACGCCAACCCGGATATGGTCGGGCATACCGGCGATCTGGAGGCGGCGATGAAGGCGGTTGAGGCGGTGGATCGCGGATTGGGCGAGGTTATTGCAGCGCTGGAAGAAGCGGGCGGCGCGATGATCGTCACGGCGGATCACGGTAATTGCGAAACCATGATCGACCCGGAAACCGGCGGGCCACATACGGCACACACGACCAATCCGGTGCCGGTGGTGCTGGTGGGCGGACCGGAGGGGGTGAGCCTGCGCACCGGGCGCCTGTCGGATCTTGCGCCGACGCTGCTTGAGCTGATGGGGCTGGACCTGCCGCCGGAAATGACGGGCAAGAGCCTGATCGTCCGGTGAGGCTGGCGGCGCTCCTGTTTGCGGGGTTTGTGAGCCTCGCTGCGCCGGTCGGGGCGGAGCCATTGCAAAGCGCGCAAGGGGCGATGGAGCAGTTGCGCGCGGCGGAGGACGCTTTGCGTGCGGCAAGCGGGGCGCAGGATCGTGTTGCGGCGCTGACCGAAACGGTCACGGCCTATGAAGAGGGGCTGGCGGCGTTGCGCGAAGGCTTGCGACAGGCCAGCGCCCGCGAGGCCGCGATCCGAGCGCGATTTGATACCGAAAGCGAGCGGTTGGCGCAGCTTTTGGGCGTGTTGCAATCCATTGAGACCGCGCCGGAGCCGCATTTGCTGTTTCATCCGCAGGGCCCGTTGGGCACGGTGCGCTCGGGCCTGATCCTGTCGGACGTGACCCCGGCTTTGTCACGCGAAGCCGTCAAATTGCGCGATGCCCTGACCGAAATCGCCACCCTGCGCGCCTTGCAGCAAGCGGCGGTGACCACGCTGGAACAGGGGTTGAGCGGGGTGCAGGAAGCGCGCACCTCTCTGTCAAAAGCCATCGCCAACCGCACCGATCTGCCCAAACGGCTGATTACCGACGAAGAAGCCATGGAGACCCTGGTTTCCTCGGCGGATACGCTGGAGGCCTTCGCAGGCGGGCTGCTTTCCGCCTCGGTTGTTGACACGGCGGTTGCGGTGACGCAGCCCGACTTTGCCGCCAGCGCGGGCACGCTGGCAATGCCGGTGATTGGCCGGGTGATTCGGCGCATGGACGAGGCGGATGCGGCAGGTGTGCGTCGTCCCGGCTGGGTCATCGCCACCCGTCCGCTGACCATGGTCACAACCCCCTGGCCCGCGACTATCCGCTATCTTGGCCCGCTGCTCAGTTACGGACAGGTAGCCATTCTGGAGCCGGGCGAGGGATATTTGCTTGTTTTGGCGGGGCTTGGCACCGTATTGGGCGAAGTTGGCGACGTGATCCCGCTCGGCACGCCCGTTGGCCTGATGGGCGGCGCGGAACCGGGGCTTGCGAGCGAAAATCAACAAGGTTTGATCGCTGGGGTGCAAGGGTCTGGTGCCGAAGCGACAGAAACGCTTTATATGGAACTCAGACGAAATGGCGCGCCGGTGGACCCTGCTGGTTGGTTCGCGGCGAATTAGGAGCAGAACAGATGAAAAGATTTCTTATGGCCGCTGCGGGCGGGACACTGGCCGGGGTGGTGTTGACCACGCAGGTCGCAGGTCCGCTACTGGCGCAGGATCAGGGGTCGAGCACCACGGTCTACGAACAGCTCGACCTCTTTGGCGACGTGTTTGAGCGCATTCGGGCGCAATATGTCGAAGAGGCTGATTCCAAGGAACTGATCGAAGCGGCGATCAATGGCATGTTGTCTTCGCTGGACCCGCATTCGAGCTATGTCACGCCGGAAGACGCCGAGGACATGAACGTGCGCACGCGCGGCTCTTTCGGCGGGCTGGGTATTGAGGTCACGCAGGAAGAGGGCTTCGTCAAAGTCGTCGCGCCGATGGACGGCACCCCGGCGGATGCGGCGGGTATTATGGCGGGCGATTATGTGACCCATGTGGACGGGCAAAGTGTGCTGGGCCTGACGCTGGACGAAGCGGTTGACATGATGCGTGGTCCGGTCGGGTCTGAAATCATCATTACCGTGGTGCGCGAAGGGGAGGATGAACCGTTCGATGTGTCCATCATCCGCGACACGATCAAGCTGACCGCCGCGACGGTGCGCGCGGTAGGTGAGGCGGTTGTGATCCGGGTTACCACGTTCAACGAACAGACCTACCCGAACGTGATCGACGGGTTTGAAGAGGTGGTCGCCGAGATGGGCGGCATTGAGAAGGTAGGCGGTGTCGTGCTGGACCTGCGCAACAACCCCGGCGGTTTGCTGAGTCAGGCCATTTCGCTGTCGGACGCCTTCCTTGATGCGGGGGAGATTGTTTCGACGCGCGGGCGCAACCCGGAGGATACGGAACGGGTGAACGCGCAGGAAGGCGATCTGGCGGAAGGCAAGCCGGTTGTGGTGCTGATCAATGGCGGCTCCGCTTCCGCTTCCGAGATCGTCGCCGGCGCGTTGCAGGACCATCACCGCGCCATCATCGTCGGCACCAAGAGCTTCGGCAAAGGGTCGGTGCAAACCGTGCTTCCGATGCGGCAAGGCGGCATGATGCGCCTGACCACGGCGCGGTATTACACCCCGTCCGGCCGTTCCATTCAGGCGCTCGGCGTCAGCCCGGACATCGTGGTGGAACAACCGCGTCCGGTTGAGGTGGTCGAGGAGGAGGAAGATACTGCCCGCGGCATTCGTTCGGAAGCGGATTTGCGCGGCAGTCTTGATAATGACAGCCTGACGGAGGATGAATTGCGCATGATCGAGGAAGAGCGCGCGGCGGCGGAAGAAGCGGCCAAGCTGCGCGATGAGGACTTCCAGCTTTCTTATGCGGTCGACCTGATCAAAGGTCTGGCCACCATTCGTTAAACCATGACCGGCGCGGGGCTGCCCGCGCCGGGTTCGGAGGGTGCCATGCTGGCTTCTGAAATCGAAAAACTCCCCTATCGCCCGAATGTCGGCGTTGCGCTGGTAAACCGTGTTGGACAGTTCTGGGTCGGGCAGCGCTTTGATGCGATGCAGCTGGGCGACGGCGCGACTGCCTGGCAAATGCCGCAGGGCGGGATTGATGAAGGCGAAGATGCCCGGTCGGCTGCGTTGCGCGAGCTGGAAGAGGAAACCAGTGTTTCCCCGCATCTCGTTGAGATCATTTCCGAATTTCCCGGTTGGCTGACTTATGATCTGCCGCATGATGTTGTGCCGAAAATCTGGAAAGGGCGCTATCGCGGGCAGAAGCAGAAGTGGTTTTTGCTGCGGTTCAATGGCGCGGATTCGGATGTGAAAATCGACACCAAACACCCGGAATTTTGCCAGTGGCGCTGGGTTTCTGCCGATGAAATCATGGACCGTATCGTGCCTTTCAAACGCGATATTTACCGCGCTCTGCTTGACGAGTTTTGCCCTAAAATCTGACCCAACCCCGCGAGGATGCCATGTCGTTTGACCGTTCCATCAAGATCGCCCCGTCGATCCTTTCCGCCGATTTCGCTAATTTCGGACAGGAAATTCAGGCCATTGAGGCGCAGGGCGCCGATTGGGTGCATGTTGACGTGATGGATGGGCATTTTGTGCCGAACCTGACCTTCGGCCCGCCTGCCGTGAAAGCCTTTCGTCCGCATGTGAAAACTTTCATGGATGTGCATCTGATGATCGCGCCGGTGGACCCCTATATCGAGGCGTATGCCGAGTCCGGGGCGGATATGATCACCGCCCATGTCGAGGCCGGGCCGCATATTCATCGCACCCTTCAGGCCATTCGCGCGCAGGGGGTCAAGGCCGGGGTTGCGCTTAATCCGGGCACGCCACTGGAGGCGGTTGAGCATGTTCTGGACCTCGCGGATATGGTGTTGATCATGACGGTGAACCCCGGCTTTGGCGGGCAGAAATTCATCCATTCCGGGGTCGAGAAAACCCGGCGGTTGCGGCAGATGATTGGCGACCGCGAGGTGCATATTCAGGTGGATGGCGGGGTGACGACCGAGACCGCGCCGCTGGTTGTGGAAGCGGGCGCGGATGTACTGGTCGCGGGTTCGGCGGTGTTCAAGGGCGGATCGGTGGCGCAGCCGGAGGTCTACGGCGCAAACATTCAGGCGCTGCGCGACTCGGTGCGCTAGCGTCGTTTTGCCTTGCGGGAGCGGCTGATTTTACGTCGCCGCTCTTTTCCCTGTCGCCGTTTGGGCGCGCGCCCGTCGCGACGTGCCCCGCCGGATTTTACCGCTTTTCCGTCAACTTCAAGCAATTCCAGCATCAGCCCACCAGTCACCGGAACCGCCTCGGACAACCGCACCAAAACCCGCTGTCCAGCGCTCAGTTCCATCCCGCTGCGCTCGCCGGTCAACACCTGTGCTTCCCGGTCATAGTGGAAATATTCCGTGCCGATGGAGCCGATGGGGATCAGCCCATCCGCGCCGGTTTCATCCAGCTTCACGAAAACGCCGAAACGCTGCACATTGGCGATACGCCCGGCAAATTCGGTGCCAACGCGGTCGCTGAGATAGGCGGCGAGGTAACGGTCGGTCGTGTCGCGCTCGGCAGTCATGGAGCGGCGTTCGGTGTCGGAAATATGCTGCGCCGTGCTTTCGAGCCGTTCAATTTCTTCCTGCGACAAGCCATCCTTGCCCCAGCCATGCCCGGAGATCAGCGCACGATGCACGATCAGGTCGGAATAGCGGCGGATCGGTGAGGTGAAATGCGCGTAATCCTTCAGCGCGAGGCCGAAATGCGCGAAGTTCGTCGGGCTGTAATAGGCCTGCGTCATGGAGCGCAGGGTGCTGATATTGATCAACTCGTCGTAGTCGCTGCCCTCCGCCTGCGCGAGCAGATTGTTGAGATGCCGGGTTTTCAGCACCTGCCCCTTGGCGAGCGTGAAGCCAGATGCCTGCGCCACTTCGCGCAGCGCGTCGAGCTTGTCCGGGCCCGGCTCCTCATGCACCCGGTAGAGCAGCGGTCGCTTCAGGCGGCTCAGCTCTTCGGCGGCGGCGACATTGGCCAGCACCATGAATTCTTCGATCATCCGGTGCGCGTCGAAACGCTCAGTGAATTGCACCGAGGCAACCTTGCCATCCTCGCCCAGCACGATCTTGCGTTCCGGCAGATCCAGATCCAGCGGCTGCCGCGCCTCACGCGCCAGTTTCAGCGCGCGATACGCGGCGTAAAGCGGGGTGATCACCTCGTCCATCAGCGGGGCGCAGCGCGCATTGGGCGCACCGTCCTGCGCTTTTTGCACCTCAGTGTAATTCAAAGAGGCATGTGATTTCATCAGCCCGCGGATGAAGGAGTGTCGCAGCTTGTTGCCCTGTGCGTCAATGACGATGCGGGCGGCGAGACAGGCGCGGGGGACGCCCTCATGCAGCGAGCAAAGGTCGCCGGAGAGGCGGTCTGGCAGCATGGGCACAACGCGGTCCGGGAAATAGGTCGAATTACCCCGCTTGCGGGCCTCGCGGCCGAGGGCGGAACCGGGGGTGACGTAATGGGCAACGTCGGCAATGGCGACCCAAAGGACATGCCCGCCGGGGTTTTTCGGGTCGTCATCGGCATGGGCATATACCGCGTCGTCATGGTCGCGCGCGTCAGAGGGGTCGATGGTGATGAGCGGCAGATGGCGCAGGTCTTCGCGCCCTGCCAGACCCGCGGGTTTGGCGGCGTCGGCCTCGGCAATAACCTCGTCGGGGAAGGCGTCCGGGATGCCGTGTTGATGGATGGCGATCAGGCTGACCGCGCGGGGGGCGGAAGGGTCGCCCAGCCGCGCCACGATCTGCGCACGCGGCAGTCCCATACGCGTTTTCGGCCCGGTCTGTTTCGCCTCAACAAGTTCCCCGTCACGGGCGTCCTCCGTGGCACCCGCTGGCACGATCCATTCCTTGTCCGCGCCTTTGTCGATCGGCGTGATGCGCCCGCCTTCCGAACCTTGCCGGAAAATGCCCAGAATGCGGCGCGCATTGGTGCCGATGCGTCGGATCAGCCGCGCCTCATATTGATGCGCTTCGCCGGACACTTCCTGCATCCGCGCCAGAATGCGGTCGCCCTTGCCTAGCGCCGGATCACCTGCCTTTGCGACGAATAGAACCACCGGCTCGGGCCCTTCGCCTGCCCATTCCAGCGGTCGCGCCAACACATCCCCGTCCGGGTCCAGCTCGCTCACTTCCAGCACCGAAACCGGCGGCAATTTGTCGGGATCCCGGTAGGTTTTCTTGCGTTTCGCGAGATGCCCCTCCTCCTCCAACTGACGCAACAGGCGCTTCAGCTCAATGCGATCCGCACCCTTGATGCCGAAGGCTTTGGCGATGTCGCGTTTGGCGGTTTTGGTGGGATTTTCTGCGATCCAGTCCAGGATTTGCGCTTTGCTGGGGAAGTGTTTCATCGGGCGTTGCTCGCAAAATAATCGCGGATGATGCGCTCATAAATACGCGCCAGTTGTTCGATGTGGCGGGTTTCGACGTGCTCGTCGGTCTGGTGCATGGTCGCGCCGACAAGGCCGAATTCGACGACGGGGCAATGGTGCTGCACGAAACGCGCATCCGAAGTGCCGCCGGAGGTGGAAAGTTCCGGCACCCGCCCGGTTTCGGCTTTTACCGCGCGGGTCACAAGGTCGGAAATCAGGCCCGGTTCGGTGATGAAGCTTTCGCCGGAAACGGTGGTCTTGAGGTCAATCCCGATACTTGTGCGGGCGGTGATGCGCGCGGCTTCGCCGGTTAACCATTCGGTCAGGCTGGCGCCGGAATGAGCGTCGTTGAAGCGGATGTTTACCGTGGCACGGGCTTCGGCGGGAATGACGTTGGTCGCGGGGTTGCCGGTGTCGATGGTGGTGATGGCGAGGGTCGAGGCGTCAAAATGCTCGGTGCCCTCATCGAGCCGGGCGCTGGCAAGGCGGCTCATCAATTCTGCCAGCGCGGGCAGCGGGTTTGCGGCGCGGTGCGGATAGGCGACATGGCCTTCCTTGCCGCGCGCGGTGAAATACGCAGTGATCGAACCGCGCCGCCCGATTTTCATCATCTCGCCCATCTCTTTGGGGCAGGTCGGTTCACCAACGATGCAATGGTCCATCGCCTCACCGTTCGCGTCCATCCAGTCGAGCAGCGCCACGGTCCCATCGGTTGCGTCCGCTTCTTCATCGCCAGTCAGAGCAATGATCAGCGCGTCGTCCGGGGCGAGGGCATCTTTGGCGGCAATCGCCGCAGTTATCCAGCAGGCGACGCCCGATTTCATATCCGCCGCACCGCGCCCCCAAATCATGCCGTCAGCGATTTCTCCCGAAAAAGGCGGGTAGGTCCAGGCGCTCGTATCGCCCTCCGGCACCACATCCGTATGCCCGTTGAAGCCAAGCGTGCGGCGGGCGTTTTTCGGGCCAAAGCGGGCGAATAGATTGGCAATGCCGCCGCGATCAACGCGCGTGCAATCAAACCCCGCCGCGCGCAGCACCTCTTCGCACAAGACAAGCGCGCCGCCTTCCTCTGGCGTGACGGATGCGCAACGGATCAGGTTCTGAGTTAGTTCAACGGGGTTGGTCATGCGGGTTCCTCTGGCGCTACCTTTCGGCCTCCCTAACACGGCACCCGTGCGCAGGGAATGGCCGAGCGCTTGTTGCCGCTTTGCGACAGGGGGTTTCGGGGTCGGAAAAATTTTCTAACTATCTTAACAATAAGGATTTTTTTTGGCATAGTTGGGAAAAATGAGCACCCGAGGCAGGTGGTTTGAGCCGGATAAGCGCAAAATAAGCGCGGCTCGACGAGCAGAGATACCAGATGTTGTGGCGTTTGCCGCAACTATCGCTGCACCTGTCAAACGGGCAGGAGGCAGAGTATGGTTGCAGCATCGGAACTTCCGATTAACAGGTTCGCTTCGGCGATGGACATGGCGCAGGAAATTTTCGGTTCGGGCGTGACCGTGGTTTCAGCGTCCTATACCGGGGATTATAATTCTTCCGGCACGTATTCAAATGGTGACGCTGTGTCGGGCGCCGTGACGCCTGGGGATACCGGGGTCATGCTGTCTACCGGCCGTTTGCAGAATTTCACCCACGGATATGGCAGCGCGAACCACAATAGCGATACGTCGTCCAATACTTGGGGCGTAAACAATGATGCGGATTTCAATGCGCTGGCGGGCACGAATACATATGATGCGGCAATTCTCGATGTCGATTTCATCCCGACGGGTGACACGATGTCGATGCAGTTCGTGTTTTCTTCGGAAGAATACCCGGAATATGTGGACTCGATTTATAACGACGTGGTGGGGGTCTGGATCAACGGCGAGTTGGTGCCGATGTCGGTCGGCACCGGGCAAACCAATGTCGGAAACGTCAACGACACATCGAACGAGAACCTGTATGTCGACAATACCGGCAGCCAGTATAACACCGAGATGGACGGGTTCACGGTTACGATGACCCTGACGATTCCGGTGATACCGGGGCAGGTAAATTCGATTCGGATCGGCATCGCGGATGTCGCGGATAGCTCTTATGATTCGACGCTTCTGATCGCGGGGGACTCGCTTCAGACCGACCTGATTGCACATGACGATACGGTAAATCTACACCCGGATGGCTCCGTGGTTCTCGACGCGTTGGCCAACGATACCGGCTCCGGGGTTCTGACCATTACGCATGTCAATGGTATCGAAGTCGTTGCGGGGGATTCGGTTACCCTGACGACCGGGCAGGTCGTGACGCTGAACGCTGACGGCACCTTTACCATCGACGGCGATGGCGACGAAGAGAGCGTCAATTTTTCCTATACGGTTACCTCGTCGACCGGCGTTTCCGACACGGCTTTCGTAACGATCAACGCTGTGCCCTGCTTTGTGCGCGGGACGTTGATTGCGACGCCGGAGGGGGAAGTGCCGGTCGAGCAATTACGCGCCGGGGATCTGGTTCTGACCCATGATCACGGTCCGCAGCCCCTGCGCTGGATTGGCAATCGCACGGTTCCGGCGCAGGGCAAATTTGCCCCGATTCGCATTGCGCCGAATACGTTTGGGTCGCACCGGGAATTGCTGGTTTCGCCGCTGCATCGGGTGTTGATCAAGGACGCTTTAGCGGAGTTATTGTTTGGCGAAACAGAAGTTTTGATCGCTGCGAAGGACTTGGTGAACGACCGTAGCGTGCGTCCGGTGGAAGGTGGGGAAGTGTGTTATTTCCACCTGCTTTTCGACGAGCATCAAGTGGTGTTTTCGGAAGGGTTGGCGACGGAGAGTTTCCATATCGGCCCGCAGACTACCAAGAGTTTTGAGCCAGCGGTTGTTGAGGAGATTTGCACTCTATTCCCTCAGTTAGACCCTGATACCGGGGCTGGATATGTGCCCACCGCCCGCCGCGCGCTGCGTGGTTTTGAGGCGCGGTTACTGGCGAAGGCCAAGCGGAGTGCCGCATGAGTTGGCTCGGCATCCATGGCATTGATCGCGCGGCGTTCAATCCGTGGGGCATTGGGTTTTGCAAAGATAATCCGGGGGCGGGTGGTCCGGGAAGTATCTTGCCGCGCGGTTCGTTGCTGATGGAATTTCGCCACCGGCCTCATGTTGGCGCGCCGCAATGGTTGCTGCGGTATCGTCGCGAGGAAGGGTGGTCGCGCGGTCTGGATGTTCGGCTGGATCATAAGGGCGTGCTTTCGTTGCGTTTCTGGCAGGGCAAGCTCGAAAGCCGCGCCCGTTTGCCGCTCACATTGCCGCGCGCGGATCGCAGGTTGCGGCTGACCTACGCTTGGGACGCGCCGGCGCGGGTGGCGCGGCTGACGGTTGAGGTTGTCGGCAAGGGGCAGGTGTTTCATCTGTCGCAAGAAGCGCCACTGGCTTGGCCGATGGACGATGTTGCGGCGATGATGCAGGGCGAAGGGCGCTTGCGCGTTGCGCCGCAGGTGCAGTTCTTTGCTTTTTCCAATGTGCTTGAGCCGGTGGCTCTGGGCGGCGGTGTTGCCGAGGGCACGCCGGTTCTGACCCCTCAGGGCAATGTCGCGGTTGAAAAGCTACAGCCGGGCGATCTGGTTGTAACGGAGCGCGGCGAAACGCAGCCGGTTCTGTGGGTCGGCAAACGCAGCGTTCCGGCGATGGGATCTTTGCGCCCGATTGAATTGCGCGCGCCGTTTTTCGGGCTTCAAAAGGGGCTTTTGATGGCACCGGATCACCGGGTCGCGCTCGATCTGCCGGACGCGGATTATCAGATCGGGCATGACGAGGTTTTGTTACAGGCCGAGCGCTTTCTCGAAGGCCGCCGTGGGCGGCGTAATGGAGATCATATGGTTGTCACCTATTATCAGGTGTTGTTGGAAAACCATGCCTGCCTGCGCCACGATACGGTCTTTTCCGAAAGCCTGTTCGTCGGATCGCTTGCGCGCAGGCCCGACCTGATCCGCGCCACTATCCTCGCGGATATGCCCGCCGAAACCATCCCGCGCCACCGCGCCATGGCCCATCATCCGCTTTCTGATTTCGAAGCACGCGGCATTGCGGATGCGTTGCGGGCCTAGGGCGTAGACCCATACCCCCTGCACCACTGGCTTGTCAGATTTTTGTTCTGACTATGAGCGGCACCGCAGGAATAGTGGTTCTATTTCAAGGTGTTGCGAAGACGCTCAGGGCAAAAATCTGGCAAATCGAAGACGTCAAATCCGCTTCATATCGGCGGCTCGGCGCGCTTGGAAATAGACCCACTATGTCCTGCGCGCGCCAACCCACTGATCTTTCGCGGATTTGGTGCCAGTGGCGCAGGGGGTATGGGTCTACGCCGATTACCGGCTCGTGCAGCAAGAGGAGTGTGAGGAATACGCCGAGGCCGATGGCGGTTCGGATCAGGCCGTTGCGCGTGGGCCGAAACGCGCGTCTGGTTTGCCGCAAGCGTTCCCAATCAGCGCCCATCAGACGTTTGTTGCGTCGGTCAATGATCTTCATACCAAGCAGGGAAAAGCCAAAGAAAACGCCGAACAGGACAACATGCGCGAGGTCGCCATTGGGCACCAAATGCGCGCCGGACCAGATGGCCAGCGCGACCAGAAGCGGGTGGCGCGTCCATCCGATGATTCCGGCATTTTCCGGGTCAAAGCCCTCGTTATGCCCGCCCCCAAAGGACAGCGGGTTGGGGCGTCCGATGGCGAGCGCGGCAATGACGATGGCGAGCGCCATGCCGATCAGCGGCACCCATGTTTGCCATTCTGCGCGCGGCCATATTTCGACATAAGGCGCCCGCCCTGCCGCGATGATCAGCCATGTCAGGACCGCAACCGACAGAGCGGAATAGGCAAGAGAAAAGCCATGCGGACCGATGACCGCCTTGAGGCGCGCTTTCACCGGCGGGCGCACGGGGATTGAATGCGTCAGAAGAAACACCACAAAGGCGAGGATAAATTCGAGCCAATCGGTCATGGCCTATCCCAACACGCGATTGATCTGCTCCGCAAGGGTCTCAGGTGTCGCACAGGTGGCGGTTGCGGCGGCGTATTCCTCCGGCGAGCCATAGCCCCAGGTGACGGCGATACTGTTCATGTCAACGCTGCGCGCGGCGTCGATGTCATGGTGCCGATCGCCGACCATTACACAGTCTTTGGCCTCTAGCGACAGGTTCTCCAAAGCAAATGCCAACAGCTCACCTTTATCATTGTGTAACCCGTCCAACTCCGGGCCAAATTGCGCGGCAAGGTGGTGATCCAAGCCAAAATGCTTGGTGATTTCAATAGCATAGACGCGGGGCTTGGCGGTGGCGAGGCAGAGGCGATATGGCCCGGACAGCGTGTCCAGCACCTCCGGGATGCCATCATAAACCCGGTTTTCCAGCAAACCGATGGTGCTGAAGCGCTCGCGGTAATAGCCCAAAGCGACCTGCGGATCCGGCACGCCCAGCTTGACCAAACTCTGCAATAAAGGCGGGCCGATGCACCATGTCAGATCGTCCGGTTCCGGCGCTTCCAGCCCGAGCTTCTCCAGCGCATAAACAATGGATTTCGTGATGCCGGGCTTTGGATCGGTCAAGGTACCGTCAAGATCGAGGAAAACCGTCTTCATTCGTCAAAAAACGGCGTCATCTGCGCGACGATAACCGCGTTTTCTTCTAAGGCGCGCCCCATCAATTCGCGCTCCTCGGTGGAAATGTCGTGCCCTTCCGCCAGTCGGTCGTCCAGTGAGCCGTAGCTCGATACGTCCAGCACCGCGAGATCGGCGCGCTTCAGGACCGCCACCGTTTCACGCACCGCTTCCGCTTCATCGACGCCGGTCGCGTAACACATCAGCGCCCCGCCAGTCGCGCCCTCGGGCAACCCATCACCCTCTTTGCGCCCGACTTGCACGATCAGAGTGTAAACAATCTGTTTTCTTTTTTCTTTAGTCATATCTGCCGATACGCCGCAGCCATGCCTATTGCAAGAGCGCGCGCTTGGCGGGATACTTCTCCAGAGAAGGAGAGATTGATGAAAAAATTTTTGTTGGGTTCCGCCATGCTGTTGCTGGCCGGGTGTTTTGATGCGGATGTTGATGTGAAGTTTGCAGGCGGCGATAGGGTCGAGATTGCGACGTCTTACAATATGACGCGCAATCTCTATGAGGTCGTGCAATCGGCGTTGGGCGGTTGCCCGGACGGACAAAGCGTTCTTACGGATACGGAATTTGTGTGCGGGCAATCGTTTCGGATGAGCGTTGCCGAACTGCTGGAAGAGGTCAACGATGACAGGGTTCGGCAGTTTGACGGCATGGCTCTGGTTGTGGAACGCCTTGACGCCAAAACTCTGCGCATCGTCATGCCGCTTGGCAAGTTGCACACGGCTTTGTTGGGCGGTTTGGGAGAAGAACTGCTGGCGGATCTGCCGGAAGGGATGGCCAAATCGTTGCCGGAAGGTCTTCGCAACACCGACAAGATGTCACCGGAGATGCTTGCCATGTTCCGGGAGATGTTGCAGGGACATGGCGTTACCCTTGATGTAAGCGGAGCGCAGATTGTTGAAACCAATGGCGAAGTATCGGCGGACGGGCGGACGGCGAGGCTGGACATTCCATTGTTGACGTTGCTGGAAGAAAAGCCGGATTTGCCGGATAATTTCATTATTGTGCTAAAAACGCTGTAAGGTTTGGGTTGTAAGAACGTGTGCTTGACAAGATTGTCAGGACGAAAGGGAGAACTATGATGAAAAAGTTTTTGGCAGGCGCCGCAATGTTGCTTCTGGCCGGCTGCTTTGATGTGGACGTGACCATGGACTTCACGGGCGATGACAATGTTGAGGTTTTGTCGACCTACAAGATGTCGCGTGAGTTGTATGCCATGATGCAGGACGGTGAGACCGACGATTGCGAGGATGGTGAGAAGAGTCTTACGGAGGAGTATTATACCTGCTCGGAAGTTGAGAAGTTTACCGTTACTGAACTGCTGGAACAGGAAGGAGATTCGGTTGCCCTTCCGGGGCAGGAAGAAGAGATGCCGATGATCGTTGAACGGATCGACGACGATATTCTGCGGATCGTGATTCCGCTTGGTGACTTGATGGAAGGCATGGGCGACGATGAAGAAATGCCGCCGGAAATGCTTGTCATGTTCAAGGAAGCAATGCTGGGGCATGGCATGAAGCTGACGATTCGCGGTCAGGAAATCATGCAGACCAATGGCGAAGTGTCGGAAGATGGTCGTTCGGCAGTTCTGAACATTCCGTTGGTGGAGCTTCTGGAAGAAAAACCGGAGATTCCGGAAGAATTTATCGTGGTTGTGAAAACCCCGTAAATTATAGGACGCGGCCCGCCTTTGGAGCGGGCCGCGTTCAAATCAGTCGCGCAGCAAATCATTGATCCCGGTCTTGGAGCGGGTCTGGGCGTCAACGCGTTTCACGATCACGGCGCAATAGAGGTTCACCCCGTTTTTCGACGGTATGGACCCGGAAACCACCACCGAATAGGGCGGCACTTCGCCATAGAAGACTTCGCCGGTTTCGCGGTCGACGATCTTGGTGGACTGGCCGATGAATACGCCCATCCCAAGCACCGATCCTTCGCGCACGATCACCCCTTCAACCACTTCAGAACGCGCGCCGATGAAGCAATTGTCTTCGATGATGGTCGGTCCCGCCTGCATCGGTTCCAACACGCCGCCAATGCCAACGCCGCCGGACAGATGCACATTCTTGCCGATCTGCGCGCAGGAGCCAACCGTGACCCAGGTATCGACCATCGTGCCCTCGTCGACATAGGCGCCGAGGTTCACGAAAGAGGGCATCAGCACGGCACCGGGCGCGATGAAAGCGGACTTGCGCACTACGGCGTTGGGCACGGCGCGAAAGCCCGCCGCGCGCCACTGATTATCGCCCCAATCCTTGAACTTGCTATCGACCTTGTCCCACCAGCCGCCGCCCTGCGGCCCGCCGGATTGTGCTTCCATATCCTTGAGCCGGAAGCCCAGAAGCACCGCCTTTTTGGCCCATTGGTTGACGTGCCACTCGCCGTTGTCGCGCCGCTCGGCAACGCGCAACGTGCCGCTATCGAGCGCGTTCAGCGTGTCTTCAATGGCCTCGCGAGTCTCGCCCGTTGTAGCGGGGGTGATGCTGTCGCGCGCCTCCCAGGCGGCTTCAATTGCGGTTTCTAACTGTGCGTTGGACATATCGCTCCATCCTGACTTTTGCACGGTTCTAAAGGGCGGGTGCGGGGATAACAAGTTGGTTGGCTTTTAGGCGCTGCGCGCGTTAGATGCGCTTTGAGCAGAAGAAAAACAGGTATCTCATGAAAGATGATCGCAAACACCCGTTCCGTGACAGCCAGCAGGACCGCGCAGCCGCGCATCAGACGCCAGACACGGCACAGACCCGGTCGCCGGTCTATCGGCTGGCCTTCGATGACCCGGAGTTTTTGTGTCGCGATGAATTGCGGCCGGTGCGGTTGCAGTTGGAGTTGTTGAAGCCGGAATTGCTGATGCAGGAGGCGGGGATTGACAGCACCGTGGTGATGTTCGGCGGCGCACGCATTCCGCGCCCGGAGGAAAGGGCCGTGGCCAAGACCGAGACCCTTGCCGGGTTATCGGAGTATTATGATGAGGCGCGCGAATTTGCCCGGCGGATGACGGAGCGCTCTATGGCGACCGGCAACCGCGAGCATGTCGTGGTAACGGGCGGCGGGCCGGGGGTGATGGAAGCGGGATCGCGCGGCGCGGTGGATGCGGGCGGGGTTTCCGTCGGGCTGAACATCGTCTTGCCGCACGAACAGGCGCCGAATGAGTTTGTGACCCCGGAGCTGTGTTTCAACTTCCATTATTTTGCCATTCGCAAGATGCACTTCCTCATGCGCGCGGAGGCGATTTGTGTGTTCCCCGGCGGTTTTGGCACCTTGGATGAGCTGTTCGAGGCGCTGACCCTGATCCAGACGGGACGCATGGCGCGGGTGCCGGTTCTGTTGTTTGGTCGCGAGTTCTGGGAGCGGATTGTCACCTGGGAAGCGCTGGCGGATGCGGGCACTATCAGCCGCGATGACCTCGACCTGTTCCGCTTTGTTGAGAGCGCGGATGAGGCGTTTGAGGCGATTGATGCGTGGCAGGACGCGGGCGAGAAGCGCGGTTATATGCCGGGGCGTGCGTGAGGTCGGATCTTGCGGATTTCATCCAGCAGGGGGGCGTGGCTGTGTCCGGGGAAGTGGCTGCCGAAACGGCGCAGCAGGGCGGGGTAGCCGAAGCCGATTTCTGAGGTTCGCGCCTCGAAGCGGCCGGTGATGGCGTCGTGGATCGCCATCCCGCCTCCCGACTCGCGCAGGATAAAGCCCTGACCCAGCAATCGGGCTTTCAGGTCGCGCCAGTCCTTTGCGTGGATGAAATCTTCCGTCACCCGCGCGCGCAGCGGCGCCAGCAGGGTTTCGCAGACCCGGTTTGGGCGGAAGAGATCGTCGCGCCGCCTGAAGTCACGATCAATGGCCGTGCGAATCACCTGCCCGACGGAGAGATCTTCATCCCGCGCCACGGCGTTCAGCCGTTCCAGCATATCTTCCGGCAGTTTTAGCTCGAAACTTTCCATGCCCTGAGCATGGCACAATTTTCTGAACGACTGGTTAACCCGCGCGAAAAAATCAGCCGATCCCAGCTTCGCGGGCGATTTGCGCCTTGGATTTGCGCTCGCGTTCCGTGGCGGATTTGAGCTGTCCGCAAGCCGCCATGATGTCATCGCCGCGGGTTTTGCGAATCGGCGAGGCATAGCCCGCCTGATAGATGATATTGGCGAAGGAATGGATACGGTTGTTCGAGGAGCGCTTGTATGGCGAGCCGGGCCATTCGTTGAACGGAATCAGGTTGATCTTGGCCGGGATATTGTGCCGCTTGATATGGTTAATCAGACGGCGCGCATCCTCATCGCTGTCGTTTACGCCGTCAATCATCACATATTCGAAGGTGATGCGTTCGGAATTGGAGGCGCGGGGATACTCGGCCAGCGCGGTCAACAGTTCTTCGATGTTCCATTTACGGTTAATTGGTACCAGAACATCGCGCACTTCGTCAGTGGTGGCGTGGAAGGAAATGGCCAGCAGACAGCCGATTTCTTCCGCTGTGCGCTTGATGCCGGGCACCACGCCGGAGGTCGAAAGGGTGATCCGGCGGCGCGACAGGGAAATGCCCTCGCCGTCCATGGCGATTTTCATCGCGTCGCGCACGGCGTCGAAATTGTGCAGCGGTTCGCCCATCCCCATCAGCACGATGTTGGATAGCAGGCGGGTTTCATTCTTCGGATTGCGTCCCGGTTCCGGCCATTCGCCCAGATCGTCGCGCGCCACCATGATCTGCCCGACAATCTCTGCCGCCGTCAGGTTGCGCACCAGCTTCTGTGTGCCGGTGTGACAGAAGGAGCAGGTGAGTGTGCAGCCGACCTGTGAAGAAACGCAGAGCGTGCCGCGTCCATCTTCGGGGATATAGACGATCTCGACCTCATGCCCCCCGGCGATTCGCACCAGATATTTGCGGGTGCCATCGGTTGAGACCAGCTTGCGTACCACCTCCGGCACGGCGATCTGAAAATGCTCTTCCAACAGCGCGCGATACGGCTTGGCGAGGTTGGTCATCTCGGCAAAATTGCGCACGCCCTTTTGGTAGATCCACTGCCAGACCTGCCCGGTGCGCATCTTGGCCTGTTTCTCCGGCGTCCCCGCCGCAATCAGCGCCTCGCGCATTTCGTCGCGGGTCATGCCGACAAGATTTTTCTTGCCAACAAAGTCAAACGCCATGCGCGGCGCGGTTTTGACTTCCTGAACGAGGGGTTGCTTGGGGTCCATTGCGGTGCCTTTCCTCAAACCTTTCCGGGATGCGAAAGGCTGCAAAAGCGGCTCTATAGCGCGGGAAGGGGCGCGGGGCCAAGACCCCGCACGCCGTTAATTTGCGCAGCGCTTGGCCGCATCTTCCAGCGAAGCGGTGAAGCCCAGCAGGGAGAAGCGGTCTTCTGTGCGGGTGCCACGCTTGGACTGACCGACAAGAACCGCATCGGCGCCGCGTTTCATGGCGGCGATGATCTTCGCATCGTCTTCCGGGCGCGCCCAGGCATGTTCGCCTTTGACGAAGAGCTGATACGTTTTGCTGCCGATGGTGAGGGACACGGTGCTGTTCGGCTTGAACGGATAGCCGCCCGCGAAGCTGACCACGCCGGATTTACCCGGACGGAAGGTCACATACAGCAGAATGTCGCCGCGTTTCACTTCCGCAGGCTGTCCGCCGCGTGTGTTGATGGTTTTCTTCGGTTGCGAAACGCTCCAGCATTCCTTCGGGTTGGTTTCCGTGAACACGCTCCAGTCGGTGTTCGCCGCCACCCGGTTGCCGCTATCCTGCGCCATTACCGGCGTGGACAGGCTGAGCATAAGTGCGGTTATTCCAAGAACCAGTTTCGATTTCATTGCGTTCGGGCCTCCAGCCGTTACTGCCTCTGCCAATGGCGGTGTCATTAACCGGGTTCGCACCGCGTGTCCGGCGTTTTTTTCAATTACGGGCCGACTTTAACGTAATCTTGCCGACCAATGAAAGCCCTGTTGGCGGAAAACCGCGCGTTTCGGTTCAGAACCAGTCGGCAGCGAGCCTCAGGGCGAGGAGCGTGGCGGAAATGACCAGCACGGGTTTGATCAGCCGGGCGCCGATCCGGGTTGCGAGATGAGAGCCGGTCCAGGCGCCGGCGGCTTGTGCGGCACCCATGGCGAGGCCGATGATCCAGAGGGGGGAGGCGACGAGGGCAAAGGCGGCTAACGCCCCGATATTAGAGGCGAAATTGAGGAATTTGGTGTGGGCGGTGGCGCGCAGGATGCCGTAACCTGCGAGGGTTACGAAACCCAGCATGAAGAACGCGCCCGTGCCCGGCCCGAGCAAGCCGTCGTAAAAGCCGATGAGGGGCACAAGGGTGGCCATAAAGAGTGCGGGCGAGAGGCGTTGGTGTCGATCCTGATCGTCCAGCCCCGGTTTCAGGGCGAAAAACAGGGCGATGGCAATGAGGAGAATCGGCAGTCCGGCGCGGATGATCTCTGTTGGCAGTGAGGCGGCGAGCAGCGCGCCTGCGAAAGCGGCGGTGCCGGAGATCAGGGCGGGCATACGTTGTTGGTTCAGATCAACCTGCCCCGCGCGGGCGTAATTTACCGCCGCCATGCCCGCGCCAAACAGCCCCTGCACCTTGTTGGTGGCCAGCGCAGTGATCGGCGGAACGCCCGCCAAAAGCAGCGCGGGCAGGGTGATCAGCCCGCCGCCGCCTGCGATGGAATCCACGAACCCGGCGATGAAGGCGGCCCCCATCAGGAGCAGCACCAGTTCGCCGGACATCTCAAACATCGGCGAAATCGGCGCGGGCGTAGCCTTGCAGGTAGAGCAGCGCGGTCAGATCGCCGTGGTTGATGCGCAGGTTGCATTCGGCGGCAACGGAGGGCTTGGCGTGCAGCGCGACACCGGACCCCGCGCGTTTGAGCATCCCGAGATCGTTCGCCCCGTCACCGACCGCCAGCACATCCACCTGAGCAATCCCAAGACGGGCGGTAATCTCGTCCAGCGCGGCAATTTTCGCCTCGCGCCCAAGGATCGGCATCCCGACCGTGCCGGTGAGCTTGCCATCCGCGATGATCAGCGTATTGGCGCGGTGTTCGTCAAAGCCCAGCGTTGCGGCAACCCGTGCGCTAAAAGCGGTAAAGCCGCCGGAAACCAGCGCGGCATAGGCGCCATTTGCCTTCATCGTCGCCAGTAATTCGCGCCCGCCGGGCATATAGCTGATCCGGGTTTGCAGCACCTCGCCGATGACGCTTTCCGGCAGGTCGCGCAGCAATCCGACCCGCTCTTTCAGCGCTCCTTCGAAGCCCAGTTCCCCATTCATCGCCCGCGCGGTGATGTCTTTCACACGTTCACCAACCCCGGCAACATCGGCCAGCTCGTCGATACATTCCTGCTCGATCATGGTGCTGTCCATATCCGCCAGCAGCATCTTTTTCCTGCGCCCTTCAGCCGGTTGCAACGCCATATCGACGCCGAGTGCCTGCGCCTGTTCCCAGACATGCCAGAAATCCTCCGGTGCGGCTTCAAGCGGAAACTCTGCCGCTTCGCCCTCGGACAACCAACGCAACCCGTTGGCGTCCCAGTGTTTCGCCAGATCGCTGGCGATTTCTGCGGTCAATTCGCCCGGTCGGGCAATCAGGGTGATGATAAACATGGCGCTTCCCTCGATTGGCTTGCCTTCCGAATAAACTGCCCGGCGCGTCAGGGCCAGAGGGAGTTTGCAGCCGCGCGTTTCCGATACGCGACGCGGCGCTGTCGGTTTGGTTGAATTGCTGCGTGTTTTATTGATTTTCCGGCTTGTCAGGCGCGGGGCGGGGCACTATCTGCGTCCGTGGGACACTCCTCCCCAACGAGGAGCGCATATCTGGAAGGATAGCATTTATGGCTATGACTGAACCGGCAACGCGGCCGGCAAATCCGCGTTTTTCTTCTGGCCCTTGCGCCAAGAACCCCACCTTCACGCTCGATAAACTCGCCGATGCCGCCCTTGGGCGTTCGCATCGCGCGGCGATTGGCAAGGAAAAGCTGAAAGCGGCGATTGAGGGCACGCGCGAAGTTCTGGGCATTCCGGCGGATTACAAGATCGGCATTGTGCCCGCGTCTGATACCGGCGCGGTGGAGATGGCCATGTGGTCCATGCTCGGTGCGCGCGGTGTGGAGATGCTGGCTTGGGAGAGCTTCGGTTCCGGCTGGGTCACGGATGTGGTTAAGCAGCTCAAGCTCGACGCGGTGGTCAAAACCGCTGATTATGGCGCGCTGCCGGATCTGGCGAGTGTCGATTTTGACCGCGATGTGGTCTTTACCTGGAACGGCACGACTTCCGGTGTGCGCGTGCCGAATGGCGACTGGATCGACGCGAATCGCGCGGGTCTGACCATTTGTGATGCGACGTCGGCCGCTTTCGCCATGGACCTGCCGTGGGACAAGCTCGATGTGACGACGTTCTCCTGGCAGAAGGTGCTGGGCGGGGAAGCGGCGCATGGTATTTTGGTGCTGTCGCCGCGTGCGGTGGAGCGGCTGGAGAGCTATACGCCCGCATGGCCGCTGCCGAAAATTTTCCGCATGACCAAGAACGGCAAGTTGATCGAGGGCATCTTTACCGGCGCGACGATCAACACGCCGTCCATGCTGGCGGTGGAGGATTACCTCGTGGCGCTTGATTGGGCGCGCGCGGAAGGCGGGCTGAAAGGTTTGATCGCCCGTGCGGACGCCAATGCGCAGGTGCTGCATGATTTTTGCGACACGCACGGTTGGCTCGCCAACCTCGCCGAAGTGGATGCGACCCGTTCCAACACCAGCGTTTGCCTCAAGTTCACCGATGACCGCATTCAGGACGGCGCGGTGTTTGCCAAGGCAGTCGCCAAGCGGCTGGAAAACGCAGGCGTTGCTTTTGATATTGGTGCCTATCGGGACGCGCCCGCCGGGCTGCGGATCTGGTGCGGCGGCACGGTTGAAACCTCTGATCTGCAAGCGCTGATGCCCTGGCTCGAATGGGCCTTTGAAGCGGAAATCGCCGCGCAGTAAGGCTTGCGCGTCCGGGCGATCCGGGCGCGTTTCCCACTCCAATTCCGGCCCAAACGGCCCCCGATGAAAGGACCAACCATGGCTCCCAAAGTTCTCGTTTCTGATAAACTCAGCCCGACCGCAGTGCAGATTTTCCGCGACCGCGGCATTGAAGTCGATTTCCTGCCCGATGTGGGCAAGGACAAGGAAAAACTGGCTGAAATCATTGGCAATTACGATGGTCTGGCGATTCGTTCCGCCACCAAAGTGACCCCGGCGATTCTCGATGCGGCGACCAATCTGAAAGTCGTTGGACGCGCCGGGATCGGCACCGACAACGTGGATAAAGTTGCCGCCTCGCAGAAGGGCGTCATCGTGATGAATACGCCGTTCGGTAACATGATTACCACCGCCGAACACGCCATCGCCATGATGTTCGCCGTGGCGCGTCAGATCCCGGAAGCCTCCGCTTCGACCCATGCGGGCAAGTGGGAAAAATCCCGCTTCATGGGCACTGAATTGACCAACAAAACCCTCGGCGTGATCGGCGCGGGCAATATTGGCGGCATCGTTTGTGACCGTGCGCTGGGCTTGAAGATGAAGGTTATCGCTTTTGATCCGTTCCTCTCGGAGGAAAAGGCGGACCGGATGGGGGTCGAGAAGGTTGAGTTGGATACGCTGCTGTCCCGCGCCGACTTCATTACCCTGCATGTCCCGCTGATCGACAGCACCCGCAATATCCTGTCGCGCGAGGCGCTGGAGAAGACCAAGAAGGGCGTTTACATCATCAACTGTGCGCGCGGCGGTCTGGTCGATGAGGAGGCGCTGGCCGATTTGCTGAAATCGGGTCACGTTGCTGGCGCGGCTTTTGATGTGTTCTCGGAAGAGCCGGCCAAGGAAAACCCGCTGTTCAACCTCCCGAACGTGGTTTGCACCCCGCATCTGGGCGCGGCAACCACCGAGGCGCAGGAAAATGTGGCGCTTCAGGTGGCCGAACAAATGGCCGATTATCTGCTCACCGGCGCCGTGACCAACGCGCTGAATATGCCTTCGGTAACGGCGGAAGAGGCCAAGGTCATGGGGCCGTGGATCAAGCTCGCTGAGCATCTGGGCGCTTTTGTCGGCCAATTGACAGATGAGCCGATGCAGGAGGTGAACATCCTGCTCGACGGTGTGACCGAGGACATGAATACCAAGGCGCTGGAATGCGCCGTGGTCGCCGGTCTGATGAAGCCGGTGAACCCCGATACCAACATGGTTTCCGCGCCGGTGATTGCTGCCGATCGCGGGGTGAATGTCACCCTGACCACGCAGGCTAAGCAAAGTTCGTTTGACGGCTATATCAAGGTCACGGTGAAAACCGAAAAGCACGAGCGTTCCATCGCGGGCACCGTGTTCTCCGACGGCAAACCGCGCTTCATCCAGATCAAGGGCATTAATATCGACGCCGAAGTCGGTCAGCACATGCTTTATACGACGAACAAAGATGTGCCCGGCATCATCGGCACGCTGGGCGCGACCTTTGGCGCGAGCCACGTCAACATCGCCAACTTCACCCTCGGGCGTAAAGAAGAGGGCGGCGACGCGATTGCGTTGCTTTATGTTGATGCGACGGTGCCGGATGCGGTGTTGGAGGAACTGCGCAGCACCAATATGTTCCAGACAGTCGCGCCGCTCGAATTTACGGTTTGAAGGTGACTTGAAAACCCAAGGAGCCCCGGTGGAAACGCCGGGGCTTTTTGCATTTGATTCGATAGCCTGCTGCATCGTTAAAACGGTATGGCGTCCCTCGAATCTCTGGTCGGACTGCGAGATGCACTTGATGGCCGATTCTTTCTGCGTCTTTCCGGTTTATCGAATCGGATTTTTGGCAGATGGGCCGGTAAATTCCGTATTGGTCGGGAAGATAAGCGGTGATTCTACCTTTTGCGGGGGATGAATCATTTCAAGCGTCGAAAATCGCGCGTGCTTTCTTTTTTCGTCGGTTATTTTATTTCGTGGACCACATCATATTGACTCAATAATTGCCTGAGCTGAGGGCATCGCATGAAAAATGGGCATTTGGGATAAAAAGTTTGGGAATATCCTATCCAAAAAGGGGGTTGCGGGTATTTGTTGGTAGCCGTAGAACCCCCTTCACCGGCGGCGCTGAGGCGCACGACGGGACGCCAGACGGAACGACGGAGCGGTGCTTCGGAGGGAAGGAAGGCGGGATTATTGAGGTAAGTGACGCGGGTTGCGCCAGGAGAGATACGGCGCTTCCGGTTGATTTTGTCTCTACGTTATTTGAAATTGATGGTAACTGAAGAGATATGTGGGCGGTTTGGTTCATACGATGAACAAACAACTGCATATCAACTACCTAGGACTTCGGTCCGATGATGGATAGTCAGCTTCACTGTTTGACGCGGCTTTTGGTTTCTTTTGAAACTGAAGCACAAGTTAAACAGATGACTTTTGGTGTCGTTCTTGGTTCCTAGCCGGGTCGAGATCGCGCTGAGTTACGCCCCGAGGGCTTCGGTCCTCAAGTAGCGAAGCGGTAGGACATCAAAGATGTGCAGAGGTTCGAACGTCAAGGATAAGCTGGTAACAGCTTTTCAACTTGAGAGTTTGATCCTGGCTCAGAACGAACGCTGGCGGCAGGCCTAACACATGGCTCAGAACGAACGCTGGCGGCAGGCCTAACACATGCAAGTCGAGCGCATCCTTCGGGATGAGCGGCGGACGGGTTAGTAACGCGTGGGAATATGCCCAGATCTACGGAATAGCCTTTGGAAACGAAGAGTAATACCGTATACGCCCTTCGGGGGAAAGATTTATCGGATTTGGATTAGCCCGCGTTAGATTAGATAGTTGGTGGGGTAACGGCCTACCAAGTCGACGATCTATAGCTGGTTTGAGAGGATGATCAGCAACACTGGGAC
>PDWI01000048.1_pt1 | contig 241409 bp, 207 predicted proteins | sample 1430891 | NCBI WGS metagenome assembly PDWI01 (sample SAMN01162508, study PRJNA174530) | Oral metagenome, whole genome shotgun sequencing project. | biome: Marine environment; feature: Marine mammal; material: Swab sample of the gingival sulcus; isolation source: swab sample of gingival sulcus... | reverse complement strand
GTGCGTGTCGAGATACTGCAGCAGGTCGTTCCAGATCGTCGGCACCCCGGCACCGAAGGTGACCTTCTCGGCTTCGATCATCTTGGCCAACGGCTCGGCCTGCAGGAAACGATCCGGCATCATGAGGCTCATCCCGGCCAGCATCGCCGTATACGGGAACCCCCACGCGTTGGCATGGAACAACGGCACGACGACCAGCGCATGATCCCCTTGGTGCATGCCCAGGCTGGCGAACACCCCCATCGCGTGCAGATAGTTGCCCCGGTGTGAGTAGGCGACTCCTTTCGGGTTGCCCGTGGTCCCGGAGGTGTAACACATCGACGATGCCGAGTTCTCGTCCAGGTCGTCGGGCCAGTCGAAGCTCGTCGGGTGGCCACTGATGAATTCGTGATAGTCGTAGACAGCTTCGACATGCTCGATCCCAGCCAACGCCTGGCGGGTCGCGTCATCGATCGGCCCGTTGACGATGACATGCTTGATCGTCGGGATGTGTGCCAGCAGTCCGGCGAAGGGTTGGGCCAGGGTGTTGTCGACGATGACGACCTGGTTCCTGGCGTGCTTGGCCACGTAGATGAGCTGCGGTGGGAACAGCCGGATGTTCAACGCATGCAACACCGCACCCATCGACGGTACTGCTAGATAGGCCACCATGTGCTCGGCGTTGTTCCACATGAACGTGGCCACTCGTTGGTCCCCGGTGATGCCCAGCCCTCGCAGGGCGTGCGCCAGCTGAGCGGCCTGCTCGCCGACCTGCCGGAACGACATCTCCCGGGCCCCGTCCCCGGTCCACGTACACACCTTCTGATCAGCGTGCACCTTCGTGCCGTAGCGCAACATCTGCGAGATCAACAGGGGCGGCGACTGCATCGTACTTTTCATACCCAGAGCCTGCCATCATCCGGCCCCTGCGGGGAGGTCTACGTCGCAGACCTTTGCGGGGGCCAACGGCGACGGCGTGGCGCACCGCGTGGGAACCTTTGGCTGGCAGGCCGAGTCCTTGGCGGAGAAACGAACGATGGGTCGACGGCGACGGTCTCGACTCACATCGACGCATCGGTCAGCGACGAACAGCGTCGCGGATATTGACGACCAGGACGACCAAGGCCATCGCCGCAAGGAGGGTCAAGGTGCCCCACTGCCAGTTCTGTGCATACGCCTCGACGAACCTCACGATGAGCAAGAGCAGCAGCAGGCGGATGATCAGGGCTCCGAAGTAGCCGCGCGAGAACGCCTCGACGGACAGGATGCCTGCGATTGCGAGCACGACGACGGTGCCGCGTTCTGATGCCTCCGGGTAGAAGAGCCAGCCGAGCGTGAGCAGGATCAGCGGGGTGGTCAGGACTGACCAGGCTTGAAGCAGCCGTTGGCGTGAGCGCTCCGCGTGGACGACGGGGGTGCGCCGGTGCTTGAGGTGGTCGTGCGGACCCCGGAGGGTGACGCCATCGGTGAGTACCCGCTGCAGCACCCGGCGCTCGTCCTCGAGACGGACCCGGGCCATCCGGGCCGTCAGTGCCTGCTGCTCGCGGTCGGCGACTTCGCGGCGGGCCTCGGCTGCGGGCAGTCCCGCTGCCGCTCGACGAAGCTTGGCCCGGTCGCGATCAGCGTTGGCCGTGAGCGTCTCGATCTCGGTGTCCAATTCGCCGACCCGGCGCCGCACTGCTTCCAGCTCCAGGTCGGTGTTCGGGCTGACCTTCGCCAGGCCCGCCCAGCCGACGGGGTCGCCCCAGGACTGGCGAACGGTGCCGTTCCGTTCGTACCGCGGCCCGGCCGGGCCACGTTCGCCGCCGAGCCGGTCGCGGGTGTCATGACCCCATAGGCCCCGGTAGTCCCGCACCCAGGGCGTCGAGTCGTCGATTAGCACCGCGGTCCAGCCGGGGTCGCTGGACTCGCCGATCACCGGCCCGTCACCGCGGGCATAGTCGACGTACGGGATCCCGAGTCCTTCGCCTTGGGCAGCCTTAGACCACGGGGTGAGCAGTTTGGCGATCCGGCGCAGGAGGGGCACGATGCCGCCCATGCTGGGTGGCTCGATGGTGATCGGATAGTCACCGGCAAGGTAGGCGCCCGAATGCGATCCGGCCCCGGCGAAGACGACCGGGTGCCGCCCGCCGACCAGGGTCAGGTCCGGGTCGTCCCACCGGCGCCGCAGGTCGTCGCCGGTCTCTTCGTGCGCGGAGAAGACCACCCAGCGGGGCTCGGGAAGCCCGTCGGTATGCCGGGTCGGGTCGAGGTAGATGGTCACCTGTTCCCAGTCACCCTCGTGCTCGTTGACCCCGGAGAAACCCGATCGCCAATTGTTGAAGCTGTAGAAGTACCAGTATTGGAGCACGATCCATGGGTCGTCTCGCAGCACTCGTCCGTAGTACGTCGGCCCGCCGCTGGTGAGGTGGGTCAGCTGGATTGCTCTCGCGGTGATCGCGCTCCCGCCCGGAACGGCCCCGCGTACCACCAGCGACAAGCGGCTGAGCGTGTCGACCAACCGGCCCAGCAGCCCCACCTGGGCCAGTCGGCTGGCGCCGTGGAGGCGCGGTCGCTCGGTGCGAAACCACGTCTTGAACCGGTCTCGTCGCCGGGTGTGGGTCGCTAGGCCCGACAACGCCAAAGGGGCGCCTTCATGCTCGACGCCGTGCCGAGCCAACGCTGTCAGGTCGAGTTCGCCCACATCGGCAAGGAGGGTCTCGGTGTCGTCGGCGCCGCGCAGCCACAGCGCACAGCAGCGCACGAAGGCATCCACCCCGACCGGGGTGAAGAACTCGCCCCGGGTGAGGCGCAGCTCGGGCTCGAACGCCCGCAGCAACGCCAGGTCATCATCGGAGTCAGCTGTCGTCACTGCGGTCGCTCCGGGGTCGTTCACAGCGCCACCCTAGTCCGTGGCCGATGCACGGCCGGGTTGTTCGACCCGTCAACGGCCCACAGACGCGAGTGAGCCCCGCGGCATACGAGATGCCACGGGGCTCACCCGACATGAGTCAGCGACTCACCACAGCGTCAGGCTCAGGCCAAGCGCTCCTTGAGGCCGTCGAGCTGGGCCTGCAACTGCGGCGGCACCTTGCCGATCTTGGCGAACCACTCGTCGATGAGCGGCAGTTCCTTGCGCCACTCTTCGGCATTGACTTTAACCGCGTCGGCGACGTCCTCGTCGGTCAGGTCCAGACCGTCGACATCGAGCGACCCGGGTGCCGGGACGAGACCGATCGGGGTCTCGACGGCCTCGGCTTCACCCTCGAGACGCTCGACGATCCACTTGAGCACGCGGCTGTTCTCGCCGAAGCCGGGCCAGGCGAACTTGCCCTTGTCGTTCTTCCGGAACCAGTTGACCTGGTAGACCTTCGGCAGCTTCGACGCATCGGCTTTCTCACCCATGGCGATCCAGTGGCCCATGTAGTCACCGGCGTGGTAGCCGATGAACGGCAGCATGGCCATCGGGTCGCGGCGCACGACACCAACCGCGCCAGTGGCGGCGGCGGTGGTCTCCGAGGAGAGCGTGGCGCCGATGAAGGTGCCGTGATTCCAGTCGCGCGACTCGTAGACCAACGGGATGGTGCTGGCGCGGCGACCGCCGAAGAGGATTGCCGAGATCGGCACACCGTCAGGGTTGTCGTACTCCGGGGCGATCATCGGGCATTGCTTGGCCGGGGTCGTGAAGCGGCTGTTCGGGTGGCTGGAGAGCACCTCGCTGTCGGGGGTCCAGTCGTTGCCCTTCCAGTCGGTCAGGTGGGCTGGCGGCTCATCGGTCATGCCCTCCCACCAGACGTCGCCATCGTCGGTGCGGGCGACGTTGGTGAAGATCGAGTTGCCCTCCTCGATGGTGCGCATGGCCACGGGGTTGGTGTCCATGCCGGTGCCGGGAGCGACACCGAACAGGCCGAATTCCGGGTTGACGGCATACAAGCGGCCGTCCGGGCCGAAGCGCATCCACGCGATGTCGTCACCGATCATCTCGGCTTTCCAACCCGGGATGGTCGGCTCGAGCATCGCGAGGTTGGTCTTGCCGCACTGGCTCGGGAACGCGCCGGCGACGTAGTGGACCTTCCCCTTGGGCGACGTGAGCTTGAGGATGAGCATGTGCTCGGCCATCCAGCCCTCGTCGTGAGCCATCGCCGAAGCGATGCGGAGGGCGTAGCACTTCTTGCCGAGCAGCGCGTTGCCGCCGTAGCCGGAGCCGAAGGACCAGATCTCCCGGGTCTCCGGGAAGTGGGCGATGTACTTGGTGTCATTGCACGGCCACGGCACGTCCTTCTCGCCTTCGGCCAGCGGCGCACCCACCGAGTGCAGGCCCTTGACGAAGGAGGCGTTGATCTCCTCCATCTTCTTCAGGACCGGGGTGCCGACCCGAGCCATGATGTTCATGTTGACGACCACGTAGGGGGAGTCGGTGATCTCGACGCCGAACATGGGGAAAGTGGCTTCGAGGTGGCCCATGACGTAGGGGATCACGTAGAGGACGCGGCCCTTCATGCAGCCGGTGTAGAGCTCGGTCATCGTCTTCTTGAGCTCGACGGGGTCGACCCAGTTGTTCGTCGGGCCGGAGTCCTCCTCCTTGACGGAGGCGATGTAGGTGCGGTCCTCGACCCTGGCGACGTCGCTGGGGTCCGACGGACACCAGTAGCTGTTGGGCTTCTTCTCCTCGTTGAGCTTGACGAAGGTGCCCGTCTTGACCATCTCTTGGTTGAGGGAGTCCATCTCCTCGGGGGTCCCCGTGATCCAGTGGACGGAGTCCGGCTGGCAGATCTTGGCGACCTCGTCAACCCAGGCGGCCAGCTCTTGGTGCGTCGTGCTCATCCTTGTCGTACCCCTTCCTTGCGAGGGCACTCGATGCTCTCGCCTTCGTTGCCACAACGCTATCCCCCGCGGTGGACCACGTGGAACCCCGCCCCGGACCTGACGCGGTGAGCAGCATCACAGGGTAGGCGTGTTCTGGTGGCAGTGCCCTCGCAGACGCGGTTGTGGGCTTACGATTTCCCCCGGTATGCCCGCTGCCGCTAGGCTTGCCGGTCGGTCCTTACGTGGGCCAAGCGCCCGTAGCTCAACGGATAGAGCATCTGACTACGGATCAGAAGGTTAGGGGTTCGAATCCCTTCGGGCGCGCAGCACGGAAACGCAGCGTGACCTGCGTACGTGGTCCTCAGCGCTCCACCCGTCTCAGGCCCCGTCACCGCTCCTCGGCGTACCTGCTGCTGGCAGTGCCACCCCGACCGCAGCGGGGGACGCCTGCTCGGGTGCCACGCCCGAAACCTTGCTTCAGTCCAGATCGCGCTCCGCTGAACTGCCTGGTCAGCTATCGACTCCCTGGCGACCTTGACCGTCCGCGCCGCCGTGCAGAGCCCAGGAATGACCGGCGTGCCCAAGGGATTCGCTGTGGCGACGGGCCCACCAGGCGAGGAAAGCGACCACGAGTGACCAGCACTTCCGTGGCCGGTGGTCTCGCCGGAAGGTGAACGAGGCAGACTATGGGCATGGTGCAAAAGATGGGGCTTCGTGAGTACATCGACCGGCTGCGGACCGAAGGGTATCGGGTGCAAGGCGGCAAGGGTGAGGACCCCATCCTGCTGGCCCCCGATGGCAAGGCGGTCGAGACCTGGCGCGAGGACTATCCCTACGACAAGCTGCTCGACCGGGACCTCTACGAGGAGGAGAAATACCGCCTCCAGATCGAGCTGCTCAAGTTCCAGTATTGGACCCAGGACGTTGGCGCCAAGCACGTACTCGTCTTCGAAGGCCGTGACGCGGCGGGCAAGGGCGGCACCATCAAGCGTTTCATTGAGCACCTCAACCCCCGGGCCGCCCGCGTCGTCGCGCTCACCAAACCGACCTCGACCGAAGCCGGTCAGTGGTACTTCCAGCGCTACGTCGAGCAGTTGCCGACCTCTGGCGAGATGGTGCTCTTCGACCGGTCCTGGTACAACCGGGCCGGGGTCGAGCGGGTCATGGGTTTCTGCAGCGACGAACAGTACGGCGTCTTCATGCGCCAAGCCCCGGCCTTCGAGCGGATGCTCGTCGAATCTGGCACGACGGTGACCAAGCTGTGGTTCTCGGTGACTCAGCAGGAGCAGCGCACCCGTTTCGCGATCCGGCAGATTGACCCGGTGCGTCGCTGGAAGCTCTCACCGATGGATCTGGAGAGCCTCGACCGCTGGGAGGACTACACCTCGGCCAAGGAGGCCATGCTCACTGGTACCGACAAGAAGTACGCGCCGTGGATCACCATCAAGAGCAACGACAAGAAGCGCGGCCGGATCAACGCGATGCGGGCTTTCCTGCACCGGTTCGACTACGAGGGCAAGGACACGAACGTCGTGTTCGCTCCCGATCCGCTCATCGTGGCTCGGGCCAAGTACTCCAGCGGAGACTGACAACGGAAGTCGCTCGGGCCACCCGACCGCGGGGATGTTCACTCTCGTCGCGCTCGGAGGGGTGTCGACGTGCTGAGGTTCGACGACGGTGCCGCCGACACATCAGCCCGCTGGCCCCCCTAGGCTCCTGCCCATGACAACGGGACCCGACTCGCGACCGGTCTTGGTGCTGTTGCATGGGTTGGGTGGCAACGCTCACGTCTGGCATGACCTCGTTCCGGTGGCCCGAGCCCAGGAGTGCTGGGCCGATGTCGTCGCGGTGGACCTACCCGGTCATGCCGGTGGAGCCCGACTTCCCGCCTACGACTACGCCGCCCAAGCGGATGTCTTGGCGCCGGGCCTTCGCGGCCTCGGCAGCTCGCTCGTGCTGTTGGGACACTCGCTCGGTGGTGTCGTGGCTGTCGATCTAGCCGGCCCGCGGCACGAGTTGCCGGTGCGTCGGGTAGTGGCGGTCGGCGTCAAAGTGGCCTGGACCGACGATGAGCTAACCAAAGCCGCAGCCATCGGCGCCAAGCCGCCCGCGGTCTTCGAGACCCGTGAGCAGGCGGTCGAGCGCTACCTCAAGGTCGCTGGTCTATGGAACTTGGTTCCCTCCGACCACCCCACCGTCGAAGCCGGTGTTGCGGTGCGAACCGACGGCGGCTGGGAGACGACCGTCGTGCCGGCGACCACAGCTGCCGGCGACCCCCGAATGGCCGAGTTGGTCAGTGCTGCCGCCGCCCCGGTGCTCATGGTTCGTGGCGAGTTCGACCCTATGTGCACCGAGGCTGCATTGCGATCGCTTGAGGATGCCACGGGCATGGCCCGCCACGTCACCCTGCCCGGCCTGGGGCACACTCCGCATGTCGAATCCCCAACCGTGGTGGCGGACTTGCTTCGGGACCAGTCCTGATTCACCAACGTCGGTTCCGTGAATGACCGTGATAGTGGCGTGTGAGTTGGCGGGGATGCAGTGGAAACCATGTCTCGGAGCGCGGTGGCGACCATCGGGCTGAGCTCAGGGCGACCTATGCCTTAGACCGTGGTGGTGAACTGCATTGTTGGTGAACTGCACGAAGCCTCCGCCCCAGTGACGGTTTCGTGAGGGTCGCAGCACGCCGTGGTCCGGATTCCGGGTTCCGGCACCGGTCGATGCCCGAGGCATTGACGTCCAGACCCCAGACGTCACAACCGCAGACGTCGAAACCTCAGACTCCGGAACCGTAGGCGCTGCAACCTATTCGCCGGAAGGCCAGGAGGCGGCGCCACTTGGTGACGCCCCCTGGCCGGGGCTACGACCAGTCCCGCTGATCGGTGATCGCAGAGGCATCCTGCTCGATCGCCGGGACGGCCTGCACTTGGGCGCTGAACCGCAAGCCAGCCCGGATCCGCTCGGCTACCTGATCGATGACCGATGCCGCATCTGCGCCGTCACCGATGACCACTTCGCAGGTCAGCCGGTCCTTGTGGTCGATCCGGTCGACGACGAAACGCCACGCGTCCACCCCGTCGACCCCGTCGAGCACTCCGGCAGCTTGCCGGGGGTGCAGGAACATCCCTTTCACCTTCACGGCAGCCCCGGAGCGGCCGAGCACCCCGACCAATCGAGGCCGACCGTCCGGTCCGAGTCGCCAGGCGGACAGATCGCCCGTGCCGAAGCGGACGAGCGGATAGTCCGGTCGGAGCAGAGTGACGACGACCTGTCCTTCGCCGTCGGCGATTGGAGCGCCACTGTCGAGATCACAGACCTGCACGAGCAGTCCCGGAGCCGGCACCAGCCCGCCACCCGGCTCGGTCTCGTAGCCGATGAGGCCGGTTTCGGCGGTGCCGTATGCCATGAGCACGGTGGGCACCCAGGCCTGCAGCAGGGCTCGCAGTGAGTCCGGCAGCGGCTCGGCGGTGACTACGGCTCGGGCCAGCCGCCAGCTGTCGGGGTCGAGGCCGAGCTCGCCGTAACGTTCGATGATCGTCTTGAGATAGCTCGGCAAGCCGGTGTATGCCGTCACCCCTAGATCGGCGATCGCGCGGGCCTGGAGATCCTGGTTGCCGATGCCACCGGGCAACACTCGGGCCCCGAGCGCAAGCGCACCCTCCTCGAACATGGCACCGGCGGGCGACAGGTGGTATCCGAAGCAGTTGAGCACGAGATCGTCGGGTCCGATCCCGGCTGCCGCCAACGACGGAGCCCAACGCCACGGGTCCACCCCGTCCAGCTGCGGCTCGTACAGCGGCCCCGGTGATTGGAAGACCCGGCGTACGGCAGCACCGGATGCCAGCAGGCCACCGAACGGTGGGTGGGCCTGCTGCCGAGACAACGCCTCGTCCTTGCCGAGGATCGGCAGCCGGGCCAACCCGGCGACCAAGTCGTCTCCGGTGGCCGCGGCCAACCCGGCTTCGGCCAAGCGGTCGGCAAGCGCGGGCACCGAGCTGCGAGCGGCGGTGACGGCCGCGGCGACCTGTGGTGCCAAGCCCGCGGCATACGCGTCGAGGCCAGCCTGAAGAGCCCCTGCCATGTCGATCCTCTCCCCATCGGGTTCGTTGGAGTGCGCGAGCGTGATCCGGAGGGCAGGTCAACGCCCCGGCCACTCGGATCGCCGGTCTCAGAGCCAGCGCTTGCGGCGCTTGTAGTGCTTGACGTCCCGGTAGCTCTTGCGGCTGCCGGAATCGCCGAGACCGAGGTAGAACTCCTTGACGTCAGGGTTTTCCCGCAGGTCCTGGGCCGAGCCCTCGAGCACGATTCGGCCCTGCTCCATGATGTAGCCGTGGTCAGCCACCTCGAGGGCACGGCGAGCGTTCTGCTCGATGACGAGCACCGTCAGCCCGAGCTCTCCGTTGATCCGGTGGATGAAGTCGAAGATGTCCTTGACCAGCAACGGCGCCAGCCCGAGCGAGGGTTCGTCGAGCATGAGGAGGCGTGGTTTGGCCATGAGTGCCCGCCCGATGGCAAGCATCTGCTGCTCGCCACCGGACAGGTAACCGGCGATCCGGGCGGTCATGTCGCCGAGCTTGGGCAGCAGGCTGTAGACCTGCTTGAGGTCCTCACCGTCGGACCCTCCCCGGAAGTAGGCGCCCGCGAGCAGGTTCTCCTGCACCGTGAGGTGCTCGAAGACATGACGGCCTTCCATGCACAACGACAGGCCCAACTTGACCCGCTCCGCGGCGTCGAGATGAGTGATGTCCTGCCCGTCGAAGTCGAGCGTGCCGTCGGTGACTTCACCGTGCTCGGTCGTGAGCAGGCCGGAGATCGCTTTGAGGGTGGTCGACTTGCCGGCCCCGTTGGATCCCAGCAGGGCGACGATCCGGCCCTCGGGCACGGCCAACGACAGCCCCCGCAGCACGAGGATCACGTCGTCGTAGATGACCTCGATGTTGTTGAGCGTGAGCAGGTTGTCGTGAGTGCCCTGCCCGGGGGTGGCCGACGAACCGGCCACCCCCGTCGCGCTGGGGTTCGTCATGAGTACCTCACGGCTCCATGTTGGCGGCGATCTCGGAGAAGTCGCCGCCTTCGACCTGGTAGATGCTGCTGCCGGTCGAGCCCCGGTGCGAGTCGGCCGAGAACTTCACCTTGCCGGTGCCGACGACACCCCCGGTGTCGATCTCGTCCATGGTCTCCAGGGCGTTCTTGATGTTCTCGCCGGTCAGTTCGTCACCGTTATCGAGCACCTTCTCGATGCCAGCGGCCATGACGGCCATTGTGTGCCAGCCCTGGGTGTAGTGCACGCCTTTCTCCTTGAGCGACGAGCCCTTGGACTTGAGGTAGTCCTCGACGTCCTTGTTGCCCGGCTTGTTCGCCGACGCCGGCGCGAACGGCTGCACCATGATGTGGCCCTCGGCCGCGTCGTTTCCGGCGGTCTTGACGAAGAACTCGTCCGCACACCAGTTGAGACAGACGATCTTCATGTCGAGATTGCCGGCCTTGATGTCTTTGGCGACCTGGGCGGCCGGGCTCGAGACGTTCTGGATGACGATGTACTTAGCGCCCTGCGACTGCGCCTGCGAGAGCAGACCGACGAAGTCCGGGTTCTTGCTCGGCATCGGGTAGGACTGATAGCCCAGATCCAGGCTCTTTTCCTTGACCCAGGCCCGGCCATCATCGACCGGTGCCGTCCCGAACGGGCTGTCGTGGTGGAAGACCGCCACTTCGGCGGCACCGCCGGCGTCCGTGGCGATCCAGTTGAGGGCAACCCGCATCTGGTCGGAATAGGTCGGGGCAACGACGAAGTTGTAGGGAGACTCTTTCGGGTCGGTGAGCCCCTCGGCATACGAGGCCGACATGAACGGCAGCTTGTCCGACCCGACCTTCGTGCGCAGCGCCTCGGAGTCGCCGGTCCCCCAGCCCTGGATCACCACGGCACCGTCGTTGACGTATTTCTTGTAGAGCTCTTCGGACTTGGGCACCTGATAGGCGTAGTCGTTGCTCATCGGCTCGATCGTGTGCCCGTCGATGCCGCCCTTGGCATTGACCCAGTCGATGTAGCCGAGCATGCCCTCGTTGTAGGGCTTGCCCACGTCACCGGTGGCGCCGGTGAGGTCAGCGAGGATGCCAACCGAGATGGACGCGTCGTCGCCGCCGCCGTTGTTGCCGCTGTTCGCGGCACCGCCGCTACATCCAGCCAATCCGACAGCGAGCGATGCCGAGGCGGCGATGAGGACTCGCCGTGCTGTGAGTTTCATACAGACTCCATTTCCTGCGTTGCCGAGGGACGGCAGGTGGTTTGCGGGTTTTTCGATCTACCTGCGGGTTGGTCGGGTGTCGGGGAATGGCTGAGTATGCCGGGGGGCGGCATACGCGGGTTGAGGGTCAATAACGGAACGGCCAGAATCTGACGTAGTCCTTGATTCGCGACCATATTCGATCGAGCCCGCGGGGCTCGATGAGTAGGAAAGCGATGATCGCCAGACCGAAGACAGCGTTCTTGATAGCAGGCAATTGGTCTGCGAGAAAAGTGCCCGAAGCCTGCTCGCCGATCTCGGTGAGGACGGCTGGCAGCAACATCATGAAGATCGCACCGTAGACCGAGCCGGCGATGCTGCCCAAGCCACCGACGATGATCATCGCGAGATAGAGCACCGACACGTCGAGAGTGAACCGCTCCCAGGTGACAGTCTCGGTGTAGTAGGCGGTCAGGGCGCCGGCCAATCCCACGTATCCGCTGGAGACGGCGAAGGCGGTCACCTTGGTCCGGGTGATGTTGACGCCGATGGCTTCGGCTGCGATGTCCTGGTCCCGCACCGCCATGAACGAGCGGCCGACGCTCGTGCGGAAGAGGTTGCGTGCAGCGAGGACCGCGAGGAAGGTGATCGGCAAGAGGATCCAATACCACTGGACCTCGAAAAGGGTCCGCTCGATGAAGGAGAAGCGGGGGACGCTGACGTAGCCGACGCCCTCGGTGAGAAACTCCCACCGGCGCACGACGAACATGATGATCTCTTGCGACGCCAGGGTCGCGATGGCCAGATACAGGCCTTTGAGCCGCAGTGCCGGTAGCCCGAAGAGGGCACCGATGACCGCCGTGAACAAGACCGCGATGATGACCGCCAGTGGGGGTGGCAGGCCGGCCCGCGTCGACAGTATCGCCGAGGTGTAGGCCCCGACGGCCAGGAACCCGCCTTGACCGAGCGAGATCTGGCCGGTGAACCCGACGAGGATGTTGAGCCCGACGGCACCGATCACCGCGATGAGGATCGTGTTGGCGATGCCGAGCCAATAGTTGTCGAGGATCCATGGTGCTGCGACGAGCAGCCCGACGACGATCGCCAAACGGGACCACTCCGCGCGGGTATGCCGCAGGCGGAGCTCGGCGCGATAGGTGCGGTGGTGGATTCCGGTTGCGGTCGCCATGATTCAGACCCTCTCGATCCGTGTCTCGCCGAAGAGCCCGTACGGGCGGACCATGAGGATCGCCACGAGCACGATGTACGGCACCACTTCGGCCAACCCCGGATCCATGTAGCCGGAGACGAACTGTTTGACGAGGCCGATCACCAGGCCACCGACGATCGTGCCCGGCACCGAGTCGAGGCCGCCGAGGATGACGACGGGGAAGACGATGAGCCCGAAAGCAGCGATGTTCTGGTCGACCGCCGACAGGTCCGAGAGCAGCACGCCGGCGATGAGTGCACTGACCGCGGCCAGCGCCCAAGCCATCGCGAAGATCCGCCGGACGGAGATCCCCATCGTGAGGGCGGCCTGCTGATCGTCAGCGACGGCCCGCATCGCGATGCCGTGCCGGGACCGGCGGAAGAATGTCGTGAAAGCGGCGAGCACGATCCCGGCGATGGCGATGACGATCAGTCGGTTCAGCGGCACGCTGGCGCCGAAGATGGTGATGCTCCCCTGGGGCAGGATCTTCGGCTGCTCCCGGACGGCGGTGCCGAAGAACATCTGCACCAGCGCTTTGAGGACGGCCGAGAGCCCGATCGTCACCATGATCACGCTGATCGCGTTCTCGCCGATGAGCGGGCGCAGCACGAAGCGCTCGACGATCACGCCCAGGACGATCGAGATGAGCACGCCGACGACCACCGCGAGGGTCCAGGGCAGGCCGAAGACGACGAACGCCGCGTGGAACATGTAGGCCCCGACGAGCAGGAACTCGCCCTGCGCGAAGTTAATGACCCGGGTCGCCTTGTAGATGAGCACGAAGCCCAAAGCGGCCAACGCGAGGATGGCCCCGTTGGCGAGACCGTAGACGGTCAACAGCATGAACTGGCTCATCGGCGGCCGCTCCAGACTGGGCGTCGACCGCGGCCCTCGGGCGCGCGGAAGGTGGTCAGGTCGATGATGTTGAGCTCGATGGTCCGGTCGATCCTGGTGCCGTCCTGGTAGGCGACGCTGGTCGTGATACCGACCGAGTCGTCGCCCCGGGCGAGGGCGTCGATGATCGTGCCGTACCGCTGGGAGATCACGTTGCGCCGGACCTTGCGGGTTCGGGTGATCTCGTCGTCGTCGGGGTCGAACTGCTTGTGCAGCAGGACGAATCGCTGCACCCGGATGCTCTCCGGAAGGTCCTCGTTGGCACGATGCACCTCTTCGGCGATCAGGTCCTGCACTTCCCGCTTACCGGCCAGGTCGGTGTAGGTCGTGTAGGACAACCGCTCGTTCTCGGCCCACGAACCCGTGGTCAACGGATCGATGGTGACGATCGCGGTCATGCCTTGCTGGCCCGCGGCGGGCGGGAAAGTCACCGACTCTTCGACGTACGGCGAGAACTTGAGCTTGTTCTCGATGAAGGCCGAAGAGAACCGAGTGCCATCGGTCGTGGTGAGCACGTCCTTTTGCCGGTCGATCACGACGAGGTGGCCGTTCTCGTCGAGATAGCCCGCATCGCCGGTGTGCAGCCAGCCCTCCGGATCGATCGCCTCGGCGGTGGCCTCCGGGTTGCGGTGGTAGCCCTTGAAGACCGACGCCGAGCGCAACAGGATCTCGCCCTTGTCGTCGATCTGGATGTCGGTGCCGACGATCGGCGTGCCGACGGTGTTGAACGCGATGTCGTCGTCACGATGCACGACGGCGATCCCGCAGATCTCGGTCTGACCGTAGATCTGCTTGAGGTTGACCCCGATAGCGTGGAAGAAACGGAAGACATCCGGGCCCAGGGGGGCGCCTCCCGTGTAGGCGTGGTCGTTGCGGGCCAAGCCGAGCTGGTCGCGGACCGGTCGCAACGCGACCTGGTCGGCGACGAAGTGCAGCACCGCCAGCCCGCCGACGCCCTTGCCGTGGATCTTGCGTTCGGCGACCTTGTCGCCGATGGCGTAGCCCCAGCCGAAGACCTTCCGTTTGAGCCAGCCGGCCTCGTCGATACGCACTTGCACCTCGGAGAGCATCGATTCCCAGATCCGGGGCGGTGAGAACATGACGTTCGGCCCGATCTCCCGCATATCGGCTTTCTGGGTCGAGGAATCCTCGGGGAACGACAAGGTCAACCCCCGTGAGAGCCCACACGCCACGGCGAGCATCTGCTCGCCGATCCAGGCGAATGGCAGGAAGGACACGTAGCGGTCTTTGCTGTCGAGCGGGTCGATGGAGGTCAAGTGCTCGCTCATGGCCAGGAGGTTGGCATGTGAGAGCTCGGCCAGCTTGGGGTGACTCGTCGTGCCGGAGGTCGTGCAGATCACCGCGGTGTCTTCGGTGGTGCCCTGTGCCACTTGCTCGCCGAGCCAGCCCGGGTGGTCGTGTCCCCACTGGTGACCGGTCGCCTCGACCTCGGTGAAGTCGAGCAGGTAGTCCTCGGTGTACTGCTCCAGGCCGTGCGGGTCGTAGTAGATGACCTTCTCGAGCAGGAGCGGGGGCATGTCGGCGAAGGCCTGATGCGCCGCAGGTCTCGCGGTGGGTGAATCCGCGGTGACCGTGGTGTCGGTCGTGCTTCGCTGCGACGTGAGGGTTTCGGTGTATTCCCGATAGTCAGCGCGGAGGCGGATCAGCTTGTCGACCTGCTCCTGGTCCTCGGCGACGACCACGCGGACCCGGGCCAGAGTGAGGATATGCAGCAATTCCTCACCGATGCTCGTCGGGTAGATCCCGACGACGGCTGCACCGATGCTCTGCGCGGCCAGCTCGGCGATCAGCCATTCCGGCCGGTTGTCGCCCAGGACGGCGACGATGTCGCCGCGTTCGACCCCAAGCGCGGCCAGCCCGTGCGCGAAATCGGCGACCCGCTCGGCATACAGGCTCCAACTCATCGGTTGCCAGATGCCGTAGCGCTTCTCCTGCAACGCGGTGTGGCCGGGGCGGTTGAGCGCCAGCTCGCGCAACAACTTGGGAAAGGTGTCGCCGTGCGGCTGCCGGGATGCGGTCACGTCCATCTGCCAGGACTCCTCAGGCTCGCCAGTGCTCGTCAGTGCTCGTCAGCGCCGAGGTAAGCCTCGACCACAGCGGGATTGGCTTTGACCTCGTCAGGGGTCCCATCGGCGATCAATCGGCCGAAATCGAGCACCGAGACCCGGTTGGAGATGTCCATGACCACGGCCATGTCGTGCTCGATGAGGATGACGGTGACACCGGCCAGCTCGTGCACGTCGAGCACGTAGCGAGCCATGTCCTCCTTCTCCTCGGAGTTCATCCCTGCCATCGGCTCGTCGAGGAGCAACAACGCCGGCTGCAGCACCAGCGCCCGGCCCAGTTCGACGCGCTTCTGGATTCCGTAGGCCAGCGACCCGACCGGTTTGTGCCGGAACGCCTGCAACGACAGCAGGTCGATGACCTCCTCGACCAGGCCACGATGGGCGATCTCCTGCCGTTGGGCCGGGCCGAACCAGAGCATCGACGCGAGCACGCTGTGCTTCATGTGGGTATGCCGTCCCAACATGAGGTTCTCGTGCACCGTGAGGTGGGAGAACAACTCGATGTTCTGGAAGGAGCGGGCGACACCGAGCTTGGCGATCTGATGCGGCTTGAGGTTGGTGAGCTCGTGCTTGGCGCCGTCCCACCCGGTGTGCAAGACCGCCCGGCCCTGCTGCGGGTGGTAGAGCCCACTGACGCAGTTGAGCAAACTCGACTTGCCGGCCCCGTTGGGCCCGATGACCGCGTGGATGTGGCCCTGGGTGACCGTGAAGCCGACATCGTGCAGGGCCACGACACCACCGAAACGCAGCTCGATGTCAGAGATCTCGAGGAGGGGATCGCCCACGGGAACCGTGGAGGAGTTGAGCGTGTGCTCGTAGGCGCGACTTCGCACACCTAGCTCCTTGTCTTCGTCGACGTGGCGCGTGACGGAGTGGCTCGGTGCAGTGGCCCAGCCGATCCCCGCCCCGCAGCCGGGGGACGACGGCGAGCATACGTTTCCACTATCCGGAAACGCAATAGCTTCTTGTGAAATCCTTTGCCACGGGCCTACGCTGCCAGAGAGCTGTGGGCTCAGCCGTCCCGGAGGAGGGTATGCCGTGCGTGATCCCGTGCCCGGGTCGGCTGGGTCTGCTGGGTCGCTCGGCACGGTGCGCAACGCGGCAGTGTTGCTCGACCTGCTGGCCGAAGGAACGGCCCACCAACAGCTGTCCGACCTGGCTGATCGCGCTGGACTATCGCTCCCGACGGTCCACCGGCTGCTGCGCTCGCTGGTGCTTGCCGGCCTCGTCGAGCAGGATCCACGCACGTCTCGCTACGGCCTCGGCCCGGAGCTCGTGCGGCTGGCCCACCGCTACCTGGCCCGCCTCCCGCTCGCCGGGGCGTTGGCCCCCTATCTGGGCCAGCTTCGGGACGAGACCGGGTGCACGGTGCGGGTCGAGATGCTTGTGCACACCTCGGTGGTCGTCATCGATCGGGTCGACCGGGTTGGCGGTGGCCTGTATCGGGAACCACACCGGGTGCGCACCGCGCTGTCGTCCCCGGGCGGGAGGTTGCTCGCTGCTCGAGCAGACGACCTGGTGTGGAAGCAGGTCCTGACCGACGCCGAAGAGTCGTTGGTCGCACTGGCCGAGACACGACGCGACGAGTGGGCGCAGGCGAGCGCGCTGTGCTCGTCCGGCGACGGCGTCGACACCACTGCTGAGCTGGCCGTGCCGGTGATCGGCGGCGATAGACCCGGTGCGTTGGTGCTGGAACTGCCCCCCGACCCCGGTCCCAGCGGTGCCACGGACGCCGGCCACGGCGATCACGACCATCACGATGATCACGACCGTCACGACGAACACGACGCGATGGTCGCCCACCCGGCATTGGTGGCGAGGCTGCTCCGAGCCGGTTCGGCGGCAGTCCGGACCTTGGGCCATGACTGATCCGGGCCGGCCGCGGCCTGAGCGGCCTGCCGACCGGGCCCTCCGAGGCGATGCGAGCCCGACCGGATCGGGAGGATCGCCGCAACCGGCTGTGTCGCCCCAACCGCCAGACCTGGAGCGTTGGGCGCGCGTGGTGGCCGAATTGCCATGGACCGTGCCTGCCGAGCCCTTGTGGACACCGGGCGCCAGGCAAGGTCACTGGTTCGGAGCCGGCCGGATCAACGCGGCCACGTCGTGCCTCGGAGACCATGCCGGGCGGCCCGCTGATCACCCGGCGCTCATCTGGGAAGGGGAGCCGGGAGACACCCGGACGTTGACCTACGGTGAGCTGGCCGACGAAGTCACCGTGCTAGCCCGCGGGCTACGCAGCCTCGGTGTGCGCCCCACAGACCGAGTGGCTCTCCACCTGGGCTTGTTGCCCGAAACGGTCGTGGCCATGCTGGCGTGCGCCTACGTCGGTGCGGTCTATTCGGTCATTCCCACCCCGCTACCGATAGAGGCGCTGGCTGCCCGGTTGACGACCCTGGCTCCGCGGATCCTCATCACTCAGGACGGAGCTTGGCGCCGGGGAGCCGTGCTGCCGCTCAAGGCCCGCGCCGATGACGCCCTCTCGGCAGTCGACGTGGTCGAGCACACGATCGTCGTGCGGCGCACCGGGATCGACGTGGACTGGTTCGAGGGAGACCGCTGGTATCACGAGGTGGTAGGCCGCACCCGCCGGGGTCAACGGGCCACCCGGCGCCCTCGGGCCAGACCCGCCACCGGCAACGAATCAACGTGGACGACTGCGGGCGCCGCCGACGGCCCGGCCGATCTGCCGGCCGACCACCCGCTGCTCGTGATGGCACTCGCGCATCGACGCGGCCGCCCACTTACCGTCCAGCACAGCGCGGCCGCCATCCTCACCAGCGCCCTGGGCATGCACCGATACGGGCTGGTCGACGGACCGGTCACCTGGTGCGCGGGCGACATCTCGTGGTTGGGCACTCAGGCCCATGGCATCTACGGACCACTGCTTGCCGGAGACACAGCAATCATCTACGAGGGCACGGTGGACGTGCCCACCTGGGCCCGTGCCTGGGAGATCCTCGGCCGGCACGGGGTCACCACACTGCTGACGACTCCGTCGGTGCTCCGGATGATGCGGCACTGGTCGAACAATCTGCCGCGGCCGGCCGACTCCGGTCAGTTGCGCCGGGTCGTCGTCTTCGGGGAGCCGGTGGATCCGGAGATCCGCGAGTGGGCCGCCCGGGGGCTGGTCGGGGACGGGATCCCGGTCGCGGATGCCTGGGGGCAGGCCGAGCTAGGCGGCATCGTGGTCATCGACGACCCGACCCGCCCAGACGAACTCCCCAGGGCCGGTGAGCAGGTGGTCGGTCTTGGCGGTGAACCGGTCGAGGTAGGGCAGCCCGGAGAGCTCGTGCTGACCAGACCTTGGCCGGGTCGATTGGTTTCGGCAGCCGGCCCGGCAGAAGCCCTCGACGCCGACCACTGGGCCCGGCTGCCGGGTGTCTACACGACCGGTGACTTGGCCACCTGGGCTGGCGTGAGCACTCTGGAATACCTCGGCCGCACCGACGAAGTGTGTTCGGTGTCCGGGCAACTGATCTCGTTGGGTGAGGTCCGCGAGGTCCTGGCTGACCACCCGTTCGTCGGTGCCGTCGACGTCTTCGAACGGCGTGACCAGCTTGGTGCCCACGCACTGGCGGCAGCGGTCGTGCTCACCGCAGAAGCGGATGGGCTGAGCCTCGATGCCGTCGCCCGCGAGTTGCGGCTGAGCGTGCGCGAGATGCTCGGCGGGCTGGCCCGGCCCCGGTTGATCGTCGTCGTCGATCGGTTCGGCGACGAGCTACGCGGGGACGAACGACGTCGTGCCCTCGCCGCGATCCCGGTCACCGACCTCACACCGGCTCGGGTCAGCTGGTCGCAGGTGCTGGCGGCGGCGGAATACCTCGGGTCGACGTAGCCACCTGCACGCCGTGACGCGGCGGACGCGGTGCGGTGCCGAGACTAGGCTTGCAGAATGCCTGCTCCCCACGAGGCCTTGGCCCCGGCGATCTCGGCTGCCATCGAGACGGCTTTCGGCCGTGACTTCGCCGGCGTCGATCCGGTGCTGCGCCCCAGCCAATTCGCCGATGCCCAGGCCAACGCACCGTTGGCGCTGGCCAAACGGCTCCGGATGCCGCCCCGGGATGCTGCGGCCCGCATCATCGACGGTCTCGGCGACTCGCTCGAGGGGATCTGCGCGTCGGTCGAGGTCAGCGGCCCGGGCTTCATCAACCTGCAGTTGTCCAACGCCTGGATCGCCGCCGCAGTCCAGCAGGTGGCCGCCGACCCGCGGTGCGGTGTGCCGACCGTGCCGGCCGACACCGCCCAGACCGTGCCGATCGACTACTCGGCACCGAACGTGGCCAAGGAGATGCACGTAGGTCATCTGCGCACGACGGTGGTCGGTGACTCGTTGGCCCGCAGCCTGGAATTCCTCGGGCACACGGTGATCCGGCAGAACCACATCGGCGACTGGGGCACGCCCTTCGGAATGCTCGTGGAGCACCTGGTCGACGTCGGACCGGGATCGCCGGAAGCGGAGCTCGTCGAGACCGATCCCAACGCCTTCTACCAGGCGGCTCGGGAGAAGTTCGACGGGAGCGCGGATTTCGCCGATCGTGCCCGGTCGCGGGTGGTGGCCCTGCAGGGTGGAGACGTCGAGACCCTGCGCCTGTGGGGTCAGCTGCTCGACCTGTCCAAGCAGTACTTCCACCGGATCTACGAGGCGCTCGACGTGAGCCTCACCGACGCCGATCTGGCCGGGGAGTCGACCTACAACGACGAGCTCGCCGGCATCTGCGCCGAGCTGCAGCAGCGGGGGATCGCCGTCGACTCCGACGGCGCGCTGTGCGTCTTCCTCGATGGCTACACCGGGCGGGAAGGCAAGCCGGTGCCACTGATCATCCGCAAGTCCGACGGTGGATACGGCTATGCCACGACAGACCTGGCGACGGTCAAATACCGTGTCGAACGACTCGGTGCCGACCGGATCCTCTACGTCATCGGGGCTGCTCAGGCGTTGCATCTGCAGATGGTCTTCGCCACCGCCCGGCTGGCCGGCTGGCTGCCGGACGATGTGGAGGTCGTGCATGTGCAGATCGGCAACGTGCTCGGTGAAGACCGCAAGATCCTGCGGACCCGGGCCGGGAGCACGCTGCGACTCATGTCGCTCATCGAGGAGGCCGTCGACGCGTCTCGCCGGGTGCTCGACGAGGCCCGACCGGATCTGCCCGATGAGACGCGAGCCGGGCTGGCCCGCGAGATCGGGGTCGGAGCGATTAAATACGCCGACCTATCGGTCGCGCACGACAGCGAATACGTCTTCGACTTGGAGCGGATGGTCGCGTTGACCGGCAACACCGGTCCGTATTTACAGTATGCCGCGGCCCGGGTGCGGTCGTTGTTCCGGGAAGCCGGTCTCGCGGTGGAAGCCGGTTCGCGCCAGGTCGTCATCGCCGAACCTGCCGAACGGGTCCTCGCGCTGAAACTGATCGACTTCGGTGCCACGGTCGAGCAGGTCGGCCGAGACCTCGAGCCGCATCGGCTGTGTGGGTATCTTTTCGAGCTCGCCCAGGCGTTCTCGGTCTTCTGGGAACAGTGCCCGGTGCTCAAGGCCCCGGAGCCGGCTCGGGAGGCCCGGCTGGCGCTGGCCGGCACGACCCTGCGGGTGATGGAAACCGGCCTAGGTCTGCTCGGCATCCGGACCCCCGAGCAGATGTAGCTCCGGCATCGCTTTCGGAGCCGCGAAGCGCGCTCCTGACCTAGGTCCCTCGCGACTGTTGACGCGGACCGACTAGGGTCGTGCCCCGTCACCGGGATACGCCCGGTGTACCCCTGCGCCCTGAGCGGGGCAAACGCCGACGTCGGGAGTTCCAACGTGCTAATCGGTGTCCCACGGGAGTCCAAAGCAGGTGAGCGGCGAGTCGCCGCCACCCCCAAGACCGTCGAGCAGCTCATCAAGCTCGGCTACGAGGTCGTCGTCCAGCAAGGTGCGGGCTCGGCCGCGAGCTTCGAGGACGACGCCTTCGCCGCTGCCGGTGCCACCATCGGTGAGGCCCCAGCCGCGTGGGGGGCCGACATCGTCACCAGGATCAACGCCCCGGATGCGGGCGAACTGGCCCAGATGAAAGCGGGCGCCATCCTGATCAGCTTGATCTCACCGGCGCTGCATCCCGAGCTGGTCGAGCAGATGGCGGCCAAGGGCATTACCGCGATGGCGATGGACGCGGTGCCGCGGATCTCGCGGGCCCAATCGATGGACGTGCTCTCCTCGATGGCCAACATTGCCGGCTACCGCGCGATCATCGAGGCCGCCAACGAGTTTGGGTCGTTCTTCACCGGTCAGGTGACGGCCGCCGGCAAGGTGCCTCCGGCAAAGGTCTTCGTCTCCGGCGCCGGCGTTGCCGGACTGGCCGCAATCGGCACGGCCAACAGCCTCGGTGCGATCGTCCGGGCCACCGATGTGCGCCCCGAGGTCGCTGAGCAGGTCGAGTCGATGGGAGCCGACTTCGTCAAGCCCGATATCGAGGAGGGCGAGGTCAGCTCCGACGGCTACGCCAAGGAGATGGGCGCCGACTACGCCGCTGCCGCAGCGTTGATGTATGCCGAGCAGGTCAAGGAGTGCGACATCGTCGTCACGACCGCGCTCATCCCCGGCAAGCCGGCCCCCCGGCTGATCACCGAGGAGATGGTCGCGGCGATGAAACCCGGGTCGGTCATCGTCGACATGGCCGCCTCCAACGGCGGCAACGTCGCCGGTTCGGTCGCCGACCAGATGGTCGTCACCGACAACGGTGTGAAGATCATCGGTTACACCGACCTGGCCGGCCGGCTGCCCACCCAGGCCAGCCAGCTCTATGGCACCAACATCGTCAACCTGATGAAGCTGCTCACCCCGGGCAAGGACGGCCAAGTCGTCCTCGACATGGAAGACGTCATCATCCGGGGCACGACCGTGGCGATGGACAACAAGGTCATGTGGCCGCCGCCGCCGGTGCAGGTCTCGGCCGCGCCTGTGGCTGCGGCAGCCCCACCACCGGAGCCACCGGCTCCTAAACCACCACCGGATCCGAAGAAGCGGCTGGCTCTGCTTGTCGTCGGCGCGGCGCTCTTCCTCTGGTTGGCCTCGGTGTCACCCGGGTTCTTCCTCGGCCACTTCATGGTCTTCATGCTGTCGGTGGTCATCGGCTTCTACGTCATCGGCAACGTGCACCACGCGTTACACACGCCGCTCATGTCGGTGACCAACGCGATCTCCGGGATCATCGTCGTCGGTGCCCTGCTCCAGATCGGTCACGAGGACAAGTGGGCGGTGACGGTGGTGGCCTTCATCGGCACGCTGGTCGCCAGCATCAACGTCTTCGGTGGCTTCACGGTGACCGGGCGAATGCTCGAGATGTTCAAGCGAGAGGACGCAATCCGATGAGCGTCACGCTGCTGCAAGGCTCCTACATCGTTGCGGGCCTGTTCTTCATCCTCGCCCTCGCCGGGCTGTCCAAGCACGAGTCAGCCGTCCAGGGCAACCGATACGGCATCGTCGGCATGGCGATCGCCCTGATCGCCACGGTCTGGGCGGCCATCTCCAACGCCGCCGAGGGCAGCACCGGCGCGCTCACCGCCGCCCTCATTCTCGGGGCGATGGCGGTCGCTGCGGTCATCGGCATCACCTTGGCCAGGCGGGTCGAGATGACCGGCATGCCCGAGCTGATTGCGATGTTGCACAGCTTCGTCGGTATCGCAGCCGTGCTCGTCGGCTGGAACAGCTCCTACGAGCACGCGGCATACCCGGCCGTTCACGATGTCGAGGTCTTCGTCGGCGTCTTCATCGGTGCGGTGACCTTCACCGGATCGATCGTGGCCAACCTCAAGCTGTCGGCGAAGATGAAGTCGGCGCCGATGATGCTGCCCGGTCGGCACGTCATCAACCTCGGCATCATCGTCGCGTTCTTCGTCATGACGATCGTCTACGTCAACGTCCCGCACGACAACCTGATGGCACGCCAGTTGCTGCTCGGCGTCATGACGGTGCTGGCGCTCTTCCTCGGGTGGCACCTGGTCGCCTCGATCGGCGGCGGCGACATGCCGGTCGTCGTGTCGATGCTCAACAGCTACTCCGGATGGGCTGCGGCGGCCGCCGGCTTCCTGCTCAACAACGACCTGCTCATCATCACCGGTGCGCTCGTCGGCTCCTCCGGTGCCTACCTGTCCTACATCATGTGCAAGGCGATGAACCGCTCGTTCATCTCGGTCATCGCCGGTGGTTTCGGCTCCGACGGCGGGGTCGTCGGGGAGGCCAAGGACTACGGCGAGCACCGCGAGACCAACCCGGCCGAGGTCGCCGAGATGCTCGTCAACGCCAAGGACGTCGTCATCACCCCCGGCTACGGGATGGCCACGGCACAAGCGCAGTATGCCGTCGCCGACCTCACCCGCAAGCTGCGTGACCGTGGGGTCAACGTGCGCTTCGCCATCCACCCTGTGGCGGGTCGTCTGCCCGGGCACATGAACGTGTTGCTCGCCGAGGCCAAGGTGCCCTACGACATCGTCCTCGAAATGGACGAGATCAACGACGACATGCCCGACACCGATGTCATCCTGGTCATCGGCGCCAACGACACCGTCAACCCAGCCGCCCAGGACGACCCCGCCAGCCCGATCGCCGGGATGCCGGTCATCGAGGTCTGGAAGGCCGGCGACGTCATCATCTTCAAGCGCTCGATGAACACCGGGTATGCCGGTGTGCAGAACCCGCTGTTCTTCAAGGACAACTCGGCGATGCTGTTCGGCGACGCCAAGGACCGCGTCGAGGACATCGTCAAAGCCCTGTAGCCCGAGTTCCGCTCCGCACCGATTGGGGAGATTCGTTTCGCGCCCGCGCGTCACGAATCTCCCCAATCGCTACTTCTGAGGCCATCCCCGTGTGGGAGGGTGAACGGCAACTGACTCGGCAGGAGATCGCGATGTTCACCGTTCGTTTCGTCACCGACACCTATGCGCCCAACCAGACGGTCACGATGCGCTGGGCACCGCACTGGGAGCTCGACCGTGGTGGCGTCTATCGCGACGGGGCGTGGACCTTCGACCTCGACGAGACGGCCTTCCCCGGCGGCATCGAGTTCAAGTTCGTCCTTGCCCCCGGCAACTGGATGCTCGGCGGCAACCTCGCACTCGGCCCCGCCGAGCTGGCCGGTGTCCACGATTACACCGCTCCGCAGGTCAGCTTCGCCCCGGCAGCCGCCCTGACCACCGAGAACGGTCTGGTCGCCCAGCGCTTCTTCGCCCGCAACCTCGACCCGAACCACCACTACGACGTGATCGTCGTCGGCTCCGGCATGGGCGGCGGCATCCTCGCCTCACGGCTCGCCGAGGCCGGCGCCGACGTGCTCGTCCTCGAGGCGGGCTCGCTGCTCTTCCCGACCCACGTCGGCAACTTGGCCCGCCGACTCAAGTACGGCGCTTTCGACAAACACATCTGGTCGCTGTGGCCCGACTTCAAGGTTGTCAACTACGTCAACACCCCGGGCTCGGCGTTCGCCGGGGCGCAAGCCTTCAATCTCGGCGGGCGGTCGGTTTTCTGGGGCGGGCTGATCCCGCGGCAAGCACCGTGGGAGCTGGCTGCCTGGCCGGCCCCGGTGCGTGACTACCTCCTCGCCGGGGGATATGCGGCGGCCGAACGCGCCGTCAACCACGTGCCCCCGGTGAACACGGCATACCAGGAGTCCTCGCGGGCCTTCCTGGAAAGCACGATCTCCGGGTACGTCGCGTCGGACGCCGCCGTGGCGGCTCAATACCGCGGCGCCACCGCCCTGTCGCTGCCCGCCGGACTCTTCTCGACCGCCGACCTGCTGCTTGAGGACCGGCTCGTCGACACCCTCGCACCAGGGCGGGCCCGCCCGACGGTCAACCACAACTTCGCCGTCTGGTCGGCCACGATCGACCCGGCCAACCCCGGCCGGGTCACCGGAGTCACCGGCTGGGATCTGCTCGGGCGGCGGCAGCGCAGCTTCAGCGCCGACACGGTCGTGCTCGCGGCCGGCACCATCGAGTCGGCGAAGATCGCCCTGCAGAGCGGCCTCACCGACCCCAACGGCAAGGTCGGCAAAGGCATCACCGACCACACGATCCGCTACCGGCACTTCACCCTGCCCCCCGGTGCCGCGCAAGCCAGCACGACCGACTCGGCCAAGGTGCTGCTGCAACACCCGGCGGCCACTCCCGGCCAGCATGCCTTCGACATCGTCGTCGAGCTCGGTGCCGACTTCAACCAAGGCCGCTACATCGACGCCGGCGATCTGGCTCACCAGCGGGCGGTCCGGGGCGACTGGATGCTCGGCGAGATCGTCTTCATGAGCTATGCCCCGCTCAACGAGGCCAACCAGGTGCTCGTCACCGGTGATCCGGCCAACCCGGTCGAGGTCACCTGCCATCCTGCGCCACCCAGTGGCGCCGATCTGGCTGAGCAGGACGCCATCGCGGCGGCTGTCTTCGGCGCGCTCGGTGCCCAACCGGTGCTCGGCGAGGGCGGGCTGTGGCTGCAGACCGCCGATCTCGGTGGTGTCGCCCACGAGGTCGGCACCCTCCGGATGGCCGCCGACGGCACCGGAGTCGTCGACGGCGACCTGAAGTTCCTCGGCTATGACAACCTCTTCGCCTGCGACAACTCGGTCTTCCCCACGTCCCCGGCCGCCAACCCGAGCCTCACCCTCGCCGGCCTGGCCCTGCGTCTCGCCGATCACCTGGTCTAGCGTTGCCGCCACGATGATGCGGCACGATGCCGCATCCAGCACAGCCGGTCGGCACCGGATCGGAGTGTTCGCCGTGATGGCTGCGCCCCGCACGTCCGCGGCGCGTGCGGCGAGATGCCGTGCACCACTGCCTCGCCGGTCCAACGCCCGCCAACGCGGGCAGAGTCACGCCTATGCCACGGAGTGGAGGCCGACCATGTTGCCTTCGCTGTCGGTGATGATCGAGACGAAACCATGATCGCCGATGGAGAACTTCGGCCGAACGATCGAGCCACCGGCAGCTGGCACCCTCGCCTCCTCTACGGCGCAGCCGTCGCATGAGAAATAAGCCACTAAGATTTCGCGTTCGAGGTGGTCGCAATGCTCACGATGCTGCATTTGCTGAATCTGATGTCTGCGGCAGCTTGGGCCAAGGCAAGCGGCAGTTCGCCATGCTTTGTCTCTTCCAGAGACTGTTTGCGAGTGTTGGCAAGCTGACTAGCTGGCGTGCCTAGCGAGCCGTACCCAAAGAGGCGTCCAGGAACTCGGCGATCAATGTGTTGATGAACTCAGGGTTATCGACGTTCGCGTTGTGCCCGGCGTCCTTGATGATCTCCAGCCGATGACCGGTCTGTTCGTGCCAGGCGTCGATGTATTTGTCGACTTTGCCTACGGTATCGGCTTCGCCACGGGTGATCAACACCGGGCAGTCAATGTCTAGATCTTTGTTGTCCTGCATAAATGCCCGATAGTAATCCTGCAAGAGATTTGCATACTCGGCCTTGGTGTATGGCTGCAGCATCTGTAGCATATTCTCGCGACCTCGCGTGGTCACAGAGACTCTCTTGGCGGTGTTCTTTTTCAGCCATCCGAAGGGCATGGTCTTCGTTATCCAGCCGATGTTGCGCAACATGAAGTAATCGGATTTTGAGTAGTACCGGCTGCCATACGGGGTCGTGCCGATGCCGACGAAAGCCGAAACCAGGTTGGGCTCTCTGCTAAGGACGGCCTGGGTTACGTATCCGCCGAACGACTGCCCAACAGCGATGAAGGTGTCTACGTGAGACTCGGCGAGGATTGCCTCTACGATCTCGAAGGCTTTGTCCATGGTGAACTCGGCAAACGGCCTAGATTGCCCGTGGCCGGGCGAGTCCCAGGCGACCAGGTTGTAGTCGCTTTCGAAGTATGGGAACTGCTGGTCAAACATCGTGTGATCAGCGGTGAGACCGTGGAGAAAGAAGATAGTCCGTCGACCCGCATCCCACTGATCGGAAACCCAGTAGAACACCGTGCCGTCCTTGGTTTCCAGACCTTTTCTTTGCATACGCTGCCTCCAGTCGATCGATCTATTCCGCAGCTAGGGAAATAGTATCACAGTCCTGGAATTCGAGCTCAGTGGCGCGGAGGAAGTGTGGTTTATCGGCTCTTCGTACTTGCGGTGGGTGTGAACGACTCGACGCGCCTAATAGTGGTGGCCTGGGTCGGGGCCTTCCAAGGATCAGAAGCGGCCAAGCTGTCCGATGGGAAGGCCTCGACGATGTCCGAGCCTATGGGGTGTGTTCGTTCGTGCTCTGCTTTGTTGTGTTACTGCTCTCGGTGTGACGTGCTGGTCGGGCTTGATGGTTTTCATGTCGTGTGGCGGCCGGCACGATCGAGTCGACGAAGATCGCCCTGCAGAGCGGTCTTGCCGACCCCAACGGCAAGGTCGGCAAAGGCATCACCGACCACACGATCCGCTATCGGCATTTCACCCTGCCGCCCGGTGCCGCGCAGGCCAGCACGACCGACTCGGCCAAGGTGCTGCTGCAACACCCGGCGGCCACTCCCGGCCAGCATGCCTTCGACATCGTCGTCGAGCCCGGTGCCGACTCCAACCAGGGCCGCTACATCGACGCCGGCGATCTGGCTCACCAGCGGCGGTCCGGGGGACGACTGGATGCTCGGCGAGGGCGGGTTGTGGCTGCAGACCGCCGATCTCGGTGGTGTCGCCCACGAGGTCGGCACCCTGCGGATGGCCGCCGACGGCACCGGAGTCGTCGACGGCGACCTGGAGTTCCTCGGCTACGACAACCTCTTCGCCTGCGACAACCTGTTTGCCTGCGACAACTCGGTCTTCCCCACGTCCCCGGCCACCAACCCGAGCCTCACCCTCGCCGGCCTGGCCCTGCGCCTCGCCGATCACCTGGTCTAGCGTTGCCGCCACGATGCGGCACGATGCCGCATCCAGCACAGCCGGTCGGTCACCGGATCGGAGTGTTCACCGTGATGGCTGCGCCCCGCACGTCTGCGGCGCGTGCGGCGAGCGTGCGCACGGCGACCTCGGGGGCCAGCAAGTCGGCGAATTTGAGCTTGCGGAGGGCCTCGTCGGTGACTACGACCGCGGCTCCGGCCAGGTCGTCACCGAACAGGTCGCGGGCGGCGGCCATTGCCTGCGTCACGGCCGCCGGGGTCGTTCCTGCCCGCAGCGAGACGTGCAGGTTGCCGAGGCTCCACGAGTCGACGACTTCCGGCGCCGCTTCGGCAAGTGCAGCCAGCAGCACGGCGTTGGCACGGTAACCCGCGAAGGTCCACCAGCGCGGCTGGCCGTCATCGTCGCTGACGACGGTGCCCGCGAGGTGCACGCGGGCGGCGTATTCCGCGCGCAGCCGGGCGAGACGTTCCTGGGCGCGGGCAGTCTGATGGACGCCGGCGGGCTCGGTGCCGAGCAGCACGTGCCGGATAGCTTGGCCGAGCTCGTAGGAATACGCCCGGGCCGTGCCGGACCAGCGTGAGCGTCCGAGTTGGTCACTGGGCTCGAGCTGGGCGCGCTTGCGCCGCCAGTCGATATGCACGACCTCCCAGGTGCGCCCACCCAAGGAGACGATGCGGGGCCCATCGACTTTGGCCATCAGCAGCAACGGGTCGAGCCCACCGAGGTGTTGCCGTCCGTGCCAGGCCACGATCTCGGGATCAGAGGTGAAGACAGCGAGCAGCTCCATGAAGTTGCGTCGTCCGTAGCGTCGTTCGGCCGAGGGCCCGACGAAAGCCAAGCCCTGGTCCATGTCGAGGTAGCCGTGCGCCACGAGCCACCGGAAGATGTCGTGCAACTCCACCGGGTCGCCGAGACCGAGGTGGGCTAGCCGACCCACTTCCTCGACACCGGCGATCCGCCCTCGTTGCAGGGCCAGCCCGAGCATTTGCTGGGCGGCGATGTGTAACGGCTGCGGAGGTGCGGTGATCGGCTCGACAAAGCCGTCGCCGAGCAGCACGAGCAAGCCTGCCGCGCGTAGGAAGTCATCGTCGTCGGATCCGAGGACGAGCAGGTTCCGGCTCGTGCCGGGCCGTCGGCCTGTGCGGCCCAGCCGCTGCCACACGGAGGCCACGGTTTGCGGGGCGCCGAGCTGGATGACCCGGTCGAGGTCCCCGACATCGAGGCCGAGCTCCAGGGCTGAGGTCGCCACGATGACGCAATCCCGCGACTGGGCGAACGCAGCCTCGGCGTGCTGACGAGCCTCGACGGACACTGACGAGTGCGAGACGTGGGTGTCGATTCCGTTATGCCGCAGTCGGACCGCGAGATCCTCGACTTGCTGACGTGAGTCGGCGAAGACGAGCCGCTTCTCACCCGCGTGCAGACCGGCGACCATGGTTGCTGCGTTGGCCACCGTGCCGACGAAGTCGAGGGTGATCTCCGGCGGCGCGCTCAGTGGCGCCGGTGGTGCGATCACCCGGCCGGGACGCTCGGTGGGGCCTTGCAGCCACCGCAGCAGCTCTTCCGGGTTGCCGACGGTGGCGGACAGGCCGATTCGCTGCAGCTCGCAGCCGGCGAGCCGGGCCAACCGTTCGATCACGGCCAGCAGGTGCCAACCTCGGTCGTCGCCGGCGAAGGCGTGCACCTCGTCGACGACAACCGCACGGAGGCGGCCGAAGAGCCGCGCCGGGTCGCTCTTCTTGGACACCAGCATTGCTTCGATCGACTCGGGGGTCGTGAGCAACACCGACGGCAGGTCGGCGGCCTGGCGTTTCCGGTCGGCGGCGCGTGTGTCGCCGTGCCGGACGGCTGCCGCACGACCCAGCCACGCGGCATACGAGCTCAGTCGCGGCTCAAGGTTGTTGAGCAACGCCTTCAGCGGACACACGTAGATCACCGAGGTGCCGGTCCACTGCTCGGCCTCCATCCGGGTCAACAGGGGCAGCATCGCCGCCTCGGTCTTGCCGCCAGCGGTGGGTGCGATCAGGAGGGCATCCGAGCCGGCGAGCAACGGCTCGACCGCCTGCTCCTGCAGCGGGCGCAGCGCCAGCCAGTTCAAGGTGTTGACGACGTGGTGCTGCACGACCGGGTGCAGCAGACCGAATGCTCCAGGTGTGCCCTCGTCAGTCATCGCCGGGCAGCACGAGGTCGATATCGTCCGGGGTTGCCGCGGCGCCGCCGCCGTGAACTGCTCCAGCCTGCCGGGCAACCCGTTCCTCCGGGGTCAGCTCGGCATTGGCGAGAGTCAGCGGGTAGTGCACCCGAGGGTCGAAGTCGGGGAACTGCTCGACTCGGTCGAGCACGTCGGAGACGAGCTTCTTCAGATAGATCCGGGGGGCCACCCCGACCTGGCCACCGAGTTGGCCGGTCACTGCAGCAGCGAGCTCGCCGAGATAGGCATCGTCGACCCGATCCGCCACTCGCGCAGCCGGATCCGAGCCCGCAGCATAGAGGTCGCGGGTCTTGCGCCCGAGCTGCACGAGCGCGGTCAGGTCGAAGCCGGGCAGCCGCACCTGCACGGCCCTGGGGTTGTCGAAGCGCGCCTGCGTCGTGAAGTCGGTGGCCAGCCGTTGCGCCAGCGGAGGCAACCTCGGCACCCCCGAGGGGCCATCGAAGAAAGCGGGTGTGCCGGTGAGCACGAGGTAGAGCCCCGGGAAGCGCCCGGCGTCGATCTCGTCGACGAGCTGGCGTAGCGCGTTGAGCGCTTTGTCGCGCACATCCCCGCGTACCCGTTGCAGGGTCTCGACTTCGTCGAGCACGAGCAGCAGTCCGGGGTAGCCGGCGTCTCGGAGCACCGCGAGCAGGCCTTGGAGGAAGCCCATTGCCCCGAAGTGGTCGAGCTCGCCCCGGATGTTGGCTGCCCGTTTGACGGCGGCCCCAACCTGGGGTTGTCCGCCCATCCAGGCCACCAGTCCCTGGGCCGTGGCTCGGTCGCCCCGATCCAGGGCGGTCCGGTATCCGCGTAGGGCTTGTGCGAAGACCGGCGTACGGGTCGACACCGAAGCCAACCGTCGCTCCAGGAGCGTCTCGACCTCTGCGGAGACTGCCGCCCGGTCAGTCTGCTCCAGCGAGGGTTCGGCAGCGAGCGCGTCGGCCTCGAGGGTGAACAGCCATGAGTCGAGGACCGCTTGGAAGGCACTCGGTGGCATCGACGCGGTGCGCAGCGACTCGGTCACTCGACGATAGACGGTCTCGAGCCGGTGCAACGGCGTCTCGGTCTCGGACACCTGCACCTCAGCGGCAGCCAACCCGCGACGCAACGCTCGCTCGGACAAGTGCCGGGTGAAGAAGGTCTTGCCCGAGCCGTATTCGCCACGGACCGCCTTGAAGACAGCGCCACCACCGACCGCAACCTCGAGCTCGGCGTCGAGCGCGTCGGAGAATCGGTCGAGTCCGACCGCGAGCAGGTCCAGCCCGGCAACCGGCACCGTGCCACGTCGCAGCGCGTCCACGACCTCGCGGCGTCGCCGGGGCGAGACCTCGGCACTCACTCCGGCACCTCGAACTGCTCACGCAACAAGCTGATGTCGAGCACGACTGTCTGCCCGTCGGGGTCGACCCCGACGACCGGGTAGCCCTCGACGTTGAGCGCCTGACGCAGCTGGCTCACGGCCCCATCGAGCTGGAAAGGCGGAACGGCCAACACGCCGGCCAGCGCCACTCGGGGCAGCCGGCGCCCGGCTGCCGCACCGAGCGCGTCGATTGCTGCCACTACCTGCTCGTCCTTGAGCGCCAGTCGACCGAACGAATCGCGTTGGGCGCGATAGGTGCTCGAGGCGACCACTTGACCGCCCAGGCTGGCTGGCTTCGGGCCAGCTGGTGCTGTAGGTGCGTCGAACAGGGTCGGTTCGGGCGGCCGAGCCGTCGTCGACCGGTCGGTGGGTGCAGCATCCACCCGGCCTGGCAGCATGCCCGAAGCTCCGGACAGACCGTCGCCCGCAGCGCTGCCGATAGCCGTGGGGTCATCGGCGACGTTGCTCTGTGGGCCCAGCCACCAGTCGGGCTGGCTCGGCGGCAGGAAAGGCAGCTTCAGCGGGTTGGTCTCGTCGTCCGGTAGGAGGACGACAACGGGCACGACAACCTCCTGTGCGGATCCGCCGCCGTGGTATCCGGCTTTGAGTCCCGTGTAGCGCAGGCCTTCATCGACAGCGAGCACACACCGCCCGCCCTCGGCCAATACCCGGGGTCCGTGCACCTCGATCTCGTCGGCTCTTGCTGGTTCGGCTGCCCCGGCGGCGGTGCCAATTCGTGACCGGGCGCTGGTGGCCGTGCCCACCTTCCGCTGGGCGCCGGCGCGTCGCTCGACGACGTGGCCATGGTCGGCCGAGAGCACGACGGTGCGCCCGGCCGAACGGGCGCGGGTCAAGATGGGCCTCAGATGCTTGACCGCATCGACGTCCCAAGCGACGCCGGCCGGGTCGCTGCGATCAAGGGAGCCGTCGACCGTGTTGAGCACGACCGTCACGAGCTGCACCTGTGGGTCGGCGATCGCTTCGGACACACCGTCGGCGAGCCGTGCGCCGGCCGAGGTCGTGTCGAGCGCCTTCTTGTGGAACAGGAGGGCCTGGATCTTGCCGGCTCGTCCGGTCAGCTCGCTGTAGCCGGTGCGTTCGACGTCTTGCCCCCCCTGCTCGAGGCGCCCGCACAACAGTGACGTGCGGCTGGTTTCGGTGACCGAGGGAAGCACCGACACGGCAGCCGCACGCCGCTGTGCCGCTTGGGTGGTCCCAGCCTCTACCCAGCCGTGACGATCGGTGAGGTCGGTGACAATCTCGACTGCAGTGGCCGCGCTCATCCCATCGAGCACGACGAAGAGCACCGGCGTGGTGCGCGCCATCGGCACGACGAGCGCGGGCAACACCGACTCGATCCGCCAGACGGGCCCGGCATCGGCGGCCGGTTGCTGCGCGCTGCTGGCTCCGTCTGCACTGGCTGTGTGTCTGGCCAGCTGTGCAGCGAAGGCCCGGTTCTCTCGGATGCGGCGCTCCAGAGCCTTGTCGCACACAGCGTGCAGGGCGCTGGCGAGCTCGGGGTCGTCGACTCCGGTGTAGGCGTCGTTGACTGCGCTGTCAGCCCATCCGCCGTGCTCCACGTGGTAGCAGGCGATCTCATCGAAGGTCGCCCGGTCTAGCTCAGGGGTCCGCAGCCACCGCAGGAGTCTCACCGCAGCAGCGAAACTCACCTGCTCTGGCCAGGACCGGGTCGACAGGGTATGCCGCTGGACTCGTGCCCAGGCAGCTTCTACCGCAGCCGTCGCCGCAGCGGCGGCCGGCCCGGAGAGCTCGGCAACGGCATCGCGCAAAGCGCCGGCCAAGGCCATGAGCCGCATCCGATACCCGTGTTGGAGCAGATCAGAGCCGATGGCCAGGGGCGACGCGTCGAGGTCTTCGAGCAGTTGGTCGGCGCGCGCGTGAATCCGGGTGACATGTGCGTCGTTGTGTTCGTCGGCGGCCAGCTCGGCGAGTACGGCTGCCGCGGCGACGCCGAACGCCGCCCGGGCCTCCCGCGTGGGCAGGGGCCGACCCAGCCGGGATTCCAAGCGCACCAGCGCCAGCCGGGCGATCTCAACTGCTCCGTCAGCTGATCCACGTGACGCACTTCCCGCCACCTCGCCAGCCCCGCTGGCGGCTCCACCGAGGGTGCCGGGGCCGATCTCGTCGATCAGCCCGACGACGACACCGAGCGGCACCAGATCGGCGACTGCCCCGTCGGCCAGTAGCTGTCGCACAATCGGGGCGGCGGCGCCAGTGCTCTCAGCCAACCAGTCGAGGGTGGCGTCAACGAGCGGGTCGCCGTGATCGCGTCGCAGCTCGGCGATCCGGCCGACAGTCGAAGCCCGGGCCGACCAGCCGAGCACGGTGATGGCATCGATGACTGGTCCGTCGACGCCGAGGTGGGTGCGGGCGACACAGCGCAAGGCGTGGGCCCGGGTGAGCTGCCCGGCCGGCGCAGCGGGCCACCCCTCGGCCGGTGCGGCGGCGAGCAGGGCCGCGGCCACCTCGCGTCCAGCCGGCAGGCTGGTCAGTGCGGGGGCAATCCCTTGGGCAGCGAAGCGTTGTTGCACTGCTTCCCACGGGTCGGGGCGGCGCACCCTGTGCCAGACGAGCCGGGCGAGGATCCCGGCACCGAGATCCTGGTCGGTGCGGTCGGTGAGGATCACCAGCCACCCGTCCTCCGGCCGCTCGCGCAGCAGCTCACGAACAGCTAGCGCCGACGTGGCGGTTCGGATCGACACCAGCTGTCCATCGTGGTGTACGTCCGTTTGGGCTGCCGGATCCGGCGTCGCCAGCAACGCGAGCGCGCCTTTCTTGAAACCGGATCGGGCTTTCGCGTCGTCGACCTTGGCCAGCACCATGGGGACGCTGGCCGGCACGATCGGAGCGGTGACACTCACTCGCGCACCCGCCAGTGCACTTCGACGTCCGCGTCGCGGTGCTCGTCGAGGAAACCCCGCAGCCGGCGCAGCACCTCGTCGTCGGCGCTGCCGGCGACTCGCGTGGCGCTGCCCGATCCCCTTGTATCGGCTGGCCTGACCGGGACCGCGGGCTCCGGCGCCGAGGCCGGTGCCGGCGGGCTGCTCGCCGCGGCATTGCTGGCGAGCCAGGCGAAGATCGCATCGTCGGTGCGGCGCAGCGCGGCCGGCAACGGCTGGGCCAGCTCGTCGGCCAGCAATGCCTGCCGCAGCTCGTGCAGGATCGCTGCAGCCTGGTCAGCATGTGCACCCTCACCGGCGCTCGCCTCGTGCAGCGGACGCAACCGCTCCCAGGCGAAGCTCTCGAGGGCTGCGGCGACCTGGGCGGACTGGGTCAGTGAGCGGCCAGCAGCATCCAAGGTCGTGCCGAAGTCTGCTTCAGCCAGCGCGGTCACCACCGGCACCCCAGTGAGCTGGCGCAGTCGCTGCACGAATGCCGAAGTGGTCCGGGCGGTGCGGCGCCGGGTTGGCCGATCCTCAGTCGACTCGATCCCGGCGTAGCCGTATGCCGCGTCGAGCGCCGTGACCAGCCGCGGTGCGGTCGCAGCATACTTCTGGGCGTGCTCGTGCGTTTGGCCGACCAGGGTGGCGACGGCTGGCCCGGTGAGGTGTTGGCTGGTTTTGATGCCGAAGAGGTGCGCCGCAGTGTTGATCGCTTGGGTCCACTCGGCGGCCCCAGGCATCGGCTGGGTGCGCAACTGCATCGTGTCGTGCACCGAGCCGGGGTGAGGTGGCTCGGGCAAGGCGACGCCGTGGCCGTACCACGCTCGCTGGCGAAGAGCAGCCCACGTGATGATGACCAGGTCGGCAACCTCGGGACGCAGCCCGACAGCCGGGGTGACTGCGTCGATCCAGGCACGGAGCTCACGCACGTCGACCGGGTCGGCCGCGGGGATGCCGCTCGCCTGCTCGCGGGCACCGAGGCCCTTCTCGATCTCGGCCCCCCACGGGAAGCGGTCGTCGCCGAGCAGGTAATACATCTCCGAGGCGGTGCCCACGCCGAGCGGCCCGGCGATCCGCCGCACCGCGGCATGGTCACCCTCGTAGTCAACGCGCTTCTCCCGGTCTTGAGCGGCACGGTGCACGTGGTCAGCGACGGTGCGCAACTGGCCCACCTTGACCTCGACATCCCCGGGCTCGAAACGTGGGTGGGCCGGATAGGTCGTCGAGAAGGCTTGGTCGATGAGATGCTCGAATGCCTGTCGCAGGTTGGCTCCTACCGGCGACTGCAGCTCGAGCGCGCGGTCCAGGCTCCAGAGGACTTGCACGTGGCCGGGATCGTCGACGAGTGTGCCGCGTCGTGGAGTTGCGGCGCCGTAGGACTGTTGGATGGCATCGAGCAGGCTGTGGCGCAGAGTGTTTCGCTGTGATTGCAGGATGCTCTTGGCCTGGGCCCGGTCGGTCTCGCCGAGGTGGTTGGCGTGGTTCTCCCAGCGTTCGCCGGTGCCGTCGAGCAGCCAGGTGAGGATGGCCAGCCGGCGCAGCTCAGCGATTCGCTCCGGGGCCAGGAATCGTGGCATCCAGACGATCGTGTGTGACTCGATCTCTCGAGCACGCATCTCGTCGAGCCGGCGCTGATCCTCGGCAGCAGAGTGTCCCGGCTCGTCGAACGGATGGTCGATGATGAAGCGCCAGGTGCCGGCATTGGCTATGAAGTGCTCGTCGGGCAGCCAGCCGCTGTCACGGACGTTGCCGAAGAGGACGTCGACGTGGCGTTGGGAGCCACGCCAGATCACTTTGTGCGAGTAGGCACCTTGCATGTCCTGGGCGCTCAACGGCAGCCCGATGCTCTCGGCGACGAGTTGCTTGACGAGCTCACGCCGGCGGCCCTCGTTGTCTTCGCCTTTGGCGCGTTCGACGATCGACTCGTAGTCGACGTCGGCGAGCTGCAGCCGCACCGTCGGGTTGAGCTCGCCGCCGTCGAGGTGGATCTCCGGGACTTCCCGGGCCCAGGAACGCACCTTGGAGAGCACGACCTGAGCCTCGCCACGTGGCACCGGGGAGCGGATCGATCCGTGGTTGAGCGAGGCCAGCCGGGCGCCGGTGAGCGCCTTGAGCGCCGGCACGTTGGGGGCGACCGCCGAGAGCAGCAGCGTCTTGGCCAGCCGGTCGTCGGCCCGGTATGCCGCAGGCAGGTCCTCGCGCGGGCCGCTGGCCACGGCGTCGGTGACCTCGTGATTGCGCTGCAGCAGCGGCTGCAGCTTCTCGGCCCAGAGCTTGCGGGCCGAGCTGAAGAGTGCGGCCGACTTGGCGTCGAGCACGTTGGCGCCTTCGACGAGGTAGCCGAAAGCGTCACCGACCGCCACGAGGTCATCGACGGTGAGGGTGTCGCGCCGGTCAACGAGCATCTGCTGCATGACTTTGAGCGCGGTGCGCTCGCGTTGCATGACTCCCGATAGTGAGCGCAGGGTCGAGACCAGGGCGGGGGAGAAAGGGTAGGTCAGCCGGAAGGCGGCCTCGTCGGCACCTCGGTGGCTGTCGTCGGTGTTGATCCCGTCGAGCAGTACGTCCCAGACCTGGGGGTCGCGGTCGATCCGGGCGAAGGCTTCGGCGAGGATCGCCTGGGCTGTGTCGTCCTTCGGGGCGAGCAACCGCCGGGAGGCGACGTAGGGCAGGTTGTCGTCGCCGAGGCTGATCTGCGGGAAGCGGCCTTCCTGGTGTTTGAAGGCCGATTCGAGTGCCTCCTGGTCTGCGCCGCTGGCCCCGGAGTCGGCCAGCCAGCGTCGTAGGTCCATTTGCCTGGCTACGAAGGAGACGAGCGGGATCGGGCGTCGGCCGTGGGAGGATTCGACGAGTTTGGTGATCTTCTGGGCTTCCCTGCCGAATAGTGATCGGTCGCCGACGTTGAAGGCCAGCCACAGCACGAGCTCGTCGAGGAAGAGCACGACAGCGTCGTAGCCGAGGTCCTTCGCGTGGTTGGCGAGTGCCGTGAGGCCGGTGTCGAGGTCGACGTATTCGGCGTGCCCGGTATAGCTCCGGAAGTAGCTGTCGACGAGGGCGGTGGCCAGCCTCTGCCGGGTGTCGTGACCGGGCGCGGCGGCTCGGGCCGCGGCATACGAGTCGGCGGTCCACGCGTCCCCGCCGACGAAGGCGGCCCAGACGTTGGCGCTGGGTTTCGGCGTGCTCGGCTCGTGTGTCGCCGGGCCGGCGGGGGTGGTCGGGGCTGTCGCTTCGGCATCGGCGTCGCCGTTGAGCCCGGCGAAGAAGCGTTCGTCACCGAGGGTTGCGCGGAGCCGTTCGGCATCGGCGAAGAGGGTGTCGGTCTGGTGGACGGCCGGCAAGGGAGCTTCGGGGTGTCGTTGCCGGATCTGGTGCAGGTAGCCGGAGAAGATCGCTTGCTCCAGGCTGTCTGCACCGATCAGGTGGAAGGCCAACGGCAGGATCGAACGCTGCTGCAGCACCGGGTCGTGCCGGGTGATGACCGGGGCCAGCTCGGGCTTGCTGCGGGCTGCCGGGGCACCGGAGAGCAGGGCATGGAGCACGGCCATGAAGTGCGACTTGCCCGATCCGAACGACCCGACGAGGAAGGCGCCGCGGCTCTCACCGGTCCGCACCGCTTCGGCGACCCGGCCGAGGGCGGCGTCGAAGGCGTCGGCCAGATCAGGGGTGACGACGTAGTCGTCGAGGGTGCGGGCCACCACGTCCTGCCCGACGGAGTCGGTGAGCCGCAGGACGTAGTCCTCAGCGCCGGCTCGCTCGGGGATGTCGATGACATCGCGCAGCAGTGGGGTTTCGGTCACGTCGAGTCCTTCGTCGTGCGGGTGCGGCGGCGCCCTCGGGTGCGTGCGGCCGGTCGCCAGGCGGCCAGTTGGTCGGCCGTGCGCCCGACCCGGGCAGCCTGTTCGCGCAACTGCTCGTCGCAGTAGTCGGCCATGTTGAGCGAGTATGCCGGGTCGATGCTGTCGTGCCACTGACGCACCCATGGGGCCAGCTCGGCCAATCCGGCGACCAAGGGGACTAAGCGGTCGGCGCCCCAACCCTCGGAGGTGCGTTCAGTGATGACGGTAACCAGCGCGAGGAACTGCTCGGCGTGATCCCACCCGGCCCAACCGAGCAATGGGGTCGGGTCGGTGTCGCGACCGGCGCCGGGGTATTTGATGAAACGCTCCTTGGGCACGTCCAGTTTGCCGCGATGCTTCCATGAGGTGGGCTGGAAATCGGCGCTCGTGTATTTCGGCGGCACCGGGATCGTATCGACTTGCTCGCCGGCGTCTTCGCGGCGTTGCAATGCCCACGTGTCTTGCCACTGGGCATACTTCCGCAACCCCGACTCCTTGAGCCGGTAGGCCGCGAGGAAGGGCACTGCCTCGTCTGCGAGGAGTGCGGCGAGCGTGGTCGCCACCGGCTGGTCCTTGCGCCCCGACCAGAGCTCGAGTACCTCGCGCAGTTCGGCATCCGGGCTCACGAGGTCGGCCAACTGCCCGACCGACCGGGGCCGGGGCCGCCCATCCCGGTCGAACCAGTAGCGCCGGTCCTCCAAACGGTCGAGCAACCAGTCGCCCAGCCGCCGCTGCACGCGGCTGTCCCACGGCTCCCGGGCCCACCGGCGCTTGTACTCGGGTCGTTCGAGGAGGCGGATCTGCGGGTTGCGCTCGATCACCTCGAGCCGGCGCCGGACCAGCTCTTGGTACTTCGCCGGCCAGTGGGCCGGAATTTCGGTCACCGGGGTTGAGCCGTGCCGGGCGAACCAGGCAGTCTGCTCCTGCCCGGCCGCGAGCTGGCGGGCCAGGGCGATCTCGAAAGCTCGCTCCCCCAGCGCTACCCCGGGCAGTTCCGCGGTGGGGGCGAGGATGAGGCCGTCGCCGGGTCGGTCGGTGTCCTGCGGGAGCAACCCGTAGGCGTCATAGACCCACCAGTCGAGTTCTTCCTGCAAGGCGACCATGAGGCCCTCGTCGCGCTCGATGTCGGTGCGGGCTGCGGCAAGCGCTCCGGCCGTCGGTGTGGCCAGCCAGACCTTGTCGAACCGCTCGGTGATCCCGGCAGCCGTCGCGTCGAGCAGGCGCGCCAACTCCACCGGTCGGCTCCTGGGCAGTGGGTAGTCCTGCAAGGTCGTGCCGGTGAACTCGTAGCGATCGGACCAAGGTTGCTGTGAGACTCGGGCACCGCTGTCACCGATCGGGTCACCGCCTTTGGGGTAGCTGTTCTGCTTCAGCCAGAAACACGCGGTCGACGAGTTGAGCACCCCGAGCAGCCCGAGGTGATCCTCCTCGGTCGCTCCGGCCGGCAGTTTGATGACCGGCGCCGACCGGTTGAAGACCTTGCCACCCCGGTCGAGGACGAAGTGGTTGTGAGTCGCGACAAACGCGAAGGTGATGGACAAGGGGGTGCTATACCGTTTCGGCAGCATTCGATACCAGCCCCACCACGGCTCTCCTAAGGTGTCCTTAGTTTCTCCGCCGAAGCCAGTCGTGCTCCCCAGGATTGTGCGAAGGGGCCATTGTCGTCTGAACCATCCCGACTGCGGATCTAGTTGGATGAGAGATAGATCTGAGTCATAAGGCCAGAAGGCGTGTACACCGTCGCCGATGGACCAGTCTCGGACTACCTCGCCGTTGATGACGGGTCGTGTTAATGCTGGTCCGCACGTCCGCTGGAGTTCGACTCGGGGTCCGAAGAACGACTCGTCGGATCCGGGGAAGCTAGCAAAGCCGATGAGGCCATCGAGGTGTTCCGAGAGCTGGGATTCTCTTTCGTCTAACTGGCTCAGCAGAGTACTCGCACCACCGCCGGTGAGGCTCCACGGGTGAGTCGCCAAGCTGGTCCGGTCCAGGTCGACGACTGAGACGTAGTCTCCGTCGACGCCGGGGTCGTCGAGGTGGTCAACGATTTGCCGCCAGACGAGGCCTTGAGCCGGGTCGGCGGGTTGGCCCGGCTCACCACGCACGCCGAGCACGGCTCGCACGGTCGCACCGACCGGACGTTGCGGGCGGCCGACGAGGATGACCGTTGGGGTGCCGTGCCCGGGGATGTAGGCACCAGAGGTGTCGGCGACGAGGCGCAGATCCTGGTTCACGAGAAAGCCCTCGATGAGTCTGCTGCCGAACTCACGTTTCATGAACGAATTCGAGGTGATCTGCCCGACCCAGCCAGCCGGCTGATCGCCCTTCGGGGGTTTGGCCAACTCGAAGAAGCGCTCCATGAACGGCACGGTGAGCGCGTATTTGCGATGGCAAGTGTCGTAGAGCCTCCGGTAGGCCTTGTTGGCTCGGCGGTCCGAGACGGTGATGTAGGGCGGGTTGCCGACGACGACATCGTAGTGATGCGGCTGCAGGATCGCCCTGAGTTGGTTTCGGTCTTCAGTCGTGTAGGTGAACCCGCTGATCTCAGCGTCGTCCAAGGGGTCGAACGGCCGGTCACGGCCAATCCGGCCATGCAGGAGCGAGTCGCCGACCGCGAGATGCACGGTGAAACCCGGTGCATTCTCCAGCGAGTCCAGGCTGCTTGCTTGCAGCGCGGCGACGAGCAGCCGGAAGCGGGCGATGGCCACGGCATACGGATTGAGGTCGACGCCATGGATCGCATCGAGCACGTGCTGCACCCGAGCTTGCACTTCGAGGCCAGGTGCTTCTCGTACCCAGGCTCGGTCGAGCCGGTCGAAGGCCCCGAGCAGGAAGTGGCCCGACCCGCAGGTCGGGTCGATCAGCCGGAGGCCTTCCAGCGGCCGTTCCGCCAGAGCCCGGGTGAGCGTCTGATCGAGGATGAACTCTTCGACAAAGCCGGGGGTCTGCAGCAGGGCGTAGGTCTTGCGGGCACTCTCGGAGAGATCCTGGTAGAGGTCGCCGAGGAAACGGGTCGAGAGCTGCTCGTCGGTGAAGTCGCGCACGAGCCGGCCCTCGGGGGTCCGCTCGCGCCAGAAGTCGACGATCCGCTGGGCTGCCGGGCCCGAGGGCGAGATCGTCCACAGCGGCGAGTTCTCGCCGACAAGTCCGCGGGTCGCCGGTAGCTGCTGCAGGTGGGCTACGGCCTGAAGGATCCACTCGCGCGGGGTGTGCTCCGGGTGCTGGCGCACGTAGGCCAACTCGGCGTCGAGCGACTCCTGTTGTCGCTCCTTGCTCACCCCGGTGAACCACACCGGGGTGACCAGCCCGTTGTCTTCACAAAACCGCACGAAGACTGTTGTGAGCACCCAGGCCACCGCAGCCTGGGTGATCCTGCTGTCGCGCCAGGTCGGCCAGGTGGCGGCCGTGCGCTGCTCGGCAGCTTCGGCATACTCGCGGCGCCAACGGCCCTCGACCGCCGGCAGTGTTGCGACCCGCTCGCGCAGGTCGGTCTCAAGGTCGAGCACGAGCCGACGCAGCTGACTGGTCAACTCGTCCTGGACGACCACTGTGGCTCCCCTTTCGTCATGGTGATGTGCCAGTAGGTCATCGGGTCACCGACTGATCATGGTTCAACTCGTCGACGGCGTCATGTCGGACCCTGACGAACTGCGAAGGTGCCCCGAGTGGCACCGGTCGGTCATCGAGGAGTGGCCCCTCGTGACCCATCAGCTGCGGCAGCACGAGCCAGATCGCCCGGGGCCGGGAGACCCCGAGGTCGCTCCACCGAGCCAGGAGGGCTGTGTTGCCGTATCGGGCCAGCGGCGCCGCCTCGGTGAGCAACACCGGGCCCTCACTCTCTTCCGCTAACGCGGTCTCGATGGCGGCGACCACTGCTGGCCAGGATTGCTCGACGAGCAGGGCCAGCCCCCGGCCCGGCTGCGAAGTCGGCGTCTCGGCATCGGCAGCGGTCACAGCCTCCCAGGGCAGCCCGTTGGCGGCAGCCCTGGCTTTGAGCTCGTCGAGCAGCACCCCGGTGAGATCGAGCTCGTGGGCGGCATACCGGTCCCTGACCACCTCAATGAAACGGTCGAGCCGATCGCCTCGTACCCCGAGCGCGAGGAAGGATCGCCGGCTGACCGACTCAGCCAATCGCACCCCGAGCCCGCTGATCGACGCCTCGGCCGACGGGGGTGCGGTGGCCGTAGGTTGTCGGTATTCGAGGCCGGTCGTGTCCGGGCGGGTGCCGGGCATGACGTACTTGCGCTGCCCCTCGTTGTAGACCAGCGGTAGCTGGGCCTCGCGGATCAACTGGTCGAGTCGTGGCCGCTGGGGCAGCTCCGGTAGCGCCGGGAAACGCACGTGGACGCGATTGCGGATCTCGTGCGGCGGCAACGGGTCGACAGATCCGACATCGCGGAACGTGAGGGCCAGAGCAGTGGCCTGCCCGAGGTCGCGATGGTGCAGGTCACCGGCCGCCGTGGCCGCAGTCGCGCGGCTCACCGCCGCCCCGAGCGACGCCAAGCGCAACCCGTCGCGTAGCACGGGAGAGAGCGAAGACCCAGCCGGCATTTCGGTCTCACTGGAGGCTCCGGGCACGGCGACGGTGGTGAAGACCTGGGTCAGCTCCTCGGCGACTCGGCCAGCCGGCACCAGGGCGGTTGTCGGGTCGCCGGCGGTGGCGACAAGCGTGTCGGCGCGCTCGGCCAGCCATTCGCCGACATCGAGCAGCTCGGGGCTGCGGGCGAGCAGCACGACCTGGCCTTCGCGCCGGCGCAAGACGATCGGGTCGTGGCTGGTCTCGTCGGCCTTGCGCAGTTGGCGAATACGCTCGAGGGTGAGTCGCAGCAGGCCCAGTGCCAAGGTCGTGTCGTGCTCGTCGCGGGCCGTGCGGCTGGCTGTGCGCGTGGGCATCGTGGTGGTCGTGGTGGTCCAGTCTTCGCCGAACGATCGCGCGATGGCGGCAGCCGCTTCGGCCGGGGTCAGCACGTCACCGTGCTGGGCTAGCGCGGTGTCCAGGCTTTCGACGAGCTCACCGAGCCGGGCGAGTGCGGTGCGGTCGCTGGCCCAGGTCTGTTGTTGCTCGGAGAACAACTGGGTGACCCGCGGCCCGGACACCGGCTCGGGCAATAGTGCCCCGAGCCGGGCGTTCGTCGCGAAGGGGTCGCTTGACGTGCCGTAGCCCAGCACGAGCCGGGCCAGCGCAGCTTGGCTGCGGCGGCCCTGCTTGGCGCAGGTGCCGACGAGGGCCTCAGCGGTCGCGGTGAGACTGCGGGCAGCTTGGCTGCGGTCGGCGGCGGCTTTCGGTGCGGTGACGTCACCAAGTCGCTGGCGCCATTGTCTGATCCGGCTGCGGATGTGTTTGCGGGTGTTGTCGGTGACGCCTCGCAGACTGGTCAGTCGCACTGGATCGACGGCGAGCAGATCGCCGACGGTTTGTAGCTGTTGGTCCTCCAGTGCCGAGAGAGCGCGCGCGGTCAGGCCAGATTCTCGCAGCGGAGTGCGCAGGGTGGCTGCAGTGGCCAGTTCGTCCTCGTGCTCACCCGGCTGGGTGGTGGCCGCAGGGAAAACTCCTCGCCACTCGGCGAGCATGTCCTCGGCTGTGTGGTGACGGTGGGTCGCGTCGCGGGCTAGGGCGGTGGTGAAGAAACCGGCGAGCGCGGGGGCCACCGACTCGTCGAAGAGGTCGGCTGTGACCGTGGCTTCGTCGCGGACGGTCGCGGGGTCGGCGTCGGGGTCGGCGCCGTAGCGTGGTGGCGCGCCGGTGGCCATCTCGAAGAGCACGACCGCAGCGGCATACCGCTCGGCGGCCGAGTCGAAGCGGTCACGTGCGCCCCCGAGGAAAGGATCGAGATACGGAGGGGTGCCCGCTGTGGTTGCCGCGGCGGCCGCTCTGGTCAACGAGAAATCGAAAAGCACGAGGTGCTTCGCTCGGGTGCTGCGGCTCTTGCGGACACCGAGGTTGGCCGGCTTGATGTCGCGGTGGTCGATGCCGGCCCGGTCGAGTGCGACAACTGCCTCGAGTAGGTCGGTGCCGAAACGATCGAGCAGGTCGAGCGACAGCCGGGAGTGGCCGTGCAACTCGGCCGCCAGCGTATGCTCGCCGGCGCTCTCGAGCACGAGGGCTTGACGCCCGCCGATGGTCACCGGCCCTTCGACGAGCTTGACGATCCGGTCGCTGCGCACCAAACGCAACACGTCGGCCTCATCGGTCAACCGTCCCGCGGCCGCGTCGCTGAGCGCGACCTTGAGCACTCTCGTGCTGTCTTTGCCTGCTGCGGCGTGGTCGTGCACGAGCAGTCCGACCGCCGTCGATCCTTGACCTAGCCGGCGCTTCAGCTCGAAGCGCTCGTTGAGCATTGCCCCGGGTGCCGCGTCGAGCGGGTCGATGTCGCTGACAGATGGCCGGTTTAGCTTCTGCTCGGCGTTGTCGAGATGCGAGAGGAACGTATCGACATCGCCGAGCCGCTGCGAGGGCGCCGGGTGGGTCGCCGTGAGCACGAGCTCGCGTAGATCGGCCGAGATCTGAGGCAGCTCGACGATCGGGTCGATTCCTTGTTGGTCACGGAGGCGTTGCACGAGTGCGGACGCACTGGATGCCGGTGGCCGGCCGGTGAGTAGGTAGTGGGCGAGCGCACCGAGGCCGAAGACGTCGATCCGCACCCGGTCGGCGGCCGGGCTGCGTGGGCTTTCAGGTGAGCGGAAACTATCTACCCACGCCTCTCTCGGCTGGGCCGAGGCATCCGTTGGCCCCTCTTCGGAACGCCACAAGCTGGTGACGCCCGGCCGGGACTGATTGCTGTCGAGTTGCCCGGCCCACGGCCACGGTCCCACTCGCACCCGCACCTCGTCGGTGTCGGCGATCGCCCGCACCCACACGACCGACGGGCTCAGGTCACGGTGGGCCAGCCGGTGCCCGTGGGCGTATTTGATCGCCTCCGCGATCTGGCGCAGGATGGCTAGCTGCGTGGTGAGTGCGACGCCGCCGGGCTGGGCCGCCAGCCACAGGTCGAGCCGTTGCCAGCCGGTCTGGTCGTCGTAGACGAGCCCGATCCCGACCTCGGACTCGACGAGGTCTTTGGGGCGCAGGATGCCGTCGTGGTGTAACCGTGACATGGCGCGGAACTCGTGCTCGGCCAGTCGGCGCACTCGTGTTGTTTCACTGTCCGCCGTGCCGGCCGGAAGCACCCGGAAGCGCACCCGGGCCTTTTCCGCGTCGACCATCGTGTGGTGGGCGGCCCAGTCCTGCCAGCCCTCGCCGTCGGCCAAGGGTTTGGTGATCGTCCATGCGCCTGCGGTGCGGAGACGTCGTTTCAGCCCAATGCGCTCAAGCAGGTGGGTGAGGATGAGCTCGTTTCGGGCCGGAACTGGGCGGGGGCCGGCCGGCTCGAACAGTCGGGTGCTGATGCCCGGCAGACCGGTGCTTGTCTCGTGATCGTCCAGCCCGTAGAGACCCTGGCTGGTCGCTGGAGGCAACTCGCTGACCATGCCGGGATGGTGTAGGAACACCGACTCTTGGATGAACGGGATGACCCGGCGGGGGTCGTCGACCCGTTGGCCCTTCTCGTTAGCCCAGTCCCGCAGTGCCTGTGTAAGCCTGCTGGCCAGGCGCTGCGCCTTGCGCCGGGCCAGTAACAGCGGCGAGTCCTCAACGGGATGGCCGGCACGGACCCAACGCAAGTCGTCACCGCGGAGCCTGCCGTTGTAGTACTTGAGCTCGACGAGATGGAAGCAGTTGCGGCCTAGGACGAGTAGGTCCACCTCGTGCCAGCGGCCTTGGGCATCGCGAAACTCGAAATTGGACCAAGCGCGGAACGGGGTCTCATCGGGCAGCAGTTGCCGCACGATCTGCAGCCCCGCTGCCTCGTGCGGGAACTGTGACGGGGTGACCTCGATCCAGCGCTCACTCGGTTGCGCCACCTGTCGTCACCACCTCGTGTTGTGCCCGGCGTGCCTATTGTGGCCGATCGTCTGCTCGCTCGCCTGCCCGAACGGCCGCGAAGCTTGATCCCGGCGCGCCTCACTCATCTCACCAACGCCGTGAGCAACACTGGTAACACGACTGTGTCCACCAGCCGTCTATCGAAGTCACCCTTCATCGACCCGGGAGCGGCCATGAAGAAGTTCTGGAGCATCGGTCGATGGGTCCTGCTCGCGTTCTTCGTGTATGCGGTGTTCAAGTCGCCGGATAACGTCGCTGACATCGTGCGCACGGCCTTCACCGTCCTTCGCGACGCCGTCCAGGGGCTTATCTCCGTCTTCGACTCCTTGCTCGGCGACTAGCGCTCGGGGCCATGGCCAACCCACCTTCCGGCGTGTCCTCGGGGTCACCTCGACGTGCCGGAGTTGGGCGTAGACCCCGCTACGAGCCCTATCTCGTCGACCGCGAACGGGTCGTCTTCGCGATCCACCGGCACTGGGCGATTCTCATCCGTCCCACCCTGTATCTGCTCGCCGCCTTCGCGCTCACCCTCGGGTTGGTCGTCGTGCTGCCGGCTGGGCTGGTCCTAGTCGCCGAAGTCGCGGTGTGGATCTGTCTGGCGCTCGCGGCATACCTGGCCTGGCAGGTCGCGGAGTGGCGTCGCGAGTTCCTGGTGGCCACCGATAAACGACTGCTGCTGGTCAGCGGTCTCATCGAAACCACGGTCTCGACCATGCCCTTGCGCAAGGTGACTGATCTGTCCTATGTGCGTAGCGTGCCGGGCCACCTACTCGGCTACGGCACTTTCGTGCTGGAGTCAGCAGGCCAAGACCAGGCGATGCGCACGATCAACTGGATCCCGGACCCGGATCACACGTATCGGCTCGTCGTCGCCGACATGTTCGGCATCCCCGGGCCCAAGCCGGACGCCCGGCATCGTGAGCCCGGCGATCATCCGGGAACCGAACACCACGGCGACGATCACCCGAGAGCCGAACACCACGGTGACGGTCACCCCGGTCACCCCGGTCAGCCACGAGCCGAGGAGTGGCCGGAGCGGGCACAGCGTCGACCAGTCGAGGGCGAGGTGCCTGAGGGCCATTCGCGTGCCATCCCGGTCGGGCATCCCGACGGCGACGATGATCTGATCACGCTCTCCCGCAGCGCCGACCGCGCCGCGGAGCAACAGGAGGATGACACCGGTCCGATGTCCTATTACGACGGCTCGGATCGGCCGCAGGGGTCATTCGAGACGGAAGATCCTTGGGATCGACGTGATCCGACGTTCGAGTGACGCGCCTGACCTGCCTGATCCGGCCTACACGACCCCGTAGAGCCGGTCCCCGGCGTCGCCGAGACCGGGCACGATGTAGCCGTGCTCGTTGAGCCGTTCGTCGACAGCACCCGTGACCAGCGTCACCGGCACGTGCAAGCCCTTGAGCTCCTGCTCGACGTGCAGGATGCCCTCCGGCGCGGCGATCAGGGTGATCGCCGTGATGTCTTCGGCGCCGCGGTCGACGAGATACCGGATCACGTCGACGAGCGTGCCGCCGGTGGCGAGCATCGGATCGAGCACATAACACTGCCGCCCCGACAGGTCGTCGGGCAGTCGGTTGGCGTAGGTGACTGCCTCCAGGGTCTCCTCGTTGCGCATCATGCCGACGAAACCGACCTCGGCCGACGGCAATAGCCGCACCATCCCCTCGAGCATCCCCAAGCCGGCCCGCAGGATCGGCACGACGAGGGGCTTCGGCCGGGCCAGCCGGATGCCGGTAGTCGGCGCCACCGGGGTCTCGATGTCGAACGGCTCGACCCGCACGTCGCGGGTCGCCTCGTAGGCCAGCAGGGTGACCAGCTCCTCGGCCAGCCGCCGGAAGGTCGGGCTGTCGGTGTGCTTGTCGCGCAGGTAGGTCAGTTTGTGGGAGATGAGTTGGTGGTCGGCGATATGCACGCGCATGCCCGAAACTTATCGTGTGCCGCCGTTCTCCCTCCCCCCTGACGCCTCGCCGATCTCACCCGAGCAAGCACAGTCGTATGCCGGGTGGCTGGCTCGCGCGCTCGAGCTGGCTCGCGGGTCGGTCCCGTTGGGGGAGGTGCCGGTCGGGGCGGTGCTCGTCGACGAGACCGGCCAGATCATCGGGGAGAGTGCTAACGCCCGGGAAACCACCGGCGACCCGACCGCCCATGCCGAGATCCTCGCGCTGCGCGCCGGCGCCCGGCATACCGGAGCGTGGCGGATGCCCGGCAGCACGCTCGTGGCCACGCTCGAGCCGTGTGTCATGTGCGCCGGCGCGATCGTCGCTGCCCGGGTCGCCACCGTTGTCTTCGGGGCCCGGGATCCCAAGGCGGGGGCGTGCGGATCGGTCTGGGACCTCGTGCGTGACGCGCGAGCCAACCATCGGGTCGAGGTCATCGGCGGGGTCGACCCCGCCGAATGCGGACAGGTCTTGCGCGACTTCTTCCGAGCCCGCAGATAACTCACCCCAGCCGGTTGCCGATAGTCCCGGGTGCAAAAGGCTTGCTAATGTGCAGTTTTCGCGCAACTGGCCGGGAGCTACGGTTGACTCGCCGCACCGTTGTGCGGTTTTGCGCACGGGGTGGTGTGGGGGTGACCCGGTCGCGGCCAGCCCGGCACAGGTTGTGGTCACGGACACGAGAACCCAACACCATCGAGGCACTCGGCATACCGATTGGGGATGCAGCACCCGAACCGGTAGCCTGCTCCGCGGTGGCGTGTCCGAGTGGCCTAAGGAGCACGCCTCGAAAGCGTGTGTGGGCGCAAGTCCACCCAGGGTTCGAATCCCTGCGCCACCGCCAAGGATCGTTACCCGGGCATTCCGACCTGGGGCAGCACCACCGAGCCGACCTGCACCCGGCCAGCGTTGTCGGAGTGGTCGGGGTTCGGTCACTCGCGGCTACCCGGGCCAACCCTGGACCCACCTCTGGTCAATCGGGCTCGATGCTGGTGGAATGACACTGAACTGCCTCCCGATGTGAAGGAGCGCGCACCGTGTCATCGAAGTCGCCGAAGTCACCGAAGTCACAGCAGTCGCCGAAGTCATCGAAGTCAGCGGGCCGTGATCCGGGCAAATCCAGTCAGCCCACACGAGGTGAGTCGGCGAGAGCATCCCGGCCAGCCGGTGCGACCAGCGACGCCATCGAGGGTTCGGTCTCGATGGCCGGCGAGCACACGCGCAAAGCCACGGGTCGGGCACCGGGTAGTCCGCGCACCGCCGGACTCCACGGCACACAAGAAGATACCGGGTCCAACCCCACCGACCCGGCTGTCGGCATCGACTCCACTGGGTCTCCGTTCGAGTTCTACAACCCCGCCAATCCGGAGGCGGGGCAAGCTGCGACCGCCGAGGATCTCGATGCTCGCGAACAGCGGCAATCCGGGCAGCGCAAGACCCCGGGCCCGGCCGGACCGGACAGTGGTCGCGACAGCCGAGAACGACAGGCCGGCCCGGTCGAAGGCAGCTTGACCGAGCCCGACGACCTGCCGGTCATCGAGGCGACCGACCCGACCGGTCCGGCGGACCCACGATGACCCGCCTGCTGAGCAATACCCCGCTCGGCGACGAGGCCACCGGGGTGCAGACCGGGACCGTGGGTGAGCCGAGCATCGCGGCCAACACGACCGGCTTCTTGATCACCGGCAACTGGTATGCCGCCCGCAGTCTCAACCGTGGCGCGAGCTGGCGTCAACTCGACCCGTTCACCGAGTTTCCCTCGGCTGGAGGAGGTTTCTGCTGCGATCAGGTCGTGTACCGGGTCGGGCGGCTGTGGGTGTGGCTGCTGCAATACATCGAGCAGGGTGGTGCGAACATCCTGCGGATCGCGGTGAGCCGCACCGGACTGAGCGGGTCGTGGCGGTGGTGGGATCTCGCACCCAGCGATCTCGACCCGTCCTGGACGGGCGTGTGGTTCGACTACCCGGATGTCGGACTCACCGACGAGCACCTTTGGCTGACCAGCAACGTCTTCGACACGCAAGACCGCTGGGTGCGCGCGGTTATCGTGCGCCACCCGATTGCCGCACTTGGGCACAGTGGCCCGCTGCCGCGCCAGCACTGGTCGACGACGGCTGCTGGTTCGTTGCGGTGTGTGGCTGGGGCCCAGGACACCATGTGGTTCGGGTCGACGGACTCGTGGAGCTGGGCGGTGCGGGTGTTCGCCTGGCCGGATGCATCGACGTCGGTGACTGAGTGGTCGGTGCCGGTCTCGCCATGGGCTCGCCGGGGTATCGACAGCAACAGCCCTGGGGGCGCACCGTGGTTGTCGCGCTGTGACGACCGGGTCACTGGTGCCTGGCGGGCCGACGGCCGGCTCGGTTTCCTGTGGACTTCCGGCCCGATCGGCTCCCGCCCTCAGCCCTTCGTGCGGGCGGTTACCCTCGACGAAGCGTCCCTGCAGGTCGTCGACGAGCCCGACCTGTGGTCGAACGTCGGAGCGTGGGCGTATCCGGCCGCCGCGCCGAACAACCGGGGCGATGTCGGTATGGTCGCCTGCTACGGCGGGCCAACCCATCCCATGATGGCTGTCGGCGCATTGTCCGAGCGTGATGGGGCACCGAGTTGGGACATGGTCACTGCTGCCACCTCCACCGACCCGCCCTCGGGCGGCAAGTGGGGCGACTACCTGACGATCCGCCCCGACCCCCGGACCAGGACCGGCTGGGTCGCCGCCGGCTACACCCTGCAGGGCGGCTCGGATCGACGCAACGTCGAACCCCGGGTGGTTCGGTTCATCCCCTAGCAAAGCTCGCCGTATCACGTATCCAAGCGGCGGCTGGCCCCCAAGGATGACGTCTGGAGGTTGTCTTGTTTTGGGAATCCTCTGCGGGCCACTCTGGTCATGGCACAATCCGCAGGGGTTGTGTCGGCGCAGGACCAGGAGCGGCAGAGGAGTGAGGTGCTCAACGACGTATCTCGCCCGATCAGGGTGTTTCTCTTCTCAATAGGGCTGATATCCGCAAGCCCTTTCGCGATCCTGATCTCGACGCAGACCGAAGGCAGGGCTTCCGTTCCCCCGCTGATGATGATCCTCCCGGGAAACCTCTTGTTCTTTGTCGTGGCGATCTGGTACGTCCTGAGCTACACCTCTGCCGACAAGAGGCTCATTCGCGAGATTGAAGTGGGCTCCTGGGAGATCACCGGAGGCGAGGTGACTCCGCGCCAGGTCGTCGGGCGGATCGTCAGATCCAGGCGCCGCTCTGCCCCGGGCTTCGTCATGAGCAGCCGGGAGCCCTGGTCGCCAGCTAGAGCGTACGTCGTGTCCATGTTCGGCGACGGTAAGCCGCGACGGGTGGCCATGCTCGTGCCGAGCACCATCAGGCTCACCAATAGGGCACCAGTTGCGCTGGCGTTGCATCCCGGTCGGCCCGACATTGCCGTGCTTGAGGATCGGGTCGATGCTGAGCAGATATCTCAGATCGATGCCGACCTTCATCGCCGGGCTGAGCAGCCCCCGTCCGATTGGGCCATCGCGGGAGGATGGGTGACCCTGTGCTTCCTGCCGGCCGGGGTTCTTGCCGGATTGGGCCTGTGGTGGCTGATCGTGGTCGCTTTCCTCTGAGTCGGTGCGCCCACGACACCGCGAACCCCAGGCGACGGTTTCGTGCAGGTGTCGGATCCCGTCGGCCTGACGGCAGTTCGAGCTACACGCAACTGGCGAGCCGAGAGTGAGGGTCGGCAGTAGATCGACAGCGAGGGTCGGCTGTGCGGTCAGGCCTTCTTGGTCTCGGCGAAGATCGCGGCGATCTCATCGATCTTGGCCAGCAGATCGTCGGCCTTGGCCACGTCCCACTCGCCCTTGGTCCCGGCCGCACCGGCGGCCTTGGTGGCCTCGTTGAACAGGGTGTGCAAGTGCGGGTAGGCCTCGAAATGCGGCGCCTTGAAGTAGTCGGTCCACAGCACCCACAGGTGCTCCTTGACCAGGTGGCTGCGCTGCTCCTTGATGATCATGGCCCGCATCCGGAAGTCCGGATCGTCGTTGTCGGCGGCCTTCAGCATGATCGCCTTGACCGATTCGGCCTCGATGCGTGCCTGGGCCGGGTCGTAGACGCCACAAGGCAGGTCGCAGTGGGCGCTGACCTGCACCGGACGAGCAAGGAATGGAACGCGCATGAGTGTGTCCTCCCAGGGTTGGCGGGCGCCGGATGAGCTATCCCAACCTACCCCGCCGATCCTTTCCGCGCGAGCAGCGCCGGCCACCGGGGCAACCGCGCAATGGCCACCGCGAGCACGTCCGCATCGTTGATCGCCCCGACGCTCCACGAGTCGACGCCCTCGCGGGGATTGTCCCGCTCGACCCACCACCCGCGCTGGTCGTCGGGGGCCGGACCGGTCACCCGCTTGACCGCCAACGGCCGCGGCCCGTCGGGGCCGGGCGGCAGCCGGACCAAGGCCAGCGCACCCGGTCTGGGCCGGGCACCCCACAAGACCACCAGCCGGTCCCCCTCGCGCAGAGTCGGTTCCATCGAGCGCCCGGCCACGTGCGCCAGCCCGAGCCGCAGTCGCCTCAACGGTCCGGCAGGCCCGGCAGGCCCGGAAGGCGCCGCTCGCCGGTATGCCGCCGCCGGGTCACCGTCCCAGACCGGCGCGGTAGGCCAGGCACTCGTCGTAACCGGGCAGCAGACCGTCCGCACGGGCTTGCTCGAGTGTCGGCGCGGCGGCGTCCTTGTCCGAGACGATCGGGCTGAACCCGTCGGGCAGCGCCAGGCCGAGCTGCGGGTCCATCGGGGTCACACCCTTCTCGGCGGCCGGGTTGTAGACCTCCGAGCACAGGTAGACGGCGGTGCCGTCCTGCAGACAGGCCAAAGCATGCCCGAGGCCCTCGGACAGGTAGACCGCCCGCCGGTCGCTGGTGTCCAGCAGCACGCTGTCCCACTGGCCGAACGTCGGTGACCCGACCCGGATGTCGATGACGAAGTCGAGGAAGGCGCCACTGAGCGCGGTGACGTACTTGGCCTGGGACGGCGGGACACTCGCATAGTGGACCCCGCGCAGCGCACCAGCGCTGGAGACCGAGATGTTCGTCTGCATGACGGCCATGACGTGGCCGATGTGCTCGGCCAGCTTGTCGGCCCGGAACCCTTCGGCGAACACCCCCCGCGGGTCGGGGAACTGGCGCGGCGTGATGACCCAGGCACCTTCGATGGAGAGCGGTTCGATCTGCACTATCGTCCCCTTGCCTCGGTAAGCAGATCGAGCAGGTAGTCGCCATAGCCGCTCTTGACCAGCTTCGCCCCCAGGTGCTCCAGCTCGGCATCGTTGATCCAGCCGTTGCGCCAGGCGATCTCCTCGACGCACCCGATCTTGTGGCCCTGACGGGCCTCGATGACGTAGACGAACTGGCTGGCATCGAGCAGGCCCTGGAAGGTGCCGGTGTCGAACCACGCGGTGCCCCGGGGCAGTACCGTGACGCGGAGCGATCCTTCGGCCAGATAGGCGGCGTTCACTCCGGTGATTTCTAGCTCTCCACGGGCACTTGGCTGTAGCTCGTGGGCGATCTGAACGACCGAGTTGTCGTAGAAGTAGAGTCCGGGCACGGCATAGCTCGACTTCGGCCGAGCTGGCTTCTCTTCGATCGAGAGCACCTTTCCGCCGGCATCGAATTCGACGACGCCGTAGGCCGTGGGGTTGGCCACGTGATAGGCGAAAACGTGACCACCGGTGAGGTCAGTCGTGGTCCGCAGCGCGGTGCCCAAGCCGGAGCCGTAGAAGATGTTGTCTCCGAGGACCAACGCGACCGGGTCGGCGCCGATGAAATCGGCACCGATGATGAAAGCCTGGGCCAGACCCTCGGGGCGCGGCTGCACCGCATACGACAGCTCGATGCCCCACTCATGTCCGTCGCCGAGCAGTCGCTGGAACTGTGCCGAGTCCTCCGGCGTCGTGATGATCAGCACCTCGCGGATCCCGGCCAGCATGAGGGTCGACAACGGGTAGTAGATCATCGGTTTGTCGTAGACAGGCATGAGCTGCTTGCTGATCGCCTGGGTGATCGGGTGCAGCCTGGTGCCCGAGCCGCCAGCGAGGATGATGCCCTTCACATGTGCAAGGCTAACGCTATGCGGATTCTCGTCACCGGCGCGCTCGGGATGCTCGGCCACGTCTTGTGTGAGACGCTGCGCGACGCAGGGCATGACGTCACCGCCAAAGATCTGCCGGAGCTGGACATCACGCACGTCCCTGCGTGTGAAGCGGCGGTGGCCGGACATGACTGGGTAGTCAACTGCGCTGCCTTCACCGCTGTCGATGACTGCGAGACCAAGGAGAAGATCGCTTTCGAGGTGAACGCGGTCGGTCCTGCGGTGCTGGCGAGGGCCGCCCGCTCCGCCGGGGCGCGCTTGGTGCAGATCTCCACGGACTACGTCTTCGCTGGGGATGCCGGCACACCCTACGACGAGGACGCTCCGCTGGCGCCCCGGTCGGCTTACGGCCGCAGCAAGGCGGCCGGTGAGTGGGCGGTGCGCGCAGAACACCCCGATGCCCTGATAGTTCGCACCGCCTGGCTGTACGGACCCGGCGGCCGGAATTTCGTCACGACGATGGCCCGCCTAGCCGTCGAACGGGACTCGGTCAGTGTTGTCGACGACCAACGAGGCCAGCCGACGTGCACCCTCGACCTCGCTCGGTATCTCACCGAGTTGATCGGTGCCGATCCGCCTGCCGGCGTCTACCACGGCACCTCTGAAGGGGAGACTACGTGGCACGGCTTCGCACAGGCGGTCTTCGAGACGCTCGGTCACGATCCGAGCCGTGTCCTGCCGATTGCCTCGGCGGACTACCCCCTGCCAGCGCCGCGACCGGCATACAGCGTGCTCGGACATCGACGCAGCGACGCGGTCGGGGTGAACCGGCTGCCGAACTGGCGAGCCGCCCTGCAGGCTAGCGCTCACCTCGTCGTCGAGTCGGTGTGACAAGCCGTGGGGTCGCGGATCTTAGTCGTCACCCCCGACGCGCTCGCCGCGCGAATGGCGGGGCCGGCTATCCGTGCCTACAACATCGCTGAACAGCTTGTCGCTGACGGCCAAGGCCACCAGGTCACTCTCGTCTCGGCGTCGAAGTGTGAGCTGTCTGATTCACGCTTCGCTTGCCGACATGTCGACTGGCCCGATCTCGGAGCGTTGACTGCCGAGCACGACCTCCTCGTTGTTCAGGGGTTCGCAACGTTCCACTGCCCCAAGCTGCTTCGCCGCGACCGGATCGTGATTGTCGACCTTTACGACCCGCTGCATTTTGAGCAGCTGGAGCAGCTCCGAGACGCAGGGCCAGCTGCGCGCCAGGCGGCGATCGATCTCACCACCAGGGTGCTCAACGAGCAATGTGCGCGAGGCGACTTCTTCATTTGCGCCAGCGAGGCCCAGCGCAGCCTCTGGCTGGGCACCCTGACAGCGATGGGCCGGGTCACCCCGAGCGTCTACGACGACGACGTCACTCTCCGCAGCCTCATCGACGTCGCTCCCTTCGGTTTGCCGGAGCATCCAGCGACTCAGTCTCGTAGTGCGATCCGCGGTGTTGTTCCGGGCATCGAGGATGACGACCAGGTGGTCATCTGGGCCGGTGGTGTTTATGACTGGTTCGATCCGCTGACTCTGGTGCGGGCGGTCGGCCTGTTGGCACCGACCCATCCACGGTTGCGGTTGTTCTTCATGGGCATGGCTCACCCCAATCCGGACGTCGGCGTCATGTCGATGGCCGATCGGCTTCGCCGCCTAGCCCGGGAGCTCGGGTTGGCCGGGACACACGTCTTCTTCAACGACGGATGGGTCGACTACTCCGAGCGGGCCGATTACCTGCTCGACGCCGACATCGGCGTGAGCACCCACTTCGACCACCTCGAGACGGCCTTCGCCTTCCGGACGAGGATGCTCGACTACCTCTGGGGCGGCTTGCCGATCGTGGCGACGGCCGGCGACGAGTTCGCCAGGCTCATCGCCGGGGAAGGACTCGGCGTCGTCGTGCCTGGGGACGATGTCGACGCGCTCGCTACTGCGCTCAGCCGACTGCTCGATGACCCGGACTTCATGGCCGCATGCCGGGACCGAGTTATTGCTGTCCGTGACCGCTATGCCTGGCCTCAAGCGCTCGAGCCGCTCATCGAGTTCTGCCGCGCACCTCGTCAAGGAGCCGACCACACCCTGGACCAGCGCCGAATGATTCGCCGTCCGGTCCCGGGCAACCGGCTGGTGCGTGACACAGCCAGGGCCCGCGAGTTGCTCGCCGAAGGTGGCCTGGATCTGGTGTTCCGCCGGGCCCGCAACCGGCTTGAACGGCTCACCCGTAAGGCACGGTCTGACGGTGCGTGAGCCCTCACCAGGGCCGGGTGTCGACCCCGAGCCATCGGCGGGTGAATGCCGAGCGCGGCATCGCTAGCCCCGCGTTGCGGCGACGCTCGGCCAACGCTGAAGGTATCGCCCGCAGGACTCCGAGCGCCGCGGTCGCGCGGCATCCGATTCGGCGTTGTGCTGCTACCGCCGGTCGACCCAGGTAGCGCAGGTCTAGGACGCTGACGAGAACGAAGCGCGTGATCTCTCGTAGGACTAGGCCAGTAGGTGCGTTGCGGATCAGGACGAGCAGGTGGTTGCGAAGGTTCCAGACGGCGAAGGCAGCCGACGACGGGTCCGACGTCGCTGAATGACGATGCCGGACAATGGCTTGCGGCTCGTAGGCGATGCGGAATCCACTGCGGACCAGCCGCCATGAGAGGTCGACGTCTTCGTAGTAGAGGAAGAACTCGGCTGGGAATCCCCCCACCCCACGCACTGCATCGGTTCGCAGCAGACAGGCCCCACCACAGAAGGCGGCCACTTCGGCGACTGCGGCATACGCCGGGCCGTTTGGCTCGCGCAGTCCCCGGTCGACACCTCGGCCGTGGTGGTCGAGGACGACACCGGCGTTATTGACCAGTCCGGGGGGCTCGCGCAGCAGGATTCGACTGGTCACCGCGGCGCACGATGGGTCATTGATTCGGTCGAGCAGCCTTGCCAACCAATCGGGTTCAGCCTCGGCATCGTTGTTGAGCAAGGCGACAAAGGGGGTTTCGACGCGTTTCAGGGCAGCCGCGACGCCACCAGCGAAACCGACGTTCCGGCGCAGTGTGAGCAACCCGGCCTCTGGGTGCGTCGATCGCAGCCAGTCCGCTGTTCCGTCTGTCGAAGCATTGTCGACGACAAGCACGTGGTGCGGGACCGTCTGGTGCGTTAGCGAGGTAAGACAGTCCTGCAGCAACTGTCGCCCCTGCCAGGTGACGACGACGACGGTTACGGCGACGTCAGCGGCAGTCGGCTGCAGCGAATCAGCCAATCCCCACCTGCCATCGGGGGAAAGTGATCATCGGGACGTCCGTCGCCGAGTGCAGAGTCCACTGACTCCATCCCGATGCCGCGCTGAGGCGGTGGACCTCTTGACGACCGGACTCCCCGGAGCTGACGACGACGAGGAAAAGGTCGGGCTCCGGTGCTGTTCCCAAGAGCCATTGGACTTGAGTGTCGCTCGTGTAGCCGACCGGTAGCGCCGCGTGCACGGTGAACCGTTGGTAGGAACTGTCCGCACTGAGCCGATGGAGCTCCGACGTGCGCGATCCGGTTTGCTGATGGAGCACGAGGTAGAGATCGCCGCTATCCCGGGAGACGAGAAAACGTGCCCGATCGTGGCGTGTGAATGTGTTCGTCGCTAGCGGCAGCGCCGTGTGGAGTATCCAGTCCTGGTAGTCCGATCTTGCAGTCAAAGCATGCAGTTCGACCCGGTTGGTGTCCGTGTCGTGAGTCTTGATCAGGTAGAGGTCGCCTCCTGCGGAGCCCCCGATCGCAAACTGAAAGGGGTTGTCCGGCTCTTGGGCGGGAATTGGTAGCGGACGGTTGAGCAGTTCGCTTTCTTGGTACCAACTGGCCCAGGTCGCGACGGAGATCTCTACTGCGCCCGAATCCGTGTTGCGTAAGTGCAGGCCGATCAAATCCGGGCGTCCGTCGCCACTATAGCTTCCGATCAGGAAGCGCCAATCCTGCGGGGCCTTTTCCGACCACGTCGTGGCCACGTCGAGCATTCTCGTTCGGTAGTCGGTCGCGGCATCGTTCGCATGCACCTCGAGCTTCCCGCTGCCGGTATCGTCTAGCAGGACTCCGTAGACGTCCTCGCCGCGTCGTGAATTCGCTCGCGCGTAGTCCGCAGCCCGGGTGCGAAGACGTGGTAACTGGCTGTAGAGCGCAGCACCGGGACATGCCGTGTAGTTGGCGTCACGGTGCCCTGAGATGACCTTGAAGGAGACGCGCTTGCCTTTCGGCCATCGACTGTTTGGGCCACCCGTGGAGACCAGCGTGGTCATGCCGGTAGGGGTTCGCTGGTGCAGACCCAGCTTCCAGCCGAGTACTTGTGTCAGCGAGGTGGTCAGGGCGCTCGTGGGGGTATGCGTTTCGTAGTTTCCCATGGCAGAGACGGCAAACGAATCATTGTTGAAACCGCCCGTGTGTGCGCCCTTGACCGGCCGGTCCATGCCACCGAAGCGGCCCTCGAAGATCTGGCCGTACTTGTCCACGAGGAAGTTGTAGCCGATATCGCACCACCCGTTTCCGTGGACGTGATACGCGTAGATCCCCCGGACGATCGCCGCCGAATCCTGGGGTCGGTAGTTATCGCTGCCCACTGTGTGGTGGACGAAGCCGACTTTGATAGTGGCGAGATACGAGGGATTCCCGCAAGCGCGCAGGCTCTCGTCGGCGCCCCATCGGGCGCGGGTGATGATTGGCGGAGCGGTTGTGCTAGTGCCCGCCCGGTTACTCTGTTGAGTGGACTCGATCCGGTCGCCGGGGGAGCGACCCGGGTCGATGAAGATGGCATGGGCGCGAGGTGTCGGGTGACCTGATGCCCAGTCGATGCGTATCTGTATTCCGTCTCCTTGCTGGGTTGTTATCGGTTCGGTCGCGACTCGAGGGCCCGAATGGACCGCATCGGGGCTTCCCGGGTCGGCGCCGAACAGCAGAGCCAGTTCTTGCCAGGGACCCCAGGTGCCTGCCTCTCGGATGCGGAGCCGGACGACGGTGTCCGGCGGGGAGCCATCGGGCAGGGCCACGCCCGCCACCCTGAAGCGCGGTTGCGCCAGCTCCGCGGTGAGCAGGGTGTTCTTCACGTTTCCTGGCGCGATCGCGGTGGTCTTGACGGACGTGCCGGGCAGGGTATTGAGTGGGACTTCGCGAAGCTTGGGAGGTACCGGACGGGGGGCCGCCCAGGCGGGAGTCAACACCGGCGCCACTATCAGGGCCATTATCATCGCGAGGGCCGAGGCAATGACGAGCGGCCATCGGAGGCGGCTCGTTCGGGGTCCCAGTGGCCAGTGGCGTGGCATCGGGTGATCACGAACCATGATCTCAGCCTTCCGGGGAGCCGTCAGTGGGGCCAGTAATAGAGTACGTCCGGGTAGCCAGTTTCAGCGGAATGACGCGCGCAGGATAGGCTTCGGATATGGCTGGACGGGGTGCAAGTGCTGGAAACGCCAGTTTACCCATTGTGCCGGTCGTTGTACCCGGTCTGGTGACCGTGGTGATCGTCAACTACCGCGGAGCTGACGATACGGCCGCCTGTCTGCGCTCGCTTGCGGACCTGGACTGGCCTATGCACCTCCTCGAGGTCATCTGCGTGGACAACGATTCGGCGGACGGCTCCGAAGAGCGGCTCCGCGCGGAGTTCCCGCAGGTCCGGGTGTTCGGGTCGGGGGCTAACCTCGGCTTTGCCGGGGCCTGCAATCTTGCCGCGCGAATGGCAGCGGGTGAGTATCTTGCCTTGCTCAACAATGACGCGCGCCCCGATCCTGGTTGGCTGCGTTATGCGGTGTCCGAGTTCGATGCGGATCCTCGGATCGCCTCCGTGGCGAGCCGGGTGCTCGATTGGAACGGGCAACTGGTCGACTATGCCGATGCCGCAATGACGTGGTACGGGATGGGCTACAAGCCTGGAGCTGGGGAGGCTCCGAGCCAAGAAGCCGATCAGCCTCGGGACGTGCTCTTCGGTACGGGGTCCGCGGTCCTGTTCCGGTCCGAGATCTTCCGTGACGTCGGCGGATTCGATGAGCGCTATTTTATGTTCTTCGAAGACGTTGATCTGGGCTGGCGCCTCAACGTCTTCGGCTACCGAGTCCGCTACGCGCCCGCGTCGGTGGCCTACCACCGTCACCATGCCACCATGTCCCGATACGGCCGATTCCGTGAGGACTATTTGCTAGAGCGCAACGCACTGCTGACGCTCTACAAGAACTACGACGACGAATCGCTGACTCGTTGCCTCGCTCCGGCAATGGCCCTGGCTGTCCGCCGGGCGGTCGCCCAGTCCGGGATCGACACCCGGCAACTCGATCTGCAGCACAGCCCGGGCGGGGACGAGCACGACACCGTCGAGCTACCGAAAGCTGCGCTGACCGCGATGCTGGCCATCGACTATTTCGTCGAGCACCTAGCTGAGGTGGACGTCGATCGCCGCCGTATCCAGGCGAGGCGGCGGCGAGAGGACTCCCAAATCCTTCCACTGTTTCGCAACCCGTTGGAGCCGGCGTTGCACGACGCCGACTACGAGCGGGCACACTGGGATCTCAGCGAAGCATTCGGTCTGGCCGACTACTTCGCGCGTCGCCGACGCATCCTGGTCGTTACCGGAGAACCGCTGACCAGCCGAATGGCGGGTCCGGCGATCCGGGCTTTCGAGATGTCTCGACTGCTAGCCGCTGAGCACGACGTCACGCTGGTGTCCACCTCCCACTGCGAGGTCGAGGGAGACGGCTTCCAGACGGTGAGAGCTGGCCGAGGACTACGTAAGTTGGTGGCTCGCAGTGATCTCATCGTGTTCCAAGGGTTGCTGCTCAGTTCGCATCCCTGGGTGGCCGACGCCTCAGGTGTCTTGGTGGCCGACATCTACGACCCGTTCCATCTGGAGATCCTCGAACAACAACGGCATCGGCCGAATGCTGATCGGGACAGTGGGTCCCAGGCCACGGTTTCTGCTCTAAACCTCCAGTTGGGGCGGGCCGACTTCTTCCTCTGTGCTTCGGAGAAGCAGCGTGACTTTTGGCTGGGGCAGCTGGCTGGTCAAGGACGAGTTAACCCAGCGACGTATGACGACGACGAGTCACTGCGCTCGCTCATTGATGTCGCCCCGTTCGGAATCCCTGAATCCGCCCCCGTTCAAGGCCGGCACGGGATCCGTGGGGTGATCCCGGGGATTGGTCCGCACGACCGGGTCGTACTCTGGGGCGGCGGCGTCTATAACTGGTTCGACCCGCTGACGCTGATTGCTGCAATCGATCGGGTTCGCGCCGAAATACCGACGGTCCGGCTCGTATTCCTCGGGATGAAGCACCCAAACCCTGGGGTCCCCGAAATGGAGATGTCCGCTCGCGCGAGAGCCCTTTCAGATCATTTGGGCCTGACCGGAGTGCACGTGTTCTTCAACGAGGAGTGGGTGCCCTACGACGAACGCGCCGACTTCCTCCTTGATGCTGACGTCGGTGTGAGTTGCCACCTGGATCATGTCGAAACCGAGTTCAGCTTCCGGACCCGCATCCTGGATTATCTATGGGCCGGCTTGCCGATCGTGTGCACGGATGGCGATTCCTTCGCGGATCTTGTGCGGTCCGAACGGCTCGGCTACACCGTCCCGGCCGAGGATGTCGAATCACTCGCGACAACGCTTGCTCACGTGCTCAGGAACGACTCCGAACGGCATGAGATCTCGCAACGGGTGCGGACGGTTGCTGCCCAATTCACGTGGCGACGCACCCTCGAGCCGCTCATGCGAGTGGCCCGCAACCCGCGGCGGGCACCCGATTTAACGGGTCTCCGGGGGGCGGCGAGCCTGTCGAGGCCGCAGGCCACCCCCCCACCCAGGGGCTTCGCTGTCAAAGAGGATCTCGCGTTGGCGCGGGTTTATCTTCGTCAGGGGGGTGTGGCCGAACTCGCCTCTCGGGTCGGTGGCCGAGTTCGTCGGCTCACCCGGAAGCGACCTGGGTCGTAGCTGTCCCTGGGCCCGGGCCGGCGGTGAAAGAACTGGCCGACCCGTCGATCCGCCGCACGGAGGTGCTGCGGACCACGACGCCGGGCAAGTCGGCTCTCGCCACGGTTTTCCCGTTGCAGCTGATGGTCAGCCGCATCGTCATCGAGCCCGCGGTCGCGGGCAATGCGGCAATGAGCCAGCGCAACGATGTCAGTGATCTGGCGGCGCCGGGTGGCACCAGGAATTGACTCGGTTCGACGACGACCGCCACGTCGGCACCGTTGAGCAGGACGAGGTCCGCGTAGACCGGAGCGTCGAATTCGTCGGGGTCGAGCCATTCGATGTCCGCCATGAACAACGCTGGGGACCCTTGGTCGGGCGTTTCCAGTGCTTCGCCGGACTCACGGTCCACCAGCGCGACAGCGGCGATCCGGGCGCTGCCGGTGGTGCGTCGATCGACGTGATCCACGCCAAGCAGATCCTCCAACGCATCGATGGTCTTGGCGGGGGGACCGTCGGCACGGATCTGACCGCCATCGAGCAGGACGGCACGAGTGCACAACGATGTGACCTGGCCTGCGGAGTGCGAGACGAACAGAATGGTCTTGCCTTGTCGCTGGAAGAGCCGGATACGGTCCATGCACTTGTTCTGGAAGGCCGCGTCTCCGACGGCCAACACCTCGTCGACGATGAGGACATCCGGGTCGACGTGTACGGCTACAGCGAAGCCCAGCCGCATGTATTGCCCCGAAGAATAGTGTTTGACCGGGTCGTCGATCCGGTCGCGTAGCTCGCTGAACTCGATGATGTCCTCGAGAAGGTCTTCGGTCTCCTGACGAGGGATACCGAGCAGGGCCGAATTGAGGTAGATGTTTTCCCGGCCGGTGAGCTCGCCATCGAAGCCGGCACCCAGCTCAAGCAGTGATGCCACTCGTCCGGTGATCCGCACCGAGCCGCTTGTGGGGCGCAGGATGCCCGCGAGGCATTTGAGCAGGGTGCTCTTACCCGAGCCGTTAGGTCCCACGAGACCAACCGTCTCGCCCCGACGCACAGTGAGGTTGATGTCGTGCAGCACCCAGAACTGCGCCATGGTGCCCTGCTCGCGCCGGATCACCCGCTCTTTCAGACTCGTGGCCCGTCGGTGGAACCGGGAGAACTGCTTGCTCAATCCGCGTGCTTCGATGAGCACCTCGGCTTCGGCACCGGACGATCCCTGTGACGATGGGCCCGGGGTCGCCGTGTTCATGTCCCTTCCCCTCACAGGTCCTCCGCGAAGTCTTGGGAAAGCCGCCGGAACTGACTGACACCCAGCGCCAACACGAGCGCCGACACCACGAAGCCAATGCCCAGGACTTGGAGGTAGAACTCGGTCGAGGCACTCGCCGAGAGAACGTTGCCTTGAGAGTCGTAGGCGACTCCGTATAGCGCGCGCTGGTAGGAAACGACGACGCCAGCCATGGGATTGATGTAGTACGCCCACATCCACTCGTGCAGCTGATTGTGGACGAGACTGGCCGGATAGATGATCGGTGTCAGCCACATCCAGGCGAACATCGCGACCTCCAGCAGATGGCGGGTGTCCTTGAACCGCACTGTCGTCGCGGCGACGAACAGGCCGAGCCCCACGGTCATGAGCAGCAGCACGACGGTCGCCGGGATGAGTAGGAGCACCTCCAGCCGCCATGGCGGAACACCGAGCACGAGTAACGCGACGAACAAGACGGCGAACTGCAACAACACCTGGACACCGGCGAAGCCGATGCTCGCAGCCGGCAGCGCCGAGTGGGCGAACGGGACTTTCTTGACCAAGCCTGCGTTGGACAGGATCGACATCGAAGACCCGGTGACTCCCATGGAGAAGAAGTTCCACACCAGTAGCCCGGTCATGAGGAAGATGCCGAACTTCTGGATCTCGGATCGCATCACGACGGAGAAGACGAACGTGTAGACGATCATCTGCAGCAGCGGGTTGGCCAATGACCAGGCGAAACCCAATGAGGACCCTTGGTACTTGACCTTGAGATCCTTGCGCACCAGCTGCCGGACCAGAGCTACGTTCAGGCGGTTCTGTGCGCTGGCGGCAGCCATACGGTCCTCTCTCCTGGCCGGGATGTGTGGCAGAGTCACGATACCCGGCCGCTATGTGCCGGGCGCGGCGGACAGGAGGTAGCAAGCGTGGCGCCGCCACAAGTGCAGGTCGTCGTCGAGCAGATCTGTGCCAAGGTGCCTGGTGGGACAGGTCGCTACACGTCGGGGTTGGTGCGAGCGCTGTGGGCTTCCCAGCCACCGGGTGCCTCACTCGCAGCGGTGTTGGGCCGCTTGTGCGCGGCCACTGGCGAGCTGCCCGTACCAGTGCGCCGACTCGGGCTGCCGCGAGTGGCTCTTACCCTGCTCTGGGAACGCGGCCTGCCGCCGTATGCCGCACGCCGCGGGGTGGTGCACGCGCCGACCCTCACTGTGCCACCGGCGCGGGCCGGTTGCCGACTCGTCGTGACCGTCCACGATGTCGTGCCGTGGACCCACCCCGAGACTCTGACGGCGCGGGGAGTCAGGTCGCACCATCGGATGGGGGCGCGGGCAGCTCGCGATGCCGACCTCATCGTCACCCCCACCAGGGCGGTAGCCGACCAGGTCCGGCGCCTACTGCACCCGAGCTGCCCGGTCGTGCCCGTTTACCCTGGCGTTGCCCCACCGCTTGAGGTGCATACGAAGAACACCCCGGACGCCGGACGACCGTACGTGTTGTTCGTGGGGACTGCAGAGCCACGAAAAGGGCTCGACGTGCTGGTGCGAGCACTGGCGATGCCGGCATTGTCGGGGATCCGGCTGGTGGTCGTCGGTCCGCCGGGTTGGGGAGGCGTGTCGGTGGCCCAGCTGGCAGAGGCTGCCGGCGTCGAGGACCGGGTCGAGGCGACCGGCTTTGCGTCGGACACCGAGCTCGAGCAGTGGTATGCCGGCGCTTCAGCCCTTGCCATGCCCAGCCTGGCCGAGGGTTTCGGGTTACCGGTCGTAGAGGCGATGGCCCGTGGCGTGCCGGTCGTCGTCAGCGCTGACCCGGCGCTCGTCGAGGTAGGAGGCGATGCGGTGGGTGTGGTCCCGATCGGGGATCCGCACGCGTTGGCGCTGGCCTTGGCATGCGTCGTAGAGGCGGGCGGTGACCGGGACCGAGCCCGGACCGCGGGGATTGCTCGCGCGGCGGGTTTCACATGGGAAGCCACTGCGGACGCGATGTGGCAGCTGTATGCCCGCGTCGGGGCGGACTGACGGCGGGGCCCGGAGGTCAGCGACCGTCCTGAGGCAGGTATTCGTCCCGCCCGGGAGGGCCCCAACGGTCGGCGATGAACTCCTCCTCCCACGGACGCACGTTGATTTCACGGGTCTTCGACTCGAAGTGATACAGCTCGCAGCTGGCTAACCAGACAATGCGATAACCGCTGTCGCGGACCTTGTTGCACAAGTCGACATCGTTGTAGTTCATTGGCAGCTGTTCGCAAAGCCCACCGACCGTGTCGAATACTTCTCTCCGGATCGCCGCACATGCGGCGGTGACCCCGCTGACCTCGTGGCTGACCATGAGGTCACACATCGGCCCCGGGCTGCCGCCACTGGTGCCTCGGTAGGGGTGCATGTAACGCCCGAACTGGGTGGCCAAGCCCGCGTGTTGGATAGACCCATCCGCGAAGTAGAGCTTGGCGCCGGTCATGCCGACATCCGGCTCGTCGAGCGGCGCCAGGAGCTGTTCGAGCCACGACTCAGAGATGACTTCGACGTCGTCGTTGAGCAAGACGAGGCGCGACCCGTTGGAGGCCAGCATGCCGGTGTTGATCTTCTCGGCGAAGTTGAACGGCCCCGTATAGGGGACCAGGACCAGTCGTCCTGCGCAAACATTCTCGAGTTCGCTGAGCACCGAGTCCGGTGTGTCCTCGTCGTAGACGACAACGACCTCGATGATCGGATGATCGGTCTTGGCCAAGGCACTGCGCACCGCCTCGACGACGAAAACGCGCTTCTCACCCCACACGAACCCGGATGCTCCTCGGGTGGGGACGATGATGCTGACCGAGATCGAGGGATCGAGCCGCCGGGTGATGCGGTAGTTGCCCGGCAGGTCCTCGATCGGTCCGACAGTGGCATCGACGTGACGGCGCTGGAGGCTCTCGGTCACCGCTTTCATCGCGGCGACGTACGCGTAGGGCTTGGCATTGGAGTCGGCAGCGGCGCTGCCCGGCACGGCTCGCCAATGGTAGAGCACCTCGGGCACGTGGACGATCCGGCGGGCCTGCTCGGTGACCCGCAGTACGAGGTCGTAGTCCTGCGATCCGTCGAAGCCTTCACGGAAACCCCCGATGCGCTGCATGAGCTCTCGCCGGATGACCGACATATGGCAGGTGTACATGTGACCGTAGAGCCGCTCCGGTGACCATCGCGGCTTGCGGAAAACACCGAAGTGCCGTCCGGAGGAGTCGATCTTGTCCTCGTCGGTGTAGAGGTAGTCGGCGTCCTCGTGCCCGTGTAGGGCGTGGGCGATGCGCTCGAGTGCCGTCGGCACGATGAGATCGTCGTGGTCCAGCAACGCGATGAACTCGCCCCTGGCTCGCTCCAGGCCGTCGTTCGATGCGCGCACGATATGGCCGTTGTCCGAGCGCTCGACGAGCACGATCCGCCTGTCTTGCGAGGCAGCAGCCCGTAGCACCGCGCGCACTCGCTCGTCGGGCGAGTGGTCGTCGACGACGATCCACTCCCAGTTCGTGAATGTCTGAGCTCGGACTGAATCGATCGTGTCCTGCAACACGTCCAGCGGAGTGTTATAGACCGGCGTGAGGATCGAGAACAACGGTGCCCGGGGCGCAGACACGGTCATTGGGTCCGCCAGCGCTTGAGCACCCGCGTGGGAGCGAGGATCGCTCCGCCGATTCGCCACCGTTCGGAACCGCGCACGTCGGCCAGCTCCTGCTCCAGCTCCGCAACCCGGCTGCGCAGCATGTGCACTTGCTCGCGGCCAGCCTGCGCGGCTGCTTCGAGGCCAATGGCATTGTCGCGGTGCCGCAGCAACTGGTGGCGCAAGTCCTGGACTTCGGAGGCGTTGTCCAGCTGCGCCAGGTCACGATGGGCGATGAGGAGTTGTTCGCGCTTGGTCAACAGCTCCTGGCGCATCGGATACTGCAGTGACTCGTATCGGTAGACGATGTCCCGCAACGTTGGTTCGCCCCGTTCGTAGAGCACGGCCCACGGGGTAACGAAGGTCAGGTCAGCGTCGACCCGGCGGAAGAAGCCGTGGGCGGCGAAGGCGGCCGCCCAATCCGCCAGCGGGTGGACGTTGACGTGGGTCGGTTCGTCGAAGTCACCGGGGGTGGAGGACACCAGCAGCAGATCGGTGGCTGCGCACATGTGGTCGATCGCGATCGCCGCATCGTCCGGGCTCAGGTGCTCAAGGACTTCGATGCAGGTGATCAGATCGTGTCGTCCTTCGATGGGATCGGTTGCCGAGCCCACCCGAACCCGGTCACGGACGTCCGCGTGCGCCGCGTCGATGGCCGTCGGCGAGATGTCGAATCCGCTGGCGTCGACTCCTTCATGAACGAGCGCCTGGACGAGCAGTCCTTTCGCACAGCCGACGTCCAGCGCTGTGCCGATCGGGCCGGTGATCGCCAGAGTGTTGCGGGCCACCATGAGAAACCAGCGTTGCCAGCCAGGGCTGTCCCATTCGTAGGCCTCGTCGGTGTCGGAGTAGTGCGCGTAATAGCGGCGGCTGTAGTCCGCCTCGGTGGTTCGCGACATGAAGCTCACTGTATCGGTGGGAAGGAACGGGCTCGCCTCGAGCGAACGGTTGCCGACGACTCGCGGCCGTGACCGGTGTCGCCGCAAACGTGTCCTGATCGCGCCCACGGCAAACCCGACCTGACTGCACGAAACCGCCGCTCTGGTGACGGTTTCGTGCAGTCGGCGGGGCGGCCGGCTAGCCGGCTGCGGACGTGGCAGCCGCCGTGGCAGCTTCTGGCGTGGTCGCGCCCTTTGCGAGCTTGCTCGGCCACCACGTCTTGGCGCCCATATCGACCGACATCGCCGGGACGAGCAGTGACCGGACGACGAAGGTGTCGATGAGCACGCCGAAGGCGACGATGAAGGCGATCTGGGCGAGGAAGACCAGCGGCAACACGGCAAGTGCTCCGAAGGTCGCGGCGAGCACGATCCCAGCGCTGGTGATCACTCCAGCGGTGACGGTCAGCGCCTTGAGCACCCCTTCGCGGGCGCCGAGCCGGGCGGTCTCTTCCCGGGCTCGGGTCATCAGGAAGATCGAGTAGTCGACACCGAGGGCGACCAGGAAGACGAAGCCGTAGAGCACGGTCGTCGGGTCGCCGCCGGGGAACTTGAAGATGTGGTTGAAGACGATCGCGGCGATGCCCATCGTCGCCCCGAAGGACAACAGATTCGCGATGATCAACAGCAATGGCGCGACGATCGAGCGCAGCAACAGCGCCAGCACGATGAACACGACCACGGTGATCATCGGTGCGACGACGAGCAGGTCACGGTCGGCGGTCACCTGGGTGTCGAGTGTCCGCGCCGTCGCACCACCGACCAAGGCGTCCGGGCTGACCTCGCCGACCACGGAGCGGATCTCGGTGATGGTGTCCAGGGCCGCCTCGCTGTCCACCTCGTTGGTCAACGTGGCTTGCACGAGGACGTCACCGTCGACCACCTTCGGTGGGGCTCCGGGGGCGATGCCGACGAACGGGTCCGAGACACCGTCGAGGTCGGTCAACGCCGTGACGACGGCGTCGGCCTCCGGCTCCGGCGCGATGATCTGCACCGGGCTGCCCGAACCGGCATCGAAGTGGGCGGCGACCACCTGCTGGCCCTTGACGGAGTCGACCTCGGTGAGGAACAGGTCGGTTGCCGGGATGCCATCGGCCTTGAGGGTGGGCAGGAAGAGCGCGGCGATGACCAGCCCGAGAGCTGTGACCATCCAAGTCGACCGGGGACGATTTCCGACCATTCGGGCAACCCGGCCCCAGCCGAACTTCTTGGTCAGTGCGTCTTCCTGGTGCACGTGGTCGACCTTGGGGATGACCGGCCAGAAGATCCACCGACGCCCCAGCAGCAGCACGGCCGGCAGGAAGGTCATCGCGGCGAGGTACGCGCCGGTGATCCCTAGCGCAGCGACCGGCCCGAGGCCTGAGGTGCCTTTGAGGTCGGCCATGGTGAGCGCGAGCAAACCGAGGATGACCGTGGCAGCGCTGGCCGTGACCGGCTCGATGGTGGCCCGCCAAGCCCTCTTGATGGCTTCCCATGGTGACTCGGAGTCGTGCAACTCCTCCTTGTAACGCGAAACCAGCAGCAGTGCGTAGTCGGTCGCGGCACCGATCACCAGGATCGACAGGATGCCCTGACTCTGGCCGCTGATCGTGATCAGGTCCGCCTTGGCGACCCGGTAGACCACGATTCCGGCCGCACTGAGCCCGAAGACCGAGGTGAACAGCACTGCGAACGGCAGGATCGGGCTGCGATAGACGATAAGCAGGATAAGCAGCACCACCCCGAGCGCTACGCCGAGCAGGATCCCGTCGATGCCGGCGAAGGCCGCGCCAAGGTCGGCGACGAAGCCGCCCGGCCCGGTGATGTATGCCGTGAGCCCGGCCTCGCCCAGGGTGTCTCCGAGTTCGGCGCGCACCGCTTCGGCGACCAGCCGGATCGGCAGCTGATCCTCGACCGGTTGGCCGGCCTTGCTGGCGTCGAGCTGGACGAGCGCGAGCAGGGCCTCACCGTCTTCGCTCGGGATGACCACGATGTCCGAGCTGGTGAGGAAGTCACCGACAGTCAGGTTCGCCAGATCACCGCTACCGCCGAGGGGCAGATCGGGCACCGACTGGGCGAATGCCTGGGCGGTCGCCACGTCGGCTGGCTCCAACCCGCCTGACCGCTCGGCGACTACGAGCATCGGGAAGGTCTGGGAGTCGATGAACTCGGCGACTTGTTCGGCGACCTGAGTCGACTCGGCCTCGGCGGGCAGGAAGTTCGCGCTGTCGTTCTCCTGGAGGCTGGAGAGTTGGCCGATCTTCTGGCCACCGAAGCCGCCGATGCCGAGCCAGACGAGCGCGACGATCACGGCACCAAGGACGACGCGCCAGCCGATCGTCCGAGAGGATGTCGTGCTGGATCTATGACGAGCCATTGGGCTGCCTTTCGGGGGTGAGGTACGCCGGACTATGCCGCTAGACTACGACTGGTTACTTAAGAGATTGCTAAGTTGGTGAGGGAAAATTCCTAGACGGACCGGCCGGGAAACGAACGCGGCGGTGGCCGATGTCGTGCCGCAGTGGCGCTCCTCGGCAACCCTCGATGCGTTGCAGCGGGTCATCGACCTGGCCGGGACGATGCCTGCGGTGGTGGCCCGGCGGGCTGAGCTCAGCACGTCGGAACTGCAAGCAATGCGCCACTTGGCCTACGGCTCGCTCGGGCCGGCCGACTTGGCCAGGCATCTCGGTGTCACCAGCGCCGCTTCGTCGGGCATCGTCGACCGGCTGGTCGCGCGGGGACACGCCGAGCGGAAGCCCCATCCCGACGACCGTCGCCGCACCGAGGTGCTGATCTCCGAATCCGGGCGACGGGCTCTGGTCACCGAGCTCGCGCCGATGTTCGCCGCACTGGCCCGGATCGATGCCGGCCTCTCCGACGCTGACCGAGCAGTGGTGGATCGATTCCTCGCCGACGTTCTCGCCGCGATCCGATCGGCAACCTGAGGGCAGATCACCAGCCTCCGTCGGTGACCTGGCGACGATCGCACCGCCACACCGTGGTGTGCCGGGCAGCTCAGGCGGCCACCGGGGGCCGTAGTCGTCGGATGGTCCAGGTGCGTTGACGAGCGGCGGCCCAGGTGCTCACGCACAGCGAGCCGACCAGAGTCAGCACGAGGGCACTGAGCGCTCCGGCCAGCCCGTCGTTTGACCCGGCGATGACCAGCCGGAGGGCTTCGACGGCATGGCTGAGGGGGAGGGCGTCGTGAACCCACCCGAAGAACGCCGGGGCGGTCTGCACCGGGTAGGTGCCTCCTGCGGCCGTCAGCTGCACTCCCGTAAGCAGCACGGCAACGAACCGCCCCGGCGTCCCGAACAGGCCGACGAGCGCTTGGTTGAGCGCGACGAAGGCCAGGCCGGCGAGCAGGCACACTGCGATCAGCTGCCCTCCGCTGGCCGCTTCGATGCCGATTCCGAATTGCAGCAGTAGCGCCAGCGCTAACCCCTGCCCGGCACCGAGCAGGGCCCCGGGCAGGTAGCCGGCCAGTGCGACGAGCGGGCTGCTGGCCGACGAGGCGAGCGCTCGTGGCGAGAGCGGCCGGAGCAGCAGATAGATCGAGATCGCCCCGACCCAGAGCGCAATGGCGATGAAGAAGGGCGCCATCCCACTGCCGTTGCCCTGCACCGCATTGACCCGCTCGAAGTCCGCCGTGACCGGCTGGGCCGCCACACTGGCGAGCCGGGCCTGCTCGCTCTCGGTGTAGTTGGGGATCTGGGCGATCCCCTGGCTCAGCCCGGCGCTCAGCTCCTTCGCCCCTGTTCCCAGCTGCTGGGTGCCGGACGCCAGCGTGGTCAGTCCGGTCCCGAGTTCGCCGGCGCCCACCGCGGCTTCGCCGGCGCCGCCGGAGAGCTGGGTGGCACCGTCGGCCAGCGACTCGGCACCGGTGGCCAGGCCGGGCAGCTTCGACGCCAGTGTCGCTGCCCCGGTGGAAGCGCCACGGACGCCGTCCGCGAGCGCCGGCATTCCGTCGGCAAGCTGCTTCAGGCTGTTCGCCAGGGTTTCCGCCCCGGGGGTGAGCTCGGTTGCGCCGGTGGCGAGTTGATCGACTCCACCGGACAACAAGCTGACGGCGGCAGCGAGATCGTCCGCGCCGGATCCGAGGGCGACGATGCCCTGCGCAAGCTGACTCGTTCCGGCCTCGAGCTCGGCGGCACCGGCGCTGAGGGCTGCGCCCTGGGTCGCGAGCCGGGCGAGTGAAGTGCAGAACTCCGGTGCAGCGCCGGAGGCTTCGCACTGGTCGGCGAGCCCGGAGACCCCGGTCGTGTATGCCGTGAGCCCGGTCTGCAGGTCGGCGGCACCCGTGGCTGCGTCGGACGCTCCGGTTTCCAGTGGGTCGACGGAGCCGGCGAGGGTGCTGGCGCCCGAGGACAGGTCGCTCGCGCTGGTCTTGAGCTGGGTCGCGGCGGTGCCGAGCCCGGCTGCTCCGGAGGACAGGCTGCTCGCTCCGCTCGCGAGCTGGCGGGTCTGGTTGGGCAGGTCGGAGACTTCGGCGTCGAGGGTCCGCAGCCCGGCGGACAGGCTCGATGCACCCGATGCGGCTTGATCGGCTCCCGAGGCCAGTTGGTCTGCACCAGTGGAGAGCTCAGTCGCGCCGGCAGCGATCTCGATCACGCCGGCGGCCACCGACTCGGCGCCGAAGGCGGCCTCTTGGGCGCCGGTCGTCAGGTCATCGGTGCCCTCGGACAAGTCGGTGGCGCCGCCTGCGGCCGAATCGAGCTGGTCCCTCAAAGCGCCGTAACCGGCATACATGGCCATGAGATAGCTCTCGGTGACCGTTCGCGCGGTGTCGTCGCTGGTGGCGGTCGCGATGGCCTTGGCTATCGTGCCGTCGAGGTAGTTGACGGCGTCATTGGTCTGCATGCGTAGCCGGGCCGCACGGGCCTGCTGCACCGAGCCTGAGGTCGACGTGGCCGACGCAGAGAAGTCAGCTGGAATCGTCAGCACCGCGGCATATCGGCCCTCGGTCAGGCCCGTTTCGGCATCCGCCGCATCGGTGAGCTCCCAGCGGAAGTTCGACGGGGAATCGCTGGAGGTGAGGCTGCCGACGACCTGACGGCCCAACGGCACGAGCTGTTCGGTGCCGTCGGCCCCGACAAGTGTGACCGGCTTGTCGAGATTGACGACCGCGGCGGCTAGCTGGTCGACCCGTTCGAGTGGGCTCTCGTTCGCCCACGTATAGAGGCCGCCGTAGAGCAGCGGCACGATCAGCACGGCCAGCAGCGCCAACCAGGCACGTGGGCTGCCGGTGAAGCGATGCAGCTCCGCAGCCGGCAAGCTCGGGCGTCCTAGTCGAGGCTTTAGCCGTGATCCCCGAGGGCTGTCGATGGCAGCGAGATCCGAACCGGACGAAGTGCTCATGTCGTCACCTGCAAGGCGTGCGGGGTTGGCGTAGTGGCAATCACGTGCAGTGGGGCGGCCGCCGTGCCGAGCGCCCGGCATACGGCGCTAGCCTCGTCGGGCTCGCGACAGGCGGCAACGACCGTGAGCTCCACGCGACCGGTGAGGCGGCCCAGCTGCGCCAGGACCGCCCACGCGGCGGCTCGGTCGTCCCGGCCTCGAAGCGCGTCGACATCGTCGACAAGCACGATCTGTGGGTCGCCGATCAAGGCCAAGGCGATACCGAGGACCCACCGCTCGAGCGGATTGAGCTGCGCGATCTTGGTTGCAACCGGTATGGATCGTCTGGCGTGCCCCCCGGCCGAGGACCCACCGGTCGTCGCCTGAGCCGCCTGGCCGAGCAGCAGGTTGAGCTGGTCACGCGCCTGGTCGCGGGCGCTGGCGCTCACCCATGGGTGCCAGGTGGCGGCGGCCAGCCGTTCGTCGAGGTGATCACCGATGGTGAGCAGCGGGTCGAGGTCGTTGACCCCGGAGAACTCGGCGAGTGAGGTGCGCCGCCGGACCGCGGCGGCTTCGTCCGGCAGCAGCCGACCGACGACGACGAGCTTGCCCTCGGTGTGCCGCATCCGGCCGGCGAGGGTGAGCAGCAGCGGGGTCTTGCCGCTGCCGTGTGGGCCGTGCACGACGACCAGCGTGCCGGGGGCAGCAGTGAGGTCCAGATCGGAGAGCACCGAGGTCTTGCCGGATCGGGCTGAGGTCTCGAAGCCAGTCGTGGCGGCGAGACCGAGACCTTCGGCGCGGATCACCGGTGCCCCTTCGGCCGACGTCTGCTCGGCGGTCGCCAGCCGCCGGTGCAAGCTCTCGCCTTCGACGTCGAGCGCCGGCAGGGCCCGGTCCAGCCAACGCGGCAACCACCAGGCGGCCCGGCCCATCAGGGTCATCAGCGCGGGCACGAGGGTGAGTCGCACGATGAAGGCGTCGACGAAGACCCCGACGGTCAGGCCCAGAGCGATGGGCTTGATGTAGACCGCGCCCTCGGGCACGAAGGCCCCGAAGACGGAGACCATGATCACCGCGGCAGCCGTGACCACCTTGGCCGAGTCGACGAACCCGTGCTGCACTGCCGCCCGGGCATCACCCTCGTGCACGAAGCGAGCGCGCATGCTCGACACGAGGAACACCTGATAGTCCATGGCCAGCCCGAAGAGCACCCCCATGACGATGATCGGCATGAACGCGATGATCGGTCCGGTATCGGTCACCCCGAGCGGCCCGGCGAACCAGCCCCATTGGGTCACGGCGACGGTGACACCGAAGGCGGAGCCGACCGACAGCAGATAACCCAGCGCCGCCGTGACCGGGACGAGCACCGATCGGAAGACCAACGCGAGCAGCACGAGCGACAGCCCTACGACGACCAGGCCGAACGGCAGCAGTGCTGCGCCGAGCCGGTCGGCGATGTCGACCTCGGCTGCCGTGTGGCCGGTGACCGCGAGCTCGACGCCGAAGCGATCGGCCACCTCGGGGGCCAGTGCCCGCAGTTCTTCCAGAGCATGGGCTGCTTCCGGCGAGTCGGCGCCACCGGCGGGGATGGCGACGATCACGCCGGTGTCGGCGCTCCGGTTGGGGGTGGCGAGGGTGGTGCCGACGACGTCCGGGGTCTGTTGGACGAGTTGCTCGATCTGCTCAACCACACCTACCGGGTCGGTCGTGGCGACGATGTCGACAGTGACGAGCAGCGGGGCATTGGCGCCGGGCCCGAATGCCTCAGCGATCCGGTCGTGCGCCAACCGTTGGGTCGATGTGGGAGCGGACGTGCCGTTGTTCGGCAAGGACAGGGCCAGGTCGCGGGCCGGCAGCGTCAAGGCGCCGAGGGTGACGAGCACGAGTAGCACCGGCACCAGCGGCACTCGGGTCACGGTGCGCACCCAGGTCGCCGACCACCCGGTATGCCGCCGGGCATGGTGCGCGTCGGCCACGTGTTTCGGGGTGAGCCGGGAGCCGGTGGCTCCGAGCACAGCCGGCAGCAGCGTGAGCGCGGCGACCACCGCGACGCCGACAGCGCCGGCAGCAGCCACACCCATGACGGTGAGGAAGGGGATGTCGGCCACGGCGAGCGCGAGCAGCGCGATCGCCACCGTGGATCCGGCGAAGACGACGGCCGATCCGGCGGTGCCGGTGGCTTGGGCGACCGCCTCGCGCGGCGCTAGGCCCACGGCGAGCAGATCGCGGTGGCGTGAAATCACGAAGAGGGCATAGTCGATGCCGACGGCCAGCCCGATCATCAGCGCGAGCAGCAACGCGGTGTCGGTGATATCGGCGACCCGGGTGGCGAGCAGGATGAGCGATATCGACATCGCGATCCCGGCCAGGGCGGTGAGCAGCGGTATGCCGGCGGCGATCATCGAGCCGAGCGTCACCAGCAGCACTCCGAAAGAGACCAGCACCCCGATGCCTTCGGTCGGGCTGATCTCTGGCGGGGTCGGCATGAAGATCGATCCGCCGACCTCGGCCGTCAACCCGCCTGTCGAACTGCGTTCGGCCAGCTGCAGAATCGGTTCCCGGATCTCGGGGGTGACGGACTCTGATTCGACGTCGAGCTGCACGGCGATGATCGCGGTCGACTCATCCGGCGAGACAGTGCCCCGCACTTGCTCGTCGAATGGCGATGTCGCCCCGCGCACGTGCGGGAGGGCGGCATACTCGCCGGTCAGTGTCTCGACCTGGGCACGGTTGGCCGGGTCGGTGACCCGCTGGCCCTCGGGTGCGGTGACGACCACCGAAGCGCTCGCTCCGGCGAACTCCGGGAAGCGCGCGCCGAGTGCGTCCCAGGCCTGTTGCGACTGGGTGCCGGGAATCTCGAGGACATCGGCCATGTCGCGCTGGAACAGTCCAGCGGCAGCGCCGACGATGACCAGGGCAGCGAGCCACCCGATGATGACGCGGCGGCGGTGGTCGACTGCCCACCGTCCAAGCGCATGAAGCAGAGATGACATAGCCCCGGTCCTTGTTCCGAAACGGATCCGCACTGAGTACATTACAGTACTGAAAACGAAAACGTCTTGGGCGTCGTTTTCGTCATGGTCCGACGGCGGGCCATGGGAAGCTCGGAACCATGCAATCAGAGGTGACCGACAAGGCCGACGACCGGGACGTGGCCCAGCCGGCCAAACGACACCGGCGAGTGACCCGTGAGCGGTTGCTCGACGCGGCGGTCGAGGTGTTCGCCGAGCGTGGCGTGCGCGGTGCCCGGGTCGAAGAGGTGACCGATCGGGCCGGCTTCACCCGGGGTGCGTTCTACAGCAACTTCTCCGGCATGGACGAGCTCGTCGTCGAGATGATCGAACGCGAGGGTTCCGCGACCCTCGCCCAGGTCAGTGCTGCCGTGGACGCCTCGTTGCAGGATCCTCAGCCGCTGAGTTCGGTCTCCGCCCGGCTGTGTCAGGCGTGGCCGTTCGGGGTCAAGAACCACTTGCTGCGTGGTGAGCTCGCCCTGCTCGCGGTGCGCGACCCCGAGCTGGCAGCGCCCTACCTTGCCGTGCACCGGCAACTCAGCGAGCGGTACACGCGGCTGCTCCGTGATTCGATCACCGCGACCGGGCGCCGGCTGACGGTCTCGGCTCAGGACGCGATGGAGATGCTGGAGGCGCTCTTCGATGCCAGCGTCCGTAGCTCCGTGATGCGGGGCACCGGCGATCCACAGGGATTGGTGCGCCGGATGCTGCCGATGATGCTGGAGGCCATCACCGAGCCGGTGTCCGGATCGCGGTGAAGTCGACCGGGTTCGCGTTCTTATCCGGCGGCTGTTCTCTGAGCCGGGATCGGTGACGGTGCCGGTCAGCAGTCTGTGGGGACAGCAGCGTCCTCGTTGGGAACTTCCGACGCGGGAGCAAGTGTGCTGAATGCATCGCCGAGGACGAGATCGACTCTAGTGCCGGTGCGCGCTTCGTCCTTGACCGGCACCGACCCGGGCACGAGCGCGAGCACGGCCTGAGCGGCACGCTCGCCCCGCGGGCCGAAGCGCACTTCTGCCGCTTCTGCGATGTCGCTCTTTGCCGGGTCGTTGGCGATCGTCACGACGTTGTAGCCGCGCGCTTTGAGCTCCTTGGCGGTCGAGGCGGCCAAGCCGTTGCGTGAGGTCGAGTTGAAGACCTGCAGCTCGAAGTCTCCCGCTGCGACCGACCCGTCGGCCGGGATCGTCGGCGTGCACGTGGACTTGGCAGCCGATGACCCAGCTGGGCGGTTCCAGTAGGAGGACGCGTAGAAATAGACGCCGGCGAGCACCACGATGAGCACGATGAGGGTGATCGCCGTGCGCCGCTTTCTGCGGGTGCGCAGGTACGCGGCCGACTGCACAGTGACGCCATCGTCGAAGTCGCTCCAGTCCTCTGTCACGATGACCGCCAGCCCTTCGTCGTTTCTAGTTGCTTTGTGCTTTGTGCCTTGGCTTTTTCACGCGTTCTCTGTCGAAACTACCGATCGTCAATCGAGCACGAGCGCCCGAGCGTGCACCGTGGCATGTTGAGCCAGCGCTGCCCTGAACGCCCGGTCAAGCCCGTCCGGGTCGAGAGCCCGCAAGCGCACCATCCGGGGGCGGCGGCGTCGACCAGCAGTCCGTGGTGCTGGTCACGCCGTGCTCGAGACGGCCGATGCTCACAGAGGTGCCTGTGGATCACCCTGCCAAGTCTAGGTTTCGCGGCCCTCCGAGACCGCCGACGCGCGGGTTTCCGGGATACCGATCCGGATACGGTTCGCTACCGGTCCATCGGTCGTTAGAGTTCCAGGGGTGAGCGAGAGCAGCACACCCCAGGACCCGACCCCCACCGACCTACCCGAGCAGATCCGAGAGATCCGGGACGGCTACGCCTTCGAGGGGGGTGCGCTCGACTTCGGTGCCGCCGTGCTCGACGAGCAGGCGTATGCCGCCGTCCCGATCCGCATTCCGCTCGGGGTGATCAATCGGCATGGACTGGTGGCGGGCGCGACCGGCACCGGCAAGACGAAGACGCTGCAGCTGATGGCCGAGCAGCTCTGCCAGAGTGGCGTGCCGGTCTTTCTCGCCGACATCAAGGGTGACTTATCGGGCATGGCCAGTCCTGGTGCCCCACACGAGAAGATCACCGCGCGGAGCCACGACGTCGGTCAGGAGTGGGTGCCCACGGCATACCCGACCGAGTTCTACTCGCTCGGCGGCCAGGGCAAAGGCGTGCCGATCCGGGCGGCCGTTTCGTCGTTCGGGCCGACCCTGTTGTCGAAAGTGCTCGGGCTCAACGAAACCCAGGAGTCCAGCCTTGGCCTGGTCTTCCACTATGCGGACAAGCATGGCCTCTGGCTCGACGATCTCAAGGACCTGCGGGCAGTCGTGCAGCATCTGGTCTCGGACGAGGGCAAGGCCGATCTCAAGGAGCTCGGCGGGCTCTCCAGCTCGACGGCCGGGGTGATCCTGCGCGAGCTGATCACCTTCGCCAACCAGGGTGCCGACGTGTTCTTCGGCTTACCAGAGTTCGACACCGCCGATCTCTTGCGGGTCGCGCCCGACGGCCGCGGCATGGTGTCGATGCTCGAACTACCCGCGGTGCAGGACCGTCCGCAGCTCTTCTCGACCTTCCTCATGTGGTTGCTGGCCGACCTCTTCCACGACCTGCCCGAGGTCGGCGACCTCGACAAACCGAAGCTCGTCTTCTTCTTCGACGAGGCACACCTGCTCTTCAACGACGCGTCCAAGGACTTCCTCGATGCGATCACTCAGACGGTGCGGTTGATCCGCTCGAAGGGCGTCGGCGTCTTCTTCGTCACCCAGTCACCTAAAGACGTGCCGGCCGACGTGCTCGCTCAGCTCGGCAACCGGGTGCAGCACGCACTGCGTGCGTTCACTCCCAACGACGCCAAAGCCCTCAAGGCAGCCGTGTCGACGTATCCCAAGAGCGACTACGACCTCGAGGAGCTGCTCACCCAGCTCGGCATCGGCGAGGCGGTCGTCACCGTGCTTTCCGAGCGGGGTGCCCCGACACCGGTTGCCTGGACCCGGATGCGGGCGCCGCAATCGCTGATGTCGCCCTCGCCGGAGGCGGTTGTCGACGGGATCGTCGCCGCCTCACCATCGGCGAGCGAGTATTCCGCCGCCATCGACCGCGAGTCGGCCCACGAGATGCTCGAGGCACGCAACCAAGCTGCCCAAGCCCCGGTGCAAGATGCGCCGCCCGCCTCAGCCCCAGCTCCTACTCCAGTCCCGGCCCCGGCTTCGGACCCGGCTCCGCAGAGCGCACCAGCGCCGGCGCCGACACCGCAGCCCGACCCGGAGCCGGCCGGTCCGTCGGTCGTCGAGCAAGTGGTGGAGTCGGGGGCTTTCCGGTCCATGTTGCGTTCGGCGGGCACAGTGATCGGCCGGGAAATCACCCGGTCACTGTTCGGCACCTCCCGCCGCCGTCGTCGTCGACGCCGTCGCTGAGCGCCTCGGCCCACGTGATGGCTCTGCTCGTGACTTGCTCGAGCCGGTCCTGCCGTAGAGCGCGGGGTCCGGCAGGGCGCATCCTGGCGGAGGATGCGGGATTTGAACCCGCGAGGGGTTTCATCCCCAACACGATTTCCAATCGTGCGCACTAGGCCACTATGCGAATCCTCCGCCCGGCAGCGTACCTGAGGCCACCTGCTGCCAGCGAACGCAGTTGTCACCCAAGCCCTGTCTCCAGCGGCGTGGTCGCCGTGACCGACCAGTCCACCGAGCACGAGAGAACCACCGACGCCCGGCGGACGCCCCGTCAAGGGAACCGCGCGACGGCATACACTGGGCGACGGCACCCCGCGTGGTGGTACCTCACTGAACCCCCCCAGGGCAGGAATGCAGCAAGGGCAGGTGAGCTCTTCCAGGTACGTGGGGTGTCCTGTATGCCGGCGCCGGAGGGCGTTCGCACGACGACCGGCCGGGTCGCGCGGCAGCGTCGATGACCGTGCTCGCCGGGCGCCCTCGCGCGCGCTATCGCATCCCGGAAGGCATTCGTCTGTCAGCAGGCCCCGCTAGGGTCGATACCGTGAGCACCGCCCTGTATCGCCGCTACCGACCCGAGTCGTTCGGCGATGTCATCGGGCAGGAGCACGTGACCGAGCCGCTGATGCAGGCGCTGCGCACCGGGCGGGTTGGGCACGCCTACCTTTTCAGCGGCCCCCGGGGTTGCGGTAAGACCACGTCGGCGCGGATCCTCGCGCGCTGTCTGAACTGTGTGCAGGGGCCTACGCCGACCCCGTGTGGTGAGTGCGACTCGTGCGTGGCGTTGGCACGTGGTGGCGCCGGCTCGGTCGATGTCATCGAGATCGACGCAGCCAGCCACGGTGGGGTCGACGATGCCCGAGACCTGCGTGAACGCGCGTCCTATGGCCCGGCGCAGAGCCGGTTCAAGGTTTACATCATCGACGAGGCCCATATGGTCACGCCGCAGGGTTTCAACGCTCTGCTCAAAGTCGTCGAGGAGCCACCCGAGCACGTCAAGTTCGTCTTCGCCACGACCGAGCCCGAGAAGGTCATCGGCACGATCCGCTCGCGCACCCACCATTACCCCTTCCGATTGGTGCCGCCGGCCAAACTCACCGGCTACCTGGCACAGCTGTGTGAACACGAGGGTGTGGCGGTCGCTCCCGGGGTGCTGGGTTTCGTCATCCGAGCGGGCGGCGGCTCGGTCCGGGACTCGCTGTCGGTGCTGGACCAGCTCATTGCGGGCTCAGGAGCTGACGGGCTGACCTATGAGGGCGCGGCGGCGCTGCTCGGTTTCACGAGTGTCGAGCTGCTCGACGCGACGATCGATGCGCTGGCCGCCCGGGACGCCGCCGGGGTTTTCGCCCAGGTCGACAAGGTCATCGAATCGGGCCAGGACCCCCGTCGTTTCGCCCTCGATCTGCTCGAGCGATTGCGTGACCTCATCATCGTCGCCGCGGTTCCCGATGCCGCCCAGGTGCTGCGCGGCGTGCCGGAGGACCAGCTCGAGCGAATGCGTGGCCAGCAGTCGGGTTTCGGCCCGGGGGAGTTGTCCCGCGCTGCCGACATCGTCAACACCGGGGTCACCGAGATGACCGGGGCGACGGCCCCGCGATTGCAGCTGGAGCTGATCTGTGCCCGGCTGCTGTTGCCCGCCGCTTCCGGCGAGCAGGGGTATGCCGCGCGCCTCGACCGGCTCGAGCGTCGGCTGGAGCTCGGGACACCCGCGGCGGCTCCCGCTGCGGCACCAGCTTCTGGATCCGCCGATCCGGCTCCGGCATACGCGCCGGAACCGGATCGGGCTGTTCCTGTGCCGCCCCATGCGCGGACCGGCTCGGCTGCGGCCGAACCCGTGTCTCGGCCGGCCCCGGATCCCGCGCCGGCCGCCCTGGCGGGGCAGAGTGGCCACGGCGTCCGGCCTGGCGGAAGCGTCCCATCGGATCTCGATGTCACCGAGCTGCGCCGGGCCTGGCCGAATGTGCTCGGGCGGATCTTCACGAGGCGCCGGGCGACCTGGACCTTTCTCTCTCAGCACGCCCAGGTGCTCGACTACGACGGGCAACGACTCGTGTTGGGGATCGCCACGACCGGCTTGGCCAATGCCTTCCGGCAGGGCAATCATCCCGAAGTCGTGCGCCAGGCACTCATTGCCGAGATTGGTATCGACGTGCGGGTCGAGGGAGTTCCGGCACCGGCAGCGGGCGGTGCCGGCAGCGCGTCGTCTCCTGATCCGGCTGCAAGCGCAGCGCCAGCGGCCGGTCCAGCCCTGCCGCCGTCGACTCCGGCCGATCCGGTCCAGCGCTCTGGGCCTGCCTTCGTCGGCCCGTCATCGCCAGAGACGGGTGGATCGGCTCCCGGGCCGGGTGTCGACAGCCCATCTGGACCGGTCCGCTCCGGGCCCGCCGAGCGATCTGCGGCCTCGCCCGAGCCGCTCCCGCCCGAGCCGGGCTGGCTCGATGAGCCCCCGCCTGACGATGAGCTCCCACCTGACGATGACCTGCCGCCCCCACCACCTCGGGCTGTCCCGCGGGTGCCCGGCGACAGCCCTGCTGCCGCCCCAGAGCAGCCCGCTCACCAAGCGCCATCACCCGGGCCCCTCGAAGCCCGGGATGCCCAGGCCCGGCTTGACGATGAAGACGTCGACGCAGGAGCCGAGCTGGGTCAAACCGTGATCGAACGCGTGCTCGGCGCGCGAGTGATCGAGGAGATCGAGGAATGACCAGTGTGTTCTTACTGCCCCTCACGTAGGCTCAGCCGTTCCTGTCAGGGGCGCTCATCACCGCTGGAACGGCGTCGTCATGAGCCGTGCCGAGAGATCGGCACCGAGACCTTGTGCGCCGAGTGGATCGACCTGATCATGGCAAGAGGGACTGCCTAGACCGATCGAAGGGCCCCGGCCAGGGAAGGGGCGACCACGAGGAGGCCACATGTTCCTGCTGATGTGCTTCGCCGCCGTCTGGGCCGTTGTCCAGCTGGCGCTGTTGAGCGCACTGAGCCGCTCCGTGCGGTTCGTCAGTCTGCTCCAGGCGATCGCTTTCGGTGCCTACGGGTGCGGCGTGTTGGCTGTGCTCGTCCAGCTCGGATGGACACGCCCCTACTCCGACCTCACCGATACACCCCTTCGATCGGTAATCAGCTTCGCTTCCTACACGATCGACCCAGGGATCGAAGAGGTCGTCAAGTTGCTCCCCCTCGCAGTGGCGGCTTGGCTCGTCCAGCGTTTCCGCCATCAACTGGGTTACACCGACTGGTTGCTGTTCGGGGCCGGGATCGGCGCAGGATTCGGGCTCTTCGAGGCGGTGATGCGCTACAGCGCCGTTGATGGCCCGGCGACCGAGCATCGCCTCGGCACCGTCGTGTCGGCCAGCCTGAGCGGCAAGGCCGTCGTGCCGTCGGTGGAAACGACTCTCGTCAGCTGGCTCCCGGAGCCTGCCGCCTGGCTGCCGTTCCTCGACGTCCATGAGTCGCTGGGCGTCAACAAACACTTGGCGTGGAGCTCGATCGCGGCGGTCGGCCTTTGCTACCTCTTCCGCGGCGCCGCGAGAACCCGACTGCTCGGGCTGCTCCCGCTCGTATGGGCCACTGTCGACCACATGTACAACAACGCCAAGGTATCTGATAAGTCATTGCCTGGCCTGCTCCGCCCGATCGACGGCATCTTGGGCTTCCTCGGCGACCACCGAGGGGTATGGGTCGCAATCGCGCTGTTGGCCGCGATCGTGGCAGACCGGGTCACGCTAACCCGGACGAGCGCGACGACGTCGACCCTCAACCTCAGGCGGGAGCCGCTTTCACCCACCCAGGGCACCGAGACTCTTCTGCACGTGGCAGGCCGTCGGCTGCCCTGGAGCGGCCTGGTCGCGGGCCGTTTCGTCCTCGGGCGTCGAGCAGCTCGGTATGCTGCCGCAGCCGCTCCGGGACAGCCTGCAACCGACGCACTACTCACGGACGTGGCCGCTGCGGCCCAGCTTCTCGGTCGAGCCAACTCGGCATCGGGCTGGGACCGGGCAGTACGCCAATACCTTTCGGCCGTGAAAGACCTTGTCCAGCGCCAGCTCACGCGCCCAACGACGATCGTCTGGGCCGTCCTCGCCGGAATCTCACTGACGTACCTCGTCGTCGGGGGCTTCGAGGCCACCCGGGGGATCCAAGAAGCACTGGCTGGACCGGTCGGTTTCTGGGTGTTGCTTTCGGCCGCCGTGGTCGCGTGGGCCGTGCTGGCTTGGCAGGCTGGCCAGTTGGTCCGTCTCATGCCCGCGTATGCGGCCAGCCCGCGCGCTGAAGTCTTCGGCCGGTTCTTGTTGCGGATCGGGACTGCGGCAGGTGCCCTCGTCGCCGGTGTCGCGATCCTCGCACTGAGCGTCCTGGCCAGGTCAGGAACGGACCACGTCGCTCGCAGCTATCACGTCTTGCACGCTCTCGGGGCGCTGCTCATGGCCACCGGACTGGTTTTGCTCATCTGGGCGCTGGTGACCTTCCCACCAGCCGGGGCCATGGCGTTGGCCGGGGGCGGAGGCACCGTGCTGGCCCCGACCCTGACCGTGGAGTTCGTCACCGCGCTCGCTGGCGCCGCAGCCCTGGAGACTGCAGGAGTAATGCTCGCTCAAGCCGCCGACACGGGAGGCAGTGGCAGCTCCCGTGACGGGGCGCGCACCGAATCGCCCGAGTCATCGGAGGCGGGCGGTTCCTCCGACAACGGTGGACTCGGTCAAGTGCGCCAGACGAACAACGTCGATCCCCAGGCCGACTTGCTGCAGGAGCGCATCGGAGGCGTCTCGCGTGCCGAATTCGCCAACCAAGCCGGCATCGAATACGACGTCATCAGCGAGGAGTTCGTCGCCCAGGCGAAGCCGTCCAACTTCACCGTCAACCAGGCCTTCCGCAACCAGGCCAAACGCACCTTCGAGGTCGCGGTCCGTTCCGGGCGCCGCCCATACTTCCAGTTCGACGGGCCACCACGCCCCGGCGTCCTGGAGGCGCTCGAGCGTTATGCGCAAAGGTACGGAGTCGAGCCGGTCATTGATCTCGTCCCCCTGGGAGGTTGAAATGCACGAGTTCCATCTCTGGGTCGGGCTATCCGACTCACCCGAGGAGACCGATGACGAGGCGGTTGCTCGCGTGGTCGAGCAAGTGCAGGCTCGCATCACCGCTGCGGCAGCACAGACCGGCTCGGCGCACTTCGACGTGAGTCGACTCAATGGGCAGTGGTTCCTCACGGCCACCGGATGGGTCAACCGGCGCACCGGACGCGCCGAGTCGGCCCTGCTCGACGAGATCGTCGATGCCGTCGCCCGCCAGCTGCCGGGCTCGTGGGGGTTGGTGTACGAGCGAGACGACGAGATGCCCGAGCCGGTGGGTCCCAACGCTTTCCGCGTGCGGAGAATCGCGCGAGGTGCGGTCACCGACATCGCCGACCCGTTTCTCTCACCCTGCGCGCCAAGCATCGAGGACTGACTCGAAGCCTCAGCGCGGCCCCGGCACGTCGAACAGGCGGGCGGCGCGGCATACCCGAAGACTGACGGTGCTGGACCGTAGGCTGAGCGAGTGTACGAAGGCATCGTCCAGGACCTCATCGACGAGCTCGGGCGCCTGCCCGGGATCGGCCCCAAGAGCGCCCAACGGATTGCCTTCCACCTCGTAGCCCAGGAGAAGGCCGACGTCCTGCGGCTGTCCCAGGTGCTCGCCGAGGTCAAGGACAAGATCCGCTTCTGCCAACAGTGCGGCAACGTCGCCGAGGCGCAGCTATGCCGAGTCTGCGGCGATCCGCGGCGCGACGGCAGCGCGCTCTGTGTCGTCGAAGAGCCCAAGGACGTCTCGGCGATCGAGCGCACTCGCGAGTTCCGGGGGCTGTATCACGTGCTTGGGGGCGCGATTTCGCCGATGGACGGCATCGGGCCGGATGACTTGCGCATCCGGGAGCTCATGGAGCGCTTGGCCGACGGGACGGTCACCGAGGTCATCATCGCCACCGACCCGAATATCGCCGGAGAAGCGACCGCGACCTACCTGTCACGTTCACTCAAGCCGCTCGGCCTGCGCGTGACCCGGCTCGCATCGGGACTGCCGGTGGGGGGTGATCTGGAATACGCTGACGAGGTGACCCTAGGGCGGGCTTTCGAAGGCAGGAGAGCGATCCATGTCTGATCCGGAGCTCCGCGATGAAGCCACCGAGCTGGCGCTGCTGGCCGACGACTCCGCCGACCATGCCCGAGCCTTCCTCGAAACGGTGAGCGAAGTGGCTTCCGGTGCGTCACCTGACACCGCTATCCCGTTGCTGCTGTTGGGCACTGCCCAGTTGTTGCTCGCCGGCTCGCGCCTCGGGGCGATCCAGGACATCGTGCTCGACGAGCGGTTCGAGCCCGACCCCGGCCCGGACGCCGATGTCGAGCCGTTGCGCGACAGCCTCGCCGACGTTTTCGAAGGCCTTGACGAGTATGCGGATGTCGTCGACCCGTTGACCCATGCCGAGCTCACGACAGGGTCGCTGGCCAACGACCTCACCGAGATCTGCGTCGCGATCACCCATGGTCTGCGCCACTACGACGCCGGACGCCGCGTCGAGGCGCTGTGGTGGTGGCAGTTCTCCTACTTGTCGACCTGGGGCGAGCGAGCGGCCGCCAGCTTGCGGGTGCTCCAGTCGATCTTGGCTCACCTGCGCCTGGACGCCGACAACGAGGTCGTTGCCGACGCCGAGTTCGACGCCTTGCACCCACAGTTCTGACCGCTCGTCACAGTCGGACTTTGCGGCGCTGTGAGGTATGCCGTGTGCCCGACTATCCCCGGGCCTGACCCTTTCGCCGTATCCCCCTCGCCTCGACTTCCGCCTTCGTCTCCACGTCCATGTCCACGCCCGCCTCCGACTCCATGCCCACCTCCGACTCCGCCTCCTCGTCGCCCCGCATCCCAGTCATTGCGAAAGCAAAGCACTTTGTGATACAAAGTTGTTTGTGAGTGACGAACAGAGCGTCAAGAATCAGCCATTGGATGCCGCCGCGGCTCGGCAGATCATCGCCGACCAGACATCGGCCAGCGCGCAGCGCCTCGAGTATGACGATCGCCGCGCCTACCTCGTCTGGGGTTTCGCGTATCTCGTCGGGTACGGCCTGCTGGCTCTCTCGATCGGTCCCCAAGCCCCAACCGCCCTGTTACCCGCTATCGCGTATGCCGGTTTCGCCACGTGTATCGGTGGTGGAATGGTCTACTCGGTGGTGACCGCGATCCGGACTGCCCGTGGAATGCGCGGAGCCAGCGCCACGCGCGTGATGCTCTACGGCTACGCGTGGTGTTTCGCGTTTGTGCCGACCAGCGGATTCAGCTACCGACTCGGGACCTTGCCGATCGACGAAAACCAATTCGGGATGCTCATCAACAGTATCTGTATGTTGCTCGTCGGGGTTCTCTTCATGGCCGGCGGCGCCATCTGGCGGGATGTCACCCAGTACGTCATCGGAGCGATCATCGCGGCGGCAGTCGCCGTCGCGCTGATCGCCGGCTTCCCGGCCTACTACTGGATCATGTGCCTCGGCATCGGTGGGTTGCTTATCGTCGCCGCCCTGATCCATCGGCCGATCCAACGGGCGGTGCAGGCCCGGCGCGCGCGTGCCGATGCCTAGTCCGCGCCTCGACCCGGTCATCCATGCCGAGGCGCGGCTGCGGGTGATGAGCACACTGGCCCTCCTCGGGCCAGATGACCAACTCTCCTTCACCCGCCTACAAGAGGTCTTGCAGATGACGGCAGGGAATCTCTCCACCCACAACCGCAAGCTGGAGGATGCCGGCTACCTGCAGATCACCAAGGTGATCGAGGGCCGATCCCCGGTCACCTACCTCGCCTTGACCGATCAGGGGCGAGCGGCCTTCGCGGCATACCGAAAAGCACTCAGCCAGTTCCTCGATCCCTGATGCCAACACCTCGAGCCCGATACCCACGTCCTGGTCCCCAGTTGGCTACCGCTTGCGGCGGGGAATCACGATCGACGCTGCCTCAAGGAGCTCCCATGCCTGCACCCGCTGCTACTCGCGCCAGCGCGTCGACGGCTGTCGACGCATCGGTGGTGGCGTCGTTCGACCGGGTGCACAAGAGCTTCGGCTCGACTGTGGCGCTCGACGAAGTGAGCCTGCAGGTCCACCGAGGTGACGCGCTCGGTCTGCTCGGCCCCAACGGCGCCGGCAAGACCACGCTGATCTCGGTGCTGACCGGGCTGCGCACTGCCGACTCCGGGCAGGCGCGTCTCTTCGGCGGCGATCCGCGCGACCCGGCGTCCCGGCTTCGGCTCGGCGTCACCCCCCAGGCCACCGGCGTCCCGAACACACTGCGGGTCCGTGAGGTCGTCGAGCTGGTGGCGGCGCACTATCCGGATCCGGCCGATCTCGACACGGTGCTCGAGGATTACCACCTGAAAGAGCTGGCCCACAAGCAGACCGGTGCCCTGTCCGGCGGCCAGCAGCGGCGCCTGCTCGTCGCGCTCGCCCTCGTCGGGCGACCCGAGCTGCTCATCCTCGACGAGCCGACTGCCGGCCTCGACGTGCAAGCGCGCGATTCCTTGTGGGCCGGTCTGCGCCGCTACTGCGAGCGCGGCGGCACGCTGGTCGTGACCAGTCACTACCTCGCCGAGATCGAAGCATTAGCCCACCGGGTCGTGGTCATGGACCAGGGAAGGGTCATCGCTGACGGGACCACGGATCAGATCCGCTCGCACGTTGCGGTCCACCGGGTGAGCATGACACTCGACAACGACGCTCGCCTGCCCGAGCTGGCCGGACTGCCCGGTGTCCTGACGCTGGAGGGGGAAGGTAGCGGCAGGCCGGACGATCGGGTCGTGCTATCCACACGCGATGCCGACGCCTGCGTCCGGGCATTGGTCAGACAAGAGTTTCCGTTCCGCGATCTCGAGGTCCACCGGGCCTCCCTCGAAGAGGCGTTTCTCCTACTCACCGGCACGCCGGACCGACCGACTCCCAGGAGCCACTCATGAGCACCACCACCGGGATGCCGCCGCTGACGCAAGTCACCGCGGCGCACACGAAGGCTCAGCTGCTGGACCTGCTGCGTACGCCGGTCGCCGTAGTCTCCAACACGGTCTTCCCGACCATGGCCTTCCTCTTCTTCTTCCTGCCGCAACCGGGTCTGGCCGACAACCCGCAGGCGTCGCTGGTCGTGGTCGCCCAGCTGGGCATGTTCGGAGTGATGAGCGCGTTCCTTTTCGGCTACGGGATCGGAGTCGCGGAAGAGCGAGCCAACCCGTGGACGACGTACTTGCGCACCCTGCCAGTCGGCGCGGTTCCGGCGACAGTCGCGCGGTTCGTCGTCGCGGTGGCTGGTGCGGCCTTGAGCCTGCTGCCGCTGGTCGTCAGCGTTGCCTTGCTGACCGAAGCGCCCGCAGTCTTCGTCGAGGGCCAGTCACCGTGGTGGCGGATCCCCGTCGGGTTGGCGACACTCCTGCTGGGCGGCACTCCGTTCTTGGCCATGGGTCTGCTGATCGGCTACTCCCTGTCAGTGAAGGCCGCGATCGCCGTGGCTCAAGTCGTCAACTTCCCACTGGCCTTTATCGGCGGACTGATGATCCCCCCGCAGGCGTTCCCCGCGTGGTTGAACACCGCATCCCTCGTCACCCCGGCCCGGGCAGCCCGCGATCTCGGCGTGTCGGCGTTCACCGGTGCCGATGTGGCCGCCTCGACCGTGCCCGTGTTGACCGGGTGGAGCGCCGCGCTGATCGCCCTGGCGTTCTGGGCCACCCGCCGCGACCAGGGCCGCCGTTTCCACTAACCGCCCGATCCACCCAGCTCGGCCGGGCATCTCGGCATCCGGAAACGGCCGGGCATCCCTGAGGCCGTCGATAGACTCGTCGCGGGCGGCCACCCGCCACAGCGCTACCTGCCATAGCGCCACCAGCAGCGAGCACGACCAGCAGAAAGCACCGCCGTGAGTATCGTCGTCCAAAAGTACGGTGGTTCCTCCGTCGCCGACGCCGAGGGGATCAAGCGCGTCGCGCGCCGCATCGTCGAGACCAGGCAGACCGGTAAAGACGTCTGCGTCGTCGTCTCGGCCATGGGTGACACCACCGACGAGTTGCTCGACTTGGTCGACAAGGTGACCCCGAATCCGCCCGGTCGCGAGCTGGACATGCTGCTCACCGCTGGTGAGCGGATCTCGATGGCCCTGCTGGCCATGGCGATCGCCGACCTGGGGATGCAGGCCCGATCGTTCACCGGCTCGCAGGCGGGCGTGATCACCGATGCCGAGCACGGCAAAGCCCGCATTCTCGACGTCACCCCCGGCCGGATCAGCCAGGCTCTCCATATCGGGGACATCGCCATCGTTGCCGGCTTCCAGGGCGTCAGCCACGACAGCAAAGACATCACCACCCTCGGGCGGGGCGGCTCCGACACGACAGCAGTGGCGCTTGCCGCAGCGCTACGTGCCGAGGTGTGCGAGATCTACACCGACGTCGACGGGGTTTTCACCGCCGACCCCCGAGTGCTGCCGACAGCGCGTAAGATCCCGGTCCTTTCCAGCGAAGAAATGCTCGAACTGGCCGCCAACGGCTCGAAGATCCTGCACCTGCGTTGCGTCGAATACGGGCGCCGGCACGGCATACCGATCCAAGTGCGCTCGTCGTGGAGCCGCCAGGAAGGCACCTGGATCAAAGAAGACCCCTACGGCCAAGGACACGACATGGAAGCCCCGATCATCACCGGCATCGCCCACGACCGGAGCGAAGCCAAGATCACCGTGGTCGCCGTGCCCGACGTGCTCGGCAAGGCAGCCGACATCTTCGCGGCCGTGGCCGATGCCGGCATCAGCATCGACATGATCGTGCAGAACGTCTCGGCAGCCAGCTCGGGCGTCACCGACATCTCCTTCACGCTGCCAGCCGCGGACGGCCCCAAAGCGATCCAGGCATTGCAGGCCGCCAAAGGCGCGATCTCCTTCGAAGAGCTACGTTTCGAGGACGAGATCGGCAAGCTCTCGATCGTCGGGGCGGGCATGCGCACCAATCCCGGCATCTCCGCCAAACTCTTCCGGTCGTTGGCCGACGCCGGAGTCAACATCCAGATGATCTCGACCTCGGAGATCCGGATCTCGGTCGTCACCCGGGCCGACCAGCTCGACCTGGCCGTCCAGGCCGCGCACACGGCCTTCGAGCTGGACTCCACCGAAGGCGAAGCCATCGTCTACGGAGGGACAGGCCGATGAGTATGCCGCGGGGCGGGCACGTCAACGTCGGTGTCGTCGGTGCCACCGGTCAAGTCGGTGGGGTCGTGCTGCGTATCCTCGCCGAACGCAACTTCCCGGTCGGACACCTGAGGTTGTTCGCGTCGGCGCGTTCGGCTGGCTCGACGATCACCTGGCAGGGTCAGGACATCGTCGTCGAGGATGCCGCGACGGCCGACCCGAGCGGATTGCAAGTCGTCATCTTCTCCGCCGGTGCGACAACGTCACGCGAGCAGGCGCCCCGATTCGCGGCTGCCGGCTGCACGGTCATCGACAACTCCTCGGCGTGGCGAATGGACCCACAGGTGCCCCTCGTCGTCTCCGAGGTCAACCCGGCCTCGGTCCAGGACACGCCATTGGGGATCATCGCCAACCCGAACTGCACAACGATGGCCGCGATGCCAGTGCTCAAACCACTCTCCGACGAGGCCGGGCTGAGCCGGCTGGTCGTCTCGACGTATCAGGCGGTCTCCGGGTCGGGTTTGGCCGGAGTGCGTGAGCTGTCCGGGCAGGTGCAGGCCGGGATGGACAGTGGATCGATCGAGAACCTGGCCCATGACGGTGGTGCCGTCGCATTGGGGGAGCCGGTCAAGTACGTCGCCCCGATCGCCTTCGACGTCGTCCCGGTCGCTGGCTCGGTGCTCGACGACGGCACCGACGAGACCGATGAGGAACGCAAACTGCGCAACGAGGCACGCAAGATCCTGGAGTTGCCGGATCTCAAGGTGTCGGGCACGTGTGTGCGGGTGCCGGTCTTCACCGGTCACTCGTTGTCGATCAATGCCGAGTTCGAGCAGCCGATCACCCCAGCTCGAGCCCGTGAGCTACTCGCCGACGCACCCGGCGTAGCACTGGTCGACGTTCCCACCCCCTTGCTTGCCGCTGGCGCGGATCCGTCTTACGTGGGTCGGATCCGGGTCGATCAGTCGGTCGATGGGGGTCGTGGGCTTGTGTTTTTCGTGAGCAACGATAATCTGCGTAAAGGTGCTGCTCTAAACACCGTGCAGATTGCCGAGTTGGTGGTGAGCTGAGATGCGTATCCGAGCCGTGCTGGCCGCGACCTGTTTAGGTGTGACCGGACTCGTCGGCTGCACGAGTGGGGCGGGGGATGAAGCAGCGACGGTCACTGCCGTTGTGACCCCCACGCCGGAAGCCACGGTGGACGGACGCTCGACACCGGGCACTCCCGCCGACCCGGGTGACGCTACGACATCCCCCGGTGCCGGGACCACCCAGACAACGTCCAAGGCCGGGCAGGGCCAGGCATCCTCCGGACCGGGAGGTAAGACGCCGCAGCCCGGTCCAATTATCGATGCGTCGGGGGCCAAGGACACGGCATTCGCCACTCCGTCAGGCAACATCGTCTGCGCCGTCTTCGCACTCGATACTCCAGGAGCGTTCAGGGTGCGCTGCGACCTGCTCGAACACACGTGGGTGTTGCCGCCCAGGCCGGACGACTGCGAATACGACTGGGGGCACGGCACTTATCTGGAATCCGGTCAGTCCGGGATCACCTGCGTGAGTGACTCGGCCATCGGCTCGCCCGCAGTCGGGGCCGAGGGGACCTGGTGGAATGGTCAGCCTGGCTCGGAAGTTGTCGCAGGGGGCGATGCCGGTGGCCTCGTGGCCCTGTCCTACGGAGCTACGATGACGTTCGGCCCGGTGAGCTGCCTGTCGTCACTCGACGGGCTGCATTGCACTGATTCCGACACCGGCGCCGGATTCGACATCTCCAGGGAGTCCTATCAGTTGCGCTGACGCGAAGATGCTGCGGACTCCGAAGCAGTAGTTCGTGCCGTCCGTGACGGTCTTTATGGTCATTTGGGTCTTCTTGGATCGCTGACCGGGGCTTGCGTTGTTCCCGTCCCACCCTTTGATTGCCTGGTGGTCAAGACGCGCGACTCTCGGCAGAGTATGCGCATGACTCACGCAACGGAGCGCTATCGTCAGGCCCGCGACCACCTGCTGTCCCTGCGGGGCAAGCACGCCGAAGCAGTCCAGACCTTCACCTGGCCCGATCTCGGGGACACCTTCAACTGGGCGATCGACTGGTTCGAGCCGCTCGCCCGTGGCAACGACCACAAAGCACTCGTGATCGTCGAAGAAGACGGCTCGACGAACACCCGCACGTTCGACGAGATGGCCCGCCGATCCGACCAGGTCGCAGCCTGGCTATCGGCGCAAGGGGTCCGGCGAGGGCACCCGGTGCTGATCATGCTCGGCAATCAAGTCGAGCTGTGGGACATCATGCTCGCCGTGATCAAGCTCGGTGCGGTGCTCATGCCCACGACCACGGCGGCCGGCCCATCCGACCTCAGTGACCGGATGGCTCGTGGCGGGGCCCGGTTCGTCATCACCAACCCCGATCAAACGAGCAAGTTCGACGAGGTACCGGGCAGCTACGCCCGGATCAGCATCGGCCCCGCGCCCGGCTGGGCTGACCTGCTCGAGGCATACGAGACGGACGCCCCTCCCGTCGAACACCCGGGCACCGCAGCCACGGACCGGCTGTTGCTCTACTTCACGTCTGGCACGACCAGCCGACCGAAACTCGTCGAACACACCCAGGTGTCCTATCCGCTCGGGCACCTGTCGACGATGTTCTGGATCGGCCTAAAGCCGGGAGACGTGCACTTGAACATCTCGTCCCCGGGATGGGCGAAACATGCGTGGTCCTGCTTCTTCACGCCCTGGATCGCCGAGGCGACCGTTTTCATCTATAACTACAGCCGGTTCGACCCGGCGGCATTGCTGGAGCAGCTGCGCGCCCATGGAGTGACCAGTTTCTGTGCCCCACCGACCGTGTGGCGGATGCTCATCAACGCCGACCTCTCGGGTGGCCGAGGCGCGTTGCGTGAGGTCCTCAGTGCCGGCGAGCCGCTCAACCCCGAGATCATCGACAAGGTCCAGAATGCCTGGGGACTCACTTTGCGTGATGGGTTCGGCCAGACGGAGATGACTGCGGCAGTTGGCAATACGCCCGGATTGCCGCTGAAGGCCGGCTCGATGGGGCTTCCATTGCCCGGTGTGCCGGTCGTCTTGGTCGACCGCTCGAGCGGTAAGTGGATCGAAGGGGTCGGCGAAGGCGAGATTTGCTTCGACTTGTCGGCCGAGCCGTTGCCGCTGATGACCGGCTATCAGGGTGACGAGGAGCGCAATGCCGAGGCGATGGCCGGCGGTTGGTATCACACCGGCGACGTCGCGACCATCGATGAGGACGGCTACTTCACCTACGTCGGCCGTACCGACGACGTGTTCAAGGCGAGCGACTTCAAGATCAGTCCCTTCGAGCTGGAGTCGGTGCTCATCGAGCATCCCGCGGTCGCCGAGGCTGCGGTCGTGCCCGCTCCCGACAAGGTGCGCCTCGCGGTTCCGAAGGCCTACCTGGAGCTCGCACCCGGCCACGAGCCGACCGAGGAGACCGCCAAGTCGATCCTCGCCTACGCCCGCGAGCACCTGCAGCCCTGGCAGCGTGTGCGTCGCCTTGAGTTCGCCGATCTGCCTAAGACCATTTCGGGCAAGATCCGTCGAGTCGAGCTGCGCTCCCGTGAGCAACAACTCGCTGATGGTGACATCTCGGGATCCGGGCAGGAGTGGCGCGACGATATGTTCCCCGAGCTCAAGGGCTGATCACCGACGGTTAGCTTGCCCGAGGCCAAGTCACCAGTGCTTCGGTCCCGGAATCCGTAGCGGTGTCGACGAGTTGCACGTCGGCACCGTTGCGGCGCAACAGTTCCCGGGCGATGGGTAGCCCGAGGCCGCTGCCGCCGCTGTCGCGATCGCGGGACTCCTGGAGCCGGGTGAATCGGTCGAAGACCCGTTCGCGCTGGTCATGCGGGATGCCGTGCCCGTCGTCGACGACGTGTACCTCGGCTCCCGTCGGGGTGGCCTGAGCTCGCAGCATGACCGCGGTGCGGGCATGGCGTACCGCGTTGTCGACAAGGTTGGCTATCGCGCGTCGCACCTCGTCCGGGTTCGCGCGCACGACGAGGGATTCGTCTCCGGCGTGGGCCGACGCCGATCCGGCCAGTGGGGCGGCCGAGACCGATACCGCTACCGGCACGCGGGCCGCTGCATACCCGGTCGCCAAGTCGTTGACCAGGTCGCTCAGGTCGACCGGTCCGGTGCGATGCGGCAGTGCCCCCGAGTCGGTGCGAGCGAGCACGAGGAGGTCTTCGACCAGCCGTGACAGCCGCCCCACCTGGGGTAGCAACTCGACAGGAAGCTCACCACCCTCGCCGAGCCGGTCGGCAACCTCCAACTGGGTGTGCAGGCTCGCCAGCGGGCTGCGGAGTTCGTGAGCGGCGTCGGCGACGAATCCGCGTTGTCGTTCGTGCAGCTGCTCCAGCCGCGCCAGCATGCCGTTGAGCGTGGTGGCCAGGGCCTGGATCTCGTCACGGGCGACCGGAACCGGCAGCCGCTCGCGGTGGCCGGTGCTGGCGCCGATCCGTTCGGCGCCCTGACGTAGTTGCTCGACGGGCTGCAGCGCCGAGCCGATAACCCGCCAGGCGATGATCCCGAGCACCGCGAGCAGCAGCGGCAGACCGATCAGCAAGCTCGTACGCACCTGGACGAGCGTGACTTCGGCGTCCCCCACGGGCACAGCGGCGACCACCGTGAGTCGGTCGTCGGCCGGCCCGACCTGGCGGATGGCGACGAGTAGCCGGTCGGCCAACCCGGTGCGCGAGCCGGGCACCACCACGCTCTCACCTCGTTGGCCCTCGGCCACTTCGTCACGGGTGACCAGCGGGGTGAGCCGGTCGGCCAGAGCTGAGCCCGTGATCACCCGCTGTTCGGCATCGAGGACTTGGACGACGAGGGCGCCGGAGACCGGCACCGGATCGGGTAGCCGCCCCTGGGCGGCGAGGGTTGCGACCTCGTCCGCCGCTCTACTGGCGTCATCGGCGAGGGTGCCGTGCAAGGTTGCCGAGAGGACGGCATACAAGACCGTCCCTGCAGCAGCGAGTGAAACTGTCAGTCCGGCCAACCCGATGACCATGAGACGCCAGCGCAAACCCAGCCGCTGCCACCTGCCGCCCCCTGCCAACCCACTCAGCCCGGTCGGGCCTGGCAGATCGGGCGGAAACCCCTCACGAGCAGGTGTCGTCGGGCCGGTGCTGCTGCGCTCCGGGTCTTTCACCGTCGTGTTCTGTGTCCCCGAGTCGTTTGACTTCGGGCTTTTCGACTTCGTGCCTCGTCGCATGGCGGGTCCTCGGGACTAGGCCAGGATCCGATAGCCCGCGCCACGGACGGTGTCGATCCGATCCTTGCCGAGTTTGCGTCGCAGGTAGCCGATGTAGACCTCGACGACGTTGGTGCGCTCCACGGTGGTGCCCCAGATCTGGTCGAGTAGCTCTTCTTTGCTCACGACCGCACCGTTGGCGGCGAGCAGATGCTCGAGCAGGATGAACTCTCGAGGCGCGAGCTCCACCGGCTCGTCATCGACAGTGACCAGCCTGGTCGCCGGGTCGAGCCGGATGCCGCGCGCCTGCAGCACGGTTGGCCGGGCGCCGACATCGCGGCGCAGCAGTGCCCGCAGCCGGGCCAGCAACACGACGAAAGAAAACGGCTTGGTGAGATAGTCGTCCGCCCCGTAGTCGAGACCGTCAGCTTGGTCGTATTCCCCGTCCTTCGCGGAGAGGATCAGCACCGGGACCCAGTTCTGTTCGGCACGAAGGGTTTTGACGACGGTGTAGCCGGACATGCCGGGCAGCATGATGTCCAGGATCACCGCGTCGTAGCCGCCGAACCGAGCCGCCTCCAGGCCTGCAGGGCCGTCGTGGGCCAGGTCGACGACGAAACCCTCCGCGCTCAAGCCACGCTGCAGCGCGGTCGCCATCGATCGCTCGTCCTCGACTACAAGCACACGCACGCCTCTCACCTTGACATGACCAGGGCCGGTTGGTCACCTCTGCGGCGCGGTTGGCCACTCGGGTCGAGAGGGTCGTTCTCAGCAGAGCCTCAGACACTCTCCCGCATGCTGGTGTCATGACCGAGACCTCGCACGGATCCCTGCGGCGTTGGCTGGTGCCGGTGGTCGCGCTCGTCGCGGTGGCGGCGGTGTCGTTGGCTGGTGGTCGCTTGGCCGTCGCCGACTCCGACTTGGCACCCCGCACTGCCGCCGAGCTGCTCGCCGATTTGCAACGGGCCCGCCTCGACCAACTCTCCGGCACAGTGGTGCAGACCGCTGACCTCGGGCTGCCGAGCATTCCGGTCGGCCCAGGCCGCCGTGGCGGTGCTGCGAGGACCGATCTCGCGGACGCGGGCATCGAGCAGATGCTGACCCTCGCCTCCGGCACACACACCTGGCGGCTCTGGTATGGCGGCGAGGACCGTCAGCGGCTCGCCTTGATCACCTCACTCGGCGAGTCCGACATCATTCACAACGGCCGCGACCTGTGGGTGTGGTCGAGCCGGAGCAACTCGGCGACCCACTACCTGCTGCCCGAGCAGGCCGCCACCCGGAAACCGGGCGGTAAGGAGCCATCGGAACTACCCGAGCTATCTGAGCTGCCCGAGTCGTCACCGGGTGAGGTGAGTATGCCGCGGACACCGGAGGAAGCAGCTCAGCTGGCTCTGGCCGCAATCGACCCGACGACACGCGCTGACGTGGGCCCTGCCGTCGTGGTCGCCGGGCGCACGGCATACGAACTCGTGCTTACCCCCAAAGACGACGCGACACTCGTGGATTCGGTGCGGATCGCGGTGGACGGCGAGCGCCACCTGCCGCTGCGGGTGCAGGTCTTCTCCACGAGGATGAGCACGCCGGCAATCGAGATCGGTTTCACCGCCATCGACTTCAGCGCTCCCGAAGCACGTCAGTTCGAGTTCACTCCACCGCCGGGCGTCACGGTGTCCGAAGGCAATGGTTACGACATGGACGGTCACGTCGGCCGAACCCCACACCCGAACAAGCACCTGGACAAAGCGGACGCCGCTCGTGACCGAGCCGAAGCGGTGCGGGGCTCCGAAGGTCTGCGGACCGTTGGCGCCGGCTGGTCCCGGGTCGCGGTGGCATCTGGGCCGCCCTTGGCCGAGCTCGAATCGGGCTCCGGCGATCCGGGTGACCCGGGTGACGATGGGCCTGCTGCTGCGGACCCGATGCGACTGCTCCAGAGCCTGCCCCGGGTTTCCGGCGACTGGGGCACCGGCTATCTGCTCGAGGGCACGCTCTTCACGGTGTTGCTCACCGACAGCGGACAGGTCGCGATCGGGGCAGTCGGGCCGGACGCCCTGTATGCCGCGTTGGCCACGTCGTGAGCCTCGACGTTGCACCGGCCGGTGCGGCGATCGCGACGGACGGGTTGACCAAGAACTTCGGCAGGCAGCTGGTCGTCGAAGGCATCGACCTGGAGGTGCCGACGGGTTCGGTCTTCGGTTTCCTCGGGCCGAACGGATCCGGCAAGACGACCACGATCCGGATGCTGCTCGGGCTGGCTCACCCGAGCGCCGGGCGAGTGCGCCTGCTCGGCCAGGTGATGCCTGAAGCAGCCGATTCGGTGCTGCACCGGGTCGGTGCCCTCGTCGAAGGACCGGCGTTCCATCCCTATCTGTCTGGTCGGGCCAACCTGGCCCGTCTCGACACCGCTGACCGCCGGGCCGACGGGCGCACGTCTGCTCGGCGAGTCGACGCGGCTTTGGACCGGGTTGGTCTCCTGGCCGCAGCCACCAAGCGTTACCGGGCCTATTCGCTCGGGATGCGTCAGCGGCTGGCGATCGCTGCCGCCCTGTTGACCCCCCGGGACCTGCTGGTGCTGGACGAGCCGACCAATGGCTTGGACCCGCAAGGCACGCGCGAGGTGCGTAGCCTCATCGCGAGTCTGGGTGCCGAAGGAACGACGGTCTTCGTCTCCAGCCACTTGCTGTCGGAGGTCGAGCAGGTCTGCAGTCACGTAGGGGTCATGCACGAGGGCAAGCTGGTCACTCAACGTGCGATCACCGAGTTGCGGGCGGGGCAGGGTTCAGCCCGCGTGGTCACACCTGACGTCGACGTCGCGGCAGGTGTGCTGGCCGAGCTGGGCGGCGGGGAGATCGCCCGGTCAGCTGACGGATTGACCGCCGATCTGGGCGAGTTGGCGCCCGAGCACGTCGTCGCGGCGCTGGTGCATGCCGGGGTGAGAGTGCGTGGTTTCCGTGCTGAGGCGATGAGTCTGGAGGACTGGTTCGTCGACCTGACGGGGGAGGGATTCGATGTCAGTGGTTGAGCAGGGTGTTCATCTCGGCAGCCATGCGGGTGCTGAGCAGGCCTCGGTGCGCGGAATCGGTCGCGGATGGGCGTGGCGGTTCTTCCGCTCCGAACTGCGGCTGATCGGCGGACGCCGACGTAACCAAGTCGGTCTACTCGTGCTCGCCGCTGTTCCGGTGATCATCGCGGTGACAACGCGTCTGTCGTCGGGCGACGGTCGGGGCCCGGACTTTTTCGGCAGCATCACCTCCAACGGATTGTTCGTCGCGCTGGCCGCTTTGACCGTCGAATTGCCGATGTTCTTGCCGATGGCGGTGGCCATGCTCAGCGGTGATGCGATCGCAGGCGAGGCGAACACGGGGACCCTGCGCTACCTGCTTACCGTGCCGGTGAGTCGAACCAGACTGTTGCTGCTCAAACTCGCGTCGTTGTGTTTCGGAGCATTGTGGGGGGTTGTGCTGGTCGCTGGAACCGGTGTGGTCGTTGGGGTGGCTCTCTTCGGCACCGGCCCGATGATCACGTTGTCAGGGTCCGAGATCTCTTTCGGTGCGGCTTTGTGGCGGTTGACCCTCATCGTGCTCTATCTCGCGATCTGTCTCAGCGCTGTGGCCGCTGTCGGCCTTTTCGTCTCGACGCTCACCGAGCAGCCGATCGCCGTGACTATCGCGGTCATGGTGGTCGTCGTGTTGTCCTTCATCCTTGAGGGGGTGCCGCAGCTCGAGTGGCTTCATCCGTGGCTGATCCAGCGTGAGTGGCTGGCCTTCGGGGATTTGTTGCGCGACCCGCTGTCGTTCGACGGTGTCGGGCGTGGTGTCGGTTTGGCAGCGGCATACGTCGCTGTCTTCGGTTCGCTGGCCTGGGCCAGGTTCACGACGAAGGACATCACGAGCTGACTCGTCCTGGCCCCTTCCCGGCCGTGGCCGGACCGGACGAAGACCAATGAGCGGATCGATTGCCAGAACCGGCGCCCGGCCTGCGGCCGGGACCCCGTAGCTGTGAAGGGGCGATTACTCCCACGGCCGATCCGTCGGAAAGCCAAGCTCATCGGGGCGCTCACAGCTGCTTCTTGCCTAGTTGTAACGCGTGCGGGCGGCGAAACAACGGTGGGTCGGTGGTCCAAGTAGGACCGCCCTGGTCGGGGTGCAGGACTTGAACCTGGCACGCGAGCCGATCTGGGGTTGGCGGCGACGTGGTGAGCATGGCTCTGAACTGCGGAAATGTGTTCCAGCCGTCTGGGCAAGAGTGGACACGGGAGGACGGGAAAGGCCCTTGACCCAAATCTACCGGCGGTTTTGGGCCGACCGTGTGGTGAGTTGCACGAAACCGTCGCGAGGCGGCGGACCTCGCCCCGCATGTAGCAGGTTCGGCCGGAAATGGTACCTGTGCAGGCGCTACTCGCGGCCGAACCTACTAAACGTGAAGCTTCTGTCTGGGACACAGCACCGACTCGATCCACGCCCGGTCAAGAGCGCGACAGAATCACCTCAACGAGATGCCCTTCGCGTCGCAGTCGAACCCTGACCCTGACGGGTTCTGCGGATGGGTCCGAACGCCCTCGCCCACTAGCAGCGCCTCCTCCTCCTGCCGCTGCCGTCCACGGCTGAGCCTCGACCGTCAGCAGGGCGCGCGACCGAGTCCTCTCGATGGTGCCGATGGCGACCCACGCTGATAGGGGGCCGAGATGCTGACCCGACGGCGACCCCGGAATTGTGCCCCGGTTTTGGCCCGGAGGCCGGAGAGGCAGAAGGGCCCTGACCGCGGTTTCGGAGTTCAGAGCCCTATTGCCAACTGGTCGCCCTCGGCCTGGTCAACCGCAACACCCTTGATCGGCCGAAGCCACTGGTCAGACCGCGTCGGCCGAGCCGGGTCGCCGAGTGAGGGAGCGACAGAAGGACCGGATTGTCGAGCTCTACCAGGCTGCTCAGGATGCGCGAGGCGTGGCGGAGGATGCTGGCGTGGCGAAGTCGACGGGTCTGCGCGTGTTTCGTCAACGGGGTGCCAGTGCCTCCGTGGGGCGTGAGGTACGAGCTTCGTCGTCTCACGAAAAGCGGATGGACTTGGGGCAGACCCAGCTGCCGCTGACAGCGTTCAGTCGCTGACTCAGCTGGACCAGGACGAGGTCGACCAGGACAACGAACGCTGGGCTGCAAGAAAGTCGATCTGTCATGCATCCGAGCACTGCGCGTGTCCGGAATAAGGGGTATCCACTCAACAACGGAAGGACACCCGCAATGAAGCGTGCACTTGTCACGGTGGCCGCACTAGGCCTTGCCCTGACCACCGCTGCCTGCACTTCGACTGCTGACGAGCCCGAGGCCAGCTCGAGCGTGACGACAACCAAGACCAAGGCATCGCCGACCAGCGAGGCGTCGACGACGTCTTCGGAACCCGAGACTACCGAAGCGGATGAGGTCAAGGACATCGTCGACACGGCAGTAGCGGCGGGTAGCTTTGAGACCCTGGCCACCGCTCTCACCAAGGCGGAACTGGTCGACACGCTCAAGGGCGACGGTCCGTTCACAGTCTTCGCACCCACGGATGACGCCTTCGCGGAGTTGCCTGCAGGCACGCTGGACGGCCTGCTCGCAGACAAGGAAAAGCTCGCTGGCATCCTCACGTATCACGTTGTCTCCGGGAAGGTCATGGCCGCCGATGTCGCCACGATGGATGGTAAGAGCGTCGAGACCGTGGCGGGCGAAATGCTCACAGTCAAGGTGGCCGACGGCAAGGTCATGCTCATGGACGGCGCCGGCAACACGATCAACGTCGTGAAGACCGACATCGCAGCCAGCAACGGCGTCATCCACGTCATCGACGGAGTGCTCATGCCCGCTGCGTGATCGTCGCGGGGCGTGCTTGGGCGCAATAATCGACGACCCGCGCGCCGTCCTGGACGGAGATATGGTCCAGGGCGGCGCACTGGCTAGGGTGGAGGGGTGTTGACCGACGATCAGGTCGGCGAAGCCAGGAGACTTGCCGAGCGGCTCGGGGCCGGGCAGCCGGACGCCCTCGATGAGATATATCGTGCAAATGCAACTCTCGTGCACAGTCTCGCGTTGCGATCGCTCGGCACACACCATGATGCCGAGGACGCCACTCAACAAGTGTTCGTGGCAGCTTGGCGCAGCCGGCACACGCTGCGCCCCGAACGGGGAAGCGTCACGGCTTGGCTGATTGGGATCACCCGAAACGTCGTGGCCGATATGCACGCGCAACGAGCCCGTCACGCCCGCAACACGCAGGTGCTCGGGGAGCAAGCGACAACCGAGGCCCCGAGAAGCATGGAAACTGACGTGACTGACCGGCTGGTGGTACGTCAGGCGCTGGGCGCTCTCGGTGATCCGCGCGCGGCTATCGTGCGAATGGCGTTCCTGCAAGAGCGGACCCACGAAGAGATCGCCGCTGACTTGCAGCTCCCACTCGGCACGGTGAAGAGCCACGTCCGACGAGGACTGCTGCAGGTCCGATCGCAGCTGAAGGAGGTGCGTGAGAGTGCATCCTGATGACGAGCTGCTGGCCGGCCTGGCGATCGGTGAACCCGTTGACCAGGAAGTCGTCGCGCACATTGCCTCCTGTCGGCACTGTCAAGCAGAGGTCGCGGAGTTACGCGAGGTCGCCAGCCTCATCCGCAGCGTCAATGACGAGGACCTATCAACCCCGCCGACGTCGGTCTGGGATGCGGTGTCCACAGAGCTGGATCTCGATGAGCGCCAGGGCACGCCTGCTTCGTCTTCGGCAGCTGGCGATGCGCGAAATCAAACTGGCGACCTGTTGGCCGAGCGACGAGCTGCGACGTTGGCTTCTGGCGGGCGTGGCCGATCCGCGCGCTGGGTGTTGAGCGCGGCGGCTGCTGCGCTCGGCATTCTTATCGGGGTGGGTGTGGGCGCTCGGCTAGCCAACTCGAATGACTCAGACACCACGGTTGTCGCCAAAGCCGACCTAGCCACGTTGGACACCGTCCAAGTGCTCGGCACCGCTGATCTCGTGCGCGCTGACGGGGTCGTTACCCTGCAGGTGCACCCGCCCGAGCTCCAGACCGCTGACGGCTACCTCGAGGTATGGCTCATCAACCGGGACTTAAAACGGATGATCTCGGTGGGGGTGCTTGACGGGCGACCCGACCAGGGCTTCGACTTGCCCCAATCACTTATCGACAACGGATACGTCATCGTGGATATCTCCAAGGAGCCGTTCGATGACAAACCTGAGCACTCCGGCGACACCGTGGTCCGCGGCACGCTCGCCTGATCGTGTTCATCGCCCAGCCGACGTTGCTCGTCGGAGAAGCCTTGACGGGGATGCTTGCTTCGATCGGGGCGCGCTCTCGGGGAAGTGCCCGATGGGGGCGTCGGTCTCAGGCTGGTTGCGCAGCAGCGGGGCCCACCCGAGCTTGGTGTTCGCATTCTGGTGGTTGGTGGCATTTGGTGATGACCGGCCAACTGGCGCACGAGTCGTGTGCTGCTGCTCCAGTTCCTGGATCCGCTGCTGCTGCTAGCCGATGTCCTCTTGTTTCCCATGACTCCGTCCTCGTTTCCAAGGGCGGGAGCCTCCAGGCAACCCAGGGTGGTTCATCTCGGCCCGCGACCAGGCCAAACGAGGCGGCGAGACTCAGGGATTCTCGATCCCCGCCCAGCGTGAGGCATGTCTGCGCAAGGCTGGGCTACTCGACGCTGAGGTGATCGAGGAGTTCGTCGACGCGGGGGAGAGCGCTCGATCTGCCAACCGCCCCAACCTGTGCCGGATGCACGAAGCGCTCGGCAAGGAGAGCGTCAACTACGTCATCGTCCACAAGGTCGGCCGGCTCGCCCGCAATCGCGCTGATGATGTTGAGATCAACCTCGCGATCAGCGCTGCCGGGGCGCAGTTCGTCTCCTGCACAGAGAACATGGACGAGACACGCAGCGGCATGCTCCTTCACGGCATCATGAGTTCGTCCAGGGTTCTAACGTGACGCTTTTGGTCGGGGTGACAGGATTTGAACCTGCGGCCTCTTCGTCCCGAACGAAGCGCGCTACCAAGCTGCGCCACACCCCGTGGCCCACGAACGCTCGAGGCGTGCGGGTGACCAAGGAAAGAGAATAGCCGACCGGTCGCAGGGCACCCAATCGGTTCCGCAACCGGGGCACGCTCGAAGCCGAAGTAGGTTCAGTACGGTCGAGGGGTGAGCGTCAGGAGCACTGCCTCGGGTCGGCAGGCGAAGCGTACTGGTGCCGTCGGCGAGGTGCCTAGCCCAGCACAGACTTCGAGGTATGCCGCGCCCGGCGGGGCCAGCCGCGACGGCGCTGTCCCGGCTCCGGGCCACCACCGCGAGACCCCTTTTGCGCGGCGGGTGTCCAGGTCGCAATTGGTCACCAGCGCCCCCCACCCGGGCAGACACAGCTGGCCGCCGTGGGTGTGGCCAGCGATCAACAAACCGGCCCCGTCGGCAACCATCGCATCGAGCACCCGCTGATACGGCGCGTGCATCACCCCGATGGTCACGGCTGCGGCCGGGTCGGCCGGGCCCGCGATGGCGGCATACCGGTCGTAGTCCAGGTGCGGGTCGTCGACGCCGACGAACTCCAAGTCGAGCCCGCAGACGGTGAGTCGGGCGCGCCGGTTTTGCAAGTGCAGCCAACCGCCGGATTCGAGATCACTGATCAGAGCATCGGTGGGCAGTCGGGGCGACGAGCCGACCAGCCGCTTGTGGTCGGTCACGTAGAGCCAGGGGTTCTTGAAAACGGGAGCGAAATAGTCGTTCGAGCCGAGTACGAAGACACCGGGCAGATCCAAGAGGGGCTCGAAAGCGCGCCGTGCGGTCGCTACGGCGTCCGGGTGGGCGATGGTGTCGCCGGTGTGCACGATGAGATCGGGTCGCAACTGCGCCAGCCCGCGCACCCACTCGGTCTTGCGACGCTGGCCGGGCATCAGATGTAGATCGCTCAGATGCAGTACTCGTAGCGAGCGGCTGCCCGGTCGCAATACCGGCACCGTGAAGCGGCGCAGGGCGTACGCATTGCGCTCGACGAGGGCGGCATAGGCCAGCCCGAGTCCGCCCGCAGCCCCGGCGACGCCGACCAGCGCCCGACCCAGCAGCCCGCGACGTCGAGCAGTGTCTGGGGCAAGCCGGTCGGTGGGATGCACCGGGCGATTCTTGCACGAACAACACCGGCTTCGGACACGAGGGGAGCCGAGCCTACGTCCGGGCCGATGTGGCCCTGCTGCACATGGTCGTCAAGCCAGGTCCATGAGGCCCCAACCTCGGTACGCGGACTGAGCCATTGTCAGCCTGCCCGGACTGCTTGTGGACTCAAACCGGGTGCACAACTTGGGCTAGCCACCTCCGGGGGTCGCTGGAGTGGTTTGCGGCGTAGCGCCCGGTGTCGGCGGTGGCGGTGGCGGTGGCGTTGGTGGCGTTGGCGTTGGTGGCGTTGGCGTTGGCGGTGGTGACGTTGGCGGTGGCGGTGGCGGCGGTGGTGGCGGCCCCATGCTGACGTAGAGCGTGATCTCGGAACCGCGTGAAGCGATGCGCCGGGGGGACGTGGAGACGACGGTGTCTACTCGATAGCCGGAGTAGGTATTCACTCGCTTAGCTGTGAAGCCGGCTTGGTGCAGGACAGCAGTGGCATCAGTTATCGAAAGCCGAACGACGTTGGGAACTGAGACCTTCTCGCCCTGGATGATCTTCGTGCTCGGCCTCGTGAATTTCGTCTTAGGGGTATCGGCAAGCGATCGGTCCATGATCGCCTTCCATATCGGCGCGGCGATGGTGGCACCGTGGACGTCCGCGTAGTAGCGGTCGCCGACGTTGACTTTGCTGAGTACCGTCTGGTTGTTCGGGTCGTTAGGCGTGCCCACCCAGACCGACGTCACGAGGTCGGGGGTGTAGCCGACGAACCAGGTCTCGTTGCCGCCGTCGGTGGTGCCTGTCTTCCCCGCGGCAGGGCGGCCACCGGAGAGCGCGCTCCCGGCCGCGTCTGAACGCGGGCCGAACACGTTGGTCAGTAGCCGCGTAACCCCACGCGCGACGTCCGGATCGACCCTGGCTTCGCACTGGCTGCCGAGCGGCGGCACGTCCAGTGGCTTGTCGCCCTTGAGGATCTCGACAACCGGCCGTGGCGTGCAGTGCGTGCCCTCGTTGGCCAGTGTCTGATAGGACCCGGCCACGTTCAGCGGGGACACCGAGTCGGTGCCAAGGATGATCGAGGATGGCCGGTGCTTGATCGGCTCGCCGGTGGCCTGATGCAGGCCGAGCCGGCCTTCGGCCTCACGGACCTTGCAAACGTCACCTTTCAGTTTCTGCACGACGAGGCCGACGAAAGCAGTGTTGTTCGACTTGGCGACCGCTTCGGCTAGCGACATGTTGCTGTCCTTGGTCGGGCGGTCGTTGCGAACCCGCCACTGCCAGTAGTCGAGGCCACAGTAGCCAGTGAGCTCCTCGGTCGTGAAAACGGCAGGTTCGCGGCGGGTGGCTCCTTTGGCGAAAACCGTGGACTGCGTCGGGAAACCCGCTTCAAGAACCGCTACGAGCGCGAATGCCTTCGCCGTCGACCCGAAACCGAAACCGATGCTGGCTCCGTACTTCTCGTCGACGGCGTAGTTCACCACGGTCTCGCTAGGGTTGGTGGGCTTGATGCTATACGTGGTGTTCTGGGCGATCGCTTTGACCGCACCGTTCTTCGAGTCGACCACGGCAGCTGCAGCGCCGATGGCCGCGCCGTCCGGGGCGGTGCTGCCGATCGGGACTCGGGCGAGCACTTCCTCCTGAGCCGCTTCCATGATGGTGGGATCCAGCGTCGTCTTGATGGTAAGCCCGCCGCGGTAGATCGCCTGGTGCCTGGCTTCCGGGGTGGCGCCTAGGGCAGCGTCGAGTGACGGGTCGAGTTTGAGCCAGTTGATCACGTAGTCACAGAAATAGGGATACGGCGAGGCCGTGCACGAATTCTGCGGGTTTTGTTCCTTGATCATGTCCTCGAGCTTGACGGCGCGTGCTTTCTGCCAGGCAGCTTTGTCGATGTATCCCCATTTGAGCATCTGGTCCAGCACGATGTCGCGGCGGCTGAGGGCAGCCTTCGGATGGTTGATCGGGTCGCTATAGCTCGGGTTGCGCACGATGCCGGCCAGCAGGGCCGCTTCTGGCAACGTGATTTCCTTGGCCGAGTGGCCGAAATAGTGCTGGGATGCTGCTTCGACGCCGTAGGCCTGATCGCCGTAGTACACGAGATTGAGATAGCTCTCGAGGATTTGGTCTTTGGTGAGTTTCTTCTCCAGGGAGATGGCGTACTTGAGTTCCTGGATCTTGCGGGCGTAAGTCTGCTCGATGGCGCGGTCGGCTGCGTCCTTGTCGCCTTTGCTGAGGGCGCTGTACTGGAGGGTGGTCTTGACGTACTGCTGCGTGAGCGTGGATCCGCCGCCGGTCACCTTCCCGGCTGCGGAGTTCGAAATGGCCGAGCGGAGGATGCCCTGCAGGTCGGCACCGCCGTGTTCGTAGAACCGGTGGTCCTCGATGGCGATCTGGGCATCGCGCATAACCGGGGCGATCTCGGAGAGCGCTACGACGCGGCGGTTTTCGTCGGAGGGCGTGGCGATCACGGCGCCACTGGCATCGAGGATCCGGGATTGCTCTGACGGCGGCACAACGTCGAGCTCGTCGGGCAGCGAGTTGAACAGGTCGACCGCCGTGCGCACCGAAGCGCCGACGGTGCCGACGATCGGCATGAACAGGCCGGCGCCGAGGAAACCAGCGACGACCGCGGCCGTGAGTAGTGTCCCGAGCAGGCTCGCCACCGGACCCACTCGGCTGGTCGGAGCAGACATGTTGCCCAGGATAACCCGGGCCGGTACGTATCGCGTTCAGGCCGTGATGCTCTTGCCTTGTATGGTGACGTGTTGTGGCACGCTGACTCGACTCGGTGCTCCATCCCGACGGACGTCGGGCACCCCTCGTCAACCTCATGAGGGTCGCACGGGGCTGATTGCGGTAGAAGCTCGACGCCAGGCCACCAGGTCATGACTCGACAGGACCTGTGGATCCGGCACACGCATCGGGAAAGGGCCCGGCGCGGAGTGGCTGGAAGCACTTATTTCCGCTGTGCCGCACTCCGGGGAAGCGGGAAAGAAATGGGGGTTTAGAGATGCCTGCATCAGGTCGTCGCGGGGCCTTGCGCTCCGAATGGGCAAAGTTAGGGGCTTGTCTCAAGTGCGCTCCTGACGCACTATTTGTGCAAGGATCTGCCCAGCATGAAGCAAAGGCCATATGCCAGCAGTGCCCGGTCATCGCCGAGTGCTTGGCGGATGCATTGGACAACCGGACCGAATTCGGGGTGTGGGGAGGAATGACCGAGCGTGAGCGGCGCGCGTTGTTGCGCCGGAAGCCGAACATCCCGTCTTGGTGGGGGCTGTTCGCCGAGGCCGGGGCAGGCCGCTCGGATATGGCAGTCGCTGGCTAGCGCCGAGGTCTGTTCTCCCTACTCAACCGCTCGCCGATCTCACGTAAGCCGTTCAGGTCGTGCACGTCCTGGGGTAGTGAATCGACTTCGACGACCGGGATACGGGGATGGCCGGCGACGAAACGACGCACCAGGTTTCTATGCCGCCCGGAGAGGTCACTCATCGATGCGTGCAACACCAGGGCGGCGGCCGAATCGGTGCGTCCGCGTTCGGCGAGTTGCTCGGCCGCGGCTCGGGCGCGATCGGCGGACAGTCCGGGCGCCGGCTCCGGTTGCATCCGGTTGACTACCAGGCCGGCTAGCGGCATCCGATCCTGAGCGAGCCGAGAGATGAAGAAGCTGGCCTCTCGCAACGCGTCACGCTCGGGCGCGGCGACGACGACGAAAGCTGTGCCGCCGTCCTTGAGTAGGGCATAGGTGTGATCGGCCCGCTCCCGGAACCCGCCGAACATCGTGTCCAACGCGTTCACGAAGGTCTGCACGTCGCGGAGCATCTCGCCGCCGAGCACCGTGGTGAGGGTCCGGGCGACCAACCCGATTCCCAGGTTGACAATCCGCAACCCGGCCCGGCCTCCGGCGCGGGCCGGGGCCGAGATGAGCCGGATGAACCGGCCATCCAGGAAAGACCCGAGTCGGCTGGGTGCATCGAGGAAGTCCAAGGCCGACCGTGACGGTGGCGTGTCCACGACGATGAGGTCCCAGTTGTCCTCCTGGTCCGCCCGGGTCCGGAGCTGACCCAGCCTTTCCATAGCCATGTATTCCTGGGTGCCGGCGAACGAGCTGGACACCGCCTCGTAGAACGGATTGGCCAGGATCTGCTCGGCTTGCTCGGGGGTTGAATGGGCCAAGACCACCTCGTCGAAGGTGCTCTTCATGTCGAGCATCATCGCGTCGAGACTGCCCGGCCCGTCGACCCCGGCGACCGGTCGGGGGACGTTGTCAAGTGCGTCGAGTCCCAACGATTGGGCCAGTCTCCGGGCCGGGTCGATCGTGAGCACGACGACGCTGCGCCCCTGCTCGGCAGCCCGCAATGCCAAGGCAGCGGCAGTCGTCGTCTTGCCGACGCCTCCCGATCCACAGCACACGATCGTCCGAGTGGCCGGGTCCGCGAGCAGCGCGTCGATGTCCAGCGTCGACGGCCCGTCCCGTCCGGGCCGGGCCCCGGCGCGACCGCTGATTCCGGCACGCCGGACGCCGGGGCTCATGAGGTCATGTCCTGCGCGACGAGTAGTTCGGCGATCTCGGCTACGGCATTCAGGTCGATGCCGTCGACGAGGTAGGGCACACTGACAACCGGGAGGCCGACCTGTCGCAGCACCTCGAGCTGTTCGTCCTCGAACGCCACTTGCTCCGCGTGCCGGGTCACCTGGTCGATGAGTCCGTCGAGCAACTCGACCGTCGGGGCGATTCCGACCGAGCGCAAGTCGGCTTTCAGCGCCGACCGAGTTGGGTGCGGGTCCGGATCGTCGGAAGCCGCCGAGTCTCCGATGATGTCGGGCATTCCCCCGAGCGCGCCGACCAGGCCGGCTCTAGTCTGGTTGATCACGACGACCCCGAGCGGCATGCCCATGCGGCGCAGCTCGGTGACTGCATCGACAGTCTCTTGGACCGGCATCTCCTCCAAGAGTGTCACCAGATGCACCATCGTCGTGTCCGCCTGCAACACCGCCATGACGGAGTCGGCCTGCGAGTGAATCGGGCCCATCCGGGCAAGGTCGGCGACTTCACCCCCGACGGAGAGGAAATGGGGGATCCGTCCGGTCGGTGGGGCATCGAGCACGATCGCGTCGTAGACGAGTTCGTCCGGTCGGCTGTCCCGGGAGTGCCGCAAGTCGTGTCGGCGTCGGCTCGCCTCGTAGATCCGGCCGATGAGCAGCAGATCGCGCACTCCGGGCGCGATCGTCGTGGCGAAGTCGATCGCGCCGAAGCGCTCCAACACCCCGCCGGCTCGGCCCAGTTTGTAGAAGAGCTGGAGGTATTCCAGCAAGGCGGTCTTGGCGTCCACGGCAAGGCCGACGACCTGGCCGCCGTTTTCGGCTCCGGCTACCGGCGTCTCGGTGACCGGCAACGGCGGGACGTCGAAGGTCTGGCTGATCCCCTGACGGCCCTCGACCTCGGCCAGCAGCACGCGTTTGCCCTCGCCTGCGATCGCCAGGGCCAATGCGGCCGCGACGGTGGTCTTGCCGGTTCCCCCTTTGCCGGTCACGATGTGCAATCGCACCGACGACATGGGTCTGCCAGCCAACCCCGACCCCACAGGCAGGTCGGCAACGTTGACGGGTTGTGGCGGCATACCGGCCAATCTATGCCTCTAGAGTGGGCGCCATGACCCAGTGGGAGTACGCGACCGTTCCACTTCTCGTGCACGCGACGAAACAGATCCTCGACAACTGGGGTGACGACGGGTGGGAGCTTGTCCAGGTGGTGCCCGGTCCGGACGGGCAGAGCCTCGTGGCCTACCTGAAACGCCCGAAGCAGTGACTGGTCGGGTCGAATCCCGGCTGATCGAACTCGGGTTGACCGTGCCCGAGGTGGTGCCACCGGTGGCCGCCTACCTGCCGGCCGTGCGCACCGGCAACCACGTCTATGTCTCCGGTCAGCTGCCGGTGCGCGACGGTGCTCTGCCCGTGACCGGCAAGGTCGGTGACGGTCCAGGACTGGTCGACCCGGCGACCGGGAAGGAGCTCGCGGCCTCGTGCGCCCTCAACGCGATCGCGGCTGTGCGGTCGGTCGTCGATGACCTCGACACGGTGACCAGGGTCGTCAAGGTCGGTGGTTTCGTCGCCGCCGACCCCGCCTTCACGGCAGTCCCAGCGGTGATCGACGGCGCGAGCGAGGTACTCGCAGCCGTGTTCGGGGACGCCGGCGTCCACGCTCGAGCCGCCGTCGGGGTCGCGGTGCTCCCGCTGGACGCGCCGGTCGAGGTGGAGATCATTGTCGAGGTCGCCGACTAGCCGCGATCCGATCCGGCCGTAGTCACGTCGCCAAGACGAAGGAGCCAAAGGTATGCCGTCGCGAGACTTCCCGGTCCGGGACTTCCCGCCGCTGCGAGAGCACGCGCAAGCCTGGCTGACCGGCAACCTGCCTCCGGCTGCGCCGGCTCGGCTGGCCGCCACTGTGATGATCGTGCGGGACGGCGACAGCGGGGTCGAGGTTTTCATGCTGCGCCGGGTGCCGACGATGGAGTTCGGTCCGCGGGCGATGGTCTTTCCCGGCGGCGGCGTCGACCCCCGCGACGGACACGAGCTGCCGTGGGCCGGTCCGTCACCGGTGTCCTGGTCCGCGCGGCTGGCCGCTGAGTTGGAGCCCACCCGGATGCTCGTCGTGGCGGCCATCCGCGAGGTCTTCGAGGAGTGCGGAGTGCTCTTCGCCAGCCGGACCGAGACCGGCGAACTCGTCGATGTCGGCACCGACCGCTGGCGGCAGATCCGCGCTGCGCTTGCGGCCAGGGAGGCCTCGCTCGGCGACGTACTGCGTGAGCACCACCTGCAACTGCGCACCGATCTGCTTCGGGCCCAGGCGCATTGGGTCACACCGGAGATCGAGCCTCGCCAGTTCGACACCCGGATCTTCGCCGCCGTCATGCCCGCGGGCCAGGTCGCCGACGGCGAGACATCCGAAGCCGACCACTCCGGCTGGTTCCGCCCGGACGACGTGCTCGCCGACCAAGCAGCGGGCCGGGCGGTCCTGCTGCCACCGACCCTGGTCAGCCTCGAGCACCTGGCCGAGGCCCGCTCGGCAGCCGACTTCTTTTCCCGGGAGCCGGTGATCCACCGGGTCCGCCCGGTGCCGGTGCGCACCGACACCGGTGACGTCGTGCTCCGGGCCGAGCTGTGAGGTCGCGGGGATGAGTGCCTCGGCCGCCGGGATCGTGCCCGGCGATCCGCCACCTGGCCCGTGGGTTTCCGGTCGGGTCACCGACCGGGCCTGGTGCGTGCTGGCTCCCAACCCCGGGGTCATGACCCTCGACGGCACGAATACGTGGGTATTGCGTGAGCCGGGTGCCACCGGATGTGTCGTCGTCGATCCGGGCCCGTTGGACGAGGGACACCTGCGTCGGGTCCTCGATGTCGTCGAGCGCGACGGGGGCCGGGTCGGACTGACCCTGCTCACCCACGACCACGTCGATCACGCCGAGGCAGCCGGTCGCTTCGCCGAATTGGCCGGGGCGCCGATGCGGGCCGTGCGGGCGATCGGCACCGGACACGACGACCTCACCGACGGCGACCGGATCGAGGTCGACGGCCTCGAGCTGCTTGTCGTCACGACCCCGGGACACACCGCTGATTCGGTGTGCTTCCTGCTGCCGGCGGAGACCTCGCTGCTCAGCGGCGACACCGTGCTCGGCCGCGGCACCGCAGTCGTGGATTGGCCCGATGGCGAGCTCGCGGCATACCTGGACTCACTTGATCGCATCGAGCAGCTCTGCGCCAGCGGGGACTTCGCCCGAATCCTGCCTGGACACGGCCCGTACCTGCCCGACGCCGCAGGAGTGCTGCGCTACTACCTGGAACACCGCGCCGAGCGGCTCGAGCAAGTGCAGTCCGCGCTGGCACGTGGAGCGCGCACACCCCGGCAGGTCGTCGAGATCGTGTATGCCGACGTGCCGCGTCCGGTGTGGGGGGCCGCCGAGCGCAGCGTGCGGGCTCAACTGGCGTACTTGGGGGTCAGCGTGAGCGGCGCTTGAGCCGCTCGACATCGAGCAGCAACACGGCCCGGGCTTCGAGTTTCAGCCAACCCCGGGTCGCGAAGTCGGCCAACGCCTTGTTCACCGTCTCGCGGGAGGCCCCGACGAGCTGAGCCAGCTCCTCTTGGGTCAGGTCGTGGGCGACCATGATGCCTTCCTCGACCGGTCGGCCGAAGCGGTGAGCCAAATCCAGTAGTGCCTTCGCGACCCGTCCCGGCACATCGGTGAAGACCAGGTCGGCGAGGTGCTCGTTGGTGCGACGCAACCGCTTGGCCAATGCCGCCAGGAGGGCTTTGGAGACCTCCGGCCGACCACTGAGCAGCGAGGTCAACGAATCATTGCTCAAGCCCATGAGCTGGGTCTCGGCGACTGCGGTCGCGGTCATCGTGCGTGAGCCGGGGTCGAAGAGCGACAGCTCGCCGAACATCTCACCCGGGCCGAGGATGGCGATGAGATTCTCGCGGCCGTCCGCGCTGGTGCGCCCGAGTTTGACCTTGCCCTCGCCGATGACATAGAGCGAATCGCCCTGCTCACCCTCGCGGAAGAGCACATCGCCGCGCTCGAGCCGTGTCGATAGCATCTGGGCCAACAGCAGTTCAGCGGACTCGTCGTCGAGGGCCGAGAAGAGGGGGGCGCGTCGCACTACGTCGTGATCCACATCGCAATTCTGCCACGTCCGGGGTTTCAGTTGTGCCAGCCACCGGCCCCCAGGCCGAGCGCGGGCGCCGGGCGTTCAGGACGTCGACGGTCTGTCAACTCGGTGACCTACCCTGTGACCTACCCTGTCAGGGTGTTGCCCACCGCGTCCCGGGCCGCGGCAGAGTCGCCGCTGGCCCTGACTCGTCGAGCCCGACGGATCTATCGTGTCCTGCGTGAGCGCTACCCCTATGCCCACTGTGAGCTCGACTTTCAGAGCCCACTGGATCTGCTCGTTGCAACGATCCTGTCGGCACAGACAACTGACGTGCGGGTAAACCAGGTCACTCCGGCACTCTTCGCCACCTACCGCACCGCCGCCGACTATGCCGCCGCGGACCGGGCCGAGCTCGAGCAGCTGATCCGGCCTACCGGCTTCTTCCGGGCCAAGGCCGACTCGCTCATCAAGCTGGGTCAGGCGTTGACCGAGCGGTTCGACGGCCGAGTGCCGGGCCGGCTGGCCGACCTGGTCACCCTGCCCGGGGTCGGTCGCAAGACCGCCAACGTTGTCCTCGGCAATGTCTTCGAGATCCCCGGGATCACTGTCGATACGCATGTCGCCCGGCTGTCCCGTCGCTTCGGCTGGACCGACGAGCAGGATCCGGTGAAGATCGAACACGCGGTGGGGTCGCTGTTCCCCAAAGCCGAGTGGACGATGCTCAGCCACGTGCTGATCTTCCACGGGCGGCGCACATGCCATGCCCGGCGCCCGGCTTGCGGGGCCTGCCCGGTGGCCCAGTGGTGCCCGGCATACGGCGTGGGTGAGATCGACCCCCGACGGGCCGAGGCCCTGCTGGCCTACGAGTTGGCGACAACCTCATGATCCCGATGGCACCCAGGACCCCCGAGAAAAGCCGCGTCAGCCATGGGACGACGCTCGTGCCTCGGACTCGACCGGCGGCCGCGCAGCCTGCCTGGGTCGAGGGCATCCTCGCCGCTGCCGAGGCCGTCAACCCGAGCTTCTTCAGCCGTTTCCTGCCACCCCCCGACGTCCAGGCCCGCGAGTCGGCGGTGCTTGTGCTGTTCGGACCTGATCCGCACGGGCAGGAGTCGTTGCTGCTCATCGAGCGGGCGGGCACCTTGCGCTCGCACGCCGGGCAGATCGCCTTCCCCGGCGGCCGGGTCGACCCCGAGGATCACGACACGGTCGCGGCCGCGTTGCGCGAGGCCGTCGAGGAGGTCGGGCTGGAACCGGCCGGAGTCGACGTCGTCGGCAGCCTCCCAGCGCTGTTCATCCCGGTCAGCGGTTACGCCGTCACCCCCGTCATCGCGTGGTGGCGTGACCCGGCTCCGGTGACGGTGGGGCACCCGGACGAGGTCACCGAAGTGCTGACCGTGCCGGTCGATTACCTCGCTGACCCGGCATACCGGCATACCGTTATCCACCCGTCGGGTTATCGTGGACCGGCGTGGGACCTCGGCGACGGCCTGGTCCTGTGGGGCTTCACTGCGGGCCTGATCGACAAGACGCTCGAGCTCGCTGGCCTCGCCCAGCCGTGGGACCGGGAGCACGTCCGACCGATACCCGACCGCTTCATGAGGAGGGGTTGATGAGTCTGGGGGTCGTGCTGGATCTCCTGCTCGTCGTCATCCTCGGGTCATATGCCCTGACCGGTTTCCGTCAGGGTTTCGTCACCTCGGTGCTTTCGCTGCTGGGTTTTCTCGGTGGCGGTGCGCTCGGGATGGCGGTGCTGCCCCGGTTAATGGAATCCTCGACGTGGGCCACCGAGCACACGATGACGGCCCGGGCGTTGCTTGTCGTTGCGGTATTCGCGCTGGCCACGGTCGGTCAAGCCCTCGGTGGGTTCGGAGGCCGCACGCTGCGGCGCCAAGTACGGACACAGCGGGTTGCGGCTGCGGACTCGGTGCTGGGAGCGGTGGCCGGCCTGGTGGTCGTCGCGGTGCTCGTATGGTTCGTCGCCTACGGTTTGCGTGGCGTCACGAGCGCCACGATCGGCAAGGCCATCGGTGAGTCCCATGTGCTGTCGGCCATCGACCGGGTGGTGCCGGCCCAAACCGGGCGACTGTTCGCCGACTTCCGCCGGGCCTTGGCGAGCACCGGCTTCCCACGGGTCTTCGAGGGGCTGTCCACCGAGCCGATCATTCCGGTCGAGCCGCCCTCACGCGACGTCGGCGGCCCTCGGATCGAGGCGGCGCTCGAATCGGTGGTCAAGATCCGTGGCATCGCCGAGGAGTGCCGCCAGGAACAAGAAGGCAGCGGGTGGGTGGTCTCTGCACGTCGGGTCGTCACCAACGCCCACGTCGTGTCCGGAGTCACCGATGTCACCGTGCAAGTCAAAGGCGAGGGAGCAGCGCTGCCGGCGACCGTTGTCTACTTCGACCCCCAGCGTGATCTGGCCGTGCTCGCCGTCCCAGAGCTGAGCGCACCACCACTGGCCCGGGGGGAGGTAGTGGGGCGAGGTTCGGACGTCGTTGTCGCCGGATTCCCACTCGACGGTGCGCTCCAAGTCGACCCAGCCCGTGTGCGTCAGCAGCTCGTGGCGACGGGCGACAACATCTACGGCGAGCCCGGCACGCGACGACAGATCTACTCGCTGTATGCCGAGGTTGAACCGGGCAACAGCGGTGGGCCACTGCTCGATGCCGCTGGCCGAGTGGTCGGGGTGATCTTCGCCAAGTCGATCGACGACCCGCTGACCGGCTATGCGCTCACGCTTGCCGAGGCACGCCCGGTCCTCGACGCGGCTGGCGGTGCCAACACCCCAGTTGACACAGGCGTGTGTCTCGTCGGTGGCGGATAGGTCGCCGGCCATCCGTGTGTGCGGGTCGGGGCGGGTTCTACGTCGGTAGCGCAGGCCAGGAAGGTGCTGGGCTCACCGGGAGCCGAGCCCGCAGAGAGCACGGCTCACCGCATTGAGGGTGTGCTCAATCTCCGGCTCGCCGTGCACCGTGCTGACGAAGGCTGCCTCGAACTGGCTCGGCGCGAAGTACACACCCTCGGCCAGCATGGAATGGAAGAAGCGGGCGTACCGGGTGGTGTCGACACCCGCCTTGGCGCTCGCGTAGTCATGGACGACCAGGCCGGGGGCCCGGAGGAAGTACACCCCGAACATCGTTCCGACCGCAGCGACCTGCACCGGCACCCCGGCCGCACCGGCTGCAGCTCGGATCCCGTCGGCCACCCGAGCGGTGCTGGCCTCGGCTGCGTCGAAGACCCCAGGTGCCAGCAGGGTCTGGAGGGTGGTCAGACCGGCCGTCATGGCAAGTGGGTTCCCGGACAGGGTGCCCGCCTGATACATCGAGCCAGCAGGCGCGACCTGCGCCATGATCTCGCTCTTACCCCCGTAGGCACCAACCGGCAGACCACCACCGATCACTTTGCCTAGGGCGGTGAGGTCGGGATCCAGGCCCCAACGGGCTTGCGCACCACCAGGCGCGGCACGGAACCCGGTCATCACCTCGTCGAGCACGAATAGCGCACCATGAGCGCGACACAACCCTTGTAGCTCCGCCAAGAAGCCCGGTTTGGGCAACACGAACCCCATGTTGGCCGCGATCGGCTCGACGATGACTGCAGCGATCGAGTCCGGGTGGCGCTCGAATAGGTCCGTCACGGTGTCGATGTCGTTGTACGGGGCGGTCAGCGTATCCGCGACGACCGGCCCGGGAACACCCGGCGAGTCGGGCAGCCCCAGGGTTTCGACGCCGCTACCGGCCTGCACGAGCAGCAGATCGGCGTGACCGTGGTAGTTACCGGTGAACTTGACGATCTTGGTGCGTCCGGTGGCCGCCCGGGCCAGCCGGAGTGCGCTCATGGTCGCTTCGGTGCCGCTGTTGACGAAACGAATCCGCTCCATCGACGGCATGGTGTCCAGCACGAGGCGGGCCAGTTCGTTCTCCAGCTCGGTTGGTGCGCCATAGCTGGTTCCTCGGGTCACGGCGTCCTGTAGAGCGGCAACGACCGCCGGGTGGGCGTGCCCGAGAGCCAGCGGGCCCCAGGACAACGTGTAGTCCACGTATCGGTTACCGTCGACATCCCAGAGATAGGGGCCGTCACCTCGTTCGATGAATCGGGGTATGCCGCCGACACCGCGGAAAGCTCGCACCGGGCTGTTCACGCCGCCCGGGATGAGTCGTTCGGCTTCCCGGAACAGCTGCTCCGAACGCGTCGTGGTCATCGGTGTCTCACTTTCGCCGCTGGTATGGCCTACTCAAGCTGACCGGCCGGGTCAGCGTCGTTGGAGTTCGCCGGCACGAGGTGTGGCTAAAGGTCTGCTAGCCATCGCACGAGGGCCATGGTGACCGCTTCGGGGGCTTCCTCGCTGAGGAAGTGCCCGGCCCCAGCAATCTCGCAGTAGGTGTATTTCCCGTGCACGAACCGGTCGGAACCGGTCGTGGCTTCGGCGAGCACGCAACGATCCGCGCTGCCTTGGAGCTGCAACACCGGAACGTCGATGGGCCGGGCGATCCGGCGTTCGAAGAGGGGGCTGTCGTAGCGAATCTGATTGCGGCCGATCCAGCGGTAGTACTCGGCCGCGGAATGGGCAACGAACGGTAGTGCGATCGCGTCGGCATACCGGCGCACGTCCGACTCGTCCGGCCACGGACTGTGCTCGGCCGACCAACCGGTGAGGTAGCCACGCACTTGCCGGTCGTCACGGACGAGGGTTCGTTCGGGTCGGAAGGGCACCTGCAAGGGCACGACGTACCGGGAAGCCCGGCGTTGCGCCGGGTCACGCCAGGAAGCGCGCCGAAGCACCACTGGGTGTGGCATCGACAGGGTCGCGATCGCCCGAGTGACCTCGGGTTGCAGGCTGGGCATGGCCCAAGCGGTCCAGCCACCCAGCCCTTGACCGACGATGACCGCCTGCCCGTCTCCCAAGCTGCGGGCAAGGGCGGCGACGTCTCGGCCGGACGTGTAGGTGTCGTAGCCGTGGGGTGGTTTGTCGGAAGCGCCAAAACCACGCAGATCGACTGCCGCGGCTCGATAGCCGGCTTCGGCGAGCCCGACGATTTGGGCTCGCCACGCCCACCAGAATTGTGGGAAGCCATGCAACAGAAGCACGAGCGGGCCGTCGCCAGCCGTAGCGACATGGAAGCGAGCACCATTGGCTGCCACCAGCCGGTGCTCCCACGGGCCTTCGACGAGCACCGACGCTGCGTCGGAGTTGCTCGGAGCGCCCACGGAGGGAGCGTAGCTCAGCCGCCGGACCCCTTGAGCGTGGCAATCGTCTCTTGCGTCGTCGCGATCGCCCTTGTCGGCGGACCGACCCGGCTGAACTTCTTCATGCCGATCATGGCGAGGACGCCAGTGACGATGAACAACAGCAGCGCGACCACCAGGAAGGCCAGCCAGGCCGACCAGCCGAAGAGCGAGGTCAGCCCCCAGGCCAGCGCCGTGAACAGGAAGCCGAGCCCGAACAGGCTGAAGAAGGCGGCGCCGGCGAACATTGCTACGCCCATGCCGCCAGCCTTGCTGGCCTGGGCGAGCTCGGTCTTGGCCAGCTCGATTTCCTTGCGGACCAGGGTCGACACATCGCGGGATGCCGACGCGACGAGCTGGCCGATGGTCGGCTCAGGCCCGTCGGCCGCAACCGGGTCCGTCGGGCCAACCGTCGCGTCGGAGTCGCGGGGTGTGGCCGCGTTGCTCATAAGTGCTCCTGGGTCTTGGTGGACGGTGGCCCGCCTGGCGTGCTCACGGAAGTGGGCGTGTGGCTGAGCCTAGCGCTGCTCGTAGACGTCGGGAATGCCATCCCCGTCGTAATCGGCCGTATCCCGCAACTCGACTGCCCGATAGTGCGCGTTGCGGCGCCGTAGCACGGCCGCGGCCAGCACGGCGGCCAGCAACGACCCGAGTAGCACCCCGATCTTGACGTGTTCATCCTGCGAGGTACCGGCTCCGAAGGCCAGCTCACCGATGAGCAGACTCACCGTGAAACCCAACCCGGATAAAGCAGCCAAGCCGAAGACATCCGACCACGCCAGATCCCGATCGAGCTCGGCGCGAGTGAATCGGGCTACCAGATAAGTGCCGCCGAAGACCCCGACCGATTTGCCGATCACAAGCCCGAGGACGACCCCGATGAGCACCGGGTCGGCCAGCGCCTCGCCGAAGCCACCGCCGACAACGCGCACCCCGGCGGCGCAAAACGCGAAGACCGGTACGGCGACCCCGGCGGACAACGGTCGGATCTTGTGCTCGAGATGCTCGGCGAGAGTGAAATGCTGAGCGTCGAACTCGCGGTCGCGGTCGGTCGGCACCGATAGACCGAGCAGCACCCCGGCCACCGTCGCATGGATGCCGCTCTTGTAGACGAGATACCAGGCGACCAGAGCCAGTGCCACGAGCAAGAACGGGTTGGTGATGTGCCGACGCAGCACCCAGCTGAAAAGGCCGATAGGCACGAGCGAGAGCAGCAATGGCCAAGCCTGGATATCGGTGGAATAGAAGATCGCGATAATCGTGATCGCGACCAGGTCGTCGACCACGGCCAAGGTCAGCAGGAAGGCACGCAGCGCCGGTGGCAAATGGGTGCCGATGACGGCGAGCACAGCCAAAGCGAAGGCGATATCGGTCGCCGTCGGAATGGCCCAGCCGCTGAGGGAGTCACCCGACCCGCCGAGAGCTGTGACCGACACGGCATACACGATCGCCGGCAGTGCGACACCGGCCAGGGCAGCGGTCACCGGCACGATCGCTTTCGCCCGGTCGGACAGCTCGCCGGCGCGGAACTCGCGCTTGAGCTCGATGCCGGCGACCAAGAAGAAGATCGCCAGCAGACCGTCGGCCGCCCAGTGACCGATCGACATCTTCACACCGGTGCCGGGCACGGCGATCTTGAAGTCGCGCACCGCGGCATAACTCTCGTGCCAGGGCGAATTGGCCCACACAATCGCGATCAGCGCAGCACCGAGCAGGAGTGCGCCACCGACCGTCTCGGTGCGTAGCTCACCAATGATGTACCGGGCCTCGGGCCAACTGCTGCGGCGGAAGAGGCGCCCAGTGGAACGAATCGGCATCGGTGCCCTCCGGAGGGTTGTACGGAGTTCGCGTGTCGCCTGGGTGGTCGGCGGCCTACGGCGGCCACGGCGGGCGGCCAGTTTATCCGATGGCGTCGGCACCGCTCGCGAGCCCGCGCTGCACGCTTAGTTACTCTGGGCTTCGCGGCGCTATGGGGATCCGGGCCGGCCTCCACGACCGGCTGGTGCCCGTCCCGGTGCGGGATGGGGACATCGCAGTTAGTCTCCCGTCATGCTGGGGACGTGCCGGATTCCTGCTGGATGGATAAGGAGCAGAGAATAGAGTTGACGCCTGGGCTGGGGATTGGGTTATTCAACGCATACTTGCCGATAGCGGCATATCTAGTATTCAACACAGTGCTGGCGTATGCTGTAGACAGGGAGGGGTTCAAGAGGGGCACCGATGAGTCCTGGGTTGCCCATAGTGACAGACTGAAGACACGTCTGCCCACGTACCTTTATCTGGCTATAATAGTGTCTTCCTTTTTCGTTCAGCTGAACGGTGACACGGTGGCCTTCACGATTGGTCTCTGCCTCTACTGTGCCTCACTAGTTCTGTCCGGTTTCACGAGCGTCAGCTACGTTGCCGCGCCGAAAGATGAGCTCATCACTACAGGGGCTTATAGGTTCTCGAGAAACCCGATCGTCCTATGTAATGCGCTACTGCTACTATCTGTTGCCCTGATGGCGGGAAACTACGTGTATCTCGCATTCCTGATCACGCACTTCGTTGTCATGCACCCCGTAGTTCTGGTTGAAGAGAAACACTGTGTGAATACCTACCCTGATCAATATCCACAGTATGCCGACAAGGTGCCAAGATACATCGGTTCCTGATTGCCGGCCGACGGTTGGTCAGTCGACAGGCTTCTTGTGGAGTCCGGCCCGGATCAGGTCCATCACCGAGGAGTCGGCCAGCGTCGTGGCGTCCCCGGCGGCCCGGCCTTCGGCGATATCCCGCAGCAGGCGACGCATGATCTTGCCCGAACGGGTCTTGGGTAGCTCAGGGACCACCATGATCGACTTCGGTTTGGCTATCGGACCGATCTCGGTCGCCACATGGTCGCATAGCTCGTTGGCGATGTCGCTGTTGTCGTCGTCAGCGTGGTCGCGACCGGCGCGCAGGATGACGAAGGCGACCACCGCTTGGCCGGTCATCTCGTCATCGGCGCCGACGACGGCGGCCTCGGCCACCTTGGGGTGGCTGACCAGGGCCGATTCGATCTCGGTCGTCGAGAGCCGGTGCCCGGAGACGTTCATGACGTCGTCGACGCGGCCGAGCAGCCAGATGTTGCCGTCCTTGTCCTTCTTGGCCCCGTCACCGGCGAAGTAATACTCGGGCCAGCGTGACCAGTAGGTCGAGACGTAGCGCTCCGGGTCGCCCCACAAGCCACGCAGCATCGCCGGCCAGGGCTTGGTCAGCACGAGGTAACCACCGGAGCCGTCGGGCACCGGCTCACCCATGTCGTCGACGACCTCAGCTCCGATACCGGGGATCGGCAGCTGCGCCGAGCCGGGTTTGAGGGAGGTGACCCCGGGCAGCGGGCTGATCATGATCGCACCGGTCTCGGTCTGCCACCAGGTGTCGACGATCGGGGAGCGGTTGCCGCCGATGTGCTCGCGGTACCACATCCAGGCTTCGGGGTTGATCGGTTCACCAACCGTGCCGAGCACCCGGATCGAGGACAGATCGAACTTCGCCGGGATGTCGGACCCCCACTTCATGAACGTGCGGATCGCGGTCGGCGCGGTGTAAAGAACGCTCACCTTGTAGTCCTGGACGATCTCCCAGAACCGGCCCTGGTGTGGCGTGTCCGGGGTCCCCTCGTAGAGCACCTGGGTCGCGCCGTTGGCCAGCGGCCCGTAGACGATGTACGAGTGCCCGGTCACCCAGCCGATGTCGGCGGTGCACCAATAGACATCGGTGTCGGGATGCACGTCGTGCACGGCCCAGTTCGTGAAGGCGGTCTGGGCGAGGTAACCACCGGTGGTGTGGAAGATCCCTTTGGGCTTACCGGTCGTGCCTGAGGTGTAGAGGATGAACAGCGGGTGTTCGGCCGCCATGCCCTGCGCTTCATGGGTCTCGGCAGCCGCGGCCATGGCATCGTGCCACCACACGTCGCGTCCCGCGCGGAACTCGACATCCAGGTCGGTGCGGCGGACGACGAGGACGTGCTCGACGGACGTCTCGGCGTGCTCGAGGGCGGCGTCGACCGCCGGTTTCAGCGCGCTCGGCGCGCCGCGCCGGTAGCCGCCGTCGGCCGTGATGACCAGTTTCGCGGAGGCATCGCTGATCCGGGTATTGAGCGCTTCGGCGGAGAAGCCGCCGAAGACCACCGAGTGCGGCACACCGATGCGAGCGCAGGCGAGCATCGCCACGACAGCTTCGGGAATCATCGGCAGGTATATGGCCACCGTGTCACCTTTGGTGAGCCCGAGATCGAGCAGCGCGTTTGCGGCCCGCTGCACTTCGTGGTGCAGGTCGGCGTAGGTCACATCGCGGGTGTCACCCGGCTCGCCGATCCAGTGCAGGGCCACCCGGTCGCCGCGTCCGGCTTCGACGTGCCGGTCGACACAGTTGTATGCCGCGTTGAGCTCGCCGTCGGCGAACCACCGTGCGAAGGGTGCGTTGCTCCAGTCGAGCACCTCGGTGAATGGTGTGCTCCAGCTGAGGAAAGTGCGCGCCTCCTGGGCCCAGAAACCCTCGTAGTCAGCTGCGGCCGCGTCATACATCTCGGCCGTGGCGTTGGCCTGGGCGGTGAAAGCCGGATCGGGTGGGAAGCTGCGGTCTTCGTGAAGCAGATTGGCGAGGGTTTCGTGCGACACGGGTCCTCCAGCGTGGTAGGAGAAGGGCAGCACCTACTCTGCCGTGCTGTGAGGCGGGCCACAAGCAGGCGAAGCTTGGCAGTGCGTGGCCTTGGACCGGATCGCAGCGACTAGAGAGTTCATCGTGCGGCGGATCACCGTGTGGTAGAGGAAACGCCTCAGGCCGGAGAGGTTGGTGCCCATTGCCCGATAGCAGGTGTCGGGATCGTCGTACACTCCGAGATCGCGTTCCACCCCGGCCATCTGGATGTCGGTATGGTCACCGACCCAATCGACCCGCGGTCGCTCGATGACGTCCGTGCCAACGGCATAACCGATGTATTCGCCCTCCGGCTGACCGAGATGGGAACGTAAACCCTCGAGGTACGTCGCATCGAGGATGACTCCCTCCATCCTCTTCCAGCTCCCGTCGATAGCGACCTCGACCCAGGAGTGTCTGAGCTCGTCGGGAGCCAGCCAGTAGGCCAGACTCCGGAGCAACCCGTGTTGGAGGCGCTTGTCGACGGTGGCGGCGTGGAAGCGGCACGGAACGCCGACCGCGCGGAGCAACGCCATAAGCAGTGTGGCCTTCGTGTTGCATTGCCCGTAGCCGTCGGCCAGGACTCTCGAGGCTGGGAGGTCGTCATCGGCGTTGTATCCGAATGGGATCTCGTTCCGCACGTAGTCGTACACCGCGCTGATCCGATCCATCTGGTTGAGCTGGTGCCACGCCCGTTCGGTCACCAGGTGTTGGACGGGGCTGGATGTGTGATCCAGCAGTGGCGTCGCGGCCAGCAGCCGGTCAGCGTCTGCTCGAGAGGGACCGTGCCCTGTGTCTGCTGGTTTCATCCGTCCATTCCACCTTGAGCAACAACGCGGGCGCTTGAACGTAGGGGCCGACCTCAGAGTGCGGGGAAGTCTGCTTCGGCGACGGTGACGAGTGGCAGTATCTCGGAAGGGCTCAACCCGAACGTGCGTCGAAAAGTCCGACTGAAATGAGCGGAGTCCGCGAATCCGGCGACTGCGGCTGCACCCGTCAGATCGTACCCGTGATGCGCCGCCAACGATGCTCGACGCAGTCGCCGCCACAAGACGTACCGTCGGAACGGGATGGCCACCTCGGCGTCGAATAGGCGACGAAGCTGGCGTGGGGACAGCCCGACGTGCCGCGCAGCTTCGGACAGCAGCGGTGCGTCGTGCAGGTGGTCATCGATGAAGCGTTGCGCTTGTGCCACCTCGGACCGGATGTGGCGACATGGTTCCCACAGGTCTTCGCCGATGACCCGGGAGAGCACGAGGCGCCCCCAGTCGACCAGGGTGGTGGCGTCAGTCGTGTCAGGAAAGCGAGTGGCGGCAAGTCGCGTGTCGAGGTCCCCAGCCAGATCGTGCCCAGCTATGGAGGCTAATCGGTGTCCGAGCCGACCAGACGGTTCGACGAGCACGATGGCGACGGATTCGCCACCGGAGTCGAAGGTGTGACGCTGTCGGGAGGGGACCAGGCTGGTACGGCTCGGGCCAGATCCTTGCCCGGTGCCGCTGTCGATGGTGCGGGCGGGGCACCAGGCGAACTGGATCGCGTCGTGGCTGTGGGCCGACGTCGTCAACCCGGGGCCGACGTAGACCATGAGTCCCTTTCCTAACGCCACGCTGCCGGGCCACGGCAACCCGGATCCCGACCGACCGCTTGCGTCTCCAGCGCCCACGCGTTGACTGTAGAGCTACTGCCACCAGCCACCACGCCGACCGACCCGCGGTGCAGCAGAGCCACCTCGGCTAGCGCTGCAGGCGTGACGGTCAGGACAGCCTTCATCCGCAACACGACGCGGCGGGTGTGGGCGCCGACGCCAAGGCGTGGTTGTGTCGACCCGACACCACTGGACCATCCAAGCAACGAGAAAGCCACTATGGCTTTTATGGCTAGGACGATGCCCGAAAAGCCAGCGCGAATCCAGTGTTGGGGGTGTTCCGGGCGTTTGGGTGTCCGGCAGGCCTCACAACACCTTCGTGGTGGGCCATTGTGGCATGGGCCACATTTCGATGAACGTGGTGATGGGCTAACTGATGCCTGCGTTCCCTCGGGGCTGAGCCTCAAGGGCGTGTGACAGACGAGTCAACTGTCCGCCGTTGACCGAGGCGCTTCGTTCGATACCGTATTCATTCGGGTTCGGTCGAGGAACCCCCAATCGAGCTGCCTCCCGATGGTCCACGCGGGAAAGAGAGGTCAGATGATCAGCTGTCCGCAGTGTCAAACCGTGCTGCCAGACTCCGCGAAGTTCTGTTCCAGCTGTGGTCGGTCCTTAGCCGACGGCGGTGAACCGGCCCCTCAGCCGGGCCCGATGCCCGCTCAGGAGCAGGTGCCGCCGCACTTGGGAGGCCCTCGGCCAGGCCCGGCGGAGTCGAGCGATGAGACTCTGGTGGCACCCTACTGGCCGAATGAAGCCGTGGCCCCCGATCCACCGGCCTGGGTGCCGGGGGCTGCCCAGGCCCCACAGCCGGGTTCGCCCACGTCGCAGGCTGGCACGGGTTTTCCTCCTATGGGAATGCCACCCGTCCCGCCTTCGGGGCCGAGTGCTCAATCGGGGACGGCTACCCAATCCGGACCTGGCTGGGGCAGCAGTGCGTCTTGGCCGCAGGGCCCGCCCGAGCCCCCGCAATGGCAGGCGCCGCCGGCTGAAGGGGCTCGTGCGCCTATCGATCCGGCGAAGCTCTGGTCGCGCTACGGCGGCGACTGGTCGCGAGCCGCCGTCTCGTTACTGCTACTGCTGCTGAGTCTCGGTCTAATCTGGAACAACCGGGGCTCTACGGTCGACAACGTGTGGCCTGTCATCGCAGTGCTGGTCGCGCTGCCGGTGAGCCTGGTCGACGTCGTTCTCCAGCCGACGGTGATCGGCAGGTCCTATCCTTCCGGTCAGCGCTTGCTCATGCGTTTAGCGCTGGTCACGCCGCTGTGTCTGGCATTGGGTTGGTCGACGCTGGATCTGCTGATCAACGATGCAGGTTTCGGGCCTGGCCCGATGGTCGCACTCGCCGGTGCCGCGGTCGGGATAACCGGTGCGGTGACGCAATCCGACCCGAGTCAAGCTCGCCGCTGGTCGGTCGCTGCCGCAGCTGTCTTTGCGATCGGAATCATATGGACCCTGATTCTCCTGATCCAACAGCTGATTGCCGTTGCCGACGCGGGGCGGTTCGCTTCCCAGTACTACTCGGCCTCGTCGATGTGGCTCGCCTTCTTTGCCCTCGTCTTGGGGTTGTCCTGGCACGTTTACCTGGCGGCCCGGTTGGGTCTGCGGGCCCTACGAATGCACCCCGAGTCCATTACTCTGGGGTGGTGGCTGGCAGCATCCCTTGGCATTTGGTTCTTGCTCCTAAAGCTTTTCACGGGCGTTTATGACGGCGGGCAATGGAGTACCGGGTTCTTCGCCCTATCCATTCCTGCTCCGGTTTCCGGACTGCTCAGTGTTGGAGTCGTACTATTGACTGCGGCATCGATTCGGCGAGCCGTGCCCATGCCGCAGGGCCATGCCTGGCTGAACGCCGCCTCGACCGGTCTATTCATCATCGTGACGGCAGCGGTCGTCCAAGCAGTCCAAGTGATCTTGGTGATTTCCGAGGCGCAGGCTAAGGGTGTGCTAGTCTGGATGGTCCTGCTCTTACTTATGGGTGCTGGTGGGGCTTGGTTCAGCCGCGCCGCAATCGCGCGTAATCCCAGCACGGGACGGCTATCGGTGTTGGCCTTCGCCGGGTTGTTCACTGCCGCACTGTGGTTAACTTATCTCATTGCTTCGAGTGTGGCTGTGCGGTCTTTCTCGGTTAGCGATGCAGTGCTCTTTATCGGACCGGCAGCTGTCGCGTTCTGCTTGCTGGCGCCGCCGAGCGTGCGACAGTTGCTCGGGCCAATTGGTGTTCCCGACTCACTTCGTGGAGGACCGTATGGCGGGGCTGGTGCTGCACCGACAGGGCAGTAACCGACTCGGACCAAGCATTGTCGACGTGGAACGACGTATCGAACGGAACTCCTGCTCGTGAGTGATGGCGAACCTGTCTGTCCCCCCGATCGGGGACAGACAGCGCAGCTGTCTGCGAGCACAATGGCTGCAGGCGGACAACTCGCGAGCTGCCGACGCGAGTGCCGAACCAGCGGGTCGAGACGCGGCGATCAGCCGGCCTCCTGTGGGATGACCCGGGGGTGGAGCAGGCGGCCCGGGTTTTTCTTCAGGTGGGGCCCGGGCCGCCAACACCACGCACATGGCTGCGTGCTGATCGGCGATCCTGACTGTCAACGTGACGGCGCGAGCAACCCCAGTCGATCCTTGACTCGCGTCATCGTCGCCATCGACACCTCACCGGCCCGCTCGGCCCCCTGGGCAAGGATCCGGTCCAACTCGGCAGGGTCGTCGAGCAACTCGGCCATCCGCTGTTGAAATGGCTCCACCGCAGCCACGACAGCGTCGGCGACCTGACTCTTGAGCGCACCGTAGCCCTGACCGGCATACCGGCCCTCCAACTCCGGGATCGGGGTGCCGGTGAGCGCGCCCTCGATCACGAGCAGGTTGGAAACACCCGGCTTGCGCTCGGGGTCGTAGCGCACTTCGGTCTCGGCGTCAGTGACCGCCGAGCGGATCTTCTTGGCGATTCGTTTTGGCTCGTCGGAGAGCAGCACGATGCCCGCCGCCGGGGAGCCCGTGCCCGACATCTTGGTCGTCGGGTCGGTGAGCTCCATGATCTTGGCGGTCTCCTTGAGAATGTGTGCCTCGGGCACAACGAGCGTCTCGCCGTAGCGCTGGTTGAAACGCATCGCCAGGTCGCGAGTGATCTCCAGGTGTTGGCGCTGGTCCTCACCGACCGGCACTACGTCGGCGTCGTAGAGGAGGATGTCGGCAGCCATGAGCATCGGGTAGGTGAACAGTCCGACGTTGGCTTGCTGCCCGCGTGCCGTCTTGTCCTTGAACTGGGTCATCCGGCTCGCCTCCCCGTAGCTCGTGAGGCAGTTCATCACCCAGCTCAGCTCGGCGTGCTGGGGCAGGTGGCTCTGGCAGAAGACGGCGGAGCGCTCGGGGTCGACGCCACCGGCGATGAACTGAGCAGCTGTGACGCGGGTGCGACGTCGGATCACCTCCGGGTCGGTCGGCACGGTGAGTGCATGCAGGTCGGCGACGAAGTAGAACGCGTCGTAGCTCTCCTGCAGGTCGACCCAGTTCACGAGCGCCCCGACGTAGTTGCCGATGTGCAGGCTGTCGCTCGTCGGTTGCATCCCCGACAACGATCGGGGTCGGGAACGGGCAGGTATGCCGGTGGGCTCGGTGGTCATCGCGGGTCTCTTCTTCTCGTCGGGCCGCCCCGGGCCCACGTATGCCGCGTCCATGGGCGGGCAGACACGGCGACGCCGCCCGAAGGCGGCGTCGTAGATCCGGGGATGGGTCGTCAGCGAGCCGCCTCAGCGGGCGGGCCGCCAGCACAGTGGTAGGTGCTCGACCATGCGTTCACGATAGCAGTGGCTGCCGGACCCGCATCCGATCGTCGGTCAGAAGTCGTCCTCGTCTTCTTGGACACCGAAGGTGACCAGTCCGCCCGGCTCGTTTTCAAAACCGGTGATCGCCCCGGCCCATCCGCGCCCCGAATAAGTGAGCGTGTCCGTCATATCCACGGAGATGTCGTAACCCGCGCGGGGCAACATCTGGCGGAAATGGTTGAGCAATTCCTTGCCCTCGGGCCCGCGCAGCTCAACCATTCCGCCCGTTTCGTCAGTAGCTAGCGTTTTGATCTGGCTGTTGGGAGGGAAGGACCATCCCGGAGGCACTCCGAGGATCGTCCGGCCGTCGACATAGAGGGTGTCCGGCGGCTCGAAGGAGGGCCCGCCACCCGGATCGAGGTTGGGTGTCTCTTCGGAGTTGCTCGGCGTGGTTGACGGGCTCGCGTCGACGCTTCGGCTTGTCGTCGATGGGCTCGGGTCAGCGGGCTTGCCGGTCGACGTGTTTCCCGTCGAGGAGACCGTGCCCGAAGCGATCGTGGTCGAAGCGATGGTGGCCGGGGCATTCGTCACGGACTGATTCACCCCGTTGCTGGTTGGCGCGTTGGCGACTGGTACGCCGGCGTTGCCGCAACCGGTGAGGGTGCCGACGAGCGCGGCGGCCAGCACGGTGGCGCTCAGCGCGAGTCGACGGGACTCGAAGTGCGGGTTGGTGGGCATGTGATTCCTCTCGGAGAGCGTCGGTTCTGAGACAGGCAGCCGGAGTTTCGCAGGGCATGTGGCTGGTGGTTGCTACCCCTCCGGACGTCAGTAGTCTGCGCGTCTTGGACCGGATCGTCACGACGGGAGTTCTGTTGTCGGCAGTTCTGCCGACAGGGGGCTGCGCCGCTGCCGAACAAGTATCCCCAGGGCCAGTGCATGTCGTGTTCTGCGGTGTCGGGCATGCTTGATCCGTGGACGACCCCGACTTGGCCAGTGCCGCGCCAGACTTGACCCGGCCGTTATTGCTGGTGCTCACGGCGCTGCTCGGAGCGCAGGCAGCCGCCTGGCCACTGGCGATGGCCGTCGCAGGCCACGACGGATTGCGCTCGCCCGGGATGGCGTGGGCGGCATACGGGATCCTCGTCGTGACCTCGAGCCTGATGCTTGCGACGGGCTGGCGTCGACCAGACCGGCTCCCGTCAATCACGTCGTGGTATGCCGCGAGTGCGGCCTTCGCCCTCGTCCTCGGTGGCCTCGCGACGACGGCCGGATACGGCACGGCGTACAGTCACCCGACCGTGGCATTGGGCGTCGGGGCCGGTGTTGCCGTTGCCCTAGTCCGGCCGGGGCCGCGTGCCTGGCCATGGGTCGCCGGGATCACGATCGCCTACCTCGTCGGAGTCGGCTCGACGCTTGCGCTCGGAGTGGCCGTGCTGTCCAGCTTGGCGGTCAATCTTGCTTCGCTTGTGGGCATCCCGGTCGGCGCCGGTGTCTTGGCACGCCGTTGGTTCCGGGTCGGTGCCGAGCGGGATGCGGCCCGTGTGCAGCTAGCTGCGGCGGACGGACGGCTGTCGCTTGCCCACGATCGTGAACTGGAGCGAGGGCAGCAATACCGGCTCATTCACGACACTGTCTTGTCCAGCCTGAGTGCCTTGTCACGTGGCACGCTCGACCCGGCCGATCCGCAGGTGCGGCAACGACTCACGGCCGAGGCCGACTATCTGCGCGGGCTCATCGCCACAAGCGACTCCGCCGCAGGCATGTACCTCGTCGGCGAGCTGGCCCGCGCAACCCGCGAACTCGCCGCGTCAGGGCTGCGGGTGCATCCGAACATCGACTCGGTGCCCGACTTCGTGCCGACAGACGTGGCTCGCGCCTTGGCCGACAGCCTGCGCGAGGCGCTGACCAACGTGGTCAAACATGCCGGGAGGCCAGAGGCTTGGGTAACCATCGTCGGGTTGGAGCCAACTGTCCAACAAGCCGATTCGGAAACTCCTGGCCCGCGAATCGCCGTGACGGTGACTGATCGCGGCGCCGGTTTCGATCCTGCTCGCGCCACCCGCGGACTCGGCTTGGTCCAGTCGATCGGGGGGCGGATGAGGTCAGTGGGTGGCGCCGCCGAGATCGATTCCGCCCCGGGCCAAGGCACCAGCGTCGAACTGCTGTGGCCGACATGAGCGAGTCGATCAGCGTGCCAGGGGAGCAGGATCGGAGTGCCCCGCATGGCGGAGGGAGCCAGCCAGCGGAGATCCGGGTCGCCGCGATCGATGACGACCGGATGCTGCTCGGGGGTCTGCAGTCGTGGCTCGCGCCGGTAGCCGATGTCGATCTCGTCGCGGGAGTCACGAGCGTCGCGGCCTACCTTGACGAATACGCCGATCAGCGCGTCGATGTGGCGCTCCTCGATCTCAATCTACGAGACCAATCGCAACCGGCCGACAATGTCGCGCAGGTCCTCGCGACCGGGGCCCGGGTGCTCATCGTCTCGACGATCCCGGATGCCAACGCCGTGCTGACCACCCTAGAGGCGGGTGCGTCCGGCTACCTGACCAAGGACCAAGACCTCGACACGTTGCTTGCCGCGATCCGCGACATCGCGGCTGGCCGATCTGTGGTCAGCCCCGAGCTAGCGTTTCTCATCAGCCGGGACAGCCGGCCCGGGCGTCCCCATCTCTCGCCACAGGAGCAGGCTGTCCTCACGGCCTACGCTTCGGGCGCCACCCTCGCTGCGTCCGCCCGCCGGGCCGGGATCGCGTACGGCACCGCCCGGGAGTATCTCGAACGTGTCAAGCGCAAGTACGCCGATGTCGGCCGCCCCACCTACACGAAGCTCGACTTGGCAGAGCGAGTACGCGAAGACCGACTGGAACTCGACGGCCTGCCATAGGTTGCCGGTGTTCGGATTGGGTTGCCACAGAAAGGGATAGGACGATCAGCTTCTCCAGCCCGATTCCGTGGGTGCACGGCATCATCGCGGGACATACCTCGGCCACGTGGTCGCGACCAGCTGGATGCGGCATACCCTCGGGGTTGTGACCGACACGCACCCGCACTTGACGACCCTGCTGGAGCTACCAGGCGTGCGGGCGGCCGTGGACGCGGCCCGGGAAGCATGCACCCAGCTGCGCTGGCACGAGGCACTGCGTCGACGGGTGCCCGAGGCGGCTGCCGAGTCCCGAGTGCGTGGGGCCCAAGCGAATGCTGCTCTGGATGGAGCCGAGTTGCCGGTCGACATGGTGCGCGACCTGGTCCGTGGTGCTCGGCCTTGGCCCGAGCACCTCGACCCGATCGACGAGGTCGTGCGCGGCGCGATCCAAGCGAGCGTCGAGACCGAGCAGGTCCGGGCGCTCGTGGTCAACGCCCCCGCCCAGGCGTTGGCGCGGCTGCACGTCGCGGCGGTGGCCGGGATCCTGCCTCCCGATCAGGTGGGCCGGCCCCGGCAGGGCGACGAGACCAGCCGGGAGTTCGTCGACCTCGGGCCAGCGGCACCGGCAGCAGAGCTGCCCGCGCGGCTCGCCGGCATCGGCGACCTGGTCGCGGCCGCAGGGCCGGTGCCGGTACCGCTGATTGCGGCGCTCACGCACGCCGAGATATGCCACGCCCGCCCCTTCGTCCGCGGGAACGGCCTGGTGGCGCGGGCTCTGGAACGGGCGCTGGTGCAGGCCGCTGGGCTTGACCCCACCGGAGTGGCCGTCCCCGAAGCAGGCCACTTCGCGGCTGGTGGCACGGCATACCTCGGGGCTTTGACCGGCTACGCCACCGGCGGCCAGGCCGGCGTGGCCCTCTGGCTACGACAAGCCGGCCAGGCCTTGGTGGCCGGCGCCGCCGAAGGACGGCGGATCGCTGACGCCGTGCTCGTGGGTCGGCTGTCCTGACCCCTGCCCATCCTGCCGATGGGGTGCCCGAGACGGCCACCCCAGAGCCGGTTTCGTGGAGTCAGCGGCCGGCACGCCCGGAGCCGACCACGCTCCGAGGGGCGACAAGCCGGCCTGACAGATCCGGAGGCTTTTTCAGCGGATTCGCGTGTTCGTTTGCGGAACCAGCCTCCGACGCGTGACAATGGCGGTGCTCCCCTTCGGGGTTGAGCGGATGCGCACTGGCTCCTCCCCCCCGGTGCCAGCGCGTTGACGGCCCCCGTTGTCCCCCCAGCGGGGGCCGTCGCATATCCAGCTCCGCACGACCGGTTGCTCGGCATATTCGGTGCGTGGCTGTCGCCTGTGTCCACAGCCACCGGCTGGGCTCACGGTGTGTCCACAGCCGTGGCCCGACGGACACAAGCGTGTTGACCGGGGGCGTCAGAGTGCTGGCATGGGAATGGTCGGTAGCCGCTCGTCCGGGTCGTCAGGCTTGGACGTGGGCGTTGCTCTGCTGCTCGTTGGCGCCTCTGGTGGAGTGGGTGCCTCGACCCTGGCCGTCGCGACCGGCTTGGCCGGTTGTGCGGCTGGGCTTCGTGCCGTGCTGGTCGATCTACAGCCGGGCGGACCGGGACTCGACGTCGTGCTGGGTGTCGAGCACCGGCCCGGATTGCGGTGGTCCGACCTAGCCGGGGTGTCCGGCCCTGTCGACGGGGAAGGCTTGCTCGCTCGGCTGCCGGCGTTCGAGGCGTTGCCGGTGCTGGCTCACGACCGGGAGCGGCCATTCGCCCCGGAAGCCGGCCAGGTCTGCGACGTGCTCACCGGCTTGCGTTCGACAGTTGATCTGCTCGTGCTCGACGTATGCCGGTCAGTCGTCGCTGCCGGGCCGGCGCGGTTGGGCATCGAGCCTGGTGATCGTGCTGTGCTGCTCGCGACGCCCACAGTCGTCTCGCTCGCGGGGCTCGGCGCCATTGCCCCGGCCGTCGCGTATGCCGTGCCGGAGACCTTCGTCATGCTGCGCGGTGGGTCGACGGCCCGAGCCTTGGTTGACGGTGTGCAGGACTGCTTGGACCTGCCGATGCTCACGTGCCTCGGTGACGACTCGGGCGCCCGGGCCGCGGTGGAGCAGGGGCGGCCCCCGGGCCGACGGCCTGGGCCGGTAGCCGAGTGCGCAGCTGACCTCGTGGCGATCGCCGTGCCCGGCGGCAGCCGCAGCGGCCATACCGGCAGTACTGGCCATACCGACAGTACTGGCCATACCGGCAGTAGTGACCGGACTGTGGGTGGGGCTGGTCGAGGCATGGCAGGGCGGAGCCCAGGTCAGGGGCGGGGTCGGAGCGTCGCACGACGACGGCGACGCTCGGAGTCCGGCGCAGGCGTAGGGGCAGGGCTCCCGGGAAACGCCGGGGTTGAGCTGCCGCCGCAGGTGCAGCCATGACGGTCGGGCCTTGGCCTGATCCACTCGAGCGGGTGCGGGCTCGGGTATGGCAGCAGATTCGCGCCGGTCGAGTGCCTGACTCGGATCTGGTCGACGAGCTGGCCGACGCCGAACGCGCCACCCTCGGGGCGTATGGTGCCCGGGCGCTTTCTGCTGATCTGACGGCCGCAGTTGCCGGCGCGGGCCCGCTTGAGCAGCTGCTCGGCGACCCGCACCTCACGGATCTCGCGGTCAACGGCGACGGGCGGGTCTGGGTCGACCGGGGAGCTGGGATGGAGCTTCGGCCGGAACGTCTCGGTGGCCCGGAGGAGTTGCGTGCGTTGGCTGTGCGACTGGCCGCCCAGGCCGGGCGTCGGTTGGACGAATCGGCGCCCTGTTGTGACGGAGTGTTGCCATCCGGGGTGCGGGTGCATGCCGTCCTACCGCCCGTGGTTTCCGATGGAGCGCACCTGACGTTGCGGGTCCCGGCTCGGCACCGGCCGAGCCTGAGCCGGCTTTGCGCCGACGGGTTGTGCCCACCGTCGTGGGAACCGGTGCTGCGGGGGTTGGTGATCGGGCGCGCGTCTTTGCTGATCACCGGTGGCACGGGCGCCGGGAAGACCACACTGCTGGCTGCCCTGCTCGCCGAGGCCGACCAGCGCGAACGGTTGGTCGTTGTGGAAGACGTCCGAGAGCTGGCGATCGACCATGCGCACGTCGTCCACTTGCAGGGGCGGTCACCGAACGTCGAAGGCGCCGGATCGGTGACCATGGTCGCGCTGGTGCGTGAAGCACTGCGGATGCGTCCGGATCGCATCGTCGTCGGTGAGGTCCGGGGTGCGGAGGTGCGTGAGCTGCTCATGGCTCTCAACACCGGGCACGAGGGAGGCTGCGGCACCGTCCACGCCAACGCCCCAGCGGACGTCGTGGCCCGGCTCGAAGCACTCGGAGCGTTGGCCGGACTCGGCCGTGGCGCGCTGCACGCGCAGCTGCTCAGCGCTGTCCAAGCCGTGGTGCACGTGCACCGGGTCGGGCGAGCCAGGCGCATCTCGTCGATCTCGGTCATCGTGCGGGGGCGTGATGGCCGGGCGCAGATCCGTCCGGCCTTGGAGGTTGCCGGTGCGACGCAGGAGGTGCCCGTCTTCTCCGGAGGAGCCGACGACTCCGGCGTGGTGCCGGTGGGTCCTGCGGCGTCGGCTGGGTCGGCTGAGTCGGCTGGGCCGATCGCTCCTGAGACGAGACAGGAGGCGGCGACTGTGACTGACATCGTCGACTGGCAAGCGTGGCGTCGGTTGTCGGCCCTCGTCGGCTGGTCGGACGGCTCGCGATGACTGGCGCGGTGCTGGTGAGCCTGCTCGTCGGCCTGGTCGTGCTGATTTGGCCGACCGATCCGTTGGCGCGGATCGGGATGCCCGGGATTCGTCGTGCCGCACCGGGGCGGGTCGGCAGCGGCGATCAGGGCGGCTGGCTGGTCGTCCTAGAGCATGCCGGCGGCAGGCCGATCGCCCGGTGGCTCCGGCGGCCTACGCGAGGCGTGCGCGGGACGGCGCGGCTGGGTGCCGTCGAGCAGGCCTTGACTGTGCTCGATCTGGTCGCTGCCGGGTTGCGGGCTGGCGTGACTGCGCATCGTGCCCTCGAGCTGGCTCTTGCCGAGCTGCCGACCGATGCGATGGTCCGGCAGACGCTTGAGCGGTCCTCGACGCAGGGCGGGTCCGAGCCGGCTGGTTGGCGGAGATTGTCACGTGCGACCGGCGCGCCGGAATTGGCGCTGGTCGCCCAAGCGTGGGAGCTGTCGACCCGGTTCGGTGTCCCCCTGGAATCCGCGGTGGAGACCGTGGCTCGGGTCCTTCGCCGTTCGATGCAGGTGCGGCATCGTCGGGATGCCGCTTTGGCCGGGCCGCGGGCGACGATGCGCTTGCTCACGGCTCTGCCCCTGGCTGGACCGCTGTGCGGTTGGGCCTTCGGTTTCGACCCGGTCGAGTTGTATGCCGGTGGGCTGCTTCAGCTGGTCGTCACCGGCGTCGGGTTGTTGTTGCTCGGCGTTGGCTGGCTCTGGTGCCGAGCGCTGATCGCGAAGGCTAGCCGGTGAACCTTACGGACCCCGTGGCCTGGGGTGCGGCAGCCTGCGCAGCGATGGCCATCATCGGATGGCCTCGATCAGACCGATTGATGTGCACCCTGTCAGCCCTGCTGCGACCCCGGCCCGTGGACTCATCCGTTCATGGACGATCGCTCTTGGGCGGTTCAGGCGCCGGCATCGGACGGTCGGCAGGGGGCGGTCGTGCCAGGTGGTGGTCCAAGACGACCTCGGCCGCGTTGGACGCCGATCCGCCCGACGAGATCGACGTGGCCGCCACGCTCGATCTCGTGGCACTCGCCTTGCGCACTGGCTGCGGTGTTGTCGAGGCTGTCGGTGATGTCGCCCGGGGGAGTCCGGAACGGGTGAGCCACCAGCTATCGACGGTGGTCGCAGGCGTCGGCTGGGGGCTCGGGTGGTCCCGGGCGTGGGCGTTGGTGCCCGACGTCTGGGCTCCGGCACGGAGAGCGATGGTGCTCGCTGCCGAGGCCGGGGCCAGCCCAGCCGATCCACTTGTCCGTGCCGCGGACGGGCTACGCGAAGCCCGGTCACGCCGTCTGGAGCTCAATGCGGCGCGACTCGGTGTGCGGATCGTCCTGCCACTGGGGATGGTGTTCCTGCCTGCTTTCGTCATGCTGACCGTCGTGCCGCTGGTGTTGGCCCTGGCGGGCGAGGTGATGTGACCGGTCCGGGCCGTCACAAGCCGTGACCTGAGCGGGACTCGGCCCGGCCGTCGAGCTCGCCGTCCACAACCGTGACGCACTTGTTCGCGTTGTCCACAAGAGCCGGAGTGCGCATCGCCTCCGACGCCGTCGACGGCAAGTATCGGTTCAACGAACGAGGAGAAAGGAACGCCGATGTCATTGCGATACAGAGGTTTTGGGCGCAACCGTTACAGCACCGCATTCCTGCGCCGGGTCGAGGCAGGCATGACCACCGCGGAATACGCGGTCGGCACGCTGGCTGCGGTGGCTTTCGCTGCCACGCTGATCGCCGTTGTGAGGTCCGATGCCGTGCGCGGAGCCCTGACACAGATCATCGCCGCAGCTCTTGGAACCAGGGGATGAGTGTTGGATGCCTCAGGGGAGATTAGGGCGCAGCCGTGCCGGGCCAGTGCCCGAATCAGGCTCAGTCACTGCGGAGTTCGCAGTCTCGATGCCGGCTTTCGTGCTCGTGCTCGTGATCGCCCTCTCCGGGCTCGCAGCGGCACTCGATCACGTGCGATGCGTCGATGCCGCCCGGCTCGGTGCCCGAGCGCTGGCTCGTGGCGATCCTCAGGCCAGCGCCCTCGCCTTGGCGCACCGTGCTGCCCCTGATCGGGCAGTGGTACAGGTCAGCGGGACCGGCGACCTCGTGACGGTCACGGTGCAGGCCCACCGTCCGGTTCTCGGGTCGGGTTTCGGCTGGACCGTCACCGGCGTCGCTACAGCCGTTCGTGAGGGGGCCGTAGCTGCCGTGGGCCCGGGCCCGACTTGGTCGGTGCCTCGGCTCGGTGATCGGGAAACCAGCGTGACATGAGTATCGGCCGGGCAGACCATCGAGCGTCCCGCGAAAGCCCTTCGCTCCGTGTCTTGAAACCGTGTGGCGTGAGTCGTGGCCCCATCGGCCAGTGGATTGATGGTGGTCTACGCAGGCCAAGGCCCGGTGCTGGTCGGCGCCGGGATTGCGGCCATGCGAGCGTCGTGACCGTCGGCGCCATCGCGATGCTGCTCATCGCAACCGTGGGTCTGCTGCATGTGGCGCACGTAGTCAGCTTGTCGCACGCGGCCCGGACGGCAGCCGACCTGGCTGCACTGGCCGGGGCCGCGACCGCGGTCGCGGAAGGTCCGGGCACCGCGTGTGCCCGGGCTGCGGCCATCGCCGAAGCCAACGGTGGCGTGATGCAGCACTGCACGGTCACCGGATCGGGTGAGGTCTCTGTGTCCGTGTCGGCGAGCTCACGTGGTCGCTGGCGTCACACAGCGTTGGTGCAAGCTCGCGCCGGCCCCGGCTAGGGGAGGCCGCCTGTGGGCCTGGGTGGGTGCCTTGCGTAGGTTATTGGCTGCCGACAGCCCCGACGCAGTCCCCACGTGCGACCGAACGTGCTACACGCGAGGACGACACCCGCGGAAGCCAGCCGCTGACGTGCTAGGGCTTGTTCTCGTCCGTGGGGGCTGCGGCGGTGTTGGTGGACGGCCGGGGTGTTGACTGCGGCGGTGCGGCTGCCTTTGGCGTGGCGGGCGCCTCGATTCCATGGCCGGGGGAGGTGGACTGCGGCTCGGGCTCCTCGCCCTGGGCGACGGCCCCCGACTTGAGCTCCTTGAGCTGTTTCCGCTGAGCTCTTCCCCGACGGGTCCCGGCGATCACCAACCGGGTCCCGAACCAGATCAGGAGCACAGTGGCCGCGCCAGCAGCGAAAAGCGTGATCGGCATGATCTGCATCTGAAAGCCGTTCGGTCCCAGGCGGACCATCCAGGTGCTCTGCAACGACATCCAGGTGAGGAAACCGCCGACGCCGACTCCCAGAAGTAGCAGGATCAACCCAACGGCGACCATCCGCTCTCTCCTCTACACCGGCCCGATACTCGGAGCCTAGCTACGAGTTCAAGCCTACTAAGGGCCTCGGCCTCAGGGAGGCTAGGACGGGCCTTGTTGGTGCAGCGCTCGGCACGCCACCGTCAGCAGCGATGCCGCACCGGTCTTGTCGAGCGGCTGGTTTCCCGAGCTGCAGGAGGCCGATTGCACACACGCAGGGCAGCCATCGGAGCACGGGCAGCTGGTCACGGTGTCGCGGGCTGCGGCCAGCCAACTCGCAGCCGAATCGAAACCACGCTCGGCGAAGCCGGCGCCACCGGGGTAGTTGTCGAAGATCACGACCGTCGGCAGTCCGGTGTCCGGATGAGCAGTGCTCCAGGTGCTCCCGATGTCGCGGCGATCCGCCGTGGCCACGAGTGGAAGCAGCCCGAGACTCAGATGCTCGAGCGCGTGCAGGGCTCCCGCGAGCCGCGCAGGTGTCAGTTCTGCAGCGTTGACGGCTGACTGTGCGAACGTGAGCCGGACCCCGACGGTGTCGACAGACCGCTCCGGCAGGTCGAGGCGGTGCTCGCCCAAGACGACCCCGTCGGAGCGTCTACGTAAGAACGACACGACCCGGTTGGTCACGGTCACTTCGCTCACGGCCAAGCCGACACCGTGTCGCCAAACCGGTGGGCGGGTGGGCGCACCGATCGTGCAGGACCCCACCGAACGGGGATGCGTGGTCCACCCCGGATCCCCAGGGGTGACTACGACGGCCAAGCTGTCTTCGTCGAGCTGGGTCACCACGTGTGGTTCCCCCTGGTGTACGTAGACCGCCCCCGGGAACACGATCCGGTCGGCGCGTTCCCACTCGACCGTTCCGAGCACCCGGCCGGTGCCGGCATCGACGATCCGCAACGTCTGGCCCGCTCCGCGCAGGGTCACGGTGTCGGTCGGTCGTTGCAGCCGGGGCCAATACCAGCCGTCCGGTCGGCGTCGCAGCACTCGCGTGCGGGTTAGGCCGTCGACGATCGCCCGCGCCTCTTGGCCGAAGACGCTCCCGTCGGCCAGCTCTTCACTGCGGATCGCCAACTCGGCTGCTGCACAAGGGTATTGCTGCTCGACAACGAGCGGGTTCCGGATGTCGAGGACAGCGCCTTCCAGGGAACTCCCGAGGATAGCCTCCGGATGGCCGAGCAGATACGCATCGAGCGGGTCGTCCGCGCCGACGAGGACGGCCAATGCAGGTCGGCCGCCTCGTCCGGCCCGGCCGACCATCTGCCAGAAGGAGCCGACCGTCCCCGGCCAGCCGACGACGACGACGGCATCCAGCCCGCTGATGTCGATCCCCAGCTCCAAAGCAGTAGTCGTAGCCAGGCCGCGGATCCGTCCGGCGCGCAGGCCGTGTTCCAGGTGCCGACGCTCTTCGGGCAAGAAACCGCCGCGATAGGCGGCGATCCGCTCCGACTCGGCATCGTCGAGCCGGTCTCGCGCCACCGCCGCTACGGTTTCGGCCCCGGTCCGGGAACGGGCGAATGCCACGGTCTGCATCCCCCGGGAGGTCAGGTCGGCCATGAGCACGCCGGCTTCGGTCACCGCCGAGGTCGCGCCCGCGCTAGCCGGCGCCTCCCACAAACCGAGGGTCAACTCCCCCCGCGGTGAGCCGTCGTCGGTGACCGCGCGGACCGGCATACCGATGAGTCGGCCGGCATGCCCGGCCGGGTCGGCCACGGTCGCCGAGGCGAGCATGAAAGTCGGGGTAGCCCGGTAGTGCGCGGCCACCCGGCGCAGTCGTCGCAGCACGTGGGCGACGTGCGCGCCGAACACTCCCCGGAAGACGTGACACTCGTCGATGACGACGAATCGGAGGGCGCGCCAGAACGGGGCCCATCGTTCGTGGTTCGGCAACAGCGAATGGTGTAGCAGGTCAGGGTTGGTCAGCACGTATGCCGCGTGCTTGCGCACCCAACGTCGCTGCTCTGGTTCGGTGTCACCATCGAGCGTGGCCGCCCGTAGCTCGGGCAGGTCCAACGACTCGAGCCAGGCGAGTTGGTCGTGGGCAAGGGCCTTGGTCGGCGCGAGGTACAACGCTGTCGTTCCCCGGCCATTGGCAGCCATTACCCCGCCGTGGACGGACGAGAGCACCGGCAACAGGAACGCCACCGATTTGCCCGATGCTGTCCCGGTCGAGACGACGACGTGTTCGCCGGCGTGGGCTGCTGCCGCCGCCTCGGCCTGGTGGGTCCACACCTGTCTGATCCCGTGACTGGCCAAGGCCGAGGCGAGGGATGGGGGCACCCAACCCGGCAGCGGAACTGAGCGACCTGCTCGTGGTGGGCGACTACGCACGTGTCGCAGCTGCGCCCCGTGGTCGTCGGCGAGCAGCTGCAGGGTTTCGGCCGGGCTCGGTGCCGATGGATGGTCGTGGCGACTGGGGCATTGCGCCTACCGTACGGTTCAGGGGTAGCGTGCGAAGCAGAACACACCGGGAGGAAGTCGTCGTGGAGTTGGCGTTGTCGGCCACGTCCGACGTCGTGCGGACCGTCGTCCACGTGGGTGGTGAGGTCGATGTCTACACGGCGCCGTCGTTGCGTCGATTCCTCGACGAACAGATCCACGACGGTGCCCGAGATGTGGTCGTCGATCTCTCGGAGGTCGGTTTCCTCGACTCCACCGGCTTGGGCGTGCTCGTCGGACGGTTGAAACTACTCCGGGCGAACGGAGGCACTCTCCGCCTGGTCGGTCTGGGGGAGCGAGTGCTGCGGGTGTTCACGATCACCGGCCTGGACCGCGTCTTTGAATTCGCCCCATCGATCGAAGAGCTCGACGCCCAAGCTGATCGCGATCGGTGAGCCGGCCCTCCGGGCCCCGTGGATCAGCGCCCTTGTGGCGTCCCACCTGCATCTTGAGTCACAAGGCCCGCGGCTTACGGGGGTAGAGCGGCGGGTCTGTTGACCGGTAGCCTCACCCACGGTCACACCGATGTGGACCGCATGGCGCTTCGCCGCGCGGTGCCCGAACTGCGCCGTGAGTGGCGCGATGGAGGTTACGCATGCTCGCCCAGTTGCCGACCGCGGGTTTTGTTGCCCTGGACGAGAGGAACCAGACCCTGGTCATCGCCGTCCTCATCATCTCGCTCATCGCCCTGGGGATGGGGGTGCTATTCCGTCGTCAGGTGCTCGCTGCCGGAACCGGCACCGACAACATGCGTGCCATCGGCGCCGCCGTCCAGGAAGGTGCCCAGGCATACCTTGCCCGTCAGTTCAAGACCCTCAGCGGATTCGTCGTGCTGGTCTTCCTGTTGCTGTTTCTGCTGCCGGCCCCGGACTTGGGGATCAAGATGGGCCGGTCAATCTTTTTCGTCGTCGGTGCCGCTTTCTCGGCGGTGATCGGCTATCTGGGCATGAATCTCGCGGTCCGCGCCAACGTGCGCGTCGCAGCGGCGGCCCGCGAGGGTGATCGGGCCACCGGGATGCAGATCGCTTTCCGCACCGGCGGTGTGGTCGGTATGGCCACCGTAGGCCTGGGGTTGCTCGGCGCATCGCTCGTCGTGCTGATCTACCAAGGCTATGCACCGAAGGTGTTGCACGGCTTCGGTTTCGGTGCCGCGTTGCTTGCCATGTTCATGCGTGTCGGCGGCGGGATCTTCACCAAGGCCGCCGACGTCGGTGCCGACCTCGTGGGCAAGGTCGAGGCCGGCATCCCCGAGGACGACCCACGCAACGCCGCGACGATCGCCGACAACGTCGGTGACAACGTCGGTGACTGCGCCGGTATGGCCGCCGATCTCTTCGAGTCGTATGCCGTGACCTTGGTTGCCGCGCTTATCCTCGGCTCGGTCGCGCTCGGCGCCCAGGGCCTGGTTTTCCCGCTGATCATCCCGGCGATCGGCGCGATCACCGCGATCCTCGGTGTCTACATCACCAAACTGCGAGGCAACGAGAGCGGCCTGGCCACGATCAACCGCGGCTTCTACATCTCCGCAGTCGTCTCGGCGGCGCTCAGTCTCGTCGCAGCCTTCCTCTATCTCGACCAGTCGGTCACCCTCGGTGGGGTCGAGATCGGTGGCATGCGGATCCGGGCGACGCTTGCGGTCTTCCTCGGCATCATCCTCGCCGGCATCATCCTCTGGCTCACCGGTCACTTCACCGGAACGCACGCGCCACCGACCAAGGACGTCGCCAGGACGTCGATGACCGGCCCGGCCACGGTCGTGCTCTCCGGCATCGGCCTCGGACTGGAGTCGGCCGTCTACACCGCAGTCATTATCGGGATCGGGGTCTTCCTGGCTTACACCTTGGGGGCCGGATCGATCGCTCTGGCGCTGTTCTTCATCGCGCTCGCGGGGTGTGGGCTGCTCACCACCGTCGGAGTCATCGTCGCGATGGATACCTTCGGGCCGGTGTCCGACAACGCCCAGGGCATCGCCGAGATGTCCGGCGACGTCGACGAGAAAGCCTCCCGCATCCTCGCCGACCTCGATGCGGTGGGCAACACGACCAAAGCAATCACCAAGGGCATCGCCATCGCGACCGCCGTGCTGGCCGCGACGGCGCTCTTCGGGTCGTTCACCGACGCGTGGGAGTCGGCGGTTCGGGAGTTGGGCATCGGCTTCTCTTCGCTTCCGGCGACGTTCCAGACGATGATCGTCACCCCGAACACGCTCGTTGGCGCGCTCATCGGCGCTGCGGCCGTGTTCCTCTTCTCCAGCCTGGCGATCTACGCGGTGACCCGTGCTGCCGGGGCGATCATCTTCGAAGTGCGCCGCCAGATCAAAGAAAACCCCGGGATCATGGCTGGCACCACCAAACCCGAATACGGCAAGGTCGTCGACATCTGTACCCGCGACTCGCTGCGTGAGCTGGCCACTCCAGGTCTGCTGGCCGCGATGACTCCGATCATCGTCGGTTTCGGCCTCGGCATCGGCGCACTCGCCGGTTTCCTTGCCGGGGCGATCACCACGGGTTGTCTCATGGCTGTCTTCCTGGCCAACTCCGGTGGGGCCTGGGACAACGCGAAAAAACTGGTCGAGGACGGCCAGTACGGCGGCAAGGGCTCCGAGGCTCACGCTGCGACGATCATCGGCGACACAGTCGGTGATCCCTTCAAGGACACCGCCGGCCCGGCAATCAACCCGCTCATCAAGGTGCTGAACCTCGTCTCGGTGCTCATCGCCCCGGCCATCGTCACCCTGAGCATCGGTTCAGGCGCCAGCGACGGGATCCGCTACAGCATCGCCGGAATTGCGCTGGTCGTCGTCGTGGTGGCCGTGGCCGTCGCCAAGCGGCGCAAGCTCTCCTACGACGGGGCGCAGGAGCCGGCTCAAGGGGAGTTCGTCCACGACCGCGGCATGGGCTAGTTCAGTTGTGCGTCGCTGACCTCGCACCAGGCGGGGGCACGGTGGTGCATGTCGGCTGCGTGGCCGCTGTCTGACGCCGGTGCCTGGGTGCGGCACGGGCGACGGTCGTAGGCTGGAACTGTGCCTTCCGTGAGCCCACCTCCGTCGCCTGACCCCGGCCTACTCGCCAAGCTGCGTGCTGATCTGACGGCCGCGGCATACACCGTGGACGGGGTGCAACAGATCCTCGGCCCGGTCGCTGCTCGGGCGCTGCACCGGGAGCAACGACTACCTGCCGACCTGGCCACCCGGGACCGCACCGAACCGGTCGCCGTCCTGGCCCGGCTTCTCGGGCTCGGTTTCCCGGTGGCCTGGGGGGACGCCGACCGATCGCTGCCGACCCTGCGTGCCGACGGCGCCGTCCGCCTCGGTCTGGCCCGAGCCGAAGGCGCTGACTTGCGGGGCACGATCGACCTGCGCCCCTATGCCGACGAGACCCACGACTGGTGGGTGGCCTCCGATCTATCCGAGATCGCGACCGGTCGACCGTTGCCCGAGAGCCACGTCCTCGGGGTGGGCAATGCCTCGACCACGTTGGCCGAGTGGACGATTCGTCGCCCGGCCGCACGAGCGCTGGATCTCGGGGTCGGCTCGGCGGTGCAGTCACTGCATCTGGCCGGGCACTGTGAGCACCTCGTGGGCACGGACACCTCGGAGCGTGCGCTGGCATTTGCGCGCTTCACGGCCGCGCTCAACGAGGTCGAGATCGACCTGCGACAAGGCAACCTGCTCGAGCCGGTGGTTGGTGAGCGCTTCGACCTGGTCGTCAGCAATCCGCCGTTCGTCATCACCCCACGCACGCCGGGAATGCCGCTCTACGAATACCGTGACGCCGGGCTGGTCGGCGACGGTGTCGTCGAAGCCTTGGTTCGTTCGGTCGGAGCACACCTGGAGCCGGGAGGCGTTGCACAGTTCCTCGGCAACTGGGAGTCCCGGCGTGGCGCGAGTTGGCGGGACCGGTGGTCGGATTGGTTGGACGGCACCGGATTGGACGCCTGGGTGATCCAACGCGAAGTGCAGGACCCGGCTGAGTATGCCGAGTTGTGGGCCCGGGACGCGGGGCAACGTCGAGGGGCGGCGGCATACGAAGTCATGTACGGAGCCTGGCTGGCGGACTTCGCCGATCGGGACGTGGAAGGCATCGGTTTCGGGATCGTCACTTTGCAGCGGCCGGCCACGGCACGCGAGCCGTGGTTGGACCTCGACGAATATGCCGGCGCCGTGGCTCCGGGAGTGGGTCAGGCGGTGAGCGCGGGCCTGGCGGCGCGTACGGCAATCGCCGAAGGCGGCTCCGACTACCTGCTTGACACCGCGTGGGTGGTCGCCGCCGACGTCACTGAGGAGCGGCACTTGCAGCCCGGTTCCGAGGACCCGACTGTCATCGTCGCTCGTCAGGGAGGCGGGCTGCGCCGTACGGTGCACCTCGACACGATCACCGCCGCGCTCTTGGGTGTCTGCGACGGACAGCTCACCGCAGGGGCGGCGCTGGACGCGATCGCGCACCTGTTGGAAACCGACCCCGATCAGACCACCCAGCGAGCCCTGCCGGTGCTCACGGCACTCGTGCGCGACGGATTCCTCACCCCCTGACCGAAGGGTAGAGTGGTATAGCCGAAGGTAGATTTCTACCTATGGCGTTGAACATCAAGAACGAACGGGTCTGTGAGTTGGCCCGCGAGGCGGGTCGCCGCACTGGGCAGACTCAGACCAGCGCGATCGAGCGGGCTCTCGAGGTCTATCTTGATTCCCTCGACATCGAAGACGCGACTCGTGAGCGACGCCGGGACGCCGCCCTTCGAGAGCAGCGACGGATGATCGACGAGATCGTTGCCGAGTTTCACCATGCCCCGGCTTCCGAGCGCGACGTCGCACAAGTCATGGACGAGCTCTATGACCCGATCACGGGACTGCCGCGATGATCGTCGACGCGTCGGCTCTCGTGGCGATCCTTGATGGTGAGGACGTCGGTCCTGAGCTACTCGAAGTCCTCCTCGGCGCGTCGTCAGCCCGGATTCCGGCGCCTGCCTTCGTCGAGGCCGCCATCGTCCTGGATCATCGTCGTCAGGGCCTGGCCACGGACCGGGTAGAGGCGTTTCTGCGTGCCGCGCGGGTCCAGGTCATGGACTTCACGGCAGAGCACGCCCGAGTGGCACATGCGGCATACCGCCGTTATGGGCGGGGGTCGGGCCACCCGGCCCGGTTGAACTATGGCGATGCTCTCGTGTATGCCGTGGCCACCGTCGAAGCGGATGAGTTGCTGTTCACCGGCGAAGACTTCGCCGCCACGGACGTCCGGCCGGCGCGACCCTGACGACGGTCGGCGCCGGGAACGCACGTAGCTGCGGCGCGTGCCGCGATCGATCGGCTCCAGCTCAGGGGGGTCTCGCACCTGGCTTGTGAGTGAGTGCTCACTCACTTAGGGTGTCGGCGTGAGTCCGAGAGCAACACCATTGAGCCCGAAGCAGCGTCGGGCGGCGATCCTCACGGCTGTGCAGCCGGTTGTCCTCGAGCGTGGGCCAATGGTCACGACTCGGGAGCTGGCGGAAGCGGCCGGGGTGGCCGAGGGCACCCTGTTCCGGGTTTTCGACAGCAAGGACGAGCTGGTCGGGCAGGCGGCGCGCGAGGTTTTCACCGCGATCGGGCACCTGGACGAGTTGGCCGGCATCGACCCCGGTTGGCCGCTCGAAACCAAGCTCGTGCAGATCGTCACCGTATGGCAGCGCCGGGTCGGGCGGGTCTTCCGGGCCTACCTGGCTTTCGGCGCCCAGCACGACCACCGGGGCAGCACACCCGAGGTCGTCGATCCGCAGATCCGGGCCGAGGCCGAACGGCGCACCACCGGGCTGCTCACTCCCGACGCATCCCGGCTCCGGCTCCCGGTGGACGAGGTCGTCCAGATCCTCTCGGGCCTCGTGCTCACGAGTGTGCATCCCCGCGAGTTCGGTGTGCCGATGACCCCGGAGCAGATCGTCGATCTCGTCCTGCACGGGGTGCTCGCCGGTGCGGATGCCGAACCGGCGCACGGCATACACGCCGGATCGCGCGAGGACACCTGATGCTCTGGCGCCTGATCCGGCCCCGGCTGGCTCTCCACCGGGGAACCCTTGCCGTCATCGTCCTGCTCCAGCTGGCCAGCACGATCACCAGCCTCTTCCTGCCCAGCCTCAACGGCGACATCATCGACAACGGGGTGGCCAAGGGCGATACGGCCTACATCCTGCGCACCGGCGGCTGGATGCTCGGCATCAGCCTCGTGCAGATCACGGCCGCGGTGTATGCCGTCTACCTCGCGGCGCGCACATCGATGGCTTTCGGGCGGGACACCCGGGCCGAGGTCTTCGACCGGGTTACCGACTTCTCCGCTCACGAGGTTTCCCAATTCGGCGCACCGACTCTGATCAGCCGCAACACAAACGACGTCCAACAGGTGCAGATGGTCGTCTTCATGGCGCTGGCGCTCATGGTCGGCGCTCCGATCATGATGATCGGCGGCATCAGCATGGCGTTGCGAACCGACGCCGGGCTCTCCTGGCTGGTCGCGGTCGCCGTGCCGGTGCTCGTGATCGTCATCGGGTTGGTGCTGCGCCAGATGCTGCCGCGCTACCGGACCATGCAGACCTCGATCGACTCGGTCAACCGGATCCTCCGGGAGCAGATCACCGGTATCCGGGTCGTCCGAGCCTTCGTCCGCGAGCCCTACGAGAGCCGGCGATTCGGGGAGGCGAATCGGGTGCTCACCGGTGCTGCCCTCGGGGTGGGTCAGCTCATGGCCCTGGTCTTCCCGCTGATCACTCTCGTGCTCAACACCTCGACCGTTGCCGTCCTCTGGTTCGGTGCCCATCGGGTCGAAGCGGGGGAGATGCAAGTCGGATCCCTCATTGCCTTCTTCGCCTACCTGATCCAGATCCTGATCAGCGTCATGATGGCGACGATGCTGTCGGTGATGATCCCGCGGGCGTCGGTGTCCGCCGAGCGGATCATGGCGGTGCTCGACACCGAACCGAGCGTTTCACCCCCGGCCGAACCCACCCCGACCCAGGCGGGTGCACCGGTGACGGTGGCCTTCGACCATGTCGAATTTCGCTATCCCGGAGCCGAACACTCGGTGCTTCACGACATCTGCTTCGAGGCGCGGCCCGGTGAGACGATCGCAATCATCGGCTCGACCGGTGCCGGCAAGTCGACACTGCTCGACCTCGTCCCGCGCCTCTTCGACGTCACCGGTGGGCGAGTGTTGCTCGGCGGGGTGGACGTGCGCCGGCTCGACCCCGAAGCGCTCTGGTCCCGAATCGGCTTGGTCCCCCAGAAGCCCTATCTCTTCTCCGGCACCGTCGCATCGACGGTCCGCCACGGCGACCCGAACGCCAGTGACGACCAGCTCTGGGAGGCGCTGCGGATCGCCCAGGCCGACGGCTTCGTGCGCGCGATGCCCGGCGGCCTCGACGCGCCGGTCAGCCAAGGCGGAATGAACGTCTCCGGTGGCCAACGGCAACGTCTGGCGATCGCCAGGGCTGTGCTGCGCCGGCCGGACGTCTACCTCTTCGACGATGCCTTCTCGGCGCTCGACGTCGCCACCGACGCGCGGCTTCGAGCAGCTCTGGTGCCCGCGACTCGCGACGCCGTCGTCATCGTCGTGGCACAACGGGTGTCGACGATCGTCGACGCTGACCAGATCATCGTGCTCGAGGGCGGCCGGGTCGTCGGCCGCGGGCGGCATACCGACCTGCTCGACACGTGCCCCACCTATCAAGAGATCGTCTCCTCGCAACGCGCGGCCGACGAGCCGATGGAGGTGAGCTCGTGAGCGAAGGCGTCAAGACCGCCGAGGAGAAGGCTGCCGAAGCGCGTCGCGGACCCGATCGCCGGGCCTTGGGTGGCCCACCGCAGCTGCGAGCCGGTATGCCGGCCGAGAAGTCGCAGAGCTTCGGCGCATCCGCCCGGCGACTGCTCGGCTGGTTGGCCCCCGATCGGGTCATCATCGTCGTCGTGCTCGGGCTGCTCGTCGTGGCGGTCGTGCTCAACGCGATCGGCCCGAAGGTGCTCGGCCGAGCCACCGACCTCGTCTTCGCCGGGCTTATCGGTGGCCAGATGCCGGCCGGCAGCACGCGAGCCCAGGTCATCGACCGAGCCCGCGCGCAGGGGCAGGATCGGCTTGCCGACATGCTCTCAGGAGTCGACTTCGTGCCCGGTCAGGGAGTCGACTTCGACGCCGTCGCACGGGTGCTGATCACCGTCCTGGCGCTCTATCTCATCGCTGCGGCGCTGTCCTGGATCGGCACCCGGCTGCTCGTCGGCGTGGTGCAGCGCGCCGTGTATCGGATGCGCGCACGAGTGCAAGCCAAGCTCGACCGGCTGCCGTTGGCCTATTTCGACGGCTTGCCCCGCGGGGAATTGCTGTCTCGGGTGACCAACGACATCGACAACGTCTCGACCTCGTTGCAGCAGGTGTTCTCCCAGCTGATCACCTCACTGCTGACCGTCATGGCCATGCTCGGCATGATGTTCTGGATCTCCTGGCAGCTCGCGGTCATCGCCCTGGTGGCCATTCCCCTGTCGATCCTCGTCACCACGATCATCGGCAAACGCAGTCAACGACTCTTCAAAGCACAGTGGAAGGCCACCGGCGAGCTCAACAGCATCGTCGAAGAGACCTACACCGGCCACGAACTCGTCACGGTCTTCGGCCGGCGGCGGGAGGTGCGGGCCGACTTCGCGGCCAAGAACCGCGAGCTGTTCGACGCGGCCTTCGGGGCCCAGTTCGTCAGCGGCATCATCATGCCGGTGATGGTGTTCGTCGGAAACCTCTCCTACGTTGCCATCGCGGTCGTCGGTGGGCTGCGGGTGGCGGGCGGCCAGATCTCCCTCGGCGACGTGCAGGCCTTCATCCAGTACTCGCGGCAGTTCACCCAACTGCTCACTCAGGTCGCGTCGATGGCCAACCTCATGCAGTCCGGTGTGGCCTCTGCCGAGCGTGTTTTCGAGGTGCTCGACGCCGACGAGCAGGAGCCGGAGACCGCGACTCCGACCCGGATCGCCACTCCTCGTGGCGAGGTGCGTTTCGAGGACGTGTGCTTCTCGTATGCCGCTGAACAGCCGCTGATCGAGCATCTCGACCTGCTCGTCGACCCGGGTCATACCGTGGCGATCGTCGGCCCGACCGGTGCCGGCAAGACGACCCTGGTCAATCTGGTCATGCGCTTCTACGAGCTCGACGACGGCCGGATCACTCTGGACGGGATCGATATCCGCGAGCTGACCCGCAACGACCTGCGCAGCCGGATCGGCATGGTGTTGCAGGACACCTGGCTCTTCGGAGGCACGATCCGCGACAACATCGCCTACGGTCGACCGGAGGCGAGCGAGGAGCAGATTCTCGCGGCGGCCCGGGCCACGTACGTCGACCGGTTCGTCCACTCGTTGCCTGAGGGATACGACACGATCCTTGATGCGGAGGCCAGCAACGTCTCGGCCGGGCAGCGCCAGCTCATCACCATCGCCCGGGCCTTCCTCGCCGACCCGGCGTTGCTCATCCTGGACGAGGCCACCAGCTCTGTCGATACCCGCACCGAGCTGCTGGTGCAGCACGCCATGGCGGCGCTGCGCAGCGACCGGACGAGTTTCGTTATCGCGCATCGGCTTTCGACGATCCGAGACGCGGATGTCATCTTGGTCATGGAGGACGGGCAGATCGTCGAGCAGGGTAACCACGAGCAACTGCTCGCGGCCGATGGCGCCTATGCCCGGTTGTATGCCGCGCAGTTCAGCGGCGCGGCGACCAATCTCGATGCCACGGACACTGGGGACACTGGGGACACTGAGGACACTGAGGACACTGAGGACACTGAGGACGCTGGGGACACCGGGGACACCGAAGACACCGAGGACACCGAAGACGCCGGGGACACTGGGTTTGCTGGCTTGCCGGGCCGTCGCCCCCGGCCTGGACGGCCGTAGCCACCCGAGTGCCCCCGGTGGCCCAGGCCGGACTACACCAGTGGCGTCGTGGGAATCCGGGCGATCGCCGGCAGCACCTCGGCGATCCGCTCCCAGGCGGCCTCCAGCGAGCCGGCGAGCCATTCGGCGATGGCTCGCCGGCTCGCCGGCTCCAGAGCGTGCACCGCATCGAGGTATGCCGCGGACCCGGCCTGCCCGGTCAGCGCGTCGAGCACCCCCGCCGGGGGAGCGCCGATCGCCTCGGAGAGCAGGCGGCATACCTGCTCGAGGTGCTCGGCCGCCAACACCGCGGCGGTGTTGCCGGGCGGGGCCTTGGCGAGCATCGCCCGCAGCCGTGACTCACGCTCGGCCCGGGCTCGCTCCAGCATCTCGAGGGCACCCTCGGCGATCGCGGTGCCCAACTCCTGGGCGGCGAAGAATGGAGCGCGGGCATAGCGATGCCAGGCGGCCAGGGCGGCCAGCTCGCCGAGATAGCGCAGGTTCTTGGCCACCATCCGATTGACCGCGCGGTAGTCGGCCGGCTCACGATCGGTGCTGACCGCCGGGGGCGGCCCGACGACGACGAGCCGCCCAGGCGGCACGTCCGAGCGCAGGATGCCGCCCGCGGCCACGACCGATCCGAAACCGACCGACACCGGCCCGACCGTGCCTCCCTGCCCCCCGAGGAAGATCGCCGGCTGATCGAGCAACGCCCCGTGCACCACGTCACCGAACAACGACGGGGTGGTCTTGTCCCCATCGGGGGTGTAGTTGAAATGGATGTACGACGAGCCGACCTCACTGTGGTCCTTGCGTGAGGTGCCACCGGACATCAGACAGTCGCAGAAGTTGATCAGGCTGCCCAGAGTCACGTAGGGCAGCAGGATGGTCTGCTTGAGGCCCACCGTGTGTGCCCCGCTCGCCTGTTCCTCCAGCAGCGTGCCTTCCCGCAGGTGCGCTCCTGATCCCAACGAAGCGCCTTCGAGCAGAACGGAGTTCGCGGCATACCCAGCGGCGATCGAGGAGCCCGGGCCGAGCCGCACGTCGGTGATGGTCACCGGCCCCTCAGCGCCGAGCGTGACACCTGCCGAGATCGCTGTCTTGGCGCCCGAGAGTCGGCACCCCGGGTGGATGGTCACCCCGGCGCCGCTGATCCGGTCGGGGTCGACATCGGCCGCAATATGCACCGTCTTCGGCCGCGGCATGGACACCCCTTTGGCCAGCAGCGCCTTACGAACGGCTTTCGCGGACTTGTCGGCGTCGGCGGACGTCTTGGCCTCACCCATGACTGCCCAGTATGCCGTGCCGGCCACCCGGAAAGCGGTGCGACATACCTCCAGGGGTATCGAAGGCTATGCTGGTCCGCCATGTGGGAGACGATGCGGGAGGCGCTGAGCACCTGGGACCGACGGCGCTGGTATGCGGCTGCCGGCAGCGCTGTGCTCACGGTGCTGGTCATCGCGCTGCCCACCGCACTGCTGCCCAACCCGGTCTTCGGGCGAGCCATCCCGCCCACCTGGTGGTCCTGGCCGGTGCTGCTGCTCACCGCGGTGCTCGGTGGCCTGCTCGCGGCCACGTATGTCCGTCGCCGCGACGACCAGCTGGTCGGATCCGCAGCCGACAGCGGTCACCTCGACCGTAAGGGACTGCTCGGAGGTCTGCTCGCCTACCTCGCGGTCGGTTGCCCCGTCTGCAACAAGCTAGCCCTGCTCGCCCTCGGAGCCGCCGGTGCTCAACAGTGGTTCGCACCGATCCAACCGGTGCTCGCGATCGGTGCGCTCGGTCTGCTCGCCTGGGCACTCAAGACCCGGCTCGACGGCGACCGGGCCTGCCCGCTGCCGACCGCCGCCGGTCCCGGTCCTCGGGCGTAGCGCCGTCCCCGCCGGTCCGTTATTCTCCGGAAGCGGACCCGGCGGGCGCGAACCGGGCCGGGTGGGCTACCGTGTCCGCGCACCGTGTCGGAGCAGCGACGAATCCGCTGCACATGGGCAGAGCTGGAGAGAAGGCCGTGGCTGCAGGCAAGGGGCGCAAACTCGTCATCGTCGAGTCGCCCGCTAAGGCGAAGAAGATCGCCGAGTTTCTCGGTGGGGATTTCGAGGTCGAGGCCTCGGTCGGTCATATCCGCGACCTGCCCAACCCTCGCGACCTGCCGACCGATTTGAAGAAGGGCCCCTACGGCAGGTTCGCCGTCGATGTCGACAACGGCTTCGACCCCTACTACGTCGTCGACAGTGACAAGAAAAAGAAGGTCGCTGAGCTCAAACGCCTGGTCAAGGACGCCAGCGAGCTGTATCTGGCCACCGACGAAGACCGCGAAGGCGAGGCCATCGCCTGGCACCTGCTGGAGACCTTGAAGCCCAGGATCCCGGTCAAGCGAATGGTCTTCCACGAGATCACCAAAGAGGCCATTCAGCGCGCCGTCGGCGACACCCGCGAGCTCGACGATCGGCTCGTCGATGCCCAGGAGACGCGCCGTATCCTCGACCGGCTCTACGGCTACGAGGTCTCGCCGGTGCTGTGGCGCAAAGTCCGCCAGGGCCTGTCGGCCGGTCGGGTGCAGTCGGTGGCCACCCGGATGATCGTCGAGCGCGAGCGCGAGCGGATGGCCTTCGTCGCGGCGTCCTACTGGGATGTCGAGGCCCACGTCACTCCGGCCACCAGCCAAGAGCCGTTCCGGGCCCGGCTCACCGGGGTCGACGGCCAGCGCGTCGCCACCGGGCGCGATTTCGGTGACGACGGGCAGCTGACGAACCAGGTCGTGCACCTGGACGAAGCCCGAGCCATCGCGATTGCCGGGGCGCTGGAGGCCACGACCGAGGGACAGGTCACTGTCACCTCGGTCGCCGAGAAGCCCTACACCCGCCGCCCGGCCGCGCCGTTCACGACCTCGACCCTGCAGCAGGAGGCATCCCGCAAGTTGCGGATGAGCTCGAAGAACGCGATGCGGGTCGCGCAGCGGCTCTACGAGAACGGCTACATCACCTATATGCGCACCGACTCGGTGACGCTCTCGCAGGCCGCGACGACCGCCGCCCGGGCCCAGGCCCGCGACCTCTACGGCCCGCTCTACGTGCCGGAGACCCCACGGGTCTACACGGCCAAGGTCAAGAACGCCCAAGAGGCGCACGAAGCGATCCGTCCGGCCGGTGACCGCTTCCGCACCCCTGCCCAGGTGGCCGGTGAGCTGCGCGGCGAGGAGTTCGCCCTCTACGAGCTGATCTGGAAGCGCACCGTCGCATCGCAGATGGCAGACGCGCGCGGCTCCACCGCGACCGTGCGGCTCGGCGCCGAGCTGGGTATGCCGGACGCCGGGGTTGTCGAGCTCTCGGCCAGTGGCACGGTCATCACCTTCCGTGGCTTCCTTGCGGCATACGAAGAAGGCCAGGACGAGCAGCGTCTGGCACAGGCGCGCGACGACGAGCAGGAGCGGCGTCTGCCCAAGCTCAGCGAAGGGGTGCCGATGGCGGTGCTCGAGGCGCTGGCCGACGGGCACACGACCACTCCACCGCCGCGCTACACCGAGGCCACCCTGGTGAAAGCGATGGAGGAGAAAGGAATCGGGCGTCCGTCGACCTATGCCGCGACGGTGGGCACGATCCAGGACCGAGGCTATGTGCGCACTCGTGGCACCGCCTTGATCCCGACCTGGCTGGCGTTCGCGGTGACCCGCCTGCTCGAGGAGCACTTCGCCAACCTCGTCGACTACGACTTCACCGCGAGCATGGAGGAAGACCTCGACCGGATCGCCGGTGGCAGCGAGGATCGCGTGGCCTGGCTGCGCCGCTTCTATTTCGGCGACGAGGCGGCCTCGATCGAGGGGCTGCGTCACCTCGTCGACGACCTGGGCGACATCGACGCCCGGGCGATCTCGACGATCCCGATCGGTGCGGGAATGGTCGTGCGCGTCGGTCGCTACGGGCCCTACGTGGAGGAGGTCGTCCCTCAGGGGGTCGATCCGGCCACCGGGGAGTCCGCCGAGGGCGCCGCGACCACTCCGCGACGGGCGACGATCACCGACGATGTGGCGCCCGACGAGATGACTCCGGACAAGGCCCGAGAGCTGCTGGAAGCATCGACCGACGACGGTCGGGTGCTCGGCACGGATCCTGCGACCGGCCACGAGATCATCGCTCGGGCAGGGCGATACGGCCCGTACGTGACGGAAGTGCTGCCTGAGACAGTGGACAGCGAGGCCCCGGCCAAAGGCCGCAAGAAGGCCGCCAAACCCAAACCACGCACGGCCTCGCTCTTCAAGGACATGGATCTGGCCACCGTCGACCTCGACATGGCACTCAAGCTGCTGTCACTGCCCAGGGTGGTCGGTGCCGACTCCGACGGAGTGGAGATCACCGCCCAGAACGGCCGCTACGGGCCCTACCTCAAGCGAGGCACCGACTCACGGTCGCTAGAGCGCGAGGACCAGCTGCTGACGATCACCCTCGACGAGGCGCTGGCGATCTACGCCCAACCTAAAACCCGGGGTGGCCGGGTTGCAGCCGCACCGCTCAAGGAGCTCGGCACCGACCCGGCATCCGGCAAACCGGTGGTGCTCAAGGACGGTCGTTTCGGGCCCTATGTCACCGACGGCGAGACCAACGCGACGCTGCGGCGGGCCGACGACCCGGCCGAGATCACCGCAGAACGGGCTTACGAGCTGCTCGCCGAGAAACGGGCCCGCGGACCGGTGACCCGCAAACGAGCGAAGAAGACGACGAAGAAGGCTGCCAAGAAGAGCACGAGTAAGACCACCGCCAAGACAACCGCGAAGAAGGCCACTGCCACGTCACCGTCATCCACGCCCTGACCGTGGACGTCCGCCCCGACACTGCTGCAGCGCTGCACCACTGGGTTGCCACGACCCAGGCGACCGCTCGGCAGCCCTCTCTCGTCGGCGCAGTGGGTCGCCACGGCAACCTCGTCTGGCGTGGTGGTGCGGGATCGATCGACGGCTGCCCGGCGGGAGCGCAGTCCTAGCTACACCTGGATGGAGCTGGTGGCCCAAGGAATGGTGGCACGGCACCCGGCGGGCCAGCCCGGTGGGGTGGACGGCCGGGGCTGGCACTGACACCAGGGCCTGGCACTGACTCGGGTCGACACGGGCCGCAGCAGGACCGGCCGGGAGTCGTCGCGCTATCCGGTCCCTGGTTGCTCGTCGAGGCGCCGGACGAACGTGCGAGGTGCCGTATTGCGGTAAGACATGTCGACGAGTTCGGCGACCTCTGCCCAGTCCGGTGGAAAGGCGGCCAGATGCAGACCGAGCCAGCCGAACGGACCGTAGTAGGCCGGTACGAAGAAGCGTTCGTCAGCGACTAGGGCTTCACGCTCTTCGGCGTCGGGCAGCACGAGCACCGAGCGACCGTATTCGACGCTGCCAGGGTCGCCTTTGACCACGGCGCCAAAGACCGCGAAGATCTTGCGTGTGTAGAAGCACGGATTCCCGTGTGAGACCTTCTCCTGCGATCCCGGCATTGCCAGACAGATGCTGCGGAGCTGGGCCAGCAGCGGGTCCGCTGGGTCGAAGCGAAGCGGATGGGCCATAGGCATTCTAGATTACCCAGGCAGAGTCCGTGGTCGGGGCTCCACCGGCGTCACCAGCTTCGTGCTCGTCGTAGAGCGCGCCCGATGGTGCCGGGCGTCACTAGAGGTCAGGCGACGTGCGCGCGCCCAGGCCCCGGCGCAAGCGGGCGGCATACCCGCGTATTCGACTTGACCCTCACCCGACGTGAGCCACGAGCCTGGACACATGACGACAGAAGCGAGACCCGTGATGACTTGGACGGTGGGGCAAGTGGCCCGGACCTTCAGCGTGACGGTGCGCACCTTGCACCACTACGACGAGGTCGGGTTGCTCGTGCCGAGCGAGCGATCGCCGGCCGGCTATCGGCTCTACACCGACTCCGACATCGAACGGCTCGGGCAGATCGTCGTCTACCGGCGGCTGGAGTTGCCCTTGGATCAGATCGCGACACTGCTCAGCGAAGGCAGTGACCCGGTCGAGCACCTGCGTCGGCAACGAAGGGCGTTGGTTTCCCGGCTCGACGAGCTGCACGGGCTTGTCGCAGCGATCGACCAAGCATTGGAGAGACACATGAGTGACCAAATAGCGACACCCGAGGACCTCAAGGAGCTCTTCGGCGGTGCCTTCGACGACACGTATGCCGCCGAAGCCGAAGCACGGTGGGGGCAAACCGAGGCGTGGGCCCAATCAGCTCAGCGCACAGCGGAATACACCAAAGCGGATTGGGTTGAAGTCAAACGCGAAAGCGACACGGTAATGGCGGCCTTCGCAGCGGCCTTCGATGCCGGGTTACCGGCGTCGAGCGACGAAGCGATGGCAGCGGCCGAGATGCATCGGGCCTCGATCGAGCGGTTCTACGACTGCTCGTATGGGATGCACCGTGGGCTGGCGGACATGTATCTCGTGGATTCCCGCTTCACCAAGACCTACGAGGACGTCCGGCCGGGGATGGCGCAGTACGTGCGGGATGCCATCCACGCCAACGCTGACCGGCACGAGTGAGTAGGGACGGCATTCCGCGGTTGAAGCACGCCGTCACCGCTCTGGCCTAGGCTGCCGGTCGTGACCTCGTTGCCTAGCCGACCGCCCGCTCGTCGAGGGGTGTTCGTCGCGTTGGAGGGTGGCGACGGGGCCGGCAAGAGCACTCAACTGCAGCTGCTGACCCAGGCATTGGAGCACGCCGGCCGGGAGGTGGTGCTGACCCGACAGCCGGGGGGCACCCCACTCGGCCGGCAGATCCGCGAGTTGGTGTTGCGCGGCGAGCACGTGAGCCCGCGAGGCGAGGCCCTGCTGTATGCCGCGGACAAGGCCCAGCACGTCGACGAGCTCATCCGCCCCGCTTTGGAACGGGGTGCCGATGTCATCACCGACCGCTACACCGACTCCTCGATCGCCTACCAGGGAGCCGGGCGAGAGTTGGGCCCTGAGGAGATCCACCGGCTGCTCGACTGGGCCGTCGACGGGCTCTTTCCCGACCTCACCGTCGTGCTCGACGTGCCGGTCGAGGTGGGTCGGGCCCGGCGAGGCGACACGCACGACCGGATCGAGCAGGAGAGCGACGACTTCCACGAGCGGGTCCGCCAGCACTTCCTCGACCTAGCCGATGAGGCACCCGGGCGTCACCTCGTGCTCGATGCCACCGCCGCCCCCGAGACCCTGCATGCTCAGATCATGGCGTGGTTGCAGCAGGCCGGAGTGCTCCCGATGCCGGCCGGGGCGGGGCAGGCCACAGCGCCGGTGCCGCCGTCGGCCGCATCGGGAGCCGGAGGTGCGCCGTGACCGTCTGGAGCGACGTGGTCGGGCAGAGCCAGACCGTCGCCACACTGAGCCGGGCCGCGAGCGACCTCGAGGCGATGACCCACGCCTGGCTGCTGACCGGTCCGCCGGGCTGCGGGCGATCCACTGCAGCAAGGGCTTTCGCGGCAGCACTGCAATGCGCTGAGCACGGCTGCGGCGAATGCCGCGAATGCCGCACCGCCCTCGACGGCAGCCACGCCGACGTGCAGATCGTCGCCACCGAGGGCCTGTCGATCAAGGTCGAGGACGCCCGCCAACTCGTCCACGAGGCCGGGCTGCGGCCCTCGGTCGGGACGTGGCGGGTCATCGTCGTCGAGGACGCCGACCGACTCACCGAGCGGGCCGCCGACGCCCTGCTCAAGGCACTCGAGGAGCCCACACCGCGCACCGTCTGGGTGCTGTGTGCGCCGAGCCTCGAAGACGTCATCGTGACGATCCGGTCTCGATGCCGACACGTGCGGTTGCGCACCCCGCCGGTGGAGGCAGTGACCGAGCTGCTGACCCGGCGAGACGGCATCCCCGAGCCGATGGCACGGTATGCCGCGCGCGCCGCCCAGTCGCACGTGGGCATGGCCCGCCGACTGGCCCGCGACGAGGGTGCGCGCAATCGGCGCCACGAGATCGTGTCGCTGCCGCTACGGATCCGGGGCGTCGGCGACGCCGTCGGGGCAGCCGCCGATCTGGCGTCGATCGCCGACGACGAGGCCGGCTCGGCCGGCACTGAGCGTGACTCCGCCGAGCGTGAGCGGCTCCTGGCGACCCTCGGTGCCGACCCGGGCGCCCGCACCCAGCCACCGCACATCCGGGCCCAGCTCGCGGCCCTGTCGCGCGAGCAGAAGGCCCGCGCGACCCGATTTGGTCGCGATGTCATCGACCGCGCGTTGACCGACCTGTTGTCGATGTATCGCGACGCGCTACTCGTGCGCGCCGGGGCGAGTGTGGAGCTCGTCAACGCCGACCAACTCGAGCAGATCCACTCCCTCGCGGCGGTGATGTCGGCTGAGCGCCTGCTGGCGTGCATGGATGCGATCGGTGCGGCCCGAGAGCGGATCGGTCTCAACGTGCCGCCGCTGCTGGCCTTGGAGGCGATGGCAGTCTCGCTGCAGCTTCCGCACCGGTCGGCGGGGTAGCCTGGCAGCCACGTCCGAAGCCATCGCATGGCCCGCAGTCAGTTTGCGAGCGCATAGACAACGCACGGGAGAACCAACTACCGAATGATCACTCGACTTGGCCGAGGCCCTGCTCGTCGTCCCGCCTCGCTGACTCCCGCCAGCACCCGGCGCGGCGCATCGACGCGGCATATCCTGCGCGTGCTCGGTGTGGCGGTCAGTGCTGCGCTCGCGCTCTCCTCGTGTCTGTTGCCCGGCCGTGAAGGAGCTGATTCGACGCGCACCGGCCCGGCCCCTACCGGGCCAGCCCGCGTCGCTCCGGTGGCCGAGCTGACCCGCTTCTATCAGCAACAACTGGATTGGCAGCCTTGTCTCGGGGCGGCCGAATGCGCCGAGCTCACCGTGCCCATCGACTACGACGAGCCGGGCGGCGAGACGATCGAGCTGGCGCTGCTACGGGTCGGCGCGCGCACATCTGACCAGCGGATCGGCTCCCTCGTTGTCAACCCCGGTGGGCCGGGCGGCTCCGGAGTCGAATTCGCGAGTTATGCCTCGCGGATCGTCGGCGGTCCGGTGCGTGACCGGTTCGACGTCGTCGGTTTCGATCCGCGTGGGGTCGGCGCCTCGGCTCCGCTGGATTGCCTCGATGACGCCAAGCTCGACGATTTCGTTGGCACCGACCCTACGCCTGACACTGAGGCCGAGCGGCAGGACTTCCTCGATCAATCGCAGGCCATGGCTGACGGCTGCGGGGCGCGCGGCGGCAAGCTGCTCGCTCACATGTCGACTGTCGAGGTCGCCAAGGACATGGACGTGTTGCGGGCGGTGCTTGATGAGCAGCAGCTGCACTACCTCGGCTTCTCCTACGGCACTTACCTCGGCACCACGTACGCAGGGCTCTTTCCGGAGAAAGTCGGTCGTTTCGTCCTCGATGGGGCGCTCCCTCCAGACCTCACCTCGCAGCAGATCCTCGAAGGTCAAGCCCGCGGTTTCGAGGTTGCGACTCGTTCGTACATGCAGGACTGCATCGACAAGGGTGACTGCCCTTTCGGCGACTCGGTCGACGAGGGGATGATCTGGATCCAGGACCTGCTGACCAAGCTCGACGCCCAGCCCATCCCAGTTCACGGCGATGCACGGGTCACCGAGCTCAACGAGGCGTGGGGGTCACTGGGCATCGCTGTGACGATGTATGCCACGTGGATGTGGAGTGAGCTGACGCCGGCGCTGGTCGAAGCGAAAGCCGGTAAGGGCGACAAGCTCATGGCGCTGGCCAATCGATATGCCGATCGCAAAACGGATGGCCATTACACCGGCAACGGACTGGAGGCGATCTTTGCGGTCAACTGCCTCGACCGGCCAGACAGTGCCGACTTGGCCGAGGTGGCCATGAACGAGACCGAATATGCCAAGGTCGCTCCGACGTGGGGTCGGTTCTTGGCCTGGGGCGGGGTGGCCTGCGGGTTCTGGCCGGTCCAGACCGGCAACGTCCCGGAGAAGATCACGGCCGAGGGCAGTGGGCCGATCGTCGTGGTCGGCACCACCCGGGACCCCGCCACGATCTACGAGTGGGCACCTCGCCTGCGGGATCAGTTGGCCAACGCTGTGCTCATCACCTACGACGGTGACGGGCACACGGCATACACCAACGGCAGCGTCTGTGTGGACGATGCCATCGACGCCTACTTCGTCGACGGCGTGGTGCCCGAGGACGGGCTGCGCTGCTGAGCGGCCGGCTCGTGCCCGGGGCACTGCGCCCGTATACTCGGTGGTCGCGCTCGCTCGCCGGGCGCCCGCCGCCTTAGCTCAGTCGGCCAGAGCGATTCACTCGTAATGAATAGGTCAAGGGTTCGATTCCCTTAGGCGGCTCAGCAGATGCCCCCGACTCCGGTCGGGGGCATCTCTGCTGGTCAGGATGGGTTCCTTGCCGCCGTCACTCTCTCGCTGTTCAGTTCTCAAGGGGCGTGCGGACCGGCCTTCGGCTGGCAGAAGTCCCGCATGGAGTCCCTACGTTCCCGGTCAGTACCTGTAGCCGTCGCCGTCGCGGCGGATGCGACCCTCGTCAGCGAGTCGCTCAAGCGCGCGACGTACGGGATTCGGATCGACACCCGCAGCGATGGCGGCCTGGTCGACTGTCAGAGTTTGGCCACGGGTCGTCTCGACGATGCTCTCGGCCTGCCAACGGACGAGGTCACCGGTGTTGAGTGTTCGGCTGTCCCGGATCAACTCAATGATCTTGTCGGCGTCTTCGGTGTCCCACCGAGGGCCGAGCAATGGATATGGCCCGCCGACTCTTGTTGCCGCTCGAGCCAGACCAAGGGCGACGAAACCCCAGAGGTCGTGTCGGCGGGCGTTGGCTCGGACGAGCAATTCGACAAGATCGTCGAGAAGTGGGTCGCTGTGCTGTGCGGGTCGTGTCATGGTTTCTCTCCTTGCTGGGTGATGCGGTCGAGCGCGTCAGCGACGGCATCGAGTTCGGTGTTGTAGAGGTGCGCGTAGATACGGGACGTCGTCGTGATCGACGAGTGCCCCATGGCTTTCTGGACTTAGCGAAGGTCTGCGCCGGCGGCGCGGGCGAGGCTCCCGAACGTTCGGCGTAGGTCGTGTGGTGTGACGTCGACGAGGCCCGCGCGGCCGACACCGCCCTCGGGCGCAGGAAACACCAGGGCCTCCGGGCCCTGCCCGTCGATGGTGGTCTGCAATTCATCAACGATGAGCCGTGGCAGAGCCACATAGCGCCGTGACGCCTCGGACTTTGGCGGACCGATGTAGACCCTTCCACCCGCCTCGGTGGCCGCAGCGACGACGTTGAGACGTCGAGCGTCGAGGCGCAGACTGCCGACCTTGAGCCCGGCCACCTCCGACCATCGAAGGCCAGCCAGACTCATCGTGAGCACCTGGCCGTGGCCTGTCGTGCCCACTGTGTCCGTGAGTGACAGGAATTGGGAGAACGTCAGGATGCGATCCCGTGGAGCCGTTGCGGCTGGCAGCGCCACGCCTCGTGCGACGTTGATGGAGACGAACCCTCCGGCGACGGCATTGTCGAGGACCAAGGCCAGGATCCGGTGAGCCAAGCAGGTCTGGAGCGCGTTGGACTCCCCGACCGGGTACCCCCCCCACCACGAGGGCACTCGACGTGGGGGAGAGCGGCGTCCACCGCACGTCAGCTCCAGACTCATCCCGGCCGACCAACAGGCTGTCGGCCAGGCAGGCAGTGCCCGGCGTCGGAGGGCTTGCCACCCGACTGACCGCCGAAGGCTCATCCCAGCGTCAAACAAGCGAGACTACCGAAGATCCGACGGGCTTCACGTCGAGCCGCGGGGCATTGAAGAAGGCAGCCAGGGATGCCCGCTCCCTGTCAACGTGCGCCAAGATGACGACGAGGGGGAGTTGCCAGAGCGCGTGGATCTTGTCGCCCACGCGAGTGATGGTGAGTGGAGCAACGGGCGTCCGGACCGCGCCTAGGCCGATCGCGGAGACAGCCGTATTCCAGCCCCGACCTTGGCTCACCGACGTACCCGCCAGGCGCGCAGGAACGGCGTGAGGCGAACCATCGCGCGATCCAGAGACGCTGCATGGCGAGGACTCCCGCGGTCACTCTGCAGCCGATGACCAGCCACGCGAGTTGGCCGATCATCACGACGGCGATGACGAGCAACGCAAGAAGTGGAAGGATCCGTCGCCCGCTGATGCACGACCACCCCAAGCGGGCGGCAGACAGCGCAACCCCGATGAGGGCGGACATCATCACGCCGCGCTCTTGGACTCGGGCCCGATTGGCACTTGTTCAATGGCTGACGCATGCCAGTACACGTTCTCGGTCACGCCGACGATGCGGGCATCGCAGCCGCTGCCTTGACGGTTGATGCGGGTGGAAACCTTGACGCGCAGGTCCTTGAACCGCACGGGACCGGGCGTCAGCACTGGCTGCTGCGCATGGGATGAGGACGCTGTAGACCTCGGTGCGGGTGCGACCGAAGTCGACCTGCTGGCGCATGCACTCAAATCGAAGACGCATGCACTCAACACCGAAGAATAGTTCGTCGTTCTCGTTCGTCGTTTGGGGGCGCGACTGGCCCGGCCCGACCGTGATCTCGAAGTCAGGGCGCGGCGAGACGGTCCCGGTGCAGGTGTGCGGGCTGTCGTAGAGCGTTCTGTCGATGCTGAGGTTCATGTAAGTGTCCTTTCCTTGTGACGAACCGTGGTGATCCGTCTGAGAGAGAAAGGTGACCACGTGGCCGCTTCTGTTACGGCCGCCCGCCAACTCCTTTTCGACCGAGCCGTATCGGCCGACACGACTACGCCCAGTGAACCAGAATCATGCATCACGCGCGATACGCGCACACTGAGTGCGTCCGGCTCGACTGTTGCAAACGGGGCGCCGTAATCTGCGGGCATGACTGATAGCGCCGGCGGGCACCTCGAAGTGCACTACCGCCAGATGCTCGGCCAGGAGATACAGGCGACTGAGGCGGTCCTCGGCAGCCTGTCTCGCGTGGTCGAAGAGATGCAGGCCCGCGTGGATACGTGGTCGGCACACGCATTGGGCGGCGTCACGGATCAGCTGTTCGTGATTGAGTCTATCCGCGATCTAGGGCGGCTTAAGCAGCGCTCAGACGCCGCCATCAAGCAACTGGTGATCCATGTGGTCCGTGACCGGGGTGTCCCTGCCTCAACGGTCGCGCGGGAATTGGGTGTCGCTCACACTACAGTTACAATATGGCAGACAACAGGCATCGTCCCAAGTCTAAGAAATGGAGGACGGGCACATGGCTGAGGCCACGCAGTTCGGGCACGATCAGCTTGGGCACATCTTAGCTGACTACCTTCTTGAGGTCCCTAGGTTCCAACGTAGCTTTTCTTGGGATGATGGGAACGTGCGGGAATACTTGACTGATCTGGAGGCGGCCCGCGACAAGGACGTTGACTACTTTATGGGCACCGTCGTCTTTGCAAGACCGGATGGGCCTGGCAGCCGGAGGCAGATTGTGGATGGCCAGCAAAGGCTGGCCACAACCGCCATCCTTTACGTTGCTATTCGAGATGAGCTCAAGCGTCATGGACGAGATCGTCAGGCCGAGGAACTTGAGAAGCGGTTCCTCCGAGGCTATTTCATCCCGGCCGACCAGGTAGTTGAGCGTATCATCCTCAACGGAGACGACGTAACCAGCTTTTCGCGACTTCTCGATGGAGACTGCCGGCCTGGTGCGACCAAGATTGATTCGGCATACCAAGTGTGTGTTGATCACTTGCGCACTGCGCAGGGGGCAATAGATGATTGGGGTCAGCTGATAAAGATCTCCGAACAGCTGGAGAATCACGTCCAAGTATTGGTGGCGGAAGCTTCAGACCTGCCGGAGGCGTATGTGATTTTCGAGACGCTCAATGATCGTGGGGCGGATCTAACAACAGCCGATCTGCTGAAGAACTATCTATTTAGCTCCTCTCGTGACTACTTCAAGTTTGTTGAAGGGAAGTGGCTGCAGCTTGAAGGTGCATTTGAGCGCCCTGAAGACCTTGTTAAGTTCATTCGCTACGAGTTCGCCTCGCGAAACGGCCCAACTACCAGTCGCCGACTCTACCGAGCGATCCAATCCGAGGTGCAGGCGCGTCGCAAGAGCACGAAACAGTATGTCGAGCGCCTCTCGAACGCACAGACCGTATTCTCCGCACTAAAGGATCCAGAAAGCGAATATTGGAGCGGTTCTAGCGCGCCGGTTAAGGATGCTTTGTACGCGTACAGGCGCTTCGGTTTCGAAGCTAGCTTCCCGATCCTAATTGCGGCCTTTTCTAATTGGTCTCGTCCTCGAGCAGACAAGTTGCTTGTCAAGATGGCGAACTGGTCAATACGGGCTCAGGTTGCGGGAGCATTGGGCGGTGGTGTGGCAGACGAAATATTCGGGTCGGTAGCTTCCGAGATAACCGCCGGAGTGCTTAAGAACCAGACGGGTGTGAGGGCTGCTCTTGCCAAGATTGTGCCAGATGATGCCGAATTCAAAGAAGCATTCACCGGGTACGGGGATGTGTCGACTTCTAGGGCTAAGTACATGCTAGCCATGCTTGAGAAGGCGATTCATCAAAAGGCCAATCAACCAGAGAAGCCCTTGAACTGGCAGTCTAGAAGCGTCACTATCGAACACGTGATGCCCGAGAGTAGCGCAAAATCCAACGCCAAGAATGGGCTAATTGTGAATAAGATTGGAAACCTCTGTCTTCTTGAAAAGCGGTTAAATAAAGACATGGGCAGTAGGTCTTTCGAGGAGAAAAGGGCTGTGTACCGAGACTCTGTCTTCGAGATTACTCGGCGCCTATCGAGCAAGAGAAAATGGACGTCAGGGAGCATCGAGAGCCGTACGAAGGAGCTTGCCGGGTTGGCGTGCAGCGCTTGGCCTAACAACTAGTTGACCCGGCCTCGGGAGGCCTATTGTTTGTGTCAAGCGGCGGTGGGGGGCTTTGCTTGGTGGGGGCCGTTGCGGAGCATGGCGTGGCGGACGTCGATGCGTTGTCGGGCGAGGCAGATGAGGGCGGCGTTGTGATTCTTGCTTTGGGCTTGTTTCCTGGCGTAGTAGGCGCGGGATTCGGGGTCGTGTAGGGCGGCGAAGGCGGAGAGGGACCGGGCTCGTTTGAGGGCTCTTCTTACTTGGGGTGGGTGTAGGCGGCTCGACGTGACTGGCAGTGGTGGCCTGGGTCGAGGCCTCCCAAGGAGAGCCCGTCCCGTCCGGGGGGTGTCCCTATGGTCTTCGTCAAGCTGCGGTGGTTGTCGGGGGTTGGTAGTGGGTGCCGTTGCGGAGTATGGCGTAGAGGACGTCGCAGCGTCGTCGGGCGAGGCAGATAAGGGTGGCGTTGTGTTTCTTGCCTTGGGCTCGTTTGCGGTCGTAGTAGGCGCGGCTGATGGGGTCGTGGAGCGCGGCGAACGCGGACAGGAAGAACGCTCGTTTGAGGTTCTTGTTCCCGCCACGGTTGGGGTGTTCGCCGCGATGGATGAGTCTGAGCGGCGGGTTACGGGTGCTAGGCCGGCGTAGGCGGCTAGGTGTCCGTCGGTGGGGAAGGCGGTGCCGTCGCCGACGTCGAGCAGGATGCGGGCTGCTGTCCTGACACCGATGCCGGGCATGGATGTCAGGACTTGGGGAAAGAGGGTGTGCATCGAGTATCTCCTCGACCTGCGCGGCCGCGTCGCCGCGTTGGTTGAGTAGGTCCGCGAGGTGTTCGGCCAGCTTTGGAAGGACGAGTTGCGCGGCCTTGGTGCCGGGAACGGTCATGGTCTGTTCATCCAGTGCGGCCAGGATCGCGTCCATGATCTTCTCGTAGGAACGTGGCGCCCTCGGTTGTGCGACGGTGAGTAGGCGTCGCCGGCCGGCAGTGCGTAGCCCGATCGGCCCACCGAACCGGGTCAGCAGTTCCAGCACTGCCGTACTGTGTAGGAGGGGTCCGATGGCGCGTTCCAGCGCGGGGTGGGTCTGTGTCAGGAGTCCGTGGATGCGGTTGGTGACCCGAGTGGCCTCTGATGCGAGGTCGTCATCGAAGCCGATGATGACGTCCAGGTCAGCCAGGGCGTCGTCGCCGGTGTCGACCCGCTGCAGAGTGTGGGGCATGGTGCGGGCGGCTTCGGCGATGACGGAGGCATCGCGGGCGTCGGTCTTGGCGTTGCCTGGGTGGAGGTTGGCGATGCGTCGCATCGCCAACCCGGGCAGGTAGGCCACATCACCGTCGCAGGCCCGGGCGACCGCGACCGGTAGCGCGCCGATCGAGGCGGGCTGGTCCACGACTGCCAGGACCGGGCCGTGCTCGTTGAGCTGGGTGAACAGGTCCCGCAGGCGGGCCTCGTCCTGTGGCAGCGGCGTGTCGTGCAGCCTCGTGCGGTCGGCGTCTAGTGCGCACGCGTGGTGTTCGCCCTTGCCGACATCCAGCCCGAGGTAGACCGCGTACTCCCGTTCGGGTAGACCATGCATCGCTGACCCTTTCCGATGAGTGACGGACTCATGATCCGCTGGTCACCGGTGAGGCGTCAGCAGCCGGCAGCCACGTGACGAAGAGACCTCACAGGAAGCGGGCTCTGTCCCTATCAGCGGTCACACCGACGCCACCAGGCCCGGTGACAACACCCCCCGGATCATGTCTTCGACAGGGGCGGTAAGTCATGCCGGACTTGGTGACCAGCACCCCTCAACATCGGGGCACCAAGAAGGTAACGGGTGGGCTCGTTCTTGTTCGTGTAAGAGAGCGCGGCGACCGATTCGGCAGCAAGTTGCTAACGAATCGGCAAGGGTGCAACAGGGTTGCTGGACCTCTTGGAGCTGGCCGGAGTTGGACTGCAGCTTGCAGCCCAACTGGCAGGCGGGAGCCCGTATGGAGTCCGTACCGGTGTCGGTACCGGCATCTACCTTCGAGCCATGATCACACGATGTTTGCTCGCGAAGGTGCTGAAGCCCGGTGACCACTGGGTCTGGCTCTGGTTCCTGGGGGTGGTGGCGTTCGGCCTGGGAGGCTGGCGCGCCGGCCTCGGGGTGGCCCTGTCCGCGCCCGTCGTTGTCGGATGGATAGCGATGGTGGCAGTCGGACTGCGCGTGCCGCCGAACCGGCCGTTGCGAGAGACGTCAGCCCTCATCAATCGACTGGCGACGTTTATTCGCTGGCTGTGGGGTGCGGCGGTCTTTGCTTCGGCCGGCGTCTTCGGAGCGTGGGTAGCCATCGACCTGGAATCCGTGCGGAGGTCCGTTGACGATGTCGTCCGAGTTAGCTGGGAAGCTATCGCCATCGTTCTCTTTGCGGCATCGACGTTCATCTGCATCATCAGCATGATGGGCTTGGCCGTTGACCTCTGGCGGGCGGGCGACAGGAGGCAGCGGACCATCTGGTCTCTGACTCGCCCCCTGATGAGGGAACCGCGGTGGCGATCGGTGAAGCTGCTCCTAGACTCATGGCTCGGCTGGCTGACCTGCGGGTGGCGCCCGTTCGTGTCCGCGTACTTCTCCCCTCTCGTGGTAGTCGGCATCTGGAACTCTGCGGTTCCATTCGGGAACCCATCCCTTGCGCTCTGGTGATTCGTTAGTACCTGACCTGGAATCGTCGTCATCCCGGTGAATGCGACCCTCGTCAGCGAACTATTCGAGTGCCCGCCTTACCGCAGTTCATTCCAAACCGGTGGTCTTGGCGACCTGCTCGGAGGACAGGGTCTGGACGTGGCCTCGATCATGCTGGATCCCCGGCTCGGCCCGACTCCGCAGCTCCGCCGTCAGTTGACTCGACCCCACCGATCAGCCGGTCAAGGGTTACCTTGTCAAAACGACGGACAAGAAGGCGCACCAATGGGTGGCCTGAGAGATCAGCACCACTCTCGACCACCTGCTCACCCAGCAGTTGGCTGCCGCGTTTCATGGCGCTGGACCCGTGTGTGTCAAGTACGAACCACGTCTCTCCGCAGGCATCGCCATCGCCGAGGCATGGTTCGCGCCCGTGAAGCAATACGACCTCCCATTCGCCGACGAGCCTGACGGGCGAGCCCGTATCCCGGTGCGCCGCCGTACCATCCGCGTCAAGGCTGTCAAGACCACCAAGTGATTCGAGAGGGCTCGTGTGGTGCGAGTCTCGTGTAGTAGGTTCGGCCGCAAGTGGTAGCTGCGCAGGCGCTATTCGCGGCCGAAGCTGCTACATGCGACTGTGGCATCCGCCCGATCGTGGGTCTTGGGCCCACTGGACGTCGACCCTCCACTCCGAGCGGAGTATGCCGACCAATAGCCTTGCGGCGTGATCGACGCCGGTCTTCATCAATGGCCTGAGTCGTTGCGGCGGATGCCGGACGGCACGGTCAAGCAGATCAATCCCTACTCCGGTGCATCCGTCTGGACCGTGCCGGGTCGTGGTAACCGGCCTCTGGCGCAGGCAGGACTGGAGTCGGCGCCGATCGATCCCGAAGCCCACGGTCGGCACTGTGCCTTCTGCCACCTGCGTTATCTCGAAACCCCACCGGAGAAGGCTCGGGTCGTCGTCGAGGGCGACCGCAGCCGGGTGCTTGAGGGAGTGCTCGCTGAGCAGCTCTACGACACCGTCGCCGAGTTCCGGCGCGTGCCCAATCTCTTCGAGATCGTCAGTTATGACTACTGGCGGCTCAACTATGGCTACCACGCGAGTGCGGCGGCTCGGCGTCACCACGACGCCTACGTGGCGACGAACACCGGCCGGGAACACGTCGAAGCGATGATCCGGGCCCGGGCTGCGGCGACCCACGGCGATCGCGGCACCTCTGCTCCGCAGGCGCATGCCCATCGGATGATGGCCTTCTTCGCCGGATGCCACGATCTGATCATCGCCGAGCGGCACTTCGTTGACGGGGCGCGCACGCGCGATCAGCTGGCCTCGTCGGGCAGTCTCACTCCGCAGGAGCACGGACGCTACGTGTCGTTCACCGTCGACGCCGTGCGGTCGTTGTTCGAAGCGAACCGCTACGCCCGCTACGTTGCCGTATTCCAGAACTGGCTACGCCCCGCTGGGGCATCCTTCGACCACTTGCACAAGCAACTCGTTGCCGTCGATGAGCGCAGCGTGCGCACTGAACGCGAGCTGCATCGGCTTCGCGAGAACTCCAACTTCTACAACGAGCATGCCGTCGGCTACGCCGGGCGTCAGAATCTCGTCATCGCGGAGAACGACGCCGGGGTCGCTTTCGCCGGGTTCGGGCACCGCTATCCGTCGGTCGAGATCTACAGCAAGGACGAGCACGGGCGCCCCTGGGAGCAGTCCCCCGATCAGGTGCGGGGTGTGTCTGATCTCGTTCACGCGATCCACGCCGCTACCGGAGCGGACGTCGCGTGTAACGAGGAGTGGCACTACCAGCCACCGGACGTCGACTTGCCCATGCCGTGGCGGGTCGTCGTGAAGTGGCGGGTGTCGACCCTGGCTGGTTTCGAAGGCGGCACCAAGATCTACCTCAACACGATCGACCCGTGGTCGGTCCGGGACCGGGTAGTGGCTCGTTTGGTGACGCTGCGCCGCGAGGGTCGGGTCGATCCGTCGCTACGAGTGGGCCAGGAGTGCAACTGTCGGCCGAACTCGCTGCGATACAACCCGATCCTGCAGTGACCCCCCGGACCGTGATAGAATCGTTATCTATGTCGGACAGGCGATCGACCCCGCCGACGCACCTGCGGAAAAACAACAGTGTGATTCCCCGGTCACGGTGGTACAGTCCTCGAAATCCGCTTACGGTGCGGGAGGATTCGTGTTGAGCCTGTTTCAAATGTGACGAATGGGTTCTAGTCTGCGGGAGGGCCTTGCGGCTCGGCTGCGAGTGATCCGGAAGAACGCTAACGATGACGACTGAGGAGCGACTGAGTTGACGAGCAACCGGGTAACTGTGCGGAGGTTCATTCGAAGCGCGCTGACAGCTGCCCTTGCTGTCGCGTTGGGCGCAGCTGTTGCCGTCCCAGCCCAGGCCGACCCGGATCCGTTCCCTTCTGCCAGTGAGGTGGAGGCAGCCAAGCAGGCAGCGGCGACTGCTGCCGCTCAAGCTAGCGCTATCGATACAGAGCTCGCTACCGCCCGGGATTCCGTCGAGGAAGCGATGGCCGAGGCCGGGGCGGCTGCTGAGGCTTACAACAAGGCCGTTGAAGACCTTGAGCAGGCCACCGCGGACGCGACTGCCGCTGCAGCCACCGCCAGTGACGCCCTCGAAGTGGCCGAAGCGGCCGATCTAGCACTCTCGCAGCATGCTGCGGAGTTGTTCCAGGGCGGTTCCAGCACTGGGCAGCTCGAGGTCTTTTTCGGGGATGGCGGGCCCGGAACAGTGCTTGATCGCGCCATCGGCGTGGACGTCGTGGGCGCCGAGCGAGCTCGCTTGCTGGCCGGGGCGGAGACCAAGCGCAACCTGTCGGACGCGTTGAGGCGAGCTGCCGATGAGGCCGCCGACCGTAAAGCCGAGGCCCGAGCAACGGCCGAGTCGGCCATGCGACTTGCCGAAGCCCAGGCCGAGAAAGCCAAGGCGACGGCTGCTCAAGTCGAGGCGCGGCGGGAGCAAGCGCTGGCTGAGCTGGCTCAGCTGCGTAGCACGTCGGTGCAGCTCGAGCGTGAGCGGCAGGCGGGCTTGATCGCTCAGGAGGAGGCCCGTCGTGCTCGAGAGGCCCGCCAGCGGGCCGAAGCTGCTGAGCGGGCCCGACGCAAGGAGCAGGCTCGGCAGGCCGAAGCAGCGCGCCGTGCCGCGCGGGGACGCTCCGGTCGTCAGCAGCCTGCGCCGGCTCCTTCTTCGAAACCCACGACGAAACCTGCCCCGGCTCCTGCTCCGCGCTCCGGGGCTGAAGCGGCGATTGCTTTCGCCAAGGCGCAGCTCGGGGAGCCCTACCGGTGGGGTGCTACTGGCCCGAACTCGTGGGATTGCTCGGGGCTGACCATGGGGGCTTGGGCCCGGGGTGGGGTGCGTCTCGGTCACTACACGGGAACCCAGTATCGGCAGACCCGTCGGGTTCCGATCTCTCAGCTACGACGGGGCGACCTGGTCTTCTTCGGGTACTCCACCCGCAACATCACTCACGTCGGCCTATACGTCGGTGGTGGCCAGATGATCCATGCTCCCCACACCGGGGATGTCGTGCGGTACGCCTCGATCTACAAGCGCAAGTTGCTCCCGTATGGCGGGCGCCCCTGATCGGGCCACAGCGTGACCGGCCGATCATCAGACCAGACGGCGAGTCAGCGGGCGGTCGAAGTATTGGTGTTCATCGATATGGACGTACGCTGTCCGCGTGTCGTCACTTCATCGGGACTCGAGCTACGTCGCGGTCGATGTCTGCTGCCCGGGCGCGTCCTGTGAGCTATTGCCCGTCGACGATGCCGACACCTTGGCCGGGGTCTTCAAGGCGCTCGCCGACCCCACGCGGATCCGGCTACTGCAGTATCTAGCCCAGTCCGACGCCGGCACAGCGTGTGCGTGCCACCTCCCCGAGGCGCTCGGGATCAGCCAGCCGACCTTGTCGTTCCACATGCACAAGCTGCACGCTGCCGGGCTGGTCGTGCGCGAGAAGCGGGGGCGCTGGGTGCACTGGAGCGTCCGTCCCGAGGCACTTGAAGGCGTTCGTGCTTACTTGGCCCTGTCGGGGCCGGTGGAGTCGGGCCGTTGCTGAGGCCAACAGCCCGGATGCCGAGTGTCGACTCTCAGCCCGGTCGCCGACGAGCCGGCCCAAGGCGACGGTCCAGCCCAGCCATGCCCGCCAGTCTCATCACGAGGAGACCCCATTGCCCACCGAGACCGAGCATCACGACTCCGTCGCGAGCAAGCTGTCCACTCTCGACCGCTATCTGCCGGTCTGGATCGGTGCCGCGATGGTCGTCGGCCTGGCACTGGGCCGAGTGGTGCCCGGCCTGGGCTCGGCTCTGGGCGCGGTCGAGGTTGACGGCGTCTCGTTGCCGATCGCCCTCGGATTGCTCGTCATGATGTACCCAGTGTTGGCCAAGGTGCGGTATGACCGTCTGGACACCGTGACCGGCGACCGTCGGATGGTGCTGGCCTCGCTCGTGCTCAACTGGGTCCTCGGTCCGGCGCTGATGTTCGCCCTGGCGTGGCTGCTGCTGCCCGACTTGCCTGCTTATCGAACCGGGCTGATCATCGTCGGCTTGGCCCGTTGTATCGCCATGGTCATCATCTGGAACGACTTGGCCTGCGGCGACCGCGAGGCAGCCGCAGTCCTGGTGGCCCTCAACTCGCTCTTCCAGGTGCTGGCGTTCGCGGCCCTCGGATGGTTCTACCTCTCGGTCCTGCCCGGCTGGCTGCACCTAGAGCAAGCACACCTCGACGTCTCCACTTGGCAGATCGCCAAGAGCGTGCTGATCTTCCTCGGCATCCCGCTAGTCGCGGGCTACCTATCCCGCCGGATCGGCGAACAACGCTGGGGGCGCGCGGCATACGAAAGCTCGTTCCTGCCGCGCATCGGGCCGTGGGCGCTCTACGGCTTGTTGTTCACGATCGTCATCCTCTTCGCCCTCCAGGGCGAGCAGATCACCAGCCGGCCCGTCGACGTCGCCCGGATCGCGCTGCCCCTGCTGGCCTACTTCGCGATCATGTGGGGCGGTGGCTACCTGCTCGGCAAGGCGCTCGGGATGAGCTACGAACGCACGACGACGCTTGCCTTCACTGCGGCTGGCAACAACTTCGAACTAGCCATCGCGGTCGCAATCGCCACGTTCGGCGCCACCAGCGGGCAGGCTCTCGCAGGGGTCGTCGGGCCACTCATCGAGGTCCCGGTGCTCGTCGGGCTGGTCTACGTCAGTCTGGCCTTGCGCGGGCGGTTCAACCCGCGTGGAGCAGCACGGCAGGTATAGGTCGCAGAGGTAGCCCTGCCCAGGTCGCTGCGCGGTCGCGTCGGGCCAGAGACACAGCGTCGGATCAGCAGCCGACCTAGTGCCCGGAGCCCTGACCTTCCTGTTTCTTGGGCATCCGCCAACGGGCGGTGCTCAGCCCGGCCGTCTTGGCACGTTCCATGGCCTCGATGATCACTCGCTCAGCCACCTTGCGGCCGAACCACCGGGAGCTGTCGTCGACACCCTTGTCGGGCTCGAGGTCCTTGTAGGTCTCGAAGAAATGCCCGATCGTGGCGGTCTCGAATCTGTTGACCTGATCGAGCTCGGTGATGTGCGCCTGACGTGGGTCACCGGCCGGGATACACAGGATCTTGTCGTCGCCCCCGGACTCGTCGGTCATCTGGAAGACCCCGATCGCCCGTGCCCGCACGACGCAGCCCGGGAAGGTCGGCTCGTCGAGCAGCAGAATGGCATCGAGCGGGTCGCCGTCCTCGCCTAGGGTTTCCTCGATGTAGCCGTAGTCGCCCGGATAGGACATCGACGTGAAGAGCATGCGGTCTAGGCGGATGCGGCCGGATTCGTGGTCGACTTCGTATTTGTTGCGGTGACCCCGGGGTATCTCGATCGTGACGTCGAACTCCATGTGACCCTCCGTCAGTGTCTCAGTGACCTTTGATGACTCGCACTGCCCTGCATGGCCTTCGCTGACTTACGCTGGCGAGGTCATGGGTCCAGCCTAGGGGGTGCTCTTCAGTGCGTCGCGTGGTGTCCGGGATTGCCGGGCTGGGACTGCTGCTGGGCGGGTATGCCGCCGCTGACGTCCTCGACGTGACGCCAGGTGTGCTCACCGCGGCCCCGCTGCCCACGGTCACCCCCACCCTCCCGCCGCCGACCGCAACCGTCGTGCCGCCGACGGTTCCTGCCGACTCTGGGGACGGAACGCCGGTGTGGCCGTTGCCGCCCGACGCCCCGGTCCCGTCACCGGCGGGCCTGCAGGCTGCTCTTGCTCCGGTGCTCGCCGACCCGGCCCTCGCCGGTGCCTCCGTGGTCGTGGCTGATGGGCTGACCGGTGCCCGCCTCCTTGAGCAGCTGCCGGACCAGCCCCGGGTGCCGGCTTCCGCGACCAAGGTGCTCACCGCACTGGCCGTGCAACGGACGCTCCCGCCCGGCACCCGGTTCTCGACGTCGGTGCGGCGCGGGCCCGAGCCAGGCCAGATCGTGCTCGTGGCCGGCGGGGACACCCTGCTCGCTCCAGGCAATGGTGACCCGGCAGTGGTCGTCGGTCACGCCGGTCTGGGCGAGCTCGCGGACCAGACTGCAGCGGCCCTGGCCGCACACGGCGACCTCGCCGTTGTCGTCGGCCTGGACCGAGCCTTCGCCCGCGGACCCGTCGCCGCCCCGACCTGGCCGCCGCGCTTCTTGCGCCGGGGCATCACCGGTCCGGTCGCCGCGCTGGGCTTGGCGACGCGACGTGCCGCCCCCGAAGCACCCGTGTCCTCCGATCCGGCTGGCGAGGCGCTCGGGGAATTCGTCGCCCGGCTCGGGGAGCGCGGCATCACCGCCACCGTGGACCACGGACTCCTCAGCGCGCCACCCGAGCCGACCGAATCCGGTACGCCGCCCACGACACACGCTGAGGTCACTCCGAACACTGCGGGTCCGGACACTGTGGGGTCGGACTCCGCGTGGACACCCGGTGAGGTCCTCGCATCGGTCGAATCGGCCACCGTCACCGACCAGCTCGGCTATGCGCTGCGCACCAGCGACAACGCGCTCACCGAATCCCTGGCGCGCTCTGCGGCGTTCCGCGCCGGGGCAGCCACTGACTTCGCCTCGGTCGGGGAGTTCGTCACGAACACCATTGGCGCGAGCGGCATCGACGTGTCCGGGATGGCCTTGGCCGACGCATCCGGCTTGAGCAGCGTGAATGCCGTGCCGGCCGACACGGTGGCCGAGGTCTTGCTCAGCGCGACAACCGGGCGTGAGCCGGAGCTAGCGGCCGCTCTGACCGGGCTTCCGGTGGCTGCCCTCGACGGCACCCTCGCGCGGCGTTTCGCTGAGGCCGATGCCCAGGCCGGGGCAGGCTGGGTGCGCGCGAAGACCGGCACCCTCAAAGGAGTCAACGCACTAGCCGGCCTAGCGGTGACTGCAGACTCACGGTTGCTCGTCTTCGTGGTCCTGCAGCAGGGTGAGGTGGGAACGCTCGAGGCGCGTGCGGCGTTGGACCGGTTCGGTGCGGTGCTGGCATCGTGTGGCTGTCGGTGATCGCCCGGTGACCGCCGGCGACCCAAGGGAAAGGCTCATCGTGACTGACCCGAAAGACGCGTCGTCTCCGCAAGACGCTCCCGCGTCGCGAGCCGCGGGCAGTTCTGCGGGGCACATCGACTGGGACTTCGCCGTCAGCACCGCACGACGTTTGGTCCCACCCGGGCCCAAGGTCAGCGCTGCCGAGGCAGCCGATGTCGTCGCCAGCTTGCGCCGGGCAGCCGAGCGTGCGCAGGAGCCGGTGGCCACGACGTCTCGACTCGTCTCACCCCCCGGATCGGCTCCAGTGCTTGTCGTCGATCGGCCGGGTTGGGTGAGCGCCAATACCGGGTCGATGCGGGCGCTCATGGACCCGGTCATCGAGAAGCTCACTGCGGCCGTGACCGGTGAACCTCATCCGGCTGTCGCGGCGGTCGGCAGCAGGTTCGCCGGGGCCGAGGTCGGTGCGCTGCTCGGATTCGTGGCCAGCAGGGTGCTCGGCCAATACGACTTGGCGCCCGAAGGCACCCCGCGTCTGTTGCTCGTCGCCCCGAACATCGTCCAGGCCGAGCGTGACATGGGCGTCGATGCCGCCGACTTCCGGCTGTGGGTCGCCCTCCACGAAGAGACGCACCGGGTGCAGTTCACGGCCGTGCCTTGGCTGCGTGAGCACGTGATCCAAGCCACCCGCGACCTCGCTGTTGATATCGCCCCCACCCCGGCCGAGCTGGCCGAGCGGCTTAGCCAGGTCGTGCGTCGGCTGCCGGCCGCTTTCGAGGAAGGCAGCACCGGCCTGGCCGAGCTCTTCCTATCGCCGGAGCAGAAAGCCAAGGTCGACGAGATCACCGCAGTCGTGTCGCTGCTCGAGGGGCACGCCGACGTGGTCATGGACGACGTCGGGCCGCAAGTCATCCCCACGGTCGCCGAGATCCGCGAGCAGTTCACCAAACGGCGGGCCGGCCTCGGTGAGTTCGACCGGCTGCTCCGTCGCCTGATCGGGTTGGAAGCCAAGATGCGTCAGTATGCCGACGGCGCCGCTTTCGTGCGGGCGATCACCGAGCGGGTCGGCATCGACGGTTTCAATGCGGTCTGGACCTCCCCGCAGACCCTGCCGACAGCAGCCGAATTGGCCGACCCGGCCGCCTGGGTCGCTCGCGTCCACGGCTGAGCGGCCCCAGCATGCCCGGCCCAGCCCCGGCAGTCGCTGCGGTGCGGGTCGCCGTACGCACTGCCCTACGGGCGGTGCCGCCCGGATCAGTCGTGCTCGTCGCCTGCTCCGGCGGGGCCGACTCGCTGGCGCTGGCCGCGGCCGCGGCATTCGAAGCGCCCAAACTCGGCATCAGGGCCGGGGCGGTCATCATCGACCATGGGTTGCAACCCGGATCCGGCCAGGTCGCCGCCCGGGCAGCCGACCAATGCCGCAGCCACGGCCTCAACCCGGTCGAGGTCGTTCCCGTCACCGTCGAGGTCGGCCGGAGCGGCCCCGAGGACGCGGCCCGCACCTCTCGGTATGCCGCGTTGCGGGAGGCGGCCTCCCGGCATACCGCCGCGGTGGTGCTGCTCGGGCACACCCGTGACGATCAAGCCGAGCAGGTGCTGCTCGGCCTGGCCCGGGGCTCCGGTGCCCGGTCGTTGTCCGGTATGCCGGCAGCGCGCGACGGATTTGTCCGGCCGCTCTTGGGGATCAGTCGAGCGCAGACCGAAGCCGCCTGTCTGGCCCAGGGGCTCGACTGGTGGGCCGACCCGCACAACGACGACCTCCGCTACACGCGAGTGCGGGCCCGCCGGCTGCTGGCCGACGCCGAGCAAGCACTCGGCCCCGGGTTGATCGCGGCCTTGGCCCGCTCGGCCGAGTTGCTGCGCGACGACGCGGACGTGCTCGACGAGATCGCCGCAACCCGGCGAGCCCAACTCGGGACCGGCCCGATCGACGTCACCGAGCTGCGCGGCATACCCCCGGGATTGCGTCGCCGGGTCTGGCGTTTGCTGGCCACCGACGCCGGTGCCCAACCCCTGAGCGCCACCCACGTGGCAGCCCTCGACGACCTAGTCACCGGCTGGCGTGGGCAAGGACCTGTGGACCTGCCCGGTGGTGTCCAAGCGGAACGCCGCGACCAGCAGGTCGTGTGGCACCGGCGGTCCCGATAGGGTCGGATCGACCCGGCGCGCCAGACCGAGCGCCCGGAACGCGCGTCATGACCGATGGAGGCGACGGTGGACGCCGAGCATATGGAAGACGCTCTCGAGCGAGTGCTGCTCACCGAGCAACAAATCCAAGACCGGCTGGTTGAGCTCGCCAAGCAGATTTGGGCCGACTACGCAGACAAGGACGTGCTGCTCGTCGGGGTGCTCAAAGGCGCAGTGCTCGTCATGGCTGACCTGATGCGGGCCCTGCCCGGCTCCGTGCGGATGGACTGGATGGCCGTCTCGTCCTACGGATCGGGGACCAAGAGCTCCGGGGTCGTGCGGATCATCAAGGATCTCGACACCGACATCTCCGGAGCGCACGTCCTGATCGTCGAAGACATCATCGACAGCGGGTTGACCCTGTCGTGGATCACCGCCAACCTGCGCTCTCGCAACCCCGCCTCGGTGGAGATCTGCACGCTGCTGCGCAAACCTGACGTCGTCAAGGTGCCGATCGACGTCAAATACGTCGGCTTCGACATCCCCAACGAGTTCGTCGTCGGCTACGGCCTCGACTACGCCGAGAAGTACCGCAACCTACGCTGCATCGGCACTCTCGCGCCTGCCGTCTATTCCTCGTAGCGGGCATCAGAGGTGTGGGGCCGGCTCTGCGCCATCCCGACGGCTTTCGTTTCTTTCGTTTTCTTCCGTCTCTCGGGTAGGCTGTGTTGATGGGCACCAGAGTCAGCAACGGCATGAGCGCCGCCGATGCCGCGCGGTTGCGCGATGAGCTGACGCGTCCCGGCGCGGCGCTCACGGTCGGCTCTGCGACGGTGACGATAAGCGAGTCCCTGCGCCAAGCCGTGATCAAGGTGATCGATGAGCTCGGCGCTGGCCACGATGTGACTATCCACCGGGTGGACTCGTTTCTGACGACCGGGCAAGCCGCCGAGCTTCTTCATGTCAGCCGACCCACGGTCGTGAAGATGTGTCACGAGGGCATCCTCGAGTTCGAACAGCCAGGTACCCACCGCAGGATCAGTCGTGCCTCGGTTCAGCAGTTCATTGACACGACCCGGTCCCGCAGAGCCGCCGGACTGGCTGAGTTCGCGCGGACCGAGACTCCCGTCGATGACCGGTTCGTGTCGACGCGGTGACTGGTCGAGTAGTCCTCGACACGTGCGATCCGGCCGGTCCTGTCTTTGCGGAGAGTGGGTGTCGTGACTGCAAACGTGCTCCTGCTTGGTTGTGGAAGTAAGGCATTGGGTGCGAAAGCGCATACCGGCTCATCCCAAAGGAGGGTGTGTGTAGCCGGGGTTCGAATCCGCCGGCCTCGAGCAGTGATCTGGCGATGGTGTGTCGACCTCGTGGTAGCGCTGACCTACCGGTGAGGGTCGCCCGGGGATCAAAGTGTCGTCTGGGCTGGAGCAGGCTGGAGTTACTGGTCAGCATCGTTGCGGTGTGGGTCGTTGTCGCCTTGGGTTGGGTGGTGCACCTCCTGATGGTGGGGTCGCTGATTGTCGTGTGTCTCGTCGTCGCACGTCGGGCTGTCGCGGATCGGGTCGTCCCGGGTCTAACCGTCGTTCGTCTGGCCGTCGGGAATCGGGGCGTGGGGACTGCTTCTGGCGGAAGTGGACGGCTTTGATGCCGTGCTGGTTGGTGTCGATCCGGTGGTTGTAGGTCGGGTCGTGGATCCGGTGGTGATGGAACCCGCATAACGGGACGGCCTTGTCGAGGGTGGTGTGTCCACCGGTTGACCAGGGGTGTTCGTGGTGTAGGTCGCACCACGCATACGGCCGGTCACAGCCGGTGGCGGCGCATTCGGTGTACCGGGTCGCTAACGCGGTGTGTTGGGCTTCGGTGAAGAATCGTCGGGCCCGGCCCAGATCCAATGGCAGTGATTCTCCGTCGAGGACGGCGGGGATGATCCCCGCCGTACAGGCCAGGCGCCGGAGGTCTCCGGCGGTGATGGTCTGCCCGGTGTCGACCCGGGCGACACCGAGCTCGTGGCGGAGGGTGGCCAGGTCTGTGGTGACGACGATCGTCGCGGCGGCTTTGCGGGTGAGCCGGTCGGTGGGCATGTGTTCGAGTAGGTCGGTGAACGCGAGCCCGTACGCGTGAGCCCAATCCGTCACTCCACCGGCAGCGGCAGCTGCCCGCCCAGCGGTCTGCTCGTCGGCTGCGCCTGGCCCGGTGAGAGCCTGATGCCCAGCCAGGAGCAGCCGCTCACCGGTGACGCTCTGCTGACCCGGATGCGTCTGCCCACTACCAGCCGCCAATGCCTCAGAGGACGTGGCTGAGGTGGTGCGTCGGGGTGACGCGAGCTGTTGGACGGCTTTGGCCAGGATGCTCGCAGCCAGGGTCGGGACGATGAACCAGCCACTACTGGTCCCATCGCAGTTGTCCCGGATCGTCAACCGAACCAGCCTCCGGGCCCGCTGCTCCTCGCCCTGCACCAGGTGGGCTTCATGCTCAGCGACCTGCGCCGCATCCCGTTCAGCGAACGCCAGCGCCGTCCGGGACGCCCGCCGCAACCGGTCCGGATCGACCCGACTAGCAGCCGTGACCAGGCCGGTCTCGACCTGGTTTCGTTCGGCAGGAGTCAGGTTCTCGGGCAACCGGCTCGCCGTGGTCGCGATCACCTGGGCGTGCTCCACCGACACATCCCCCGCCGCCAACGCCGCCCCCGTCGCAGCCAAACCCGTGTTTCCGCCAGCCGGACCTGACCCGCAGCCTCCCGACCAGTCGTTCTCGTCGTCGACGCCAACCACGCCCCCGTACTCGCATGCCCCGCCTGCGCCGCGACCTCCGACCGGACCGCCGCCAACACCACCCGTAACCGGATCGCCTCCACCCGACGCACCAGCCGTTCCACCGACCGCACCGCCGCCGCACACTCGGCAACCGACAGCACCTGGCCGGTCAACTCCGGAGCCCCCACCAGCTCATCGACAGCAGCATGGGCAGCCTCGAGCCCGGCCATCAGGCCCACCCGAGACGGCATCACACCAGTTGTCGAACGCATGTGCACAGGCTACGACCGAGCACCGACACTCCAAACCCCACCAACCCCGCCTGTGGACAACACTCGACCACCCTGAAGGGCTGTGGACAACACGATGACGAGAGTCGTCCGAGACCCGGGCGACGACCTCACCAACGACATTGCCAGATCCCAACTCAAGGTCGACGGATTCAACAAACCCCGACTGCACCCTGCATTGGGATGAGCCCGCATACCTACCTCAAGTCTTAACAACACTGCGGGCAAGCCCGGGTGTTTGCCGGCAGTGAAGTTGCCATAAGCAATGTGCGGCTGGATAGCCCGAGAACGTTGTGGACTCCCGGTTCCAACTCAGGATCGGTGAAGAACGTGACACTTGCGAACCGGTGTGGCGTCAAGCTCAGCTACTCTCGGGTCTCGGTGCCCCAAACGTGACTTATTCGGCGTGGAGCTTTACGAGCCTTTCGCCATGACGCCCATCGACGGACGGCCACGCAGCAGCTAGCTGGTTTTGTCCAGGATGGTTCCGGTCAGGATCGCGTCGGTCAGGTTCGCGTCGGTCAGGTTCGTTCTGTACCGGTTCGTGTCGGCTAGTTCCGCGTTGGTCAGGTCCGCGCGGGTCAGGTTCGCGCGGGTCAGGTTCGCGCTGGTCAGGTTCGCGTCGGTCAGGTTCGCGTCGGTCAGGTTCGCGCTGGTCAGGTTCCCGCCGAGTAGGTCCGCGCCGGTCAGGTCCGCCGCTATCAGAACCGCGCCTCGCTGGTCTGTCAGGTCTAGGTCCGCGCCGATCAGGTTCGCGTTGGTCAGGATCGCCTGGGCCAGGTTCGCCCCCAACAGACGTGCGTGGGTCAGGTTCCCGTCCATCAGGTTCGCCCGGGTCAGGTTCGCCTCGAACAGCCTCGCTTTCGTCAAGTTCGCGTCGGCGAGGTTCGCGTGGGCCAGTTTCGCGTCGGTCAGATTCGCGTCGGTCAGATTCGCACCGCTCAGATTTGCGCTGGTCAGGTCTGCGCCGGTCAGGTCCAAGTCGAGGCTGCTCCACTCTTCGTGGACCGTATGCTCTCGTAACACGGAGATGATGGTCTTTCGGACTTCCTGTTCGCCACGATCGTTCGGGAACGAGTAGGTCGTGACCTTTTCGGGGATCCCCGTTTCTGCTGGCTTTATCGTCTCTTGAATCGTCTTGGTGGCGAGTGGGTGCTCATCGTCGGCCGGGGCCACGGGAAGGCGTAAATGCGCGCAGAGGATGTTCGCGACGGTTTGTCTCTCGGCTGGCCATGATTCGGCTACGTTGACGAGTGCGTAGACGCCCGCGAGCCGAACAGTGGGTGAGGGGTCACCCAGTTGGGCTATTGCGGTAGCTCGCACGGACCGCATTCCGTCTATGTCACGTTCGTTGCGTAGCTGCTTGCGGAAGGCGACGACCAGAGCCACCGCCGCGCCCGCACCGCCGACGATGGTCAGGCCGACCTTGATGATGTCTACCAATTCGGTGTCGCGGCGAGGCACCCACTGCCACTCCGCATTCCCGTCAGGGCGGGTGAGGTAGGAGAGCGTTGCCACCGCCAAGCATGCGAGAGCGATCCCCACGAAAACGGCAAGCGCGCTGAAGACGATGAGAGGAGCGGTCTTGCCTGCGTCGGACTGGCGGGTCGTTCTCGGTCCGAGCGGCGGCTCAGCCCAGGGATCGCGGGATACTCGTGTGCGCACGGCCCCAGACTGCCACCCGGGGCGGCCCGGAAGTCCATGCGGCGAGAGGTGTCGCACGGTGAGTCATCGCGCGTCGGCTCACCGAGCTCGGATGGGCACCGGATCGTCCGGCGGCCGACTGACGGTGGAACACTCCAGCGGGCATGAGCGTTGAACTGCGAGAATCAGGGTGCCCAGCGGCTTCGCGCTGCCCTTTGACGTCCAACTTGAGCAGGAGGTTGGGGCTTCGGCCCCTCAGGTATGGCGACCAAACGCTCCATCCGTCCGCAGTGGATCTGGCTGATGGCGATCCTCGGGGTCATCTTCGTGATGACCTACGTCTTCTCCGACACCGGTGGATTCGTCCGCGTCGACACGTCAGCGGCGATCAAACTCATCCAGGACGAGAAGGTCGAGACCGTCAAACTGCTCAACAACGAGCGGATGGAGCTGACCCTCAAAGAGGGGCAGACCTACTCCGACGGCGAGCAGGTGAAGGACGCCACCAAGGTCTACGCCTTCTACGTCGAGGCTCGTGGCCCGGCAGTGGTCGCAGCGATCGACGAGCACCGACCTCCGGACGGTTTCACCGACCAGATCGACAGCCAGAGCTGGTTCGGGTCGATGCTCGGTCTGATGCTGCCGATGCTGCTGATCTTGGGCCTTTTCTGGTTCATCATGGGGCAGATGCAGGGCGGCGGCGGCCGGGTCATGCAGTTCGGCAAGTCGCGCGCCAAGCTTGCCACCAAGGACATGCCCAAGGTGACCTTCACCGATGTCGCCGGAGTTGACGAAGCCGTCGAAGAACTGCACGAGATCAAGGAGTTCCTCCAAGACCCCGCGAAGTTCCTCGCGGTAGGTGCCAAGATCCCCAAAGGTGTGCTGCTCTACGGTCAGCCCGGAACCGGTAAGACGCTGCTGGCCCGGGCCGTGGCCGGTGAAGCCGGGGTGCCGTTCTATTCGATCTCAGGATCCGACTTCGTCGAGATGTTCGTCGGGGTCGGCGCCTCCCGGGTGCGTGATCTCTTCGAGCAGGCCAAGGCCAACGCCCCGGCCATCGTGTTCGTCGACGAGATCGACGCCGTCGGACGCCATCGCGGCGCGGGCCTGGGCGGCGGCCATGACGAACGGGAACAAACACTCAACCAGTTGCTCGTCGAAATGGACGGTTTCGACGTCAAGACCAACGTCATCCTCATCGCTGCGACCAACCGGCCCGACATCCTCGACCCGGCCCTGCTGCGTCCGGGCCGCTTCGACCGGCAGATCGCCGTCGAAGCCCCCGACATGATCGGACGGCACCGGATCCTGCAAGTGCACGCCCAGGGCAAACCGATCGCCGCCGACGTCGACCTGCTCGCAGTGGCCCGCCGCACGCCCGGCTTCACCGGCGCTGACCTGGCCAACGTGCTCAACGAGGCCGCCCTGCTCACCGCCCGGCAGAACAAGCGCGCCATCGACCACCAGGCCATGGACGAAGCGATCGACCGGGTCGTGGCCGGCCCCCAGAAACGCACCCGGATCATGTCGGCCAAAGAACGCAAGATCACGGCATACCACGAAGGCGGGCACGCCATCGTCGCAGCCGCACTCAACCACACCGACCCGGTGACCAAGGTGACGATCCTGCCGCGTGGCCGCGCCCTCGGATACACGATGGTCATGCCGCAGGACGACAAGTATTCGACGACCCGCAACGAGATCCTCGACCAGCTCGCCTACGCTCTCGGCGGCCGGGTCGCCGAGGAAATGGTCTTTCACGACCCGACCACCGGGGCCGCCAACGATATCGAGAAGGCGACCGACATGGCCCGCAAGATGGTCATGGAATACGGAATGAGCGAGCGGGTCGGCGCCATCCGGTTGGGTCAGAGCGACGGCGAGGTCTTCCTCGGACGCGACTACGGCCACCAACGGGACTATTCCGAAGAGATCGCTGCCATCGTCGACGAAGAAGTGCGCCGGCTCGTGGAAGCCGCCCACGACGAGGCCTGGCACGTCATCAACGACAATCGGGACATCCTCGACCACCTGGTGCTCGAACTGCTCGAGAAGGAGACTCTCGGCACCAAAGAGCTCGCCGAAATCTTCGCTCCGATCATCAAACGACCGTTGCGCCCCACCTGGCTGTCGAGCCAATCCCGCACGATCAGCGACCGGGGCCCGGTGCTCACACCGGCCGAGCAGGCCGCGTCGAGCAACGGCAACGGCCAGCCGTCACCTGGCGTCGGCCCCGACCCCCAGGTGACCGCCAAGATCGAGCAGGCCGCCCAGGCGGGTGCTCACCCGGCCACGGAAGAGGCATCCGCATACGAGATCGGTCAAGCACCCCCCAGCGGGCCGACGGATTCGGGTAGGCACCCGGGAGGGCAGTGACGGATGCCGGTCGATCAGGCCCGCGCCGAAGCCGCCGTCCGGGAGTTGATCTGCGCCATCGGCGAGGACCCCGACCGGGACGGGTTGCGGGAAACCCCGGCCCGCGTGGCTCGGGCCATGGCCGAGTTCTTCGTCGGCCTCGATCAAGACCCCACTGACGTGTTGTCGGCCCGATTCGACATCGATCACGACGAGATGGTCATCGTCCGGGACATCGAGGTCTACAGCACCTGTGAGCACCACCTGGTGCCGTTCCACGGTGTCGCTCACGTCGGCTACATCCCGGCACTGAGCGGTGAAGTGACCGGTCTGTCGAAGATCGCCCGACTCGTCGATGTCTTCGCCAAACGACCCCAAGTGCAAGAACGACTGACGCTGCAGATCGCCGATGCGCTCGTCGAGCATCTCGGCGTGCAAGGCGCGATCGTCGTCGTGGAGTGTGAGCACTTGTGCATGTCGATGCGGGGAGTGAAGAAAACGGGGTCCCGCACCATCACCTCGGCAGTGCGTGGCCTGCTGCGCCAACCGGCGACCCGTGCCGAGGCGATGTCGCTGCTGCTCGGTGGCAAGCGGTGACCGCAGCGCCCCACCGCGGCCCCTGGTCCGACGGCTCCCGCACCCTGGTCATGGGCGTCGTCAACGTCACCCCGGACTCGTTCAGTGACGGCGGCTCCTGGTTCGAGCCCGAAGCAGCGGTCGAGCACGGGCGCGCCTTGGTGGCCGACGGAGCCGACCTCATCGACATCGGTGGTGAGTCCACCCGCCCCGGAGCGCAACGGCCTTCGGTGAGCGAGGAGTTGCGCCGGACGATCCCGGTCGTCGGCGAGCTGGCCAGCACCGGCGTGCCGGTGTCGATCGACACCATGCGGGCCGAGGTCGCAGCCGCAGCCCTCGACGCGGGTGCCGCGATGGTCAACGACGTCAGTGGCGGGCTGGCCGATCCCGACATGCTCGCGCTGGTCGCCGAGCGGCATGTGCCCTTCATCGCCATGCACTGGCGCGGCCACAGCGTCGACATGCAATCGCGAGCGGCGTATGCCGACGTGGTCGCCGATGTGCGGCGTGAGCTGAGCGAGCGGGTGGACGCGGCCCTGTCGGCCGGTGTCGCTGCCGAGCTGCTCGTGCTCGACCCCGGACTCGGGTTCGCCAAGACGGCCCAACACAACTGGTCACTGCTGGCACAGCTGCCGGCCCTGCACACGCTCGGCTGCCCGATCCTGGTCGGAGCGTCCCGGAAGGCGTTCTTGGGCACGGTGGGCCGGAGCCCGGGCCAGCCACCGAGACCCCCGCAAGAACGTGACGTCGCAACGGCGGTCACGACGGTCCATGCCGCACAGGCCGGGGCGTGGGCCGTGCGCGTCCACGACGTCCGGGGCTCGCGTGCCGCGCTGGACGTGCTCGCCGCCATGGACGAGGCCGGCAGGCCGGGTCGAGTGGACGGAGGTGGCTCATCGTGAACCCGTCAGGTGGCCACGGTGGTGCCAGTGGGCGCTCGGGGGACCGGATCCGGTTGATCGGGCTGACCGGTCACGGGCGTCACGGAGTCAAGCCGGAGGAGTTGCGCGATGGGCAACGCTTCGTCGTCGATGTCGAGCTCGAACTCGACCTGCGGCTGGCCGGACGCAGCGACGACTTGGTCGACACAGTCGACTACGGCCAACTCGCCGATGCAGTGGTGGCCCGGATCGAAGGCGAGCCGGTCGCGCTGATCGAGAGACTGGCCCACCTCATTGCTTGTGATGTGCTGGCCGACGACCGGGTCACGGCGGTCGACGTGGTCGTGCACAAACCGCAAGCACCGTTACGGGTGAGCTTCGAGGACGTGCAGGTGCACGTGCACCGGGTGCGCGGTGTGCCGGTCGTCATCGCTCTGGGCGCCAATCTCGGTGATCCACTCGAGACGCTGCAGGACTCGCTCATCGAACTCGCCGACGTGCCCGGTCTCGAGGTCACCGACGTTTCTGGGCTGATCGAGTCGGATCCGGTGCTGCCGTTCACGGGGTCCGGGCGGGCCCGACCCCAGGACGCCGCACCCGTGCCGGGCCACCCTGTCTATCTCAACGCGGTGGTCCTCGGCGAATACGTCGGTGAGCCGGAGACGCTCTTGCGTGAACTGCATGCTGTCGAGCATCGACACGGCCGCACCCGCGAAGTCCATTGGGGGCCAAGGACCCTTGACCTCGACCTCGTCCAGTTCGGTGTCCCGGGAGCGGCCAGCGAGCGGCTCAGCGACGACCCTGCTTTGCGACTGCCACATCCGCGTGCTGTGGAGCGTCCGTTCGTGCTCGCCCCCTGGCTCGACGCGGATCCTTCGGCGATGATCCGCACTGGCGCAACCATCGCCGCACCGATTCGACCCGTGGCGGAGGTGCTCGCCCAGCTGGACCAGAGCAGGATCCGTCCCGGGCCCGACTGGAGCGTGCCGTGGTAGCTGCCGGTGGCGTGCGGTTGCGGCTGCTCCTCGGCATCACCGTCACCGTCGCCGTCCTGGGCCGGGTCGTCTTCCGTGTTATCGGTGGTGTCGCCACTCCCGGTTGGCCCGCCATCGTGCTGGTCGTAGCGATGGCGATCGGGGTGTTCATCGCCGGCTTGCCGGTGCGGCGCCTGCGCGACCATCGCCCGGGCCGACCCGTCAGTGCCCTTTACGCGGCGCGAGCCCTGGTGCTCGCCCAGGCGGCTGCTCTGACCGGGGCCGGTCTGCTCGGCTGGTATGCCGCGCAAGCCCTCCAGCTCGTGCCCGACCTGGATATCGACTCACAACGTGCGCGGCTCTGGTTGGTCGGCGGGCACGCAATCGCTGCGGTGCTGCTGGTCGTCAGCGGGATGCGCACACAAGCCAACTGCCGGATCAACCCCGAGGACCGGATCCAGCCCAGAGACTCGATGGACGCGCCGGACGCGCCGGACGCGCCGGACGCGACGGGCTCGGGCGACTGACCTCCGCCTGGGACGGGGGGTTGCATCGGCCAGCACTCCATGTATCATCGCCGTATGACGATGACATCGATCATTGGCGAACAAGCGGAGGATGCGGCACTGCAGTTCGCCGCATACCTCTTCAAATCGTTCGCGGATCCTTCGCGCCTCGAGATCGTGCGGCATTTGCTGCTCGGCGAGCATCGTGTCGCCGAGCTCGTCGACCATCTCGGGTTGGCACAGTCCACCGTCTCGGCCCACGTCGGCTACTTGCGTGACTGCGGACTCCTGCATGCTCGTGTTCAGGGACGCTCCACCCTGTATTCGCTGGCCGAGCCCGAGCTCACCCGGCAGCTGCTCGCCGCGGCAGAAGCCCTGCTTACAGCAACTGGGGATGCCGCCGCGGCACATCCGACCGGCGGGGGGACCCGATGAGCCACGACCACGACCACGATCACTCGACAACGAACCGGAAGCGCCTGCTGGTTGCGCTGGTCATCATCGGGACCATCCTCCTCGCCGAGGTCGTCGGTGCCGTCCTCACCGGGTCCTTAGCGCTGCTCGTCGACGCGGGGCACATGCTCACCGACACGATGGGTCTGGCGGTCGCGCTCGTGGCAGCCACCCTGGTGCTGCGGCCCGCGACGAATCGGCGGACCTGGGGCTGGCAGCGAGCCGAAGTGCTCGCCGCCGGCGGACAAGCCGCCATCCTGCTCGTCGTCGGTCTCTATGCGCTCTACGAGGGCATCCTGCGGCTGATCGACCCGCCGGCCGTCGAAGCCAGCGGCATGTTCTTCGTCGGTGTCGTCGGCCTGCTCGGCAACGTGGCAGCCCTACTCGTGCTCTCCGGGGGCCGCGGCCACAACCTGAACATGAAGGCGGCCTTCCTCGAGGTCGCCGCCGATGCACTGGGCTCCATCGCCGTCATCGTCTCAGCGGCGGTCATCTGGTGGACCGGTTGGAACCGGGCCGACGCCGTCGCCGGGATCGCCGTGGCCTGCCTCATCATTCCGCGGGCCGTCCGGCTGCTGCGCGAATCCAGCGAGATCCTCCTCGAGACCACACCAACGGGCTTGGACCTCGACGCTGTCCGTGAGCATGTCCTTGGGCAACCACACGTCGTCGGTGTCCACGACCTGCACGCCTCGACCGTCGCGACCGGTCTGCCGACGCTGACCTGCCATGTCGTCCTTGATGACGAGTGCTTCCGCAGCGGGCACTGCCTGGAGGTGCTCGCTGCGCTGCAGGAGTGTGTGGCCTCGCATCACGGGGTCGCGATCGAGCATTGCACGATCCAGCTCGAGGGCGTGGACCTAGCCGCCGCCCACGCCGGGCGCCTGCACGCCTGATGCCGGCTGCCTCGGCCAGGGGCCGGGGCTAGGTTGTCCCCATGGCATCCCCGACCCGGTTTCGTGTCGGGATCGTCGGCAGCGGTCCGGCCGGTGCGGCGCTGGGAGCGGCCTTGGCGCGCGCCGGGCACCACGTTGTCGCCACACCGGCGGGCAGCGATGATTCGGTGGCCCGCGCCCACCCCTGGTCGCCGACGATCGCGATCACCGGTGATCCGGCGTCGGTCGTCGTCGGCGACGCCGATCTCGTCCTGCTGGCCGGGCCAGGGTCGCAGCTGCCCGACCTGATCGAGGGACTTGCGGTGGCGGGTGCGTTCCGGCCCGGCCAGATCGTCGTGCACACCACCCCGGAGCACGGAATCGGAGTCCTCGAGCCCGCCGGCGCCGACGTGTTGCCGCTGGCGCTGCACCCGTGCACGGTGTTCACCGGGGGGCCCGAGGACCTCGACCGGCTCACCGGAGCCGTCGTGGCCGTCACCACGCTGCGCACGCTTCGCCCGCTCGGAGAGGCACTGTGCCTCGAGCTCGGGGGAGAGCCGGTCTGGGTCGAAGAGGAAGACCGACCAACGTATGCCGCCGCCCTGGCCGCAGTGCGCGACGGGCTCAGCCGCGTGCTCACCGCCGCGGCCCACGTCTTGGCCGATTGCGGCATACCCGAAACTGGGCGCGCTCTCGGCCAGCTGGCGAACGCAATCGTCGAGCAGACGCTGCGGACCGGTAGCGTGGCCACAGCATCGCGGCAGGCTGCCGCAGGCGGCACTGCCGGCGCGACCGATCGTGCCCGGCAGCCGGGGGACCGGGCTCCGGCGGATGCGCCACGTGAGCGCACTGGGCACGACCCGGCCGACCCCGAGGAGCAGTCGTGAGCGATCCGGCCCCGACCTCGCTACGGATCCCCCGCTGGCTGGTCTCACCTGCGCCGGGTTGGACGACCAGCGCCGACGTGCTCGTCGTCGGGTCCGGAATCGCCGGGCTGTCCGCTGCACTGCGACTGCGGGAACAAGGCGCGACCGTGCTGCTGGTGACCAAGACCCTGCTCACCGCAGGCTCGACCGCCTGGGCTCAAGGAGGGATCGCTGCCGCACTGGCTGACGACGACTCCCCGGCTGAGCACCTGCGAGACACGCTCGTGGCCGGAGTCGGGCTATGCGACGTCGACGCGGTGACCGCACTGGTCAACGAGGGGCCCATGCGGGTGCGTGAGCTGGTCACACTCGGTGCGAGCTTCGACAGATACGACGACGGCGCGATCAGCCTGAGCCGCGAGGGCGGCCACCACCGCGACCGCATCCTGCACGCTGGCGGCGACGCGACCGGCAAGGAGATCAGCCGTGCGCTCATCGAAGCACTCGACCGGGTGAAGGCCGACCCCGGCATCGAGATCATCGAGCACGCGCTCGTCGTCGACCTACTCCAAGACAATGACGGACGGGTATGCGGCGCAACGATCCACGTCATCGGCGAGGGCCAGATCGACGGGGTCGGTGCTGCGTACTGCCGCGCCGTCGTGCTGGCCACCGGCGGGCTCGGGCAGATCTACTCGGCGACGACCAACCCGCCGGTCGCCACCGGCGACGGGATGGCGATCGCGCTGCGGGCGGGTGCAGTGATCACCGACATCGAATTCGTCCAGTTCCATCCCACCGTGCTCTACCTCGGCGACGACTCCACCGGGCAGCAGCCGTTGATCTCCGAGGCGGTCCGTGGTGAAGGGGCCTTCCTCGTCGATGTCAACGGCGAGCGTTTCATGCACGGAGTGCACGAGCTGGCCGACCTCGCCCCACGCGATGTCGTCTCGAGAGCCATCGTGCGGCAACTGGCGCAGACCGATGCCGACCACGTCTTCCTCGACACTCGTCATCTCGGCAAGGACTTCTTCGACCGTAGGTTCCCGTCGATCGCCGCGTCCTGCCGTGAGCGCGGCCTGGAACCGAGCGTTGACCTGCTGCCGGTCGCGCCCGCCCAGCACTACGCCAGTGGGGGAGTGGCGACCGACCTCGTGGGACGGAGCTCGGTCGAGGGGCTCTACGCCTGCGGGGAGTGCTCCTGCACAGGCGTGCACGGCGCCAACCGGTTGGCCTCCAACTCATTGCTGGAAGGATTGGTCTTTGCGCACCGGATCGCTGATGACATCGCCGCCCGGTTCCGGGCCGGCGAGTTGCCGCTTGCCGAGCCGATCCCGCCAGGGGATGACACGACGCTGGTGCGTTCGTCCCGACGTCGCGCAGTGCAACGCTCGATGACCGACGGGGCCGGCGCGGTCCGATCGGCCACGTCGCTCGCCGCGACCAGCGCGCGACTGGCCGAGTTGGCCCGCGACGCCGACGGCGACGAAGGCGGGCCGAAAACATGGCAGACCACCAATCTGCTCCAGCTGGGTCAGGTGCTCACCGCCGTGGCCGCGCACCGTGAAGAGACCCGTGGCGGCCACCTGCGCTCGGATTTCGCCGACCGGGACGACGCCCGGTGGCTCGGGCACCTACAGGCCGTGCGGCGTGCTGACGGCTTGGTCACCATCAGCTACACGCCGGTGCCGGCCGGTCAACTCGTCCCGACCACCCCGATCAGCGTGGAGGAACACCCATGACCGTCGACCTCGGCTTTCCGTCCGACTGGGCGACCGATCTCGTCCGGGTCGCCCTGGCCGAGGATCTCGGCCCGGACGGCCGGGACGTCACGACCCTCGCGACCATCCCTTCCGGCCAGGTTCGCACCTGTGAGGTGGTGGCTCGCGCCGAAGGCATCATCGCCGGCCTGCCGGTGATCGCCGAGGTGTGCGGCCAGGTCGCGACCCAGATCGACTGTGCCACAGCGCAGGTCGACCTGATCGTCGCAGACGGCCACCAGGCCCGGCGTGGCGACGTGCTGGCTCGGATCACCGGCCCCACCCAGGTGATCCTGATCGCCGAACGCACCGTCCTCAACATCGTGTGCCGACTGTCCGGGGTCGCCACCCACACGCGACGGTGGGCCGACCAGTTGGCGGGCACTGGCGCCATGGTGCTCGACACCCGCAAAACGACGCCCGCGATGCGGCACCTGGAGAAATACGCGGTGCGGGCAGGGGGCGGCACGAACAAACGCATGGGCCTCTACGACGTAGCCATGATCAAGGACAATCACAAGCTCGCAGCCGGCAGCCTGACAGGTGCTTACGAGGCGATCCGCCAGCGGTATCCCGAGGTCGACATCCAGGTCGAAGTCACCACGGTCGCCGAGGCGCTCGAGGCGTATGCCGCCGGCGCGCGGTTCATCATGTGCGACAACATGCCGGTCGAGTTGCTCGCCGAAACCGTCGCTGCGCTGCGCGAATTGGCCGAGCCGGTCGAAGTCGAAGCGACCGGTGGACTCAGCCTTGAGGTGGCCAGGGACTATGCCTTGACCGGAGTGGACTACTTGTCCGTCGGCGGGCTGACTCACTCGTCCCCTATCGTCGACATCGCCCTCGATCTGGTCGACTGATCACGAGTCGGTAGCCTTGGGCGTTGTGACCGATTCGCCCGCCCCGCCGGATCCGGCGCGGTCCATCGACACCGCGCCCCCCGGAGCCTCCGACGATCTGCCCGACCAGATGCGGGTGCGGCGTGAGAAACGTGCGCGGCTGCTCGAGAGCGGGCGTTCGGCATACCCGGTCTGGGTCGAGCGGACCCACACTTTGGCCGAGGTGCGCCAGACGTGGGCCGATCTGGCCGCCGGCGACGAGACCGATGCCGTCGTCACGGTCGCCGGGCGGATCATGCACATGCGAAACACGGGCAAGCTGTGTTTCGCGACGTTGCAAGAGGGGGTGGGCACCCGGCTGCAGGTCATGCTCAGCCGGGCCGAGGTCGGCGAGCAAAGCCTCGCGGACTGGAAGGCATTGGTCGATCTCGGGGATCACGTGGTCATCAAGGGCCGGGTGATCAGCAGCAAGCGTGGTGAGCTGTCGGTGCTCGCCTCTTCGTGGCAGATGGCCGCCAAAGCGCTGCGGCCATTGCCGGTGTTACACAAGGATCTTGCCGAGCAGACCAGGGTCCGGCAGCGATACGCCGACCTGATCGTGCGCCAGGAATCCCGCGACATGGTGCGGTTGCGGGCAACGGCGACGCGAGCCATCCGGGAGGTGCTGCACGAGCAGGGTTTCGTCGAGGTCGAGACGCCGGTGCTGCAACTCGTGCATGGCGGTGCCGCAGCCCGACCTTTCCGCACCCACCTGAACGCCTTCGACCAACAGATGACGCTGCGGATCGCACTCGAGCTCAACCTCAAGAAAGCCGTGGTCGGCGGGATCGACCGGGTCTACGAGCTGGGCCGGATCTTCCGCAACGAAGGGGTCGACAGCACCCACTCACCCGAGTTCACGATGCTGGAGGCATATCAGGCCTACGGGGATCAGACGACGATCGCCCAGGTCATCCGCGACGTCTACGTCGGGGTGGCCGATGCGCTCGACTCGCGGGTCGTGTCGACGTCGCTCGGCGAGGTCGACCTGGGGGCACCCTGGCGCTGGCTGCCGGTCTACGACGCTGTGAGTGACGCCGTCGGCGAACAGGTCGATCTCGACACTCCAGCCGAGGTATTGCGCCGGTATGCCGCCGAGCAGCATGTCGAGCTCGACCCGGCTTGGGGTGCCGACAAGATCGTCCTTGAGCTCGTCTCGGAGCTGGTCGAGCCGACTCTCGTGCAGCCGACCTTCTTGTACGACTATCCGGCAATTGCGCAGCCGCTGGCCCGGCCGCATCGGAGTGTCCCTGGACTCATCGAAGCCTGGGATCTGATCATCGCCGGGGTCGAGCGAGGCACCGGCTTCTCCGAGCTCGTCGACCCGGTGATCCAGCGTGAGGTGCTCACGGCGCAGTCGCTGCTGGCTGCCGGCGGCGACGAGGAGGCCATGCAACTGGACGAGGACTTCTTGCGCGCACTGGAATACGGTGCGCCCCCGATGGGTGGCCTCGGTCTGGGCATTGATCGACTGGTCATGCTCCTGACCGGTGCCAGTATCCGCGAGACTATTCTGTTCCCACTGCTGAAGCCCGAGTGAGGTTCACATGTGGGACACGATCTACCCTTACCTGGCGGCGTTGCTGCCCACCATCGGGCTGCTGGTGGTCTTCTACGTCGTCTTCAAGACGATCTTCGAGGCCGACCGGCGAGAACGACGCGCTGTCGCCGAGTGGGAGCGAACCCACCCCCGGCCTGACCCGACCGAGGCAACGCAACAACCAAGCCGTGATCTGCAAACGACGGCCAACCCAGAAGCTGAGGTGCGCCCCGATCCCGAATGATCGGTCGCCGGGACACGCAAACGACCCGAATAGGAAGATCGGCAATACGTGGCTCGTCGAGAGCGAGCTTGGCGAAATGCGTGTTATCCTTTCTTCAGGTCGGCGAGCGATGGAGTTCGTCGGACTACCCGGCGAACTCTGGGCCGCCAGGTCTCGGGGAGAATCGGGACGGCAGCTACGGGGCCGGGGACAGCGGCGTTGCGGGTGCCGTGAAAGAAACAGGCAGAGAATGGCAGTTCAACAATCACCTGAATGGAGTACATAGTGGCCAAGCGTGTTCAGGTCGTCCTCGAGGATGACATCGACGGCGGTCCCGCCGAAGAGACCGTTTCCTTCGGGCTCGATGGAGTCAGCTACGAGATCGATCTGTCGGCGGCCAACGCCGCGAGGCTCCGCGAATCTCTCGCGAGCTGGGTCGGTGCAGCAACGCGCACTGGGGGGCGCAAGTCTGCACGCCGTGCGGGCGGTCGGCGAAACAATGTGTCCGCGGTTCGGGAGTGGGCCCGGGCCAATGGTTACCAGATCAACGACCGGGGCCGGGTTCCGGCTGCGGTGCAAAGCGCCTACGACAAGGCGCACTCCTGAGCTGAGTCGGCACCTGTCGATTCTCAGTTCATCGGTGGGTCGTCCTCCTCTGGGGGCGGCCCACCGCCGTTTTCCGGCATTGTGGCATTGCGTTGTCCTCGAACGCCGCAGCCTCCATCGCGTGGTCGTCAGCCTAGGGCTTCGGGTAGCAGCGCTGACGCCAGGTCACCCTCATGTTCGATGCGGGCGAGGACCTCGTCGATAGTCAGTTGCGCCAAGGCCAGTGGGTCGTCGGCGCCGTGCTCGATTTCGTGCCACGTGCGTGGGGCCGCCACGAACGGGGCGTCTCTTCCTCGCATCGAGTAAGGGCTGATCGTCGTCTTGGCCGCGACGTTCTGGCTCCAGTCCAAGAGCACTTTGCCGGGCCGCAACGACCGGGTCATCTTCCAGACGACCAAGTCGGGGTGCTGGGCGGTGAGTTCCTGCGCCATCGCCTGTACGAGGGTCGCGATGTCGTCACTCGAATGAGAACCGGGCACGGCGGCATACACCTGCAGGCCCTTGGAGCCGGAAGTGACCGGCACGGGCGAAAGACCGATAGCGGCCAGCCGGTCACGCACTAGCAGAGCGACCGTCGCGCATTCGTGCAACCCCGCACCGGCACCCGGGTCAAGGTCGACGACAAGGCGGTCCGGATGATTGCGCCGGGCGACCGGGCGGTTGCCATCGACCCGCCACTGCGGCACGTGCAGCTCCAGCGCCGCGAGATTGGCCAGGTAGATCAACCCGTCGACACCCTCGATCAGTGGATAGGTGATCGAACCGTCGGAGTGCTCCAGAGTCACTCGTGGCAGCCACCCGGGCGTGCCAGCCGGGATCCGCTTCTCGAAGAACGTCACCGATTCCACCCCGTCGGGGTAGCGGATTCGCGTCACCGGACGACCGGCCAGATGCGGCAACAACACCGGGGCGATCGAAGCGTAGTAGTGCAGCACTTCGCCTTTGGTCGTCTCGGTCGCCGGATAGAGGACCTTGTCGAGGTTCTTGACCCTCAGCCGCCGTCCACCGGCATCGACGACGACCTGATCGTCGTGGTGCCGATCGCCGGAGGCACCACGCGGCTGGCTGCGGCTAGGCATCCGATGCCATGGGCACGTCGCCGGGGCCCACGTCGGCGGGGCTGAGGTCGGGGCGCAAGCCCTTGTATGCCGGCTGCCGTAGCCGAGTCCTCTGGATCAGCCCGAGCGCGCGGACGTCGCAGACCAGCACCGGAGCGACCCAGGTCGTGCCGGTGCGGTCTTCGGCCGGGATCGGGTCGGCGAACGGGTTGGGCCCTCCCGAGATCGGACGCAGCGCGGCCAGCAACCTGGAGCCGACCCTGCCTGCGAGACCACTGCCGACCTTGCCGAGATAGCGAAGACCACCGGCGGCAGGGACACCGACGAGCACCGCGCCGAGACGCTCGGTCTGGTCGGTCTCCGGCCGCCACCCGCCGATGACCACCGACACGGTCGCGTGGTGTGCCGACTTGCGCCAGTCGTCGGTTCGCCGACCCGCGGCATACCGCGAATCGAGGCGTTTGGAGACGATGCCTTCCAGCCCTTGTTCCTTGGTCGCCTCGAGCAGGGCCGGGCCGTCGGTGAAGACCGGGGGCACTTGCCACGGGCCGCCGCGCAACTCGAGCCGTTCGAGGGTGGCTCGCCGGTCGGCGAACGAGCGACGGGTCAGCTCGACGCCATACAGCCGCAGCAGGTCGAAGACCATGAAGGTGATCGGCTGTTGCGTCGCCCGACGGCTGGCCATGGCTGCGTTGTCGACCCCGAAGCGCTCCATCAGCCGCGCGAAACTGGGCACTCCGGCGTGCATGGCCACGACCTCGCCGTCGAGCAGCATGTCCTCGAACAGCTCTCCGAGGCCAGCCAATTCGGGGAAGACGTGGGTGATCTCTCGCTCGTTGCGGCTGAACAGCCGCACTGTGCCGTCGGTGACATCGGCCAGCACCCGGATGCCATCCCACTTCACCTCGTGCACCCACTCCTGGCCTGTCGGCACACCGGAGGCCGGGGTGGCGAGCATCGGCTGCACGTCAGCCCGCCGCAACGCTGGGAACGGTAGTGGGGGACGGCCTGAGCATGCACCGAGGGTATGCCGATCCGCGCGGTATCCGAAGGATCTGCCGATAGTGCACGGATCACCTGTTGTGGCGCTTTGTGCTGTAGTTCATGCTGGTGTCTCCACCGTGACCGGTGGGGAAGGTGAGGCGATCGGTATGCGAGTCATGTGGAAGGGTGCGGTGTCCTTCGGGCTGGTCAATGTGCCGGTCAAGCTGTATTCGGCGGTCGAGAGCCACGACATCAGTTTCCGTCAAGTGCATCGCACCGACGGAGGACGGATTCGCCTGCAGCGGGTGTGTAGTGCCTGTGGCGAGCTGGTGTCCTACGACGACATTGCCAAGGGTTACGAGGCCGACGACGGGCAAGTGGTTGTCCTCACCGACGACGATCTGGCCGCCTTGCCGAACCACACGAGCAAGGAGGTCACGGTCGAGAAGTTCGTGCCGAGCGAGCAGATCGACCCGATGCTTTACGACAAGCCTTACTATCTCGAGCCGGAGAAGGTCTCGAGCAAGGCTTATGCCTTGCTGCGGGACGCGTTGGAGGGCAGTGACCGGGTGGCGCTGGTCAGTGTGGCGATCCGGTCGCGCAAGACCATGGCTGTCTTGCGGGTCGTCGACGGGGTCATCGTGCTGCAGACGCTGCTGTGGCCCGACGAGATCCGCGCCTCGTCGCAGCTCAACCTCGGCGATGTCGGCGAGCCGAGCGAGCAGGAACACGCCATGGCCGGCCTGCTCGTCGAGTCGCTGGCCGGTGACTACGACCCGGGTGAACTGACCGACGATTACGCCGACGCGGTCGGTGCACTGGTCAGGAGCAAGATCGAGGGCGGTGGGCTGGAAGCGCCGGTGGCCGTCGAGGCGCAGGCCGAGGTCGTCGATCTGCTGGAGGCACTCCAGCGGTCGGTGGACAAGGCCAAGGCGGCTCGCGGCGAGCCGGTCACCCCGACCGGGACCGCCGCGGGCTCGGCCACCAAGGCCGAATCGAGCACCGCGGCCGGCGCCACCGAACCCACCACGACCAAGAAGAACACGGCCAAGAAGGCGGCCAAGGCCGCTCGAGCGAGCTGAGTCGATGCCTGAGGGTCACACCCTGCACCGCTTGGCAGGGGCACTCGATGCTGCTTTCGCCGGCTCGGCCCCCGCCGCCAGCAGCCCACAAGGCCGGTTCGTCACCGGCGCCGCCCGGTTGGACGGGTTGCCCGTCGTGTCGGCGCAGGCGTGGGGTAAGCACCTGTTTGTGGAGTTCGACGGTGCGACCTATTTGCACGTGCACCTCGGGCTGATCGGGACGTTCGACGTGCTCCGGTATGCCGGTGTCCTGCCGGCGGCGGTCGGTGCGGTGCGGCTACGGCTGGCCAACGACACTCACGTGGCCGACCTGCGGGGTGCGACTCTGGTGGAGCTGGTGACCCCGGAGCACGTCGATGCGGTCGTCTCGCGACTGGGCCCTGACCCGTTGCGGGCCGAATGCGTGGAGCACGGGGCCGACCTGGCGTGGGCCAAGATCCACCGCTCCGCCAGGCCGATTGCCGATCTGCTCATGGACCAGCAGGTCGTTGCTGGTGTCGGCAACGTCTATCGCGCCGAGGTGCTCTTTCGTCACCGGGTCGACCCACACCGCCCCGGGCGCGAGATCCGTCGCAGCACGTGGGAAGCGCTCTGGGGCGACTTGGTGCAGTTGCTCCGCATCGGAGTCGAGCTCGGCCAGATCGTCACGATGGCCGACCAGGTGCACGAGGTGCGGGACGCGGCATACGACCCGGGGTTGGTGCCCGAAGCGGCCAGCGGCGTGTCGGCCTGGCGACCGAAACCGCTGCCCGGTGCGCTCGAGCGGCGCTACTACGTCTACAAGCGTCACGGCGAACCGTGCCGGGAATGCGGGTCGCGGATCCGGATGGCCGATGTCGCCGGACGCCGGCTCTACTGGTGCGGACGGTGTCAACGCCGCCGCTGACCCGATTGCGCCTGTTTGGCCGCCGGTGTCCGCTCACGGCATCATTGGTTGGTGGAGGACTACCTGCGGATCAACCGGGAAAACTGGGACGACCGGGCCGCTGTGCACGCGCAGTCGCGGTTTTACGGTGTCGAACGCCTGCTCGGCGACCCGACGGCGCTGTCGAGCGTCGTCGCCTTCGATCGGCCGAGGCTGGGCGAGCTCACCGGACTCGACGTCGTGCACCTGCAATGCCATATCGGCACCGACACTCTGTCGTTGCACCGGCTCGGTGCGGCCAGCACGGCCGGCTTGGACTTCTCGACGGCCGCCTTGGATCAGGCACGTGACCTGGCCACCCGGGCCGGAGCCGACATCGACTATGTCGAGGCAACTGTCGACGGGGCGATCGACGCACTCGGTGCCGAGCGCTTCGACCTGGTCTATACCGGGATCGGGGCCTTACCTTGGTTGCCCTCCATAGCTGCCTGGGCTGAGACTGTCTGCGGGCTGTTGCGTCCAGGTGGTCGGCTGTTCATCCGCGAGGGCCATCCGGTGTTGGAGTCGTTGGCCGAAACGACCACACCGAACAGCCCGCTCACCCTGGCCCACTCCTACTTCGAGCAGCCCGACCCGCTGGTGTGGGAAGACGAGGGTAGCTATGTGCAGACCGATCACACCTTCGCCCACACCATCGCCTACGGGTGGAACCACGGGCTCGGCGAGATCGTCACTGCTCTGCTGCAGCAAGGGCTGCGCCTGACCCAACTGGTCGAGCACGACAGTGTGCCCTGGGAGGCCCTACCCGGGTTGATGGTCTGCGACGAGGCCGGCGAGTGGCGCCTCCGGGAGCACCCCGAGCGACTGGCGGCCAGCTACACGCTCCAAGCCGTCAAGGGGGAGTAACCGGAGAAGCCCTGACGATGGATGTGTTGAGCAGCCGATCCCGCTGAAATGTGGCCCCGCATCCGGCCCGGCTCACGCGGATCGCCGGGACTCTCGGAGGTCACGTGGAGGGCACTTGGGGTATCCACCGGTGGCTTCGCATCTCTTATCCAGTGACGCGATATGCGTCCTCATCTCAGCGGCGCGCGGCATATCGGCCGGGTCGGATCACCCCGGTATGTCGTTGCGCCCCGAGAGCACCCCGCGCCGGCAGGGAACAACGACGCCGGGCGCGTGCGTTGCTACGACAACAGCCAACCCCGGCAGGGTCGAGGGTGGACGTCAGCTGCACCATCCCACGAGCATCGTTACCCTTGGCCGTGCAGCTGTTCGACGCGGTTGGGTAAACCAGCAAGGACCTGGTCGGCTGCGGCGGGTCGCCGAGGCACGTCAGCAGACGTAAGACCAGCAGATGTAGGAGTGGTGTGATGTTCGAGAGGTTCACCGATCGTGCTCGCCGGGTGGTTGTGCTCGCCCAAGAAGAGGCGCGCATGCTCAACCACAACTACATCGGCACCGAGCACATCCTGCTCGGACTTATCCATGAGGGTGAGGGGCTGGCCGCCAAGGCGTTGGAGAATCTCGGGATTTCGCTGGTCGCCGTCCGGGAGCAGGTGCAGGACATCATCGGTCCTGGCCAGCAGGCACCGACGGGGCACATCCCGTTCACTCCGCGGGCCAAGAAGGTGCTCGAATACTCCCTGCGTGAGGGGCTGCAGCTCGGGCACACCTACATCGGCACCGAGCACATCCTGCTCGGGCTGATCCGCGAAGGTGAAGGCGTGGCGGCCCAGGTGCTCGTCAAGCTCGGTGCCGACCTGAACAACGTGCGCAAGCAGGTGATCCAGCTGCTGGCCGGCTACCAGTCCAGCCAGGGCGAGAAGGCCGGCGCCGGGGTCGGGAAGGCCAGTGGCCCGGCCGAGGGCACACCGGCCGGCTCACTCGTGCTCGACCAGTTCGGGCGGAATCTGACCCAGGCCGCCCGTGAAGGCAAACTCGACCCGGTCATCGGACGCGAGAAGGAGATCGAGCGGGTCATGCAGGTGTTGTCCCGCCGGACGAAGAACAACCCGGTGCTCATCGGTGAGCCCGGCGTCGGCAAGACCGCGGTCGTCGAGGGCCTGGCGCAGGACATCGTCAAGGGCACGGTGCCCGAGACCCTCAAGGACAAGCAGCTCTACACCCTCGACCTCGGTGCACTAGTGGCCGGTTCGCGTTACCGCGGCGACTTCGAAGAGCGGCTCAAGAAGGTGCTCAAGGAGATCCGCACCCGCGGCGACATCATCATCTTCATCGACGAGATCCACACCCTCGTCGGCGCCGGCGCAGCTGAAGGTGCCATCGACGCCGCGTCGATCCTCAAGCCGATGCTGGCCCGAGGTGAACTCCAGACCATCGGTGCGACCACTCTCGACGAATACCGCAAGCACATCGAGAAGGACTCGGCGCTGGAGCGCCGGTTCCAGCCGATCCAGGTCGCCGAGCCGACCCTGCCGCACACGATCGAGATCCTCAAGGGCCTGCGCGACCGCTACGAAGCCCACCACCGGGTGTCCTACACGGACCCGGCGTTGGTGGCTGCGGCCTCCCTGGCCGACCGGTATGTCAACGATCGTTTCCTGCCGGACAAGGCCATCGACCTGATCGACGAGGCCGGGGCACGACTACGAATCCGGCGGATGACGGCACCGCCGGACCTGCGTGAGTTCGACGAGAAGATCGCGGCCGTGCGACGCCAGAAAGAAGCCGCCATCGACGGCCAGGACTTCGAGAAGGCCGCCCGGCTCCGTGACGACGAGAAACAGCTCACGGTGGCACGCAACGAGCGTGAAGCCCAGTGGAAGTCCGGCGACATGGACGTCATCGCCGAGGTCGACGAGGAGCTCATCGCCGAAGTGCTCGCCGCATCCACCGGCATCCCGGTCTTCAAGCTCACCGAAGAAGAATCCAGCCGGTTGCTCAATATGGAGACCGAGCTGCACAAACGAATCGTCGGCATGGACGACGCGATCAAGGCGCTTTCCCAGGCGATCCGGCGCACCCGGGCCGGGCTCAAGGATCCGCGGCGTCCCGGCGGGTCGTTCATCTTCGCTGGCCCGACCGGCGTCGGCAAGACCGAGTTGGCCAAAGCGTTGGCCGAGTTCCTCTTCGGTGACGAAGACGCGCTCGTCCAGCTCGACATGTCGGAGTTCTCCGAGAAGCACACCGTGTCGAGGCTCTTCGGTTCACCCCCGGGTTATGTCGGCTACGAGGAGGGCGGCCAGCTCACCGAGAAAGTGCGTCGGCGTCCCTTCTCGGTCGTGCTCTTCGACGAGGTCGAGAAAGCTCACGCGGATATCTTCAACAGCCTCCTGCAGGTGCTCGAAGACGGCCGGCTCACCGACAGCCAAGGCCGGGTGGTCGACTTCAAGAACACCGTCATCATCATGACGACCAACCTCGGCACCCGCGATATCACCAAAGGCAGCCTCGGTTTCTCCGCCGGCCCGGACTCCCGCTCGGAATACGAGCGGATGAAGGCCAAGGTGCAGGACGAGCTGAAGAACCACTTCCGTCCCGAGTTCCTCAACCGGGTCGACGACATCATCGTCTTCCCGCAGCTGACCCCGGACGAGATCGTCTCGATCGTCGACCTGGAGATCGCCAAGCTGGACAAGCGGCTCAAAGACAAAGACATGGGCATCGAGCTCACCGTCGCGGCCAAGAGCCTGCTGGCCAAGAAGGGCTACGACCCGGTGCTCGGCGCCCGGCCGCTACGGCGCACCATCCAGCGTGAGATCGAGGACATGCTCTCCGAGAAGATCCTTTATGGCGAGCTCAAGTCCGGAGAGTTCGTGCTTGTCGACGTCACCGGCGAGGACAAGGACTCGACTTTCACCTTCACCGGTTCGCTGCGCCGCGAAGCACTCCCGGACATCCCCGACACGCCTCCGCTCGATGCGGCCCTCGGTGGATCACCGGGCTCCGCCGGCCCCCAAGACGCGCCCCCGGGCGACTCTACGAACTGATCGCCCACGGGCTCGGGGCGGGCGCGGCACCGGCTCGGGCGCCGGGGCGGTGGCGGGCCATTCGGCCGGTCCGATCCGAGAGAAAGCGCTTGACTGTGCAGTTGTCTCGCAACTCAGCGCAGACCACGGTTGACTCGCCGCACAGCTGTGCACATTTGCGCACGGGCACGTATACACACATGGCACGGCTACGCACGAGGCACGGCTAGCCGCCGTCGGCGACATCACCCGGGTTGCACGCTGCGAGCACCGTCGCGGCATACCCGACGGCGGGTCGGTCCGGCTCGAGGAACCAGGCCTGCTTCGCCGGGGCGAATCGCACGTGGCATACGAGTTGATCACGCATCCCCGGAGTGTCAGCGTCCGGCTCCCGCTCCACCACCTCGGCCCAGATCTGGTCGCCGCCCGAGAACCAGCCCCGGGCCACCCAGGTCGGGGTCACTCGCAGGGACCGGGTCCCCGAGCGCTTCAGCCACGTCGTTTGGAGCACGAGCTGTCGGCAGACCCGCACCTTGACGGTGACCGGTCCACCAGGCTCGAGCACCAGCACCGGGCCGGAGTCGGTGTCGGCTAGCGCCGGCCTCCGGTCACCTGTTGGGCTGGGGACGTCGTTGATTAACAACTCGGCTGCGACCACAAAGCGTCCGTCGGCGTCCCGGACCAGCACCCGGTCGCTCTTCACGGTCGCGGCGCTGCCCGGCGGGACCTGCAGCGGCAAGGTGAGATGTACGGGCGAGTCGGCATCGGGCGCTGTCGCCTGGTAGGTCCGGGTGGCGGTGTCGACCGAGTCGGGGGACTCCTCGATCCAGCTCAACACCATCTCCGGTGTCCCCGGGGCGCTGCGCGTGGGTTCGTTTGTCGGTGTCGTGGCCACCGTCGGCTCGGGCACCGAACGTCCCGCGGGTGAGGTCGTCATCGTGTCGGTGGCCGCGCCGCCGGAGTCCGGACTGGTGCTGCATCCGGCTGCGGTGACCAGCGCTACCAGAGCGAGCATCAGTATCAGCCTGAGGTGCCCCCGCGCGCGGAGGCGACGTGACGTGACAGCATGGCTCACGGCATACCAGCTTCCCGGTGACCTCATGCCGCAACCTCCCGCGTCGATCGCTCGTCACCGATGCCCGTCAGGAGTCGTCAGTGTCCGATGTCCGATATACCACCCGACCGGCCCGTACCGCCGACGTGCGTGTCATTCGAGACATCGTGGCACCTCTGGAGGCTTCCCGTCGGTTGGTGGCCAAGGACGCGGTGACCTATTACGAGTCGTTGCAACAGTTCCGGGTCGTCGAAACCGATGGAGTGATCGTCGGGTGTGGGGCGCTGCACGTCTTGTGGCACGAGTTGGCCGAAGTGCGGACTATCGCGGTCGTCGACGAGCATCTCGGCCGGGGAGCGGGTCACCGGCTGCTCGTCGACCTGATCGACGACGCGAAGGTCCTGGGAGTGCGGCGGGTCTTCTGCCTGACCTTCGAGACCGACTTCTTCCAGCGGCACGGTTTCGTCGTCATCGACGGGCAGACCGTGTCGGCCGACGTGTATGCCGAGTTGCTGCGGTCCTACGATGAAGGTGTCGCCGAGTTCCTCGACCTGGAACGGGTCAAGCCCAACACGTTGGGTAACACCCGGATGCTGCTCACGCTGAGCTGACGGGTGAGTTGCGCCACGGCCACCGGTGCCGTCGCGGCCGCCGCGCCGACGATAACCTCGGACTGACTTGTCCTCCCAGGGCCGCTAGCGCAAGCTGACCTGCAGAGGAATAACCGAACGAAGGGTCAGCAATGATACTTGTGGCACACAGTGGTCCGGACTCGGCGAACGCGTTGGAGTGGGCCGCACGGGAGGCGGTGCGGCAACAGGAGTCGCTGCGCATCATCTACGTCATCGCAGCCGGTGCCCTGGTCGGTGACCTCCCCGAACTGCCGACCGAAGTCACCGAAGCAGCTGAGCGGATCCTGGCCGAGGCCACCGAGCAAGCGCGTGGGTTCGGAGTCACCGAGGTCGACACGATCGTCGGATACCGCAGCATCGCGGCCGCCATCGTTGAGGCCTCCCTAGAGGCCGACCTCGTCGTGGTCGGCAACCGTGGCCACGGCGAGACAGCCTCCGCGATGCTGGGATCGGTCGCGTATGCCGTGACCTCGCACGCCACATGTCCGGTGATCGTGGTCCGCGGCGAAGGGCACACCGATCTCACAGCCGAGCATCCGATCATCGTCGGGATCGACGGATCACGGTCAGGTGTGCACGCCGGGTTCTTCGCGGCCGAGATGGCCGAGCGCACCGGCGCACCACTGGTTGTCATCGGGGTCTGGGACATGCCGGCATTGGGTGGTTTCAGCGCTGAAATGGCGCACCGAATGGGTATCGAGCACCTTCACGGCAAGGCCGAGGCGCGGATGCACGAATGGGTCGATTTGGCCGTGGCCAAGCTGACCGAGCGCTATCCGAAGGCCCAGGTCAGCGGAAGGGTCGAGCAAGGCTCACCGGTCGTGGTGCTCCGGGAGGCTGCGGAAGATGCCGGACTGCTCGTGCTGGGCACCCGGGGCCGCGGTGGGTTCGCCGGCCTGCTCCTCGGATCGGTGAGCCACCGGCTTATTCACGACAGTGGTTGCCCGGTCGCCATCGTGCGCTGAGAGGGAACGCCGGGCGCGGGGCGCACTAAGCCGTCGCACGATCGGTTCCGCTCGGCGACGGTCGACACACGCCCACAAGGGTCAACCCCAGGAGCCGGATGCGAGTCTCGCGGTGTGAAGGGTCTTCGCTCGGTTAAGGCCTTGCGTGGAACGGAAGCCCTGATCCGTGACTGTTAGATTGGCGCCGACCTTGGGTGTCGACCAGGAGGTCTCGGATGTCGATCAGGTGTGTTTGAAGGGCGAAGAGGACGAGCTGGACGCGGTCGCGGGCATGGGTCTTGGCGATGAGGTTGCCGATGTGGGTCTTGACGGTGGGCATGGAAAGCCAGAGCTGATCGCAGATCTCTTGGTTGGTCAGACCCTGTGCGATGAGTCTGAGGACCTGAGTCTCGCGATCAGTGAGCGAGTCGAGGACTCGACGCTCTGCTGGCGTGCCCGAGGGAGTGGGCTCTCCCGGTGATCTCGGGCCTTGGAGTCGGTCGAAGAGCTTCCGTGTTGGACCGGGTGAGATGATCGCATCACCGTCATGCACGGTGCGGATGGCATCGACTAGTTGGTCGGGTGGGGTGTTCTTGAGGAGGAAGCCGGACGCGCCGGCTTCGATGGCCGCTGGGACGTATTCGTCGACGTCGAAGGTGGTCAGGATGATGACCCGACCTGGTTGCCCGGGCGCAGCGAGTTGCCTGGTTGCTGTGAGTCCGTCCGTGTGTGGCATCTGAATGTCGACCAACAGGACGTCAGCGGGATTGAGCGCGTGTTGCCTGATGGCGTCGTCGCCGTCGGCGGCCTGCCAAATGACACTCATGTTGGGCTGGGCATCCAGGATCATGGCGAGGCCGGCGATGAACAGGGGTTCGTCGTCGACGAGGCCGAGAGTGATCATGTCGCCCTCCATGGCAAGCTCGCCGACACCCGCCAGCCACCGGTCGTGAGATCGGGGCCGACGTCGATTCGCCCGCCAAGACCGCGGACGCGTTCCCTCATGCCGGTGATTCCGTGCCCGCCGGTTTGATTGTGGTCTTCGTCTGAGGTCGCGGGCCGCCCGTTGGCGACGAGCAGTCGGACCTCACGGCTGCCGACGCTCACCCGGATCGCGACATGAACCCGGCCGGCGTGCTTGACGGCGTTAGTCAACGCCTCTTGGATGACGCGGTACGCCGCAACGCTAACCTGAAGGGGCACGCTCGATGGGTCGCCATCGAGGCGGAGTCGTATCGCACTGCCAGAGGGTTCGAAAGACCTGACCAGCGTTGCGAGGTCGTTCAGAGTCGGCGTCGGACTTGGACCGTTCGACGTGTCCATGGATCGTTGCGAGGCATGGTCGTCTTGGGTGCGCAGCACCTTGATGAGCTCGTGCGCCTCATCGACCGCGGTACGACTCAGGCGCCCGATATCAGCGAGGGCACGCTCGGCCCGGTCGATGTCAGACCGGATCACGTATCTGGCACCTTCGGCCTGGACGGCGATGGCGATGAGAGAGTGGCCGAGAATGTCGTGCATCTCCCGAGCTATACGGGTCCGTTCCTCGGCTGTCGCGAGACGTTGTGCCAGTTCGTAGTGGCTTTCGAGGAATGTCGCTCGCTCCACAGCGAGTTCCATACGAGTACGGTTTCGGCTCCGGATAGCGCCGGCGAGGGCGGCAACGGTGATGATTGCCCAGGCTGCAACGGCGATCGCGAAACGGTTTGGCCACATCGGGCCTAGCCGTTCCTGCGTCGACAGCAGGATCGCCCCTGCGGCACCGGTGTAGATCAGCGCGAGATACGACCAGCGCCACGGTGGGGCCAGACGAGTTTGGGTTGTGTATGCGGCGATGACGCAGATCGTGGGCGCAAAGACGCTCGGCTGATGCAACACAATCTGGTGCACCAGCATGAGAACCGCCAGAACTGCGAGGCAGGTACGGGGCAGGCGACTTCGGACGAGAAGTATCGTGCTGCAGCCCGCAACGATGCTCCAATACGTCCACAACTCGACATCAGAAGACGCGATCGATTGCCCAACGCCGCCGACAAGAGCCGCGAGAACTGCGGCCGCGACGTCGTGGACGATGTCGCGGCGCACGATCCCGACCAAGACTTGACCTAAGGCCCAACTGGTGGGCCGGCCCTCGCCGGTGGTACGAGCAACAGACCATGACCCCACTCGCGCAACGGTAGCTCGGCTCCTCGCGGCGGAGCATCATGCTGAGGTATGAACCCGGGTACGTGCCCTGGCACGATCTGGGCGGCCGATGAAATCGGCAGCATGGCTGCATGATCCACGAAGCGACGCGCCGATGAGTGCCATCATCACCACGCATGGCCTGACTAAGGCTTTTGGTGGTCATACCGCCGTCGACGGTCTCGACTTGACCGTGCCGCAGGGTGTTGTCTACGGATTCCTGGGACCAAACGGGTCGGGTAAGTCGACGACCATGAAGATGCTGCTTGGTCTGATGAAACCGACGAGCGGCGAGATCACACTGTTTGGCGAGAGACTCACCCCATCCTCGCGCGCGGTGTTGCTGCCTTCCATCGGGTCGATGATCGAGGCTCCGCCCGGATATGGACATCTGACCGGCCGGGAGAACATGCGCATCGTCGCAGACATGCTGGGTCTCAACGACGCCCAGACCGACCGGGCCCTGGCCACCGTGCGGCTCACCGAGCACAGGGACAAGCTGGTTCGCAACTACTCGCTGGGCATGAAGCAACGTCTCGGCATCGCGATGGCCCTGGCACGGGAACCCTCGTTGCTCGTACTGGACGAGCCGACGAATGGCCTCGACCCGGCCGGCATCGAAGAGGTACGAACGCTTCTGACCTCCTTGGCGGGGCAGGGAATCACGGTCATGATCTCCAGCCACCTGCTCCACGAGATCGACAAGATGGCGAGCGTCCTAGGCATCCTGGCCAACGGGAGAATGCTCTTCCAGGGCACGCGTCACGAGCTGTTCCAACACTCGATTCCCGACCTCATCATCGAGACCCCTGACTCCGAGGCGGTACTTGCCCAGGGCATCGCGGCGGTGATGATCCCCGAAGGCGTCCAGATCAGCGGCATCGACCGGGAACGAACCGCCGAGGTCATCCACCGCCTCGCGGTTGCCGGCGTCCGAATGTACGAGGTTCGCCGAGTGCAGCAGAGCCTGGAGGACGTGTTCATGGACCTGACCGGACGCGAGGGACTGCTGTGAGGCGCGCCGTGCGGCTGGAGTTCCAGAAGATGCATCGACTGCACACTGCGCTGATCGTCATCGTGCTCATTCTCGCGGTTGCGGCCCTGAGCAGCGCCTCGCTGTTCTCCGGGAGCACCCGCGACACCTTCGACGATCCGGCCGCGGCGCCGTGGGCGGCACGGCTGCTGACCTACACGATGATGGCGGCGATGGCCTCGCCGATTCTCACCGCGGTGCTCGCCAGCCGTCAGACCGACATCGAGCACTCCGGCTCCGGCTGGACGCTCGCTGCGACCGCCGGCCTGACCCCAGGCATCCTGTGCCGAGCGAAGCTCGCCGTCTTGAGCATCATCCTCCTTCCCGCCGTCGTCCTACAGTCGCTGCTCGTGATCACCGCCGGCACGCTCGCTGGCATCCGGGTGCCCCTCGAGCTCGGCCCGTGGGCCGGGTACACGCTCTTGTTGTTCCTGGTCGATATCGCTTTCTGTGCCCTGCACATCTGGCTCGCTGCAACGGTGGAGAACCAACTCGTCAGCGTCGGCATCGGTGTGCTCGGTGCGTTCATGGCCGTGTTCATGCTCCTGGCGCCCGGCATGATCGGCCGGTTCGTCCCGTGGGGCTACTACGCCGTCATCTCCCATGCCTCCCAGCACGACGGTGGCGTCGCGTACATCAGTCCGCCCTATCCCTGGGTTGCCGGTTTCCTTCTGCTCGTCGGCGTCGTGTTCACACTCGCGACCCAGCACCTCGATCGCATCGAAAGGTAAGCCTGTGTTCCGCGCCGAACTCGTCAAGCTCAAGCGGTCCTCCACGTGGCTCATCGCAGCCATCCTGCCGCTGCTGGCGGTGACCACAGGCACGATCAACTTTGCCAACAACCGCGATGTCCTCAACTCCGGATGGGCGTCGTTCACCTCGCAGGTAGTGCTCTTCTACGGAATGCTGTTCTTCTCCCTCGGCATCGGCCTGCTCGCCTCGACCGTATGGAGAATGGAACACCGCGGCACCAACTGGTATCTCCTGCTGACCACCACGACGCGGCCATTGAGCCTCGTTCTGGCAAAGGCCGGCGTCATCGCCGTCGTAGCGGCATTCATGCAACTCGTCCTGATCGTCGGCACCCTCACCTCCGGTGTATTGGTGCTGCGCCTCGACGGTGCGCTGCCCTGGCAGTTCGTCCTTGTCGGAGCACTCGCCGTCGTCGCAGCGCTGGCCCTGATCGCCGTCCAGTCCCTGCTCTCCATGCTGCTGAAGTCCTTCGCCGCACCGGTCGCCGTTTGCCTCTTCGGCTGCGTCGTCGGTATCGCCACCGTCACCTCGGTCACCCTGCGGCCCCTCAGCTACGTGCTCCCACAAGCCATCAACACCCGCACCCTCACCCTCGGCTCCACCGCAGCGCTCGCCGAATCAGGTGGCCTCACGGTCGGAGACGTGGCGCCACTGCTCCTCACGGCAGTCACACTCGCTGCCATCTTCCTGCTCGCCACCGTCGCCGCCATCCGGACCATCAAACTCCACTAGGGGGACACATAGCGTTCCTCTCGCGCCGAACGAGATCGCGGAGCGCTCTTGGCCCGAGAGCCTTGTATGTGTCCAGACGTCGCGGGGCTTGACTGCCCGTCGCTGAGCATGGCGACTGAGTGTGACACTAGTCGGCTGATCAGCTCGGAGGTGTCAGGCACGACGAGCGTTGCGTCGGCAGCCGGACCGGTGCGTAGACGATCGCGTCGCCAGCCGGTTGCGAACGGGACAGAGCGGGGAGATCGCCGGTGAAGATTGGAATGAGAGATGTAGCTACTGCGTCGCGGCACAAGCGTCCAGGCCTAACGCCCCATCCCGGGTTGTGACGCACAAGGCGCCCATCAGCCACAGCGTAGGGGCCGCGCGCCAGCGTCTGGAGCATCGTATGAACGACCCCGATAGTTGGGGAGCCCAGCCCGCTCGGTGCGAAGGCAACCTTCAGTCGCCGAGCCTCCGGCAGCAGCGGCAGTGCTTCAACCGCCGCCGCCTCGCTGGCTCCTCCGATCTGGACGTGTCCCGAACCACCCGCGGGCCATTCCGCAGAGTGCAATACGGTCCACGCGACACCGTCGGAGAGTGCGCGGAGCACCAGGTCGATCTGGTGCTGGAAACCACACCCTGATGGTGAGTTTCTGGACGGAAACCGGGCCAGCCCTGTCGAAGAGGCTGTTCGCTGCTGGGGGTCCGGGTTGGTGTTCTGGGTGTGGGCGGGCGTGGCGTGGTCGATGCATCAAGGCGGGTGGGGGTACCTGCAGAGCACGCTGGCACCACTGCTGGGCGATAAGACTCCCTTCCGGTTGCTGGCTGTCGTGATCACCGCGGTGGTGGTCGTGTCGGTGAGCGCCCTGGTGGTCGAGCGGCTCACGATGCCGGTGCTGCGCGCTCTCGAAGGCTATTGGTCCCGCCTGGCGCAGAGGCTGCGTGCCAGGCGGGTCAAGCATTGGCAGTGAGCACTCGAGCAGCTCAAGACGCCACTTGATGGTGAGAACCCGTCCCCGAACGTGGGAGTGAAACTGCGGCAGTTCCCTATTCTCCGTGAAGAGGTCATGCCCACCCGGATTGGAAACACCATCCGGGCCGGTGAAACCCGGCCATGGCACTGGTACGGCCTGGACACGGTGATCGTGTGGCCCCAACTATGGCTCGTCCTACCCCAACGGGTCTGCGGTGACGTCACCACTGCCCGTCGCCAATTGGCGCGGTTTTCGACACTCACCGGTTCGACCTCTACGACGCCCTCCACCATCCCCGACCAGTCGGTCCCGGCACCGAACCGGAACATGGGAGGCCCCTGACAGCCAGCCTCTGGCTCGACCCCACAGCGGCTCCGAGCACCTATACAACCACCAAAGGATCGCCAAGCCGCAGCGCCTCGGACCCCGAGCAAACCTGACCCCCGGCTAGAGCTAAGCAGGACTCACTGGCGGGGCCGTCCCCGCGGTTTAGCCGGGTGCCTCGGGCAGTCGCACCAAACCGTCATCGAGCGGCTCGACCAAGCCGTCGGCGACGAGCGAGTCGAGACAACGCGCCCGTTGCGCATCGGGTGGCCACACGGCGTCGAAGGATTGCTGGCGCACCGGCCCCGATTCGGCACGCAGCACCTGCAGGAGTGCGCCGCGGCATTGGCGGTCGGTGCCTGCCCAGGCTTGCGTGCGGCGGGCCGGTCCGTCGTGGCTCGGGTGGCCTGCGCTGCGCCAACCACAATGCGCGGCCACCGGACAATCACAGCACTGCGGTGACCTGGCCGTGCAATTCAGAGCACCGAACTCCATGATCGCGACATTCCACACGGTGGCCACCGAGGGGTCCGTCGGCAACGCCGCCGCAGCCAACTCGCGCTCGGAAACGGTCAACGAGGGGGCGGCGGACTCACGAGCCTCGACCACCCGGGTGAGCACTCGGCGGACGTTGGTGTCGACCACCGGCACCGGCTCACCGAAAGCGAAACAGGCGACCGCTGCCGCGGTGTAGTCCCCGACCCCGGGCAACGCACGCAGCTGCTCGACTGTGCTCGGCACGCGCCCCCCGTGTCGCTCGACGATCACCCGAGCAGCCTCGTGCAGGCGCAGGGCTCGTCGCGGGTAGCCCAGTCGTCCCCACGCCCGCACTGCCGCTCCGGGTGGGTCATCGGCCAATCCGGTCGGCGTCGGCCAGCGCTCCAGCCACTCCTGCCAGACCGGTGCCACCCGAGCAACCGGCGTCTGCTGCGACATCACTTCCGACACGAGAACGCCCCACGGCGTAGTTCCGGGACGGCGCCACGGAAGGACCCGGGCATGACCGGCATACCAGTCCAGCAGGAGCCCGTGGACCGGCGTCAGATCGAGCCGCCCGGCCCGCCCGCCGGGCACGCCGCGATGCCCCCGGCGCTCCCGACCGGCGATCAGGTCACCACCCACCAGCCCGCAACTCCTCGGTGGTCAGACGTAACGGTCGAGGATGCTCGACTCGGCCAGCCGGGACAGTCCTTCACGCACGGCCCGGGCCCGGTTCTCACCGACACCATCGACGGCCATGAGCTCTTCGAGGTTGGCGGCCAACAGCCGTTGCAGACTGTCGAAGTGCTCGACGAGCCGGTCGATGATCGCCCCGGGAAGGCGCGGGATCCTGGTCAACAATCGCTGTCCCCGGGGCGAGACCGGGGTGTCCAGGGTGTCGCTGCCGCTGAGCAGCCCCGATGCCCGAGCCACCGCGGACAGATCCAGTAACCCACTGGATGACAGCTCGGCCAGCGCGGCAGGTGTCGACGCGCCGGTCTTGGCAACCCGCCCGGCCGGCAGATAGTCACGGATCACCAGCTCGCGATCGTTGCCCGAGCCACCCGCCAACTCTTCGAGCTGCAGACCGAGCAACCGACCATCCGTGCCCAGCTCGATGGCATACCCGTGAATCTCGTCGCAGATCCGGCGAACCATCTCAAGGCGTTGAATGACCGCCGTGACGTCACGAATCGTCACGAGATCCTCGATCTCCAAGGCCGATAAGGCCCCCGTGACCTCGTCGAGTCGCGCCTTGTAACGCTCCAGAGTCTGCAGCGCCTGGTTGCCGCGGCTTAGGATCGCCGCCGAGCCTTCGACGACGTGCCGTCGCCGGCCGACATAGAGGGCGATGGTCTGCATCGACTTGCTCACCGAGATGACCGGTATGCCGGTCTGGATCGCGACCCGCTCGGCAGTGCGGTGCCGGGTGCCCGACTCGGAGGTCTCGATGCTCGCATCCGGCACGAGCTGGGTGTTGGCCCGGACGATCCGGGTGACGTCCTTGTCGATGACGACAGCGCCGTCCATCTTGGTCAACTCACGCAACCGGGTCGCCGAGAATCCGATGTCGATCCGGAATCCACCCGAGCAGATCGCTTGCACTGCACGGTCGTTGCCGATGACGATCAACGCGCCGGTGCCGCCACGCAGGATTCGTTCCAGCCCATCACGCAGTTCGGTGCCCGGTGCCACGGCCGCCAATGTGGCGATGAACAGGCCGTCGTCGCTGCGTTCCATCCGCTGGAGTGTAGTCGCGTGTGCCGCATCGAGACTGCTTATTCGGGAGCGCGCCCGCACCGATCTCGCCAGCGGTGTCGTGCGTCGGAGGCTGTGCAGCTCGCCGGGCCCGGCTCACGCGACCAGCGCACGCGCCACCGCCTCCCAGACATACCGAGTCTCGATCACCCGCAGGGTGTCGGGGACCGGTCCCGAGCCGATCACCCCCGCAGGCACCCAGGCTCGACGGAAACCCAGCCGGGCGGCTTCGGCGAGCCGCCGCGGCATACTCGACACCGAGCGCACGTCACCGGCCAACCCGATCTCACCGATCGCGACCGCATCGGTCGGGAACGGCTCTTCCCGCACAGCGGAGGCCACCGCGAACGCGAGCGCGAGATCGGCGGCCGGCTCACCGATCCGCACCCCACCAACCGTCGAGGTATAGACGTCGGCGGTGCCCAGCGGGGCGTTCGCACGCCGAGCCAACACCGCGAGAATCATCGCCACCCGCGAGGAGTCGAGCCCGTGCGTGGCTCTCCGCGGGCTCGGCAGCGACGACGGCGCAACCAGGGCCTGCACCTCCGCGACCAGCGGTCGACGGCCCTCCACGGTCACCGTCACCGCCGTGCCCGGCACCGGGGCGTCGCGGCTGGACAGGAAAAGCCCACTCGGGTCGGGCAATCCGACGATCCCGACATCGGACAGGTCGAAACACCCCACCTCATCGGTCGGCCCGAACCGGTTCTTCGTCGCGCGGACCAGACGCAGCCGCGAATGCCGCTCGCCCTCGAACGCGACGACGACATCGACCAGGTGCTCCAGCAGCCGTGGCCCCGCGACGGCACCGTCCTTGGTCACGTGCCCGACCATCAGCACGACGATGCCCCGGGCTTTGGCTACCTGGATGAGGCTGGCCGCCACCTCACGCACCTGGCTGACGTTGCCGGGGGCCCCGTCGACTGCACCGCTGGAGAGGGTTTGCACCGAGTCGACGATGACGAGCGCGGGCTGCACGGAATCGATCTGGCCGAGCACCACGGCGAGGTCGGTCTCGGCCGCGAGGAACAACGACAGGGCCATCGCTTCGATCCGCTCAGCCCGCAACCGCACTTGGGCCGCAGACTCCTCGCCACTGACATACAGCACCGCAGCGCCGCTGCGAGCAACTCGAGACGCCACATCGAGAAGCAGCGTCGACTTGCCGATGCCCGGCTCCCCGGCGACCAACACAACCGCGCCGGGCACCAGCCCCCCGCCGAGCACCCGGTCGAATTCGCACACCCCGGTCGGTGTCGGGGCAGCCCGGGCGACATCGACCTCACCGATCCGTGGCGGTGCCGGAACACTCGCGGCGGGTGAGGTGAGCCGTCCGGTTGTGGCCGCCGCTTCCGCCACGGTGCCCCAGGCCTGGCATTCCCCGCAGCGGCCCACCCACTTCGCAGTGCCCCAGCCGCATTCGCTGCATCGGTATGCCGGGACCCCGCGCGTGGTGCTCCGCCCGGAGTCGGACTGTCGTGTCGAAGCCATGCCGCGACCGTAGGCCGAGGGTGTGACACTCGATCGCCCGTTCGCTGGATCGCTGGGTCGCCAACAGCCAGGCGCGTTCGCCCCGGCCGGCCCGGCACGCGACGGCCGGACGAACAGTCTTCAGAACCGGCGCCACCACAGGTTCACCGCATAGTCCACGCTGGTCCGTTCGGGATCCTCGGCGAGCAGGCGGGTCGCGAACCGGGGCTCGAACTCCAGGGCGACGACCGACTCGAAGTCAGCCCTGGACTCGAACTCCCATGCGACAGTGACCGGCTCGCGGCTCCAGCCATGCCGATGCCAGAACCTGGCGACGGCTGCCGCGTCGTGGTCCGGCCAGGCGTTGGTGAACCACCGGCCGAAGGTCGAGCGGGTGGTGTCGTTGTCGATGACGCACGCGAATCCACCCGGACGCACAACCCGCGCGAGTTCGTCCAGGCCCGGTTCGCAGCCTGGGCCGAAGAAGTAGGCCCACCGAGCGTGCACGAGGTCGACCGACGAGTCGGGCAGTCCGGTGTGTTGCGCGCTGGCCAGGTGCACTTCGACGTTGCCCAACTCCGCTACCCGTTCGCGGGCCAGGGCCACCAGCGGGGCATGCGGCTCGACCCCGACGACCCGCCGGGCTGTGGCGGCGAATCGGGGCAGGTGAAACCCGGATCCGCATCCGAGATCGAGGACCGTCCATCCGGACCAGTCCGGGCGCCCGGCGATCTGCAGCATGGCTGCTTCGAGCCGTTGCCCGCGGTCCACGGCGAGGTTCTCCCGCTCGTAGGCTTGCGGATCGCTGCAGATGTTCGGGCTACGGATCGCCCCGGTCGCGTCGTCGGTCACTGGTCCGCGGCTGCCCTGGCCAGGTTCGCCAACGTCGCGGGATGCACGAGCAAGGGCAACAACTCTCGGCCCTGCGGGCTCGTGCGGGTCGCCTCAACCGATTGCAGGTATGCCGCGCAGCGGGTCGCCAACTCGTCGTATCCACCCGGCCCCATGAGCTCGACGAGCTCGTCGCGGGACGACAGATAAACCGGCTCGGCGCCGACGTGCGCCCGGTCGTTGCTCGAGCAGTACCAGTCGAGATCGTGCCCGCCCGGGCCCCAGCCACTCCGGTCGAACTCGGTGATCGTGATCTCGAGATAGCTACTGCCGTCAGACAATTCGACGGTTCGATAGGTGCGTCGAATCGGCAACTGCCAGCACACCTCCGGCTTGCACTGGTGCGGTTTGATGTGCTCGGCCAGGGCATGCTGATGCAAAGCACACCCGGGACCGGCCGGGAAACCCGGCCGGTTGAGGAAGATGCAGGCTCCCTCGATCACGCGGGTCTTGGTGGCGCCGTCCTCCCGCTCGGTCCAGTTGCGTCGCCGTAGTCGGCCCCCGGCATACCCGATGTCGTGGAATTGCCACTCGTCCGGGCCCAGTCGCGCCGCCACGTCGCGAACGTTCCGGTAGTCGGCCTCCTCGGTGAAATGCGCACCGAGAGTGCAACACCCGTCGTTGGGCCGCTCGTCGTAGATGCCTTTGCAGCCTTGCCCGAAGATGCATGTCCAGCGTGAGGTCAGCCACGTGAGATCGCAGCGGAAGCGTTGCTCGGGATCGTCGGGATCGGTGAACTCCACCCAGTTGCGGGCCAGGCCGAGCGGCGCTTCGGGCATTGCCTCACTCTATGCGCCCACGCGATCACTCCTGGTCATCGTTCCGCGACCGTCGCTCACCCCTCGGTGAGCCGTGAGGCCGGTCGCCGAAGGGGAGTAGCCTGCCGGTCATGCGGCTCGGTGTCATCGATGTCGGCTCCAACACGGTCCATCTGCTCGTCGTGGATGCCCGCTACGGCGGGCACCCGTTGCCGGCCTACTCCCACAAGGTCGAGCTACGGCTCAGCGAGAACCTCACGCCGGACGGCACGATCCGGGACGACTTCACCGAGCGGCTCACCGCCTTCCTCCGCGAATGCCTCGAGATCGCCGAGGAACAGGGCGTGCTCGACCTGATGGCGTTCGCCACCTCGGCCATCCGAGAGGCGGACAACGGGGACGAAGTGTTGCGCCAGGTCTCTGCAGGCTCGGGGGTCGACCTTGAGGTGCTGCCCGGAGCGGACGAGTCGCGGCTGACCTATCTTGCTGTCCGTCGCTGGTTCGGCTGGTCTAGCGGCCGATTGCTCGTCGTCGATATCGGCGGCGGCTCGCTTGAGCTGTCGTCGGGCATGGACGAGGAGCCCGATGCCGCCATCAGCCTTCCGCTGGGTGCCGGCAGGGTCACCCGGGATCACCTGGCTGATGATCCGCCCTCGGCCGAGCAAGTGAAGCTCGCCCGCACCTTCGTGCGCGCCGAAATCGGTGTCGCCGTGCGGGATCTGCTGCGCTTCGGGCCACCGGATCGCGCGGTCGGCACGTCGAAGACGATGCGTTCGTTGGCCCGGATGGCTGGGGCGGCACCGAGCGGCGAAGGCATCTACGTGCCACGGGTATTGCGCCGCAAGGAGCTTCGCGGCATCGTCGAGCGCATAGCTCCGATGAGCGCCAAGGCTCGCGCTCAACTGCCCGGCGTTTCCGCAGCCCGTGCCCAACAGGTCCTCGCCGGGGCGCTGGTCGCGGAGGCCGCCATGGACCTGCTGCGGGTGTCGAAGCTGGAAATCTGTCCCTGGGCACTGCGTGAAGGCATCATCTTGCGGCGACTGGACCACCTCGACGACAACCCGCTCCAGGCCGCCCACCTCGGCGGTGGCCGGGTCGGCACAGGCTGACCGAGACCATGCCTGCCCGTGTCGGCTTGTCCACGGCCTCGGTCTATCCGGGCACATGCGCCATGGCATTCGAGCTGGCCGCTCGGTTGGGATACGACGGTGTCGAAGTCATGGTGTGGACCGACACGGTCTCCCAGGACGCCGGGGCGATCGCTGCCCTGGCCCGTCACTTCGGGGTGCCGGTGCTCTCCGTCCACGCGCCGACCTTGCTGCTGACCCAGCGGGTGTGGGGCCCGGATCCGTGGACAAAGGTCGACCGATCCGTCGAGCTTGCCGAGCGGGTGGGTGCCGACACGGTCGTCGTGCACCCGCCCTTTCGCTGGCAACGCGAGTATGCCGCGGGCTTCGTCGACGGCGTCGCCCAACGTCAGCAGGCGACCGACGTCCGGATCACGGTCGAGAACATGTATCCGTGGCGGGCTCGCGGCACCGAATTGCAGGCCTACCTGCCGGGTTGGGACCCGGTGCCGTTGGGCTACGACCATGTCACCGTCGACCTGTCCCACACGGCAACAGCGTGTTCCGACGTGCTCCGGATGGCTCGAGATCTGGGGCCCCGGCTCGCCCACGTGCACTTGGCGGACGGCACCGGCTCAGCGAAGGACGAGCACTTGGTGCCTGGCCGTGGCGGTCAGCCGTGCGCCCAGTTCCTCGCCGGCCTCGGCCCTGACTGGGGTGGTCACGTCATCGTCGAGGTGAGCACGCGCAAGGCCACCGAGGCCGAGCGACATGCCGACCTGCTCGAGTCGCTCGACTTCGCCCGCAGCCACTTGGCAGCTGCCGCCGGTTCGTGACCAGGCGCGCCGTGGCCGACGCGCCCCCGGCATACCCGTGCGCCTCTAGAGTGGGACGGCGTGGACGCCTCCGATCTGTTGCGCAAGTCCCTGCTCCAGCTCTCGACGATGACCTCGGTCCGCGAGGCCGTCGAAAGAGCGGCGATCAGTCGTGGGGTGGCACGCCGGCTCGTCGCCGGTGGTGAGATCGCGGACGCCGTCCGGGTGACCGGCGAGCTGGCCCGCGTCGGGCGCCAGGTCAGCATCGGTTACCTCGGCGGAGAGACGACGAGTCCCGAGCAGGCTCAGCAGGCCAAAGCCACCTATCTCGCCTTGGTCGGCGAGCTCGCAGCCAACGGCTACACCCGCCACGGCCGGGCCGAGGTCTCCGTGCCGCTCTCGGCGCTCGGGCTCGGCCTCGACGACGGCCAGCGGATCGCACTGGAGCACGCCCGGGAGATCTGTCGGCTCGCCACCGATGCCGGTGCTCTGGTCACCGTTGACATGCCGGACCACACGGTGACGGACGCGACGTTGCACGTGGTGCGCGAGCTTCGCCAGGACTTCCCGGAGACCGGCGTCGTCCTGCGGGCCTGCTTGCCTCGCACGGAGGCCGATTGCCGAGAGTTGTCGTATGCCGGGTCACGGGTCCGGCTGTGCAAAGGCGGTTACCGGGAGCCCGGACCGGCGGCCTACCAAGACCGGGCCGACTACCAAGACCGGGCCGACGTCGACAAGGCCTACGTGCGGTGTCTCAAGGTGCTCATGGCCGGTGCCGGGTATCCGACGGTGGCCAGCCACGACCTGCGGCTTGTCGAGATCGCTGCAGCCTTGGCCGGCAAGTACGGTCGCGACCCGAAGTCCTTCGAATACCAGATGCGCTTCGGCATGCGCACTGACGAACAGCAGCGGATCGCCGACCGTGGCGACCAGATGCGGGTCTACGTGCCTTTCGGGAGCGACTGGTACGGCTATCTCGTGCGTCGGCTGGCTGAGCGTCCGGCGAATGCCGCGCTCTTCCTTCGAGGTTTTGCCAACCGCAGCTGATCCGCGGCAGCCGTGGCGGGCGGCGTGACGGCCGGACCGGGTCGGCCACCGGATAGGTAGGCTCCCTGCGGCGGGTGCCTCAGACCCGCCGTCGATCGGCGACGACAGGAACGAACATGACGACCACAGCGATCTTCGGTGCCGGCGTGATGGGCGAGACCGTGCTCGCCGGGCTGCTGCGCGCTGGCCGTGACCGGGACTCGATCGTGATCACCGAGAAACGCCCTGACCACGCGGTGCGTCTCAGCGAGCAGTACGGGGTCCGGGTGCTGGACAACTCGGCTGCGGCCCAGCTGGCTGACACGGCCGTGCTCGTGGTCAAACCCCAGGACATGGACGGCTTGCTTACCGAGATCCGTGACCAGATCATGCCGGGCAACCTCGTGGTCTCGTTGGCCGCAGGCATCCCTACCAGCTACCTGGAGAGCCGCTTGCCCGAAGGATCGGCGGTCGTGCGCGTCATGCCCAACACCCCGGCTCTGGTCGGCCAAGGCATGGCCGCGATCAGTCCCGGAGCGCACTGCACCGACGCACACCGGGCCGAAGCCCAGGCCCTACTCGACTCGTGCGGGCGGACCATCCTCGTGCCCGAGCAGCACCAGGACGCAGCAACCGCGATCAGCGGCAGCGGACCGGCATACATTTTCTACGTCGTCGAGGCGATGATCGAGGGGGGTGTGCTGCTCGGACTGCCCCGGGGCACGGCCACTGAACTCGTCGCGCAGACGCTCTACGGCGCGGCTACCATGATCCGCGACACGGGCGATCACCCGACGGTGCTGCGGGAGCGGGTGTCCAGCCCGGGCGGGACCACGATCGCGGCGATCCGCGAGTTGGAGGACCACAGAGTCCGAGCGGCCATGATGGACGCTATGGTCGCAGCCGCCCGACGCTCGGCCGAGATCGCCTCCGGGATGGCCTAGGGCACAGCCGGCCCCCTGCTGAATGTGGGCCAATGTGGTCTCGCGACCTGTCGACCATGGCGGGTGATCTGGCACGCTAGCGGTATGAGTCACATCGTTACCACGATGGCAAGCGACGATGGCGAGATCGTCGTGCGCGGCCTGGTCGAGGACGATTGGGCTGACTATCGGACGTTGCGCCTCGAAGCGCTGCGTGAGGCCCCGGAGGCGTTCTCGGAGAGCTTGTCGGACGAAGCGGCCCTCGACGAGGCAACCTGGCGGGCCCGGATGCGGCAAATTCCCCGGTTCGTGGCCGAACGCGGCGGGACAGTGTTGGGAATCGCCAGCCTCGGAACGCACCAGATCGACGATGCGACCGACGATGACGTGATCGGACCGGGTGAACAGGCCGAGGTGTTCGGGTTGTGGGTGGTCCCGAAGGCGCGTGGCACGGGCATCGCGAACGCTTTGGTCCGGGCCGCAGCCAAGATCGCCCAGGACGAGGGGCGTAGTCACGTCATCTATTGGGTGAGCACCGACAACGGCCGAGCTGTTGCTTTCGCGTCGGGTCTCGGTTTCCGACCGACCGACGCCCGTCGACCGATGCGTGGTTCACGCCGTCCCGACGAAGAAGAGATCGCGATGATCCTGCCGCTCGGCTCTGACCGGGGGACTCTGCCCGGTCTCGATTGAACACTTTCGTGTGGACCCGGCTTGGGTCGCGCCGGGGAACGGGAGTAAGTTCTCCGGCATGCCCACACAGGCGCGGGTGGTATGGGACCCGGATTTCACGAAGTACGACTTCGGCCCGCAACACCCCATGTCTCCGGTGCGTTTGGAGCTCACCGCGCGACTATGCCGGGAGTTCGGCTTGTTCGACCACGAAGACGTCGAGCTCTACAGTCCACCGGTGCCTGACGACGAGGTGTTGCACACCGTCCACGACCCGTTCTTCGTCGAGGCGGTCAAAGCCTCATCGATGGATCCTTCCCGCACCCAGCTGACTCTCGGGCTGGGCACCGATGACGTGCCGACCTTCCGAGGCATGCACGAGGCCAGCGCCCGGGTCGTCGAAGGCACCCGGCAACTGTGCGAAGACGTGTGGCGCGGGCGCGTCAACCACGGGGTGAACTTCGCCGGCGGACTGCATCATGCGATGAGGTCGAATGCCTCGGGCTTCTGCGTCTACAACGACATCGCGGTCGGTATCGAATGGCTGCTGGCCCACGGCGTCGAGCGGATCGCCTACGTCGACGTCGATGTCCACCACGGCGACGGGGTCGAAGCGATCTTCTGGGACGAGCCGAGGGTGCTCACCGTGTCGCTCCACGAGACCGGTCGGGCGTTGTTCCCCGGCACCGGCTGGGCAACCGATATCGGTGGGAACGACGCCGTTGGTCACGCGGTCAACGTCTCGTTGCCGCCAGGCATGAACGATTCGGGGTGGCTACGCGCCCTGCACGCCACGGCCTTGCCGGTGGTCCGGGCTTTCCAACCACAGGTGCTGGTCACCCAGCACGGCTGCGACACTCATGCCACGGATCCATTGGCGCATTTCGCGCTGTCGGTCGATGCACAGCGGGATGCCATGCTCGTCCTGCACGACTTGGCCCACGAGGTGTGCGACGGCAAGTGGGTGGCCGTGGGTGGCGGTGGGTATGCCGTCGTCGACGTCGTGCCGCGCACCTGGACCCATCTGACGGCCATCGCAACACACCGGCCGATTGCGACGAGCGAGCCGATCCCGCAGTCCTGGCGAGACCACGTTACTGAGCTGTTCGGGGTGCCCGGCCCGAGCCGAATGGGTGACCTGCCCGACGGAGAGCGGCTTTGGTGGCGTAGTTGGGATCTGGGCTACGACCCGGCCAACGACGTCGACCGAGCGGTGATGGCCACCCGGCAGGCGATCTTCCCCCATCACGGTCTGGACGTCTGGTTCGGTTGACGCCCTGTCGATGCATCGGCTGATGCTCTGGTCATGGGCCGACGCCGGACGACACCAGGGCGTACCACTACGCGGGGATAGCGAGGGGAGCCTGAATCGCCGATGCGGCGTGTCGGCTTTACTTTCGGGTCACAACGTGATCTCAGGCCTTCCCCGCGCGTCACACCAGCCTCTAGAGTTGCCGATGACACGCTGTGGTCGTTCGCCGGAAGATGCCTGGCGCCACGCGCGTGGGTCTCAACGATCGGGGAGCACCATGTCTCAGGAGCGCCAGTTCGGCGAGGTTCGTTTCCTGACCGTCGCCGAGGTCGCCTCGATCATGCGGGTGTCGAAGATGACCGTCTATCGATTGGTGCACGCGGGTGAGCTGCCGGCGGTCCGGGTCGGGCGGTCGTTCCGAGTTCCGGAGGACGAGGTACACAAGTACCTGCGGGCGTCGTTCGTCGACACGGCCTGACTAGTCGCCGGCATGCGCAAGTTGGGCCTGGCCCAGTGCATTGACTAGGCTTCGGGCGGTTCGTCGGCTTGCGCCGGCAGCTTCACCCCCTTCACCCGACAGGCACAAAGGACACGCATGGGCTCAGTGATCAAGAAGCGGCGTAAGCGGATGGCTAAGAAGAAGCACCGCAAGCTGCTGCGCAAGACTCGCCACCAGCGTCGCAACCGCAAGTAGGCCATCAGCGGCCGGTCCAGAACGTGCTCAGCGTTACCCCGCCCTCGGCGAGCCGAGTCATCAGGACCGACGTAGGATTGATTGGTGCACCGTCGGCCTCCAGCGGTCGACGGGGTCGCTCAGTGCGAGACGGAGGTGCGAACGATGTCGGCGCCAGAGGTCGTTCTCGTCACCGGCATTTCGCGCTACCTCGGGGGTAAGCTCGCGCAAGCCTTGTCACGCGATGATGGGGTGGAACGGATCATCGGTGTCGACGTAGTCCCACCGCTAGGGCCGATCGGCCGGGCCGAGTTCGTCCGCGCTGATATCCGCAACCCGATGATCGGGCGGGTCATCACCCAGGCCAAGGTCGACACGGTCGTGCACATGAACGTCCTGTCCACGCCGAAGTCGGCAGGTGGGCGGGTCTCCCAGAAGGAGATCAACGTCATCGGCACGATGCAGCTGCTGGCTGCCTGTCAGAAGGCCCAGTCGGTGCGTCGGCTCGTCGTGAAATCGACGACTGCGGTCTACGGCAGCTCACCACGAGACCCCGCGCTGTTCACCGAAGAAACCACCCCCAAGACGATGCCGACCGGAGGCTTCGGCAAGGACTCGGTCGAGGTGGAGGGCTACGTCCGGGGCTTCGCCCGGCGTCGACCCGACACCGAAATCACCCTGCTGCGTTTCGCCAACGTCATCGGTCCGGGTATTCGCACCGCGCTGACCGACTACTTCTCGTTGCCGGTGTTGCCGGCCTCGTTCGGTTACGACGCCCGGCTGCAGTTCATCCACGAAGACGACGCGACCGCTGCCATGCTGCTCGCGGTCGCCGGTCCGGCGGCCAATACCGTCAACGTCTCCGGTGACGGCATCATCACGTTGACCCAGGCCGCGGCGATAGTCGGGCGTCCGGTGGTTCCGGTCCCCTTCGGGGTGTCCTACATTGGTGCGTTTACCCGGCGGGCTGGCCTGGTCGACTTCTCGTCGGATCAGCTGGCTTTCATGTCCTACGGGCGAGGCCTCGACACGACTCGAATGCGTGGGGTGCTGCATTTCGAGCCGCAGTACACCACGCGCGAGGCGTTCACCAGCTTTGCGCAGCGCCTACCGCCGGTCCTGCCCGGCATCGAGTCCGCCGCGCGCTTGGCCAGTCGAGCTTCCGGCGGCGTACGACGACTCGCCGGTGCGTTGGTGCCGGCCCGGCACGGTGAGGTGATTGGCTGACATGCCCGACAAACCGCGTGGGAGCTTCGGCTCCGGGGCTGCCCGGGCCGCCGGTGAGCGTCGCCGCCGATCCGGCACCCCATTGATCACCGGCCAGGACCGGCGACCCTCGACCGAAGCTGCCGAGCCCGACAGCTCGACGATGGCCGAGTCACCGGCCGGGACGGTCGATCGCGCCGACCGGCCACGTCGGAATCGCCGGGGCGTGACGACGGTGCCCCGCTCGCCCAGGACATCTGCGACCGAAGCGGCCAAGAGTTCACGTCTCGATCCGGCTGCCGGGCATCCGAGCCGACGCAGCCGTGACCGCGATGACTCGCAGACGCCACGGTTCCGTCCCCGGATCATCCACGCCGACGACCCGCCGGAGTTGGAGCAGGCCCGGCTTGCCGAAGCGCTTGGCCAGCACGAGCTCACCCCCGGCGTCGAAGACCTCGTGACAGCCGGTATCGGTGCCCTACGGACGGTGGCTTCGGCCACCGGGCTGGGCAACGACGACGTCGATGCTTGGGTGGCCCGGATGCTCGCCTTCATCCGTCGTCGGCTCACCGGCGAATACCTGGTCGACGACTACGGATTCGACGACGACTACACCGATAACGTGTTCCTGCCCGCGATGCGGTTGCTGTACCGCAACTGGTTCCGGGTCGACGTGCGCGGCGTCGACAACTTGCCGACCGATGGGCCGGCGCTGCTGGTGGCCAATCACTCCGGCACCATCGCCCTGGACGCCCTGATGCTGCAAGTGGCCGTCCACGACGAACACCCGGCCGAGCGCAACCTGCGTTTGCTCGGAGCCGAGTTGGTCTTCAAGACCCCGATCATGGGAGCTCTGGCCCGCAAACAGGGAGCGACGCTGGCAGCTAACGCCGACGCCGAGCGCCTTTTGTCGGCCGGCGAGGTCGTCGGGGTCTTCCCGGAAGGGCTCAAAGGGGTCGGTAAGCCCTTCAGCGAGCGCTACAAGCTGCAGCGTTTCGGCCGCGGCGGCTTCGTCGGTGCGGCAGTGCGCACCGGCTCACCGATCATCCCCTGCTCCATCGTAGGCGCCGAGGAGACCTATCCACTGCTCGCTGACGTCAAGGTGCTGGCCCGACTGCTCGGTGCGCCTTATTTCCCGATCACGCCCACCTGGCCGTGGTTGGGTCTGCTCGGCCTGCTACCGCTGCCGTCGAAGTGGATCATCGAGTTCGGGACACCGGTTAGCACGGCCGAATTCGGCGCCGCCGCCGCCGATGACCCGATGCTCGTGTTCGACCTGAACGATCAGGTCCGCGAGACGATTCAACAGTCGTTGTATGCCCTGCTGATGCTGCGCCGGTCGGTCTTCTCATGACCGGGATCGTGTCGGCTGACGGCACCGGGCCCTCCGCCGGCCCGGAGGGCAGCGCGGCCGCCACGACGCCGCCGGCCGTCCGGGTCACCGTCGTCGGCCGGGACGGTTGTCATCTATGTCACGACGCCGAAGCGGTGGTCGCCCAAGTCTGTGGCGAGCTGGGTGTCGGGTGGACGACGGTCAGCATCGATGACGACCCGCAGTTGCATGCTCGCTACTGGGAGCAAATCCCCGTCATCCTCGTCGACGGCCGCCACCACGACTACTGGCGGGTCGACGCGGCCCGGCTCCGGGCAGCCCTGGAACCGATCGACCGCTGAGTCTCGGTTTGGTGCGACCCTTCACGGACCCCTAGTCTGAGATGGCCACCCGTGGATAGTCGCCTGGCAGGTCACCTGACAGTTGCTCGAACGGAGCGCGTTTCCCGTCGGCACGGTGGCCGAGGCGAGAAAGGAGTGGAGCGGGCTTGTGACTCCCGTCTCTCCGTCGGCGTCGGCCAGACCCATGCGGGATATTCCATCGGCAACGGTGGCCCGGCTCTCGATCTATCTGCGTGCGCTGCACGCGGCCGCTGCCGCAGGCACCACCCGGATCTCATCGGATCAGCTGGCAACGGCGAGTGGTGTCCGGCCCACGCAGCTACGCAAAGACTTATCGCACTTGGGATCCCATGGGATCCGCGGGGTCGGCTATGACGTCGGTCGGCTCACCGCCGAGCTGACCACCGCGTTAGGGCTGAACCACACGTGGCCGGTGGCCATCGTCGGGATGGGCAACGTGGGCCGGGCGCTGGTCGCCTATTCCGGATTCGCAACCGAGGGTTTCGATATCGTCGCCGTGCTTGACCGGGATCCTCAGGTCATTGGTGAAACCCTCGGGGCACTGACCATCACCGACATAGCCGAGCTGGCTGCCGTGGTCGACGATCTCGGTGTCCAGATCGGCGTCATCGCTACCCCGGCCAGCTCTGCGCAAGACGTCGCCGACCAGCTGGTCGATGCCGGTGTCGGGGCGGTGCTGAGTTTCGCGCCAGCGGCCATCACCGTGCCAGACGGGGTGTCGCTGCGCCGGGTCGACCTGGCCGCCGACCTGCACGTATTGGCCTTCCTGCGCCGGTCTGCGACCCTGGATCCTGCCGAGGAGTCGTTGGCTGGTGGCGTCGGGAGGGCCGGATGAGTCTGCTTGTCGTCGGGTTGTCCCACCGCACCGCACCCCTTGAGCTGCTCGAGAAATGCGCGCTCGCCACCGAGGGCGTCGGTGCACTGCAGGCGATCCTCGCCCGCGACGACGACCTCAACGGTGTCGTCGTGCTAGCCACCTGTAACCGGCTCGAGGTGTATGCCGGTGCCCTGACCTTTCACGGTGCTCTGACCTCGGTCACGAGAGAACTCGCTCGTGCCACCGGGGTCGACCATGACGAACTCACCGAACACCTCTACGTCCACTACGAGGATCGAGCGATCGCCCACCTCTTCGAGGTCGCATCGGGTCTGGACTCGATGGCGGTCGGTGAGCATCAGATCCTGGGCCAGCTACGCGCCGCCCACCAGTTCGCCGAGCGCTCCGGCACGCTCAGCCAGGAAGTCGGCACCGCGCTACAGCGGGCGCTGCGGGTCGGTCGCCGGGTCCAAGCCGACACCCACATCGGCGTTCTGGGGCGATCCTTGGTGGACACCGGCCTCGACCTCGCCGTCCAAACCTTCGGTTCGATGACCGAAGCCACGGTGTTGGTCGTCGGAGCCGGGGGGATGGGGGCGCTGGCCGCTGCGACGGTCGCCAAGCACGATCCGACCCGTCTGCTCGTCGTCAACCGGACCTCACACCGGGCCGACCAAGTGGCCCAGCGGCTTGGTGGAGAATCAGTGCCGTGGCACCAGCTGCGCCGGGTGTTGTCCGAAGCCGACATCATTCTCACCAGCACCGGGGCGCTCGGACATGTTGTGACACTGGACGACCTCCGGTCGGCCCGCGCCGTGCGTGCACAGCGAGGGCATACCGGCGACCAGGTGATTGTCGACCTAGCGTTGCCCCGAGACGTCGAGCCGGCCGCGGCCACGCTCGCCGGTGTCCGGGTCGTTGACCTGGCCGAGCTTGGTGAGCAGCTGGCCGGGCTCGGCAGACCGGCTGAAGCGATCCTGACCCAGGCTCGTGACCTGGTCAACGCAGAGGTTGCCGAATACCGCACCAGCCGGGCCATGCAAGCGGCGGGGCCGGCAGTGGCGGCGCTCCGGGCCCGGGCGGCGCAAGTCGTCGAAGCCGAGCTGACCCGGTTTGACCACAAAGTGCCCGGGATCGACGAACAGACCCGCTTCGAGGCGCACCGAATGGTCCACCGGATCGTCGAAAAACTGCTGCATACGCCCACCGTGCGTGCCAAGGCCCTTGCCGCCGATGGCGATCCGGGTGAGTCCGACTACGCCGCCGTTCTGCGTGAGCTGTTCGACATCCAACCCGCTGACGTCTCTGCGGTATCCACCCCACCGTGCTGGAAGCCGGTGTCATCGGCGAGCTACTCGGCGCGCCCAACGTGGGAGATCTCGGCTGTTGATCAGGACGGTGGCTGCTGATGAGCACGATCCGCATCGGCACCCGTCCCAGTCCGTTGGCCCTCACCCAGACGCGCTGGGTGGCCGACCTGCTGCGACAGCTGGGCCACCAGGTGAGCCTCGTCGAGGTCGCCACGCTGGGCGATCGGTCCAACGCTGCTATCCCTGACCTGGGTGCCGGGGTCTTCGTCTCCGCCTTACGTACCGCCCTGGAAGCCGGTCAGATCGACGTCGCGGTCCACTCGCTCAAGGACCTCCCGGTGGCCGACTACGGTCCCGGCACTCTCGGCCCGGCACGGGTCACCGCCAAAGACGGTGCACCCGAGCTCGCGGTTGCCGCCGTTCCCCGCCGCGAAGACCCCCGCGATGCCCTGGTCAGCCGCGACGGGTTGACCCTTGGCGAGCTTCCGACCGGTGCCACTGTCGGCACCGGCTCGGCCCGACGGGCGGCCCAAATCGGTGTCCTCGGCCTTGGCTTGCAGGTCGTCCCGATCCGCGGCAACGTCGGCACCCGGCTCGACCTCGTGGCCACGGGACAACTCGATGCCGTGATCGTTGCCCGAGCTGGGCTGGCCCGGCTCGGCCTGCTTGATCGGGCCACCGAGTTCCTCGACCCGCTACAGATGCTGTCGGCACCGGGCCAGGGCGCGCTCGCGGTGGAGTGCCGCCACGACAGTCCGTTCGTCGACACTCTCGCGACCATCGACGACGACGACACGCGCACCTGCGTCATCGCCGAGCGCACCGTCCTGGCTGAGCTGGCAGCCGGCTGCAGTGCCCCGATCGGGGCACTCGCCGAAGTCGTCGACGGTGACACCGAATCCGAGCTGTCCCTGCGTGTCGTGGTGGCTGCCCCGGACGGCAGCGACGAGCTGCGTCGTTCCGTCGTCGGGCCGGCACACGATCCGGTCGGTGCGGGGCGGCGAGTCGCCGCTCTGCTGCGCGAAGACGCCGGTGACCTACTCGAAGCGGTGCTGCCCCCGGTACCGCAAGCTCCTCAGCCCGGCCCGCCGGACCGGCCTTCAGCTGCTCACGGCGCTCCCGCTTCTTCGGACCCATTGGAGGCGACTCCGTGAGTGATCTCGACCTGCTCGCCACCCGCCGGTCTCGAGCTTCGGACGACGCGCAGCAGCCAACCCCGGCGCAGCAACAACGCACCAGGGTCGCCTTCGTGGGCGTCGGGCCCGGTGACCCGGCGCTGATCACCCTCCGATGCCGCGACCTCATCGCTGCCGCAGACGTCCTGGTCCTCGACCAAATCGGGCGAGAAGAGCTGATCGCCCCACACGCCCGGCCGGATGTGCTCGTCATCGACGCCGGCCACGGCGACCACGGCGAGGAACTGACCACGGCCAGTCGCGTGCGGCTGCTTGTCGAAGCCACCCGCCGGGCACCGGAAGGCAGCCTTATCGTGCGGCTCATGGACGGAGACCCAGTGCTCTTCACGGGCTTCTCCGAAGAAGCCAAAGCCCTGCACAAGATCGGTGTGACCTACGACGTCGTCCCCGGGGTCAGTGCAGTGACCGCAGTCCCGGCCTTTGCCGGCATCCCGCTCACCTCGGGCGACGCTTCGGCAGTGCACCTGCTGTATGCCGGGCACGAGCCACGGCATTGGGGGCCGTCGACCGAGCCTGACGTCACCGTCGTCGTGCTCGGTGCCCCAGGCCGGCTCGGCGACACACTGGTCGCGCTACGCGAAGCCGGGCGGGCACCAGACACCCCAGTCGCACTGATCGAATCGGGTGGGGCGAGCAGTCAACGGAGCCGGGTCATCACCCTCGAGGACGTCGAAGACACGTTGTCCAGGGTCACCATCGAATTCCCCGCGATGGCGGTGGTCGGGCCGACCGTGACACTCCGCGACCAGTTGACCTGGTTCGAGTCCAAGCCGCTGTTCGCCTGGCAGGTGCTCGTGCCACGGACCAAGGAACAATCCGCAGCCACGGTCGAGCGGTTGCGTTCCTACGGAGCCCAGCCGACGATGGTCCCGACCATCTCGGTCGAACCTCCACGCACACCCCAACAGATGGACCGGGCCGTCCACGCGCTCGTCACCGGACGCTACGCCTGGGTCGGGTTCACGTCGGTCAACGCGGTCCGGGCAGTCCGGGAACGAATCGAAGCGGTCGGACTCGACGCCCGGGCTTTCGCCGGGGTGCGGGTGGCCGCAGTCGGCGGAGTCACTGCCGCCGCACTCGTCGACTGGGGTATCCGGCCCGACCTGGTGCCCAGCGGCGAGCAGTCCGCAGCCGGTCTGCTGGCCGATTGGCCCGACTGCGATCCGGATTGCGACCCCCTCGACCGGGTGTTTCTCCCCCGGGCCGACATCGCCACCGACACCCTGGTTGCGGGTCTCGGCGAGATGGGGTGGTCGGTCGACGATGTGACCGCCTACCGTACGGTCCGGGCGGCACCGCCGCCGGCCCCAATCAGGGAAGCGATCAAGTCGGGGTTCTTCGACGCGGTGGTCTTCACCTCCAGCTCGACGGTCCGCAACCTCGTCGGGATCGCCGGCAAGCCGCACGCGCAAACGGTGATCGCGTGCATCGGCCCGGCTACCGCCAAGACCGCCGAAGAACACGGGCTGCGGGTGGACGTGCTGGCCCCCAAGCCCTCGTCCGATCTGCTCGTGGATGCCCTCGCCGCTCACGGGGCGATGCTGTCGCTGACCGCCCGGCAGGCCGGTCAGCCGGTCCGCCGCCCCAGCGAGCGGCGCACCGCCGCCCGCCGTCGCGCCCGATGAGCACCTTCCCGGACCACCGGCCGCGGCGGTTGCGGCAGACACCGGCGTTGCGGCGCCTGGTGGCCGAGACCAGGGTGCACCCGACCGACCTGGTGCTGCCGGTGTTCGTCCGTGAAGGCGCCGAACAGCCAACTCCGATCGCGAGTATGCCGGGGGTGGTCCAGCACACTCTGGACAGCCTCGTCGAGCAGGCCCGGCAAGCCCGTGACGCCGGCCTGGGCGGCCTGATGGTTTTCGGGGTGCCGAGCCGGCGAGATGCCCAGGGCTGTGGCGCCGACGACCCCGACGGCATACTCAACGTCGCGTTGTCCAGGGTGCGCGCCGAATGCGGCGACGAACTCGTGCTGATGGCCGACCTGTGCCTCGACGAGTTCACCGACCACGGCCATTGCGGGGTCCTGGACGGCGCCGGCCGGGTCGACAACGACGCCACCCTCGATCGCTATGCCGCGATGGCCCTAGCCCAGGCGCGTGCAGGCGCACACGTGCTCGGGCTATCCGGGATGATGGACGGGCAAGTCGGTCACGTGCGCCGAGCACTAGACACGGCCGGCCACGCCGACACCGTCCTGCTCGCGTATGCCGCGAAGTACGCCTCAGGCTTCTACGGCCCCTTCCGTGAAGCGGTCGAGTCGACCCTGCAAGGCGACCGGGCCACCTACCAGCAGGATCCGGCCAACGGCCGGGAAGCCATCCGGGAGGTGCTCGCCGACCTGAACGAGGGCGCCGACATCGTCATGGTCAAACCGGCCTTGCCCTACCTCGACGTCGTTCGCGAAGTCAGCCGGGTCGCCAACGTGCCGGTCGCGGCATACCAAGTGTCGGGGGAATACGCCATGCTGGAAGCCGCCGCCGCCCGCGGTTGGCTCGACCGGCGCCGCTGCATCCTCGAAGCGGTCACGTCGATCCGCCGGGCCGGCGCACACATCGTGCTCTCCTATCACGCGCTGCAGATCGCAGACTGGCTCGGGCACTGACTCACCGACGTGGCTGCGACACGGATGCCCTGATCGCCCAGATGCGCAGATCGCATGGATGCGCTGATCGCGCGGTGCCCACCGCCGTAGTCTGCGCCGCCACCGGGATGACCCGGTCTCGCTCTCCATCGGGTGAAATCGTTCCGGCTCAGCGATGCGACAATGTGCCCATGCCCGCCACGTCTACGACGCCGGCCATGCCCGCAGAGGCCGCCGTGTCCGAAGTGCCCGGCGACGCGACAGTCGTGCACCTGCTCCGGCACGGCGAGGTGCACAACCCGGATGGCATCCTCTACGGCCGGCTCTCCGGCTATCACCTGTCCGAGCTCGGCGGACACATGGCCACACTCGCCGCCGAACACCTGCAATCCCATGACGTCGTCCACGTGGCCTCGTCGCCGTTGGAACGGGCCGTGCAGACCGCACGTGCGGTGGCCGACTCGCATCATCTCGGCATCCACCTCGACGGCCGACTGATCGAAGCCGGCAACGCGTTCGAAGGGCTGCCGGTGGCCGGCGGCGCCAGTTTCCTGCGGGACCCGCGGCACTGGGCCAAGCTCGTCGACCCGATCCGCCCGAGTTGGGGCGAGGCCTACATCTCGATCGCCGACCGGATGCTCGCCGCCGTCGACGACGTTCGGGCGGCTGCGGCCGGACATGAGGCGGTCATGGTCAGCCATCAACTGCCGATCTGGACACTACGGTGCCGGCTCGAAGGCCGCCGGCTGTGGCATGACCCCCGCCGTCGGGAGTGTGCTCTGGCATCGCTGACGTCATTGCATTTCCACGGCACCACGCTCGATTCGATCACCTACGTGGAACCAGCCAAGTCCCTGCTGCCGAGGGCCTCCGCCGGGGTCGGCGCATGATCGGCCGACCGGTGACCGACCCGGCATCCTGGCGGCGGTCGCGCCCGAAAGCGGGGATGCTGACTGCGATGGTCGCGGCTGCCGGCCTTGCTGGCCTCGTCGGCCTCGCCGGTTGCGCCAACGTTGACGAGTCACCGACCGGCCCGACCGGGGCAGCCCAACGCACCGACTTCGGGCCGATCGAGCAGGTCCCACCCGACCAGCGGGGCGAGCCGATCGACCTGTCCGGCACCACCGTGGACGGCGGCCAGTGGTCGCGCACGGTCGACGCGGCCGACCAGGTGGTCGTCGTCAACGTCTGGGGTTCGTGGTGCCCGCCGTGCGTGCAAGAGATGCCCGAGCTCCAGGCTGCCTGGGACGGCTACCAGCACGCAGGCAGCCCGGTCGCATTCATCGGTGTCGCGACCGTCGAATCGGCCGAGAACAGCCTGGCCTTCCTTACCTCGGCCGGGGTCACCTTTCCCTCGATCAGCGATCGGGCCAGTGACGGCACTCCGCTGCTGGCGCTGCGGTCTGTCGTCCCGGGAACACCCACGACGCTCATCCTGGACCGTGACGGCCGGGTCGCCGGGCGGGTCGCCGGCAGCACCACCGCGGCCACGCTGCGGGCCCTGATCGACGACGTGCTCGCTGAAACACCGACCGCCCGATGACCGACGTAGGCACAGCCGCGATCCCGGTTGCCGTGGCGGTCGCTGCACTGGCCGGCTTCGTCTCTTTCGCCTCACCATGCGTGTTGCCCTTGGTGCCAGGGTTTCTCGGCTACGTGACCGGAATGTCGGGAACTGCCTTGGCCGAGCAGCGCCGCTCGCGGATGGTGCTCGGCGCCGGGCTGTTCGTCGCGGGCTTCTCCGTCGTCTTTCTCGCCGGAGCGCTGGCCGCCACCGCGGCCGGGGCAGCTCTGAGTGAGCACACGGCCCTGCTCACCCGGATCGGTGGGGCTCTGGTCATCGTGCTCGGCTTGGTCTTCCTCGGGGTCGGTGGCCGCGTAACTCAACGTGAACTGCACACCAGCTGGCGCCCCGCCGCGGGGCTGGCCGGGGCCCCCGTGCTGGGTGCGGTCTTCGCCGTCGGATGGAGCCCGTGCACCGGGCCGACCTTGGCGGCCATCTACGCCATGGCCGCTCCGTTGGCCGGCGACGCCCCCGTTGCGCGTGGGGCGCTGCTGGCCGCGGCATACAGTCTCGGTCTTGGATTGCCTTTTGTGCTCATCGCGGCCGGTTGGTCCCGGGCCACTCGGGCCAGCGCCTGGATGCGGCGGCACCAGCGGGGCGTGCAGCTGGCCGGAGGCGGGCTGCTGCTGCTCATCGGGGTGCTCATGCTCACCGGTGTGTGGGCTGTCCTGCTCACCCGGATCCAGTCGCTGCTGATCTCCGACTTCGTCACGCCACTATGACCGACCCTGTGCAGCGGCCCGGGCTGATCGAGTCGACCGAATTCACCGAGCAGCCGCCGGAACGCCTACGAGAGCCCCGGCTGGGTCCGGTCGGATGGTTCCGGTGGGCGTGGCGCAATCTGACCTCGATGCGCACTGCGCTCTTCCTGCTGCTGCTGCTCTCGGTGGCGGCCGTGCCCGGCTCATTGTTCCCGCAACGGTCGATCGACGCAGGGCGGGTCTCCGACTTCTTGGCCACGAATCCGACTACTGGGCCGATCCTGGACCGATTGTGGTTCTTCGACGTCTACACCTCACCGTGGTTCTCGGCGATCTACCTGCTGCTCGTCGTGTCCCTCATCGGCTGCATCGTGCCCCGCTCGCGGCTGCAGTGGCAGGTGCTGCGTTCCCGGCCACCGCGGGCTCCGGCCCGACTGGCCCGACTCGACGCGCACACCGAGATCGAGTATGCCGGGCCGCCCGAGCAGGCGGTCGCGGCTGCCGCGGCGGCCCTGCGGCGTCGGCGCTACCGCGTGCACTGTCATGACCGGGACACGGTGAGCGCCGAGATCGGCTACCTGCGGGAGACCGGCAATCTCGTTTTCCACATAGCCATGTGTGTCGTCATCGTTGGAGTGGCCATCGGGCACCTGTGGGGATGGCGGGGGGACGTCATCGTGGCTGAAGGCCAGACCTTCGCATCGACCCGGCTCAACTACCACTCCTTCACATCCGGCAACCTGGTCGGCCCGGATTCAGTGCCTGGTTTCAGCGTGCGGATCGACGCGATGGACGTGCGTTTCGAAGACCAGGTCGGTGGCGCCCAGCGGGGTGCGCCGCGCGCCTTCACGGCATACACCACCACCCGGGAAGCGCCCGCGAGCGAGCCGCACGAGCAGGAGCTCAGCGTCAATGATCCGCTGACCTTGAGTGGCGCGGACGTCTTCTTGCTCGGCAACGGCTACGCGCCGGTGATCACGGTGCGCGACGCGGCGGGTGCGGTGCTCTACCACGAAGCCACACCCTTCCTGCCGCAGGACAACAACTACCTGTCGGTCGGTGCGGTCAAGGTGCCGGCGGCGACACCCCAGATGCTCGGATTCAGCGGGGTGTTCATGCCCACTGCGGACCCTCTCTCCCGGCAGGGCCCGGTGTCACTGTTTCCCGGCCTGGAGAATCCGGTGCTGGTCTTGTCGGTATGGGAGGGCCAGCTTTTCCCGCGCGGTCGGAGCCAATCGGTCTACACCTTGACGACCAGCGCCCTCACCGAAGTGCGCGACGCCGCCGACGAGCCGGTCACGGTCCGGTTGCGGCCCGGTGACACCGTGCAGTTGCCTGGAGAACGGGGATCGATCACCTTCGAGTCGGTCACCCGATTCGCCGGTTTGTCGGTGCGTCACGATCCGGGTAAGGGACTGACCCTGGCCGCGGCCCTGGTGACCATCGCCGGCTTGCTCGCCTCACTGCTGGTCCGGCGTCGGCGGATCTTCGTGCGGGTGACGAGGGGCACGCCAGCCAGTGCGCGACCGGGCGAGGCAGCCTCCGAAGCGTCAGCTACGCTCGTCAGCGTCGGCGGTTTGGCCAAGAACGCCGACCCGGGGCTTGCCACTGTGGTCTCAAACCTCGCCGACGAGGTGGCGGCGACGGCGCGATCGACCAGTCAGAACAGGAAGTGAGATCAGCTTGGAGCTGTCAGCGGCGCTGTCCACGGTGCTAGGCCCAGCCGCCCCGGCGCTCGGGCCGACGCTCGCTCCTTCCCCGGAGCTGGCTGAGTGGTCGAACGTTGCCCTCTATTCCGCGATGGCGGTCTACACCATCGCGCTGCTGCTCTTCGCCGGGCACCTCGCCGCGCTCGGACCGGTCGATGAACCCGAACCGGAGCCCCTGCTCGTCGGCGCCGGCTCGACCCCGACGCGCGAGGCCGGCGAGGACCTCGCTGGCCCGGGCGGGTCCGATTCAGTAGGTGAAGGTGCTGAGCCGGACGGACCGGGCGCCTCGGCTCGAGCCCGGCGGTTCGGGGCCACCGGGGTCTCGATGACCTGGCTGGCCACCGGACTAGCGGTTGTGTCGGTCGTGCTCCGGGGAGCTGCGGTGATGCGACCCCCGTGGGGGAACATGTTCGAGTTCGCGACGGCCGGGGCCACTGCGGCTGCGCTCGGCTACTTGCTGCTCGTGCGTAGCCGACGCTGGGAATGGCTCGGGGTCTTCGTCGTCGGCCCGGTGCTGCTCACCTTGGGGGTGGCACTGCTGGCCTTCTACACCGAGGCCGCCGAGCTCATGCCGGCACTTAAGAGCATCTGGCTGATCATCCACGTGGTCGTGGCCATCCTGGCTGTCGCGGCATTCATCATCGCGTTCGGCCTCGGGGTCGCCTATCTGCTCCGGCACCGGTTCGACGCCGAGCGCCAAGAGCCGGAATCGACCCGCCGGGTGTTCCGGATGCGGTTTCTCGGTGCGTTGCCGCGGTCGTCGACGCTGGAGCGGGCGGCCTACGGGGTGAACCTGATCGGATTTATCCTGTGGACATTCACGCTCGTTGCGGGGGCAATCTGGGCCCAGAAGGCCTGGGGGTCCTACTGGACGTGGGACCCCAAAGAGGTCTGGACGTTCGTCGTGTGGGTCGTGTATGCCGCATACATGCATGCACGCGCGACCGCAGGTTGGGAGCCACGCAAGGCCATGTGGATCGCGATGGCTGGCTTCTTCACGGTCGTGATCAACTTCGCGGTCGTCAACGTCTTCTTCGTCGGCCAGCATTCGTACTCGGGACTGTGAGGACGTGACCCGATGCTGAGATACGCCGTGGCCCGGATCGGGCTGTTCCTGCTCTGCTACGCGGCCTTGTTCCTGATGGGCATGCGTGGATCGGATCAGCAGCTCTTCGCCGTGCTCATCGCGGCGCTGGTCTCGATGGTGCTGTCCTTCTGGCTGCTCAAGGGGATGCGCGATCGGGTCTCGGACCAGATCAACGCCCGTGTCGCCGCCCGGATGGCCCAGCGGGCCGCTCATCCTGATCGCCGTGGCGAGGACGAGATCGCCGAGGACGCGGAAGACGACCCGGATCCTCGCCGCGAGTGACACGGCGTGCCGAATCCCAGCAACATCGCAGCCGCCGCGTGGAAGACGCCGCCGACCTTCGCTGCGGATGACACGCTTCTTCGTATCTCGACGTCACCCTTCGTTCATCTCTTGGTTGCTTTCCCGTAGACTGACCTCGTCAGGACTGCGGGTCACGCCTGGATCGGGCCCGCAGTCGATGTGTACGGCAACGGCGCCTTGAGTTGGAGGGTCTCGTCATGGACTTCCCCACTGACGCGGACTACGAGCGGATCATCGACACGCTCGCCTATCGATACTTCGATCGCGTCTCGCGCGATCAGGTCGCGAAGGCGGTCGCGACTGCTCGAGCTCAACTCGAGCCCGAAGCCACGCGACCCGAATTCGTGCGGGTGCTGGTCGAACGCGAGGCGAAACGACTCATCAAGGTGGCTATCGCCGGCGGCGACGGACCGGTCATCCACCACGCCCCCGAGTTGCTCTTCCTCTGTGTTCACAACCAAGGCCGGTCGCCGATGGCTGCCGCCCTGGCCGAGCATCTCAGCGGCGGGCACGTCCACGTGCGTTCGGCCGGCACCCATCCCGCCGATGCCGCGAATCCGCTCGTCAAGCAGGTCTTGGCCGAGCGGGGCGTGCCGTGTCTCGAGCACTATCCGTCGGCGGTGACCGACGACGTGCTCGGCGCTGCAGACGTCGTCGTCCACCTGGGGCGCGGGTTGCCCGACCTGCCCGGGGCACGCCAGATCGAGTGGGACGTTCGCGATCCCTTCGACCAGCCGATCGAGGTGGTTCGCGAGATCTGTGACGACGTGCATGCCCGGGTCCTGGATCTGCTCGATGCTCTCGGTGTGCTACCCCAGGACTCCGTCGCCAGTTCGGCCTAGCGAAACCCAGCCCGCCGGGAGTCGGTGGCCAGACACGGGTTCAGGCGCTGGCCGGAAACAGGCCCAGCACGAGTAACCGCCCAGAGGTGATCGGCCTGATGTGTGTCGGGCCGGGGACGGGGACGGGCCGAGAATAGGCCCAACTCGGCACTGGCCAAGAACAGGCCCAACTCAAGGACGGGCCAGGAACAGGCCCAACGCGAGCGCCGCAGCATAGGTGAGTTGCAACCGGCTGGTTGCCACGAGCACTGGCACGAGCTCCCGGCCGGTCACCCCTGCCCGCAACGCCCGCCACGGGCGCACGGCTAGGCCGACAGCCACCAGACCGATCAGGGCCGGCAGATGCCAGACCGCACACACCACCACCATGGCCAAGGCCAGTACGACCAGCACCGTCCACAGCAGCCGAGTGCGCCGGTCACCCAGCCGCACTGCGAGGGTGAGCTTGCCAGCGACGGTGTCGGTCGGGATGTCGCGGAGGTTGTTGGCCACGAGGATCGCCGAGGCCAACGCGCCCACCCCGACAGCGCCGAGCAGCCCGGGCCAGCTCAACCGGCCCGCCTGGGTGTAGAGCGTGCCCAGGGTGGCCACCAGTCCGAAGAAGACGAAAACCATCACGTCGCCCAAGCCACGATAGCCATACGGTCGGGAACCGCCGGTATACCACCAAGCGGCGACGATGGCTGCCGCCCCAACCAGCAACAACCACCAAGTGGAGGTCAAGGCGACCAGCGCCAACCCGAACGCGGCCGCGACGAAGAACGACACGAACGCCGCTAGCTTGACTGTGGCCGGCGCAGCCAGCTTTTGACCGACTAACCGGACCGGCCCCGCCCGGTTGGCGTCCGTGCCACGGATGCCGTCCGAATAGTCGTTCGCGTAGTTGACACCCACTTGCAGGGAGAGGCTCACGACCAACGCCAGCATGGCCAGCCCCAGGTCACCGTTCCCCACCGCATACGCGGCTCCTGAACCGACCAGCACCGGAGACACGGCAGCCGGCAAGGTGTGCGGCCGGGCACCCTGCACCCATTCGCCGAAGGACGCCATACGCGCGAGCCTAGGCTAGGCGCTACCGCCTGCTACGACTGCCATCTTTGTTGGCCATTGGCGCTGGTGATGTGGCTATCCGGTTGCTGGCCTCGAAGTGGACGGCGAGCTCGCCGCAACGGGTCACGAGGCTGTCGTCGCGGATTGTGCGCCGGCCTCACGTAGGACGTGGCTCCGGCCGGTTACAGGTGGCAGGCGCTCAAGACGGCGGCGCCCGATTCGGGGGCACTCCGAAGTATCCGGCGGGGTGGTTCCGGTCGGTCACGGGTGGCGAGCACCCACGGTGCTGCCTGGGTTGGGGCGGGCTGGGGGTGGTGGTCAGCATCGTCGGTGCTCCGTCTGCCATGGCCGCGATCGTTCGGGTGGGGTCGTGGACCCGGTGGTGATGGAACCCACACAACGGCACCGCTTTATCGATAGTGGTGTGTCCGCCGGTGGACCAGGGGTGTTCGTGGTGCAGTTCGCACCAGGCATAGGGACGGTCACAATCAGTGGTGGCGCATTCGGTGTACCGCGTCGCTAAGGCGGTGTGTTGGGCTTCGGTGAAGAACCGTCGGGCCCGGCCCAGATCTAATGGCAGGGATTCCCCGTCCAGGACGGCGGGGACGATCCCCGCCGTACAGGCCAGGCGCCGGACGTCTGAGTAGGTCGGTGAACGCGAGCCCGGAGGCGTGAGCCCAATCCGACGTCGCCTGCCCTCCACCACTGTCGGCAGGCGTGTGTTCGGTGGTGTCACGGGTTGTCGTCGAGCTGCTGCGCCGGGGTGAAGCCAGTTGTTGGATGGCTTTGGCCAGGATGCTCGCAGCCAGGGTCGGGATCGTGAACCAGCCACTACTAGTCCCATCCTGGTTGTCCCGGATCGTCAACCGAACCAGCCCCCGGGCCCGCTGCTCCTCATCCCGCACCAGGTGGGCTTCATGCTCAGCGACCTGCGCCGCGTCTCGTTCGGGACGCCCGCCGCAACCGGCCCGGGTCGACCCGGGTGGCGGTCGTGACGAGGCCGGCTTCGACCCGGTCCCGTTCGGCAGGGGTCACATTCTCAGGCAACCGGCTCGCGGTGGTGGCGATCACCTGGGCGTGCTCCACCGACACATCCCCGGCCGCCAACGCCGCCCCCGTCGCAGCCAAACCCGTGTCGAGAGCTTCCGCCAGCCGGACCTGACCCGCCGCATCCCTACCCGCAGTCTTCGTCGTCGACGCCAACCACGCCCCGGTATTCGCGTGCCCCGCCTGCGAGGCGACCTCCGACCGGGCCGCCGCCGACACCAGGCGTAACCGGATTGCTTCCACCCGGCGGGCCAGCCGTTCCACCGACCGCACCGCGACCGCGCACTCGGCAACCGACAGCGTTTGGTCGGTCAACTCCGGAGCCCCCACCAGG